>Ga0247843_1000087_pt1 | contig 197498 bp, 196 predicted proteins | sample LaCruzMarch2017__FD_192420 | JGI IMG/M metagenome (GOLD analysis project Ga0247843, IMG submission 192420) | Freshwater microbial communities from meromictic Lake La Cruz, Castile-La Mancha, Spain - LaCruzMarch2017_8m | ecosystem: Environmental > Aquatic > Freshwater > Lake | place: Spain...
CTCCGGGGCACCAGCCGTTCCCCGCACCAAACCAGCCATCCGGACCGCTGCCGGCAGACGGATGCCCTTTGACAGGCTGTGCAGCACCTGTCGGTGTTCAGCGGGACAAGGCGAACCAGTCCCGATCTCTCACGCGTCAGCGAGACGGATCGACACCCGTCCCACCCGGTCACGCCCTCCAACCACTCGTCATGATCTCGCTTCGGAAGGGCGATGAGGGGAGTATCGCACGGGCGGAAAGAGCGGGGATAAGGTGGGGGCAGAACGGGGGATGTGCAGAGCGTCGTCATCCCCGGGCTTGACCCGGGGACCCATGGTGTAGCGAACACAGGGGCGTCGGATCGAATGGAAAGCTGGGTCCCCGGGTCAAGCCCGGGGATGACGGAGGTTGGGGGTGGCGAAGCGACCCCATTGATGCGCCGGCAGATGTGTCATCTCCCTTGCAGGGGGGGTAGCACAAAGAATGCCAGCCCTTTGCCCGAACCGCCTTCCCGGGCTTGACCAGGGGACCCATGGTGCAGCGAACACAGGGGCGTCGGATTGAGGGGAAAGCTGGGTCCCCGGGTCGAGCCCGGGGATGACGGTGGTTGGGATGGCGAAGCGACCCCATTGATACGCCGGCAGATCTGTCACCTCCCTTGCGGGGGAGGATGGCGCAAAGCATGCCAGTCCTTTGCCGAACCGCCTTCCCGGGCTTGACCCGGGGACCCATGGTGTAGCGAACACAGGGGTGTCGGATTGAGGGGAAAGCTCCGGAGCATCCGGGCCAGCCCCGGCGTCACTGGCCCATCCTCCCCACAAGGGCGAGGAAGACCTGAAGATAATAAGCAAGCCTTCTATTGACGAGTGAAGCACAAAAGCAATATGTTCTTTATATGTTCACGTGAGGTGCTTCATTTGCGAGTTACTGACGAGCAGACTGGTGAGCAACATATACTCTACTCGACACCCGCGCTTGAGCTAGAGCTTAAGGAGCATTGGAAAAGTTGGGAGTGCGGCCATGAGGCGCGTGACCTTCGTAGACATCGAGCATCCAACGGCTCTTTGCATGTCAAAGAAGTGTGCCTCAGGTGCGGGTGGAGGGGGCAGTCTATCCCTAGAAGTGCAGAGCACGACAGCCTTCCGCTGGAAGATGGAGCTATTGAGCGGCAATACGAGGCCAACAAGAAGAAGGCACATCATGCCATCTTGCAGAACCACCTCGATCTCCAGCTAAAGAGGACGTCAGAGTGGCACAAAAAGTACGAGGCATACCTTGCCTCAGAGGCTTGGCAAGAGAGGCGCAGGCTCGTTTTTGCGCGCGCGGGCGGGGTCTGTGAAGGTTGCCGAACAAGGAAAGCTACTCAAGTTCACCATCTGTCGTACCAGCATTTTGGTGATGAGTTCCTGTTTGAGCTCGTAGCGATCTGCAACGAGTGTCACTCACGAATTCATGCAAGCACCGATGGTGAGACGTCTGATGAGGCGCATTTGGGGGACGGCGACGGCGAATTCTAGAAGGGACCCGAACCGCCTTTCCAAAGCCGGGGGGCAGTGGTAATCACCCTCGCCAACCCGCCGAGGACGACGAGTCGTGTCCCCCGGCGGGCTTCCTGTTTTCTGAGCAAGACAAAGGAAGGGCATTCCCCTTGGCCAAGATCATTACCACCATCACCGGCGAGAGCGCGCTCACCTTCGACGACGTGCTGCTGCAGCCTGCCCGGTCCGATGTGCTGCCCACCCAGACCGACATCCGCAGCCGCGTCACCAAGGACATCGAGCTCAACCTGCCGATCCTCTCGTCGGCCATGGATACGGTCACCGAACACGCCATGGCCATTGCCATGGCGCAGGCCGGCGGCATGGGCGTGATCCACAAGAACCTGACCGCTGCCGAGCAGGCCGAGCAGGTCCGCCAGGTCAAGAGTTTCGAGAGCGGCATGGTGGTCAATCCCATCACCATCGGCCCCGAGGCGACGCTGGCCGACGCGCTGCAGCTGATGCAGCTCAACCGGATTTCCGGCATCCCGGTGGTCGAGAACGGTGGGGCCGGCGGCCGCGCCATCGGTAAGCTGGTAGGCATTCTCACCAATCGCGACGTCCGCTTCGCCTCCAGCCCCGGCCAGCGCATCGCCGAACTGATGACGCATGAAAACCTGGTGACGGTGCGCGACGGCGTCTCCAAGGACGAAGCCAAGCGCCTGCTGCATCGCCATCGCATCGAAAAGCTGTTGGTGGTGGATGCCGACTATCGCTGCACCGGCCTGATCACCGTCAAGGACATCGAAAAGGCCCAGCTCAACCCCAACGCCGTCAAGGACGCCGAGGGCCGGCTGCGCGTCGCCGCTGCCTCCACGGTGGGCGACGCCGGCTTCGAGCGCTCGCTGGCGCTGATCGATGCGGGCGTTGACCTGCTCGTCATCGATACCGCGCATGGCCATTCGGTGCGGGTCGCCGAGGCGGTGGAACGGGTCAAGCGCGAGAGCAATTCCACCCGTATCGTGGCGGGCAATGTGGCGACCGCCGAGGCCACCAAGGCGCTGATCGACGCGGGCGCCGACAGCGTCAAGGTCGGCATCGGGCCGGGCTCGATCTGCACCACGCGCATCGTCGCCGGCGTCGGCGTGCCGCAGCTGGCGGCCGTCATGGCCTGCGCCGAGGAAGCCGACCGTCAGGGCATTTCGGTGATCGCCGACGGCGGAATCAAATTCTCAGGAGATATGGCTAAGGCTCTGGCGGGCGGCGCATCCTGCGTCATGGTCGGCTCTCTGCTGGCCGGCACCGACGAGAGCCCGGGCGAGGTTTATCTCTACCAGGGGCGCTCGTACAAATCCTACCGCGGCATGGGCTCGGTGGGTGCCATGGGCTCGGGTTCTGCCGATCGCTATTTCCAGCAGGACGTGCGCGACCAGATGAAGCTGGTGCCCGAGGGGATCGAGGGGCAGGTGCCCTACAAGGGCCCGGCCGGCAACGTGCTGCACCAGCTGGCCGGCGGCCTGCGTGCTGCCATGGGCTATACCGGCGCGCACACTCTGCAGGATTTCAAGGACAACTCGGTATTCGTGCGGATTTCGGGCGCGGCGCTGCACGAAAGCCATGTGCATGACGTCTCCATCACCCGCGAAGCCCCCAATTATCGCGGCGGCCTTTAGTCCATGGATGGCGTTTCGGTCGCGCTGGTCGGCGCCATGCTCGCGCAGGGCGCGCTCGCCCTGGCGCTGCTCTGGTACCTGGGGACGATCCGCGTCCCCATGATCGTGCGCGGCGAGGTGCGCATCCGCGACATTGCGGTCTCGCGCCAGGGCTGGCCCGAGCGGGAACGGCAGATCTCGAACGCGGTCGACAACCAGTTCCAGCTGCCGGTGCTGTTTTATCTCGCCTGCGGCCTGGCGCTGGCCCTCGGACCCTCCTGGGTCACGCTGGCGCTGGCCTGGGGCTTTGTCGTCTCGCGCTATGTGCACGCTGCCATCCACATCACCGACAACAACGTCATCCGCCGCTTCTGGGCCTTCACCGTGGGGCTGGGTCTGCTGACCCTGCTCTGGCTGGTCGTGGCGGCGCACCTGATCGCCGCCGCCCGTTTCTGATCCATTTCCTGCGAGGACCACCATGAAGACCCACGCGCTTGCCACTTCCAGCGTGACCGTATCGAGCCTTGTCCTGGGGCTGATGCGCATCAAGACCATGACCGACGCCGAGATCCGCACGCTCTACGACACGGCGCGTGAGGTGGGCATCAACATGATCGACCACGCCGATATCTATGGCGGCGAACGCCATTTCTGCGAAAAGCGCTTCGGCGAGGCCATGCCGCTGTCGGCCAGCGCCCGCGCCGAGTTGCTGATCCAGAGCAAGGTCGGCATCCGCAAAGGCTATTTCGATTTCTCGAAGGAGAACATCGTCGAAGGCGTCGAGGGCTCGCTCAAGGCGCTCAGGACCGACTATCTCGACGTGCTGCTGCTGCATCGGCCCGACGCCTTGGTCGAGCCCGAGGAGGTCGCCGCCGCGTTTGACCAGCTGCATGCGGCCGGCAAGGTCCGGCATTTCGGTGTCTCCAACCAGACGCCCGGCCAGATCGATCTGCTCAAGAGCGCCGTGACGCAGCCGCTGGTGGCCAACCAGATGCAGCTCTCGATCACCCATGCCAATCTCGTGGCCCAGGGCGTGGCCGCCAATATGGGCCACTTGCCGCAATCGGTGTCGCGCGACAACGACATTCTCAACTATTCGCGGCTCAACAAGATGACGCTGCAGGCCTGGTCGCCCTTCCAGAAGGGCTGGTTCGACGGCGTCTTCGTCGGCGACCGCGACACCTATCCCGAACTCAATGTGGCGCTCGACGAGATCGCGGCAGCACATGGCATCACCCCGACCGGCGTCGCCGTGGCCTGGATCACCCGCCATCCGGCCGACATCCAGGTGGTGCTGGGGACGACCAGTCCAAGCCGGGTGAGGGAATGCGCCGCCGGGTCCGACGTGCGCCTCAGCCGGCCCGAATGGTATCGGCTTTTCACCGCCGCGGGCCACACGCTGCCCTGAGGGCGCCCCCGCGACGCCGGGCAGGGCAGCCCGGCGTCTGCGGCTCTTGCGCTCTGCCGCTGCCGATGGTTTACCCCCGGCCACGTCTTTTCCAGAGCCCGACATGATCCGCCTCGAATCCATTTCCAAGCAGAACGGCAAGCAGCTGGTCTTTATCGAGGCCTCGGCCGCCTTGCAGAAGGGCGAAAAGATCGGCCTGGTCGGCCCGAACGGCGCGGGCAAGACCACGCTCTTTCGCATGATCACCGGCGAGGAAGCCCCGGACGAGGGCCAGGTTTCGATCGATCGCGGCACCACGATCGGCTATTTCAGCCAGGATGTCGGCGACATGGCGGGCCGCAGCGCGGTGGCCGAGGTCATGGAAGGCGCCGGCCCGGCGGGCAAGCTGATTGGCGAGATGGCGGCGCTCGAAGCCGCCATGGCCGACCCCGACCGCGCCGACGAGATGGACGAGATCATCACCCGCTACGGCGAGGTACAGGGCCAGTTTCAGGAACTGGATGGCTACAGCCTCGAGGCGCGGGCCCGCGAAGTGCTGGCCGGGCTGGGCTTTTCCGCCGAGATGATGGATGGCGATGTCGGCGCGCTCTCGGGCGGCTGGAAGATGCGCGTGGCGCTGGCACGCATTCTGCTGATGCGGCCGGACGCCCTGCTGCTCGACGAACCGAGCAACCATCTCGATCTCGAAAGCCTGATCTGGCTCGAGGACTTTCTGAAGCGCTACGAGGGCGGCGTGTTCATGACCTCGCACGATCGGGAGTTCATGAACCGCATCGTCAACAAGATCGTCGAGATCGATGGCGGCGCGCTCACCAGCTATTCGGGCAATTACGAATTCTACCAGCAGCAGCGGGCGCTGAGCGAAAAGCAGATGCAGGCGCAGTTCGAGCGCCAACAGGCCATGCTGGCCAAGGAAATCGCCTTTATCGAGCGGTTTAAGGCGCGCGCCAGCCATGCCGCCCAGGTGCAGAGCCGGGTCAAAAAGCTCGACAAGATCGACAAGGTCGAGCCGCCCAAGCGCCGCCAGTCCGTCACCTTCGAGTTCCGGCCGCCGGCAAGGTCGGGCGAAGACGTCGTGCTCATGCGCAACGTGCACAAGCGCTATGGCAGCCGGACCATTTACGAGGGGCTCGATTTTCACGTCCGCCGCAACGAGCGCTGGTGCATCATGGGGGTGAACGGCGCCGGCAAGTCGACGCTGTTAAAGCTCGTCGCCGACAGCGTTCAGCCCGACCAGGGCACGATTTCGCGGGGCCCAAGCGTCCGGATGGGCTATTTCGCCCAGCATGCCATGGACCTGCTCGACGGCGACCGCACGGTCTACCAGTCGCTCGAGGACGCCTTCCCGCAGGCCGGCCAATCGACGCTGCGCACGCTCGCAGGCTGTTTCGGCTTTTCCGGCGACGAGATCGAGAAGAAGTGCCGCGTGCTGTCGGGCGGCGAAAAGGCGCGGCTGGTGATGGCCATGCTGCTGTTCGATGCGCCGAACTTTCTGGTGCTCGACGAGCCCACCAACCATCTCGATATCGCCACCAAGGAAATGCTGATCGAGGCGCTGGCCCAGTATGAGGGCACGATGCTGTTTGTCTCGCACGACCGGCACTTTCTGGCCGCGCTTTCCAACCGGGTCCTGGAACTGACGCCCGAGGGTATCCATACCTATGGCGGCGGCTATACCGAATATGTCCAGTCCACCGGCCAGGAGGCCCCCGGCCTCCGCAGCTAAGAGCCAAAAGCTCCCAAGGAGATTGCCATGACCAATCCGTTCTTTGCCCCGTGGCAGACCCCGTTCGGCGCGCCGCCGTTTGCCGAAATCGAGACCGGGCATTTCGAGCCGGCCTATGTCGAGGCGCTGGCCGCGCATAAGCGCGAGATCGCCGCCATCGTCGCCGATCCGGCGGCGCCGACCTTCGAGAACACCATTGCCGCGCTCGAGCGCAGCGGCCAGTTGCTGAAGCGCGTCGACATGGTGTTCGGCCAGCTCGCCTCGGCCGATACCAGCGAGGCGCTGCAGGCGGTCGAGCGCGAAATGTCGCCGCGCCTCGCCCGGCACTGGAACGAGGTCTATCTCGATGCAGGGCTGTTTGCCCGCGTCGACAAGCTGTTCCAGCAGCGCGCGGCGCTCGGCCTCGACCCCGAAGCGCTGCGGGTGCTCGAACGCTATCATCTCGATTTTGTTCGTGCCGGGGCCAATCTGTCCGAAGTCGATCGCGGCCGCTTTGGCGAAATCGTCGAACAACTGGCGGTGCTGGGCACCCGCTTTGGCCAGAACGTTCTAGCCGACGAGCAGTCGACAGTGTTCGCGTTGACGGAGGCCGAAGTCGACGGTCTCCCGGACTCGGCCAAGGCCGCGGCGGCGCAGACGGCGCGCGACCGCAAGCTCAACGCCCCTTTTGCGGCGACGACCTCGCGCTCCAGCGTCGAGCCGATCCTGCAGTTTGCCAGGAACCGGGCCGTGCGGGAGAAAGTATGGCGCGCCTTTGTCAGCCGGGGGCACAACGGCAATGCCCATGACAACCGCGCCGTAGTCGCCGAGATCGTCAAGCTGCGCGCCGAACTGGCAGGGCTGCTGGGTTACGCCAGCTATGCCGACTACAAGCTGGCCGACAGCATGGCCCGCACGCCGGCTGCAGCGCAGGAGCTGCTCGAAGCGGTGTGGACCCATGGCCGGCAGCGGGCGCTGGACGACGCCAAGGCGCTGCAGGAGCTGGCTGCCAAGGATGGCGATTTTGCGCTCGAAGCCTGGGACTGGCGCTATTACGCCGAAGCGCTGCGCCTTGTTCGCTATGATTTCGACGAGAACCAGATCAAGCCCTATCTGGAACTGGAACGCGTCATCGAAGCGGCGTTCTACACCGCGACCAGGCTTTTCGGCCTGAGCTTTGTGCCGCGCGACGATATTGCGCCCTATCACCCGGACGTGCGCGTCTGGGAAGTGCAGCGCGACGGCAAGGCCATCGGCATCTTTTATGGCGACTATTTTGCCCGGGCGTCCAAGCGCAGCGGCGCCTGGATGACCTCGTTCCGCGAGCAGTCCAAGCTCGATGGCAGTGTGCTGCCGCTGGTGGTCAACACCTGCAACTACATCAAGCCGCCCGAGGGTGAGCCGGCGCTGCTCTCGCTCGACGAGGCGCGGACGCTCTTCCACGAGTTCGGCCACGGCCTGCATGGGCTCTTGTCGAACGTCACCTTCCCGCGCATCTCGGGCACCAACGTGGTGCGCGACTTCGTCGAACTGCCCAGCCAGCTTTACGAACACTGGCTGGAGACCGCCCCGGTGCTGGCGCGGCTCGTGCATGTGGAGACCGGCGAGCCGATCCCCGAGGCGCTGCTCGCTAAGCTCAAGGCGGCGCGGAAGGCCAATACGGGCTTCGAGACGGTGGAGTTCGTCTCCTCGGCGCTGCTCGACATGGCCTATCACTCGGCCGGTCCGGACGCCGGGATCGAGGTCGATCCGCTGGAGGCGGCGACGCTTGAACGGATCGGCATGCCACGCGAAATCGCGCTGCGCCATGCCAGCACGCATTTCCTGCATCTGTTCACCGGTGATGGCTATGCGGCGGGCTATTACAGCTATCTGTGGTCCGAAGTGCTCGACGCCGACGGTTTTGGGGCCTTTGAGGAGGCCGGCGATCCGTTCGATCCGGCGACCGCTGAGCGGCTCTACACCTATGTCTATTCGGGTGGCGGCTCGCGCGACTTCGGCGAGGCCTATCGGTCGTTCCGTGGCCGCGACCCGCAGATCGATGGCTTGCTCGCCAAGCGGGGCTTTACCCCGCAAGTGGCCTGATCACTCGGCGGCGACAGGCGCCGGATCGGCTCGGCTGGGGTCGCCCGGCGCCGTCTCGGCGCCCAGGTCGGGAAAGGCGACGATACGCAGGCCCTTGAAATCGGTGCGCTGCACGATGAGGCCGCGCTCTTCGAAATAACCCAGGAGGCGCCGCGCCCGGCTCAGCGAATGCGTGCCATAGGCGCGCGCCAGCGTGGCATCGGACGGGCAGGGCGCCTGGCCCAGCGCCGCCTGCGCCAGGATCAGGAAGACGCCCTGGATGTCGTCGGCCAGCGTGCCGGCCAGGTCGAGCGCCTTCTGCCAATGTGCGCTTTCGGCCGTCGCCGCATCGACCCCGGCGCGTGCCACGGCAAACTTCTGCCGGAAACTCGAAAGGCTGATCGGCTCGCCCGGCACGCGCCGGATGCGGCAGCGCACCAGAAAGTCCTGGTAGAGCACCGCGACAGTGCGGAACGAGGCATCCGGGTCTTCCAGGATTTCGCGCAGCACCCGCTCGACCAGGGCGTCGCGCTCGGCCGGGTCCACGGGCGGCAAGGCCGGCTCGTTGGTCGGTGGGGGGGCCGGGCGCGGCTGCGCCAGCTGCGCCAGAATATCGGCGGTCGGCCGCGGCGCCGGCGGTGGCGGGCGGCGGATCGGCAGTTTCGCTTCGTCCGGACCGGGGGTGAAGATCAGCTCGTGCGCGCCTTCCGAGGTTTCCGGGAGCGGCAGCAGTTTCGGGCTCGACGACCGCGCTTGCGTTTCAACCTCGCCGATGGTCACCGGCAGCGGACGCTTGGAAATGGCCGGCCCCAGGGCGACAAACTTGCCGCGCCCCAGGTCGCGGAACTGCTCGGCCTGCCGCCGGTCCATGCCCAGAAGGTCGGCGGCGCGCGCCATGTCGATATCGAGAAAGGTCCGGCCCATCAGAAAGTTGGACGCTTCTGCCGCGACGTTCTTGGCGAGTTTGGCGAGGCGCTGCGTGGCAATGACACCTGCGAGGCCACGCTTGCGGCCGCGGCACATCAGGTTGGTCATGGCGCCGAGCGACAGCTTGCGGGCTTCGTCCGAGACTTCGCCGGCGACAGCGGGGGCAAAGAGCTGCGCTTCGTCGACCACCACCAGCATCGGGTACCAGTGGTCGCGCTCGGCATCAAAGAGGCCGCCGAGAAAGGCCGCGGCGCAGCGCATCTGCTGCTCGACATCGAGGCCTTCGAGATTGAGCACCACGGAAACGCGATGCTGCCGGATGCGGCCGGCAATGCGGGTAAGCTCGCCTTCGCTGCGCTCGGCATCCACCACCACATGGCCGAACCGGTCTGCCAGGGTGACGAAATCGCCTTCGGGATCGATGATGCATTGCTGCACCCAGGGCGCGCTCTGCTCCAGCAGGCGCCGCAACAGGTGCGACTTGCCCGAGCCGGAATTGCCCTGCACGAGGAGACGGGTGGCGAGGAGTTCCTCCAGATCGAGCGTCGCGTTGCCGCCAGACGCCGTACCCATGTCGATAGCCACCTGCATGCTCCTCCCCTAACCGATTCGCGGGGCGAACTGGACCGCCGATACGACTACCCACAGGTTGGGGCTACCAACTCGGGCCTTGACGGGGTAGGGAACGGCCAAACCCAAAGGACACGACCCCATGCGCCTTCCCGGCCGGATTGCTGCCGCCATCGAGATTCTGGCCGATATCGAGGCCCGCAAGCGCCCGGTGGCCGAGGCACTGAAGGCCTGGGGGCTGAACAACCGCTTCGCCGGGGCCGGCGACCGTGCGGCGATCGGCAACCTGGTTTATGACGCGCTGCGGAAAAAGACCTCGCATGCTGCAGCCATGGGCTCGGAGGCGCCCCGGGCGCTGATCCTGAGTGTCGTGGTGCGCGAATGGGGGTTTTCGCCCGAAGCGCTCAACGAGGCTTTCGCCGCCGACAGCCATGCGCCCGAGGGGCTCTCGGTCGAAGAGATCGAACGCCTCCTCGGCGAGGTTCCGGCCGCGCCCGACCATGTGCGGGCCGACGTGCCGGAATGGACGGCTGCGCCGCTGGCCGAGGCCTTTGGCGAGACCTGGATCGCTGAAGCCCAGGCCATGGCCGGCCGGCCGCCGCTCGATCTGCGCACCAATACGCTCAAGGCGAGCCGCGACAAGGTGCTCAAATCGCTCGGCCGCTTTTCCCCCGAAGCCGGTCCGGTGACCCCCGAAGGCGTGCGCCTCGCCGCCGGCACCGGCGACAGCCGCACGCCTAACGTGCAGACCGATGAGGGCTATCTCAAGGGCTGGTTCGAAGTGCAGGACCAGGGCAGCCAGGCCGTCGCGACGCTGGCCGGCGCCCGACCGGGCGAGCAGATCCTTGACCTGTGCGCCGGCGCCGGCGGCAAGGCGCTCGCCATGGCGTCGGCAATGGGCAACAAGGGCCAGATCTTTGCCTATGACAGCGATCGCAACCGCCTGGCGCCGATCTATGATCGTTTGAAGCGCAGCGGCGTGCGCAATGTCCAGGTTCGTCCGCCCGAGCCCGGGGCACTCGACGACCTCGTCGGCAAGATCGACCGCGTGCTCATCGATGCGCCCTGTACCGGGACCGGCACCTGGCGGCGCCAGCCCACGGCCAAGTGGAAGCTGACGCCCGACCAGGTCGCGCTGCGCGTCGAGGAACAGCGCGCCATTCTCGACCAGGCCGTGGCCTTCGTGAAGCCGGGCGGGGTGCTGGTCTACATCACCTGCTCGGTGCTGCCCGACGAAAACGCCAACCAGGCCAAGGCCTTCCTTGAGCGGCATGCGGATTTCGCCGCCGTACCGGGCAATACGCTCTGGATGAAGCATTTTGCCGGCGGGGTGGCGCGGGCGCGGTTTTCGGCCGAAGGCGGCATTCTGCTGAGCCCGCTCAGCACCGGCACGGACGGCTTTTACCTGTTCATGGCGCAGCGCGCGGTCGGCTGAGCATGGCGCGCACCACCCAGATCGGCGTCAGTCCGCTGCTCTTCTGGCTCGCTGCCGCTGCACTGATCGGCGGCATTGGCGCCATCATCTGGTTCGCCATTCCGGGTGTGGACGCGCGCCATCGGCTGGTGTCGCCAAGCGGCACGACCACGCTTGAGCTGGGGGAAGTCTGCGCCGAGGCCATCTGCACGCGGCTTGCCGTGGTCGAGACCACAGCGGCCGATGGCACAAAGCTGCGGCGTGGTTGCCCGATCGAGTTGCAGCAGACCGTGCCGGTATTGCTCAAGATCGACCCGCTCTGGACAGCGGACGAAACCGGGGTGGAAATCGTCTTTTCCGGGGCGGCAGGGGAGGGCGGCCGGCTTACCCTGGATTTTACCAGGGATTGCACCCTGGCGCCGTGAAACCAAATCCGGGATCGGCCGTTCCTCCGCCCATGAGCACCTTGACCGTTTCCGAACTTAAAACCCCGCGCGCCCTGCTTTTGCTGGCCGCGTTCATCATTGTGGTCTTTGCCGTTGGCGCGCTGATCGGCGTCACGACCGCGCCGGGCGAATGGTACGCCTCGCTGAACAAACCGCCGTTCAATCCGCCCAACTGGCTGTTCGGCCCGGTCTGGTCGACGCTCTATGTGTTGATCGCCATTGCCGGCTGGCGCACCTACATGGACGATCCGCGGGGGCTGGGCATGAAGCTCTGGGTCGGCCAGATGCTGCTCAACTGGGCCTGGTCGCCGACCTGGTTCACCCTGCACTTGCTGTGGCCGGCCTTTGTCATCATTGCGGCGATGCTGGCGCTGATCGTCTGGTTCGTCGTTTCGCGCTGGAACCGCGACCGCCTCTCGGCCCTGATGTTCCTGCCCTATGCGGCCTGGGTCGGCTTTGCGAGCGTGCTGAACCTCTCGATTGCGATTCTGAATTAGGGGCGCTCTCCCCCCGCTGTCATTCCCGCGCAGGCGGGAATCCAGGGCCCCAAACGCCGGCCAGTGCAGTCTGCCCTGGATCCCGCCTTCGCGGGGATGACGCCGGGTGTGGGGCAAGGAGCCTAGTGCAGCTCTCGCGAGATCGCGTCCATAAGTTCGACTCGGCTGAAATTGACCTCCAGTCCTTCCCCGAGCGGTGAGCAGGTCATCGGGCCGACCTCAACTGTCTCGGGCATCGGCAGGTAGCAGAGCCGCACCAGCGACCAATGGCCGTTGGCATCGCGCAGCTGGATGCGCAGCGCCTCGGCGTGGCGGGTGAGGCGCAGCGTGACTTCAGCGTCAGTCGGGACACCGAGCGGCATGACCGACCAGTCGGACTGGTCGTTGCGCGTCACCACCACCGAAAACTGCATCGCGCCATCGGTGAACTCGACGCCGCATTTGAGCCAGGTGTCACCGTCCACAAAGACCATGGCGCCGGCCTGGTCGTAGAGCCGCGAGTAGCCGGCCGAGAACGTCACTTCGAGGCTGAAATCACCCGTCACTTCGGTGCCGCGGAAGTGGCCGTTGTCGTGGCGAAAGCCGTAAAACGTGTTGTTCCAGTAGTCCGTGTCCTTGCCGGTACGGACCACCAGAACGCCGTTGCGGTTGTCGTGGTAGGGCGGCGGGTTGTGCCACTTGGTCGATCCGGTCTTGGGCATCGTACTCTCCTCTAGCCGGCCGCGGGCGACAGCGTTGGGGACACAGGACCACGCTTTTCCCGGCGTCGCGCCCAGTCGATGGCCGGCTTTTCGACGACATTCCAGGACAGCTGCGCCAGCACCACGCTGATGCCGGTCACCACGACACAGAGCGTCACGAACACCGTCATGTCGCTGATATTGCCGTAGGTAAAGCCCGGCTCCCAATAGACCCGCGCCAGTTCGATCACCAGATAGTGCCAGATATAAAGGCCGAACGAGATGGTGGCGATGTAGCGGCTCACGGGATTGTCGAGCAGTTTTCCCAGCACCACCGACGAGGGACAGGCGGCGAGGAAGCCGGCAAGGCCCAGCTGGAACCACGGAAAACCGTACGGGATCTCCAGCCAGCCAAAGCCGCTGGCATCTTGCCGCATGTTCCCCAGATGCCGCAACACCGCCCAGGCCGCGAGCGCGCCGCCGGCAAGGGCGAGCAGGTCGAAGAGCCAGTGCCGACGCTCGGCAAACCTCACCTGCAGGCCGGCAGCCAGCGCCCCGATGGCGAACATGGCAAAAAGGGCGAACGGATTGTAGCGCGGCATCCAGTATTTGGCGCCGCCGACCAGGCCATGGTCCCAGCCGCGCCGCGCCGAGTCGATCGGAAACTGCGTCAGATAGAGCCAGTGGCCGAGCAGCGCCAGCCCGATGACGGCCAGCCACAGCACCCGGCCGGACCAGCCGCGCGACAGCCGGCCCAGCGCAAACAAGCCGAAAAAACCCAGTGGCAGAAGGACATAGGAGGTGACTTCGAAGCTGATCGACCAGAGCGGGCCGTTGACCTCGACGGGAAAGAAGGTGAGCCAGTGCCAGTCGGCGACCACCAGCGCACCCGCGACAAAGCGCAGGATCAGTTCACCGTCCAGCCTGGCGCCGAACACGACGAGGGCGAGGATAAAACTCACCACCAGCGCCAGCCAATAGCCGGGCAGGATGCGCGCGGCACGGCGGGAGACGTAGGTGCGGAGGGAAGGCATCGGCGCGCCCTTGTCGAGCGCCAGCCAGAACGGCCGGGCGAGGAGAAACCCCGAGAGCACGAAGAACATCGCCACGCCGAACGTGCCCGTATGCGAGAACGTCCGGAAGACGTTGAGCACCGGTCCATAGTCGCGGTCAAAGTTCATGCGCTGCGCCAGATGGTGGAACAGCACCGTCAGGCACGCGGCTGCGCGCAGGAAGTCGGCGCCCAGCAGGCGGGTCTCGGTCATTGTAAATTCTCCCTCTGGCGGTCCACGTCCGAAGACGCTCTCTCCCGAACCGCTGCAATCGATTGCATCCTGCACTCCACGCGCAAATTCGCAAAGCGCCGGCGTCGCTCTCCCTTGCGGAATCTCGGGCTTGGCTTTATTTCCCGCCCATGACAGAGCCAGCCGCCGTCCCCGCCGCCGAGAGCATCCTCATCATCGATTTCGGGTCCCAGGTGACCCAGTTGATCGCGCGCCGCCTGCGCGAGACCGGCGTGTACTGCGAAATCCACCCCTTCCAGTCCGCCGATGCCGCGTTCGCCCGCCTGCAGCCGAAAGGCGTGATCTTTTCGGGCGGCCCTGCCTCAGTGATGGACGAGGGCTCGCCGCGCGCGCCCGACATGGTGTTTGCGGCCGGCGTGCCGATCCTGGCCATCTGCTATGGCCAGCAGACCATGGCGCTGCAGCTTGGCGGCCAGGTCGAAGGCGGCCACGCCCGCGAGTTCGGCCGCGCTGACGTGGAAATCCGCGAAGCGTCGCCTCTGTTTGCCGGCATCTGGGAGGTCGGGGGGCGCTATCCGGTCTGGATGAGCCATGGCGACCGCGTCACGCAGCTGCCCGAGGGGTTCAAGGTGGTCGGCACCTCCGAGAACGCTCCCTTCGCCATCGCCGTCAACGAGGCCAAGCGCTACTACACCACCATGTTCCACCCCGAGGTGGTGCATACGCCCGACGGCGGGCGGCTACTGCAGAATTTCGTCCACGACATCGTCGGGCTCAAGTCCGACTGGACCATGCATGCCTACCGGCAGCGCGCCGTCGAAAAGATCCGCAGCCAGGTGGGGTCGGGCCGGGTGATCTGCGGGCTCTCGGGCGGCGTCGACTCCTCGGTGGCCGCCGTGCTCATCCACGAGGCCATCGGCGACCAGCTCACCTGCATCTTCGTCGACCATGGCCTGATGCGGCAGAACGAGGCCGAAGAAGTGGTCACCATGTTCCGGGATCACTACAACATCCCGCTCGTCCACGTGGACGCTGCCGACATGTTCATTGGCGCGCTCGAAGGCGAGGCCGACCCCGAGACCAAGCGCAAGACCATCGGTCGGCTGTTCATCGAGGTGTTCGAGGCCGAGGCCAAAAAGCTCGGCGGCGCACAGTTTCTGGCCCAGGGCACGCTCTATCCCGACGTCATCGAAAGCGTCAGCTTCACCGGCGGTCCCTCGGTCACCATCAAGAGCCACCACAATGTCGGCGGCCTGCCGGCCCGCATGAACATGAAGCTGGTCGAGCCGCTGCGCGAGCTGTTCAAGGACGAAGTTCGCGCGCTGGGTCGCGAACTGGGCCTGCCCGACCGTTTTGTCGGCCGCCACCCGTTCCCCGGCCCGGGCCTTGCCATCCGCCTGCCGGGTGGGGTGACGCGCGAAAAGCTCGATATTCTCCGCAGCGCCGACGCCATCTATCTCGACGAAATCCGCAAGGCGGGGCTTTACGACAAGATCTGGCAGGCGTTTGCCGTGCTGCTGCCGGTGCAGACCGTCGGGGTGATGGGCGACGGGCGCACCTACGAGTTCGTCTGCGCCCTGCGCGCGGTGACCTCGGTAGATGGCATGACCGCCGATTTCTTCCCCTATGACATGAACTTCCTCGGCCGCGCCGCCACCCGCATCATCAACGAAGTGCGCGGCATCAACCGGGTCGTCTACGATGTCACCAGCAAGCCGCCCGGGACGATTGAGTGGGAGTGATGTTGTTGGCGTAAGTCGTTGAAATACAATAAAAACGAACTTACACAAAACTTACTCGTGCTTTCGGCCCTCTTGTTCTTGAAGCGGTTTCTACGTACGCTTGCACAGGAAGCTGCACATTCGTGCTGCTACTCCAAATCGTAGCAACCCGAGCAGCATATGGCGCTGAAAAAGCAGCAGTTTTCCGACGACGAGATCGTCATCTTTGACGATGCGATGATCTACAAGCGCGGAGACTATTGGCATTTCCGAATGTGGCTCAATGGGGAGGGCAAGTACGCAAGGAAGAGCTTGCGTACTCGCAGCCGTTCGACGGCAATGGAAAAGGGCAAAGAAGCCTATCTGGAAATTTACTCGAACCAGCAGGCAGGGAAGAGCTACTTCTCGATCACCACAAAAGAGGGGGTCGAAAAGTACCTAAAGCATCGCGCAAAGGACGTGGAAAGCGGCCTCATTGTGCCAGGTCGTCATTCGACCATTAGCACCCATCTGCACCACTGGCTCGACTTCATCGGCAAGGACACCAAGCTGAAGGAGCTAGAGCGGAGCGACTGCGAAGACTACTTCAACGAGCGGGCCAAATCGTCCAAGCGAGTTCCGATCAAGCAAGTGACTGTTCAGAACGAACAGAGCTCCATCAACGCTATGATGAAGTGGCTGTTCAAGAACAGCGAGACGTACATCGATGGTTTTGACTTCAAGCGTTTACCGCGTGTTGATCATCGAACCCAAGATCTGCGACGTTCTACGATCGAGCGTCATGAGTTTGAGCGGCTGCTACAGGTGATGCGGCAGTATTGCCTGCGCCGAAAGAATGGGCTCGATAGAGACGAATGGATTGTGCGGCAGCTAGTCAGGCACTACGTGATCATCGCTGCTAAAACAGGGCTGCGAACTGGTGAGCAGCGACAGCTTCGGTGGAAGGACATCGAGCTACTAAACCTAGTCACTGAGATGCAAGATTACTTCCATCTAGCGACCATCACTGTACGTGGTGCCACCAGCAAAGTGCGGACGACAAGGCGCTTTCAGTGCAGAGCTGGAGACGATTTTGCTCGGCTTCGCCGCTTGATGAAGCCTACCAATCAAGACGCGCTCATGTTCAGCGTCGACGGCATAACGATGCTAAGCAACCGAACGATCCTCTACCACTTCCATCGAATGGTGAAGCTCTGCAAATTTGACGGCTACGACGAGCGTGACATTGTGCCGTACAGCTTGCGCCACTACTTCATCACTCAGAAAATTATGAGCGGCCTCAGCTATCGGCAGATTGCGGATATGTGTGGCACGAGCGTCGCGCAGATTGAAAAGACTTATTACCACGTCAACGAGGACATCATGATGACAAACGCTCTCGCTGACTACCGTTTTGACGGCAATGGCTTGATCGAGCCGTTTACAAGCGAGTAGGGCGCTGAGATTGATCAGCGCCCATTGCAGTCTGCCTACTTCGCCTTCGCAGCCGGCTTCTGACCGACCTTCTGCGTAGCGGCCATCTGCTCATCGAGTTCGCCAGCCTTAGCAGCAACAATGACCAGGTCGAGCACTTCAACGAGCTTGTCCTTCGTGCCCACCGCAACAGCATGCTTGCCAGCTGCTAGTGCAAGGGGCTTGCTCCCATAGCGGACGATCAAAAAGCAATTGCCGTCACCATCTTCTGTCCACCAGCGCTTCACACGCTTGGGACTGTTGACCAGATGTTTGTCGCCATTCTCGCCCTTCACCCACTTCTGGCGCGGAACGACAAAGTTCGGATCAGTTGCCAGCGAACGCTGCTGCTCAAGCTGCGTGACCAGCTTATTGCGGCGCTGCTGCTTGGGATCGCGTATGCCGAACTTGGGCATTGCAACGAGATTGAGTGTGTTCAGGGTGGTCATTCATGCTCTCCGTCACCGTGTTTGATGACACGAGCATGCAGTCATCTATCTGATATTCCTACCGGAATAGAAGACACTTGGACTTTTTAAGCTCGAGTTCTAGTCTGAAGATGACTTCGCCAAGCGTTCGCAACCGCGTGCCTAGCATACCGGACGCCGCCTCTTCGCGCACGTCGAACGCCGCCAGCGTGTCCTGCACCATCTCATCATATTTTGTATCGTCGTATCCGACATTGATTTGGCTAGCACGAAGCGACCTGGCAAAATCTGCAAAGCACTTATGACCTTGTGATTGCAGTATCTCCTGTGACTTCCGATCGTTTGGCGGAAGTTCATCTCTCTCATCAAGCGGACGGTACGACTTTCCACTGTGGACTGCGTCGCCGAACGTGGACGTTAGCAGGTAGACGCCTTCTGTTTGGTCGGACAGTGAGTACACGATAACGGCAAAGCGTTGTGCTAGAACCGATGTACCTCCGTCAACGGAACTGGTTCTTGCGCCATTCTGACTGATTGATTGCCGCAGCATATCCACTTTCTTCTGCGGATCAAACTGGGCGAGCACATCGCTGGTAGCGCGTAACGTTGCGTCGAACATGTATGCCGATGCGGGAAACTCTTTCCGCAAATGCGCAATCTCGTTCTTCAGCTCGAACGCGACCAGCATCGCTTCATCACTAAGCTTAGGCGACTTCGACCAGAAGCCCATTGATCGACCCTCATCTGTGTCTGCCGTCTACGCCAAGATCGCTAAATTCTTCTACGATGGCAAGCAGTCGCAGCGCTTATACTATCAGTCGCTCGCCACAACTTACGCGACGCCTTCTGTACGGGGCTGTACGGGAAGCGTAGGGGAAAGCAGACTCCGTTAACTTACGGGGCTATTGGTGACAGGCTTCGCAAGCAGCTGAAGCTCGACTTGCGCAGCTATCAGCCGCTTGTGCGCTCGATCGTACTCTACGCCTGCGTTGCGCCTGTTGATGCTACGAACAACCTGCTTGATCGCATCGATCTCGTCCTTGAGCGCGAGCATGTGCTGATCGACGTCCATAAACTCTCGTAGTCTCATCCGGCACTCCTCAGCTTTCGCAAGTGGTGAGGAGTTCGCTGACGCAACTTTCGGCCAGTTGAGCGTACCAACCACCACGTTCACGCACACTCGGATACGAACTTGCCTGAAGTGCATTTGCATGTCGCTTCAGCCGTGCGGCACACGTGGCCAATGCCTTGGCACTCACAGTGCGATGCTTTGTTCGGACGGCGCGAAAGTAGCTCGCTTCCATACCCAGCCAGTCCTCACTGAAGTCGCTACCACTGGTCACAAGTCCATGCCGCTTCAGCTCCTCAAAGATCATCTCTATCATCGTCCCTATCTCCTGTTTCCGCAGCCGCCTTCGCTCGCGTGCATAAATATACGCGGCGTGATCAGCGCGTTTGGCTGCACGTATTTATCGGCAAAGGAGAAGATCGATGGCGAAGAAGAAGAGCGGCGGCGACCGAATGGATCAATGGCCGGACTATTTGCGCGGCGGAGCGCAGAATGGTTGGGGCGGACACAAAGTGCAAAAGGTGCGCGCATATAGGGGCGGCACATACGGACCCGCTAGCAAGTGCCGTTCACTCAGTGATTCGGAGATAGCTGAGTGGAAGAAAGCGAACGGCTTCAGGTGCTGAACCCGTGTCGCGAACGTGACATCCTTCTTGAGTGGATCGCATCAAAGAACGCAGCACTGGAAACCGCCTACTGCGTGCATATCCCGAACAGCGTTAAGTGGCGCGAGCAAGGTTGGGATGACATATGGCTTGCGAGAAAGCTGAGACCCTTCTTTGCGAAGTTGGATCTATTGGCGGCGCGTTCCTACAAGCCTGCAATTGATCGTGTCGTGGTGCTACACCATTCCCATTCTGTTGGTTGGCACGCGCACTTTCAAATGGCCACTCCAGCATCGTTCGGGCAACTGGAGTTCGCAGAGCTCGTCCATCGGCAATGGAGGAGAACACTAGGCAGCGCATGGAAATGCGCGCTCCAACCGCACCTACTTTGGGCAGAGCCGGCCAACGCCGGCTACATGCCCTATATGCTTGGTCACCTTTCGATCGACAGGGTCGATTGGGAAAACACGCACTTTACCAGCTCCGTCAAGCTTGACCAGAACGACAGCGATCAGGTGTCAGCAAAAGCTGCATATCCAAATTCCTGAACGCGGGTAAAGTGGACTGCAAGAGCGAGCACCAGTGATGGTGCCGCTTAAGCGAAGCCACGAAGGGAATTCCAGAGCGACAGCGTTCAGACTACTGCAATGCGACGTGAATGAGGACGAAGGAAATTGCCGATGGCTGCGCAGCAGTCAGAAGGCACAGCGAGCGCAGCTAGCTGCCAACATGATGCGATCTACACGGACTTGATGCTCTTGAGTTTAGCTTTCAGAATACTGCTTTGCTCATCCGTCAGCGGGATTGGTGGTGGCGTTGGCTCAAGTTGAGGGTCAGCAATAGCTGCAGTGAGCGCACCCTCAAGTATCTCAGCGCGGCTACTGACCGCGCGATGTAAGATATTGCCGTACACATGTCGAACATGGAAGATATTGCGTGGAACTGTGTCGCGATCCGCAGTGACCTTTCCGCTACCGGCAACCTTTCCCCAGTCCATCTCACGATCAAGAAACTGATGCATTTGGGGATTGATCTCTAGCACTTCGACAAGCTTCTCAAGCGCCGCCTCATATGCGTACCAGGCCTTATCAGCGAGACTGCCTTGTGAAGCCACTGATTTCGCACTGTCAGATCGAGACTGCAGAAGGTCAGCAATCTGCAGTCGCTTTGTGTATTCACGCAAACCGGCAGACGCAATGGCTGCATCTTCGCGTTGCTTCGTCAGGTTGCGCAACTGCGCTTCCATGTTCTCAGCATGTCGCTCGCCAAGCACCTGGCGTAGCTCTTTGACTGTGACCTTTCCGCCTGCGTTCAGCCTTGCCAGCATCGCTTGGCAAGCTGCCAGATCGGTCACTACGGCTTTTTTGGCTTACGCGTCCGCGTTGTACCAGAAGGCTTAGAAGTCTTTGCAGTCGATGAAGCGGGAGACAGAGAAGCGCCCGTTGTTGTTGCCACACCGGCCTTAGGTGATACCAGCTTGGCAAGCTGTTTGTCGAACTTGCCTGCAGCTACGTCAGCGCGAAGCTCGTCGAGTGCGTCGTCAAGCTGTGCGACGTCGACAGTGGCTTGATCGCTGGTCTTAAGCAACTTCAAACGCGTGCGTCGATAGGGCAGTCTAATGGTCGCGACACTGCCGCTGATCTCAAACACCGTAGCCGGAGGTTTGCCTGCGCCCTTGCCACTGGAAACGACAAATTGCGAGTTCTTGCGCAGCGCAATGCTGTTGTCGATTGTTGCTAGGACTGCATCACGTGGCGTCTTCTTGCGAGCGGCCTTTTTGCCTGCGACGCCAAACTTTACGTCGACACCTTTCGCCTTCAGTCTCTCATGCCAGCTCATGTTCGTTCTCTCTAGCTGTCGCCGCTGCGCAAGGCAGCACGATCAGTCGACAGGCAAGCCAAAGTCAAGTCAGTAAGATGGTCGGAGACCTACTTCCCGAGAGTAATGAACTCGTGGTACTGATGTCAGCCAAAGCTATGCACCGGGGGCATTGTGGCTGATCGATTTGAGGACCTTCTTCGAGCAAACATCGCTGCGCTAAAGGACCACTACGAAGTATGCGGGATCGTCGATAAGAAGGGAAACGTCTATCCGCTAGGCGCAGACACGAAGGTGTTGAGCACAATCTTCGAGCTGCTCGTTAGGCAGTCGGTGTACGAAACAGCAGCCTCTTTGGGCCTGAGTGTGAAGGAGCCAGATGTTCAGAACCACTATCCAGACTTCACCGTTTTCACCGCCGTAGATGCGACAGACAAGATCGCTATTGATGTCAAAACAACTTATCGCAACGGCCCCAACGACCGTTTTGGATACACGTTGGGGGGCTATACGAGCTTCCTGAGAAACGAACGGAAGAACATCGTTTTCCCTTACAGCCATTATAAGGCTCATTGGGTCATCGGCTTCGTTTACGACCGGGTAGCGATGAAAAAGTCCGCTGACTATGCTCACTACAAAGTCGAAGATATAGCCAACATCCCACTTCCGTTTGGGAACGTCGAAGTGTTTGTGCAGGAAAAGTGGCGCATATCTGGTGATCGCGCAGGATCAGGTAATACGACGAACATCGGCAGCATTGTGGGCACGCTGGACGACTTCATCAACGGCAAAGGCGTGTTCAGTGACGATGACGAATTTCACGCCTACTGGCGCGGATACGAGCGGACTGCAGGCGAGCGCGCCGACACCTATTCAAACATCCGCCAGTTCCGCGCTATCAAAAAGGTCTGACTGTTCCACCACTGTTGCGGTCGGCGTTAGCGGACCCGCTGCGACCGCATGGTTTCTGCTGACCACTAAGGCCTCCTGCATTTCATTGCGCAGATCTTCGGTCGAGCCCACATGGTAGAAATGGCTCTTCAGGGCAAGCGGATACCCTTCGAAATGCTCATCGAAGTGCGCGTTCTTCCGGTACTTATTCTCGTACCACATTGAGTAGGCGAAGCCCGCAGGTGATGTCTTTAGGCTAGTGGCAAGCGCTGCGGCATCCTCTTCTGACCACTGGTTAAAGTAGTCGGTGTGGCGCCCAACATAGGGCGGATCGACGTACAGAAAGTCCGATTGCGTCGCCTCTGACAAAGTCTCGCGCCAATCTTGCGTCTTAAACTCCCATTCGCCGTTGCGGATGACGTTTGCGATCCAAGTGACCTGGTTCACGATCTTTGTGACTAGAGCCTGCCTGAAACGATCAGGCTTTCGACAAAACGGCACATTAAAACCCCCCTTCTTGTTAAACCGCATCACTCCGTTGAAACAAGACCTGCTAAGAAACAAAAAATCGTGGGGATCGGCGCTCGCGTTGAAGCGTTTTCTCACCTCATAGTAGTACACCTCGTCCTGCTCGCGCAGCATGTTGCCTTCGCGCGTAAGATGCTCCCGAACTGAAGCAGGCGTCAGCGTGCCATTTTGTACGGAGTTGTAGAAGGCAATGATGTGGCGATTTGTGTCGGAGATTAGGGCGCGCTTGGGTGCAGCATTGAAGGCAACAACAGCTGATCCAGCAAATGGCTCGATCCAGCGTCCGTCACCATTCCATAAGATCGATTGGAAGATGAAAGGCACCAACTTTGTCTTGATGCCTTGCGTCTTGATCGGTGGCGCTTTGACGGATGATATGCTTCGCGGAAAATTATGCACAGTCATCTGCGCTCCTCTGTGTTCGGCCCTATGGAAATCAGACTAGTTCGACTGCCGCTCTTAGCACGTTCGCGTTCAGCTCGATGTACCTTTGGGTAGTAGCGATCGATCTATGCCCAGCTAATTCCGCCAGCACCCTCACTGACACACCCTTGTGTGCTAGCATGGTGATGAACGTACGCCGGCCGCTGTGCGATGTGGCGCGATCCAAACCAGCGGCGTCATAGATGCGCAAGAAGACCTGGCACAGGCTGTTGGCAGAAAAGCGCTTGCCGACCCTACTGCGGAACAGGGGATCGTATGGCGTTGCCTGATCCAGTGTACGGACGTAGATGGCAATTTCGGCCTGCGCTTGTGCGCTCAGCAGCACCGTTCGACCCTTGTCGCCTTTGGTCTGTGCTGCCTTGAGCTGGATCTCACTTCGGACGTTGCCATCAGCATCGAGCACATCGCCAACGTTCAGTGCTGCTATCTCCCCAACCCGCATGCCCGCCAACCAGCTCAGCTGTAGTGCGCAACGGTTGCGGTCTGCAAACGCATTGCGCAACACATACGCCATCACCCGCTTGCAGTCCTTGTCAGTCAGCACCTGCGCTTGCTTCATTGCACATCTCCGCCGGATAACATTTCCAGTACGGGCAGCATGCTTTCTGATGCTGGATAGGACAACCGGAATTGGGCTGAAAGAAACGCCAATTAAGACAGCGCTGTAGCTACCGCCACTGCAGACTGGCAACATCATCTATTCGCTAGACTGTTATGTTGATGAGTGAACTGAGTTGGATCCTGCCCAAAAACTAATCACCCACTGACGCCTTGCCCGCCATTCAGAAGCGTTTGTATGTCGGTTGAAGAATGAAAACCGAAACGACCATGAACTATCTTAGCAATTCGGCTTTGCTCACGAAGGTTGAGCTGCGCTATGCTCTGGTTTCAACAGGGGGTCACAAATGGGCAATTTATCGATTGCAGTCACTTCTATGGTTGCGATGCTAGTTTTCGCAGTCCCGTCGTATGCAGATCAGGCTGACGTGGTTGCGAAGAACTACGGATCAGAAGACCCCGCAAAGATCGAATTTCTCGCAAAGAACGCGCGGGATATGACTGGGCTGTTGCAGAGGCTGGGTTACAGCGTCACGATTGACGACCTGCGTTCTGTCGCCGATCTGCTGGGAAAGTGGCAGGTTAGTTATAACAACTTGCATGCGATGCTTGGAGGCAATCCAGCGCGCTTGTTTGTGTCGAGAGACGGATTGGGAGCGGGCACTTGTTACGACCTGGCAATGGGCAGCAGCGTGAAGGTCTCGCGTAGCTACGACTGCTTCAACTAGCCCGCAGCTGACGCTGTTGCACGACGTGCAAGTGTGCTAGCCCTAAGCCATTGAACTTGAACGTCAATCGCTCTGACGATGTTTCGCGCGCCAAATAGTCGACTTACGCGAAACTTGCACGCAAGCTATGTGGCTGCGCTAGCATAATGATTTTGCAGGAGAAAGCGTGAGCGTCGCTATTGAGTGGGAGTGAGAGCCGGCGCGGGCAAAGCCCGCGGAAAGTCTTGCCGGTGGCATGATTTTTAGGCGCGAACGCCCGAAGAACTGAGCGCGCAGGGCCAGCGCAGTCCTCTTGAACGAGGCGCCCGTCCGGTGTGAAGCGTGACGCGGGCCGTCATGCGACGTCTATCTCGCAGTGCCCGATACGCCTCATCGGCCAGGAGGCCGGATCGTCGCGTCGCCATGGTTGCGCCCATTATCGGTTGATGTCCGTGCCATCCCGTCATGGCACCCTGGTCGCACGTCACAGCAAACCACCCGCTCCCCTGCGCCACGGCTTTCGCCGCTCCACACTGTTGGCGCGCCGTTCCCTTGATCGGGCGCAGGCGTGTCAGGTCCCCGTTTAGCGTCCGAAATGGCGACAATCGTCGCTGAAGCCGCCCAGATCGGCGCTTGTCCACGCTACGACGGCGATGGGCGACCTGCTAGCGCTTGATCAAGTTTGGGGGCAGTTCGGGAACATCAGGGTCAAGTCAGCGTGCCCCTCTGTCGCGCGACTCCGCAATCTGCGGCGCTTCCGTTGCGACCGATATGGCGGCTCCGTCGGCGGAGCAGGCGCCACAATGATCAGGCAGCGCATTGATGCCAAGCGAGGCGCTAGCACTTAGTTTTGATTTAATTTGAAAACTAAAAAATATAAATAATAAACATAAAGGCATTTGATGTGCGTAGATTATTATCCTGCCTGATCGCGATTGCATTGTTTATAGCTGTGCCGACGCATTCTATTGCAGATAACTTCACAATTACCGATCCTACAGGCATTTCTGGGGACATTCTTACTTCAGGACGATTTGGTTCCAGGGTTGTCGATCGAGGAATCCAGTGGAACGTGGAACTATGTCTATGGGACGTTTTCGGTTGCCACATCTGGCGCATACAGCTTTGGTGTAACTGCATCAAACGGCGTAGACGTGTTGTTGATCCTCTATGATGGCGCATTTGATCCGACTGACCCCGGTCTCAACGGCGTTGCGGCCAATGACGACACAAAGGGTGAGCCAGATGTATCAATAAATCCGGCCTACACCCTGGATTGTAATACGGAAGGCGAGTATTATTGTCCGTCTCTCGAAGAGATAGAACTTGAGGCGGGTAATGCCTATTACATGGTTATTTCGACCTACAATGCCGGCGACGAGGTCCCGCTGCCGATCACGTTCTATTGTATTGGTGCAGGAGTGTGTTCGTTTGCCGATCCGTCCGATCCGTCCGATCCTCCGTCCGATCCTCCGTCCGATCCTCCGTCGAGTCCTCCGACGATTTCGGCATTTCCCATCATGCAGGCCAACCAGGTCCGCGTTAGGGCCACAATGGAATATGACTGCACCAGTTTCGGCGCCAACGGACTTTGCGTGAGCATCGGCACACGCGCCGCGGAGATCGAGGCGGCGGACAATCTGCTGCTCGCAACCCACGCCGTACTCGCCTATCGCGTCAGTGACGCGTTCCATCTTGGCGGCTACGTCGATGTGGGCACGGGCGGGCTTCCCGAGGGACTGGAGTACGTTGGCCCGGCACCCGTGATGGGCGCCTTCATTGGCTTTGGGAGCGGTTTGGGCTGGAACGGCAAGGCCACTGTGGCCCTGGGCCTTGGCGAGGTGGTTGCCGTGGGCGCTGACGCAGATACCGCCGATACACTCTCCAGCATCGGCATCGATGGCTGGGCGGGCTATGCCTTCGCGCTCGACCAGAACTGGATCGTCATGCCTGTCTTGGGATTGCGGAAGACGGCGACGAGCTTCAACCACGGGGAACAGTCTCTGGAAGAGACCTCTGCCAACTTCACTCTGCGCATTTCGGGCCTGGTGGCTGAACGGCTTCGCGCGAGCTTCTCGCTCGGCGCAGACGTCACGCTGAAATGGGAACCCGAAGTCGAGGATCACACCACGACAAGCCTGTTTGCAGCCGGTGAGTTGGGGTGGGAGATGTCTAAAGGTCTCGAAATGTCCGTTGGCGGATCGGCTCGTCAGCTTCCGGCGGGGGGCATCGGCTTTGCCACCAACGCCTCCCTGACGTTTGCCTACTGACTGAAACTCCACAGCCATAGTGACGGGAGGGTTCTTGCCCTCCCGTCTTTGTCATTGACGGGTGGCGCGCTCCGTCCGCACCCAAGGAGGTTTTAGCAGATGCGGTTCTCAACTCTGGCCAGCTATGCGTTAGTCTGTTTTGGCCTGCTTCAGACCAGCGCACTGGCTGTCGCGCCGGGCACAACGTTCAATGGCTGGACGTATGAATGCAGGGATACCGATGCCACGCAGATTTGCACGTTTGCGTTTTTAGTTGGGGCGGCAGAAACACGTTCGCCGCTTGCAAAGATCACCTTGGGCCGAGAGCGCAGCACTGATGAGTTCATTCTCGGGGCGCTGCTGCCGCTTGGCATCGCTATAGGACAGGGTATCAGCGCGCAGCTTGACGCTCAGCCCAAGTTCAACATTGGAATGCAGACCTGCGTGCCAACCGGATGCCTGGCTGCATTCAAGATGGCGCCGGCTGATGTGCGAAAATTCGCCAACGCGGACACACTGACGCTGACCTTTGCTGCCTTTGGTCACCAGGAGGCGACAGTTCTGTCGATTCCGTTGTCAGGCATTCGCGACGCGATCGCTGCTGGGGCTTTCGATCTCGCCTTCGGCCCGTCAAGCGGCGCGAAAAACTGACCGTTTCGTCGCCAGTCTAGCCCCGTCATCAAGAATGCGCTCGGGGGTCGCCGGCCTACCGAGAGTGTCAGGCCGTCTCCGATAAATGGCGGATGGTAACTGCCCAAAAAGCCAATGGTTTCAGCACCATTTGCTGTCGAGATGGTTGACGGTACAGCGACCCGAAGAGAATATTTTACACTGATAAATCAGTGCATTAAGATGCTGGCCACAGTCGAGTGGGAATAGGGGCAGCCGCCTCGGCCAGGATCAAGCATGACCGTCCGCTATACCAAGTCCACTCTGCCCGAAAAGCTCTGCGCGGCCTGCGGCCGGCCGTTTGCCTGGCGCAAGAAATGGGCCCGCGACTGGGACAATGTGAAAACCTGCTCGGAGCGCTGCAAGGGCGAGCTGCGTAAAGCCAACCGCGCCACGACGTCCTGAAGGACTACTTCTTGACCCAGATATGGGTCTTGTCGCTGCCGATATCCTGCACCAGCGCGAACAGCATCTTGGCATTGTCCGGATGCAGCCGGACGCAGCCATGCGAGGCGATGGTGCCCAGGCGCTTGAGGTCGGTCGTGCCGTGAATGGCATAGCCCTGGTGGAAGAAGATCGAGTGCGGCATCGGCGCGCCGTCATATTTCTTGGAGTGGTACTTGCGATACATCCGCTCCACGCCGTAGGCGCCGGCAGGGGTGGTATAGCCCGCGCGCCCGGTCGATACCGGGAAGGTGTGGCGCACGGCGCCGTCGACCCGCACCGTCATGGTCTGGGTCGGGATATCGACCAGCACATAGACTTCGGACGCAAAGGCCGGCAGGGCCAGCATGGCAAAGAGCAACGACAACAGAACGCGGCGCATGGCTGTACTCGTGACAAAAACCCTTGCGCCAATAGTGCCGCGTGCCGCTTTCCACGCCGTTAACGTCGCGTCGCCTCACAGAGCCGTGAAGCGGCCGTTTTGCCGGGCCTCCGGGCCGTTTTCCACGTCTGAACTGGATGTTTGCATTCCCAACCCCCGGTGACTATTGTGCCGCCGAATTTGGACCACCCAGCTAAGGCCTTTCATGTCTAACGAAACGATCTTCCGCGAAGTCGACGAGGAACTCCGCGGCGACCGCTTGCGCGCCATCTGGAAGCGCTTCGGGCCCTATCTGATCGGGGCCGCCGTGGCGGTCGTGCTGCTGGTCGCCGTCAACGAAGGCTGGACCTGGTGGCAGAACTCGCAGGCCTCCGCGGCCTCGGACAAGTTCTACGCTGCCCTCGAGATCGCCGATGGCGCCGATGTGGCCGCAGCCGAACAGGCCTTTGCCGATGTCGAGGCGACCTCGCCCGCCGGCTATGCCACGCTGGCCCGCTTCCGCCAGGCTGGATTGCTCGCCAAGGCCGGCAAGACCACCGAAGCGATCGCGGCCTATGACGCAATTGCCAATGCCGAGACCAACCAGCAGCTCAAGGCGCTGGCTTTGGTGTTCGCCGCCAACCTGTTTGTCGATGCCGGCGATGTCGCCGCCGTGCAGCAACGCGTGCAGGGGCTCGCCGTGGCGGGCGAACCGATGCGCAACGCCGCACGCGAAACCATTGGCCTTGCCCAGTACAAGGCCGGCGATCTCGACGCCGCCGTCGCCACGCTCGACCAGATCCTGACCGATCCGCTGACCGGCCAGGAAATGAGCGGCCGCATCCAGATCTACGTGGCCCAGCTCATCGCCATGGGCGCCAAGGCCACGGCCGAAGCGGCCGCCAGCGCCATCGACGCCGAAGTTTCGGCGACCGAGGCGGCCCCGGACGCAGCGCCGGCCGGCGAGACCGCCGTGGGCGATGCCCCGGCCATGGATGTCACCGAGCCGGCACCTGCCGCTGCGGCGACCACGACAGAAGGCGCTGCGACCGGCAACTGAGCCGGCCGCGCGATGTGAAGGACCGACGATGACTGTGACCGTTGCCATTGTCGGCCGTCCCAATGTAGGCAAATCCACGCTCTTTAACCGGCTCGTCGGCAAGCGCATCGCGCTGGTCGACGACACGCCGGGCGTTACCCGCGACCGGCGCGAGGCCGAGGGGCGCATTGCCGACCTGAAATTCCGCGTGCTCGACACGGCCGGCTACGAGGACGTCACCGACGGCTCGCTCGAAGACCGCATGCGCCAGCAGACCGAAATGGCGATCAAGGAAGCCGAGGTCATCCTGTTCATGTACGACGCTCGCGCCGGCGTCGTGCCGCTCGACCAGCGCTTTGCCCAGGTCTTGCGCAAGGCCGGCAAGGACGTGCACCTGATCGGCAACAAGGCCGAAGGCCGCGAGGCCCAGCCGGGCCTGACCGAAGGGTTCAAGCTCGGCTTCGGCGAACCGATCGCGCTGTCGGCCGAACACGGGCTGGGCCTTTCCGAACTGCACAGCATCGTTTCCGCCGCCATCGACAAGGCGGCCGAAAAAGCCACCGGCGAACTGCTCGAGATCGACATGCCGCAGGTCGAGATCGACCTGCCCGAGGATGACGGCTCGACCGAAGAGGGGCCGGCGCTGCGCTGGGACCCCAAGCGCCACCTCAATGTCGCGATTGTCGGCCGCCCCAATGCCGGCAAGTCCACCCTGGTCAATCGCATGGTCGGCGAAGAGCGCGTCCTCACCGGCCCGGAGGCCGGCATCACCCGCGACTCGATCCTGGTGCCCTGGGAGTTCGAGGGCCGCAAGATCAACCTGGTCGACACGGCCGGCATCCGCCGCAAGTCGCGCGTCTCGGGCAAGCTCGAGCACATGGCGGTTGGCGACAGCCTGCGCTCGATCCAATATGCCGAAATCGTCGTGCTGCTGCTCGATGCCACGATCCCGTTCGAAAAGCAGGATCTGCAGCTGGCCGATCTGGTCGAGCGCGAGGGCAGGGGCCTGGTGATCGCCGTCAACAAGTGGGACCTGGTCGAGGACAAGAACAAGGCCCTCGCCGACCTGCGCGAGGCCTGCGACCGGCTGCTGCCGCAGCTGCGCGGCGTCCAGCTGGTGACCATTTCCGGCCTGCAGGGGCGCAATCTGGACCGGCTGATGAAGTCGATCTTTATTGCCGAGCAGAAGTGGAACACCCACGTTTCCACCGCGCGGCTCAACCGCTGGCTGGCCGGGATGACGGAAGGCCATCCCCCGCCGGCCGTCTCGGGCCGCCGCCTCAAGCTGCGCTACATGACGCAAGCCAAGATCCGGCCGCCCAGCTTCATTCTGTTTGCCTCCCGCCCCGACGTCGTCCCGGCGGCCTATACCCGCTATCTGGTCAACGGCCTGCGCGATGCGTTCGATATGCCGGGCACGCCGATCCGCCTTTGGGTCCGCGGTGGCAAGAATCCATTTGCCGACAAGGACTGATCGGGGCGACTGGAACTTTCGCTTCAGCGGTCGATTGGCTATAAACGCCCCACCCATCAACAGCTAAGCGGTCCCCCCGGTGATCCTCGAGATCCTCATCGTCATTGTTCTGACCCTGGTCAACGGCCTTTTGGCCATGTCCGAACTCTCGGTGGTGTCCTCCCGACCTGCCCGACTCAAGGTGCTGCAGGCCGATGGCAACAAGGGCGCGACCGTCGCGCTCAAGCTGCAGGAAGACCCGGGCAAGTTCCTCTCCTCGGTGCAGATCGGCATTACGCTGGTCGGCGTTCTCTCGGGCGCCTTTTCCGGCGCGACGCTGGGTGAACGGCTGGGCGACTGGCTGACCGGCGTGGGGATCGATGCGGGCATCGCCGCTCCGCTGGGCGTCGGCCTCGTCGTCATCCTGATCACCTATCTCTCGCTGATCGTGGGCGAGCTGGTGCCCAAGCAGATCGCGCTGCGCGATCCCGAACGGATCGCCGCCCGCGTGGCGCCGCTGATGGCCTTCATCGCCTCGGTCGGCGCGCCGCTCGTCTGGCTGCTCGATATTTCCGGCCGCGGCATTCTGCGGCTGCTGGGGCAGAGCGGGGAGACCGGCGAACGCGTCACCGACGAGGAAGTGCGCACCATCATCGCCGAAGCCGAAAGCGCGGGCGTGCTCGAAAGCGAAGAGCGCCACATGATTTCCGGCGTCATGCGCTTTGCCGACCGGTCGGCGCGGGGCCTGATGACGCCGCGCATCGATGTCGAAGTGATCGACCTGTCCGACCCGCAGGAACTGATCGTCGAAAAGCTGCGCACCACGCGCCACTCGGTGCTGCCGGCGCAGGACGGCGCGTCCGACGACCAGATCATCGGCGTCATCGTGCGCAAGGACCTGCTCGACAACCTGTTCCGGGGCGACGCCATCGACGCGCGCGCGCTGGTCAAGCAGGCGCCGGTGGTGATGGATCGCTCCGACGCCCTGGACGTGCTCAAGGCGCTGCGCGCCTCGCTCGTGCACATGGCGCTGGTGTTCGACGAATACGGCCATTTCGAAGGCATCGTCACGCCGGGCGACATTCTGGAAGCCATTACCGGGGCGTTCCAGGAAGAGGAGGGCGACGAGCCCGCCGTGGTCACCCGCGACGATGGCAGCTTCCTGGTGTCGGGCTGGATGCAGGCCGACGAGTTCCAGGACCGGCTGGGCGTCCCTATTCCCAAGGACGCCAAGTTCGAGACCGTGGCCGGCTTCGTGCTTGCCGAACTCAATCACCTGCCGGTGGTGGGCGAAACCTTCGAGCGCGGCCACTGGCGCTTCGAAGTGATCGACCTCGACGGCCGCCGCATCGACAAAATTCTGGTGCGCCGCCTCTGACTCAGGCCGGCGTGGTGGTGCCGGTGTCGCGGTCGAACAGCATGCGCGTCTGCGTGTAGCTCGGTTCGATCATGTCGATCAGCGCGCCCACCACCTCACGGGGCATGGGCAGCGTATCGGGATTTTCCCCCGGCATTGCCTTGGCGCGCATCGCTGTGCGCACCGCGCCGGGATAGAAGAGATTGACCTTGAGGTTGGTCGTCGCCACTTCGCTGGCATAGCTCTTGACCAGCGCCTCGAGGGCCGCCTTGGCAGCGGCATAAGGGCCCCAGAACGCCCGCGCCGAGCGCGCCGACGAGGACGAGACGAACACGGCGCGCCCGGCACTCGATTGCCGCAACAGCATGTCGAGCGACCGGATCAGCCGGTAATTGGCCGTCACGTTGGTGGCGAACACCTCGTCGAAATCCTTGATCTCGACATGCGGTACGGGGCTGAGGACCTTGAGCATGCCGGCATTGCCCACCAGGCCGTCGAGCCGCCCCCAGCGCGAAAAGATCGCCGCGCCCAGCCGGTCGATGCCATCGCCGTCGCGCAGGTCGAGCGGCACCAGCGTGGTCGATCCGCCGGCGGCCTGGATTTCGTCGTCGAGCTCTTCGAGCCCCCCGGTGGTGCGCGCCACGGCGATCACATGCGCGCCGCGCCGCGCCGCTTCCTTGGCCGCCTGGTAGCCGATGCCGCGCGAGGCCCCGGTAATGAGGACGACTTTGTCGGCAAGGGAGGTCTTGGTGGTCATCTATGCAATCCGCGAAAGGTCGCGTGCCTTCTATCCGGGCCGGCGGGAAGGGGGAAGCAGAAACCGAACGCAACAGGGCTAGGTCTCGGCCCCCAAGGTGGTGGCGACCCGGCGGAGCAGCGAAACCAGCGTGGCACGCTCCTCGCTGCTCAGGTGTTGGGCCGCTTTCGCATTGACCGCTGTTGCCGCCGCGTGGACATCGCTGAGCTTGGCCCGTCCGGCTGCACTGAGCATGACAAGGGCGCTGCGGCCATCATTGGGGTTGCTGTGTCGCTCGATCAGCCCATCCCGCTCCATTCGGGCCAGGGTCGCCGCCATGGTCGGCTGCTCGACCTGTGCGGAGACGCCCAGGTCTCGCTGCGTCATCGCCTGCGCCTCGGCCAGTGCAAAGAACACCGGCATGTGTCCCGCCGAGATGCCATGGGGCGCGAGCTGTTCATCGATCTCGCGCACCAGCAGCCGACCGACAAGGTTGGTCATATAGCCCAGCGAGGCCAATCGATCGAAAACCAATTGCATAGCTTGCTATCCAAGTGCATAGTGTGCTATCTAATCACGCTGCACGGTGAGGGCAAGGGGTTTTGATCATGGGTCTCAAAAGCAACGCTTCAAACTACGGTTCGGTGGCCATCGCCATTCATTGGGTCAGCGCCGCCGCCATTATCGCGCTCCTGGTCTCGGGTACCGTCCTGGCGGGGGCCGTGGGCGAGGCAAAGCGATCGATACTGCCTGTCCACGCTGCCGTCGGCAGCCTTGTGTTGCTGCTGACATTTGCGCGCATCGGTTGGTGGATCTGGGGCGACAAGCGCCCGCAGCCGCTGCCCGGCCAACCCCGAGCGCAGGAGCTGGTGGCCCAGCTCGTGCATGGTCTGCTCTATGCAGCGATCGTGGCGCTGGGCGCCAGCGGCATCGCCACCATGGCGCTGTCCGGGGCGATCCCGGCCTTGCTCTCAGGCGCGGCCTTGCCGGACCTCTCGGAGCTGCTGCCGCGAGTGACGCATGGCATCGTCAGCAAGGCGATGATCGGGCTGCTCGTTCTGCATGTCGGGGCGGCGCTCTACCACCAGTTCATCCGCCGCGATCAGATCATGGCGCGCATGGGGATCGGGCGCCGCTAGCTCGCTTCTTTCATCATGGCGACCCGGTGCTGCTTGAGCCCGCGACCATTGAGGTCGGTGAGCACGGTGGGGTAGTCGCCGGTGAAGTAGTGGTCGGTGAACTGCGGGTTTGCCGCATCGCGCGCGGCCCCGCCCACGGCGCGGTAGAGGCCGTCGATCGAAAGAAAGGCCAGCGAATCCACGCCGATGAACTTGGCCATGGCCTCGACCGTGTCGTAGCGGTTGGCCAGCAGCCCATCGGCATCGGGCGTGTCGATGCCGTAATAATCGGGGAAAAAGATCATCGGGCTGGCTACCCGGATATGCACCTCGGTGGCGCCCGCCTCGCGGATCATCTGCACGATCTTGACCGACGTGGTGCCGCGCACGATCGAATCGTCCACCAGCACCACGCGCTTGCCGGCAATCATCGCCCGGTTGGCCGAATGCTTGAGCTTGACGCCGAAGGCTCGGATCGACTGCGTCGGTTCGATGAAGGTCCGCCCCACATAATGGTTGCGGATAATGCCGAGCTCGAACGGGATGCCGCTCTGCTGCGCATAGCCGATCGCCGCCGGCGTGCCGCCATCGGGCACCGGCACCACCACGTCGGCGTCGACCGGCGCTTCCTTGGCGAGGTTCTGGCCCATGTTCTTGCGCGTCACATAGACGCTGCGGCCGCCCACCACCGAATCGGGCCGGGCGAAATAGACATATTCGAACAGGCACAGCCGCTCCGGCGCCGGCTTTTTCGGCTTGCGCGCATCGATCGAGATCGAGCCGTCCGGCTGGATCTCGCAGATGATCACTTCGCCGTTCTCGACGTCGCGCACATATTTGGCGCCGATAATGTCGAGAGCGCAGGTTTCCGAGCAGAAGATCGGCTTGCCGTCGAGGTCGCCCATGACCAGCGGCCGGATGCCGATGGGGTCGCGCGCCGCGATCAGCTTGGTGCGCGTCATCGCCAGCATCGAATAGCCGCCCTCCATCTGCCGGATGGCATCGATGAAGCGGTCGGAGGTGGAGGTATGGCGCGAGCGGGCGACCAGGTGCAGCACCACCTCGGTGTCCGAGGTCGACTGGCAGATGCCGCCGGTGGCGATGATCTGCCGGCGCATGGTCAGGCCGTTGGTGAAATTGCCGTTATGGGCAATGGCGATGCCGCCTTCCTCGAGCTCGGCAAACAGCGGCTGCACGTTGCGCAGCGCCACTTCGCCGGTGGTCGAGTAGCGGGTATGGCCGATCGAGATCGAGCCGGGCAGGCGGGCCAGCGTCGCCGGATCGGTATAGTGGTCGCCGACCAGACCCATGCGCTTTTCGGTGTGGAACTGCTTGCCGTCGAAACTGACGATGCCGGCCGCTTCCTGCCCGCGATGCTGCAAGGCGTGCAGCCCCAGCGCCGTCAGGGTCGCCGCCTCGGGGTGACCGAGAATGCCGAACACCCCGCATTCTTCATGCAGCGTATCGCCGTCGACATCGAACGGGTCGCGGGACATTTCGGTCATGGCGCACCTTCTCAAAGGATAAGGACCGCATATGCGGCCCCCATCGAACTTTTGCAACGCCGTCGTGCAGACCTCAGGTCTGCGTCTGCGGCACGTCCTCGGCCACCGGCTCGGTCGGATCGCCCGGCAAGGGCGAGCCGTCTTCGCCGGCATCGGTGCCTTCCTCGACCGGCGCTGCCTGATCGTCCGGCGACTCCTCGGCATCGCCGCCGCGCGAGAGGAGCTTGGTCACCTGCTGCTCCACATCGTCGGGCAGGGCGGCGATCAGACGCTCACCCATATCCTGCAGGAAGGGCAGCGAGCGCGAATCCTTGGCCCAGCTGGGCAGCTTGTCTTCGCCGCCCGGTCCGTTGGTGTTGAGCAGCCACTGGCCGAACACCACCACCACCACGGCGATCAGCCCGCCACGGGCGACCCCGAAAATGAAGCCCAGCGTGCGGTCCAGCGGCCCGATCTTGCTGTCGACCACGAAATCGGCGATCCGCATAGTGATCAGGTGCAGCACGATCAGCGCAATGATGAAGCTGCCCACCACCGTCGCCACGTCCGCCACGATTTCTTCCTGGATATACTGCCGGGCGAAATCGAGATGATTGAAGTACATATAGGCAGCAATCGCCGCCGATCCGGCCCAGGTCGCCAGCGAAAGCACTTCGCGGGTCAGGCCGCGCGCTGTCGCCAGGATCGCCGAAATCAACACAAGTACGCCGACGCCGACGTCGAATGCGGTCAACATGGAAAAAGGCCCGCCCCAGAAAAGTCTCGTCCCGTTTAGCCGCTTCTCCGCCTAATGCCAAGCCGCCGCGCCACCCGCTGGACCGATGTTCACGGAAAGCTGGGGAGGAGGGGGAACTGGGGCGCGGGGATCAGGCGTGCTCCTCGGACGTCTCCTGTTGGGCGAAGGTGAGAGGCTACCCTTTCTGTCGTATCGCCGTTTGGGACGGCAGGTTGATCTTGCAATATACCAACCAAACGGTATGTTTGTTGCATGTCTCGCCCAACGAAACACCAACCTGAACGCGGCACGGCCCGGGTGCGCTTGCTCGAGGCGGCGCGCGACGTCATCCGCGAAAAGGGCTTTGCCGCCACCTCCGTCGATGACCTCTGCGCGGCTGCAGCGGTGACCAAGGGGGCATTCTTCCACCATTTCGAGAGCAAGCAGGCGCTGGGCGTCGCAGCCGCCGCGTTCTGGCAGGAAACCACTTCGGCGTTCTTTGCCGCCGCGCCCTATCACGCGCCGGCCGATCCGCTGGAGCGGGTGTTTGCCTACATTGCCTTCCGCAAGGCGATCATCAGCGACAGCCTGCGCGAGTTCACTTGCCTGGTGGGCACCATGGTGCAGGAGGTCTATGCCACCGCGCCGGCGATCCGCGATGCCTGCGCCGCCAGTATCTTTGGCCATGCGGCGACGCTGGAAGCGGACTTCGACGCCGCCATCCGGCAGCACCGGGTCCGCGGCGTCACGGCCCAGAGCCTGGCGCGCCACACCCAGACGGTGCTGCAGGGCGCGTTCGTCCTCGCCAAGGCCGCGAACAATCCGGAGCTCGCGCGCGAAGGGCTCGACCATCTCGAGTGCTACGTCCGCCTGCTCTTTGCACCACAACCGGAGCCAAATGCATGACCAGAACGCTGACCTGCCGCTGCGGCGCGGTGCAGTTGGAGTTTATCGGGGCCCCGATCATCGGCGCCGAGTGCTACTGCACCAGCTGTCGCACCGCCGGGGCAAAGCTCGAAGCCTTGCCGGGGGCCCCGACCTTTCGCACCGCTCAAGGCGGCACGCCCTATGCCCTTTATCGCAAGGATCGTGTGCGTTTCACCGCCGGGACCGACCAGCTCCGCGAACATCGGCTGACACCCCAGTCGCCAACCCGCCGAGTCGTTGCCACCTGCTGCAACACGCCGATCTGTGTCGAATTCCGCCACGGCCATTGGCTGAGCCTCCAGGCCGGTCTCTGGCCGGCTGGCGACGTGCCGCCCATGCAGCTGCGGATCATGGTTTCGGATCTGCCGCCGGACATAGAATTCGACAATCGCCTGCCCAATGCCCGACAGCAGAATTTTGGGTTCTTCGCTGCCCTGCTCCGCGCCTGGGTGGCCATGGGCTTTCGCGTGCCAAAGCTCGATTTCATCGAAGGGACACTTGATGCCTGACGAAAAGGACCGCGTGACCATCGAGAGCATCACCTCGTCCCACGTGCAGCGCGTCGATCGCGCCAAGTACATGGCGATGCGCGAGGCCTTGCTCGGCGTGCTGCCGGCCGAGGCGCCCGGGCTCACTGTCATGGCGGCCAAGGCTGCCTTGCTCAAGACGCTGTCGGCCGAGCTGTTTCCGGGCGGCGAAAAGGCCGGCTGGTGGCTCAAGGCGGTGCAACTCGACCTCGAAAAGAAGGGCGTCATCCGCCGCGCCGAGGGGGCGCCGGTCCGGCTCTATCGCGTCGGGTAACACCGGGGTGGGGGTGAGAGGGGGCCACTCGTCCTCTCCCGGCGTGAGAAGGCTCTACTCCGCCGCTTGCCTGGGTTTGCCCTTGGCGGCGATCTGGCCGATCAGGGTGGCCAGGTCGGTGTACTCCGCGACGTCGAGGCCGTTGGCCTTGTCGCCGGCGCCGAGGCGGCCGGTGACCGCCGAGCGGAAGCCGAGCTTTTGCGCTTCGCGCAGGCGATGCGAGGCATGCACCACCGGACGAACGCCGCCGGCCAGCGAAATCTCGCCGAAATATACCGCGTCGGGCGGCAGCGGCGCGCCGGTGAGCGAGGAGATCAGCGCGGCAGCCACGGCGAGGTCGGCGGCCGGCTCGTTGATCTTGAGCCCGCCCGCCACGTTAAGATAGATGTCGTTGGCGCCGATACGCACGCCGCAGCGCGTTTCCAGCACCGCCAGCACCATCGAGAGGCGTGACGAATCCCAGCCCACCACGGCGCGGCGCGGCGTGCCCAGCGGCGAGGGCGACACCAGCGCCTGGATTTCGCACAGCACCGGGCGCGTGCCCTCCATGCCGGCAAACACCGCCGAGCCCGCCGCGTCCTTGTCGCGCTGATCGAGGAACAGAGCGGAGGGATTGGAGACTTCCTGCAGCCCCAGCGTGGTCATTTCGAACACACCGATTTCGTCGGTCGCGCCATAGCGGTTTTTCACGCCGCGCAGGATGCGGAAGGTGTGGCTGGCATCGCCCTCGAAATAGAGCACGGCGTCGACCATGTGCTCGACGACGCGCGGGCCGGCGATCTGTCCGTCCTTGGTGACATGGCCCACCAGCACCACTGCCGCGCCGGATTTTTTGGCAAAACGCGTCAGCGCCTGCGCCGAAGTGCGCACCTGGGTGACGGTGCCGGGCGCCGAGTCCACCCGGTCGGTCCACAGCGTCTGGATCGAATCGATGATGACCAGGTCCGGGGCCGGGCCCTGCTGCAACGTGGCGAGGATGATCTCGACATTGGTCTCGCTGGCCAGCGACACGTTGCGATCGCCCAGGCCGAGCCGCTGCGCCCGCAGCCGCACCTGGCCCACGGCTTCTTCGCCGGTGACATAGACGACGCGCCGCCCCAGATCGGCCATGGCGGCCACCGCCTGCAGCAGCAAAGTGGATTTGCCGATCCCCGGATCGCCCGCCATCAGCACCGCCGAGCCCTTGACGAAGCCGCCGCCGGTGACGCGATCGAGTTCGGCCATGCCGGACACCACGCGCGCCGCGCTCTCTGTTTCGCCCGCCAGCGGCAGCAGCTGCGTCGGCCGGCCGCCCGCCGTGGCCGACTTGGGGCCCGCGCCGACGCCGGAATCGACGATCTCCTCGACGATGGTGTTCCACTCGCCGCAGGCTTCGCAACGGCCGACCCAGCGCGGCGCCACCGCCCCGCAGGCCTGGCACACATAGGATGTCTTGGTCTTGGCCATGCGTGTCCCCGAAAACTCCTGTCTAGTCGAGCCAAGCACGACCATCAAGAACAAAGAGTGAACTTACGCCGCCAGGCTCCATTTTTGCACCAGCTCGTGCCGGCCGGCGCACACCACGTGGCGGACCAGCGCCACCTCGCGCACGGCGACCTCGATCGGCCGGGCGATCGGCGCGTAGGGCACGAGGCTGGGGCTTTCGCCCAGCAGCAGGGCATAGCCATCAGCCGGCTCGGCGCCAGCCAGGCCGCGCTCGCGCAGCGACCGGTGCAGCAGATCGGCAAGCTGGTCCACCGCGTCGGTGTCCTTGAGGCCGACGAGAATAGGGTGCAGTCCCTCGCTGCCGATCTGGCTTTCCACATCGCCCAGGTGGATGGAAAAGCGCCGCATGTCGAGGTTTGCGCCGCAGGCCGCCAGGCGCGCCATCTCGGTCTCGTCGATCGCGTCGGCCGCCCCCAGATGGAGCAGCGGCACGTGGAACAGGTCGGTCACCAGCAGGTGGTCGCCCAGCCCGTGCCGCGCCGCAAGCGACTCGGCGAGCCCCAGGATGGCCCCGGCCGACTTGCCGCCGGCCAGCAGCGCCAGAAACAGCTGGTCCGCAGGCTCTGCCTCGATCGGCGCTGCGGCCCCGGCGATGAGGGCGGGATGGGGGAGGTCGTCAAACAGCGAAAGCTGACCGGGATGCGATCGCGCCATGGTCTGGTCCATATTTCGGGTCGACTCGGACCCTAGCAGAGCACCACGGACCGACAAGAACAAAATATGAACAAACCCCCAGCTATTGCGCGGGCGCCGGGCTTTCCACATAGGTCCGCGCGTAGCGGCCCTTCAGGCTGGTGAGGATCTCGTAGCCGATGGTGTTGCCCACGTCGGCCTGGTCGTCCACCGAGATGTTGGGGCCGAGCACTTCGACCATGTCGCCGGGCCGCGGCATCTCGCGCAGGTCGGTGATGTCGACCTGCATCATGTCCATCGACACCCGGCCCAGCACCGGGGCGAACTGGTTGCCGATCACCACGCGGCCGCCGGCGCGCGAATTGGTGCCCGACTGGTGGCGGAAAAAGCCGTCGGCATAGCCGATGCCCACCACCGCCACGCGGCTGTCGCGCGCCACGGTGTGCAGCGCGCCATAGCCCACCGATTCGCCGGTCCGGATCTCCTTGACCTGCAGGATCGGCGCTTCCAGCGTCACCACCGGCGCCATCGGATTGCGGCGGCCCTGCACGGCGCGGCCGCCATAGAGCGCGATGCCGGGCCGGACCATCTGGAAGTGGTTTTCGCGGCCGGTCATCAGCGCGGCCGAATTGGCCATCGAGGCCGGCACATTGGGGAACTGCGCCAGCACCGAGCTGAACAGCGCCAGCTGCGTGCGGTTCTTTTCGTGCGCCGGCTGATCGGCACAGGCGAAATGGCTCATGATCATCTGCGGCGAATAGCCGAGCTGGTCGATCATCCGCTTGACCACCGGCGCCTCGTTGAGCCGAAAGCCCAGCCGGTTGATGCCGGTATCGAAATGCAGCGACGCGGGCAGCGATTCATTGCGCGCCAGGCAGGCCTGCAACCATTCTTCCAGCATCGGGATCGAGCAGATGCAGGGCATCAGCCGCTCGCCGACATAGAGCGGCGCCGCGCCGGGGAACAGGCCGTCGAGAATAAAGATATGCGTATCCTCGGGCAGGGCGGCGCGCACCGCGATGCCTTCGTCGGGCGTCGCCACAAAGAAGAACCGCGTGCCGGCCTGGTAGAGCGCCCGCGACGCCTGCACCAGGCCCACGCCATAGGCATCGGCCTTGACCGCTGCGCCGGTCAGCGCGCCACGGCTCACTTTGTCCAGCGCCTGCCAATTGCGCTTGAGCGCCCCCAGGTCGATGGTGAGGCGCGCGCCAAAACCTGTCGCGACCGCCGGTGCCGGCATCATTACTCCATCCTCTCCGGCAGATAGTCAGCCTTGGCCAAATTGCCGAAGCGCGTGTACTGCGCCTCGAAACTCAGCTGGACCGTACCGGTCGGCCCGTGGCGCTGCTTGCCGATGATCACTTCGGCCTTGCCATGAACCTGTTCCATTTCGCCCTGCCACGCCAGATGTTCCGGCGTGCCCTCCTTGGGCTCCTTGTTCTTGAGATAATACTCTTCGCGATAAACGAACAGCACCACGTCGGCGTCCTGCTCGATCGAGCCCGATTCGCGCAAGTCGGCGAGCTGCGGATGCTTGTCGTCGCGGTTTTCCACCTGGCGGGAGAGCTGGCTGAGCGCGATGATGGGCACTTCCAGCTCCTTGGCCAGCGCCTTGAGCGTTGTGGTGATCTCTGTCAGTTCCTGCACGCGGTTCTCGCTCGCCTTGCGCGACGAGCCGGTGAGCAGCTGCAGATAGTCGACGATCAGCAGATCCAGCCCCTTCTGGCGCTTGAGACGCCGCGCCCGCGCCGCCAGCTGCTGCACCGAGATGCCGCCGGTATCGTCGATATAGAGCGGCACTGCCGCCATCAGGTTGGAGACATCGACGAGGCGCGAAAACTGGCTCTCGTGAATATTGCCGCGCCGGATATCGGACGAGGAGATTTCCGCCTGTTCGGCAAGAATACGCGTGGCCAGCTGCTCGGCGCTCATTTCGAGCGAGAAGAACCCGACCTGACCGCCATCGACGGTCTTGCGATGCCCGTCCGGCGTCACATCGCCCTTCCAGTGCTTGGCGACATGAAAGGCGATGTTGGTGGCGAGCGACGTCTTGCCCATGGCCGGGCGCGCCGCCAGGATGATGAGGTCCGAGCGCTGCAGCCCGCCCATCAGCCGGTCGAGGTCGGAGAGGCCGGTGGCGGTGCCCGAGAGCGTGCCGTCGCGCGAATAGGCTTCGCCGGCCATGGTGATGGCCTGCTTCAGCGCCTCGTTGAAGGGCTGGAAGCCACCATCGTAGCGGCCCTTTTCGGCCAGGTCGAAGAGCTGCTTTTCGGCTTCCTCGATCTGCTTGCTGGCGGTCTCTTCCACATCCGAATGATAGGCGGTGGACACCATCTCCTCGCCGATCTGGATCAGGTTCCGGCGGATGGCGAGATCGTAGATCGTCTGCCCGTAATCGGCGGCGTTGAGCACCGTGGTGGCTTCCGCCGCGAGCCGCGCCAGATATTGCGGCATGCTCATTTCGGCGGTGAGCGCCTCGGGCAGGTGGGTCTTGAGCGTGATCGGCGTCGCGGTGCGGCCGGCCCGGATCACCTTGGCCACCACTTCGTAGATCTCGCGATGGATCGGCTCGTAAAAGTGGTCGGGCAGCAAAAAGTCCGAAACCCGGTAGAACGCCTCGTTATTGACCAGCACGGCGCCCAGCAGCGCCTGCTCGGCCTCCACATTGTGGGGGGCGAGGCGAAAGCTCTTGTCTTCCTCGGGGTGCAGTCGCCGGACGTTCTCAGCCATGGTGGCAGCGAGTCTCCTCTTGTGGGGTTAACGCCTTCTTAACCACATCGCGCCGGCCCGGTGCCAGACGCTCCGCTTGGTATCGTGTCGGATCTGTGAGTCAAAGTTTTTAGCGTGCAAAAGCAGGACGTCGTCCATTGCAATCGCCGATGCTGCTCATGCGCTGAGTCTCGCGCAATAAAAAGGCCGGGATCGCTCCCGGCCTTCAAGATCGTCGATGGTGCGAAACGCTTACTCGTCGTCGCCGAAACCATCGGCCGCGGCCGAGCCGACTTCGGCCTGGCTGGCGGCGAATTCTTCGGCGGCTTCGTCATCGAAGGTGCTGACGGTGAGGTCTTCACCCTTGGCCTGGCGCTCGGCTTCGGCTTCGGAACGCGCGACGTTGACATTGACCGACACGTCGACTTCGGCGTGCAGGTGCAGCGGCACGGTGTGGATGCCGATGGTCTTGATCGGGTCGGCGAGCACGACCTGCGAGCGGGCGACGGTGGTGCCGTCGGCGCTGAGCGCATCGGCGATGTCACGCGAGCTCACCGAGCCATAGAGCTGGCCGGTTTCGCCGGCCTGGCGGATGATCACCACGGTCTTGCCGTTCAGGCCGACAGCGATGCCGGCAGCGGCCTCGCGGCGCTCCTGGTTGCGCTTTTCGATCTGGGCGCGGTCGCGCTCGAACTTGGCGCGGTTGGCTTCGGTGGCGCGCAGCGCCTTCTGCTGCGGCAGCAGGAAGTTGCGGGCGAAGCCGTCCTTGACGGTGACTTCGTCGCCGATATGGCCCATGCGACCGACGCGCTCGAGCAGAATGACTTTCATTTTCAGGTACTTTCTGTGCTGTCCCGGGAAGGGGTCCGGTTAGGAGCGGCGGAGGAGCCCGCCACCCCAACGAATGGTGTCAGCCTCAGCTGACGGCGTAGGGCATGATGCCGATGAAGCGGGCGCGCTTGATGGCGCGGGCCAGCTCACGCTGCTTGAGCGCCGACACGGCAGTGATGCGCGAGGGCACGATCTTGCCGCGCTCGGACACGTAGCGCTGCAGCAGCCGCACGTCCTTGTAGTCGATCTTGGGAGCGTTGGCGCCCGAGAACGGGCAGGTCTTGCGCCGGCGCTGGAAGGGACGGCGAGCCTGCGAAGTGGTCAGGTCACGAATGGCCATGAGTTTTGATCCTTTCCCGAATTAGAACCGACGCGGGCGACGGTCGCCACGGTCGAAGCCGCCGCGGCCACCCGGGCCACCCGGACGATCGCCATCGCGGTCGTCGCGATCGCGCTTCTGCATCATGGCCGACGGGCCTTCTTCCAGCTCGTCGACGCGCACGGTCATGAAGCGCAGGATGTCTTCATTGATGCGCATCTGGCGCTCCATCTCAGCCACGGCAGCGGCCGGCGCGTCGATGTTGAGCAGGCTGTAATGGGCCTTGCGGTTCTTCTTGATACGGTACGAGAGCGACTTGAGCCCCCAGTACTCGTTCTTGGTCACCTTGCCGCCGCCCTGGCTGAGGACTTCGGTGAGCGCGTTGGTCAGTTCTTCGACCTGCTGGGCCGAAACGTCCTGGCGCGCCAGATAGATATGCTCGTAGAGGGCCATGTAGCGCCTTCCTTTTCGAGTGGTTTCACACTGCTCTCTTTCGGCGCGGAGCCCCTTTGAAGCCGGAAAGGCGACAAAGCAGTCTTGCAAAGAGCGGGAACACGGGAGGCCGGGCACGAAACCCTATTTTGCAAAAGCAAAACCCTCCGTTCAGCCCCCGGCCGAACGAATGCGAGGCGGTGTGTAGGGGAAAAGGGGGCGGATGGCAAGGGTTGGGGCTAAACTGCGTCGAACGGGACGCAGACGCTCAAGCCGCATCCAGCCGATAGGGGCATTTTCGGAACGTTACCAGCGTCCGTTCCAGACCTAGAATTTTCTTGGCGAAAGAGCAACGAGTCTGCCAAATCCGGAGCATGACCGAAAGCCCGCATTTCCCCACCCGCGCCGACATCCTCGCCACTGCCAGCCGCATCGGCCCGCATATCCGGCAGACGCCGGTTGTGACGGTCGACGCTGCCGATTTCGGTCTCGTCGGCGCACCGATCACCTTCAAGCTCGAATTCCTGCAGCACTCGGGCACGTTCAAGGCGCGCGGCGCCTTCGCCAATCTGCTCAGCCGGGCGAGGCCGGGGCAGGGCGTGGTCGCCGCGTCGGGCGGCAACCATGGTGCCGCCGTCGCCTATGCGGCGCATAAGCTGGGTCATCCGGCGCGCATCTTTGTGCCGTCCATCTCCAACCCGGCCAAGATCGAGCGCATCCGCTCCTATGGCGCCGATATCGTGGTGGGCGGCGCGACCTATGCCGAAGCCTACACGGCCAGCCGCGCCTGGGCCGAGGCCCATGGCGGGCTGGAACTGCATGCCTATGACGGGTTCGACACCGTCGTGGGGCAGGGCACCATGGCCGCCGAACTGGCGGAGGACGTCCCCGATCTTGATACAATTATCCTCGCTGTCGGCGGGGGCGGCCTGATCGGTGGTGCGGCGGCCTATTGCCAGGGCGACACGCGCCTGGTGGGTGCCGAGCCCGAAACGGCCGCGACCTTGCATCATGCACTGGCCGCCGGCGCGCCGGTCGACGTGCCGGTCAGCGGCATCGCCGCCGACAGCCTCGGGGCGCGCCGCATCGGCGCCACCTGCTTTGCGCTGCGCCACTTTATTGAGAGTGCCGTCCTGGTGCCCGACAGTGCCATTCTGGCGGCACAGCAGGCGCTCTGGGATGGTCTGCGCATCGTCGCCGAGCCCGGTGGGGCCGCGGCGCTGGCCGCGTTGCTCTCCGGAGCCTATCGTCCGGCCGCCGACGAGCGCGTCTGCATCGTGCTCTGCGGCGCCAATACGACAGCGGTGAAGTTCGGCTGAGCTTGCCTTGACTTTGCCGCACCCCTCCGGCACTTGGCCCGCCCAACTGGACGGGGCCGCTGCCGCAGCCTAGTCTTTAAAGAAAAACTGGGGGCAGACGTGGCCAAGCGTGCATTCACCTTTCCCGGGCAGGGCAGCCAGGCCGTCGGCATGGGCAAGGACCTCGCCGACACCTATCAGGAAGCCCGCAACGTCTTTGCTGAAGTCGACGAAGCGCTCGGCCAGAAACTCTCGGCCATCATGTTCGAGGGTCCCGAGGACCTGCTGCGCCTGACTGAAAACGCCCAGCCGGCGCTGATGGCGGTGTCCGTCGCCGTCTCCCGCGTGCTTGCGGCGCGCGGCTTTGCCCTCGCCGAGCAGGCCTCGTTTGTCGCCGGCCACTCGCTGGGCGAATATTCCGCCCTCTGCGCTGCCGGCACGTTCAGCCTCGGCGACGCAGCGCGGCTCTTGAAGATCCGCGGCCAGGCCATGCAGCAGGCCGTGCCGGTGGGGCAGGGCGCCATGGCGGCGATCCTCGGCCTTGACCTCGAGACGGTGATGTCCGCCGCCGCCGACGCGAGCGATGGCGAAATCTGCGGCGTCGCCAATGACAATGCCCCCGGCCAGGTGGTGATTTCCGGCCATGTGGGCGCCGTCAACCGCGCCATCGAGCTCCTCAAGGCCGCCGGTGCCAAGCGCGCGCTGCCGCTGCCGGTGAGCGCGCCGTTCCACTGCGCCCTGATGCGGCCCGCTGCCGACGCCATGGAAGAAGCCCTCTCCAAGGTCGCCATGCATGCCCCCGTGGTGCCGCTGGTGGCCAATGTCGTGGCCAAGCCGATCTCCGACCCCGAGGAAATCCGCCGCCGACTGATCGAGCAGGTCACCGGCATGGTGCGCTGGACCGAAAGCGTGCGCTGGATGACCACCGAGGGCGGCGTCACCGACCTGGTTGAGCTCGGCGCCGGCAAGGTGCTTTCGGGCCTGGCCAAGCGCATCAGCTCGGAGACGCCCACGGTTTCCATCGGCACCCCGGCCGATGTCGATGCCTTCATCGCCGGCCTCGGCGCCTGACCCTTTCCTGACTCAGTCTCTCACAAGGAGCCGCCAAATGTTTGATCTTACGGGCAAACGCGCCCTCGTTACCGGCGCTTCTGGTGGCATTGGCCGCGAGATCGCCAAGGCTTTGGGCAAGGCCGGCGCCACTGTGGCCCTGAGCGGCACGCGCGTGTCGGCGCTCGAGGAAACCGCCAACCAGATGGCCGGCGAGCAGGTGATCGTGCCCTGCAACCTCTCCCATCTCGACGATGTCGACGCGCTGGTGCCCAAGGTCGAGGCGGCGCTGGGCGGCATCGACATTCTGGTCAACAATGCCGGCATTACCCGCGACAACCTCTTCATGCGCATGAAGGATTCCGAGTGGGACGACGTGCTGGCGGTCAATCTGACGGCCTCGTTCCACCTCACCCGCGCGGTGCTGCGCGGCATGATGAAACAGCGCTACGGCCGCATCATCGGCATCACCTCGGTGGTCGGCGTGGTCGGCAATCCCGGGCAGGGCAACTACGCCGCCTCCAAGGCGGGCCTGATCGGCATGTCCAAGGCGCTCGCCTATGAGGTCGCCTCACGCAACATCACGGTCAACACCATCGCGCCGGGTTTTATTGCTTCGTCCATGACCGAAGAGCTCAACGAAAAACAGACCGAGGCGATCCTTGCCAAGGTCCCGGCCGCACGTCTGGGAACGGCAGAGGAAGTGGCGGCGACCGCCGTCTTCCTCGCGTCCAGCGAGGCCAGCTACATCACCGGGCACACCCTGAACGTCAATGGCGGCATGGTGATGCTCTAGCCTGTCAGCGGCCCGGTTCCGGGTCCGGGTGCCGCAGCCCGATCAGGGCCAACAGCCCGGAAAACCAGTGCTGGAGAGCGCATTTCACAATATGGCAAATGCCAAAGAAGTGTGTTACCTCCGCCGCTGATCTCGGGCGCCCGGTTGTCTTGCGAGGGACGGACGGCGCGCCTACAGTCTGCCTTGCGGAGCCGCGGGGTATGGGAATCCTCTTGGCACTCAGCCAATAAACCACCAACGAACCAGTCTGGTAAAAGGGAAGTCAAACATGAGCGATATCGCTGATCGCGTCCGCAAGATCGTCGTCGAGCATCTCAATGTCGATGCGGAGAAGGTTGTAGAAAAGGCCAGCTTTATCGACGACCTCGGTGCCGATTCCCTCGATCAGGTCGAACTCGTCATGGCCTTCGAGGAAGAATTCTCGGTCGAGATTCCGGACGATGCCGCCGAGTCCATCCAGACCTTCGGCGATGCCGTTGCGTTCCTGACCAAAGCCGTCGGCTGATCCCGGCCTGATACCCGGCTCATCGATCTATGGAACTACGCCGCGTCGTCGTCACCGGGATGGGTATCGTCAGTCCACTGGGCTGCGGTATTGAACCCACATGGGCCAACATCCTGGCCGGCAAGAGTGGCGCCAGGCGCATCGACGACTTCAAGGTCGATGACATCGCCTGCCAGATCGCGCATCGCGTCCCCATCGGCGACACCGCCGATGGCAAATTCAATGCAGATGACTGGATGGACGTGAAGGATCAGCGCAAGGTTGATCCCTTCATCGTCTATGCCATGGCCGCCGCCAAGCAGGCCATCGACGATGCCGGCGTCGAACCCAAGACCCAGGACGATGCCGAACGCACCGGCACCCTGATCGGCTCGGGCATCGGCGGCCTCGGCGGCATCTACGAGACCTCGGTGATCCTGCATGAAAAGGGGCCGCGTCGCGTCAGCCCGTTCTTCATCCCGGGTCGCCTGATCAACCTGGCTTCGGGCTATGTCTCGATCCGCTTCGGGCTGAAGGGCCCGAACCACTCGGTGGTTACCGCCTGTTCCACCGGGGCGCATGCCATCGGCGACAGCTGGCGCATCATCGCCATGGGCGATGCCGACGTGATGGTGGCCGGCGGCGCCGAGTCCTGCGTCAACCGCATCGCGCTGGCCGGCTTTGCCGCCTGCCGCGCGCTCTCCACCAATTTCAACGACGCCCCCGAAAAGGGCTCGCGCCCCTATGACAAGGACCGCGATGGGTTCGTCATGGGCGAGGGCGCCGGCGTGGTCGTGCTCGAGGAATATGAGCGCGCCAAGGCCCGCGGCGCCAAGATCTACGGCGAAGTCGTGGGCTATGGCATGTCGGGCGACGCCTATCACATCACTGCGCCCTCCGAGGATGGCGATGGCGGCTTCCGCGCCATGCAGGCCGCCGTCAAGCGTGCCGGCATTGCGCCGGGCGAGATCGACTATATCAATGCCCACGGCACCTCGACCCCGCTGGGCGACGAGATCGAACTGGGCGCCGTCACCCGCCTGCTCGGCGATGCCGCTGCCGGTGCGGCCATGTCCTCGACCAAGTCGGCCATCGGCCACCTGCTGGGGGCTGCCGGCGCCGTCGAAGCGATCTTCTCGCTCTTGGCCATGCGCGACAGCGTCGCGCCACCGACACTCAATCTCGATAACCCGTCGGTCAATTCGGTGATCAATCTGGTGCCGCACACGCCGCTGAAAAAGGAGATCGACATTGCGCTCTCCAATTCCTTCGGCTTCGGTGGCACCAATGCCTCGCTGATCTTCCGCAAGGTGCACTGACGCGGGGGGGCATCCCCCGCGCACCGACCGACCTGTTCTTGCCGCGCCAGGAGAGCGTTCAATGTCTGCCGACCGGAAAGAGAAGCGTTCGCGTCGCCGCCGCGGCGGCTTTGTCGATATCCTCAATGGCCTGCTCACCCTCCTGGTGCTGGGCATCGTGGTGGTCGGCGGCCTGTTCTTTTATGGCGCCAACACCTTTTACGCGCCCGGTTCGGTCAAGGCCGACACCAATTTCGTCGTTGAAAAGGGCGCCGGGCTGGGCAGCATCGCCAAGCGTCTCGAAGAGCAGGGGCTGATCAGCAACGAGCTGATGTTCCGCGCCGGGGCCTGGGTGGAAAATAAGCAGACCCAGTTCAAGGCCGGCGAGTTCGTGCTCAAGGCCAACTCGTCCATGTCCGACATCCTCAAGGAACTGACCGAGGGCAAGCCGCTGCTGCTGGCCGTGGTGATCCCCGAGGGCTGGACCTCCTGGCAGGTCGCCGACCGGCTCGCCAACCACCCCGACCTGACCGGCGCGCCGCCCGCCACGCCCGAAGAGGGTACCGTGCTCCCCGGCAGCTACGATTATGATCGCGGCATGCCGCGCGCCGACATCCTGGCCAACATGCAGGCCGCCATGGCCGAAAAGGTCGCCGAGATCTATGCGGCCTGCGACCCCACCATCTGCGGCGACACCGGCGTCGTCCGTTCGCCCGCCGAACTGGTGACCCTGGCCTCGGTCGTGGAAAAGGAAACCGGCGTCGCCACCGAGCGTCCGCAGGTGGCCGCCGTGTTCATCAACCGGCTCAAGAAGGGCATGCGCCTGCAGTCCGACCCGACCATCATTTATGGCATCACCAAGGGCGTCGGAAAGCTCGACCGGCCGATCCGCAAATCCGAGATCCAGGCCAAGACCGAGTACAATACCTACCAGATCGATGGCCTCCCCGCCGGCCCCATCGCCAATCCGGGCATCGAGGCGCTGACCGCCGTGGCCAACCCGGCCGTCTCGTCCGACCTTTATTTCGTGGCGCGCACCGCCAATCCGGCCGATGGCCACCTGTTTGCCGCGACCTATGACGAACACCGCAAGAATGTTGCCGCCTATCGCAAGGCCAGCGCCGAAGCCGAGGCCGAAAGCGCCAAGGAAGAGCTTGAGGCGACCGAAGCGGCCAAGGATGTCCCAGCCGGCGCTGCGACGCCGCAATAATGGTCCAGCCGCTGTCCAGCATGACGGGCTATGCCCGGGGCAGCGGCGCCGCCTCGGGCGTCAGCTTCGGCATCGAGATCAAGTCGGTGAACGCCCGCGGCCTGGATATCCGCATGCGCCTGGCGCCCGGCTACGACATTCTGGAAACCGAGTGCCGCCGCCGCATCGCCCAGGCGATCACGCGCGGCTCCATCACCCTCTCGCTCACTATCGAGCGTCTCGGCGACGGCGGCCCGGTGCATGTCAACCGGCAGGCCCTCGACACGGTGCTCTCCGCCATCGCCGACCTGAAACAGCGCCTGCCCATGCGCAAGCCGGCGCCCGAGGCAATTCTGGGCCTGCGCGGCGTGCTCGAACAGCACGAAACCGCCATGAGCGCCGAGGATGAGGAGGCGCTGCACGCGGCCATCCTCTCGGCTGTCGATGCCGCCATTGCCGACCTTGTCGGGGTGCGCAAGGCTGAGGGTGTGCGGCTCACCACCGTGCTGGCCACGCGCCTCGACGAGATCGAAGCGCTCGCTGCCATGGCCGAGCAGCATCCGGGGCGCAGCCGCGACGCCATTCTGGCGCGCCTGCGTCAGCAGGTGGCCGATCTCACCGCGGCAGGTTCCGGGGTTGCGGAGGATCGGCTGGCGCAGGAAGCCCTGTTGCTGGCCACCAAGGCCGATATCCGCGAAGAGCTCGACCGGCTGGCCGCCCATGTCGCCTCGGCCCGGCAATTGCTCGCCACCGGCGGTCCGGTGGGGCGCAAGCTCGATTTCCTGTCACAGGAATTTAACCGCGAAGCGAATACCCTCTGCTCCAAGTCCAACGCCGTGGACCTGACCAGCATCGGGCTCGATCTCAAGGCGGTCATCGACCAGCTGCGTGAGCAGGTCCAGAACATCGAATAAGCGGCGCTGGCGTCCTCACGAGGGGGGCCGGACGTGAAGAGAGCACGAACGACGATGAATTTTCCCCGCCGCGGCGTCATGCTGGTCCTTGCCTCGCCCTCGGGCGCCGGCAAGTCCTCGATCACCCGGACGCTGTTCGGGCAGGACCCCAATATCGGCCTGTCGGTCTCGGTCACCACCCGTGCCCGCCGCACCGACGAGGTCGAGGGCAAGCACTACTATTTCGTCGACGTGCCGACCTTCGAGCAGATGCGCGACGACGGCGAACTGCTCGAATGGGCCCGCGTGCACGACAATTACTACGGTACGCCACGCGCCAAGGTCGAAGAACAGCTGGCTGCCGGCAACGACATCCTGTTCGACATCGACTACCAGGGCACGCTGCAGCTCTATGAAAAATGCCGGCCGGACATGGTGACGGTGTTCATCCTGCCGCCTTCGATCAAGGAGCTGCGCTCCCGGCTCGAACGCCGCGCCCAGGATTCCAAGGGCACCATCGAAAAGCGGCTCAAGAATGCCCGCCTCGAGATGCAGCACTATTCCGAATACGACTATGTGCTGGTCAACGAGGACCTCGAGGACTCGACGCAGAAAGTCCGCACCATCCTCGCCGCCGCCCGCCTGCGCCGCGACCGGATCAGCCAGTTGGACAATTTCGTCAAGGACTTGCAGAGCCAGATTGATTCAATCTGAGAGGGCAACGTTTGCCCCGTTCCTGCATTTTTGAGCCCTCAGGGTGAGCCTGTCGAACCACGAGGGCGGGCGTGCCGGCGGTGCCACGCCCTCGTCCTTCGACACGCTCAGGATGACGGCGACTGGGGGGCCTGAGGGCACTCAGATACCCCGCGCAAGCTGAACCATGGGTCCCCGGGTCAAGCCCGCGGATGACGGTGGGCGTGGAGCGCAGGAACGCTACTGCGCCTCTTCCCCGTTTGCCGGGCGCCGCCCCAGCAGCGTGACGAACCGCGCGATCACCCCCGCCGCAAAGCCGAACAGCATCAGCCCGCCGACAAACGCGCCGATCCCCGACGGGATCGACCCGGCCACCGGCAGCTCCAGCGTCATCCAACCGAAAAACATTGCCCCGACGCCCACGACGATCGCCAGCGTCCGCCAGCGTTGCGCAAAGAGCGGAATGGCCATGGCGACCAGAAAGCTTAGTGTCGCCGAAACGATCGCCAGCACGAGTTCCATCAGGCCGCTGCCTCGTCCAGCATGCAGACCATCATATGCTCGTCATGGGCAATGCCGCCGGCAAGCAGCGCGCGCGGCTCGGTGCCATAGATGATAAAGCCGAGCCGCTGGTAGAGCGCGATGGCGGCCGCATTGGTAGTGACGACGCTCAGGTGGACTTGCTGCACCTGCCGGCGTGCGTGCCCAAGCACCAGGTCGAGCAGTCTGCGCCCGACACCCTGTCCGCGGGCAGCAGGACGAACGAAGACGCCCCAGATATTGCCCCGGTGGCTCACCTTGGGGCCCTGCAGCCCATAAAACCCCGCGACCCCGACCAGCGCATTGTCCAGGAAGGCGCCGGCGATAAAATTCCGACCGATGCTGCCCTCGAACTCGGCGACGCTCTTGCCGGCTTCGGAATCGTAGGTGGAACCAAAGGCCTCGGGATTGAGCCGCAGGCCCGCAAGGCGGATGTCGCGGAACGCCGCCGCGTCCGCAGCGACAAGCTGTCGAACCACCAGGTCGCTCACCGCGCCGCCTCTACCGCCCGCGCAATGGCCAGAAACGCGCTGATGGGCAACTCCTCGGCGCGTTCGTCGCCTTCAAGCCCCGCGGCCTCGAGCAGCATCGGCACCGGAAGGCCGAGCGATTTCAGGCTCTGCCGCACCATCTTGCGCCGCTGCCCGAAGGCAGCGCGCGTCACTTCTTCCAGCCGCGCCACCCGCGGCGTCGCCTCGATGGTCTTGGGTCTCAGATGCACCACCGACGAGGTGACGCTGGGCGGCGGGGTGAAGGCGTTGCGGTCGACATTGAACATGATTTTCGCCTCCGTCCGCCAGCCGCAGAGCACGCCGAGCCGGCCGAACGGCTTGTCGCCGGGTCTGGCAACGATGCGCTCGGCCACTTCGCGCTGGAACATCAGCGTCAGGCTCTCAAAGAACGGCGGCCAGGGGTCGATCGTCAGCCAGCCGGTCAGAAGCTCTGTACCGATATTGTAGGGCAGGTTGGCGACGATCCGTGTCGGCCCGTCCGCCAGGGCGGCATAGTCGGTCAGCATGGCGTCGCCGGCGATCACCTCGAGTTTGCCGGGATAGGCGGCGGCGATCTCGGCCAGCGCCGGCAGGGCGCGCTCGTCGCGCTCGATGGCGATGACCTTTTTCGCGCCGCCCGCCAGGAGCGCCCGCGTCAGTCCGCCCGGGCCGGGGCCGACCTCGATCACCGTCACGCCCTCCAGCGGCCCGGAGGCGCGGGCAATGCGTGCCGTCAGGTTGAGGTCGAGCAGGAAATTCTGCCCCAGCTGCTTTTTGGCCTGCAGGCCGTGGGTCGCGATGACCTCGCGCAGGGGAGGGAGGGTGTCGATCTGCATGTCTCGCGATAGCGGATTTTCGCCTCCGCGCACAGGGGCCTTGACCGTGCCATGTTGTCCTTGTCGATAGAGCAGGCCATCAACCGCGTTTGGAGACGTGCCGTGAAGACCCGTTTGCTTGCTGCTGCGCTGCTGCTTGCCTGTGCCGCGCCTGCCATTGCCCAGGACCATACTGGGCATGGCGCTGCCCCTGATCTGCCGGCCGTGTGCCTGGCCGATGCCGATGCCATGGCCATGCCCACGGGTGCCGCGCATGGCGACATGGCCGGCGACACCGCCCATACCGAGCTGATGGCCGGCATGGACAAGATGAATTCTGACATGATGGCTGGGGCCACGGCGCAAGATATCGACGTCGCCTTCGTCTGTTCGATGATCCCGCATCACCGTGGTGCCATCGACATGGCCAAGGCCGAGCTGGCGCATGGCGACGATCCGTGGGCCCGCAAGCTGGCCGAAACGATCATCGCCGCCCAGGAGGCCGAAATCGCCGACATGCTGGCCTGGCTGGCCCTGCAGAACTAGCCAGCCCGCATGGGACAGGCGCCTCAGCGGGTCAGTTGATCGGCCAGCTTCAGGGCGGCCAGCAGGCTCGCTGTCGAGCCCTGGCCGGTGCCGGCAATGTCGAAGGCCGTGCCGTGGTCGGGCGAGGTCCGCACCAGCGGCAGGCCCAGCGTCACGTTCACCGCCGAATCGAAGGCCACCGTCTTGATCGGGATCAGCGCCTGGTCGTGATACATGGCGATCACCGCGTCATACTTGCGCCAGTGCGGCAGGTGGAAGGCCGTATCGGCGGGCATCGGCCCGTCAGCATCAATGCCTTCGGCGCGCAGCGCCATCAGCGCCGGCGCGATGATGTCGAGTTCCTCCATGCCGATCGATCCGCCTTCGCCGGCATGGGGATTGAGCCCGGTCACCGCCAGCCGCGGCGCCGCGATGTCGAACCGCGTCCGCAGCCCGTGGGCCACGATCCGCCCGGTGGCCAGGATCAGCTCGCGGGTGATCAGCCGCGGCACCTGCAGGATCGGCACATGGATCGTCGCCGGCACCACACGCAGCGTCTCGTGCGCCAGCATCATCACCGGCATCGGCGTCACCCCGGCATGGGCGCAGAGCGAGGCGATGTATTCGGTGTGCCCGGGAAAGCGGAACCCGGCCGTATAGAGCGCCGCCTTGTGGATCGGCGCCGTCACCAGCCCGCGACAGCCGCCGCTCAGCGTCGCGGCAGTCGCCTGCCGGATCGCCTCGATCACCACCTTGGCCGACAGCGGGCTGGTGTCGCCCGGCTTGTCGGGCACCAGCCCATCGATATCGACAACCGGCAAGGCCGTCTCGAACAGGGTTGGCGCAAAGGCCGGCGTCGTTGCGACGATCTCGACCGCCAGCCCGAGGCGCTGGGCCCGCGCCCTGAGGAAGGCCGCATTGCCATAGACGATGAACGGGGGCAGGGGGGTGGTGCCGCGTTCTGCAAATAGTCGCAGCAGCAGGTCAGGCCCGATCCCGGCCGGTTCGCCCATGCTCAGCGCCAGTGGCAGGCCAGTGCTCATAACAGTCCCTCCAGACGACACAGCCGCCCGGCGGGGCCGGACGGCAGTGAAGAACGTACCGACAATTTCCTAAGGCACCATCGCCCAATTCGCTGCAATCGCGACTGCGGCAACGCAAGACGCGCTCAATAGGCGATCTTGGCCTTGGCCCGCACTTCCTTGAGATAGGCAGTGGCTTCGGACTTGAGGGCATCCTGGCCGACTTCCTGCTGGATGTCGTTCTTGATGAAGGTCAGGTCCTTGGCGACCGACTTCTGGCACACCGCCAGCATCGAGACGCCCTGTTCGACCACGCGCGGCTTGCTGATGCCGCCGACATTGAGCCCCGCCAGCTCCTTGGCGATCGCGGCAGGCAGCTGCGTGGCATGGCGCCGCCCCAGCTCGATCACCGCCGCGTCGGTATAAGAGAGCGAGAGCTGCACGGCCGTATCGCAGCCCTGAAAGCTCTTGCGATACTGGTTGGCTTGGCCAGTGCGCGCCGAGCTGCCCTTGCCGATAAAGATCACTTCCTTGAGGATATAGTCAAAGCTCTGGGCGTCGGTGAGCTTGTCGGCCGCCTTGGCGTCGAGCTCGGCATCCGAGAGCTGCACGCGCTGCATCACCACCTGCGTCACCACCTGGTTCCACGCCAGGTTGGCGCGCAGCCGGTCTTTGAGCGTATCGATATTGACGCCCTGCTGGCTCAGCATCTGCCCGAGCTTGTCGCGGCTGACCTTGATATTGCGCGCCACCTGCAGCACGGCTTCTTCGACCTGCGCGTCGCTGATGGTCACGCCGATGCGCTTGGCTTCCTGCACCATCACCTGCTCGTCGATCAGCTCGTCCAGCGCTGCCTTCGAGCCGCTCTTGCCTTCCAGCTGGAACAGCTTGAGGCGCTGGGCCACCTGGGTATCGGTGATGCTGACGCCGTTGACCGTGGCCTTGACCGCCGCCAGTGCCGGCTGGGCGAAGCCCGCGGCCATCATCAGGCCGATGAGAAGTGCACCAAGCGTGCGTACCATGCTGATCATCCGTTCGTCTGAAACTGGAACCTGCGCGATCCCCACGCGCAGCCCCGATGTGTCGGGCAAGAATGCGGCCAAAATCGGTTTACTTGATTCCGGTCGCGCCCAGCGGGTCGATCGCGGTCGAGGGCGTCCGCAACAGGAACTTGATGCCATAGGTTAGCGCATTGGGCGAGGTATGCGTGGCGCCCGTCAGCCCGGCATAGCCACCGGCAACAAAGAAGCCGTCATCATAGGTCAGCCCGCCGGTCGCCTGCAGGAATTGCGCCTGCGCCAGATCCCACGACAGGCTGCCGTTGACGCTCCAGTAGTCGAACATCGGCAGCGGCGCATTGGCCCGCACCGTCGCTTCGTGCTGGTCGGCCAGCATGCCGGTCGCGGCATTAGCCGGCAGGTAGAAATAGTCGAGCCCGACGGTATAGTTGGCCATCTGCAGGTTGGCGCCGGCCCCGGCGCGCGTCACCTTGAGATTATTGGGGTCAAGCTGCAGCTTGCCGCCCATGGTCAGGCCATAAAGCGGCGAGCCCTGCGCACCCAGAACGATGTAGGACGCGGTGGTGCCCAGCCCGGTGCTGGCGCCGGTCTGGGCGCTGTCGGCAACGCCCAGCGCATTGAGCCCGGCCAGGTGATAGCTCTGGCCGCCCACCAGTTCGAGCCACTTGTCGTCCTCGAAATTGGCCATGTAGCGACCACCGATATTGGCGCGCAGCCCGGTTTCCTGCCGGTCGGTGCCGCTGAAGCGGTCGTAGGAGAACAGGTTGGTGTCGTCGAACACGAAGCTCTGGGCATTGTCGTTGACGATGCCGGGCAGGGTGGTCGAACTGCCGCGATAGACCAGTTGGGCAATCGGCTCGAACAGATGGCTGTCAAGGCCGGTGCTGGCGACCATCGGGAAGCGGACGTCGAGGGCCGCGATCGGGGTCGCCGACAGCAGGGTCGACGCGCCCGGGTCGCTGGCCAGCCCGCTCGCCCCGTCATAGCTCGTATAGTCCGCCCGCAGGCCCAGATAGGGTGTCAGCACGGCACCGACCGGCGCGATCCACTGCTTTTGCCAGGACGTCTCGATGGTGCCGTGCAGCTTGCTTTCCTGATAGCCCAGCACATAGGGCACGCCGCCATAGGTGGCGGTGGAATCGAGCCCGCGCTGGATGCCCAGGATGCGCGCCGAGGTGCGGATCTGGCCCCATTCGCCCAGGTCGGTGTAGTTCGCCGCCTTGATGTTGGGGATCGCCCGCACCTGCTTTTCCTGGTCGGTCCAGGTCACGTCGCCCAGCGCGTTGAACTTTTGCGCCCGCAGGTCGAGATAGTCGTCGTCGGTCAGATAGGTGGCGTAGACCTCGTTGATCGCGCCCTTGGCGGGTGAGATCTCGTAGTCGTTAAAGAACGCCGCGTCGGTGAAGGTCGTCACCGAGAACCCGGCCGTCCAGTTTTCCAGCGGCGTGAACTGCCCCGAGGCCGTCAGCCCGCCGCGCCAGGTGCCGTCGCCGATGCCGGCCGCGAAGGCCGAGGGATCGAGCTGGTGGACGCCCGCCGCCTTGACGTTGACGCGGCCGTAGTCGAAGCGCTGCTCATACTCGGCGCCCAGCAGGAAGCCCTGCCGCGTCATCAGCCGGGGCGACATCAAGAGGTCGATATCGTCCCCGATCGGCACGAAATAGGGCAGTTCGAGCGAATGGCCGAGCTTGCCCGAATAGCTGTAGCGCGGCATCTTGAAGCCGGCCGCGCGCTTGGTCGGATCGGGCAGGGCCAGCCAGGGGAACCAGGCCACCGGAATGCCGAGCACTTCGACGGTGGGCTGTTCGAGATAGATCACATTGCCTTTTTCGTCGCGGATGATCTTGGCGGCATAGATCTTCCAGCCGATCCGCCGGCCCTTGGCGTCGATGCAGGCGCCGCAGGGCGAGTAGCTCGCCTCGGTCAGAACCGTGATCAGTTCGCTTTCGTAATCGACGTCCTGGGCGACGATCAGCTCGCCATCCTTGGTCACCAGCGTCATCGAGCGGACGAAGGCCTGCTTGATGCCGCCCGTCACCTCGATTTGGTCCATTGTGTACTGATTACCGTCCGGCGCCGTGATGAAAACGTTGCCGATGGCGATCATCCGCCCGGTCGTGCGGTCATAGGTGAGCCGGTCGGCCTTCACCCGGTGACCCTTGTAGACCAGAATCGCCCCGCCTTCGGCCGCCACGGTATTGGTCGCCGAATCGTAGGTCAGCATGTCGGCTTCGACCTGCGCCTCGCCACCCTGGTCGGGTACAGCCTCGAAATAGCCCGTCGGGGCGCTCTGCGCGAGGCCAGGGGCGGCGCTGGCCAGCACGGTCAGCAGGCCGATGCAAAGCCCAGCGCCGAGACGGCGCAGCAGGCGGCTTCCCTGTTGGCGGCGTTTCATGCTCACGTCCGCCCGTCCTCTTTGTGCAACAGCACCGTCACCCCGATCACTATGGCCACGAAGGCAGGCCCTGTGGCGGCAAAAGCCGGGTCAAGAACCCCCGCGCTTCCGGCCATGGCCGCCATTTCCTGGACGACATAAACCACAAAGCCAAGAACAACGCCATAGAGTACCGCGACACCATACTTATTGGTCCTTCGATAACCCGCGGTAAATGCGAAGGCGATCAGCAGCGACCCGATCAGGACAATGGGGGACGCGAGCAGCTCGGCAAAGCGCATTTCCACGCCATTCCGGAGTTGTGGGTCGGTCACCCGCGAGCTGAGCGCGCCGAAAGCCTCGAAAATCGTCAGGTCGTCGGGGTTGGCGAACTTGACCCCCATGTCGGCCCGCGTGGTGAAGGTGGGCAGCGCGAAATTCTCGATGCGCTGCGGCGCGGCGTCGGGCTGGAAGCGGATGCCTTCCGGGATCAGCCATTGGCCGTCCTGCAGCTCGACCAGCTTGGCGTGGATGCGCTCGCCGGTCGCCGAACTGGTGAGAAAGATCGTGACGTCTTCGAGCGTGGTGCCGCCCTGGTGCGGATGCGCCGAGGTCAGGATGTAGCTCTGGCCGTCACGCGCCTGTTCCAGCCAGAGCGTCCCGGAACTGCCGCTTTGCGGCAGGCTCAGCGACAGCGACCGGTTGACCAGCACTACCATCGTGTCGACCGCCAGGGAGGCGACGATGGCAAAAAGCGCCACCGCCAGCATGGGCGCCCGCAGCATGGCCCAGACCGAAATGCCCGAGGCCTTGATCACCGTTATTTCCCGGCGCGACTGCAGGTCGAGCAGGCCGACAATGGCGCCCACCAGCAAGGTCACCGGCAGCACGCCGAGCGACCAGCGCGTCGCCGAGGTGACGATGCCAAGCAGCCCCAGCAGCGGCCCGCCGATCTGCGACAGGTGGTCGAAGCGCCAGACATTGAGCGAATCCGCCAGCGCGATGATGCCGAACATCACCGTCACCGTCAGGGCGATCCGGCTGCCCAGCCGGCGCAGCACCACCTGGTCGATCAGCGTCAAGCGGCCGCCCTCCGGTAGACCGGCGCATAGACCCGCAGCCGGAAGAGAAGGACCAGCGCCGACCCGGCCAGCAGCAGCGTCGTGCCGGCCATCGGCCCGAACCGGTCGGCAATGCCAGGCAGCGAGGCCACGCCGCGCTCCAGAAAGGCCGCGCCCAGCACCACCAGCTCGAGCGGGATCTCGCCATTGCGCCGGCCATGCGGAAAGGCGGCGAGCGCCGTCACGAACACGCAGATCGCCACCACCCGCACCGCCTCGCCCAGGCGCTTGATCAGCAGCGAGATTACGGCATTGTCCCAGGTGCCGGTCGCCACGGCCTCGGCGACGATGTCGTAGCTGTTCTTTTCGGCCAGTCCGTCACGATATTCCGTCGGTCCGGTCAGCCGCTCCAGCGCCAGATCGTAGCGCTTGAACGCCACCTGCGAGAACTGGAACTTGTCGGTCATGTACTGGATCGAGCCGTCGACCAGCTGCAGCACATAGCCTTCCTCGTCCTCGGCCACGACGGCGGACTTGGCGATATAGGTCCGGCGCGATTCGGGCGCCCGGGCGTCGTCGGCGAAAAAGTCGGTGAGCTGGCCGTCACCCTGCCGGCTGCCGATCACCATGTTGACCCCCGGCACCACTTCGGCGAACCGATGCGGCCGCAGCGTGCGGCCGACGAGGTCTGCCGTCACGCTGGCCGACCAGTCGTTGAACTGCCGCGTCGTGTAGGGTTCGACGAAATTGGAGATCAGCAGCACCAGCAGCGCGCAGCCGCCGGTATAGATCCACACCGCGCCCAGCAGGGCCGGCACGCCGCGGCTGGTGTGGATGATGTGCAGTTCCTGGTTGGACTGCATGTTGCGCAGCGCCCGCCCCAGCCCGATGCCGACGCAGACGTAGAAAAACACCACGGCCAGCGACGGCATGGTCAGCAGCGCCTGGCCGAGCAGGGTCAGTAGGCTCTGCCCCTTGACCGAAACGACGTCAAAAATCCGCAGGCACTGGATAAGAAACAGCAAGAACACAGCGACCGCGAACAGCGCTATGGCGTCCACGGCAAACAGTCGTGCCAGATAAAGACTGAGCCGTTTCATATGCCCCTGTCCGCGGCGATTGGAATGACGAGTGGCGACCGCTCGGACGCGAACCACTACCCTGCTGTGCTTCCATGGCCAAGGCAAGGCATTGCCGGCGCCTCCGCCTCAAAGTCGCCCGGGTGTTGCGGGATTGACGCGGCAGCCGATCCGGCTTCTGCTGGCGCGCCTTCCGCTCCTGCCCCGCCCAACAAGGTTTTTCATGTCCGCCCGCCTCGAGGTCACGACTGCATCGCTCCCCGTCACGTCCACCGGTACGCTGGTGATCTACGCTGCCGAAAACAGCGCGCCGGAGGGGGCAGGGGCCGCCATCTGGGCCGCCACGGGCCTGGATTGGACGAAGGTGGCGAGCGCCGCCGGGTTCAAGGGCAAGCAGGGCCAGGTCCTCGACCTGCTCATGCCGCATGGCATCGCCGCGGACCGCCTGCTGGTGCTGGGCAGCGGCAAGCCGGGTGACGGGGAAACCGTTGCCGCCACCGCCTGGACCGACCGCGGCGGCTCGCTCTGCGCCAAGCTGGTCGCCGCGCGCGCCGAAACGGCGGCCGTCGTCATCGACGGGCCTGCGGCAACGCCGGCCGGCCTCGCCGAGATCGTCGCCGGCCTGCGCCTGCGCCACTATCGCTTCGACCGCTACAAGTCCGCCAAAAAGGAAGCCGACGCCGAGCCCAAATCCATCGCCGTCACCCTGCATGTGGACGATCCCGTCGCCACCGCAGCCGCCATTGCCGACCGGGGCGCCACCGTGGACGGCACGCTGCTCGCGCGCGACCTCGTCAACGAGCCGGCCAACGTCCTGGGGACGCTCGAATTTGCCGAGCGCGCCGCCCGGCTCGCCGAACTGGGCGTCGAGATCGAAATTCTCGACGAACCCAAGCTGCAGGCCCTCGGCATGAACGCACTGCTCTGCGTGTCGCAGGGCTCGGCCCGCCCGCCGCGCCTTGTCGTCATGCGCTGGACCGGTGGCAACGCGGGCGAGGCGCCACTCGCCTTCGTTGGCAAGGGCGTGGTGTTTGACACCGGCGGCATTTCCATCAAGCCGGCGGCCGGCATGGAGGATATGAAAGGCGACATGGGCGGCGCCGCTGCCGTCACCGGCCTGATGCATACGCTTGCCAGCCGCAAGGCCAAGGTCAATGTCGTGGGCGTCATCGGCCTGGTCGAAAACATGCCCTCCGACCGCGCCGTGCGCCCGGGCGATATCGTCAAGGCCATGTCCGGCACCACCATCGAAGTGATCAATACCGATGCCGAGGGCCGGCTCGTCCTCGCCGACGCGCTCTGGTACACGCAGGACCGCTTCAAGCCGCGCCTGATGATCAATCTGGCGACCCTGACCGGCGCCATCCTCGTGGCGCTGGGCCACGAACATGCCGGGCTCTTTTCCAATACCGACGACCTTGCCCAAAAGCTCCTCGCCGCTGGTCTCGCCTCGGGCGAAAAACTCTGGCGCATGCCCATGGGGCCGGCCTACGACAAGATGATCGAGAGCCGCTTCGCCGACATCAAGAACTCGGCAGGCCGTCATGCCGGCTCGGTCACGGCCGCGCAGTTCCTCGCGCGCTTCGTCAACGATGTGCCCTGGGCCCATCTCGACATCGCCGGCACCGCCTTTGCCGCCACTGCCAACGAGATCAACACCTCCTGGGCCCCCGGCTTTGGCGTGGCGCTGCTCGACCGGCTCGTGCGCGACAATTACGAGAACTAGGCATGGCCGAAATTCTCTTTTACCACCTCGAAAGCCAGCCGCTCGAACGGGTGGTGCCGGTGCTGCTCGAAAAGACCCTCGAGCGCGGCTGGCGCGCCGTGGTGGAAACCGCCAGTCCCGAACGCGCCGAAGCGCTCGACAGCCTGCTCTGGACGTTCCGGGACGACAGTTTTCTGCCCCATGGCATGAGCGGCGGCCCGTTCGATGCCGACCAGCCGGTGCTGATCACCACCGACGCAGCCAATCCCAACGGCGCCACCGTGCGCTTTTTCGTCGATCGGGCCGTGCCGCGGAGCGGAGAAGGCTACGACCGGCTGGTCTACCTGTTTTCCGGCCACGACCCCGATGCCGTGGCCGAAGCGCGCACCGCCTGGAAGGCGCTCAAGACCGGCAACACCGTCACCTACTGGCAACAGGACGCCGCCGGCCGCTGGACCAAGCAGGCCTGATTACTCCCCCGCGTCCAGCCCGGCATTGTCCGGGTCGGCGATCATGTCGAAATAGAGCTGCGCATATTCGTAGCAGAGCGTGACCGAGCTCTCTTCGGGGTCGTAAAAGGCGTTCTCTTCGCCGCAGAGCGCGGCCTTGAGCGTCGCCGGCTTGGCCAGCTTGAACTCCTTGGTGACCACCGACGCGATGGATTCGAGCACTTTTTCGTCGGCCAGCAGCCGCGCGATCGCCGCGTACTCGCCGCCATCTTCATAAGCGACGGTCAGCTTGGCTCCGGCTGGTCCATCGCCGCGCAGATGGTCGCCGATCAGCCTGTCCCACCCGGTCCTGGCCTGCTCGTACTCGAGGGCACAGGCGTCCTGGCGCTCTATCTCCATGCCCATCTGGCTGGCCAGCTCGCCAAAAAGCTCCGGCTCGGCGCCGACCAGGAGGCAGGTCATCTGCGCGGCGCGCTGCTGGTCCATGCCGTGCTCGTCGTTGAAGTCGACCTCCTCGAGCTTTTCGACGCCGTAGATTTCGGACGAGCGCAGGTAGCCGTCCACCGTGTCGTAGGAAATGTCGAAGGCCGCGTCGCCGCCATCCTTGAGGATCAGCAGCGTCGCGATCGCATCGGCGACATATTCCTCGTTGCCCAGGATGGGGATCTGGAACTGGTCGACGAACAGGTGCCCGAACTCGTGGTAGAGCGCGCTATAGGCATTGTTGACGGCAAAGGCCTCCGGCTGCACCTCTTGCTCCTGCGCCAGACTTGGTGCGAACGTCAGCGTCGCCATCACGGCCGCAGCAGTCAAAACCTTCAGGTTCATCGGCAATCTCCCCGTAACACGACCGGGAGATTGCCAAATACTGTCGTTCAGTCAACTCCTGCCGGGAGCCCAGTCCTCGGCGGCCATCTCGAAATGCGCGAAATCAAAGCCCGGGGCCACCGTGCAGCCCACCAGCGTCCAATCCCCAAGGCTTTCCGCCGCCTGCCAGTCGCCCCGGCCGATCACCACCTGCGGGCGCGCGCCCGCCGCAAGGTCGGGGCCGAGCACCTGGCTGGACACGGTCGCCCCGTCCTGGGAGATCGTGAGCCGCAGCGGCGCGCCGGCATACCAGTGCCAAACTTCGGCGCTGTCCACCCGATGCCAGCGGCCCTGGGCGCCGCCTTCGAGCAGATAGTAGATGGCGGTGGAGTAGGGGCGTCCGCCCCACGCGGTGTCGGCAAACATCTGCTTGTAGAACCCGCCCTCGGGATGCGGTTCGAGCCCGAGCAAGGCCACGATCTCTTGTGCCGTCATGCCTTTTCCGCCTCCTCCAGCTGGCTCGCCAGTTCGAGCCAGTGTTCCTCGACCTTGGCGATCTCCGCCTCGAACCGCGCCTTGTCCTTGCCCAGCGAAATCACTCGCTCGGGCGCCCCGTCATAGATTTTCGGGTCGGCCAGAATGGCGTCGACCTTGCCCAGCTCGATGCGCAGCCGCCCGACCTTTTGTTCGGCATCTTTGATTGCCTTGCGCAGCGGCGCCACTTCGGCGCGCTTGGCCGCCGCATCCTGCCGCGCCGCCTTGCGGTCCTCGACCACCGGCACCGCCGGCTTCTTGCCGCCCTTGCCCTGGTCCTTGCCGGTCAGCATCTTCTGGTAGGTGTCGAGGTCGTGGTCGAACTCCTCGATCGTGCCGTTCTGGGCGATCCAGAGCTTGTCCACTGTCGCATCGATCAGGTGGCGATCATGCGAAATGATCAGCACGGCCCCCTCATACTCGTTGAGCGCCGACACCAGCGCGTCGCGGCTGTCAATGTCGAGATGGTTGGTCGGTTCGTCCAGGATCAGCATGCCCGGTCCGCCGAAGGTGATTAGCCCCAGGAGCAGGCGCGCGCGCTCGCCGCCCGAAAGGTTCTTGACCGGCGTATCCATGCGGCTGGTCGTCAGACCCATCTGCGCCACCCGGCTGCGCCGCTTGGCCTCGCTGTCATAGGGCATCAGGTCGATGACGTGCTCGAACGGCGTCTGGTCGGGTTTGAGGCTGTCCATCTGGTGCTGGGCGAAATAGGCGATCTCGAGCCCCTTGCCCTTGCGCATTTCGCCGCCCATCGGCTTCAGCTCACCCGCCAGGAGCTTGGCGAAGGTCGACTTGCCGTTGCCGTTCACGCCCACCAGCGCGATCCGGTCCTCCGGGTCGAGCCGGTTGGTGATGCGCTTGAGGATCACCTTGTCGCCATAGCCCACCGACACGTCGTCGAAGGTCATCATCGGCGAGGCCGGCACCTTCTTGGGCTGCTGGAAGGTAAAGGGCGCCGAGTGCTCGTCGAACATCGCCGCCGGCGGCTTGAGCTTGGCGATCATTTTCACGCGCGCCTGCGCCTGGGCGGCCTTGGTGGCCTTGGCCTTGAAGCGGTCGACGAACTTTTGCAGATGCGCGATCTGCGCCAGCGTCTTGTCGCGGCTCTTGTTGTTGAGCTCCATCTGCATGCGGCGCGTCTCTTCGAACGTGTCATAGCCGCCCTTGTAGAAGGTCAGCTTGCCGTGCTCGAGATGCACGATCGAGTCCACGGCCTTGTTGAGCAGGTCGCGGTCGTGGCTGATCATGAAGACGGTATAGGGATAGGTGGCGAGATATTTTTCCAGCCACAGCGTGCCTTCCAAATCGAGATAGTTGGTCGGTTCGTCCAGCAGCAGCAGGTCGGGCTGCGAAAACAGCACACCCGCCAGCGCCACGCGCATCCGCCAGCCGCCCGAGAGCTCCGAGGTCGGCGCCAGCTGCCGGTCCTGCTCGAATCCCAGACCCTTCAGGATCGTCGAAGCCCGCGCTTCGGCGGTATGCGCATCGATGTCGGCGAGCCGCATATGGATATCAGCGATCCGGTGTCCGTCCGTTGCCGTCTCGGCTTCGGCGAGAAGCTCCGCGCGCTCGGTGTCGGCGGCCATGACCGTGTCGAGCACTGAGAGGTTGGTCGCCGGCGCTTCCTGCGCCACCCCGCCGATGCGCGCCCGCTTGTTGACCTCGATCGAGCCGCCATCGGGCGACATCTGCCCCTGGATCAGCTTGAACAGCGTCGTCTTGCCCGAGCCGTTCTTGCCGACAAAACCGGTCTTGGCCCCATCCGGCAACACCACCGACGCCCCCTCGAACAGCGGTCGGCCCTGGATGCGATAGGTGAGATTGGTGATGGTCAGCATGGCTTTGCTCTATGCGCCCGTCGGCGCGAGCTGGAAATTTCTGTCAATGGCGGACTTTGGCTCGGCTGCCATTAGCGCTTGCGCCAGGCATTGTCCAATATCACGGGGGCCACCCGCTATCGGCACGGGTGCCAGCCCGTCTTGCGCCCGTCAAAACCCTTGGCTACAAGGCGCGACCTTTCAAGGCAGAACATCCAAGGGGTCCATGTCATGGCCATCGAACGCACTTTCTCCATCATCAAGCCCGACGCCGTCCGCCGCAATCTGATCGGCAAGATCCTCACCAAGTTCGAGGATGCCGGCCTGCGCCCCGTCGCGCTCAAGAAGATCCACATGACCCGCGCCCAGGCCGAGGGCTTTTATGCCGTGCACAAGGAACGCCCGTTCTTTGGCGAGCTGGTCGAGCAGATGATCGCATCGCCAGTCGTCGTGCAGGTGCTGGAAGGCGAGAACGCCATCCTCAAGAACCGCGAAATCATGGGCGCCACCAACCCGGCCAACGCTGCCGAAGGCACCATCCGCAAGGAATTCGCCCTCTCGGTCGGCGAGAACTCTGTGCACGGTTCGGACGCTCCGGAAACCGCCGCCCAGGAAATCAAGTTCTTCTTCACCGACGACGAACTGGTGGGGTGAGCCGCGACGGGCTTTAGCCCGGCAAAACGCTCCAGTGGAGCGTTTTGAGCGGCGAACGCCCTAAGCCTTGCGAAGGGCCGGGCGACGGGCTTTAGCCCGGCAAAACGCTCCAGTGGAGCGTTTTGAGCGGCGAACGCCCTGAGCCTTGCGAAGGGCCGGGCGACGGGCTTTAGCCCGGCAAAACGCTCCAGTGGAGCGTTTTGAGCGGCGAACGCCCTGAGCCTTGCGAAGGGCCGGGCGACGGGCTTTAGCCCGGCAAAACGCTCCAGTGGAGCGTTTTGAGCGGCGAACGCCCTGAGCCTTGCGAAGGGCCGGGGGACGGGTCGCTGGTTAACCCAAACTTAAAAGTGAAGCGAAGCCGCCCCTGGGCGGCTTCTTTTTTGTCCCAATATCGGCCAATCGTTCATCCGGCTGTCAGCTTGCCCGTGCTATGGAGCACCCAGTTCAATACCGGGCCCGGGGAGAGGGATCGATGAGCGCTTTCGGGGTACCCATCCTGGTCGTCACCACGCTGCTGGCCGGCACCGCCGCAGCCATTATCCTCACGCCCAAGGACCTGCTGCGCTCCACTGTTGTCACGGCGCCGTCGCCCTATTTTTCCGATACGGCGAGTTGGGCACCCGAAGCGCCGCAGCCGCAGGTGGCGCCCGGCGTGCCGGTGGTCCAGGTCGCCTCCATGACCGTGGAAGTCACGCCCCTGTCCGCGCCGACACCGGCGACGCTGCTCCCCGCTGCCCAGCCGTCTCCTGCCGCTGCCGGCCCCCAGGACATCCGCCGCATCACCGCCGGCGCGCTCAACATACGCACCGAGCCCAACAAGAATTCCGGCCTCGTCGCCAGCCTGCCGCGCGACACCCAGGTGGTGGTCAGCGACACGTCCGGCAGCTGGGCCTATGTCACCGCGCCCGATGGCAGCAGCGGCTGGCTCAGCCAGAAATTCCTCGCCCCGGTCAACTGATCAGCGCGCCTTGCGCGCGTGATAGGTGAGTGCCAGCGCGATACAGTGGCGCAACGCCGCGGTGGGGAGCACCTCCGGCGCCAGCACGATGGCGCGGTCGCCCTCGTAGCTGAGCTCCGGGTAGTGGCTGCGGAACGTGTCCACCAGATTGGTCTGGCAGTTCACATAGAGCGCCACACCCCCCGAGCGATGCGCGTCGATGCGGACCGTCGTGCCGCTACCCGAGACCTCGGTCAGAAAGCTCGGCTGCCCCCATTTGAGCGCCTCCTGCAGCGGCCCGACGCCGGCCGTGCACGCGGCGGTATCGAGGACCAGCGATCGCAGGTCAGCCAGCTGGCGCCGCACCGGTTCCGGATAGGCGGCATAGCGGGCAGATACCTCGTGCGGCTGCGTCGTGGGTGCCATCCTGGGCCCTCCTGTGCGGCGTAGGGTGGCACATTCCGCGCCCCAACCATCTGCGAAACCTTGGCCGACCCATCTGCCAGTTTCCGTCAGCATGGGGGCGGGGCAGGGGCGCCCGCCGCCGCTGCTGTGATATTTGCGCACAGGGCCGGCGCGAAAACTATCGATGACGGACAATTTGATGGAACCTTGCCGACTTTGACGTAGCCTGTGCGTCGGGGGTCCGAGTCAGCGGATCATCAAGTGTGTCGCGCGCAGCGTCAGGCGCTTTGATGAAAGGTCAATCGACTATGCTCGTCCGTTTCTCTGAGGTCATCCCGGTTCTTGCCCTTGTCCTGGCGCTGCTTGCCGCCAAGCACGTTCCGGTGCTCAACAGCCTGCCGTTGTCGCAGATGACCGGCATCGTGTGCTTTGCCTTCGCGATCTTCCTTGCCCTGCGCATCTACAACGCTGAGCTGGCCAAGATCCGCGCCGAGGAATAGGGGCGGTAAGGGGCAGGGAGCCTCGCTTCGGGGCGTCCGTTGTACCCCTCAGACCTCAAGCGTCAGGCGGATACCGGTGCGCATTCCCCCGGAAATCCCGCACCAGATACGCCCCATCCTCCGTCGAGGTGATGCTCGCAGCCTCGATCACCGCCTTGCCGTATCCGCCCGGGATGTCGAGGATGTAGGTCGGCTGCGCCAGCCCGGAGATCCGGCCGCGCAGCCCCGCCACCAGCGCCTGGCCCTCGGCGATCGACACGCGAAAATGACTGGTCCCCGGCGCCAGGTCGGGATGGTGCAGGTAATAGGGCCGGATGCGCAGCTCGACAAAGGCCTGCATCAGCTCGGCCAGCAAATCCGCATCGTCGTTGACGCCCTTGAGCAGGACCGTCTGGCTGATCAGCGCCACCCCGGCATCGACCAGTCGGGCGCAGGCGGCGCGCGCCTCCAGCGTGAGTTCGCGCGGGTGGTTGGCGTGCACGGCGAGATAGGTGGTCTTGCCACTGGCCTTGAGCGCCGAAATCAGCGCGGCGTCGACCCGCTCCGGCTCGACCACTGGCACGCGGGTGTGGAAGCGCACGACTTTGACATGCGCGATATCCTTGAGCCGCGCCATCATCTCGCCCAGGCGCCGCGGCGAGAGGATCAGCGGATCGCCGCCGGTCAGCAGCACTTCCCAGATCTCGGGGTGGTCGGCGATATAGCCGATGGCCCCGTCCATCGCTTCGGCCGACAGCGTCCCGAGGCCCTGCGGCCCCACCATCTCGCGACGGAAGCAGAAGCGGCAATAGACCGGGCAGACATGCACGGCCTTGAGCAGCACCCGGTCAGGATAGCGGTGCACGATGCCTTCGACCGGGGAATGCGCCAGATCGCCGATCGGGTCGGCGCGCTCGTCCGAGGTCGTGACCAGCTCGCGTCCATCCGGCACGAACTGCCTGGCGATCGGATCATCGGGATCGGTCGGATCGATGAGCCGCAGCATCGCCTCGGGGATGGCCACGGCATAGCGCGCCGCCACCGCGTCGATTTCGGCGCGGCGGCCTTCCGGCGCGAGCCCGGCGGCGATGATCTCATCGGCAGTCCGCAGCGCCGTCACGATCCGTTCTCCGCCACCGGCACCCAGATCACGTCTTCGATCCTGGGCGCGCCCAGCGCCAGCATCACCAGCCGGTCGAACCCCAGCGCCACGCCCGAACTCTCCGGCATCAGCGGCAGCGCGGCGAGCAGGTCTTCGTCGATGGGGTAGGTTTCCCCGTAGATTCGCTGCTTTTCGGCCATTTCCGCGGCAAAGCGCCGGCGCTGCTCGGCGGCGTCGGTCAGTTCCCCAAAGCCGTTGGCCAGCTCCACCCCGCAGGCATAGACCTCGAACCGCTCCGCCACGCGGCGATCATCGGCCGTCCGCCGCGCCAGCGCCGCCTCGGCCGCCGGATAGCGGTCGAGCACGGTGATCTGCCCGAGGCCCAGCCGCGGCTCGACCTTTTCCACCAGCACGCGGCTGAAAAGATACGACCAGCTCCGGTCCGCCGGCACCGCGAGGCCCACGGCCAGCATGGCCGCCGCGAGCTTTTCGCCGTCCGGCTCGCCATCGGCGTCCATGGTGGCGCCCAGGTCGATCCCGGCATAGCGCGAAAACGCCGCGAACACGCTGAGCCGCTCCGGCTCAGCCTGCGGGTCGCAGCTCGTGCCGCGATAGCGCAGCGCGGTGACGCCCACCGTGGTCGCCGCCAGCCGGATCAGGGCGACGCAGTCGGCGATCACCGCGTCATAGCTTTCTTCCGCCCGATACCATTCGAGCATGGTGAATTCGGGATGGTGCAGGGCGCTGCGCTCACGGTTGCGCCAGACATGCCCCAGGCTGGCAATGCGGCGTTCCCCCGCCGCCAGCAGCTTTTTCATCGAGAATTCCGGCGAGGTGTGCAGGTACATCGTCCCGCCCACCCCGTCATTGCCGATCATCCGGGTGGCAAAGGCATGCAGATGCGTCTCGTTGCCCGGCGAGCGCTGCAGCCCGGGCGGATCGACCATCAGGAAGTCGTGCGCCGCAAAGTAGCCCCGCACCGCCGCGTCGATCCGGCCGCGGGCCAGCAGCGCCGGCCGCCTGTCGGCATGCCGGTCCGGCGACCACCAGGGCGAAACCGGCGTTACGGGCAGGGGCTCGGGCAAAGGCAATGCTCTTTCGTGCGCGGGACTGGCGGTTGGAGCCAAATTCATGTATCGGGCGGCACCGAACATCCAAAGATCAGTGCCGGCCCGGCGTCTTGCCGCTCTCTAGGCCGCCTCAAACGCGTGAACAAGGAAGAAATATGGTCAAGGTCATCGCCTCGTCCCTCCGCAAGGGCCACGTCGTCGAACAGGACGGCAATCTGCATGTCGTGCTGACGGCCGAGAACGTGCACCCGGGCAAGGGCAACTCCGTGACCAACGTCAACATGCGCCGCATGTCGGACGGCGTGAAGGTCATCGGCCGCTGGCGCACCGTCGAAATGGTCGAAAAGGCCGATGTCGACGAGCGCGAATACCAGTTCCTCTACCAGGACGGTGAAGGCTACCACTTCATGGAGCCGGCCAATTACGAGCAGCTGACCGTCGGCGAGGACGTCATCGGCGAGCAGGGCGCCTTCCTGCAGGACGGCATGCTGGTCTATCTCAAGACCTTCGAAGGCGTCGCGATCGCCATCGAACTGCCGGCCCGCGTCACCCTCGAGATCGTTGAGACCGAACCGGTGGTCAAGGGCCAGACGGCCTCGTCCTCGTTCAAGACCGCCGTGCTCTCGAACGGCACCAAGACCATGGTTCCGCCCCATATCGGCGTGGGCACCCGCGTGGTGGTCATGACCGAAGACGGCTCCTACGTCGAACGCGCCAAGGACTGAGGCGCCGCTGGTGTGCCCGGACCTCGTGGTTCGACAGGCTCACCATGAGGTCCTAAAAAGCCAACAGTAGCCCTCATGGTGAGCGTGTCGAACCACGAGGGCGTGTCACGAGCCGTCCGACCTGTCGGGCGGCTTTTTTGCATGCTAGATTCATCGCATGAACCAGCTTGCCGCCCCCCGCATCGCCCGCTCCGTCTGTCCGCATGATTGTCCCTCGACCTGTGCGCTCGACGTCGAGATCATCGACGAGACCACCATCGGCCGGGTGCGCGGCGCCAAGGACGACCCCTATACCGCCGGCGTCATCTGCGAGAAGGTGGCGCGCTATGCCGAGCGGATTCATCACCCCAGCAGATTGACCCAACCGCTTCGTCGCATTGGCAAAAAGGGCGACGGGCAGTTTGCGCCCATCAGCTGGGACGACGCCTTCGACGAGATCATCTCACGCTGGAGCGCCATTACCACCGCGTACGGCGCCGAGGCGATCTGGCCCTATTTCTACGCCGGCACCATGGGCCACGTGCACCGCGACGGCATCGAGCGGCTGCGCAATGCCGGCGGCTATTCCGGCCAGTACGACACCATCTGCACCAATACCGCCTGGCCCGGCTTTCTGGCCGGCGCCGGCAAGCTGACCGGCCCCAATCCCGAGGAAATGGCCGACAGCGACTGCATCGTCATCTGGGGCACCAACGCCGTCACCACCCAGGTCAACGTGATGACGCACGCCATGCGCGCCCGCAAGCAGCGTGGCGCCAAGGTGGTGGCCATCGACATCTACCGCAACGACACCATGGCCCAGGCCGACTTGGCCCTTGTCGTGCGTCCGGGTACGGATGGGGCGCTGGCCGTCGCGGTCATGCATGTTCTCTTGCGCGACAACCTCGCCGATCGCGCCTTCATGGCCCGCTGGACCGATTTTTCGGCCGCGTTCGAAGCCCATCTGGCGACCCGCACACCGGCCTGGGCCGCCGCGATCACCGGCCTGTCGGTCGCGGACATCGAGGCCTTCGCCCGTCTCGTGGGAACGACGCCCAACACCTATTTCCGCCTCGGCTATGGCTTTACTCGCCAGCGCAACGGCGCCACTACCATGCATGCGGCGCTCTCGATTTCGGCGATGACGGGCGCCTGGCAGCACAAGGGCGGCGGCGCCTTTCATTCCAATTCCGGGGCCTGGACCCTCGACAAGTCGCTGATCCTCGGGCCCGAGCTGGCCAGGGGCGCGCCCCGCCAGCTCGACATGAGCGAGATCGGCAAGGTGCTGACCGGCGATGCGCAGGCGCTCAAGGGCGGCCCGCCGGTCAAGGCGCTCTTTATCCAGAACACCAATCCGGTCAACGTGGCGCCCGAGCAGGGGCTGACCCGCGCCGGGTTCGCCCGCGAGGACCTGTTTACCGTCGTGCATGAGCAGTTCATGACCGATACGGCGCAACTGGCCGACATCGTGCTGCCCGCCACCATGTTCCTCGAACACAACGATTATTATCGTCGCGGCGGCCATACCCGCATGCTGTTCGGGCCGCGGCTGGTCGATGCGCCGGGCGATTGCCGCTCCAATTTCGAGGTCGTCAACGAGCTGCTGCGCCGACTCGGGGTCGCGCATCCCTCGCTCGGGCTGACCGACCGCGACATGGTCGCTGAAACCTTCCGCCGCTCCGGGTTTGGCGAACTGGCCGAAATCGAAAAGACCGGTTTTGTCGAACTGCCCCAGCCGGCGGCCCAGTCGCATTTCGCCACCGGCTTCGGCTGGCCCGACGGGCGCTATCGCTTCGCCCCGAACTGGACCGGGGTCGCTGCGGCCCAGGGTTATCTCTGGGTCTGCGATCCGGCGGACATGCCGCGCTTTGCCGACCATTGGGACGTCACCGAGCGCCTCGATGCGCAAACCCCGTTCCGCCTCGCCACCAGCCCGGCCCGCGCCTTCCTCAATTCGAGCTTTGCCGAAACCCCCGGCAGCCGGAAGCGCCATCCCACCCCGACCGTCATGGTCCATCCCGCCGACGCCGCCGCCCTCGGCATTGCCGAAGGCGATCGCGTCACGCTGGGCAATGCCCGCGGCGCGGTCGAGCTCACGGCAACCCTGTTTGACGGCATGCAGACCGGCGTCCTCATCGCCGAGGGGCTCCACCCTAATGCGGCGCATGCAGGGGGCAGGGGCATCAACACCCTGGTCGGCTCCGACCCCGTCAGACCTTTCGGCGGCGCCGCCTTCCACGACACTTCGGTGTGGCTGCGGCGGACGTAAACTCACCACGACGCGAGGCAGGGCCATCGCATTGTTGGAGAGCCACTGCCTCCCTTCTCCCCTTGTGGGAGAAGGTGCCCGAAGGGCGGATGAGGGGTCTCTGTTCACTTGCTGTGACCATCCCTCGTTTCACTCGGGTTGAGCGACACCAAGGTGTCGCTGAACCCCTCATCCGGCGCTCCGCGCCACCTTCTCCCACAAGGGGAGAAGGCAGGCCGAGAGATCCGTAGAAGACGCATATACGATAGCCCTGTGGCGCGCGGGGCGAGGGCATGCCCCGCCGACAGGCTTTTTGGCGCCCCGCCCGCTACTTCGGCCCGTACACAGTCCAGAAGAACCAGGCCGTCAGCCCGGCGCTGTAGACGATCACCAGCCGCCGGATCAGATGCGTCGGGATCCGGTGCGCCAGGCGCGCCGCGACATAGGCGCCCACCGTCACGCCGACCAGGGCGATCGAGCCAAAATACCAGTTGATCGAGCCCGAAAGGGCAAAGCGGAGCACCGCGACGATGGCCACCACCATCGAGATCCAGAGCTTCATGCCGTTCATGGCGTGGATGTCGCTCATCCCCGCCACGGCGACAAAGGCCAGCAACAGGATGCCGAAGCCGGCATTGAAGAACCCGCCATAGACCGAGAGCCCGGCCAGCAGCGCCAGCACCAGGATGGTGCCGGTAAGCCTGGCCCCGCGCATGCCGCCGGCCCGTTGCACGACGAAGCGGTTGATTGCCCCGCCATAGGCAAAGAGCAGCGTCGCGAACCCCATCAGCCAGGGCACGATGGCGCTGAACGTGTCGTTCGACACATGCAGCAAGAGCTCGGCGCCGATCGCGCCGAACACCAGCGCCACGATCGAATAGGGCAGCAGGCGGTGCTTATAGGCCCTGAGGTGTGTCCACAGCCCCAGCGCCCCGCTGGCATAGCCGGGCAGGGCGGCATAGGTGTTGGACGCATTGGCGATCACCGGCGGCACCCCGACCGCCAGCAGCGCTGGAAACACCACGAACGAGCCGCCTCCGGCAAGCGTATTGAGCGCGCCGGCGATGAGGCCGGCGCAGAGCAGCAACAGTTCGGACACGGTCGAAAACCCCTCTCGCCCGTTCTCCGTAGCGCTCCTGGCCAGCCGTCGCCAATGCAAATGCGTGATGCGCTGATCAGCCCTGCAGATGGCCGCGCTTGACTTTTGTCGTCCGGAGGATCATGTCCCGGCTCGGTTGCTGGCACCTGCCGCTCGCCGGGGAAACCCGATGGTGAAGTCCAGCCCGCTGTTTGCGGATCCCTGACGTGATCGCTCGAAAACCGAGGCGGTGCATGGCAAGGCGAGCCCCATGAGAAAACCGACCTCAGTGTTTTGCCGAGGATCATCATGATTTTTTCTCTCGATACCCCCAGCGCCACCAGCCTGAAATCCGAGGCCCGCGTGCTGCGCCAGACCCGTGCCGCCGCCGGCACGCCGCTCGGCCACGGCGCCGCGCTCGAAGAAGTGGCCCGCCGCCACGGCTTCCGGGATTGGAACACCGCGGTCGCGGCCTTGCCCGAGCGGGTGGCAACGCCCGTGCAGGTCGGCCAGCGCGTCAAGGGCAGCTATCTGGGCCAGCCCTTTGTCGGCCTGGTCATCGGGCTGCACTTGCTGCCGCCGCACGTCAAGGTGACGGTCAAGTTCGACCAGCCGGTCAACGTGTCAAAGTTCGACTCGATGGTCATCACGCGCCAGCGCGTCACGGCCACGCTCGATCTGCGCGGCGTCTCGCTGGCCCAGACCAGCGACGGAGTTCCGCACATGCGCCTCGAGCGTCTGTGACCCGTCCGAACGGGCAGGGCGGGTTGCCTAACATCGGCAGATGCCGATATAAGCAACCCGCCCTCTCCAGCAACATGGACACCCCTCGATGACCACGCAGACCCAGCCCATCGCGCTCTACTTCACCCCCACGCCCAATGGGAAAAAGGTCTCCATCATGCTCGAGGAGCTGGGGGTGCCCTACACCACCACCTTCATCAATATCGGCAAGGGCGACCAGTTCACGCCGGAATTCCTCGCCATTTCGCCCAACAACAAGATCCCGGCCATTGTTGATCCGGAAGGCCCGGGCGGCGCGCCGATCTCGATCTTCGAATCGGGCGCGATCCTGAAATATCTGGCGCTCAAGTTCGGCCAGTTCTACCCCGCCGACCCGCGCGAGCAGGTCCGGGTCGACGAGTGGCTGTTCTGGCAGGTCGGCGGCTTCGGGCCGATGCTGGGCCAGAACAACCACTTCTCCGTCTACGCGCCCGAAAAAGTCCCCTACGCCATCAAGCGCTACAAGGACGAGACGCATCGGCTGTTCCGCGTGCTCGACACCCAGCTGGGCAAGATGTTCGACGCCGGCAAGGACTATGTGGCCGGCGACTATTCGATCGCCGACATGGCCATTCTCGATTGGTCCAACAGCTACCAGCGCTACGAGATCGACGCCGAAATCTCCAAGAACTTCCTCGTCTGGCATGCCCGCATGCACGCCCGTCCGGCCGTGCAGCGCGGCCTCGCCCTCAAGCCCCCGACGCCCCCAACGGACCTGGCCACCGACAAGGACGCCCAGAAAGTGCTGTTCAACCAGCGCTGACGCCGCGCCACAGGGGGAAGTGATCCGCTTCCCCCGCACCGGCCGTGCGTCCCCTGAACGAGAGGGGGCTCATACCACGCGCGTTGCATCGCCAGCCGGCGCAACCGCCTTTACTGCGCCGCCACCACCTCGGCTTGCTCGACCAGAGGCGCCCGCGTCCAGATCTGCTCCTGGCAAAGCACATAGAGCGCGCAGCCTTTGAGCAGCACGCTGTCGGGCCCGGTCACATCCACCGACCCCGAATAGGTCTTGCCGTCGCGCGGATTGTAGATTTCGCCCTCGAAGTGCCACGGGTTGTCCGTCGCGCGCAGCGACAGGATCTGCAGCCCCAGCATCGGCCGGCTCTGCAGCGCCGGGTTCTCGTTGAACCGGTCGGTGAGGGTTTCGACGACGATCTGGTCGGCGCTCACCCCATAGGCCGCGACCTGTTCGGGCGTGATCACGATCTTGCTCAGCGTCCCGCAATACCCGGTCTCGCAGGCCGCGATGGTCATTTCCGCCTGCTCGGGCGTGGTCCACACGCCCTCCACCAGCGCGCCCGCCGTGGCCACGCCACTCAGTCCCGCGCAAACACTCGCCAGCCAAATCCTGGCCATCCACCGTCGCATGGACCTCTCCCGCACAAGCTGCCCATTTGCAGCAGGTCTGCCCGCTGCATCGCCCCCCGGAGGCGATGTCGCCAAGGTCGCGTGATTTGCTTTCGATTTCAACATTCGTGCCGCCCCGCCGCGGCAAATCTTTGCCCGCGCGGCAGTTCTGCATCACTGCCCCCGCGCCGGCACACAGGGAAAACACGGCCATCAGAGGCCTTGCCCCGACAAAAGCCTTGCACCGGCCGCGTCATCCCCTTATCCAGCCCGTGACGGAGAGGTGGCCGAGTGGTCGAAGGCACGCCCCTGCTAAGGGCGCAGGCTCCTAAAGGGCCTCGTGGGTTCGAATCCCATCCTCTCCGCCACTTCCCCCAAAAATCTCGTTCGCGCCCCGAGTCTCCTTCGGTCGTCGCCCTCGAAGCGTCAGGACGTGATCTGCCGGCATCTCTACCGGCAGACAAACACCCTGCCGGGCGCGCCGCCGGTCTGGGCGGTGGAGACTTGGATCGAACCCTTCTTGTAGGTGCACCAGGCCGCGGGTCGGCCGTCCAGATCCGAGGGGACGCCGGATGGATAGCCGCCTGTTCGGTCGCTCCAGCAGACGGCAACGAAGCCGACATGGTTGCTGTCACAAAGCTTGAAGTTGCCGATCTGGTTGATTGGTGCGAGCCCGGCACTGCTGGCGCGGTCCTGCCCCCTCCAGTCAGAAAACACGTCGGTGTCGATCCAGCGGACCTGCTTTATTTGCGGCGCGACAATGCTGCCACCGCCCCCGGAAGTAACGGGTGCTGACGGCCCGTCGCTCGTTTTATCCTGGGCCACGCACGGCGTAGCCAATCCTGCCACAAATGCTGACACGAGCATTAAAGTCCACATGTTCATCTGGCGTACCGGCGGGACAAAATCGCGTGCGACGTTGATACTGCCTCGTGTCGGTGTCAAGGTGACTGAAAATGGACGCGCGACGACGTGCAGCAACAATTCGTGGGGATGAACGTGCTTGCCGCAATGCACCCTGCCATCAGGTTCTTCAAAAAGAAGATCTTCAATCTGGGCATGTTGCTTGCAATCGGTGCCGCAACGACTGGCTTGGCGACAGCTATGGCGCCGAGTGTGGGTGTCGCGGCGGAAGGGGAGTCAGCGGCGCTGCAGTTAGGCGGCGACCGACCCAGTTGCGAAGACCTGGCCAAGCGGCTCCAACTTCCCGTTCTGTTCGAGGTCCCACTTTCTTGGACAAGTCGTCTCAAAATCGCAATTGTTCACGGCAATCTGCAGCCAGTTGGTCATGCCGGTGACGAGGTCGTGGTCGCGCGCACCATTATTGTCGCGTCTCACGATGCTGCTGCTATTGCGGAGACGCGCGAGCATTACGCAACCGAACTCGAGAAAACGGGCGCCCGTGTCGAGTTGTCGAACTGCGAGCCGGCCTGGGGGATAACTGAGGAAGGTTTGCTCCGCCTCTTTGAGGGGCTCATCGTCGCCGAGGGTGAAATCGGTTTCAATTTCCAGCCCCCGCTTGTTCGGCAGGTAAAGGAGACCGTGGTGGTCCCCAATCTGCCTCGGCGCCGGCCTAACGTCGATCTTGCTCCAGACGTCCTGACGATCGAGCAGATCATCAAGACGCCGGCAGAGGTGCTGCCTCTTGAGGCCGACGCGGACGTGGCGCCGCCGCTGGAGGAGATCGTGGTGGCCGACATTCCCCCGCCCAACCGAGCGGAGGATTTCCGCCCCAATGCCGATTTCGTCGTTCCGGTGGATGAAGACGCGGTCGATCTGGCCGCCATCGACCGCGAGCAACTTGCCAGTCTCGAGGTCGAGGCAACACCAAAGTTGCCAATTTACAAGGGCATTGCTGCCCTCAACCTCGGCCTGGTTTCCCCCGGTATGTCGGTGCTGGCGATCGAGAAAATGGATTGTTCCGACAAAGGAAATTTCTTCATCGGCAGTTATGGGACACTTGTCGGTTCGTCAGTCGATTCACCAAACGAGCAAACCTCGGAGCCTGCCGCAGACGATCCGTTGCTCGTTGTGAAAAGAAGCAGCAGGGTCGCCGGAAACAACTATTTTGGCACTATCACGAACGTTGAAAATATAGCAGAGTTGCTCGGAAGCGTAGCATCTGATGGCTTCTGGTGCCTGCCAAAACGCGAATTCTGTTATGAACAGATAGGGTTTAGAGACTTCGGAGCCAAAGGGCGGGCAGGCGACACGATCGCAGCAAGTAGAGGGTGGGTGTTTTCGGCCGAGAATTCGCTCGTGATGGCTTTTGCCGCGGCTGTCAGTGACTTGTGTGCGGTTCATCCTGTGGGGGTTGCAAAGTGACGAAAACTGTTCTGAAGGCGGCGGCAAGCATTCTTGCCGCAATGACATGTCTTGGCCTTAGCGTCGATGTCAGCTTGGCGCAGGCCGATGATATCGAGTGCACCAGCGGCGCAGGCTTCTGTGTGGTCAACAGTACCGGACTGCCGCTCCGCCTGCTCGCCAAGCCGCAATCCAACATATACGCCGACATGGACGAGACGAGCTCGATCGTTGAAGCCAACGTCCCGGCGTTTTCGGTGCTGATCGCGTTCGAGACAGTCGACGTCAACTACGACGCCAACAACTTCGCGACGGAAGGCTGGTTCAAGGTCGGCACCAACACCACCGACGTGCTGGGCTATATGATGGCCAAGGACGTGGTTGAGTGGAAGCAGGCGCTGGCGCTCGCCTACACCAACCCTGGCGCCGGCACCGGCCGCAATCCGGTGTTGATGTTTGGCGACAAGGACAGCCTGGAGGCCACCATCAAGGATATCGACGAGCAGGCGATTGATCCCGCAGCCATGTACCAGGAGATTTATGCCGGCAATACGCCCGAGGGTATCGTCTCGCGCGAGCCCGATGCCTATGTCGACATCAATGACACGTTCTACCTGCTGCCCATCCTTGCAACGGAAGACTTGAGCGCCTATCGCGCCGATGGCGGCGACATGATGGGCCTGCAGGTGGCGGCCGTTACGCAGGCGGCGCGGGGCTCGGGCACCGATGCATGCGACCTGCAATCGAGCGAAGCGACCGAATGTCTCGACGCCCTGGCCGGCGAGGGCGCCGGAGACCTGCGTCTGGACGTCGTCTTCGTCATCGACATGACCAGTTCGATGCAGCCCCATATCGAGGCGGTGACCGAGGCCGTGCGAGAGGCCAGCCAAACCCTGTTCAAATACCTGCCGGACGAGACGCGGCTGAAATTCGGCCTCGTGGGCTATCGCGACAGCATCGCAGTTACGCCCGATCTTGAGTTTGTTTCCAAAAATTTCACGCCCGATCTGATCACCGGTCCCGAGTTTGCCGCCATGGTGACCGGCGAGGCGGTGCGCGCGTCGGCGACCGGCAGTGACGACTGGGCGGAAGAAGTCTTCGCCGGCATGCTGGAAGGGCTCAATTCCAACTGGTCGCCCAACGCGGCGCGCGTCATCGTGCTGGTGGGTGATGCAAGCAGCCACGGCCTGGAGCACCCCAGCAACACCACCCAGATGACCGAAGTCGCGCTCAGGCAATTGGCCGATGAGAACAGCGTCTATATTGCTGCCATCTATATCGGCGAGGGAGAAAGCGCCGATGCGTCGCTGGCGCGGCCGCAGTTCGAAGCGGTCTCGATGAACAGCAACGGCGAGTCGGCATTCGCGATCGTGACGGGGGCAGGCGCCGCCGAAGAATTGATGGCCGAACTCAAGCGCGCCACGGACGGGATCATTCAGGCCATCGGCAAGGGCGATATCAACGCTATCAATTCCGGCACCTTGGGCGGCGCCGGGACCGGTGCCGGCGCGGCTATGGCCGGCGCCGTGCGGGCCGCGTTCGTCGACTATATCGGACAGGACGCCCAGCCACCGACCAACCTCGTCGCCTGGGTATCGGACCAGGATCTGGCCGACACCTCGACCAAGGCGCTCGAGGTCAAAGTGGTCCTGCGCAAGAGCGATTTGCAGGAACTGATGCAGCTGCTGGACTCGCTCATGAAGGCCTATCGCGGCGGCAACCAGACCACGGGCGGCTTCTTCGGCGGGCTGCAGGGCGGCTCGGCGGCGACCAGCTTTGATCTGGGCATCGCTGAAACCGAGCAGTTCATCAATACCGACATCGTCCCCAAGTGGATCAAGGCGCTGCCCTACAAGAGCGAAGTGCTCAACTACTCGATCGAGGCGTTCCGCAATTTCTCGCCGGACGACAAGACCCGCTTTGAGACCCGCATCGAAACGCTCATCAACCTCTATGACGACATCCTCAACCGTAATGATGCCTGGGTGGCGCTCAACGACAAGGGGAGCGTCGACGACGAGATCAATATGCTCGATCTGTCGAACCTGCCGTGATTGCTGAGGCTGCGGTCCCCTTGCAGGACGAGCACGAGGTGGTTCTGAGGATCGAGGGCCTCGAAAAAAGGCTCGTTTCGGGAACGCGGAGCTTTACGCTCAGCGTTCCCACCTTCGCGCTCGAACGCGGCAAATTCTATGGCCTTGTCGGCAAGAGCGGCAGTGGCAAGAGCACCTTTCTCGACTTCCTGGCGCTGGTCGCCAAGCCGACAAAGCTCGACCTGTTCGAAATCACCGATCCCGCCAATCCCGCTGGCACGGTTGATCTGCGGCGCGCCCTCGAGGCAAACGACGATGCGCTTCTCAGCCGCATTCGCCATTCCTTTCTGGGCTATGTGCTGCAGGCCGGCGGACTGTTCAACTTCCTGACCACGCGGCAGAACCTCTCGCTGCCCGCCGAGATTGCCGGCCGCACCCCCGACTGGGCCGTGATCGATGCCTTTGCCAAGCAGTTCGGGGTCTATTCCGAATACGACAAGAAACCGTCCGGCCTCTCCGGCGGCCAGCGCCAGCGCGTCGCCATCCTGCGCGCTCTGTCGCTGCGCCCGGCGCTGGTGCTGTGCGACGAGCCCACCGCGGCCGTGGACGAGTCGATGGCCAATATCATCGTGCAGGAACTGCGCGAGCTGGCCATGAGCCTGGGCAGTACCATCGTGATGGTCTCCCATGACATCGATCTGGTGTCCTCGGTCGCCGACGTGATCATCGAAATGCATCCCCAGATGCTCTCGGAAAACGACGTCATTTCGGTCTGCCGAACATGACGGCGTGGGGGGGCTGGGCCAGCATGGGCGGGGGGCGCACCAAGTTCGTCAATGTCAGCAAGCTGGCGCTGCGCGACATGCTGCACGAGACGATCCTGACCCTCTGCCTGATCCTGGCCGTGGCCGCGGTGCTGACCCCGATCATCCTGCTCGCTGCGGTGAAATTCGGCTTTATCGACAGTCTGCGCCGCGACCTGATCGCCGACCCGACCTTTCGCGAAATCAGGCCTTCGGCCGCCGATCTGCGGCAAGCTGCGTTCTTTGACGAGGTCGCGGCCTGGGACGGCGTGCGCTACATCGTGCCCTCGGTGATGCTGACGCCGCGCGAAGTCACCGTCGAGATCGACAAGGACGGCAAGCGCGATCGCGACCGCATCCGGCTCATGCCGTCCGGCGTCACCGATCCGTTTATGGAAAAGCTCGTCGGCGCGCCGCCCGCCGGCGACAGCGTAGTGGCAACCGCCAGTTTCCTCGAGCAGTACCAACTCGAGATCGGCGCTCAGGTCGAACTGGTGATCGAGCGGATTGTCGGCGATGCGCGACAGCGCCAGACCATGATGGCCACGATCGGCGGCGTGGTGCCCGCCGAGACGCAGCCGCAGCCGACATTGTTTGGCGACTCCCAGCTCGACAGCGATGTCGAGAGCTATCGCGCCGGCGTCGCGGTGCCCGGCCGCGGCTGGCCCGGCGTCATGCAACTGCCGGTGCAGGCCTATGACGCCATCATCGTCTCCTTCGACGGCCCGCCGGGCGAGCGCGTCCTGAGCGATCTGCGGATCAAGGTCGGTGCGCCCACCATCACCGCGCTTGATGCCGCGCAGCTGGTGGATCAGTTCGGTTTGGGCGGAAGCCCCGCTGCCGGCTGGCAGGCCACGCGGGGCACGCATTTTGTCATGCTCGAGAACCGCGGCGAAACCTATTCCGGACGGGACTTGCAGACCGCGCAGGCCATCGCCGACGACCGCGCCGGCAAAGCCTATGGCTATGCCAAGCCCGGCGCCGGGACCATTGCCGGCGTCGAACACGCTTTTCAGGGAGTATGGACCGACCTGTTCAAGCCGGTCACGCCGCTGGCGACGGTCTGGACTTACAACCAGAAGGCGGCCTTCCAGCAGGTCAATGGCGTGCTGCTGCCCGAATCCCTGCGCAGCTCCATCGCTGCCCTGGGCGGCGCGCCGCTGACCGCGCGTTTTCACGGCGAAGCGACATCCTCGACCCCTGAACTCGAACTGCCGCTCCGCCTCCTTGGCTACCATGCCGGCGACACCGTGCTGGTCAATCCCGCACTACTGGCCATGGTGGCACGGGGCCGGGACATCAAGCTGGCCTACGATTCCGCCAACCAGTCGCTGGCCGAACTCTCTTCTGGCTATCGCGGCTTCCGCATGATTGCCGAGACGCTCGAAGACGTGCCAGTCCTGGCCGATCGGCTCGTGGCCAAAGGCGTGCCCGTGCAGGCGCGCTCCGATGCCATCATCCGCCTGCAACGGCTGGATCGCAGTCTTGATATCCTGGTGGCTATGGTCGCCGGCGTGGCGTTGATCGGCGGCTGGGCCGTGCTGTCATCGAATTTTTTCGCCAACGTGCAGCGCAAGTCGCGCGACATCGCGATGTTCCGGCTGGTCGGCCTGAGCCGCGGCAGCGTCTTCATGTTTCCCGTGTTCCAGTCGATCGTGATCGCCTTCATCGGCTTTCTGTTTTCGCTGGTGTTTTACTGGGCCGCCAGTTGGGTTCTGAATACCTTCGTGGTCGGAGAACTGGGCTTCAAAGGCGAGCTGGCGCGGCTCACGCCTGAGATCATGGCGACTTTTTTCCTGGTGACCATCATCGGGGCGCTGGTCAGTTCGCTGTTTGCCGCGCGCGCTACAACGCAGATCGATCCAGCCGAGGCGGTTCGCAATGAATAGAGGCAGCAGGACAGTGGAAACCACGCGGGCATCGATGACGCCGTTGGCGCGCAGTTTGCTCCTGCTTGTGCTTACCGCATTGACCCTGCTGGTGGCCGGGCCCGCAGTGGCGCAGGTCTGCGAGGATAAGCTCGTCCTGACCGACCAGGTGCGCGCCGCCTGGTTCAATCCGCATGCCAGCCGCGACACCGATTTCGAGTTGCCCATGCCCGGGGGGCTGAAGCTGGTCTTCACCCGTGTCGACCTGCCCGGCGCCGGGCTCTACGGCGACGAGCGCCGCGTGTTCAAGATGGGCGCAGATACCCCAAAGCTCTACGAGACCCCGCTCGATGTCCGCATCTCCTCACCGATCCTGAAGGGCAGTACGGCGCTGCTGCTGATGGGCAAATATGAAATCACCCACGCCCAATATGTCATGATGATGGGCAATGGCGACATGGTCAGGGGCCTGACCGTCCTGGGCAAGGTGACCAAGGACCCCGACTTCGCCCTGAACACCGAGGCGTACCTGGACCGGCAGAACCCTTGCTACAAGGTCATGACGCCCGAGCTGCACGAGTATCTGAGCACGCCGCTGTCCTTCCTGCAGTACAAGGACTATGTCGATTTCATCGAGACGTTCAACGAGTTCTGCATCCAGCGCAAGGATTGCCAGGAGATCCTGTCGAGCCTGGGCAAGGTGAAGAACTATCCCGGTTTTGTGCGCCTGCCCTGGGAGCACGAGTGGGAATTCGTCGCTCGTGGCGGTGCCGCGCTGGCCAAGGGCGATATCAACCTGCGCCAGTTTCAGGGCGATCTGCCCTTCTTCCCGGTCGGCAAGAAGCTCACCGACTTCGCGCATCTGGATCGCGACCCTGACCGGTTGCTCCCCATTGGCAGCCGCGAAGAACTGTTCGGCTTCTACGATGTCCTGGGGAACGCGCGCGAACTGATGCAGACCTCGTTCACCCTGGAGAACGGCTATGGCGCGGTCGGCGGCTACAGCGCCCGCGGCGGCACTTACCAGCTCAAGCTCGACGAAGTGCGCGTATCGATGCGCGAGGAGCTGCCGATTTTTCGTTTTGACGACGACGATCGCAAGTTCGTCTCGCAGTACTTCCCCTACACGGGCTTGCGCCTCGTGGTGGGCCTGCCGATCGCGGCCATTGGTTCGGCAGCTGAACTGCAGGCCATGTTCGCCGGCGGCTTCCAGATTCTCGAAGAGACCGGCGACGGCGCTGGCAACACCTTGGCCGACGCCCGCGACCTCGGGCGCTTCGCTCAGAAGGACTTGACGTTCCGGCGCGACGAGGTCGGCGGGGACGACCCCTCCGATTACCTGACCTTCGAAATCACCGCTTTCGTCGATGCGACCGTGTCGATCGAGGCGGAGGGCGTCATGCAGGCCGAACTGCTCAGCGAAGGGCAGGGCGTTTTGGCCCAACAGACATTCACCGCGGCCAGGCAGACCCGGACCCTGACGGCCAAAGGCCTGCTCCCGGGACGCTACTACGTCCACCTGTCCAGCCAGAGCCCGCGGGATGCCGCCAAGTACGGTGGCACGCTCAAGACCACCCAGGTCGCCGATACCGGCTTCAACCAGATCAAGGACGCCAAGTCCTTCCCGCCCCTGAGCGCCAAGCCAACCATCATCAGCGGCTATGTCGGGCAGGGCGACAAGCACGACAATCATCCCTTCGCCTTTTCTGGCAATGATGAGGGCGTCGTCGTCGCTATCAAGGATACACTGGTCCCCGTCACGCTCGAGGTCCTCGACGAACAGGGGCGTATCAGAGGCAAACTGGTGGTTGCGCCAGATGAGCGGCAGCCTCTCAAGATCCCGTTCAAACGCGGCGAGAAGGGCTTTGTGCACCTGACGACCGATGGCGCGTTGAGCACCACTTACACGCTCTCGCTCTCGACCGGCCGGATCACGGACTCCGAGTTCAGAAAATCTATGGCCGAGGCCCGTTACGCTCCCGTTCTGAACGCCGGCAGAACCTATTCGGGTCTGCTCAACACCAGCCAGTCAAAACTTTACGCCAGCTTCAGGATCACCGCGCCGCGCAAGGTGCGGGTCGAACTGGCTGGCCTGACCGGCGATATCGATCTGACGGTGCAGTCCGCCGACGGCAAGGAGATCTCGTCCACGCACCGCAAGTCCGGCACAGCCGCCGAGATCTTTGAGGTGACGCTGCCAGGCGGCCAGTATTTCGTCATCCTCAATCTCAAGTTGGGGAACAAGGCTGGCAGCAGCAATTTTGACATTACATTTGCCACCGGCGAGCCTGACCAGAACGCCGGCAGTGCCGCAGAGGCGACCCGGGCCACGGCACAGCCGCTCTACCTGACGTCCACCGAGCAGCGCAAGGGCGAGGTCATGGCGCCCACCGAGCGCACGAAATACTACAAGTTCAGCACCAACGTGACTTCGTTGGTCGAGCTCTATGTCTACAATTTCACGGCACAGAGCGATCTCAATCTGACGCTGGAAGATTCCAGCGGCAAGGTCATCCAGCGCTCAGTCAACCTCAACGACGAGCAGGAATATGTGAGCATGGCGCTCACTCCCGGCACTTACTACATGCGGGTCGACGCGGCAGGGGCCAGGCCTGCCACGGCCTTTGCCATCGCTTATGTCGCGCTCACCAAGGCTATCGATCCGCAAGTGCCGAGTTCGCGCAGCTTTGTTGAGCAGAACGGCGACTGGAAAGTCTATCGCGACGGATCGCGATGCGTGATGGTCGCCCTGGCCAAGGAGATCTCGCCAGAGGCGGGCTGGCTTCGTGAAAAGCCCAGTTTCGAAATCAGTGTTGCGCCAGGAGATGACAGCATCATCATCGACGTCGGCAGTGTCAGCGCATTCGCGTCCGCCGATGCCCGTGGGGTGTCCGGATCCGTGCTCTCCGGCGGTCGCTGGAAGACCGTCCGGATCACGGTCAAGGCAGACGGCTCCAGCCCTTGGCTGAAGCCTTACGACAAGACCACCGAACACATCGAGACCTCGTCGATGGCCCTGTTCCGCCAAGGCTCCGAAGTCAAGATCAGCGGGCCTAAGGCGGGCGGGGGCAACGGCTACTACGTGTTTGGTCTGTCCGGCTACACCAAGTCGGCCAAAAAGATCAACGCGCTGTGCCGCGCCGACGCATCCTGGATCCTCGGCTAGTGGGGTCGCATCTGCGCCACGCCCTGGCCTTGCTCCTGCTTGCCGCGGCGCTGGCGTGGGCGGCCCCGGTCGCCGCGCAGGTCAGCCTGGTCCGGCACGATGCGACTGCCGTTTACAACAAGCCAGGCGGCACGAAGATAGGTCTCCTGCAGCGCCTCAATCCGGTCGTCGTCAGCCAACGCCGTGGCGCATGGCTCAGGGTCGCCAGCCCGATCGGCAAGCTCGGCTGGGTCAAGACCATGAGCATCGAAGTGCTTCAGGACTGGAAGCATTTCGATTGGGTCTGCCAGCAATGGACCATGACCGGCAATGTCGAGCGCATGCGGCGCTGCCTGGAGAACGCCTACCAGATCGGCATTCATTTCGGCGATCCGCTCGTGGATGGCCAGGGCAGGCCGACCTACGAGCATGACTCCTCGATCACCTGGGCGAATTGGAACGTCAGCAATGGCCTCAATCTTGTCGACGACGTGATCGACATCAACAGCGCCGAATTCAAAAACCTTCTGCTCGTCCAGCGCGCCTTTGCCTTGTTCCCACGCGATCTGCCCAGCTCGGTCGGCCTTCGCCACCTCGTGATCATGCACTCTTTCAGCAATTCGGCCTTTGCCGGGGGCTGGTTTTCGAGCGCGGGCTACATCTATTCGATGGATATGTCCGATTGGGATCTCCTGGGCCTGCAGTCGCGCAACGTGTTGCTGCATGAGCTGAGTTCGTTCGTCATGCTCGAGCGGCACGAGCGCGTCACGCAGGCCTTCAAAGCCATCATGGCCAAGTTCGCCACGACGCTCCCGGGCAGTCAGTCAGCCAGCGCACGCTATCTGGACGACTGGCACGATTTCGATTTCGACGCAGAAACCGGCTGCGGCGACAGGCCGACCACCGGCTCGGGCTATTGGTGCGGCTACGGACGAGCGGAACCGGAGAACGACTTCAACACCATGGCCGAATTGCTGTGGTCCTCGCTCTATGTCCCCGGCTACTCCGCCTGGGCCCGCATCGGCCAGCGCCAGACAGAGCGCGGCTTCCGCCCCATCCGCGAAAAGGCCAGGTTGCTGCTCGAATACACTGCCGAGATCGTCCTGCAGAAGACGGGCCGGCGGGTCGATTTCTTCGACAACGATTAGGCGAGGTCGCCTCTCGACGTCACCTTGTGCCGGTTGCCCGATCCGCCAGCGTTTGACCTAACGCAATGTCGTCGCCTGCGCGCGCGCCCATCCTGCTGTGCGAAGGGAGCCAGCAGATGCAGCGCACCGAATTCTGGGCGTCGATGTCGGAACTGACCAGTCGCGTCGCCGCCGGCATTTCGCTGTTCATCGATCGGGAAATCGAGCTGGCCAAGCTCGAAGCGGTCGAAGATCTCGATGCGCTGGCCGGTGCGATGCGGCTGTTCGGCGCGGCAGTGGTGCTCGCCCTGGGCGTGGCGGCTTTGCTCCTTACCGCGGCCGTCAGTGCGCTCACGGCGCTCTACCTCTGGCTCGGGGTGGGCGAACCCCTCGCCACGGCGCTGGCCGCGCTCAGCCTGGCGCTGGTCTTTGGGGTGGTCGCCTGGTGGTGCGTTGCCCAGGCCAGCACGATCCTGCGCCAGTTGGGCAAGCGCCTCGACCGGGCGCTCACCGTTTTCGGCCATGAGACCCGGTCGCATCCCCTGCCGGGCGCCGAACCCGAGCGCGACGATCGCGCCTCGGGCTGACCGCCCCGGTCCTCACGCGTCCCGCGCCCGCTCGGTCTCCACCGCCAGCGCGAGCCCTTCGTCGCGCGTCACCACGCCGGGTCGGGGCGGCTTGCTCTCGCCAACGCGCCGCGTCAGCTCGGAAAAGCCGGCGGACCGGTCGTTGTCCTGCTGCGCTTCCATGAGCAGCCGGATCGGAAACAGCACCGTCTCGATGTCCACGCCCGAGGCGCCCGGTCGCGCTTCGGCGTCGCGTCCGGCGCGCTGTTCGGCGCGTCCCAGCAGGTCGGCGATCTCGCCTTGCGTGAGCACGCCTTTGACCTCCAACTGGGCGATCAGCTCGGCGAAAACCACGAAAAATCCTTGCAGTTGCAGATTGGCGCTGGTCATGCGGTCTCCTCTGTTGGTCCTGCAACGCGCAGCTTCACCTTTAGGTTCAACAGTTTGCAGAGGGGCAGTGACAAAATAAGACCAAGTCGTCGACAGTGACGGGATTTGCGTCACGTTCGAAGTGCTGCGTTAATTGTCTTGAACTAGACTTTGTCTATGGACGACTTGAACAACCATGTGCTGGCTGCAGATGTGTTCCGCTTCGAGCAGAGCGAAGCGCTGCTGCGCAAGGTCATGGAGAGCGCCGCCGTCGGCATGATCCTGGTCGGTCGCGACGATCGCACCATCTATGCCAACCGCGCCTTCGAGGCCATGCTCGGCTATGCGCCCGGCGCCTGCCTGGGGCTGGGTGGCGACAGCCTGATCCACGAGCTGGACCGCCAGGCCACCATGCTGCGCGTCGGCCAACTGCTGCGTGGCGAAATCGCCGACCTGCGCCATGATTGCCGCATGCGCCGCAGCGATGGCGCCCCGCTCTGGACCAGCACCGTGGCCTCACTGCTGCGCAGCGACCAGACCGGCGAGCCGCTCTATACGATCGTCCAGTTCGTCAGCATCGATGGCCAGAAGCGGGCCGAAGAGGCGCTGGCCTATGCCGAGCGGCGCTGGAGTTCGGCCCTCGAAGCCGCCGGGCAGGGGGTGTGGGATTTCGATACCCAATCGGACTCGATGTACTATTCCAACTCATGGCGCGCCATGCGCGGCATCGGGCTCGACGAGGTCATCAACGACTCGACCGAAAAGTGGCTCGCCCGCGTGCATCCCGACGATCGCGGCAGACTTTCCGTGGCCGCTCGCAAGCAGGGTCAGGGGGAGGCCGGGTTTGACACGCTCGAATATCGCGAGCGTCGCCGCGACGGCCACTACATCTGGATCCTCAGCCGCGGCAAGCCGGTGGAATGGGATGCCCAGGGCAATGTCGTACGCACCGTCGGCACCGATACCGACATCTCCCATCTCAAGCGCATCGAAGCCCAGCTGGCTGCCGAAAAGGAACGCCTCCGGGTCACCCTGCAATCGATTGGCGATGGCGTCATTTCCATCGACGCCAAGAGCTGCATCACCTTCATGAACCCCACCGCCGAGCAGATGACCGGCTGGACTCAGGCCGAAGCCATGGGATGTCCGCTCGATCAGGTCTTTGCCATCGTCGAAGAGGCAACAGGCAAGACTGCGACCAGTCCCGTCGCCCGCTGCCTCGCCGAAGGCACGATCACGCATCTTGATGCCGATGTCTGTCTTATCGGTCGGCATGCCGAGTGCCGCGACGTACAGAGCTCGGCCTCGCCGCTGCTGGGCCCATCGGGCGAGGTGCTGGGCGCCGTGCTGGTGTTCCAGGATGTCACCAGCAGCCGCGCTTTGCAAAAGCAGCTGGCCCATACCGCCATGCATGACGCGCTCACCGGGCTCTCCAACCGCCTCGCCTTCGAGCGCGCCCTGATCACCGTGGTCGACCAGGCCCGGCACGAGCTGCGCCAGCACGCCCTCTGCTTTATCGATCTCGATTTCTTCAAGCCCGTCAACGACACCGCCGGCCACGCCGCTGGCGACGCGCTGCTCTGCAAGGTCGCCGAAATCATCCGCCAGTCCTGCCGCCGCCAGGATTTCGCCGCTCGCATCGGCGGCGACGAATTCGCCCTGCTGCTCGCCGATTGCCCAGCCGCCGCCGCCCGCCGCGCCGCGCAAAAACTGGTCGACGACATCGCCGCACTCGAATTTATCTGGGACGACCGCGTTTATCGCATCGGCGCCAGCGTCGGCATCACCTCCATCTCGGGCCGCACCACCACCCCGGCCGACGTGCTCGACGAAGCCGACTCTGCCTGCTACGTCGCCAAGGCCAGCGGCCGCGGTCGCGTCGCCCTCTACTCCGGCGCCGCCTGACCCGCTCAGCTCAGCCGGTAGATCCGCGCGGCATTGCGGTGAAAGAGCTTTGCCTGCTCGTCGGCACTGCAGCCCGCCACGATCTGCCGGCTTGCCGCCACCCACCGCGTCAGATCGCCGAACAGCGTCACCACCGGATGGTCGCTGCCCCACACCACCCGGTCCCAGCCGAACCGCGCAATCACGTGCTCGACATAGGGTTGCAGCTGCGCGACGGTCCAGTCCGCCGTCACATTGGCCAGAATCCCCGACACCTTGCAGACGACATTGGGCATGGCCGCGATCGCATCGATCCGCGTCGCCCAGCTCTCCCACTCGCCCGACCCGATCTTGGGGTTGCCGCAATGGTCGAGCACGAACTGCACCTCCGGCGCCGCCGCCACCAGCGCTTCGGCCACTGCCAGTTCATGGCTCTTTACGCAGATGTCGAACACCAGCCCATGACCCGGCAGCCGCCTGAGGTTTTCGACAAACAGCGGCTGCGCCGAAAGCTCTGCCGGCTGCCCCTGCAGCAGCCGCCGCACGCCCCGCACCCGCCCCAGCCCGACGAGGCGCTCGAGATAGGCCGGAAAATCGGCATGCTCGGGCCGGCCATTGGCAATCGCCCCGATCACCTTGGGGTGCACCTGCAGCGCGAAGGCGCTTTCGGCCAGCATGTCGGGCTCGATCACGTCCACTTCCATATGCAGCGCCGCGGCAATGCCCAGCCCGTCCGCCTCGGCAAAATAGCTCTCCACCGACCACGGCCGGTTCAGCGCCGGCTCATGCGCCAGCCAGGGGTAGGAAAAGCGCTCCGGATAGACCAGGTGCAGGTGGGTATCGACAATGTGCATCAGACGTCCTCCGGGGTGCCGGACTGGCTAACATGTCAGTTCCGCCTTGTCCAAGCGCTGCCGCCGCGTTACCAACAGCCGCACAGTTTTGGAGCATGTCCCATGGCCGACCTTACCGGCAAGATCACCCTCATCACCGCCGCCGCGCAGGGCATAGGCCGCGCCTCGGTGGAGGCTTTTGCCAAAGCCGGCGCCAAGGTGATCGCCACCGACATCAACGCCGAAAAACTCAAGGAGCTCGATGGCCTGGCCAATGTCACCACGCGCGTGCTCAACGTGCTCTCGACCGAGGCGGTGAACGCGGCAGTCGCCGAAATCGGCCGGATCGATGTGCTGTTCAACTGCGCCGGTGTCGTCCATTCCGGCTCCGTGCTCGACATGCCCGACGCGGATCTCGCCTTCGCCTTCGATCTCAACCTCTGGGCCCAGGTGCGGCTGATCAAGGCCGTGCTGCCGCAGATGCTGGAGCGCCGCGATGGCGCCATCATCAACATGTCGACGGTCGCGAGCTCGGTGACGGGCGTGCCCAACCGCGCCGCCTACTCGATCTCGAAAGCGGCGGTGATCGGCCTCACCAAGTCGATGGCCGCCGACTATACCGACAAGGGCATCCGCGTGAACGCCATCGCCCCGGGCACGGTGGACAGCCCGAGCCTGCACCAACGCTGGCACGCCACCGGCGATTTCGAAGCGGCGAAAAAGGCCTTCATCGCCCGCCAGCCGATCGGCCGCATCGGCAAGCCCGAGGAGATCGCCGACCTCGCGGTGTACCTGGCGGGTGCGACGTATACGACGGGGCAGGTCCACGTGATCGACGGCGGCTGGACGGCGTAGGGGCAGGGGCCTCCCAAGAACCCGGTGTCATCCCCGCGAAGGCGGGGATCCAGGGCCAAGCAAACCGGCTGGTGAACCCGACCCTGGATTCCCGCCTTCGCGGGAATGACACCGGGGGAAACCGCAGCGGTCTCGGTCACCCCGACGCCTCATCGCGGGCCTGTCGAACCCCGAGGTCGGGCCCACCTCCGCCCCCTCACAACCGCACCGGCATCCCCGTCCGCACGCTTTCGTCTGCCGCCAGGCAGATCCGCAGCGATTGCACCGCGTCGTTCATCTGCCGGTTGAGGTCAAAATCCCCGGTAATGGCGCGATAGACGAAATCCTGCTCGCGGGCACAGAGCGCGTCGTGGTTGGGCTCGCCCGTCATCGAAATCATCTCGTCGGGCGCGGCAAAGCGCCCGTCCGCCGCGCGGGCCGCCCGGTGCACCCGGATCTGGTCGGTGCGCGTATGCGTATCGAGCGCGTCCGACTTGGCTGACGGGTCCATTACGATCGACACCGCGCCTTTCGGGCTCATCACGTCTTTGACGAAAAACGCCGTCTCCGAAATCATCGGCCCCCAGCCGGCCTCGTACCAGCCCACCGAGCCATCGGCGAACAGCACCTGCAGGTGGCCGTAATTGTACATGTCGGGCGCGATCTCGTCGCTCAGCCGCAGGCCCATGCCGCGCACTTCCACGGCCGGCGCATCGGTGATCTGGCACATCACATCCACATAATGCACGCCGCAGTCCACGAGCGGCGAGGTGGTCTGCATCAGTTTGACATGCGTGTCCCAGCTGGCGCCCGACGACTGCTGGTTGAGATTGAGCCGGAAGGCATAAGGGCCGCCCAGTTGCCGGGCTTCGGCGATAAAGCGCATCCAGCTCGGATGGTGCCGCAGGATATAGCCCACCACCAGCTTGCGCCCATTGGCCCGCGCCGCCGCCACCACGCATTCGGCATCGGCCACGCTGGTCGCTAGCGGCTTTTCCACGAACACATGCGCGCCCTGTTCGAGCGCCATCACCGCATAGTCGGCATGCGTGTCCGAATAGGTGTTGATCGACACCAGGTCCGGCCGCGTATCGCGCAGTGCCGCAGCATAGTCGGGCACGACGTCATAGCCGGCCAGCTCCGGGTCGAGCCGGGGCGCGCTGCGGTTGACCAGTCCGACAACCTGAAAGCCGGGATGCCGGTGATAGGCCAGTGCGTGGCTGCGCCCCATGCTCCCAAGGCCGGCAACCAGTACGCGCAGGGGTTCGGTCATGTCGGGGGTTCCAAAAAAGGTGAGGACCCCAAGTTAATGCCAAAAAAATACCACTTGTCCAGCGAGCACCAGACAGGCGCAAGAATTCTCTTGGTAAATGGTCTGTTATTGGTATTATATCGAGCTGGGCCGTCCGCCGCGAGCGCAGCGGAATCGCGCCGCTTCTGCTGGCCGCGCTCACCGGAAAAGGGACGACAATGTCGCACGCCCCGCACGCCATGTTCGGTGAAGATGCCGTGGTCCTGCCGACCGGCGGCCCGCTCTATCTGCAGCTCAAGCGCTGGATCGAAGCGGCCATCGAGTCCGGTCTGATCAAGTCCGGCGACGCGCTGCCCTCCGAGCGCGACCTGGCCCACAAGGTCGACGTGTCGCGCGTCACCGTGCGCAAGGCCGTCCAGCAGCTGGTGCGCGATGGTCTTCTGGTGCAGCGCCACGGCTCGGGCACCTTTGTTGCCCCGCACACACACCGCGTCGAGCAATCCCTCAGCCAGCTCACCTCCTTTGCCGAAGACATGGCGCGGCGTGGCATGGCGGTCACCTCGCTTTGGCTCGATCGCGGCATTTTCGATCCGTCGCCCGAAGAAACCGTGGCGCTCGGTCTGTCGCCGGGCGAGCGGGTGTCGCGCGTGGCGCGCCTGCGCCTCTCCGACGCCATGCCGCTGGCCATCGAGCGCGCTGCGCTGTCCGCGCAGGTGCTGCCCGATCCGCATCGCGTCGGCACCTCGCTTTATGCCCATCTCGACAAGACCGGCCACCGTCCGGTCCGCGCCATCCAGCGCATCCGCGCGGCCAGCCTGGGCGCCGACGACGCTCGCCTGCTCGAGCTGCCGGCCGGCGCGGCGGCGCTGCATATCGAGCGCATTTCCTATCTCGCCTCCGGGCGAGTCATCGAGTTCACCCGCTCCATTTATCGGGGCGACACCTATGATTTTGTTGCCGAACTGCGTATCGGCACCCAGCCAGGAGACGGCCGACCGTGAGCCAGCCCACCTTCATGCGCCAGGAGATCGACGAGATCCCCCAGGCCGTCGCGCGCTTTCTGCAGTCGAGCCGTCCGGCCCTCGTCGAGGCGGGGCGCCTGCTGCGCGACCGCGATCCGGCAACGCTGGTCACCATCGCCCGCGGCTCGTCCGACCACGCCGCGTCCTTTCTCAAATACGCCACAGAGCTGACCGCCGGCGTGCCGGTCGCCTCCATCGGCCCCTCGGTCATGTCGATCTATGGCCGCCAGCTCAAGCTTGGGCACTGTGCCGCGATCGCCATCTCGCAGTCGGGCAAGAGTCCCGACATCCTCGCCATGGCCCAGTCGGCTCGGCGCAGCGGTGCGGCCACCATTGCCATCACCAATACCGGCGACTCGCCGCTGGCCGAGGCCGCCGACGTCACCATCCATCTGCAGTCCGGCGAAGAAAAGAGCGTCGCCGCCACCAAGACCTTCGTCGCCTCGGTGGTCGCCGGTCTCGCGCTGCTGGCCCATTGGCAGCAGGATGAAGGCCTCCTCGCCGCCCTCGATGCCTTGCCCGACCTGCTGCAGCAGGCCATCGGCTGCGACTGGTCGCCGGTCATGGGCGCCCTCGACCAGCACGCCTCGCTCTATGTGCTCGGCCGCGGCCCAGCACTGGCGATCGCCAACGAGGCCGCGCTCAAGTTCAAGGAGACCTGCTCGATCCACGCCGAGGCCTATAGCGCGGCCGAAGTGATCCACGGTCCGGCCCGCATTGTCGAACGTCACTTCCCGGTGCTGGTGCTCGCGGCACGCGACGCCGCCGAAGCCTCCGTCGCCGACGTGGCCGAACGGCTGGCCGGGCAAGGGGCCCGCGTCTTCATCACCTCGATCAACGCCCACAAGGCCGAGCGCCTCCCCTTCGCCGCCTCGGGCAATCCGATCACCGACGCGCTGGCGCTGATCGTCTCGTTCTACGGCCTGGTCGAAGCCCTCTCGCGTCGCCGCGGCTTCGACCCCGACCGCCCGCCTTACCTCAACAAGGTGACCCAGACGGTCTAGCCGCCACGCAGGTGTCACTCCCGCGCAGGCGGGAATCTAGGGCCAATCTCCCCGGCCTGCGCTTCTGGCCCTGGATCCCCGCCGTCGCGGGGATGACACCCGGGATGGCGTTGTGTGTTTCTTGATTTGTCGGGCCCACAACCCGATTATGATCGCGCGTGGACTCGGGGAGTGCAGGGATGAAGATCGGTGTGTTGGGTACGGGCGTGGTGGGGCAGACCTTGGGCGCAAAACTCGTCGCCCTCGGGCATGACGTGATGATGGGCGGGCGGTCCGCCAGCAACGACAAGGTCCGCGCCTTTGTCGACAAGACCGGCGGCAAGGCCGGCAGCTTCGCTGAGGCCGCCGCCTTCGGCGACATCGTCATTCACTGCACGCGCGGCGACACGGCCATCGAGGTGCTGCGTCAGGCTGGCGCCGACAATCTGGTCGGCAAGGTGCTGGTCGACATTTCCAACCCGCTCGACTTCTCGCACGGCTTTCCGCCCTCGCTTTCGATCTCCAACACCGATTCTCTGGGCGAGTTGATCCAGCGCGAGCTGCCGCAGACCCATGTGGTCAAGACACTCAACACCGTCACTGCTGCCGTCATGGTCGATCCGGCCATGATCTCCGGGCAGCACGCCGTCTTCGTCTCGGGCAACGACAAGCCAGCCAAGGGCAAGGTGATGGATTTGCTGCGCAGTTTTGGCTGGTCGGCCATCATCGACCTGGGCGATATCACCTCCGCCCGCGCCACCGAACAGATGCTCCCCCTCTGGACCCGCCTCTACAGCGTTCTGGGCACCGGCCACTTCAACTTTGCCATCCTGAAAGCCTGACGGCCGGCGCACGAGCCCTCATAGGGGGCACTCCAGCCTCCACACCCCCGGTGTCATCCCCGCGCACGCGGGGATCCAGGGCCCAAAACACTTGGCCAGCGCATAACCTAGCCTGCGCGAGAATGGCAGCGGCGCCCCCCTCAGCCGCGCCCGATATAGGGCATGCTCGTCGCCATCACGGTCATGAACTGCACATTGGCCTCCAGCGGCAGCTGCGCCATGTAGGTGATGGCATCCACCACGTGCTTCACGTCAAAGGTCGGTTCGGGCAGCATCGTGCCGTTGGCCTGCAGCGAGCCCGAGGTCATGTTCGAGGTCATGTCGGTCGCCGTATTGCCGATGTCGATCTGGCCGCAGGCAATGTTGAAGGCCCGGCCGTCGAGCGAGATTGCCTTGGTGAGCCCGGTGATCGCATGCTTGGTCGCCGTATAGGCGGCAGCGCCCGGCCGCGGCACATAGGCCGAGATCGAGCCATTGTTGATGATCCGGCCGCCTTGCGGGGTCTGGTCGCGCATGGCGCGGAACGCTTCGCGCGCCACATAGAAGGCGCCGTTGAGGTTGACATCGACCATGCCCTGCCAGGTGCTGATGTCGATGTCGCCGAACGAGGCCTGCGGCGCGAACCGCCCGGCATTGTTGAACACCACGTCCACCCGGCCAAGCCGGGCGACGAGGTCGGCGAAGAACCGGTGCACGGCGGCCGGGTCGGAGACGTCGCAGGTGGCGGCATAGGCGGCGCCTGCTGCGTCCGCCGTGGCGTCCAGCTCGGCCTGCCGCCGCCCCAGGATCGCCACCTTGAATCCGGCTTTAGCCAGCCCGATGGCGCTGGCCCGTCCGATCCCCGAACTGGCCCCGGTGACGACGGCGACTTTGGCTTCCGACATGACAATCTCCTCACGATGTGCTGTGGCGCAGATGGCCATGCACCACCCGATAATGCAATTGCGGTCAACCGTCGGCGCCACTACACAGGGGTCGACTTTCGACGGATGCCGGTGAGCAGGCGTGGCTGGATGAGCAAGATCGACGAGCTGATGCAGCAAGGCTTGCACCTGCACCAGACCGGCCGGTTCGCCGAGGCCGAGGCGATCTACGGCAAGGTTTTGCGCAAGCAACCCAGCCATCCGGCGGCCAATCACCTGAGCGGCGTCCTGCTTTTGCAGCGCGGCGATGCCACTGGCGCCGTTCATCTGCTGCAAAAGGCCGTTCATCTACATGGCGAAAATGCGGAGTACCTGGGCAATCTGGGCACCGCCCTCAACGCCGCCGGCCGCCCCGCCGAGGCGCTAAGTGCTTTTGAACGCTCACTGAAAGTGCAACCCAGGGCGCCGCGCGTGCTCAACAACCAGGCCATGGCCCTCAAGGCCCTCGGCCGCCTCGACGACGCCCTCACCACCTACCGCGCCGCCATTGCCCTCAGCCCGCAAGAGCCTGGATTCTATCGCAATTTTGCCAACGCCCTGGCCGAGCTCGGCGATCTGCACGGCGCCGAAGAAAACTACCGCCGCGCCCTCGCACTCCGCCCCAACTTCCCTAACGCCCTGACCGGCCTCGTCAATTCCCTCGCCACCCTGGGCCGCCTGCCGGAGGCCGTCACCACCGCCGCCACCGCCGCCGCCCGCTTCCCGCACGAACCCGAAATCCACCGCGCCCACGCCCACGCCCTCTGGCTGTCCGGCGATCCGGCAGCCGCGGCTGCGGCCTATCGTGCTGCTATTGCTGCGAATTCTCTCGACGTCGAGGCCCATCGCCTGCTTGGCCAGGTCGTTCCGCGCACCGCCATCGACGCTGAAGTCGAGGCCGTCCAGCAGCTTCTCGACCGTCCCGGCCTCGCTCCCGACGCCCAGGCGCAACTGCACTTCACCCTCGCACAAGCCTTCGACGACAGCGGCGACGGCGCCCGCGCCGCCGTACATTTTCGCTCGGCCAATGCCCTGGTCCGCCAGTCCCGCCCGTTCGACCTCACCGGCGCCCTGGCGGACCTTTCCGCTCTCGAAGACGCTTTCGCCCGACTGCCGGACTCCGCCGTCCCGCCGCTGCAGCCCGCATCCGGCCCTGTCTTTATTGTCGGTTTGCCGCGTTCCGGAAAATCCACGCTCGAGGGCCAATTGGGGCGCCATCCGGCGCTGCATGCCGCCGGCGAGCTCTCTGCGCTCGCCAATATGGCGGGCGCCCTGGTCAAAAATGGCGAAGACGTGGCGACGATCCTGGCTGATCCTGATCGGGTCAGTGCCCTCGGCCAGCGCTTTCTTGCAATGGCAGAGCGCCTCGCCCCTGGCCGGCGTCTGCTCGACACCATGCCCAACAATTTCCGCCTGGTCGGCGCGATCCGCCTCGCCATGCCGTCGGCCCGGATCATCCACTGCGTGCGCGACCCGCGCCTGCACGCCATCGCCCTGCACCAAAAATACTATGCGCTCTCGGGCAACGGCTATACCTCTGACCTCGCCGCACTTGTCGCCTTCCAGGCCGGCTACCGCCGCCAGATGTCCTTCTGGCACCGACGCTTCTCCGGCTTCATCTGGGATGTCGACATGAGCGCCGCGCCGGACTTTGTTGCCCTCTGCCGGCATCTCGGCCTGCCGGCAGAGGCCGCCTGCGCGCTTCCTTATGTCTCTGAACCCCGCCTCCCGACGGCAGAGACGCCGCGCCGCGCGGCCTTAGCAGCCCTCCTGGCCGATCTCGACGGCTTGAGCGCGTCCCCAGGGTCTGCGCGTTAACTTCCCGTACACGCCGGTTAACAGGGGGTTTCGAAAGCTGTGTTGAATCTGCAACATCCACATCGCAACCACATTGTCGCCACCTCTTTTGGGCGTCGCCGCGGTTGCGTCCCCCGCTGGCATGCGTATGGTTGGTCTTGCGAATCCATGCATGGGATCGTTTGTCGGTCGCAACGCGACGACAACACACACTAAACAAGTGTGGTCGCGTTTCGACAAACCGCCGGGCAACTGGCACAAAGAATGACTGACTTTGGAGGTCAACAAATGAAGATTCGGAGCCTCGTTCTCGGTTCTGTGGCTGCCGCCGGTCTCTCGACCGCTGGCTATGCGGCTGACTTGGGCGTTCTCACCTCGCTCGACGTCTGCGACAACCTCGGCCTTTCGGGCCTGACGATCTCGTCCGACACCAACTGCCTGCAGATCTCGGGCAGCGTGGAATATGAATTCAAGTGGGGCAACTACGGCGCTGGCGTCACGCTCGTCGACACGTCCGAGTCGGGCTTCTCCCGTCTCAATGGCGATGGTAACTTCACCGTTGCTAACGATGAAGTTGATCCGGTGACCGGCAAGGACAACGACTGGGAATCGAAGCTGAAGGCTTGGGTGAAGTTCGTTGGTACTGCTTCGTCGGACTTTGGTCCGGCCAGCGCCGTGATCAAGCTGCAGCAGAAGCAGTATGCGCTCGTGACCAACGAAGGTGCGGTTGGTTCGGGTTCGGCCAACGTCGGCGTCGTTCTTGACGAAGCTTATGTCTCGGTCGGCGACTCGACCGTGATCATGGCCGGCAAGAAGGGCTCGATCATGAAGAAGGGCGAGGACGTTCCTCTGAACGTCCTCGGTCTCTTCAACTCGGAAAAGGTTGACACGGGCGTCAACTGGGGCACAGAGCGCGGCATCGGTGATGGCGGTCATGTTATCCAGATCGCGTCTGACCTGGGCAATGGCGTGTCCGTTGCTGCTGGTCTCGAAAACCTCAATGATACCGCTGCCACCAAGGCTGGTACTGCTGTTGGCGTGATCTCGTATGCTGGCGACGGCATTGCGGCTCACTTGACTGTTGCCGCTGCTGGCGTTCTCGACGGCGTTGTTGAGAGCTGGGGCTACCACGCTGGCTTCGCTGGCACCTTCGACATGTTCAAGCTCGTCGCTGCCATCGCTGGCGACAATGCTGGCTACTGGAACGGTCTGGCGTCGGCTGCTGCCACGTTCGACATGTTCACCCTGGCTGCCTCGGTCGAAGCTGCGAACACGGCTGCTGGCACCGACTACGGCTTCGGCGTGAGCGGTTCGGCTGCTGTGACCGACACCGTGACCGTCAATCTCGGTGGTCGTTGGTATCATGACGCTGGCGGCACCGCCAATGGCGTGGTTGACGGTTACCAGATCGCTGCCCAGTTGGTCGCTGCTGTCACCGAGACCATCACCCTCACCGGTGAAGTCGGCCTCTACGACACCACGCTCAACAACTCGTCGGACACCTTCTACGGTTCCGGTACCGTTGCTTGGGCTCCGGGCGGTGGTTTCACCACCTCGCTCAAGGGCGAAGCCTACGCGAACGGCGCTTACAAGGCGACCTTCAAGGCTGCCAAGTCCTTCCAGTAAGCTTCGGCTCACTGACGGATACGAGAGGCCCGGCGCAAGCCGGGCCTTTTCGTTTGTGCGGGCAAATGTACCCGCCAGGTGTGCCGGATCTTCAGCCTGCGTTCATCTCCCGCCCCTTAGGCCCTCGGGTGGCGATGAACTCTTCTCACATCAGTGGGATGGCAGCCTTTTCCGATTCAGTTGGACCAGCTATGGCTCAACGGCAGCAACGGAAAGACCGGGCAAGAGGGCGAGATGAACGGCATGATTTTGCGGTGGGGTGTTCCGGCATTGCTGACCGTGGTCGGCGGCACGCTTGCTGCGGTGCTTACCACTGGCGCCACCATGACGGCCGACCTCACAGCCCGCAGTCGCAATGCCGTCGCTGCGGATTTTCCCTGGGCTGAGCTGCAGGTCGAGGGGAGGGACGCTGTCCTCTTTGGTACTGCCACGGATGCGGCGACGATCGAGGCGGCAACAGTGCGCCTCTCGGCGCTGCACGGCCTGCGTTCGGTCACGAGTGCCGTCGTCCTCGCCGAGTTCGTCAGCCCATTTCCGTTCGACATCACCATCCGCAACAGCACATTGCAGCTGACCGGCGGCGTCCCCGACGAAACCGCGCATGCGGAACTGGCCCTCGCCAGCGGCGGCGCCGAGGACGGCCTGCGCCTGATGTCGGGCGCACCCGATCGCGCCAGCTGGCAGCGCGCCACGCGCTATGCACTCGATCTCGCCGCGCAGATGGATGAGGGCACGGTCCGCCTTGCCGACCTGGCGGTGACCGTTTCGGGCCGGGCCAGTTCGCCGGCCGCCTTCGATGCGTTGCAGGCGCTAGCCGCAACGCCGCCGGCCGGCGTGACGGTGAGCGCAGCAGAGTTCGTGCCGCCGCTCGCTGCGCCCTTCGAGTGGACCGCGACTTACGATGGCAAGTCGCTGGCCTTTTCCGGCCACAAGCCCGACGAGGCGTTTGTCGAGCGGCTGCAGATTGCCGACATTGCCGGACGCCCCGTCTCGCAGAGCATGCTGCTCGCTTCAGGTGCTCCACAAGGATTTGCCGATAACGCGATAGTTTTGCTGCAAAATCTCCTCGCACTCGAGTATGGCGAAGCCCGCATCGTCGATGGCGAATTGACGCTTTCCGGTGCGCCCGCCGATGCCGCCACCGCCGAGAAAGTCCGCACGGCCATGTCGCCAAGCGGCGCAAAAGTCGCGCTCGAGCCGCCCAAAGTGCCGCAATATCTGCTCAAGTCGACCATGGCGAACGGCACCATCGTCCTCAGCGGCTTCGTTCCGGACCAGGCAACGCTCGATCGCCTCGCCGCGCTTGCCGAAGTCGATGTGCGCGCCGTCGAACTGGCGCGCGGCGCGCCCGAGCGCTTCGCCTCGGGCATCGATTTTGCCCTCGAGATTCTTGGCCGCATGAGCGAGGGCGAAGTTCTGCTCGAAGGGACCGGGCTTGTCATCTCTGGTCGCGCCGCGACCCTGGCCGACTTCACCGCCCTGACCAACACGGTCAACCTGGGCGCGCCGCAGGGTCTCCTGCTGCGCCAGTCCGACATCCTGCCGCCCTTTGCCAACCCGTTCACTTGGTCGGCCCGCAAAGGGCAGGGCGGCACTATTGCGCTGTCCGGCTATGTGCCCGATGCGGAGACGCAGGCACAACTGCGGGCGGCGCTGCCATCTGCAACTGACACCACCAGTTTTGCCGATGGCGAACCCGAGTCGTTCACCGCACGCAGCCTTGCGCTCCTGGGCGTGCTCGCCCTGCTCGATAGCGGCGAAGTCAGCTTTGACGGCAGCGCCTGGGCGCTGACCGGCGCTGTCGACAGCGCGCAGAAGGGCTTTGCCGCCGAGGCGGCCTTCAACGGAGCCGGGCTGCGCGCCGCTGGGGTCAGCTATGTCGTTGACCTGCCCAAGGCCGCGACCGCCGCCCCGCTGCCCATCATCGATCCCTACACCTGGCGTGCCCAGAAAGCCGCCGGTGGGGCGGTGACCTTCGGCGGCTTCGTTCCGACCGAGATTTTCAAGTCCTTCCTGGCCCGTCGCGTCGGCGACGCCCTCAAGGACAGCACGGCGCTCGGGGCTGGCGCGCCGGAGAGTTTCATCCCCGAAGCCCTGGCCGGCCTTGATGCGCTGCTGGCCATGGACGAGGGCACGCTGAGCTTTGCCGGCGGCAGCTGGACGCTCAGCGGCCAGGTCGCCACCGTCACCGGCCGCGACGCAATCAAGTCTGCGCTGGTCGGCGCCGTCGACGAAAGCCGGTGGCAGATCGCCGTGCAGGCCAAGGACGCGGCCCCGGTGGTCACCCCCTTTGTCTGGTCGGCCATCAAGGGCGAGAATGGCCGTGTTGCCCTATCGGGCTATGTCATGAGCGAGGAGCTTCGCCGCTTCGTCGCCGTGCGTGCCGGCGAGATAACCTCCGACACCACCGCACTGGGGTCAGGCGAGCCCGACGGCTTCCTTGCCGATGTGCTGGCCGGGCTCGAAGCCCTTTCGCACCTGCAGTCGGGGTCGGTGACCTTTGACGGCACCTCGTTCAGCCTGGTTGGCGTTCCTGCAACCACGCAGGATCGCGCCGCAGCCCTCCTGGCGCTGCAATCGGCCACGGCGGCTGGAGCCGGCTGGAGCACGAATCTCGCCGAACCGGTTGCCCCGCCGGAGCCGACACCGGTCGACCTGCTGCCCCCCGCCGTCGAACCCGAGCCTGTGCCCGTCCTCGAGGCGACGCCGACGGAGGACGTGGTCGAACCGCAGCCTGAGGTACCGGTGGATACCGCCGTCGCGCCCGAACCCGCACCCGAACCCGCGCCAGTGGTCGAGGCGCCGGTGCCGCGCAGCTTCGTCTTCGAGGCCACCAAGCCGCGCGGCGCTGCCATTGCGCTCAAGGGCACCGTGCCGGCCGACGCCACGCGGCGCTATTTCGGTGTCATCGCTGGCGACGTGCCGACGGGCGACATGACCATCAGCAGCGCGCTGCCGGCCGATTTCATCACCAGCGCCGATCTGGGAATCCGCGCGCTCGGCGGTCTCGTCGACGGCACGCTGGGCTTTGATGGCTCCACCTGGGTGCTGTCGGGCCAGGCCCTGACTGCCGACGACGAGGCCGCAACGCGGGCTGCGCTCGCCGCGCTGCCTTCCACCCAGACCTGGGAGACGACCATTACGCTGTTGCCCCCGATCGAGGTGTGCAAGGACAAGGTCGGCGCCTTTGCCGCCCGCAACGCCATTCTCTTCCAGTCCGGCAGCGCCCTGATCACCGAGAGTTCCGGTCCGGCGCTGGACGAATTGGCCGGCTACCTGAAAGCCTGCCCCGAAGCCACCATGCATGTGGAAGGCCATACCGACGCCGACGGCGAGGACGCGCTCAATCTGGCGCTTTCGGTGTCGCGCGCGGAAGCCGTGGTCGAGTCGCTGATTGCGCGCGGCGTCGGCTACGAGAGGCTCTATGCCATCGGCTATGGCGAAAGCCTGCCCATCGCCACCAACGATACGCGCGAGGGCAAACAGGCCAACCGGCGCATTGCATTTACTATTCTCGACGAACATCAGTAGGCGATAGGCACGCGCGTCATGTCATTGGATTCGTTAATTTATCTGGTCGAGCATATCTGGGTCTTCCTGCTTGCGGCCTTTGCCGTCGGCCTTGCCACCGGCTGGGTCAGCCTCTCCGGCACCAAGCAAGGTTGAGCATGAACGCCGCCCTGATCTTCGAGATTGCCGTTCTGATGCTGGCTGCCTTTCTGGCCGGCGCCGCGCTGGGCGTGGCCGCGCGCTGGCTCCTGGCGCGGCGCAAGCCAAAGGCCGATGCCGCAACCGTGGCACCTGTCGCCGCCCCCGCGACGGCTTCAGCACAGCCCCAATTGGTGACGGCGCCAGAAATCGCCCCGCTGCGCACGCCGGCCGAGCGGCTGGCGGCGGCAGCCGGCGGCATGTCGGCCACCGTGGTCATGCCAAAGGTTTCGTTGCCGGCAGCGCCGGCCATCCAGCCCTCGCGCCGGCCGGGCGAAACCGTCTCCGGCCGCCACATCGATAATCCTGAGCATCCGGTCCTCGCGCCCGAAGCGCCCCTAGCGCCGGACGCACAACCGGTCCCACCAGAGCCCATCGCACGGCCCGAAGTCGCCCCGATTGCGGCCTCGACCGATGCCGTCGATGACCCATCGAGCCTCGCCCCGGCAGCCTCTGCGGTGGTCGACCCGGCCATCGACACGGACGGGGCAGGGCCGGACAGCGTCCTCGGCGATGCGCCAGTTGCCGACCTGCCGGCCGCTGCCCAGGACGATGCGCCCCTGCCGGTGGAAGAGCGGCGCGAGCCCGAGCTTGCCCCCGACGATCTGGTGCTCACCGATGCTCCGACCGCCCTGGCTGAAGACCTGCAGGACGTGATCGAGACCGCCGTCGAGGGCGTCGCCCCAGACGTGATGGCCGAGGCCCCCTTGGTCGAGCCTGCGGTCGAGCGCGACCAGCACGAGGTCGACGAAGCCATCGTGGCGCCGATCCGCAGCGCGCCCGAGGACGCGCCGCCCCAGCCGGTGCCCGACCCCGAGCCTAGTGTGGCCCCACCCGTCGCGCCGACAGTTCCGCCGACACGCGACGAGATCGACGACGAACTGGCGGCCATGCGCGCGATCGAAGGCGGCTGGCAGCCGCGACGCCGCGTTGCGGCGCGCCAGCCGGCCGACCTGCCCGAAGGGGTGAGCGCGGCCCAGGTGGCGGCAGCCGATGCGGCTGTCGAAAAGGCCGGCGCCGCGGTGGCCAATGCGTTGGCGACGGCCGCCGCCGTCCTCGAAGAAATCGCGGCTCCCGTGCCGGTTGCACCCCTCGCCGACCTGCAGGGCCGGCCTCCGGCGCTCGATCAACCGCGCAACGGCGTCAAGGACGAGCTCGGCCAGATCCAGGGGCTCGCCCCGGCCATCGAATCCGCCCTCAACGGGCTGGGCATCTATCATTTCGATCAGGTGGCCACCTGGGACGCGGCTGCCGTGAGCTGGATCGAAACGCATTTCGGCTTCAAGGGCCGCGTGGCGAGGGAAAAGTGGCAGGAGCAGGCGCGCGACCTGGCTGCCGCGCGCGCCTCGGCGTCGGAGTCGCTTACGCGGTAGCGGCAGCGTCCTGCGATGACCGGCTGCGGCCCTTCTTGCGCACGATCCGGCGCACGAAGGCCGCGATCGGCTCGACATCGTCGGTGGTGTTGAGCAGCGCCGGCGAACCTTGTCCTTCGATCACGAAGCCGTCCGCGTCGCGCCGCCGCCGCAGCATCTCCTCAAACGTCTCGCGCCGCAATTGCTCGGTCAGCTGCGTGCGCATCAGCAGCATCGGCGCGTGGCCGAGGGCCTGATACAGCGGCCATTGCGCCACCAGCACGTCGTCATGCTCGAAGGCCTCCAGCATCTTGAGCAGATGCGGGTCGAACAGCGGGTGCACCCGCTTGCCCTCGAGGTAATGCGTGCGCCCGGCCAGCATGTCGAGCAGGCCGTCATCCACCGAGGGATAGTCCGCCTGCAACATGCGCCGCAGCATGGCGCGCAGTCCCGCTTCGCTGCGTGTTCCATCGAGGTCGCGCAGATTGTTGCGCAGCCGCACCAGGCCGCGCGGGTCCGATACGGGACCGGCATCGATCAGGATCGTCGCCGCGATCAGCGTCGGTTGTTGCGCCCCCAGGGCCATCACCACCTGGCCGCCATAGCCCAGCCCGAGAAACACCGCGCTGTCGATCACCAGGGCGGCGCAGAGCTGCCGAAGGTCATGCGCGTCCACGGTCGAGACATAAAGGCCCGTATCGGCCCGGTCCGACGACCGGCCACGCCCCTTGAGGTCGACCAGCACGACAGGCCAGTCTTCGCCGAACTGGCGGTGGAAATGGCCGGCAAAATCGGTGAAGTCGGCCATGTTGCGCTGATAGCCGGCAATGCAGATCAGCGGCGTCCGGCCGATCCCCAGTCGGCCGGCAACGTGGACAGCCATGCTTTCCCCGATCGGTCCGATCCCGACCCGCCGGATCGGCAGGTTGGCAAAGACGGGCAGATGGGGCGGAACCGTGCGCTGGCGCGTGAACATGGCTCGAAGGGATAGCACGCAGGCCGGGCAGGGCAAGCGCCGCGCGCACGCACTGCACAGACCGTCCCGGCAAATCGTGCCGGCTAGCCCGAAATGCGCCGCAGCGCCTGGCGGATACCGACCTCGGGGTGCCCGAGGCGCGCTTGGTAGACCACATAATTGGCCAGCACGCGCTTGACGTAGTTGCGCGTCTCCTGGAACGGGATCAGCTCCACCCAGACCACCGGATCGACCGTCTCGAGCCGCGGATCGCCATAGGCGGTGACCCATTTGGCCGCATTGCCGCCCCCGGCATTGTAGGCCGCCGCGGCCAGCACCAGCGAGCCGTCGAAGCGGCTGAGCTGGTTGGCCAGATAGGTCGAACCGAGCAGGGCATTATAGGCCGGATCGCTGGTGAGCCGTTTGCTCGAATACTCGACGCCGACCTTGCGCGCCGTTTCCTTGGCGGTCTCGGGCATCAGCTGCATCAGCCCGCGCGCCCCGACCGCGGAAACTGCGTCGGCGCGGAAATGGCTTTCCTGCCGGGTGATCGCATAGACGGCGGCGGTGTCGACCGACGCCAGCTTGTCCGCCGGCAGGCCGTCCTTGGGAAAGTTGAACAGATCGAGCGGCGTGCCGCGCCGCTCGGCGGTATCGGCGATCGAGATGGCGAGGTCGTGGGCGTTGACCTGCTGGGCCAGGCGCGCCGCCAGCACCTGCTCGCCGCCGGTTTTGAACCCGAAGGCAAAGCTGCGCAGCAGCGGCTTGGCCATGTCCGGCTTGCCATTGTCTGCGAGCAGACGCACCGCCCGCACCATTTCGAGCCGGTCGAATGCAGCTTCGGCCGAGCGCCATTCGGGCATGCCGCGCAGCTCGACATCGCTCAGCCCCAGTTCGGCCCGAGCCAGGATGCCATAGTAGATCGTCCCGTGCTGGGCGGCGGCCTTGTAGGCGGCGGTCGCGGCGGCGCCGTCGCCCGCAGCCTTATGGGCGCGTCCGAGCCAGTAATTGGCCTGGGTCATCGAGTCGGGCAGCGTGGAAAGAGCGGCCATCTGCTCGAACTGTGGAATGGCCGCCCGGGGTTCCTTGAGGAAGGCGAGGGCGATCCAGCCGGCATGGAAGCGGGCTTCCACCAGCCGGCCTTCCGGCCCGTCGGTATAGCCGGCCGCCGCCAGATAGGCGCGACGGGCGTCGTTCTTGCCCAGGAGCTGCCGCACCAGGGCGCGCCGCTCATACCAGAACTCCGCCGCTTCGGGCACATCGCCCTTGGCCTTGCCCAGCCAGGCAATGGCATCGTCCCACAGTTCGAACTGCCGGGCCCGCTGGGCGCGCGAGAACACAAAGACCGGATGCGACTGCATCGAGGGATCGACACTGTCGAGCAGCTTCTTGGCGTCCTTGGCATTGCGCGACACGGCATTGCGCGCCACTGCCAGAGATTTCTGTGCCGGCGTCATAAAACCATAGAGCCGCTCCACCGCCGCCGCGCGGTCGTGCATCATCAGGCGCACGGCGCGCGCCCAGTGCGACTTTGCGTCGATCAGGGGGCCCAGCGCTGCCAAGAGCTTGTCTTCGCTTTCTCGGTCCAGGAATTGTTCTGTCCAGATCGTCCGGGCGATCCGGGTGGCGCGGTCGCTCTTGCCGGTCTCGACATAGGCGCGCGCCAACGCAATCTGGGCGTCGATGGTATTGGGCATGCTGCCGGCCAGCACCCGGACGGTTTCGGCCGCGCCCGGTTCGGCGCGCGTCAGGGCCTGCTCGAGCCGGGTCTTGAACACCGATGTCGTGGCAAAGCTCGGCGCGTCGGCGGCAAAGCGCAGCACCGCCGCATAGTCCACCGCGCCGTCGCCGAAATAGATGGCGGCCCATTGCACGGTTCGCCGTTCGAGATCGTTGGGCAGGGCACGCGCCGCCTCATAAGCCGCCTTAGGCTCGCCGGCGTCGACCAGCGCCAGTGCCTTGCGAAACGCAGCCGAGCCCTGGGCCGGCGTCACGTCCGCAGCCGTGTCGATCGAACCGGTGATGATGGAGTCGATGCTGTCGGTCGCCGGAGCCGTCGGCGCCAGTCCGAGCAGCAGCGCCACGACGAGGCCACCCAGCAGGGGGCGTTTCATCCGCCAGAACGCAGAGAGCATGGCTAAAGTCCTGTTGGTCCAAAGTACAAATCCAACAAGGTGCCCCCACCCCTTGCATCAATCCAAAGTTTGCCCTTGCGAGGTGAACAAAAGGTTGCTGCGCGGATCCTTGTGGGTGTACGGGCCAGCGACTGGCATTCCAGCCAGCTTGTGGCGTCGCACGATAAAAACTATGGTGCGTCACTATGGCCGGGCCAAGGTGGCTTCGTGGCCACAATCCGGCAGCAGCCGATCACAATAGCCGCGGCAAGCGGCGTTCATGCGAGGAAAAGTCCAAAAATGTTGCGAGGCTCGATCACAGCGCTCATCACTCCGTTCTCGAACGGTGCGCTGGACGAGAAAGCCTTTGGCGATTTCGTGGACTGGCAGATCCGTGAAGGCTCACACGGCGTGGTTCCCGTCGGCACCACTGGCGAAAGCCCGTCGGTGACCCATGAGGAACATCGCCGGATCATCGAGATCTGCGTCGAGGTCACTGCCAAGCGCGTGCCCGTCGTTGCCGGCGCCGGGTCGAACTCGACCGCCGAGGCGGTGGCCCTGACCCGCTTTGCCGACGACGTCGGCGCCGATGCCGTGCTCTCGGTCGTGCCCTATTACAACAAGCCCACGCAGGAAGGGCTGTTCCAGCATTTTTCGGCCGTCGCCGGGTCCACCGACCTGCCGATCATTCTTTATTCGGTGCCCGGCCGCACCGTCGTCGATCTGACCATCGACACCATTGCCCGGCTGCGCGACGCGCATGACAACATCATCGGCGTCAAGGATGCCACCGCCAGCATGGAGCGCGCCAGCCTGCAGCGCGCCAAGCTGGGTCCCGACTTCATCCTGCTCTCGGGCGAGGACATGACGGCGCTGGGCTTTAACGCCCATGGCGGGCACGGCTGCATCTCGGTGACCTCCAACGTCGCGCCAAAGCTCTCGGCCCAGTTCCAGAATGCATGCCAGCAGGGCAATTATGCCGAAGCGCTGATCCTGCAGGACAAGCTGGTGCCGCTGCACAAGGCGCTGTTCCTTGAAAACAATCCCGGCGGCATCAAATATGCGGTGTCGCGGCTCAATCGGTGCCGGAACGAGTTCCGGCTGCCCGTCGTTCCGGTCACACGGGCCAGCGAAGAAGCGATCGATGCGGCCATGACACACGCGGGACTGCTCAACTAGGCACACAATGGCGACCAAACCCAACAAGCCCAGCATGCTGGTCACCGGCCTTGCGGCCGAGAACCGGCGGGCCCGCTTCGACTATGAAATCGTCGACACGCTCGAGGCGGGCATCATGCTGACCGGCACCGAGGTCAAATCGCTGCGCACCGGCAAGGCGCAGATCGCCGAGTCTTACGCCTCGCCCGAGCGTGGCGAGCTCTGGTTGATCAACGCCCATATCCCGGAATATCTGCAGGCCAACCGCTTCAACCACGAAGAGCGGCGCCCGCGCAAACTGCTGGTCAGCCGCAAGCAGTTGGCCAAGCTCAGCCAGGATGTCGAGCGCGCCGGCAATACCATCGTGCCGCTAAAGCTCTATTTCAACGAGCGCGGCATGGCCAAACTGTTGATCGGCGTCGGCAAGGGCAAGAAGAACTACGACAAGCGCGCCACCGAGCGCGACCGCGACTGGAACCGCGACAAGGCCCGGCTGCTCAAGAACGGCTAGGCCCGGCGCCCCCGCCAAGAGCCCTCCCCGCGAACGGGGAGGGATTGCCGCTACTTCAAAGTTTCAGCGAAAAACGTTGCAAACGAGTCCTGCACCAGTTGGGTCACGTCCGGCTGGTCGCTGTAAAAGCCGTAGCCATGGTCGGCGCCGGGCACCGTAACGATCTCGGCCTCGGGATAGGCGGTCCCCAGCACGGTGATCTCGTCCTGCTTGATCACCGTGTCCTGGTCGCCATGCACGACCAGCATCGGCCCCTTGTAGACTGCGATCGTTTCCATTGGGCTCGAGGCGAGCAGTTCATCCCACCAGCGCTGGCCCAGCTGCTGCTGCTGCCCATACTGGGTGGTGTAGTCGGCATAGCCCTTGTCGCTGTGCGCTTCAGCCGAAAGCCGCTCGTACTCGGCTTCCGAGCCGGCGAAAAACATCAGCAGGCTCTTGCCCGGAAAGGCCGAGGGCGCCAACAGGCCGATGGACTTGTAGGGGTTGTCGCCCGTCGCCGCGATGGTCAGCGCGATACGCCCGCCCATCGAGTAGCCCATAATGCCGAGCCGGGCCGGGTCGGCCGGGTAGTTGGCCAGCAGGTAAGCCAGGCTCGCATTGGAATCGGCGATCATGTTGCTGAGGTAACCCTCGGTGAAGGGCGCCGTGCTGTCGCCGGTGCCGGGAAAGTCCATGCGGATCGTCATGATGCCGGCATCCGCCAGCGCCTTGGCCAGCCGCTCGAAGCCGCCGCCTTCCTGACGCCCGCCGCCATGGCCATGGTTCATCACCACCGCCGGAAACGGCCCGGTGCCGTCCGGGACCACGACCGTCGCCGGCACGGCGCGCGCGCCACTGGTCACCGTGACCTCGGTGATGGTCTGCGCCTGGGCCAGCCCTGTGGCTGTCAGCATGGCAGCGACGGTCGCCAGTTGTCGTGCGAACGTGCGAAACACTTGCATGGAAATCTCCTGAAACACCCGCGACTTGGGCGGGGCGGATCAAGGCTTGCATCGCCAGGCCCGCGCGTCAAATCATCACGCGATCGAGGCCAACCGCAGTCTCAGATGCAGGCGTGGAAACCTCAGCTGGCGAGTACCGCGCGTGCGGCTCGTCCCACCACATCCTCGAACATGGCTTCGGTCAAAACGCCCGTATTGGTGTTGTAGCGCGAGCAGTGATAGCTGTCGAAAAGCCGCGCGCCGCTGCTCAGGGCGTGTTCGGCGCCGTGCCCGAACGGATATGCCGATCGCTTCTCGCCCAGCGTGGTCAGCAGTGAATCGTGGGCGATCCGCCCCAGCACCAGAAAGAATGCCGGCCGATGGGCCGCGATGGTGGCGCTGAGAAACTGCCGGCAGGTGGCGATTTCCGGCCCGGTCGGCTTGTTCTGCGGCGGCACGCAGCGCACTGCATTGGCGATAAGCACCTTGTTGAGCGCCAGGCCGTCGTCGGGCCGCTCGTCATAGCTGCCGGTGGCGAGGCCGAACTTCTGCAGCGTCGCGTAAAGCAGGTCGCCGGCATAGTCGCCCGTGAACGGCCGTCCGGTGCGGTTGGCCCCGCGCAGCCCGGGCGCCAGCCCGACGATGATCAGCCGTGGCGTTGCATCGCCCCAATTGGGCACCGGCCCATTGAAGAAATCCGGATGGAGCCGACGGTTTTCGGCACGAAACTCGGCCAGCCGCGGACAGAGCGGACAGTCGTGCGGCGGGTTGGTGGACGGCAAAGGCAAACCTTAGGGCAGGGGACTCACTTGCCCGCAGGTTCGACGACCGCTTCCCGGCGGTCAACCGCCGGTGCGCGATCGATCGGCGGCGCCCGGCCAACGGTCTTGGCGAGGTCGGCCACGTCCAGGAAGAAGTCAGCCTGTCGGCGCAGGTCGTCGGCAATCATCGGTGTCGGGGTCGAGAGCGTCGAGACCACCGTCACGCGCTTGCCGCGTCGCTGCAGCGCCGCCACCAGCGCGGTGAAGTCGCCGTCGCCGGAAAACAGCACCATATGGTCATAGTGCGCCGACATATCGAGCGCATCGACAGTCAGCTCGATATCCATATTGCCTTTGATCTTCCGACGTCCCGCTGAATCGGTGAATTCTTTTGCCGGCTTGGTGACGACGGTAAATCCATTGTAATCAAGCCAATCGATCAGCGGCCGGATCGACGAATACTCTTGGTCCTCGACCAGCGCTGTATAGTAGTAGGCCCGCAACAGATACGCCTTGCTCTGGAATTCGGCCAGCAGCCGCCGGTAGTCGATATCGACGCCGATGGCCTTGGATGTCGCGTAAAGATTCGCCCCATCAATAAAAAGGACGATCTTCTCGCGGGGATCGATGGACATGCAAAAATTCTCCTGCCGGGGAAGCCCTATAGTTACAACGGTGCCAGTATTTCAACTCAAAAATGAAAGTTGATCCTGGTTCTCAGAATTTCGTTTCTAGGCCTGCGTCCGGAGTTTTAATCAGCGCTAGAAGGACCCCGTTTGCAACAACAAAAACTGTCCCAAAAATGCCCGGAAAAACCGGGCATGGCGCTAAGTCCTCGCAAAACCATACATTTTCACCGTGGCAACGTTGTCGGCGCGGTCGATCAAATCCTTGCTCAACCCCGGCGTGTCGTGTATGAGGGCCCTTCTTTCCACAACCGCTGGAGACGTCCGTGGCACGCGTCACCGTTGAAGACTGCATTGAAAAGATCGAGAACCGTTTCGATCTGGTCCTGATGGCCGCCCATCGGGCACGCATGATCTCGGCCGGCTCGCAGATCACCGTCTCGCGCGACAACGACAAGAACCCCGTTGTGGCGCTGCGCGAAATCGGCGACGGCGCGATTTCTCCCGAAGACCTGCGCGAAGATCTCATCCATTCGCTGCAGAAATATGTCGAGGTCGACGAGCCCGAGCGTCACGCAGCGCCGCTGCTCGACGCCAACGCCGATCAGGATGGCGACACGTTCGACACCATGAGTGAGGACGAGCTGCTGCGCGGTATCGAGAGCCTGGCGCCGCCGGAACGCCGCGACGACTGAGCTTTGTTTGCGCAAGCGCGCAAATCCCTTATATTCGATTGGCGCCGGGCCCCTTGTCCGGCGCCTTTTTCTTGACCTGGGTGCGCCACGCGCCCGGCCGCTGGGAGCGCGGCACCCCAGATGATGCGTCAGTACGAACTCGTCGAGCGGGTTCAGGCCTATAACCCGCGCGCCGACGAGGCGCTCCTCAACAAGGCGTATGTCTATGCCATGCAAAAGCATGGCAGCCAGAAGCGTGCGTCCGGCGATCCCTATTTCAATCACCCGCTCGAAGTGGCGGCTATCCTCACCGAGCTCAAGCTCGACGATGCCTCGATTGCCGTTGCCCTCCTGCACGACACCATCGAGGATACCGACGCCACCCGCGCCGAGATCGATCAACTGTTCGGGCCCGAGATCGGCGCCATTGTCGATGGACTGACCAAGATTGAACGACTGCAGCTGGTCACCCGCGAGGAGGCGCAGGCCGAGAACCTGCGCAAACTGCTGCTCGCCATTTCCGCCGATGTGCGCGTGCTCCTCGTCAAGCTCGCCGACCGGCTGCACAATATGCGCACGCTCGAGTTCATGGCGCCCGAAAAGCAGCGGCGCATCGCCAACGAGACGATGGAGATTTATGCGCCCCTGGCCGGCCGCATGGGCATGCAGGACATGCGCTCCGAACTCGAGGGCCTCTCGTTCAAGGTTCTGCAGCCCGAGCCCTACCGCGCCATCACCAGCCGGCTGGCTGAAATGCAGTCAGAGTTCGCCGAAACCATCGCCTCGATCACGGTGGAACTGGGCGAGCGGCTGAAGGCCGAAGGCATCACGGCGTCGGTCTCCGCCCGGGTCAAGTCGCCCTGGTCGATCTTCACCAAGATCGACCGCAAGGCCATCGCCCTCGAACAGCTCTCCGACATGATCGGCTTTCGCATCATCGTCGGCTCGGTGGCCGACTGCTATCGGGCGCTGGGCATTGTCCACACCAACTGGAAGGTCGTGCCCGGCCGCTTCAAGGACTATATCTCCGTCCCCAAGCACAACGACTATCGTTCCATCCACACCACCATTGTGGGGCTGGGGCGGCAGCGCGCCGAACTGCAGATCCGCACCGACGAGATGCATCGCGTCGCCGAATACGGCATCGCCGCCCATGCTCTCTACAAGGAGGGGGCCACCGACCACCTGCAGCAGCTCGAAGGCGAGAGCAAGGCTTTCGCCTCACTGCGCTCGACCATCGAGCACCTGACCAAGGGCGGCTCGGGCGAAGAGTTCCTCGAATACACCAAGCTCGAACTGTTCCAGGATCAGGTGTTCTGCTTCACCCCGCGCGGACGGCTGATCGCCCTGCCGCGCGGCGCGACGCCCATCGACTTCGCCTACGCGCTCCATACTGATATCGGCGACACCTGCGTTGGCGCCAAGATCAATGGCGCGATCATGCCGCTGGTCACCCAGCTGCGCTCGGGCGACGAGGTCGAGATCATCCGCGACCACAACCACTTGCCACCGAGCAACTGGGAAAACATCGCCGCCACCGGCAAGGCCCGCTCGGCCATCCGCCGGGCCGTGCGCCAGGCCGCCCAGCAGCGCGCCTATGCGCTGGGCGAACACGTGCTCTCGGTCATCCTCGAGCGCGAGGCAATTACCGTCGATGACGCCGAAGGCAAGGCCTTGGGTGAGGCACTGGGCTATGCCGGCAAGCGTGAACTGCTTATCGCCGTCGGCGAGGGCAAGGTTGCCTCCGACGCCGTCGCCACCGAACTGGCGGCCGTCAAAGGCCTGCGCAAGCGGCGCACCAAAAAGATCGACCTGCCGGTGCCCGACAAGGCCGAGGGCTGGTTCGCGCTGCGGGCTACCGACGTGTTCCGCTTCCGTGTGCCCGGCGGCCAGCGCTCCGGCCCCAATGCCCGGTCCGCGCTCGAACAGCTCGGCTTCAACACGCCGGTGGCCGTATCGCCAGAGGGTGTCGTCCCCGGCGACCGGCTCGTCGGCATCATGCGGCCGGGCGCCTCCATCGAGGTGTTTCCCATCCACTCCGATGCGCTGGTCGAACTGCACGATTCCGACGTCGCCTGGATTGATGTGCGCTGGGACATGACCGGCCGCGAACACACGCTGCACAAGGCGGTCATTTCGGTGCTGGCGGTCAATCGCCCCGGCTCGCTGGCGCATCTGTCGGGGGCGATTGCGGCCTGCGAAGCCAACATCCATAATATGACCATGCGGATGGGCTCTCCGGACTTCCACAAGTTCATCATCGAGATCGAGGTGCGCGACCTGGCGCAGCTCACCGACGTGCTGTCCCAGCTCAAGCTCACCCCTGGGCTCTCCTCGGCGCAGCGCGCCACCGTTGCCGAGGCCAACGCCCTTTCCACCCTCGAATGGGCCGGACCGGCCATGCCAAAGGAGCCCGCGTGACCACCGAAGACGTGCTCGACCTGTTCCGCCAGAGCGGCGCCCTGTTGCAGGGCCACTTCATCCTGTCGTCCGGGCTGCGCTCGCCGGTCTTTCTGCAGAAGGCCCGCGTCTTCATGCATCCCGACAAGGCCGAAAAGCTCTGCCGGGCCCTCGCCGAAAAGATCGTCGCTGCCGGCTATGGCGACGTCAGCAAGGTCGTGTCCCCGGCCGTCGGCGGCATCATTCCCGGCTACGAGACGGCCCGGCACCTCAAAAAGCCCGCCATCTATACCGAGCGGGTCAACGGCATATTCGAGCTGCGCCGCGGCTTTGAGATCGCGCCGGGCGAAAAGGTCATCATCGTCGAAGACATTGTCTCGACGGGCCTCTCGATCCGCGAGTGCATCGAAGCGGTCCGTCGCATCGGCGCCAATGTCGTCGCCGCCGCCTGCCTGATCGACCGCAGCGCCGGCGAGGCCGAGATCGGGGTGCCGTTGATCGCCCTCACCCAATACAAGGTCCCGGCCTATCCCGCCGACCAGTTGCCGCCCGAACTTGCGGCGATCCCCGCCGTTAAGCCTGGCTCGCGGGGGCTGGCGTGATCCTCGGCCTCGGCAACGACCTCTGCGAGATCGCGCGCGTCGAAAAGACACTGGCGCGCTATGGCGAGCGCTTCACCCAGCGCTGCTTTACCGAAATCGAGCGGCGCAAGTCCGACGCGCGCGCCCAGCGCGCCGCCAGCTACGCCAAGCGCTTCGCCGCCAAGGAGGCCTGCGCCAAGGCGCTGGGCACTGGCATGAGTTGGGGCGTCTACTGGCGCGACCTCGGCGTGGTCAACCTGCCGTCCGGCAAGCCGACCATGAAACTCACCAATGGCGCGGCCCGCGCGCTCGAGCGGCTTGTGCCGGCCGGCATGAAGCCTCATATCCACCTCACCATCACCGACGATGGCGGCATGGCCCAGGCCTTTGTCATCATCGAAGCACTGCCCGTTGACCCGGCCGCAGTGCTCCCGTAACCGTTTTCACCAAAGGTCTGGGACCTCATGAACCAAGCAGCCACCAAGGTGGAAAAGAAAAAGACCGCCCGCAGCGAGTTGGTCGACACCATTGTGGTGATCGTCGAGGCGCTCGTGATCGCGGTGCTGTTCCGCACCTTCCTGTTCCAGCCGTTCTCCATTCCGACCGGCTCGATGCAATCCACGCTCATGATCGGCGACTACTTCGTCGCCAGCAAGTTCAGCTACGGCTACGGCAAGTACTCCTTCGTCGTGCCACTGCCGGTCAACGGGCGCCTTTTCGGCAGCGCACCCAAGCAGGGCGACATCGTCGTCTTCCACAACCAGGCCAGCAACGAGGACTATATCAAGCGCCTCGTCGGCATGCCGGGCGACAAGGTGCAGATGAAGCAGGGCCGCCTCTATCTCAACGGCACCATGGTGGCGCGCGAAGAGATCGGTCAGGGCATTGATCGCGACAGCCAGAACCGCGACGCCCCGGTGACCATCTACACCGAAACCCTCCCCAATGGCGTCACCCACACCATCCAGGAAATCTCCGACGACCAGCCGCTCGACAACACTGCCGAATATGTCGTGCCCGAAGGCCACTATTTCATGATGGGCGACAATCGCGACCGCTCGCAGGATTCGCGCGTGCTCAGTGCTGTCGGTTACGTGCCGCTCGACAATCTGATCGGCAAGGCCGAAGCGCGCTTCTTCTCGGTCAAGGACAACCGGGCCCCCTGGGCCGTGTGGGAATGGCCCGAGACCCTGCGTCTGGATCGGATGTTCCAGTCCGTCTACCAGTAATGGCCAAACCGCGCGGGCACGACAAGCTGGAGGCCCGTCTGGGCTACCGCTTTGCGGACCCGGACCTGCTCGATCGTGCGCTCACCCATTCGAGCGCCATCGCCCCCGGCAAGCGGGTCGAGCGCAGCTATCAGCGGCTCGAGTTCCTGGGCGACCGGGTGCTCGGTCTGGTGGTGGCCGACATGCTCTATCGCCGGCTGCCCAAGGCCAATGAGGGTGAGCTCAGCCGCTCGCTCAACAGCCTGGTGCGCAAGGAGACCTGCGCTGCCATCGCCCGCGAGCTCGACCTGGGCCGCCACATGAACCTGGGCGAGAGCGAGGCCCGGACCGGCGGCGCCAGCAATGAGGCGATCCTGGGCGACGTCGCCGAGGCGGTGATCGGCGCCATCTATTGCGACGCCGGCCTCGGCCAGGCCTATGAAGTGGTCGAACGGCTGTTCGGCCAGCATATCGGCCAGGCCGGCAATGTCCGCGCCGATCCCAAGACGACGCTGCAGGAATGGGCCCAGGCCAAGGGCCTCGAGCCCCCCGTCTATGCCGAAGTCGAGCGCACCGGGCCCGACCACGCCCCTGAATTCACCATCTCGGTCCAGATCGGCACCTATCCGCCGCTGTCTGCCACCGGCCCGAGCAAAAAGCTCGCCGAACACAAGGCCGCCGAACGCTTTCTCCTGCGGGAGAAGGTCTGGCGCGAAACACTTTGACCGATCCGAACGAAACCGACCCGAACACGCCGCTGGCGACCCCGACCGACACCACGCGCTGCGGCTTCATCGCCCTGGTAGGAGCGCCCAATGCCGGCAAGTCGACGCTGCTCAATGCGCTGGTCGGCACCAAGGTCTCCATCGTCACGCACAAGGCGCAGACCACCCGCGCGCAGATCCGCGGCGTCGTCACCGAAGGCCAGAGCCAGGTGATCTTCGTGGATACCCCCGGCATTTTCGCCCCCAAGCGCCGGCTCGACCGCGCCATGGTGGAAGCCGCCTGGAGCGGTGCGGGCGATGCCGACTTCGTTGCCCTGATCATTGATGCCGAACGCGGCATCACCCCCGAGGTCGAGGCGCTGCTCGAAGGGCTCGACGCCGTCCGCAATCCGCGCGTGCTGGTGCTCAACAAGATCGATCTGATCAAGCGCGAAAAGCTGCTGGCCCTGTCCGAAGGCCTTAACGGCCGGCTCAGATTCGACCAGACCTTCATGATCTCGGCCTCGCGCGGCGATGGCGTGCGCGACCTGCTGGCCTGGGCCGAGACCAACGCCCCGCTCGGTCCCTGGCACTTCCCCGAGGATCACCTCACCGATCTCACCATGGCCCTGACCTCGGCCGAAGTGACGCGCGAAAAACTGTTCCTGCGCATCCATGACGAGATCCCCTACAACGCCACCGTCGAGACCGAAAAGTTCACCATCCAGAAGGATGGCTCGTACCGCATCGACCAGGTGATCTACGTCACCCGCGACACCCACAAGAAGATCATCCTGGGCGCCGGTGGCGCCACCATCAAGTCGATCGGCGCGGACTCACGCGCCGAACTGATGGACATTTTCGAGACCAAGGTGCACCTCTTCCTCTTCGTCAAGGTGCGCGAAAAATGGGGCGACGACCCCGAGCGCTACCGCGAAATGGGGCTGGACTGGACCAAGTAAGCCATGGAATGGAGCGGTGAAGGCCTCATCATCGGCGTCCGGCGCCATGGCGAGACCAGCGTCATCGCCGAAGTCATGGTCGAGGGCAGGGGGCGCCAGCTCGGCCTGATCCGCGGCGGCCGCTCCAGCAAGCTCGCCGCCACGCTGCAGCCGGGCAATTCCGTTCAGCTCACCTGGCGCGCCCGGCTCGAAGAGCATCTGGGGCTCTTCACCACCATCGAAGTTACCGACTCCCGCGCCGCGGCGCTGATCGCCGATCGTACGCGGCTCTATGCCAGCCAGTTGCTCTGCGACCACCTCCGCCTGCTGCCCGAGCGCGACGCGCATGACCGGCTGCTCGGCCTTTGCATCCGCATTCTCGACGGCCAGCTTGCGCCCGTGGCGCTGGGCATGGCGCTGGCCCGCTTCGAGCTGACGCTGCTCGACGAACTCGGCTTCGGGCTCGATCTTTCGAGCTGCGCCATGACCGGGGTGACGGCCGGCCTGACCCATGTCTCGCCCAAATCCGGCCGCGCCGTCTGCCTGGCTGCCGCCGCCCCCTATATCGGGCGCCTGCTCGAACTCCCCGCCTTCCTCATCGAAAACATGCCCGCCACCGCGTCCGACCTCGAAGCCGCCTTTGCCCTCACCGGGCATTTCCTCGACATGCACGTCTGGTCCGCCCGCCAGATCGACCCGCCTTCTACCCGGTCATCGCTGGTCGCGCTGCTTTGTAGCTTATGAGCGGTCCGACAGGCGAGCGCCGTATTGACCAGATATTGGCGCTCTGCTCTGTTAAAAATGCCAGATACATTTCACCGGGGTGGGGATAGTAGCGATGTATAGAATAGTCCTGTTCGTGCTGCTTATGTGGTATTCTGCAAGCGCGGCAACTGCACTTGATTATTCGGTGCACCCCAACACCTCCAAGCGGCTGACAGCTATCATGGCGGAGGGCGATGTAGAGCCGGGCGATTCCGAGCGGTTGATCGGCTTCATCAATGCCCAGCCGCGACGGCCGGTCATTGCGATCTATCTGAGCAGCCCAGGCGGCTCACTCTACGAAGGTATGAAACTGGGTCGCCTCTTTCGCGATTGGAGGATCAAAACGGTAGTGGAGGGAGGGCGCGAATGCGCCAGTGCATGTGCCCTGGCATTCTTGGGAGGGCATGACGAGCGGGGGCCCTGGCGCTCAAGTTCGGACAACAGCCTGCTGGGCTTTCATGCGTTCCGCACCCCAGGCCAAGAGTTGCAGGACGAAGGGGAAACGCAGAAAGTCGTTGCCGATGTGCTGCGGTATGGTCATCAGGTCGACGCGCCATTGGAGTTGCTGGTACTCACTTTTGCGACCCCCTCATATGAAATGTACTGGCTCGACGAAGTGGAAATTTGCGCCTTGGGAATCAAGCTTTGGAGCAACTCCTCGGACAGGTTCATCTGCTGACGTTCGTTCGGGGCAATCCGGTATGATGCCGGCGTGATTCGCCCGACCCAGAAAGCCTAGATGTCCGACGCCGACACCTCGCCGCCCGCCGACGATCAACGCATTGTCGACCTGCGCAAGGCGCTTGAAGAGCGCTATCTGAGCTATGCGCTCTCCACCATCACGCAGCGCGCCCTGCCGGACGCCCGCGACGGGCTGAAGCCCGTGCATCGCCGCATCCTGCATGGCATGCGCCTGCTGCGGCTCGATCCGGACGGCGCCTACAAGAAGTCGGCCAAGGTCGTCGGCGACGTCATGGGCTCGTTCCATCCGCATGGCGACCAGTCGATCTACGACGCGCTGGTCCGCCTGGCGCAGGATTTTTCCATGCGCTACCCCCTGGCCGACGGTCAGGGCAATTTCGGCAATATCGATGGCGATAGCGCCGCCGCCATGCGCTATACCGAAACCCGCATGACCGACGTCGCCATGCGCCTGATGGAGGGCATGGCCGAGAACGCGGTCGATTTCAAACCGACCTATGACGGCTCCAACGAAGAGCCCGAAGTCCTCCCCGCCAACTTCCCCAACCTCCTGGCCAATGGCAGCCAGGGCATTGCCGTGGGCATGGCCACCTCGGTGCCGCCGCACAACGTCGCCGAACTCTGCGATGCGGCGCTCCACCTCATCATGAACCCCGCGGCCGAGAGCCGCGACCTGCTGCATTTCATCCCCGGTCCGGATTTCCCGACCGGCGGCATCTTGGTCGAAAGCGCCGCCAGCATCGCCAATGCCTATGCCACCGGCCGCGGCTCGTTCCGCCTGCGTGCCCGCTGGGAAGTCGAGCAGAAGGGCCGCGGCGTCTACCAGATCGTGGTCACCCAGATCCCCTATGGCGTGCAAAAGAGCCGGCTGGTCGAAAAGATCGCCGAGCTGCTCCTTGCCAAGAAGCTGCCGCTTCTGAAGGACGTGCGTGACGAGAGCGCCGACGACATCCGTCTCGTGCTCGAACCGCGCGCCGGCACGGTCGACCCCGTCATCCTGATGGAACAGCTCTTCCGTCTCTCCGATCTCGAGCAGCGCATTCCGCTCAATCTGAACGTGCTCGACAAGGGCACCACGCCCAAGGTGATGAGCCTTGCCGAGGCGCTGAAGGCCTGGCTGGCCCATCGCAAGGACGTGCTCGTCCGCCGCACGCAGCATCGGCTCGACCAGATTACCCATCGGCTCGAAGTGCTCGATGGCTACATCATCGCCTATCTCAACCTCGACGAGGTGATCCGCATCATCCGCGAGGAGGACGACGCCAAGGCCTCCCTGATCGCGGCCTTCAGCCTCACCGACGTGCAGGCCGAAGCCATCCTCAACATGCGGTTGCGCTCTCTGCGCAAGCTCGAGGAAATCGAGCTGCGCAAAGAGCACAAGACCCTCACCGACGAGCATGCGCACCTGACCGCGCTGCTTGGCTCGGAGAAAAAGCAGTGGGGCGAAATCACCATTCAGGTGACCGACCTACGCAAGGCCTACGGCCCCAACACCAGTGTCGGCAAGCGCCGCACCACCTTTGCGGCGGCGCCCGACGCCGATTTCGACGAAATCTCCGTGGCCATGATCGAGCGCGAGCCGATCACGGTGATCCTCTCCGAAAAGGGCTGGATCCGCGCCATCAAGGGCCACACTTCCGAGATCGACGAAAAGAGTTTTAAGACAGGCGACCGGCTCAAACTGCTGGTTCGCGCCGAAACCACCGACAAGCTGCTGCTGCTCACCACCGGCGGCAAGGTCTATACCCTGGGTGGCGACAAGCTGCCCGGCGGTCGCAGCCAGGGCGAACCGGTCCGTCTGATGGTCGATATCGAGGAGGGGCAGGACATTGTCGACCTCTTCGTCTACCGCCCCGGCGCCCGGCGCATCCTTGCTTCCAGCGTCGGCAACGGCTTTGTCGTGGCCGAGGACGAGCTGATCGCCAATACGCGCAAGGGCAAGCAGGTCCTCAACGTCTCGGGCACCGAAGAGGCCAAGCTCATCGTCCCGGTCGCCGGCGACACCGTCGCCGTCATCGGCGAGAACCGCAAGCTCCTGGTCTTCCCGCTCACCCAGCTGCCCGAAATGACCCGCGGCAAGGGCGTGCGGCTGCAGCGCTACAAGGATGGCGGCATTTCCGACCTCAAAACCTTCAACACGGCCGAAGGCCTCACCTGGACCGATTCATCGGGTCGCACCTACACCAAGCCGATGGCCGAACTGGTTGAGTGGGTCGCCGACCGCGCCGGTGCCGGCCGCCAGCCGCCGAACGGCTTCCCGCGCAACAACAGGTTCGTGGGCTAGGGCGCAATGCTGCGGCCCGTCACTCCACCGTCAGGGGCACCGAAAACGTCACCACGATGGGCAGATGGTCGCTGCCCGTCTCGGCCGCCGCGCGCACCTCGTGCACGCTGACCCCACGCGTCAGCACATGGTCCAGCGGCAGCAACGGCAGGGTGTCCATCAGCCCGTCCGGAAAGAACCGGTAGGGCGCGGTAAAGCGTAAGGGAAACGTCACCACATTGCGCGTCTGCCGCTCGAGCATGCTGCGCATGGCAAAATCGCGCAGCGCATAGGACCACGGCGTGGAGTTGAAGTCGCCCACCACCAGCAGCGGGCCCTTGGTCGCGGCCACTGCCGCGCTCAGCGCTTCGAACTGCATGGTCTGCCGGGCCACCGGCAGCGGCCAGTCGAGATGGGTGGTCAGCACCGAAAAATGCGTCCCGTCGGACAGCGCAAAGCTCGCCAGGATGCGCGCCGTCCGTTGTCGGCCATAGGCGTCGTTGGGGCAGGCGCCGTCCTCTTCGGCCTCCTCAAAGGGCAACTTGGAATAGACCGCGATATTGGCCCGCTTGCCGCCGCGGCATTGCGCGAAATAGGGGTAGCTGGCCTTGAGCAGGGGATGCAGTTCGCTCGACTGCTCGCCGAAATATTCCTGCAGGGCGATGATGTCGGGCTGTTCGGCCGTGATCACCGCCTGCACGCGCTCCATCTCGAAATTCAGCCCGAAGACATTATGCGTCATCAGCTTGAGCACCGGTCGCGCGTCACGCGGCGGTGGTGCGTGCGGCATCAGGCCGGCGATCAGCTCGGGCACGAAGATCACCGATGATGCCAGCAGTCCCACGCCGGCCGCGCCGACCACCCATTTGCGCAGGCTTCCGCGCTCGAATGCCAGCAGCGCCGCGATCAGCGCCGCCACGCCGCCCAGAAACAGCAGCACCTGAAAGTGGTTGAGCAGGTCGAATTCAGGAACGGCAAAGCCCAGCAGGGCCATCACAGCCAGGCCGGAAAGCAAGAACGTACCCAGCGCAAGCACAAGTCGGACGCCGCCGAGGATCAGGGTCATGCACTCTTTCGCCTTGCGATCAGTCGAGCCGGCGCCAACCGAGCGGACCGCGTTGCACTTCGAGCGGGTGGAAGCGCCCCTTGTAGGCCATCTTGGGCGAGTCCTTCACCCAGTACCCGAGATAGACATAGCTCAGCCCGGCCAGTTTCACCTGGCTGATGTGATCAAGTATGAGCAAGTTTCCGAGACCGCGCTGACGCAGCGCCGGGTCGAAGAAGCTGTAGACCATCGACAGCCCGTCCGGCATCACGTCGGTCAGCGCCAGGGCGATCAGCGGGCTGCCGGGCAGACTGGTAATCCGGTATTCGACCAGGATCGTCTGCACCGGCGTGTCTTCGACCATGTATTCATAGTCGACAAAACTCATCTGCGTCATGCCGCCGCCGGCATGGCGGGCTTCGAGATAGCGCTTGAACAGGTCGTATTGCTCGGCCGTCGCGCGCGGTGGACAGACCTGCACCGACACGTCGCGATTGGCCTTGAGCACGCGCTTGTAGCGCTGCGAGAGCTCGAACTCCCCCGCCACGATCCGCACCGACTGGCAGGCGGCGCAGCCGTCGCAGGCCGGCCGGTAGATCAGGTTCTGGCTGCGGCGAAAGCCGTTGTCGCTAAGCAGGTGATGCAGCGTGCTGGCGCGTCGCCCGGTCAGGTGCGTGAACAGCTTGCGCTCCTGCCGGCCCGGCAGATACGGGCAGGGCATCGCAGCCGTAAGGAAAAGCTGGGTGTTTTCCGGCGTCTGATCCGTCATTGGCGGCCTGCGATTTCCATTGCCGCCACCCTACGCCGCGTTCCGGCGTCCGGCAACCTGTGGCTAGGCCGAGCGGAGGCGCTGCCAGTGCCGGGTCATCGGCGAGCGCCGCACCATCAGCGTGCCGGTCACCAGGTCCTGCACCATTTCGCGGCGCGGCGTGAACAGCGCAAAGGCCAGCGACACCGGCCAGGCGATCCAGGCGGTGAGCCAGAAGACCAGCGGATGGATCAGAATCTTGAACCCGTCGAGCGGCCGTCCGCGGGTCGGGGTCAGCACCAGGTCGAACATCCACATGCCCACCGTGGCGCGCATCGTCGAGCCCAGCGTCAGGGCATAATAGCCGGCGACCACCACCGGAATGATCAGCGGCAACGCCACCGCGCCCAGTCCCAGCGTCATCACGCTGAACACCAGGCCGACCACGAACAGCATCGCCATGAACGCCACCATCAGCGCCAGGTCGATCACATAGGCCATGGCCCGGCGTCCCAGCACCCCGGCAAACAGCTCGGGGTGCGACGCGGGGTCGGGCAGGTCGGCGCGGCTCTGGAACACGGTATCGCTCATGCCAATAAATGTAGGAAGCGCCGCCCGCCGCGCAAGTGCTCCGGCCTAGCCGTTGAGCTTGCGCGCTGCTTCGAGTGCAAAATAGCTGAGGATGCCGTCCGCCCCGGCGCGCTTGAAGGCCCAGAGGCTCTCCATCATCGCCATCTCGCCATGGATTGCCCCTGCAGCGGCGGCGAGCTTGAGCATCGTGTATTCCCCGCTCACCTGGTAGGCAAACACCGGCACGTTGAAGCTGTCGCGCACCTGCCGGACAAGGTCGAGATAGGGCATGCCGGGCTTGACCATCACCATGTCGGCGCCTTCCTCGATATCCTGCGCCACCTCGCGCAGCGCCTCCTGGGCATTGGCATAATCGAGCTGATAGGTGCGCTTGTCGCCCTTGAGCCGCGCACCCGACCCCACCGCCTCGCGGAACGGGCCGTAAAAGGCCGAAGCGAACTTGGCCGAATAGGACATGATCGCCAGCTGTTCGAAGCCATTGCCGTCCAGCGCCTCGCGGATCGCCGCGACCCGCCCGTCCATCATGTCCGACGGCGCGATGATGTCGGCCCCGGCCTCGGCCTGCACCAGCGCCGATCGCACCATCACCTCGACCGTTTCGTCATTGAGGATGATGCCGCCTTCAACCAGGCCATCCTGGCCGTCGCTCGAATACTCGTCGAGCGCCACGTCGGCGATCAGCCCGATCTCGGGGACCGCGCTCTTGATCGCCGATAGGGCCCGGCACATCAGATTGTCCGGGTTATAGGCTTCGCTGGCATCCTCGTTGCGCAGGTGGTCGGGGGTATTGGGGAACAGCGCCAGCGCCGGAATGCCCTCGGCATGGGCGGCCCGCGCCGCCGCCACGGCGAGATCGACCGAGAGGCGCTCGACCCCGGGCATGGTCTTGATCTCGGTCTTTTCGTTCTGCCCCTCGATGATGAACAGCGGCCAGATGAAGTCATGCGGCGTCAGCACGGTTTCGCGCACCATGTCGCGCATCCAGCCGGTCCGCCGCAGGCGCCGCTGCCGCCGACCGCCGAGAAATTCCATATCGTGCCTGAGCCAGCGTCCCGACATAATGCGCCTCCATAGACTTGCCGCTTCCTAGCGCCAAACGCCGGCCTCGGCAAAGCCCAAAGCTTGTCGCAGCCGCCGTCGGCGGCTATGACGCTAGTCGAGCTTGCAACGGGATGTCCCATGGATTTCAAAGGCGAAGTCGCCGGCCGCTATGTCCGGATCGTCGCGATCATCGCTTTGCTGCTCGGCCTGGCCGATGCCGCGCGCCTATTGGGCGTGTCGACCCGCGACGTGAGCCCGCTCGCCACGCTGGGCACTGCGGGCTTTGTCTACCTTGCCATTTTCTGCCTGGCGCGCTTGTTCGCCGCCGTCGGCCTCTGGATCCGCGCCAGTTGGGGCGCCGTGCTCTTGGTGGGCGCTACGGCAGTGGAAATGGCGCTCTATCTGCTGGGCAATCCGGACGTGCAGATGGATGCCATCGGCTTTGCCCTCCGGCTGGTTCTGCTGGTCTCGATCACCGTCATCTTCGTGCTCTCGCTCCGCCTGCGCCGCGCCCACGACTGACCGCCGTCACGGCCGTAACGACTTGGAATGGTTACAATTTCCTGACCGGTTGTAACCTCTTGTAAAGCCAAATTCCCGAACTTTTTCAGTAAGATAGTTTTAAGTGTGCGGCTTAAGGCGATCTTATTTGGACCGCCGTAGTTTGGCCCCATGAGACGCGAGAAAATCGCGCAGACGGAAAAACAGTGAGGCAGAAATGGCTATCAAATCCAACGCAGCCGAGGTTGTGGCTCAGGAAAAGCCGGCAGGGCTCAAGCCGCTTTATCTCGAGGCGGTCAGCCGCGTCGAACGGCTGCATCGTCGCTTGCTCGACCTGATCAAGGACGAGTTCGATCGCATGGGCTGGGACGACATCAACCCGGTCCAGGCGCTCCTGATGTTCAATATCGGCGACGCCGAAATGACCGCCGGCGAGCTCCGCTCGCGCGGCTACTACCTGGGCTCGAACGTCTCGTACAATCTCAAAAAGCTGGTCGAGACCGGCTACATCTTCCAGGAACGCTCGCGCGCCGACCGCCGCTCGGTCCGCATCCGCCTCACCCCCAAGGGCGAGGAAGTGGCCGAGGTGATCGATGAACTCTACGATCGTCACCTCAAGTCGATCGACAAGGTCGGCGGCCTGGACGACGACACCTTCGAAGGCCTCAACAAGGCCCTCGGCCGCCTCGAGCGCTTCTGGGTCGACCAGATCCTCTACAAGCTCTAGGCCAGCCCGCCTTCTGCCGGACTTTACCGATGTGGCGCCTGCCGGCGCTGCATCGGTCGCCGGCATTTGTGGCCGGGGTGCCACACCGGCGCGAGATTTTCCCAAACAGCCCGCAGCACTTCTTATTTGTGCCGTAAATTCAGGTAATCCCTGCCTCCGTACCGAGCGATTGGCCTGCTTGGGTACGACCCATTCATAGTTTTTGCGTACACTCGGTTGCAGTTCACAGCTGCTTGACCACGTTGTCGCATAAACCTGTCGGGTGGTAGTGCAAGGCACAACTTGAATGACGGAAGCGAGTGATCCAATGCGGCTGAGTCGGCGTACACTTCTGGGAACCATGGCAGCTACGGGCGCGGCCCTGGCCATGCCGGCTGTCGTGCGGGCACAGGAAGAGGAGTCCTTCTGGGAGAGCCTCACCCGCGGCCGCATGATGCGCGACACCGACAAGGACGGCAACACCGCCACCGCCAACAGTCTCGTGGACACGATCGAGCCGATTCTGTCCTTCGACACCGCCTACAACCTGCAGCTGGCGATCCAGAACCACGAGCAGTTCATCGCTGCCGGCGGCGTCTGGGAACCGCCGACTCGCGAAACCTTCGGCCTGGTGCTGGGCAAGAAGGGCAGGGCCGTCGCCGAGCTGAAGCGTCGCCTGATGACCAATGGCGACATGACCTTCGAAAAGCGCATCAACAGCGAGTTCGACGATAAGCTCGACGCTGCCGTGCGCGTCTTCCAGGCCCGTCACGGCCTGATCATCAACGGCCAGATCGACGAGCCGACCTTTTACGCCCTTGCCGTGCCGGTCGAATATCGCCTCAACCAGCTGCGCCTGAATGCCATGCGCATCGAGCAGTGGGCCTCGGCCCTGTCCGATCGCTATGTCGTGGTCAACATTCCGGCCGCCAAGATCGAGGCCGTCGAAGGCGGGCAGGTGGTGCAGCGCCACACGGCCGTCGTCGGCAAAGTCGACCGCGCCACCCCGATCCTCAATTCCAAGGTCCACCAGGTCAAGTTCAACCCCTACTGGACGGTGCCCAAGAGCATCATCGAGAAGGACCTGATCAAGTACATGAACGAGGATCCGGAATATCTGACCAAGTTCCGCATCCGCATCTTCGACGGCAACGGCAACGAACTGCAGCCCACCGATATAGACTGGTCGACCAAGGATGCCGTCAAGTACACCTTCCGGCAGGACCCGGGCGCCGAGAACTCGATGGGCCACTGCAAGATCGACTTCTACAACCCCTACGACGTCTACATGCACGACACGCCGCAAAAGGCGCTGTTCGGCGAAAACGCCCGCTTCCATTCCTCGGGCTGCGTGCGCTGCGAGGGCATTGACAGCCTCGCTTCCTGGCTGCTGCGCGACAATGGCGGCTGGGATCTCCCCACTGTCCAGGCGGCCTTCGAGGGCGGCCTGCGCGAGGACGTGCCGCTGTCGGTGCAGGTGCCGATCCACACCACCTACATCACCGCCTGGGCCAATCGGCAGGGCACGGTCAGCTTCCGTGACGACGTCTATAATTTCGACGCCCAGGGCACGGTGAGTTTCGCTCAGGGCTGATGACCATGACCGGAGACGCCAGGTCAGCCGGTCAGGTCTATTTCGAGTTCACGCAGCTGGGCGGCCAGATGCGCGTGGCCGCCATCGATGCGACCACCGGCATTGAAGTGGTGCTCGTCGCTCCGCTGACCGCCTCGCGTCTGCACATGCAGACCCTCGCCGTGGCCAAGCTCCGCCGTCGCCTCGCCACCGAGCCTGCGCCGGACGCGCCGCGGCGGTTGTTCTAGAGGGCGCGATTGCCGCCGCATGTGCCCGATCCGGGATCGGGCAGCCGCACTAGAGCCCGCAGCGCTTCGTCTCACCGCCAAACGTCACATAGGTGTCGGTCACCGAATTGTACGACCGATAGCGCGCCTTGCAGCGGCTCTTGTGGTCGGCGCTCAGGTCGAGCCCACCGCTCCACTTGAACGTGCCGATCCGCACGCTGTCGCGGGTGCGGATGCCGCTCGAAGAGACGCTGCGGTCCTGCTGCACGCCCAGCCAGGGCGTCGAAAAGCCGAAATTCCACGATGCGGCGGCGACGGGCGTGGCCGCCAGTCCGAACGCCAGCGTGGCCGTAGCGATCACAGTTGCAAGCTTCATTTTTCTCTCCCTGGTGGTGCGACAGTTCGCGCGTCAACGGCACAATCGGTCGAGGGTTGCAGCCGATGGCGACAATTCGCGCACACGGGCCTCTTTTCCTCGACGCCAGAGTAAGCCATAATTCTCTCGTTCGCGCGACTGGCGAGAAAGATGGGGAACCATCGGGGAACGCGAACCACAGAGAGCCGCTCGCCTGGGCACCCAATTTTTTCGACCGGGAGCCCCCATGTCTGGATCACAGACCCCTGAGCCTACCATCCGCCCTTGGAATCGCGCGTCACGCCGTGATAACGCAACCGCCATGCCCCTTCCTGCGCACACTTGCGAGGTCATCAGCCCATGAACGCCCTCACGTCCCCCTCGCTGTTTCCGGAATTTTTCTCGGACTCCCTGCTCGAGAGCGATCCCGAGATCGCTGAGGCCATCAAGCTCGAACTCGGCCGGCAGCGCCACGAGATCGAGTTGATCGCCTCGGAAAACATCGTCTCCCGCGCCGTCCTCGAGGCGCAGGGCTCGATCATGACCAACAAGTATGCCGAGGGCTATCCGGGCAAGCGCTACTATGGCGGCTGCCAGTATGTCGACATCGCCGAAACCCTCGCCATCGAGCGCGCCAAGCAGCTGTTCGGCGCCGCCTTTGCCAATGTGCAGCCCAATTCGGGCAGCCAGATGAACCAGGCCGTGTTCCTGGCGCTGCTGCAGCCGGGCGACACGTTCATGGGCCTCGACCTCAATTCGGGCGGCCACCTCACGCATGGCTCGCCGGTCAACATGTCGGGCAAGTGGTTCAACGTCGTCTCCTACGGCGTGCGCCGCGACGACAATCTGCTCGACATGGACGACGTCGCCGCCAAGGCGCGCGAGCACAAGCCCAAGCTCATCATCGCCGGCGGCACGGCCTATTCCCGCGTCTGGGACTGGGCCCGGTTCCGCGAGATCGCCGATGAAGTCGGCGCCTATCTGATGGTCGACATGGCCCATATCGCTGGCCTGGTCGCCGGTGGGGCACATCCCTCGCCGGTGCCGCATGCCGATGTGGTGACCACCACCACGCACAAGTCGCTGCGCGGCCCGCGCGGCGGCATGATCCTCACCAACAACGAGGAACTGGCCAAAAAGATCAACTCGGCGGTGTTCCCCGGCCTGCAGGGCGGCCCGCTCATGCATGTCATCGCGGCCAAGGCCGTGGCCTTCAAGGAAGCGCTGCAGCCTGCGTTCAAGGCCTATGCCCACCAGGTGGTGGCCAATGCCCGCGCGCTCGCCGAGACGCTCAAGCAGGAAGGTCTCGATGTCGTCTCCGGCGGCACCGACAACCACCTCATGCTGGTCGACCTGCGTCCCAAGAACGCCACCGGCAAGCGCGCCGAGCAGGGCCTGGGCCGCGCCTACATCACCTGCAACAAGAACGGCATCCCGTTCGACCCCGAAAAGCCCTTCGTCACCTCGGGCATCCGTCTGGGGACGCCCGCCGGCACCACCCGCGGCTTCGGCGAAGCCGAGTATCGGGAAATCGGCAAGCTCATCGTCGAGGTTCTCGATGGTCTGCGCGAGGCCAATTCCGACGAGGGCAATGCCGTCGTCGAGGCCCGCGTCCGCGACAAGGTCATCGCTCTCACCGATCGCTTCCCGATCTATCAGGACTAGGCATGCCAGGCTCTTTCACCACCGCCACGTTTCACCTCTCCCTCGGGGGGAGCGGTCGCCGCAGGGCGGCGGGTGAGGGGGCCTTTCTGCCCGTGCTGAGCAGAGGAGACGCCTGATGCGCTGCCCCTACTGCGGCAATGACGATACGCAGGTCAAGGACAGCCGGCCGACCGACGATTCCAGCGCCATCCGCCGCCGCCGCATCTGCAGCGCCTGCGGCGGACGGTTCACCACCTTCGAACGCGTGCAGCTGCGCGAACTGCTGGTGGTCAAGAAGTCGGGCCGCAAGGTGCCCTTCGATCGCGACAAGCTGGCCCGCTCGGTCAACACGGCGTTGCGCAAGCGCGACGTCGATGCCGAACGGGTCGACCGCATGATTTCCGGTGTCGTCCGGCAGCTCGAAAGCCTGGGCGAAACCGAGGTCACCTCCGACCAGATCGGCCAGTTCGTCATGGAGGGCCTCAAGGGCCTGGACGACGTGGCCTTCGTGCGCTTTGCCTCGGTCTACAAGAATTTCTCGGCCGCCGAGGATTTCAGCTCCTTCCTGCGCACCCTCGCCGACGAGGGGCGCAACCTGGACGAAGACGATTGATCGACCTTGCCGGGCCCGATCGCCGCTGGCTCGATGCCGCCGCGCGACTGGCCCGGTCCGCCCTCGGCGCCAGTCCTGGCCACATGGCTGCCGCCGCCCTGATCGTCGACGATGACCTGCAGGTGCTCGTCGCCCGGGGCGTGACCGGCCGATCGGTGCCTTTTGCCGAAACGCAGGCGGTCGAGGAGGCGCGCGCCGCCGCCCGCGGCAGGACGCTTTACACCACGATCGAGCCCACCAGCCTCTGGGGGCGCACGCCTCCGTCGACCGAAGCGATCATCAAGGCGCGACTGGGACGCGTGGTCATCGGTTGCACTCAGCCCGACCCGGCCCAGTCCGGCCAGGGTCTTGCCCGGCTCCGCGCCGCAGGAATCGATGCGCATCTGGCCGATCATCTCCCGTCCCGCCAGCTCTACGCGGCCGACGCGCTGTCGTTTCGGCTGGGCCGTCCCTATGTCATCGGCAAGCTGATCGTCTCGGCCGACGGCATGATCGGGCGGCCCGATAGCCGCAGCGCCGTGCCGGGCAGCCTGCAGACCCAGCGCTTCGTCGAAATGCTCCGTGCCACCACCGACGGCACCATGATCGGCGCGCAGGCGGCCAAGGTCGACGACCCCAAGCTCTTTGTCCGCATCAAGGGCCTCGACAACCGCATCTACCAGCGCTTCGTCATCGTGGGCGCCCGCGGCCTCGATACCGAGTTGAATCTGGTGGCCGGCGTTTCCGGCCATCCCACTGCCATCATTTCGGTTTCCGACCGTGAGTTCGATGTGCCCGACGCCGTCGGCATCATCGTCGCCGACGGGCGCAACAATCGCCCCGACCTGCGCATGGTCATGCAGGCGATCACCGCCCGCAATGTCGTCACGCTCCTCGTCGAGGGCGGCGCGCGCCTGGTCGAGAGTTTTCTCGCCGCCGAACTGATGGATCGCTTCCACCTGATCACCACCGACGACGTCATCGGCAGAGGTGGGATTCCCGCCACCATGCTGGGGGGGCTCGATGGCCGGCTGCGGGCTGCCGGACTCGTCGAGGTTGACCAGCGGACGCTGGGGCCCGATAAGCTCCGCACCTTCGAACGCGAGAGATGATCGGGACGAATGATGGCCGAGACCTCACCCCCCAAACCGGCACCCAAATCGACCAAGCCGACCTCGGCGCGGCCGGCCCAGCCGGCATCGGGCAAGACCGCCAACCAGCGCGGCGCGGCCCGACTCGCGGCCGTGCAGGCGCTCTACCAGATGGAAGTCGGCCACCAGTCGCTCGAAGATACGCTCAGCCAGTTCAGCGCCTTCCATCTCGGTCGCGAGATCGAGGGCGAGCAATATCTGCCCGCTGATGCCGATTTCTTTCGTCAGATCGTCGGCGGCGTCATCAAGCACCAGCTGCTGATCGATCCGGCCATCGATACCGCGCTCACTGACGACTGGCCGGTCGGCCGGATCGATGCGACTCTGCGCGCCATCCTGCGGGCCGCCGCCTTCGAGCTGCTCAAGCGCCAGGATATCCCGCCCGGCGTGGTCATCACCGAATATGTCGACGTCGCCAAGGCCTTTTACGAAGACGACGCCCCGGCGCTGGTCAATGGCGTGCTCGATGCCATCTCGAAAACCGTGGTGCGCGACAAACCCTGAGCGTCCGTCCGGCTTGACCCTGGTCAATGCGGCGCGCCGGGCGCCAGATAGAACCGTCCGCGCCTTGTGAGGAATTGCTGCATGTCCGCCAATAGCCCCGTCCGCACCATCGCCTTGCTGTCGCTCAGCCAGGCGCTCAACGGCTCCAACGGGGCGATTGTGGTCGCCATCGGCGGCCTGGCCGCCGCCACGCTGGCGCCCGATCGCTCGCTCGCCACACTGCCGGTCACCGCCATGGTCATCGGCCTGGCGCTCACCAGCGGGCTGGCCAGCTATCTCATCCACCGCCTGGGCCGGCGCCATGGCTTCATGCTGGGCGCCGCCTTCAGCCTGCCGGCCGGGCTGCTCGCAGCCACCGCCATCATGATGCACAGCTTCGTGCTGTTCTGCGTCGGACTTTTCCTCGTGGGCATTTCCAATGCCTTTGGCAACCAGTATCGCTTCGCCGCCGCCGACAGCGTGCCGCCCGACTGGAAAGGCAAGTCGATTTCCTTCGTCATGCTGGGCGGCGTGTTCGCCGGTTTCATCGGACCCGGCCTGGGCGGCCTCACCAAGGATGCCATCCCCGGCGCGCCCTTTGCCGGAGGCTTCCTGATCATGGCAGCGCTCTCGGTGGTCACCGTCACCGTCCTCAGCCAGACCCGGCTCGCCCCGACCGTGGTGCGCGTCAAGGGGCAGGAGGGCCGCAGCCTGCGGCAATTGCTGCGCGATCCCGACATCTTTATCCCCATCATCGCCGCCACCACCAGTTATGCCCTGATGACCCTGGTCATGGTCGCCGCGCCGCTCGCCATGGTCTATGTCTGCGGCCTGCCCAGCATCGCCGCCACCACGGCCATCCAGTGGCATGTGGTGGCCATGTTCGCACCCAGCTTCATCACCGGCTGGCTGATCAGCAAGCTCGGGGCGCATCTGACGGCCGGGCTGGGCCTTGCCATGATCGCCGGCGCGGCCATTGTGGCGCTCACCGGGCGCTCGGTGCTGCATTTCGAGGTGGCGCTGGTGCTGCTCGGCGCCGGCTGGAACTTCGGCTTTATCGGCGCCACAGCCTTGCTGTCTGAAAGCTACAGCCCGCAGGAAGCCGCGCGCGTCCAGGGCCTCAACGAGCAGCTGGTGTTCGGCGTGATGGCCATCGCCTCGATCAGTTCGGGTCTGCTGCTCGATCTGGTGGGATGGGAAACCATCAACATCATCGCCATCCCGCTCGCCGCCGTTGCCATCCTCACCCTCGCCTGGGGCGACTTGCGCAAGCGCAGCAAGGCCGCCGCCGCGTAGTGCTTGGGGGAGGGGCGTTGCACTCTCGATAAGGGGTGCGGCTTTCGCTCAAACGCACCCAATAAGCGCCATCCTCGGGTCAAGCCCGAGGCTGGCGGCATGTTTTACGAGAGCGACGCAAAGCGGTCGCAAAACCCCTAGATCGACGAGAGCAGCGACTCGAGGAAGCTCCGGTCGATACCGAACGAGGCCGTGCGGCGCGACTGGATGGCGAACACCTTGCCGTCCTTGGCCCCGTACACGGCCTTGTCGACAACTTTCTTGTTCTTGTCGAAATACACCGCCAGCACGGTGCGATCCTTGATCATCTCGAGCCCGAAGGCGGTGCGCTCGATCTTGGTCTGGATGTAGTAATACGCCGTTTCCTGCCCGAAACTGTTCGAGGTCTGCGGCGATCCGAGCACGGTGGTCACCAGCGCCTGGCTCTGCCCGACACGGATCTGCGCCAGCGCGTCCTGCGAGATTTCGTAGCCCTGGGTCCGCTGCGTGGTCACCGACAACCCGCTGCTGCCGCAGGCGCTGAGCATCAGGCCCAGCACGCTGGCCGCAGCGATCGGGAGCAGGTGGCGTTTGGCGCTAAAAGGCATGATTTGACTTTCCCGATGGCTCTCGACTATAGGCACGCAACAGGCGCCTCGGGCGGTCATGCGACCGCGGACGCCGGACTGTTTAGCTGCCAAATGCCATTGCTGGCAAGCTGGCTTGGGCTTGGTTACTCGCTCCGCTTCAACAGCTTTCAGACCAGCACAGGGTGCGAGCACGCCGCTTCATGATCTTCAACCTGTTCCGTAAAAACACTGCCAACGACGCGGTTTACGCGGTCTATGCCGCTATTGTGGCGCAATCCCGGCAGCCGCATTTCTATGCCGACTGGGGCGTGCCCGACACCGTCACCGGTCGTTTCGACATGATCTGCCTGCATCTGGCGTTGCTGTTTCGCCGCCTGCGGTCCGAGGGCAAGCCGGTCAGCGACTTCGCCCAGGCGGTGTTCGATCTGTTCTTCAAGGACATGGATCGCTCGCTGCGCGAAATGGGGGTAGGGGATCTCTCCGTCCCCAAAAAGATCCAGAAGATGGGCAATCTCTTCTATGGCCTGATGACCAGCGTCAACGAGGCCATGGATCGCGGCGACCCCACCGAAGTGCAGGCGATCATCCTTCGCAACCTCTTTGACGGCAGCCCCGAAGCCGCCGCCGACCGCCTCACCACCTATCTTTTCGCCGAAGCCGAGCGGTTGCAGCGACAGCCGACAGTCGCCATCATCTCGGGCAAGATCGACCTGGGAGCCGCGCCATGACCCCGCTGCCGCCGCGCCTGCGCATCACCGACGCCACCATTCGACTCGATTCCATGCCGCGCGACGGCCGCGACCTCGCTCTGGTCGTGGACAAGCCCGAGCGCGACAGCCTCGCCGCCGAGCTGGGCGTGCTCTCGCTCGATCGCCTCGAGCTCAAGCTCCATGCCGTGCGTTTCCGGGGCGGCATCCGCGTCACCGGGCGGCTCACCGGCCTGGTCACTCAGCAGAGCGTCATCAGCTTTGCGCCCGTCACCCAGGAGATCGGCGAGCCGATCGATCGGGTCTTCCTGCCGGGCACCGAAAAGGACCATGCCGACAAGGCCGACGCCGAGATCTTCGTGGATCTTGACGGCGAGGACATCCCCGACCATTTCGAGGGCAACGAGGCCGATCTGACCGACCTGATCGTCGAAACCGTTGCCCTGGCCATCGATCCCTATCCGCGGGCTCCGGGCGAAAGCCTCGACTCCCTGGGCCTCCCGCCCGTCGAAGAAGAAATCCACCCCTTTGCCGCACTCAGAAAGCTCAAGCAGGACCTCGACGAGAGCTGAGCCGTCCGGTCCGCGCGGACTTGCGCGGGCGAGGCGATTGAGTATGTTGGCCGCAAGCCCGTCGCACGGGCCGGAATCCGGGCAATCATGACCGACTCTATACGTATCTCGGTAGACGCCATGGGCGGGGACCACGGACCTCGCGTGGCTGTCCACGGGGCCCGGCTGGCGCTCAAGGAGCGCAAGAATACCAGCTTCATCTTCCACGGCCGCACCGCCGAGATCGAGCCGCTGCTGGCGCAGTTCCCCGAACTGGGGCCCGTCTCGCGCATCGTGCACAGCGAAAATGTCATCGGCATGGACGAAAAGCCCAGCCAGGCGCTGCGCAAGGGCCGCAACAATTCCTCGATGTGGGCCGCCCTGCAGTCGGTCAAGGATGGCGAGGCGGACGTCGCCATTTCCGGCGGCAATACCGGCGCCCTGATGGCCATGGCCACCTTCTGCCTGCGGCCGATGGAGGGCATTTCCCGCCCCGCCATCGCTGCCATCTGGCCGACCATCCGCACCGACATCATCGTGCTCGATGTCGGCGCGACGGTGGGCGGGGACGCCAAGCAGCTGGTCGACTTCTCGATTCTGGGCGCCGCGCTCGCCCGCGCCCTGTTCGATCAGGAGGCGCCCACCATCGGCCTGCTCAACGTCGGCACCGAAGAGATGAAGGGTCACGACGAGGTCAAGGAAGCCGCCAAGATCCTGGGCTTGGCCAGCGGCGCCGGCTTCGTCTACCACGGCTTTGTCGAGGGCGACGACATTGGCAAGGGCACCGTCGACGTCGTCGTCACCGAGGGCTTTGCCGGCAATATCGCGCTCAAGACCGCCGAAGGCACCGCGCGGCAGGTCGGTACCTATATCCGCAACGCCCTGCGCGCCGACATCGTCTCCATGCTCGGCGCGGCCATTGCCGGCCAGGCCCTGCAGGCGCTCAAGCGCAAGCTCGACCCACGCAACATCAATGGCGGCGTCTTCCTGGGGCTCAACGGCATCGCCATCAAGAGCCATGGCGGCACCGACGAGGTCGGCTACAAGGCCGCCCTCGGGCTCGGCTACGAAATGGCGCGCAGCCGCGTGCTCGACAAGATCGGGGAGGGCATGCGCCGTTTCCCCACCCTGAACACCCAAGGGTCGGTCAGCGACCCGGAACCCGAGGCCAAACCCGCGTGACCGAAAAGCGTACCTTCATCCGCAGCGTCGGCGCCTATCTGCCGGCACAGGTGATGACCAATGACGATCTGGCCAAGATCGTCGACACTTCCGACGAGTGGATCGTGCAGCGCACCGGCATCCGCCAGCGCCACATCGCCGCCGAAGGCGAGAACACCTCCGACCTGGCCGCCGCCGCCGGCCGCAAGGCGCTGGAAAACGCCGGCCTGGCCATCGAGGACATCGACCTGATCATCGTGGCCACCACCACGCCCGACATGACCTTTCCGGCCACCGCGGCCGTGGTCCAGCAAAAGCTCGGCATGCATCACGGCGCTGCCTTCGACATCCAGGCCGTCTGCTCGGGCTTTGTCTATGCCGTGGGCACCGCCGACAGTTTCTTGAAGAACGGCCTCGCCCGCCGCGCCCTGGTCATCGGCGCGGAAACCGCCTCGCGCATCCTCGACTGGAACGATCGCACCACCTGCGTGCTCTTCGGCGACGGCGCCGGTGCCGTGGTGATGGAACTGGCCAAGCCCGGTGAGACCGAACGCGGCATCCTCGCCACCGCCCTGCGCTCGGACGGCCACCACTGGAACAAGCTCTATACCGATGGCGGCCCCAGCTCGACCAAGTCGATGGGTCATGTCCGCATGGAGGGCAAGGAAGTCTTCAAGCACGCCGTCGGCATGATCACCGACGTGGTCTACAAGGTGCTCGAGGACACCGGCCACACCATTGACGATCTCGACTGGTTCGTACCGCACCAGGCCAACAAGCGTATCATCGACGGCGCCGGCCAGAAACTCGGCCTTCCCCCCGAAAAGGTCGTGGTCACCGTCGACCGTCACGCCAATACTTCGGCCGCCTCGGTGCCGCTCGCCCTCAATACCGCCGTGGCAGATGGCCGGATCAAGCGCGGCGATCTGGTGATGATCGAGGCCATGGGTGGCGGTTTTACTTGGGGTGCGTCACTCATAAGGTGGTGATTGCCAAGGCAGATTGCCAACCGACACACTCTGACGGTAGTCTCTCTCCATCCCGAGGGTGGGCTCCTCATGGGATCAATGCCCAGTTTGGCGAAACGGGGGGAACCAATGACTCAGAAGACTGTAACGCGTGCGGACCTGGCAGAAGCCGTCTACGAATCTGTGGGACTGTCCCGAACCGAATCGGCCGAACTGGTCGAGCGCGTGCTCGACATGATCGGCGAGGCGCTGGTGAAGGGGGAAAACGTCAAGCTTTCCTCTTTCGGATCCTTCCAGGTGCGCTCCAAGAACGAGCGGATCGGCCGCAATCCCAAGACGGGTGAGGAAGTTCCCATCCTGCCGCGGCAAGTTCTGGTGTTCAAACCCAGCAACGTGTTGAAATCCAAGATCAACAAATCTATGGTTCGCGCTGGAAAATAACAGTTTCCTGGCGGTGTACCTCGTTGGAAAAATCTCCGGACGCGTTTCGCACGATTTCCGAGGCGGCTGAGGAACTCGACCTTCCGCAGCACGTGCTGCGATTCTGGGAGACCCGGTTTTCCACCATCAAGCCGCTCAAGCGCGGCGGAGGTCGCCGCTATTACCGGCCCGAGGATGTGCTGCTGCTCAAGGGCATCCGCCATCTGCTCTACGATCAGGGTTTTACCATCAAGGGGGTGCAGCGCATCCTCAAGGATCAGGGCATCCGCTATGTCGTGGGCATTGGCGAGGGCCGGCCGATCGACCCGCTGGTTACCGCACCCGCCGACGACGAGCCGTCATTGGAGGCTCCCTTGGTCGAGCCCGCGCTCGACCACGAGGTCAGCATCGACGCGCCGCGCCTGCCGCGCCTCGCCGCGGCCCTCACCGGCCGCGCCTTTGGCGCCAAACCGCCGGTCGAGCCGCCGGCGCCCGCGCCAGCGGCGCTGACCGAGACCGACCGCGAAAAGCTCTCCGACGTGCTGCGCGAACTGCTCGACTGCAAGCGCATCCTGGAACGCGCCCGCGAAGGCTGAGCCGGCATGTCGAAAACCACGGCCGCCACGCTGGCCCTTGCTGCCGCCCACGTCGCCTTCACGCCCCATCCCTACGACTACGACCCGGACGCGCCGCGCGTCGGTCTGCAGGCTGCGGCGGCGCTCGGGGTCGCGCCCGAACAGGTGTTCAAGACCCTGATGGCCGAAGTCGACGGCAAGCCGGTCTGCGTCGTCGTGCCCTCCGACTGCGAAGTCTCGATGAAAAAGCTGGCGGCAGTATTCGGCGGCAAGTCGGCGCAGATGATGAAGCCGGCCGATGCCGAGCGCATCACCGGCTTCAAGGTCGGCGGCATCAGCCCCTTCGGCCAGCGCAAGAAGGTGCCCACGGCCATCGACCAAACCGTCGCGCTGTTCGACCAGGTGCTGATCAATGGCGGCCAGCGCGGCCTGCTCGTCGGCCTCACCCCCGCCGACGCCACCCGCGCCGCCGACGCCAAGGTCGCCGACCTCGTCGCCTGACACCCAGCCTCTCCTCCCGAAGGGCGGATGAGGGGGTGCTTCAGCATCTTGAGGCAAGTGGGGTATGTCGCCGGGAGGTTTTTCCGCTCGGCGTCCAACCCACCGCTGTCATCTCTGCGAACCTTTTTCGCCGGGCGAGACGTCCCTGCCTTCGCAGGGATGACCCCTGCGTTGGCTGCTCTCCCCATGCCCTTCCACCCCCTTGGCGGCGCGGGCAAACTAAAATATGACTTAACCCATCACCATTTAGAGCTTCGAAAAAGTGCCCGAAGAAAAATCCGTCCTGCGCGACGTCGATGCCGACGCCATCCGCCTTGCCCGCACCTTGCTCCGCACCGCCCGCGCCGGGGCGCTCTCGGTCATCGATGCGATCACCGGGGCGCCGGCCGTCAGCCGGGTCGGGGTCGCCACCGATCTCGACGGCAGCCCGATCCTGCTGCTCTCCGGCCTGGCGCCGCATAGCGCGGCGCTGCGCGCCGACCCGCGCTGTGCCCTGCTGCTGGGGGAGGCGGGCAAGGGCGATCCGCTGGCCCATCCGCGTATCAGCATTGCCGCTGCCGCCACCGAAATCGACCGCGACAGCCCCGAGCACGCCCGGCTGCGCACCCGCTATCTCAACCACCAGCCTAAGGCCAAGCTCTATGCCGACCTGGGCGATTTCCGCTTCTTCCGCCTCGTCCCGTCCGCCGCCAGCCTCAATGGCGGCTTCGGCAAGGCCTATGCGCTCACGCCCGATCACCTGCTCGTCCGCTCCGCCATCACCGACGACCTCGCGGCCCGCGAGCCCGGCGCCGTCGAGCACATGAACGAGGACCATTTCGACTCGGTCGATCACTACGCTCGCTTCTACCTCAAGGCCACCAAGGGCAACTGGGCCCTGACCGGCATCGAACAAGACGGCTTCACCCTCGCCCTGGGCGACGACATCCGCCGCATCTTCTTCGACACCCCCCTCGCCACCGCCGACGACATGCACCTCACCCTGGTCCGCATGGCCCGCACCGCCCGCGCCGGGCTGGAGGAGTAGGGGGGCGACCCAGCCACTCTCCGCCCCGGGCCGATCTTGTGCCGCGATTCCAGTGATCCAGATGGAGCGCCGGCAGCCACCGACGCCGCGCGCTGGCACTAGGCGGCCTCTTCGGCCTCGATAATGTCGAGATCAAATGTCGGTTCAAACGGAAGCTGTGGCATCCGAGATCGCATCTGGGAGTTGGCGACCGCGAAGAGGTCAGCGAACTTCGTCCAAACGACCGTGCGAGCAATCTGTTTTGCTGCGTACATGGGATCGGATCCTGCATACGTGAAGGTAAAGGCATAGGTGGCGTCGAAGTCCACCTTGGTTCGCTCTTTGCTTTCTGTTCGTCCGCACTCGAACTTAACGTGACAAAAGTGCAGTTCGCCGTCCTGAGTGGGCTTCGTGAGGGCCGCCCCGACACTAAGCTTGCTGGCGTCCCCTGCCTCATCGCTGGCGGGAAGTTGTAACGCGTTAATCTCGAACAGCAGGATCGCCCCAATTCCATACGCATCGCCCTTCTTGGTGGCGGCTGCCTGTCGGGTTTTATTAGCCATGCAGCCGTTCTCCCCAGACGTTGTCTTCTTCCAGGGACGGAACAAAGCCAGCGATTTGATGAATGTCGAGGCGCTGTAGCGATCCCGCCCGCTCCATCACCGATCGATGATAAAGCGTGCGCTGCCGCTTAGCGCTGGCCACGTGAAGTAGTCGGACCTCCGCTTGAACATCGCGAAGCACTGTATTCACGCGATCAGAGAACCTATCGCAGTCCACCTTTTGGGTTACCGCATCCGCTACCCAGGCGTTCAAAGTGCAGCCGGCCTCGGCCGCCGCCACGGCGGCTTGACGATGAAGTTCTTTATCCAGCCGCACATTGAAAGTGCCGCTAAACGCTTTCTGAGGATCTTTGCCCAGTTCCCGACAGGCGTCCAAATAGTCGTCGACGAGAGACTTTAGCGCGTCCTCTACTTCAGAAGCGGAATCCACCTGCGCCACCAGCACGTCATCGATGTGAAGAACGCGCACGAACAAAGCCCCGTCCTCGTACTCCACCGAGGCCTGGAACCCATTGTAGCTGACGGTCTTCATATTAATCCCTTTTCCTCGAGCTTCTCGCGGATCTGCCTAACCAAGTACGGCTTAATATCGTTGCCAGGGTGGGGCTCGTGAAGAAGGATGAGGTGTCCAGTCGACGAATTGTGAAATCGACGTCCCGAGCCTTTGCCCGAACTCTCCGCGTAGCCAAGCATTCCCAAGAGCCGCTGCACGTCCCTGTACGGAAACGGGCCGCTGCAAGCCTTGAAGTCAGCAATAAGCTTTTCGAGCCGGCCCATAGCCTCTCTTTCTGCAAGCTACGTGGTTTGTCAAGCTTCAGCAACTAAAAAGTAGTTGCAATTCTGTTTGCCGCGTCACCGCCGATGGTTGACGTAGGCGACGCGCCATTTTGCGCGCATCGCCTACGGGCAGCCACTGCAGAGGCTATTTCGGGCTTTGTTCCAATTGCCCCAAAAATGCCTCTTGCCTCAAAAGCTCACGTTCTGTAGGCACTCGGCTCAGTCGGGGTGTAGCGCAGCCTGGTAGCGCATTTGTCTGGGGGACAAAGGGTCGTCGGTTCAAATCCGGCCACTCCGACCATTCTCCCCTCCTATTGGTTGACCTGTCGCCGCTTCCGGCCCAGTCTTGCCACGTGGCGCGACCAGCCATGTCGCGCGCGTTTCGAGGGATGTGATCATGCGTCTGGGAGTGTCCGCCGCCCTCGTTCTGGCCCTGACCGGAGCCGCCTTGGCCCAGCCGACGCCGGGCGTACCGGCCGCGCCCGAGAGCGTGCAGGCGCGCATCGGCGCCGTCATGCTCTATTTCGTGGGCGGTCGCAGCCGCGCGGAGGCCGGCGACGACGCGTTCAATCCCTTCGGCATGGATGCCGACTCGCTGCTCTTTGATGCGGGCGCCTTCTTCATCGTCAGCGACTGGACCGAGGCCCCGCTCAAGGAAGGCGAGCTGGCGGTCTATCCGCAATTTGTCATGCCGCGCGGGCAGGGGACTCCGAGCCCGGCCACCCCGCCGATCATTCCGTTTGCCGTGCTGCAGCAGGGCGTCTGCCATGCCGGCTACGTGGCCGGCTATCCGGTGCCCGACACGGTCTATGCGGTCGAGCTGGGGGCTGCCCCCTGTCACGCCGAAAGCGTTGTGCAGCTGGTCGCCGACGCCTATCTCCTCGCCCAGCCCGAACCCGAAGTTCCCGTCACCCCCGGACCCGCCGAACTGCCGGCCGGCACGCCCGGCTTTGATCCCGCCGCGCCGCGCGACGAGGATCTGCAGAGCGCCGTCTACGCCGCCTACCAGGCCGTCTACGATCAGGCGCTGGCCACGCCCAATTACCAGTTCTGGGACGGCAGCGATTTCGCCCCGGCCCGCGAGGCGGTGACGGCCGCGCTTGCCGAAGCCGGGTTCGGCCGGCTCGGCGTGGCGGCCGCGCCGGCTGCCGATCCGGTCGCCGCCATGGCCTGCGCCGAGCCGGGCGAAACCGCCCTGCGCATTGCCTTCACCCCCGATCGGCTCGGTATCACCGTGGCCGCCGCCAGCGCCCGGCGCGTCTATGCCTATCGCTACGACTTCGCCATCTCGCCCGACCTGCAGATCATCGCGCCGCGCGACTGTGCCGTCTCCGGACCCGGCCGCGCCGGACCGCGCAGCCACTGAGCCTGCGGAGACTTTACGTGCTGCCCCTGCGCCTCGATCTCTGGCGCGAGACCGAGACCGGTCGCGCCACACTGATCAACCTCTCGGAAAACCACACCTATCGCGTCGATGGCCCCGACGGCGCCTTTGCGCTGCGCCTGCACCGGCCCGGCTATCAGAATGTCGCCAGCATTTTGAGCGAACTGGCCTGGATCGAGGCGCTCGCCCGCGACACCGACCTGCCGGTCGTCCGCGCCGTGCCGGGTCGCGACGGCGCAGTGCTCCAGCCCGGCGCCGCCGATCGCCATGCCGTGCTCTTCCGCTTCATGCCCGGCCGGGAGCCGAAGCACGGCAGCCCGGCGCTTTTTGCCACTCTGGGCGGCTTTGCCGCCCGCGCCCATCTGCATGCGCAGTCCTGGTCGCGGCCGCCGGGCTTTGTCCGTCCCACCTGGTCGGCGGCCACCATGCTCGGGCCCGACGGCCTCTGGGGCGATTGGCGCGCCGCGCCCGGTGTCGCTCCGTATCGGCCGCTGCTCGACAGCCTCGCCGAACGCCTCGCGCACGCCCTCTCGGTCTATGGCACGACACCCGACCGGTTCGGCCTCATTCATGCCGACATGCGCCTCGCCAATCTGCTGGTTGACGGGTCGGCCACCACGCTGCTCGATTTCGACGACTGCGGCTTCGGCTGGTTCGTCTACGATCTGGCCGCTGCGCTCTCGTTCATCGAGACCGGCGCCGACCGTGCCGCACTGCAGGCGGCCTGGCTCGACGGCTACCGCGCCATCCGCCCGCTCGCTCCGGAAGATCTCGCCATCATTCCGACCCTGATCCTGCTGCGCCGCATGGTGCTCCTCGCCTGGATCGGCAGCCATGGCGAAACCGCACTGGCCCAGGCCCATGCCGCCGATTTTGCCGCCGACACCGCCCGCCTCGCCCGCCACTGGGGGGCAGCCCTTTAGCCGCCGTCAGCCGCGACGCGTCGCCGGCGTCTCGGGCACGAAATTGAGCGTGCAGAAGCCCCACACCAGCCCGTACATCAGCCACATGTGCCGCCAGTGCTCGCCTTCGTGCAGGCTCGCGCACATGACGATGCCGATCAGCGAGATCAGCAGCACCAGCGTGATATCGCTCTTGGTCCGCCGGTAGTTGAGGATCGACACCACCACGCTGCCCACCACCAGCGCGATCCACGAGAATCCGCCCACCCAGCCATAGTTGACGAACGAGCTCAGCCAGATGTTGTGGATCGGTTCGGGAAAGATCTTTTCCAGCTGCAGCACGCCCACCCCGATGGGGTTCTGCAAGATCATCGGCAGCACCAGCATATAGCGCGAATAGCGGCCTTCCTCGCCCAGGTCGTAGGACTTGGCAAAGGTCAGCCGGTCGAGCAGCTTTTCGGTGAATTCTCCCGACGTGAGGGCGATGGCTGCAAACAGCACCAGCCCCACCAGCATTATCCCGCCCGCCATCAGCACCAGCTGCTTTGGCCGCTTGCGGTAGTGGAAGACGAAATGGGCGAACAGGCACAGCATCACCGCCACCACCGCGATGCGCGAGAACGAGAGCAGGATGCCCAGCACGATCAGCCCCATCGCTCCCAGATAGACCAGCTTGGCGGTCCGGGGGCGGAACAGGAAATAGGCGCAGAACATCACACCGGGGATCAGGAACGAGCCGTACATGTTGGGGTCGTCGATCAGCCCGCGCGCCCGCCCGTCCCAGGTGAGCGCCGCGTTCTGCAGCACAAAACCGATGCTGCCCAGCGTCGCGGCAATGCCGCTCGAAACGATATAGACCTTCATGAAGGTCTCGAACCGCCGCAGGGTCCAGCTCATGGACACGAAAGCCCCGATCAGCCCGATGCTGATCGCGAAGGTCTTGGCGATCAGCTCGAAGATCACGTTCTCTTCGGCCAGATGCGGCAGCGACGCCAGAATGTAGGCCATCGCCCAGCCGCCCAGCAGCAGCGTCAGGAACATCGTCCGGCTCGTCACCTGCGGCCGGGCCGCCAGCGTCAGCGAGGCGAGCGTCACCAGAAACGAGCTGATATAGAGCAGGTCCACCGGCGAGGGCCGCATCAGCGTATAGTTCATCGCCAGCACGGCCACGAGGAACAGGAAGTCCCGGGTCGTCAGCACGGCAAACCGCAGCCCGTTCAGGCTGACCGTATGCGAGCCCGGCCCGCTGCGGGCGCTTCCCTCCGCGCTCATGGCGTCAACCCGTAGCCGAGCAGCCCTTCGGCCACCCCCAGCCCGTCGCAATCGGCCGCGCTGGCGGCAAAATAGCTCTCGACCGTTTTCGTGCGGCAGCCATAGACCGGCACCGTGCCGGGCTGGACCTCGGCAAACAGCCATCCCGCTGTCCGCTCGCGCACGAAGCCCGGCGCACAACTGCCCTCGACCGCCAGTTTCTGCACCGGCCCGCGCCCACATTCGGCGATCTTGCGGCTCGGGCTGCCCTGCGGCGCCCGCGTCAGCAAATAGGCCACCAGCCGGTCCTGCCGCAGGTCGCTGCGCGCGCCGGTCAGCGGCCCGGTTGATGTCACATACCCGGTCCCGTCGCCCCAGCGGGTGAGGGCCATCCCCACCTGCACCGGCACGGGCGCGTCACCCACCACCAGCGTCACGGCGTGCTGCACCAGATGGCGGCTCTCGAACCCCTTGCCCGGCGGCACATAGACATAGCTCAGCAGCAGCGGCCCGCGGATCGTCGTGCTGCCGCTATGGGCGTCGAGCAGGCCGGCATAGGCGATCAGGTCGGTCTCGGCTGGTCGCTGCCAGTCCGACCCGTCAATGCTCAGCAGCGGCTCGTCGAGGTCGACGAAACCCACCTTGTCGGCCGAAAGCGACAGCCGCAATCCGCCGAACCACGGGTCGGTCGCTACCGCCGCCACCCAGCCCTGCGTCGCCAGAAAGCCCGCGCCGGTCCCGACAAAACCGATGGCGCTGGCCGCGCCGCCCAGACCCGGCTCGTCCCAGCTGCCCTCGTAATATTTGTGCCAGACGAGCGGCGCATCGATGCGCGCCCGCGCCGCGATGGTCTGCCAGTCCGCGTTGCGCAGGCAATAGGCGTAGTAGAACCCGTCCTCGCCATTGAGCAGCGAACAATCCCCTTCGCCGCTGATCGCATCCGGCCGCGGACCATCCCGTCCCGAAATCACCGTGCCCAGGTCGGTCCAGCTCAGCCCGTCATCGACCGAAATGGCGATGGCCATCGACTTGTCGGTGCGCCCGGCAGTGTAATCGCAGGCCCGCTCCTGGTGCACAAAGCCCAGCAATTCGTCCGGCCGCTGCTGGATGGCGGTCAGCCAGCGTCCGCAGTCGCTGCGGCTTCCCGCTTCGCCCGCCGCCAGAACCGGCCGGCGTGGTCCGGCCATATCGGCAAGGTCCTGTCCGTCGATGGCGTAGGTCGTGCTGTTGGCGCTGAAGCCCCGCATCCGCCCGTCCGGCAGAAGGAACGAGGCAAAAGCCGAGTCGAGCTCGTCGGGAAACGGGCCGCGCACCACCTTGGGCGGTCCCACCCGGATCTGCAGGCAATCGGCGCAGATGCCCTCGGCAGCCGCTGCCGGTCCGCTCGACAGCGCCGTCCACATTCCCGCCAGGGCAAGCAGACCGAGGGCGCGGGGCCGGGCAGGGGTCATTTCCGCTTCAATACGCGTTTTCGGAGTTGAGCAGCCGGATCGGCGTCATCAGCACGATGTAGATATCGAGCAGGATCGACCAGTTCTCGATATAGTGCAGGTCGAACTGCACGCGCTGCATGATCTTGTCCACCGTGTCGGTCTCGCCGCGCCAGCCATTGATCTGCGCCCAGCCGGTGATCCCGGGCTTGACCTTGTGCCGGGCGAAATAGCCTTCCACCGCATCATAGTAGAGCCGGTTGTCCGCCTTGGCCTGCAGCGCATGCGGCCGCGGCCCTACCACGCTCAACCGGCCCTGCAGCACATTGAAGAACTGCGGCAGCTCATCGAGCGACGTCTTGCGGATGAACCGGCCCACCTTGGTGACGCGCGGATCGTCCTTGGTCACCAGCTTGGAGGCATTGGCGTCGCTGCGATCGGTATACATCGAGCGGAACTTGTAGACCTCGATCAGCTCGTTGTTAAAGCCATGCCGCTTCTGCCGGAAGATGATCGGGCCCTTGCTCTCGAGCTTGATGGCGATGGCCGTCGCGACCATGATCGGCGACAGCACGATCAGCGCCACCAGCGCCACCGACTTGTCGAACACCCACTTGAACACCAGGTTCCAGTCCGAGATCGGCCGGTCGGCCATGTCGAACACCGGCACGTCCCCGACATAAGAATAGGCTTTCGAGGTAAAGCGCAGCTGGCTCATATGCGCCGACAGCCGAATGTCGACCGGCAGCACCCAGAGCTGCTTGAGCATTTCGAGCACGCGCTTTTCCGCCGACAGCGGCATCGACACGATCACCAGGTCCACGCGCGTCCGGCGCGCAAACTCGATCAGGTCCGAGACCCTACCCAGCTTGGGCAGGCTTGCCACCGATTCCGGCGAGCGGTCGTCGTTGCGGTCGTCGAACAGACCGATCAGGACGATGTCGCTGTTGGCGCCGCTCTGCAGCGCCGCAATCAGCGCTTCGGCATCCTTGCCGCCACCCACGATCACCGTGCGACGGCGCAGCTTGCCCTGAGCCGTCCAGTGCTGCACCACCGCCCGCAGCGTCACCCGGAACAGCACCAGCAGCAGCGATCCCGAGGCGAACCAGCTCACCAGCCAGACCCGCGACACATAGTCCTGTGCCTTGAACAAGAACACGCCGAGCACGAGAAGGATGAACACCGCCGACCAGCCGCCCAGCACCCGTGCGCATTGGTCGACCAGGGTGCGATAGGCGGTGATGCGGTGCGTCCGCGCCGCGTTGAAGAGAACGTTGGCCACGGCCACCGCGCCCACGATCAGCGGCAGGTAGAAGAAGGTCTCGCCGTCCGCGACATAGATGCTGTAAATGCCAAAGCCCAGGGCGCCGAGCAGCAGCGCTTCCAGCACCTGCGCGATCCCCACCACCACCTTGCTCGAATAGCTCGGCTCTGCCGGCAGTTCGGCGATGCGGGCCGCTGCGGCCGATAGTGCCGCCGGTTCTGCCGCGCTGTCGCGTTGCGCGGTCACATGGTCGAGGACAGCTTGCTTGGGATCGAGTCTGAACATTTCCGGCGTCTGGCTCTGGGCTTGATTGCCCGGACTCTAGGCCGCAAGGAGTGAATACTCGGTGAAGGCAAAAGCCCGGCGGGCCGGCCGTTGCGTCGGTGCAACGCGTTGGCGAACCAGTCGATTCAGGCTCGGCGCGCCGCCAGCACCTGCCGATACAGCGCTTCGATCTGGTCGGTCATGCTGCCGACCGAAAACCGGTCGCGAATGAAGGCCAGCCGCTCGCGCATCTCAGCGTCGGCGCCCACCGGATTGTCCATGAACCCCTGCAGCGCCTGGCGCAGGGCCGGCACGTCGCCAGCCGGCAGCAATCTGGCGGACGTCGGGCCAAAAATCTCCTTGATGCCGCCCACATCGGTGGCGATCACCGGCCGGGCAGCAGAGGCCGCTTCCAGGATCACATAGGGCAGGGACTCGGCCAGCGAGGGCACCACGGCGCAGCGCCCCAGCGCCAGCGTCGGCCGCGCCGGCTTAGCGCCCAGCAAGGTGACCCGATCCACCAGCCCCAGCCGCGCGATCTGGGCCTTTGTCTCGTCCATCAGCGGGCCATCGCCGGCCATCACCAGCGTGGCGGGCCGGCCGTCCGGCGCCCGCACCTCGACCAGCGCGTCGATCAGCGGGGTGATCCCCTTGAGGCTGCGGAACTCGCCGATGAACACGAAGTCCTTGGCGTCCGGGCCCGGCGTGATCGGCTCGAATTCGTCCGGGCGCAGCCCGTTATGGATGACCGGCGTCGGCTGCGTCGGCTTGGCCACGGTGTCGAGAAAGGCGTTCCGGGCAAAGGCGCTTTCGAACACGAACCCGTCGGTCATGCCCAAAACTGCCTGCTCGAACAGCCGGAACAGCATGCCCACAGGCGAGCCGGCCGCATAATGCAGCATCCCCCCATGCGGGGTATAGATGGCGACACGCTTGCCGGACCCTGGGCGCCCCCAGCGCGCATTGAGCCCACCCTTGGCACCGTGGCCATGCAGCACGTCGATCGCCAGCGTGCGGGCGAGCCGGCGGATGGCAAAGGGGGCCGTCAGGTCGCCGACCCCGATCGTGCGCGGCATGGGCATGCTGTGGATGCCCAGCTGGGCGAACGGCGCCAGCCCTTTCAGGCGCTCCGCGCTCAGCCCGTCCGAGGTCAGGCTGTCGGCGACAATGCCGATCTGATGTCCGCGCGCGGCCAGTTCGCGCGTCAGGTCGTTGACGTGGCGAAACAGGCCGCCCACCGGGGCGCGCAGGATCTGCAGGATACGCAGCGGCGCTTCGGCCATCAGAACCAGCGTTCGGAGACGACGATTGTGTCGCCCGGGAAGATCGGGAAGTCGAGGTCGACCGAGCCCTTGGCCATTTCCGGCCCCTGCTTGCGGTAGATCACCGCACGTGTCCGGTCGGCTGTGTCCGAATAGCCGCCGGCCGTGCTGATCGCAGCGCGCACCGTCATGCCGTAGACATACGGGAACTGACCGGCAGTCTTGACCGCGCCCTGGATGAAGAAAGGCCGGTAAGTCTCTATTTCAACTGCAACACTTGGCTCCCGGATATAGCCGTCGGCCAGCGCCGACGTGATGATGGCCGCAGCCATCTGGGTGGTCTTGCCGCGCACCGCGACCGCACCCACCAGCGGCAGCGCCACGGCGCCGCCATCATCGACGCGATAGCTCTTGGACATTTCGGCTTCGCCATAGACGGTCACCCGCACCACATCCCCGGTGTCGAGCGTATACGGCCCCTTGCTTTGCACGAGATAGGTGGACGGACGCGCGTTGAGCGCGCACCCTGCCAGGGGGATCAACAGCAAAAGCAGAAAAAGCCTGAACCAACGCATCGCAAAAACTCTATCGCACCACTGCGATCAGTGTCGGCCAGCTATGGTTAAAATTCCTCTAAGCGGCTGTCACTGCGTTGCGAATTGCACGAGCTTAACGGAATACTTACCACGTCGGGCCGATAAAACCGCATGGACATGAGGTGGTTGCATGAGCGTAAATGAGTCTTCGGCCGACGATGTGCGCATTGATCTGAACGCTCTGTTCGGCGCGGTGCTGTCGCGCTGGCTGCGCATCGTGCTCGTCACTGTCGTTCTGCTCGCGGCGACCTTTGCCGTGCTGCTCTTTGTGCCAAAACTCTATGAATCCTCGGCCAGCATCCTGGTCGAGCAGCGCGCCAATGCCTTCACCCGCGTCGGCAATGAGCAGCAGAACGCCAGTTCCATCACCGTGGATGCGCTGACCTCGAGCCAGATCGAACTGATCCGCTCGCGCGATACCCTGCTCGAAGTGGTCGATGCCCTCAATCTGCGCGATGTCCGCGAATTCAGCGGCGCCAGTGCGTCCCCGCTGGGCGTGCTGCTGCAGATCTTCGGGGTCAAGCCCGAGGTCAAGAGCGGCGACGAAAAGGTCATCGAAAACCTGACCGAGCGCCTCTCGGTCTCCCAGGAGGGGGCGTCCTCGGTCGTCTCGGTGCGGGTCCAGTCAATGGATCCCCAGCTCGCCGCCGACATCGCCAACGCCATCGCCAATGCCCATGTCAAGCGCCGCGCCGACCTCTCGCTCGCCGACACCGCCGTCGCCTCCGGCTGGCTCGAGACTGAGATCGCCAAGCTGCGCACCCGCGTGCAGGACGCCGAGAACGCCGTCGCCAACTACAAGGCCGACAACGACCTGTTCCAGAGCGGCTCGGGCACCTCGTCCATTCTCGACCAGCAGCTCTCCAACATCGCCACCCAGATCACGTCGGCCCAGGAGCGCAAGAACTCGGCCCAGTCGCGCGCCGACATCATCCTGGGCCTGCTCAAGGCCGGCCAGCCCATCGATGGCGTCGCCGACGTGCGCAATTCGATGATCATCCAGAACCTCTCGCAATCGCAGGCGACGCTGCAGGGCGAACTGGCCCAGCGCTCCTCGACGCTTCTGCCCAATCATCCGACCATCAAGGCGCTCAAGGCCCAGATCGACGCCATCGGCAGCCAGATTGCCGCCGAAGGCCGCAAGGTCGCCGGCGCCCTGCAGGCCGAGGCCGAGGTGGAAGCCAATCTCGAGCAGTCGCTCAACGACGACCTGGCGCGCCTCAAGCTCTCGGTCTCCGCTGCGGCGCGCGACACGGTCACGCTCGACAGCCTGCAGCGGGAAGCCAAGGTGCAGCGCGATCTGCTCGAAAGCTATCTCGCGCGCTATTCCGACGCCGCCTCGCGCACCGACTCGAGCTCGGCTCTGCCCGATGTCCGCGTCGTCAGCCTCGCCGCCCCGTCCGATATCCCGGCCTCGCCCAAGACCGGCCTGGTGCTCGGCGCCGTCGCCTTCGTCGCCCTGGCCGTGCAGATCGGTGCCATTCTCTTTGGCGAACTGACCAGCGGCCGTGTCGTCACCGCGCGCCAGCCCAGCCAGCCCGCTCCCCAGGACATGTCCGACGAGCCCGACCTGTTTGCCGCGCCGCAGCCTGCCGCCGCCGCATCCCAGGCGCCGCGCCGCGGTCTGCTCGATCGCCTCAGGGCGACAGCGCAGCCCGCCGAGGCCATCGAACCTGCCGCCACGGCGGACGTCGCCCCTGTGGCAGCTGCCCCTGCGCCGGCGGCGATTGCCGAGCCGCCGCCGGCCCCGGCCACCCGCACCGTCGAGCCGCAGCCTGCAGCCGCTCCGGCCGCCGAACCGGCCGAAAAGCCGGCCCAGTCGGCGGGCACCGCCGCCCTCGAACTCAGCAACCTCGCCGCCGATATCGCCATCGGTCGGGTGCGCATCGTCATGCTGGCCGCGCTCAGCGAATTCGACGACGTCCAGGGGGTCGCCGATCTGCTCGTCGAGAGCGCCCTTGTGCGCGGCCTGAGCGTCGCCACCATCGATGCCGGCAGCGGTCGGCTCTCCGCCGAACTCGGCCTCACCGATCTTTCGGTCGATGCCGCCAGTTTCGGCGATGTCGTGCACAAGGTCAGCGAGGGCCTCGCCACTGTGCCCTGGGGGCAGCAGCCCGCGCTCGAGCGCCGCTCGATGAAGCCCATCACCCTGATCGAGGCCCTCACCGACATCTACGAAGTGGTGATCGTCTCCACCGGCCGGATCGGCGTCACCTCGGCTCTGCCCATGTTCTCGGGCGTCAGCGGCCGGCTGGTGGTCGTATCGGGCCAGGCCTATCCCGACCGCAGCGCCGTGCAGGCCACCCTCGCCGAAGCCGCCTCCCTGGGCTACGAGGTCGGCCAGCTGGTCGCCGCGCCGCCGCAACGCTCCGTCGCCTGATGCGACGGTTCCGCTATGCTGCCATCCGTGCCATGTTCGAGGTGCTCTGGGCGTCCCAGCTCACCGCGCTGATCCGCCGGCTGTCGAGCTCACGCGGCGTCATCTTCACCCTCCACCGCGTCCTGCCCGATCTGCCGACCGATTTTTCGCCCAACGCCATCCTGCAGGTCACCCCGGACTTTCTCGAGTTCACCATCACCCGGGTGCGCCAGCTCGGCCTGGACATTGTCGATCTGGACGAAGGGCTGCGCCGCATCGAGGCGCCCGAGCGCGAGCGCCCCTTCGTGGTGTTCAGCTTCGACGACGCCTACCGCGACAACCTGCGCTACGCGCTGCCCATTCTGCGCCGCACGCAATGTCCCTTCACCCTTTACATCCCCACCGCGCTGGTCGATGGCGTCGGCGAGGTCTGGTGGCAGGCGCTCGAAGACATCATCGCCAGGCAGGACGCCGTTGCCGTCACCTATCTGGGCGAGACCGACTATTTGCCCACCCATACGCTGGCCGAAAAATACGAGGCCTATGACGATCTCTACTGCCGCATGCGTGCCATGCCCGAGGCCGATCGCGTCCAGCTTATCCGCGCCCTCGCGGCCCAGTACGGCATCGACCTGAACGCCCATTGCCGCAGCCTGATCATGGACTGGGCCGAGCTCAAGACCTTTGCCGGCGATCAGCTGTGCACCATCGGCGCCCATACCGTGCACCATTACGAGCTGGCCAAGCTGACCCCGGTCGAAGCCCGCAACGAGATCGAGCAGTCGGTCCGCATCATCAAGGCGCAGTTCGGCATCGCGCCGCTCCACCTGTCCTATCCCTTCGGCCGGGCCTATGCAGCCGGCGCGCGCGAATTCGCCATTGCCCGCGATCTCGGCCTGCGCTCGGCCGTCACCACGCGGCCCGGCGGGCTCTATGCCCGCCACAGGGATCAGCTGCATGCCCTGCCGCGCATCTCCCTTAACGGCCTCTTGCAGGCCCGGCGCTATGTCGATGTGTTTGCCACCGGCGCGCTCTTTTCGCGCCTGCCCGACTGAGCCGGGACGGCGGCGTCTTCACGCCCGCGTGACTTAATCAAATCTCCATGCTTCAGCGCGATTCTGTTGGGCGGGGCGGAGTGCTGAGAACTATTCGGCACAGTCGTGCTGTTGTGGGGATCGGCATGTCTCGGTTGAGTCGCAAGGTAGTGGCGCGCATAGTGCCATTGGTCTTGGCCACCGTCGTGGTCGGACTTGGCGCCTATTTCGTCGGCTATTCCACCATCACCGACATGCAGCGCTCGCATGCCGAATATGTCGCGAGCTCGTTCGGCCGCTATCTGGTCGAGCAAGTCGATAGCCTCGATGCCGTCATCGCCGGGGGCCATTCGCCCCAGGTGGTCGCCGCCGTCATCGGCGCGGTCAAGCCGATCGGCACGGTCTACGACTTCCGCCTTTTCGACAAGAACAGCGTGCTGCGCGTCGATTATGCCCGCTTCGCCCGCGGCCAGGTGCTGCGTCCGGAAGATCGGGTGCGCAGCGACGCCGCCGCCAACGTGCTGGCCACCGGCCATGTCAGCTTCGCCCTGCACGAAGGCGATGGCCAAGCCACGCCGCGCTACTATTCCGACATCATCATCCCGCTGCTCGATGGCCGGCGCACCATTGGCACCCTCGCGGTCCTCTCGGACGAAACCGAGACCTGGCCGCGCCTGTTCGCCCAGTTCCAGTCCGTGCTCGTCCAGGTGGCGCTGCTGATCGCGGCCGCCTTCGGCATTCCCGGCGTGCTCTACCTGCGCAAGATGAGCCAGCTCGCCAAGGCGGCGCGCACCTTGCGGCTTTCGACCCAGTATGACGAGCTCTCCGGCTGCCTCAACCGCGCCACCCTCACCAGCGTCGTCCAGGAGATGATCGACGGGTCAGCGGGCAGGGGCCTGTCCGTCGCCGTCCACTTCATCGATCTCGATCGCTTCAAGGACGTCAACGAATCGCTCGGCCATGCCGCCGGTGACGAATTGCTCAAGGCCGCGGCGCAGCGGCTGCGCCGGCTCATGGGTACGCGCGAGCGTATCGCCCGCCTGGGCGCCGACGAATTCGCCATCTGCCAGCCTTATTATCTCGCCTCGCCCCAGGTGGTCGCCGTCCTCGCCGACGACATCGCCCGCGCCATGGCCAAGCCCTTCGAACTGGCCGGCACCAAGGTCGTCTGCGGCGCCTCGGTGGGCTATTCGCTCTATGGCCGCGACGCGCAATCGGTGGATGCGCTGTTTCACACGGCCGATCTGGCGCTGCACAATGCCAAGGCCCGCGCCCGCGGCAAGGCTCTGGCCTTCGCGCCCGACATGGAGAGCGAACGCCAGTTCCGCTCCACCATCGAACAGCGGCTGCGCACCTCGCTGGTCAATTCCGAATTCGAGATCGCCTTCCAGCCGGTCTACGACACCGCCACCGATCGCCTGCGCGGCTTCGAGGCGTTGCTGCGCATGACCGACAACGACGGCCATCCCATTTCGCCGGCCGAGTTCATCCCCATCGCCGAAAGCACCGGGCTCATCCACGATATCGGCATCTGGGTGCTGCGCGAGGCCAGCCGCATGGCCAAGCAATGGCCCGACGACCTGGTAGTGGCGGTCAATCTCTCCCCGGCCCAGTTCGCCGCCGGCGACATGGCCAGCATGGTGCGCGACGTGCTGGTCTGGTCCGGGCTTGCCCCGCACCGCCTCGAACTCGAGGTCACCGAAAGCGTGCTGATCACCGATACCGAGACCGTGCTCAAGGAGCTCATGGCCATCAAGGCGCTCGGCGTCGCCGTGGCCCTCGATGATTTCGGCACCGGCTATTCCTCGCTTGGCTACCTCTGGCGCTTCCCCTTCGACAAGCTCAAGGTCGACAAGTCCTTCATGTCCGACCTGACCGAAGCATCGTCGAAATCACGCGAAATCCTCTCCACCATCATCGCGCTGGCCAAGGTGCTCGATCTCAAGGTCACCGCCGAAGGCGTGGAAACCCAGGATCAGGCGCGGGTACTGCGCGACCTGCGCTGCGACCTGGTGCAGGGCTACCTGTTCGGCCGCCCGATGCGCGCCATCGACGTTCCGGCCACCATCGCGCGCCGCACCAGCGGCAAGTGGCCGGCCGAAACCGAGCGCGCCCCGCGCATCGTCCGACGCGGCGCTGCATGATCATGGCAGCTTTGATGCAGGAATCCGTTCCCGCTTTCGCCTCAATGGGCTACTAGACGCCTGTTTCGCTTCCAGGGAACCTCCATGTCCGAACTGATCGTCGACGGCGCCCATCCGGTTTCGGGGACCATCCGCCCCTCCGGCAACAAGAACGCCGTGCTGCCCATGCTGTGCGCCACCTTGCTGACCGAAGACGAGGTACGTCTCACCAACGTTCCCGAGATCAGCGACATCGACAAGCTGGTCGAGTATTTCCGGTCGCGCGGCTCACGCGTCGAACGCGACCTGGCCGCCCAAACCCTTACGGTGCAGCACGATTTTTCTGCCTTCGCCACCAGCCAGGCGGAACTGCCGGTGGGCATCCGTGCCGCCGTGCTGCTGCTGGCCCCGGTGCTGATGCGCTCCACTCACCTGATCTTTGACACCGAAGCCAAGGGCTGCGCCCTGGGCGTGCGCGAGATCGATCCGCACCTGGAAATCCTCGAGCGCTTCGGCGGCACCATCACCAGCACGCATCCTTACCGCATCGATCGGGCTGGCCCGATTCGCGGCGTCGACATCTGGCCCGACTACGCTTCGGTCACCGCCACCGAGACTTTCGTGATGATCGCCGCCGTGGCCGAGGGCGTCTCGCACCTCAACAACGCCGCCTCCGAGCCGCATGTGCAGGCGCTCTGCGACATGCTCGTGGGCATGGGTGCCGACCTCGACGGCATCGGCACCTCCAAGCTCACCGTGCGCGGCGTCACCCGCCTGCATGGCGTGGATGCCCGCGTGCCCGACGACCACCACGAGGTCGCCACCTTCCTCGCCGTCGGCGCCGTCACCGGCGGCCGCCTGACGGTCGAGACCGACATGGGCCCGCACATGACGCTGATCCTGCGCCAGTTCGGCAAGCTGGGTATGCAGTTCGAAGTGGGCGAGGGCAGGGTCACCGTCACCGGCTGGACCCGCCGCATCACCGAGCCCTATACCGCCGAAATGCTCCCCAAGATCGAAGCGGCGCCCTGGCCCTATTTCCCGGCCGACCTGCTGCCCCACGCCATCGGCGTGTCGGTGGGCTGCACCGGCGACATCATGTTCTGGAACAAGGTCTATGAGGGTGCCCTGGGCTGGAGTGCGGAACTGCTCAAGTTCGGCGCCCGCGTCCACCTCTCCGACCCGCACCGGTTGATCGTGTTCGGCGGCAATCCGCTGCGGCCGGCCACGGTGGAGGCGCCCTACATCATCCGCGTCGTGGTCGCCCTGCTGCTCGCCGCCATCCAGATCCCGGGCGAATCGCGCATCAAGAACGCCGACCCTATCCGCCGCGCCTATCCCCACTTCGTCGAAAAGCTCACCTCGCTGGGCGCCAAGGTCCGCTGGGAGTAGGGGGCTGGGAGGGGTGTCCATGTGGCGTGCGGCACCAGTCCACCCCATCCACCACCGTGATCCTCGCGCTTGACGCGAGGACCCATCTCTCCCGCCGCACCAGGAAAATGGCTCCTCGCGTCAGGCTCGAAGACGTCGGTTCACGTGTTGAGCAAATCGAAAAGACCTCATGGTGAGCCTGTCGAACCATGAGGTCGGGCGCACTGACCCTGCCACGACCTCGTCCCCCCAGGATGAAGTCTGCTTTTTGGCGTGACTAGACCTCGTCCGGCTTGGCCATCCAGCGAATGATCCAGGTGGCGGGGAAAAACCACGCGCCGCCGGCCACGGCGAAAAACAGCAACAGCGCCCACCACGGCGCCGCGCCCAGAAAATTCGCATAGAGCGCGCCGGCCAGGATGCACCAGGCCGCGATCGAGGCGAGTAGCACGATCGTGCCGAACAGTTTGCGGGTGCGCTGGGTCATCTTCGTCTCGAAATCGCTGCGTCAATGCGGCCATTGCCAAGCCCGGTCGGGCGGGCGTACCAACCGCGCGCAAACTGGTCCGGGAGCAGGCACTTGGCAAGTCTTCAATCGTCGCACCTCGCCGATCTGCAGCCCAGCGCTGACCGGCTGCGCCCGGTCCGTCTCTGGCTCTATCTGATCGCCGTGCTGGTCATTCTGATGGTTGCCGTCGGCGGCATCACACGGCTCACCGGCTCGGGCCTGTCGATCGTGGAGTGGAAGCCGATTTCCGGCACCTTGCCGCCGCTGTCGGAGGCCGAATGGGTCGCCGATTTCGAGGCCTACAAGCAGATCCCGCAATACCAGTTCGTCAACAAGGGCATGAGCCTGGACGAATTCAAGTACATCTTCTTCTGGGAATGGGCGCATCGCTTCCTCGGCCGGGTGATCGGCCTGGCCTTTGCCATCCCCTTCGCGGTGTTTCTGCTGCAACGCCGCTTTTCCTGGTCGCTGGCTGCCCCGCTGGCCGGCCTGTTCGTGCTCGGCGGCTTCCAGGGCGCCCTGGGCTGGTGGATGGTCTCGTCGGGCCTGTCCGAGCGGGTCGACGTCTCGCAATATCGCTTGGCCGCCCATCTGGGCGCTGCCGCATTCCTCTTTATGGCGCTGATCTGGGTGGCCCGCCGGCTCGATCCGCGCCCGATGACGCGCGAACGGCCCCGCTGGCCGATCCTCGTCCTGCTGCTCCTGGTGTATCTGCAGCTGGTGGTCGGCGCCTTCGTCGCCGGGCTTGATGCCGGCATGGGCTACACCACCTGGCCGCTGATGGATGGCGCGCTGATCCCGGCGGGTCTGGACGCCATCGTCCCCGTCTGGCGCAACCTGTTCGAAAACGCCCTGACCGTGCAGTTCATCCATCGCGGCCTCGCCTATCTAATCGTCCTCTATGTCGGCGTCCTGCTTTGGCATCGGGCCGGGCAGGGCGGGTTTATCGGCGTGCATGGCTGGCTGCCGCGCATCGGCCTGCTGGTGGCCCTGCAGGTGGTGCTCGGCATCGCCACGCTGCTGCTGGTGGTACCGATCCCTCTGGCGCTCGGCCACCAGGCCCTCGCTTTCATGCTCTGTGGCGCCATTGTCGCCTATCTCGCTGATATGACTGGGAAAACCGCACGGTAACATGATACCGGAATGCGGTATATAAATACCGCAAGCCTAACCTATTGAAATGATGAGATTTATATCGCCCTGTTGACAGTCGTGTGGGACCCCGCTACATGGCGCGCACCAAACTACAGGGAATTCGAGACATGAGCACGTACTCGGCCAAGCCGAGCGAGATCGAGAAGAAGTGGATCTTGATCGACGCATCCGATCTGGTGGTGGGGCGCCTGGCGTCCATCATCGCGCTGCGCCTGCGCGGCAAGCACAAGCCCACCTATACGCCGAACATGGACATGGGCGACAATGTCGTCGTCATCAACGCGTCCAAGGTCAAGCTGACCGGCAAGAAGCTCGATCAGCGTCGCTTCTTCTGGCACACCGGCTATCCCGGCGGCATCAAGGATCGCACGCAGCGTGAACTGCTCAACGGCCGCTTCCCCGAGCGCGTGCTCGAGAACGCCGTGCGCCGCATGATCCCGGGCGGCCCGCTCGGTCGCGCCCAGCTCAAGAACCTCAAGGTCTACGCCGGTGGCGAGCATCCCCATGAGGCCCAGCAGCCGACCAAGCTCGACGTTGCCTCGTTCAACTCCAAGAATGTGAGGGTCAAGTAATGGCCGAGACCGTCAACTCCCTCGAAGATCTGGGCAGCGTCGTCGCTGCCGCGCAGCCGGCCGCGCCCGTCTACGAGCAGAAGCTCGATGCCCAGGGCCGTGCCTATGCCACCGGCAAGCGTAAGAACGCCATTGCCCGCGTCTGGATCATGCCCGGCAACGGCAAGATCACCGTCAACGGCAAGGAGTTCAACCACTTCTTCGCCCGTCCGGTGCTCCAGATGGTGCTGCAGCAGCCCATCGTGGCCGCCTCGCGCAAGGACCAGTACGACATCGTCGCCACCGTCGCCGGCGGCGGCCTCTCCGGCCAGGCCGGTGCGGTCCGCCACGGCATCTCCAAGGCGCTGACCTATTTCGAGCCCGAGCTGCGCGCCGTGCTCAAGAAGGGTGGCTTCCTCACCCGCGACAGCCGCGTCGTCGAACGCAAGAAGTACGGCAAGGCCAAGGCCCGTCGTTCCTTCCAGTTCTCCAAGCGCTAAGCGCTTCGGACCATCGATGTCCAGAAAGGGCCGGATCACTCCGGCCCTTTTTGCTTTTTCCTCCCCCGCTTGCGGTGGAGACGGGCCCCGGGGGTAGGTGAGGGGGTAGAGCCCCACCAGCCTCTCTGCTAGGACACGCCCATGTCTCTGCCGCTTCCCCGCACTGTCCTGATCGTCACCGATGCCTGGCATCCCCAGGTCAACGGCGTCGTCCGTTCCATCGAGCGCATGGTCGAGCAGATGCAGGCCTTGGGCATCACCGTCCAGCTGATCACGCCGCTCGAGTTCCGCACCCTGCCCATGCCCGGCTACAGCGAGATCCGCCTGTCGCTGGTGCACAAGCACACCGTGCACGAAAAGATCCGCGCCATCCGCCCGGACGCCATCCACATCGCCACCGAAGGTCCGCTCGGCCTGATCGCGCGCAAATACTGCGTCGAGCGCAAGCTGCCCTTCTCGACCGCCTACCACACGCAGTTCCCCGAATATCTGCGGGCCCGTCTGCCGGTACCGCTCGATTGGTCCTATGCCTTCCTGCGCTGGTTCCACGGCCCGGCGCGCTATTGCCTGGTCGGCACGCCGCATCTGCAGACCCTGCTCGAGGCCCGCGGCTTTGCCAATGTGGCGCTCTGGACCAAGGGCGTCGACACGGCCTTGTTCCACCCGGCGCGGCGCGCGCCGCTGCCTTATCCGGGCCCTGTCTTTCTCTATGTCGGCCGCGTCGCGGTGGAAAAGAACATCGAGGCCTTCCTCGCCCTCGACCTGCCGGGCACCAAGCTGGTGGTCGGCGACGGCCCCAGCCGCAAGACGCTGGAAGCACGCTATCCTCAGGCCGTGTTTCTCGGCGCCCGCCAGGGTGAAGCGCTGGCCGATCTGTTTGCCGGCGCCGACGCCTTCGTCTTTCCCAGCCGTACCGATACCTTCGGCCTGGTGCTGCTCGAAGCCCTCGCCTCGGGCACCCCGGTGGCGGCCTATCCGGTGACCGGCCCCATCGACGTCATCGGCACCGCCCCGGTCGGCGTGCTCGACCCCGACCTGCGCACCGCCGCGCTCGCCGCCCTCGACCTCTCCCGCGACGCCTGCCGGCGCTATGCCGAGGGCTTTTCTTGGACCGCCAGCGCCCGCCAGTTCCTCGACCACCTGCCGCGCATCACCGGATAGCGCTCAGTCGAGCGCGAGCGCCGCAAAATCCTCCTGGCACCCCATGCGCGGGCCCTGCCGGATCGCCAGCCGCAGCTCGCCGCGCGCCTGCTCGCGGAACCCGGCGTCAAAAAATCCGAGTTCCATGTCGAACAGCAGCGCCAGCACCAGCTTTTCCGCATAGACATAGTGATACGCGCAGGCGTCGCCGGTCGCGTCGGCCACCTTGCTCGCCACCATGGCTGTGGCGATGCAGTTCTGCACCTGCGCCTCGAAATAGGCACGCTCGACAAAGTCGAACGCCGATCGCCGCGCCACCGTGTCGCCATGCCGTCGGCACGCCGCAAGCCAGGTCTCCGGCGCGTCCGGCGTCCGCGTCGTGCTGGCGATCGCCGCCAAGAGTGCATTGTCCGGCACGCCTTGCGCGACGGCCGCAACACCGCCCGAATAGACCGCCGGTTCCGTCAGCAATCCCGCATAATCACCGCGACAGCCCAGCTGCGCCCCGATCTCGCCCGCCCGCTGCAACCGGTCCCGCATGACCTTGACCGGCGCGCCGTCGCCGCGCGCCACCGCCTCAGTCTCGGCGATGGCCTGCGCCAGCAGCGTGGCGAAGCGGAAATGGTGGCCGCAGGCATCTCCCGCCGCATCGCTGAACTGCCCGGCACTGAGCGCATGGAAGAGGCAGGCTTCCACCTCGGCCTGCAGCGCCAACCGCTGCGCCGGCACCATCGCGGGCCGTGCCGCCACCTCTTCGCCCAGCTCCAGGCAACGATCGTGCACCGCGCGCGCCGTCTCCGGGCGCGTCGCGTTGGACGCAGCCACAATGCGGTTGAGCAGCTGAACAGTATCATCGCTGGCCTGCGCCAGCACCGCCGCCCCATAGCAAAGCACGGCAACCATCAGCGCTGGCGCCAACATTGCGAAAAAGGCCGACCGAAACGAACTGACCAATCTGGGCACCTGTCTGCAACAAGCGCCCCCCACAGTGCCTTTGGAACGGCTTCCTGCGTTCCTGTCAACCGATCCGACCGGCAAGACGGCCGGCATCGCCTCCAAAACGGTGCGGTTTCCGGCGCTCCGCCGGAAACCTCCGCGCTGTACGCTCGCGCCGGCTGGTGGCCGCCTCACTGAGCCGGCGGCACGTTCTCGACATAGGCGCCGTCAAGATTGCCGGCGGGCGAGTAGTTGCACACCAGGATCGCGCCGTCGCTGCACTGGGCCATGCCGCAGCCAACCTGCTTGGTCGACTTCCACACCACCTGGGTGAAATGGCCCGTGCCGTTGCCGGTGCCCGAGGCGAAATCATAGGCGCTGATCTCGCTGTACCAGTCGTTGATCATGCCGCTGACATTGGGCGAACTGGCCTGCGCAAGGTTTTCGCCATAGCCGGTATTGTTGTGCTCGAACACGCACTTGTTGGCATAGTCCTGCGCCACGCCCGCCAGCTTGCCCGACCACGACAGCGCCGGCACGCCGTGCCGGGCGCGCAGCGCGTTATGCGTGCTGAGTGCCTCGCCTGAAATATCCTGCGCCACAGCGCCGCCGACCAGGCCCAGCACCATGCCCGCAGCCATAAGCAACGTTCCATACGTCATAATATCGTCCCTCGAATAAATGCCCCCCGGCGGCGCCTATGCATACACATGCCGTCGCCGCCGTCGAGATGCTTGTGCAGGGTCTTGTCCTGTCTTTAAGGCGCAGCCGCCTTTACATCAGAAATCGTAGTCCGATGCACGTGCGCCCTCCACGCCGCGCTCCGGGCGGTGACCATAATTCGCGTTGACACTAATTAGAGGATTAACTAAATAAGACGCATGACGATGAATGCCATTTTCGAAGCCCTGTCGCATCCGGTCCGCCGAGATATCCTAAAGCTCCTGCGTGGCGGCCCGCGTTCGGCCGGCGAACTGGCCAGCCACTTCGCACTGAGCAAGCCCACCCTTTCGGTGCACTTCGCCAAGCTCAAGCAGGCCGACCTGGTCTCCGTCGAGCGGCAGGGCACCAGCCTGATCTACCACCTCAACATGTCCATTCTCGAGGAAGCGCTTTCGGGCTTTCTCGCCTTCACGGAGCCAAAGCCATGATCCGCTTTTTCACCCCTCTGCGTCTCGCCCTTTTGGCTGCGCTTGCTGTGACCGTTGTCGCGGGGTTCGGGTTGGTGCCGCCGGGGCTGCAATTGCCGGTCCATTGGGGCATCACCGGCGAAGCCGATGGCTTCCTGCCGCGCGATCTGGCCCTGCTGGTTCCCGTGGCAATTGTCACGCTGGTCTGGGCGATCTTTCTCGCCGTCGCCCGCTTTGCCCGTCCGGCCGATGTCGAGGCCGGGCGCTATGTCACCGGCGTCGCTCTGACCGCTCTGACCGCGATCTTTCTCGCCATCGAGGTGATGATGGTGCTGATCGGGGTTGGTGCTCCCGTCAATGTCGTGCAGGGGATTGCCGTGGCCATGGGCCTGCTGCTGCTGGTCCTGGGCAATGCCATGCCGAAGTCGCAGCCCAACAGCTTTGCCGGCATCCGCATGCCGACGACGCTGCGCGATCCGGCCAACTGGCAGGCGACGCACCGGCTCGGGGGCGTCCTCGCCATCATTGGCGGCCTTGTGCTGCTGGTGGCAGCCCTGGTCGCGCCGCGCAACCAGCTGGTGTTCTGGCTGATCGGCTGTGTGCTGCTGCCGATGCTGATCGCCACGGTCTATTCGCTGCTCTATGCGCGGCAGCGCAAGGCTTGACCGCAGGGCCGAACGCCCCGTACACAAGCATCTATGACTCATCAGGGTGTAGCAGCGCTGTTCATCGCGCCTGGCCGAGCGGCCGGGGCAGGGCACTCGCGCGCTGGCGCCGCCGCTCGCTAGCTCTTCCCGTGTGCCGCAGCGCGGCTGGGAAGAGCGGATAAACCCACCGAGCCGCCTTCGGTCCGCAAGGACCGCTTAACCGAGTCAAAACCATAATTCCGCGATAATCCAGCGCTCAAACAGCACGCCCTGCGTCGGTTGCGCCGCGGACCCAAGAGGATCAGATGAACGACGATTTCCACCGCATCCGCCGCCTGCCGCCCTATGTGTTTGCCCATATCGATCCGATCAAGGCCAAGGCCCGCGCCGCCGGGGTCGATGTCATCGATCTGGGCATGGGCAATCCCGACATGCCCACGCCGCAGCACATCGTCGACAAGCTCAAGGAAACGGTCAAGGACCCGCGCACCCACCGCTATTCCTCCTCGCGCGGTATTCCCGGGCTGCGCAAGGCCCAGGCGAGCTATTATGGCCGCCGCTTCGGGGTCAAGCTCAACCCCGATACCCAGATCGTCGCCACTCTCGGCTCCAAGGAAGGCTTTGCCAACATGGCCTCGGCCATCACCGCGCCCGGCGACGTGGTGCTGGTGCCCAATCCGACCTATCCCATCCACTCGTTCGGCTTCATCATGTCGGGGGGCGTGGTGCGCTCCATGCCGGCCGATCCCAACGAGGATTTCATGCGCTCGCTCGATCGGGCGGTGCGTCACTCCATCCCCAAGCCGATCGCGCTGGTCCTGAACTACCCGGCCAACCCGACCGCCTACACAGCGACGCTCGATTTTTACAAGGAGGTCGTCGCCTATTGTAAGGCGCACAACATCTTCATCCTCTCCGACCTGGCCTATTCCGAGATCTATTTCGACGGCGAAGTGCCACCCTCGGTGCTCGAAGTGCCGGGCGCCATCGACATCACCGTGGAATTCACCTCGATGTCGAAGACCTATTCCATGCCCGGCTGGCGCGTCGGCTTTGCCGTCGGCAACGAGCGCCTCATCGCTGCCTTGGCGCGGGTCAAGTCCTACCTCGATTACGGCGCCTTCACCCCGATTCAGGTCGCCGCTGCCGCCGCGCTCAATGGCGACGATTCGGTCATCGCCGACGTCCGCCAGATCTACCAGGCGCGCCGCGACGTCATGGTCGAGAGTTTTGCGCGGTCGGGCTGGAACCTGCCGTCGCCCAAGGCCACCATGTTCGTCTGGTCGCCCATTCCCGACCAGTATGCCCACCTGGGCTCGCTCGAATTTGCCAAGCTGCTGATCCAGGAGACCGGCGTTGCCGTCGCTCCGGGCGTCGGCTTTGGCGAATATGGCGATCAATATGTGCGCCTTGCTTTGGTCGAGAACGAACAGCGCATCCGCCAGGCCGCCCGGAACATCAAGAAATTCCTCGCTGCCGCCCCCAGCCAGGGCAACGTCGTGCCGCTGGCTGCGGCCAAGTAGCGACGCCGGTCTCGCGCCTTGCGTCACTGTAGAACCCTCCCCCTCGGGGGAGGGCGTCGACCCGGCGTGTTGAGCCGGCCTTCGCCCGTGCACTGCCTAACGCGGCCCATCGTCGCCGCGATAGGCATCGGTATCGCGGTGCGCGTGGACAATATCGATGATGTCGAGCGTCGTCGCGGTATAGCGGAAGACGATGACATAGTTGCGGAAGTGCAGGCTGCGAATATCTTCCCCCAAGTCCGGTCGCAGGCGCCCCAACAATCCTGGAAGGCTAGCGAGCTGCTCGCACTTTGAGCGCAGTTGGCCGACGAAGCGTTCGGCGACGCTCCGGCTACCGGCGGCTTGGGCGATAAATCGCGAAATATCGAGCAACGAGCGCCTGGCGAGACCACTCACCCGCAGCTGCCTCATTCTGCTGCTGTGGGCTCGGCATCAAGCGCGAGGGCGGTCTCCACGTCGGCCTCGACCGCATCCCAGCTGTGCCACTCGTCGGCCGCAAGCGCATCCGAGATGCGCGAACGGAGCTCCTGCAGCGCCGCCTCCCGCTCCTCGACCAGCCTGAGCCCCTCGCGCACCACCTCGCTGGCCGAACCGTAGCGGCCCTCCTTGACGATGGCCTCGATAAACTCTTCCCAGCGCGTTCCGACAGAGACGTTCATGCGCACACCTCATGTTGGGCGATAACATAAACCGCGCAAAATCTGTTATCAACGCCCCTGACAGCACGCGCGTCTGCGCCAGCTCACCGATAGCCATAGGCGCGCATGGCCGCGCCATTGACCTCCCAGAACCGGTCCAGGGCCGGTCCGTCCAGCGTCGCCCGCTCTGCGCTTTCCGGTCGGATCCAGTGGCCGTCCAGCTTGGCCAGCTCGTCGCGTGGCGGCATGGTCCGGCTATTGGGCGTCCGCTTGAGATAGTCGGCGATCTTGTCCACGCAGCAGCCCAGATCGCACACCAGCTCTTCATAGCGCAGCAGCAGCGTGTTCGGCCGCGCCGTCGGGCTCCAGGCCGTCACATGGTCCGCCCAGGACCCGAACTGCGTGCTGCCCGTCACGATGTCCTCCAGGGCGCGGCGCTCGTGCATGAAGTGGTAGAGGCTGATGGCGGCATCCCGCCCGTCGCGCAGCACATAAATGGCCGGGCGTCCGTCGAACGGAGGCGCATGCGTCTTGATCAGCTGCAGCGGCTGGTCGGCAAAATCCAGGCGTCCGTCGGGCCCGTGTTCGATATGTCCGGCCAGGCCTTCGATCACCGGCAGCCGCATCAGGTCATCCCGATAGATGCTGGCCGATCTCAGTCCAAAACACTGCCGGAGCACCGTGCGCAGAAAAGTATTGCCGCTGCGCGGGTAGGAGGCCAGCCAGATCAGCGCGGCGCTCATGGCCGATCACCGTCAGGGACTCGGCCACTCAGGCCGGAAGAGTGCGATCCATGACCGCGGAATGACAAACGTTGACAGAGAAATATGCAAGACATATCAATCTCGTAATGGTTTGCCCGGCCCCCCGATCCGGTTGATGTGAAGAAAATGTGACAACGTCGTCATAATTCGTCAAGCGACGATTCATTACAAATTGGTGAGGTTGGTCCTATTGACGCGTAGGCTAGTTCCTATTTAAGCCCAGCCGGCACTCAGGAGCGCCCCGCATGTCCGATATCCAGTCCTTCCGCCAGGCCGTCGAAAGCTTCATCGCCGCGCGCAACTGGACACCCACCCGCTTCGGCCGTGCCATCGCGGGCGACCCGCTTTTCGTCTTCGATCTGCGCGAGGGCAGGGAGCCTCGGTCCGAAACACGGGCGCGCATTCTCAAGGCCATGCAGGACCATGCCGACACCCAGTCGGCGGCGCCGCTGCGCATTGGCGTGGCCGGCCTGGGCAATGTCGGGGCCACGCTGGTCCGCATCATCCAGAAGGATGGCCTCGAGCTCACCCGCAAGCTCGGCCGCAAGCTGGTGGTCACTGCCGTCTGTGCCCGCTCGCGCAGTCGCGATCGCGGGCTCGACACCACCGAACTTGAATGGTTCGACGATCCGGTGGCGCTCGCCAAGTCCGACAGCATTGATCTGTTCGTCGAGCTGATCGGCGGCGAAGACGGTCCGGCGCTCGCCGCCGTCAAGGCAGCGCTCGAAATCGGTCGTCCGGTCGTCACGGCCAATAAGGCGCTGCTGGCCCGTCATGGCGTGGTGCTCGCCCGTATGGCCGAAGACTCGGGCGCACAGCTTGGCTTCGAAGCGGCCGTCGCCGGGGGCATCCCGGTCATCAAGACGCTGCGCGAGGGCCTCGGCTCGGCCCGTATCGCCCGCGTCTACGGCATCATGAACGGCACCTGCAACTACATCCTCACCCGCATGGGCAACGAGGGCATCTCGTTCGATGAATGCCTGCGCGATGCCCAGAAACTGGGCTATGCCGAAGCCGATCCCACCTTCGACGTCGGCGGCTTTGACACCGCCCACAAGCTCGCCATCCTCGCCTCGCTCTGCTTCGGCTGCGAGATCGCCCCCGACGAGATCTTCGTCGAGGGCATCACCTCGATCTCCCAGGCCGACATCAAGGTCGCCGGCGACCTGGGCTACAAGATCAAGCTTTTGGGCATCGCGCAGCGCTCCGCCGACGGCATCGAGCAGCGCGTCCATCCCACCCTGGTGCCCAAGAGCTCGGCCATTGCCGGCGTGGATGGCGTGCTCAACGCCGTGGCGCTCGAAACCGATCATGTGCACGAGCTGCTGCTGGCCGGCCCCGGTGCCGGTGGCCCGCCGACCGCGTCTTCGGTGCTCTCCGACATCCTCGACATCGCCCGCGGCAACCGCGTGCCGCCCCTGGGCGTGCCCAGCGCCGAGCTCACGCCCTACCGCCAGGCGCCCATGCGCGCCCATGAGGGCGGCTACTACATCCGACTAAATGCCAAGGATATTCCGGGCGCACTTGCCTCTATTGCTTCTCGTATGGGGGCTGCGGGTATCTCGCTCGAAAGTGTCATCCAGCGTCCGGATTTGCGTGTTACCGACGACGCGGTCGACGGCAGCAGGACCCGGACGATCGTGCTGCTGACGCATTCGACGATGGAAGCTGCGGTACGCGAGGCTCTTGCGCAGATCGCCAGTGACGGCTTCATTGTCGGTGAGCCCCAGCTCATCCGCATCGAGACCTTGTAACCGCTTCCCCTGCGGGAAGCAGGGGAGACGACATGAGACTGAGCAAATCCGATGACGCCCGCCATCCGGCGTCCCTCGATCGATCCCTGGTGCTCGAACTGGTGCGCGTCACCGAACGGGCCGCCATCGCGGCGGCCGGCTGGCGCGGCAAAGGCGACGAAAAGGCCGCCGACGCCGCCGCCGTCGAGGCCATGCGCGACGAGCTCGGTCGCGTCCACATCTCGGGCCGCATCGTCATCGGCGAGGGCGAGCGCGACGAAGCCCCAATGCTGTTCATCGGCGAGACGGTCGGCGCCGGCGACGGCCCCGAGGTCGATATCGCCGTCGACCCGCTCGAGGGCACCACGCTCTGCGCCAAGAACCAGCCCGATTCGATCTGCGTGCTCGCCATGGCCGAACGCGGCGGCCTGCTGAACGCGCCTGACGTCTACATGCAAAAGCTCGCCATCGGCGCCGGCTATGCCCCCGACACGGTCGATATCGATGCCAGCGCCCGCGACAACATCCGCGCCCTCGCCGCTGCCAAGGGCGTGCCGGTGGGCGAGATCACCGTGTGCATGCTCGACCGGCCGCGCCACGCGGCGCTGCTCGAAGACCTGCGCTCCACCGGTTGCGCCATCAAGCTGATCTCGGATGGCGACATCGCCGGCATCATCCATGCCGTCAACACCGAGGAAACCGGCATCGATATTTACCTCGGCTCGGGCGGCGCCCCCGAGGGCGTGCTGGCGGCGGCTGCCCTGCGCTGCATCGGCGGCCAGATGCAGGCCCGGCTGATCCTGGATACTGACGAAAAGCGCGCCCGCGCCCGCCGCATGGGCGTAGAGGACCCCAACCGCAAGTATTCTGTACAAGAACTGGCCTCCGGCGACGTGCTGTTTGCAGCAACCGGTGTTACAGATGGCTCTCTACTCTCAGGGGTTCGCCTAAGTAGAAATACGATAAAGACCTCGACCGTCGTCATGCGCTCCTGGAGTCAGACGGTACGCTGGATCACCGCTGATCATCAGCGCTAAATCATGATGTGGAGCGAAAATCGCTCCGATTTTAAAGGAATTGTGCACCAGTTCGGGTGAAAATTGTTTCTGTGGACTCACAGGATCAAATTATGACCAACGCAGCCCGTATCCCGGATGAACTTCAGAGCCGTCTCGACTTCATTGGGCTGGATTCCGCTCATTTGGCGCACCTGACGGCCATCTCGCCCCATGTCAGCCGGCACCTCGAGGGCGCGCTCTCGATCTTTTACGCCAAGCTGGCCACCGTCCCGGTCGTTGCCGCCTTTTTCGACGGCAAGCCGCAGATGGATCGCGCCAAGGGCTCGCAGGCGGGCCACTGGGACGGCATCTCCAAGGGCAAGTTCGACGCCGATTACATGGAGCGCAGCACCCGCATCGGCCTGCGCCACGCCAAGATCGGCCTCGAGCCGCGCTGGTATATCGGCGGCTACGGCGTCATCGTCGAAAACCTGGTCAAGGGCGTGCTGCACGATCTGATGGTCGAAAAGCTGGGCAATAAGCCCAAGGGCCTGGCCGGTCTGCTCGCGTCGGACAAGACCGATGTCGGCGCTGTCGCCGACGAGATCGGCGACGGCCTCGCCGCGCTGTTCAAGGCCGTCATGGTCGATATCGACATCGCCGTCAGCGTCTATTTCCAGCAGCTCACCGAATCGGCCGCTGCCGAGGCTAAGAGTTCCGCCGACAAAGTGGCGCGCACCGTCCGCCTCACCGGCGCGGCCCTGCAGGCGCTGGCCGAAGGCGATCTGACCGCCCGCATCACCGAAAATTTCGAGCCCGAGTTCCAGCAGATCAAGGACGACACCAACGGCGTCGCCGATCGTCTCTCGGCCATCGTCACCCGCCTGCGCCAGACCGCCCATTCGGTGCGCTCGGCCACCGGCGAAATCCTTGCCGGTGCTAACGATCTGGCCGAACGCACCACCCGCCAGGCCGCCAGCATCGAGCAGACCTCCGCCGCCATGGAGCAGCTGGCCGGCACCGTCGCCGACAACGCCAAGCGCGCCCAGTCGGCCAGCGAGGAAGTGCGCGCCGTCACCACCTTTGCCGACGAGGGCGGCCTGGTCATGCGCAATGCCAGCGGCGCCATGGAGCAGATCAGCACCTCGTCCAACCAGATCGCCGGCATTGTCGGGCTGATCGACGACATCGCCTTCCAGACCAACCTCCTGGCCCTCAACGCCTCGGTCGAAGCCGCGCGCGCCGGCGAATCCGGCAAGGGCTTTGCCGTCGTCGCCGTGGAAGTCCGCCGCCTGGCGCAATCGGCCGCCACCGCCTCCCGCGAAATCAAGGAACTGATCGAAAAAGCCGTCTCGGAGGTCTCGGCCGGCAGCAAGCTGGTGGCCGACGCCTCCAAAAAGCTCGACGACATCGTTGAAGGCGTCCGCCGCCATCGCGGCCTGATGGATGCCATCGCCTCGGCCAACCAGAGCCAGTCCCACGCCATCGAGGAGGTGCGCGTCGCCGTGCACCAGATGGACGAAATGACCCAGCACAACGCCGCCCTGGTCGAACAGACCAACGCTGCCATCGAGCAGACCGAAGGTCAGGCCGGCGAACTCGATGCCATCGTCTCGCTCTTTATCCTCGACGAGGCCCTCGACCGTACCGCCCACCGCAAGCGCGCCTAGCCGGCGCGCACCACCCTTCCGGTCACCCTCCGTCTTGCGGGGAGGGGACAGGGGGAGGGTGAGAGCCGGTGACGCTCGAGTGGCGCGCTTTGCTGCCCACTTTCACCGGCCCAGCGATCCCTTCCGATTATGCTTCCTGGATAGCCGAGAGCTTCCACTCACCGCCGCGCTCGCGCACGAACGTCCAGATCTCGGTGGTTTCGCTGATCTCCTCGGAACCCGAAACGATCCGCCCGGTCGCGCGCTCCCGCGTCAGGTCGCGCGATTCATAGCGCAGCGCCACGCTGGCATAGTCGCGGCCCTCTTCGCGCCAGGCTTCGGCCACGCTGCCGCCGAGCATTTTGACATCGAACACCTCGTTGCGCTCACCCCGGCTGGCGGTCGCCCCGAGCTCCTCGGAGAGATAGCCCATCATTTCGGGCGTGGTGATCGCTCGCAGGGCCGCATAATCCTCGCGCGAATAGGCGTCCTGCAGGGCGTAGAGCCGCGCTTCGAACAGGTCGAGGTCCGGCGTCGTCACTTCGAGCGGTCGGGTCGCCGCGCTGGCCTGGCGTTTCGGGCTGCCGCTGAACGGGGTGCTGCTGGCACCGAACGGCGCCCCACCCGTCGCCGGCCCGCCCGCCGTCGCCAAACGCCGCCGGCCGAACAGCAGCCAGACCAGGCCGCCGATCAGCAGCACCTGGAACAAGAGGCTGAGCAGCCCGCCCATGCCGCCAAAGCCGGTGCCCAGGAACAGGCCGAACAGCCCGCCGAAAAACAGCCCCTGCATCAGCCCGCCGCCGAACAGCCCGCGCGACGCCGTCGCCGCCGGGGCGCCGACGCGGCTCGCCGAGGTCGGGGCCGTCATGGTGTTGTTCACCGGCGCGGTGACATTGGGCGAGGTTTTCGTCGCCGGCACGCTCTGGAAGGTCTTGACCCCCCGGCTGCCAAAACTGCCGCCCCGCCGCGCCTCGGCGGTATCCACGGTCACCAGCGCAAACGCCGTGACCAGGCTGAGTAGAACCGCGACGAACCGGATCGTGCCGGAAGCAAACATCTCAAAGCCCTCCTTAGGCCTGCGGCGATATATGGGATGCGTCCTGCAAAAGTGTAGGCCTCCCATCACAATCGCGCCTTCTCCTAGCAAAAAGGCCCATCGCTAATGCCCGGAGCGGGTCGGTTTCCCGTCTCCCCGTGTTGACTATCCCCCCGAACCCCCTACCACTCGGCGCATGATCGCTCCCGCCTTTCTCGATGTCGAAACCTCCGTCACCGGACGGCGCTGGGTCGATCGGCTCGATGCCGCCACCACCCGCACCGCCCAGGCCATCGCGCAGCGCACCGACTTTTCCGAAATCCTGGCGCGCATCCTGGCCGGCCGGGGCGTCCAGCTCGACGAGGCCGAAACCTATCTGGTGCCCACCATCCGCGACCTGATGCCCGATCCGTCGCGCCTCACCGATATGGATCGGCTCGCCGACCGTCTCGCCCGGGCCATCACCGACACCGAGTCGGTCGCGCTGTTTGGCGATTACGATGTCGACGGCGCCTCTGCCTGTGCCCTGATGAGCCGCTATCTCGGCCATTTCGGCCTCACGCCGCAGGTCCACATCCCCGACCGCATCTTCGAGGGCTATGGTCCCAACATTGCCGCCATGGACAAGCTGATCGACGCCGGCGCCAGCCTCATCGTCACGCTCGATTGCGGCACCACCTCCGACGCGCCGATCCTGCATGCCCGCAACCGCGGCGTCGACGTCCTGGTCGTCGACCATCACCTCTCCGATAAGGAATTGCCGCAGCCCAATGCCCTGGTGAACCCCAACCGGCCCGACGACGTGTCAGGCCTGGGTTACCTTTGCGCCGCCGGCGTCACCTTCATGGTGCTGGTGGCGGTCAACCGCGCGCTGCGCGCCCGCGGCACGGCGGCACTGCCCGACCTGATGGCCATGCTCGATCTGGTGGCGCTCGCCACCATCTGCGACGTGGTGCCGCTCAAAGGTCTCAACCGCGCCTTCGTCATCCGCGGCCTCGAAGTGGCGCGGCGCGGCGAAAATCGCGGCATTGCCGCGCTGGCGCTGGCGGCCCGCGTCAATGGTCCGCTCAATCCGTATCATCTGGGTTACCTGATCGGCCCGCGCATCAATGCCGGCGGACGCATCGGCAATGCCAGCCTGGGCGCGCGGCTGCTCGCCATCGCCGACCAGCACGAGGCGCTGGCCATCGCCGATCAGCTCAACGAGCTCAACAACGAGCGCCAGCGCATCGAACTCGAAGCGGTCGAGGAGGCCACGCGTGTCGCTGAAGCCGAGATCGGTACGGGGGAGGGCCCCCCGGTGCTCATTCTCGCGTCGGCCAGCTGGCATGCCGGCGTCGTCGGGCTCATCGCTGCCCGCCTGCGCGAACGCTTCGAGCGGCCGGCCTTTGCCATCGCGCTCGGCCCCGATGGCGGCGGCACTGGCTCGGGTCGCTCGGTGCCGGGCGTGGATCTGGGCTCCGCCGTCATCGCCGCGGTCGATGCCGGCATCATTCCCAAGGGCGGCGGCCATGCCATGGCGGCCGGCGTCACCCTCAAGCCCGGGCAGATGCCGGCTTTTCGTGCCCATATCTACGATCACCTGGCCCGCTCGGCTGCCGTGGCGCGCAGCGAGACCGCGCTGGCCATCGATGCCGCCCTCACCGCGCGCGGCGCCTCGGTGGATTTTGTGCGCGACATCGAGCGGGCGGGGCCGTTCGGCGCCGGCAACCCGCAGCCGGTCTTTGCCTTTCCCGCACACAAGGCGCGCTTTCCCGACGTTGTCGGTGCCGGCGGCCACATCAAGTTCACCCTGACCTCGGGCGATGGCGCCCGACTCAAGGCCATCGCCTTTCGCGCCGCCAGCACCGAGCTGGGGCAGGTGCTGCTCAGCGCCGGCAACGACACCTCGCTCCACCTGGCCGGCACCCTGACGCTTGACCAGTGGCAGGGCCGGCAGGAGGTGCAGTTCCGCGTCAGCGATCTCGCCCGGCCGCAGTCGCGCTAGGCCAGCCGATCACTCCGCTCTGCACCGAGAAACACTTGCAACTCTGCGTCTGGAAATTACACTAACCAATGGTTACCTATTGGGACGCTGCCGAAACGCGCCCGGGGTTTTCCGGTGTCGCAACGCGGCAGGGCAGGCGGGTGTATGCCGCCGGCTGGAAGCAGGTTGTGATATAAGATGAGCAAGATTGCAGTTGATACGCGTCTCGGGGATCGCACCCTGTGGTCGCACCTTACTTCGGGCATCGCCGCATTTTTCGGCAAGCATCTGATCGGCAAGCCGCAGCATGGCGCCGTCACTCTCAGCCTGCCCAATGGCAAGGCCGTGACCTTCGGCAATCCGGCCACCGGCGAACATCCGGTGCTGCATATCCGCAACTTCAAGGTCATCACCAAGACGCTGCGGCGCGGCACGGTCGGCTTTGCCCAGTCCTATATCGATGGCGATCTCGAGGTCGAAGATCTGACGGCGCTGTTCCGCTACTTCCTGCAGAACCGTGCCGTTTTCGCGCCGGCCGAGAGCGAGCGCAGCTGGTTCCGCCGCGCCACCGACGATCTCGCCTATCACATGTCGCGCCACAACTCGAAGGAAGGCTCCAAGAAGAACATTTCCGAGCACTACGACCTCGGCAATGATTTCTATGCCCTCTGGCTCGACCCCTCCATGACCTATTCCTCCGCCATTTTTTCCTCCGACGATGAGGAGCTGGAGGCGGCCCAGCACACCAAATACCGGCGTGTCGCCGAACTGGCCGGCGTCAAGCCGGGCGGCTCGGTGCTCGAGATCGGTTGCGGCTGGGGCGGCTTTGCCGAAACCGTCGCCCGCGACTTCGGGGCCAACCTGCGCGGCATCACGCTCTCGCGCGAACAGCTCGGCTACGGCCTTGAGCGCCTCAAGCGGCAGAGCCTCGATGGCCTGGCGCATCTGGTCTTTGAAGACTATCGCGATACTCAGGGCCAGTTCGATTCCATCGGCTCGATCGAAATGATCGAAGCGGTGGGCGAAGAGCATTGGCCGAGCTATTTCCAGACCCTGCACGATCGGCTCAAGCCCGGCGGCCTGGCGGCCATCCAGGCCATCACCATCGACGAGGCCGATTTCGAGGACTACAAGGCCGGCCCCGATTTCATCCAGCGCTTCATCTTCCCCGGCGGCATGCTGCTGACCACCCGCGCCATGCGCGAGCAGGGCGAGCGGGTCGGCCTCGTGCTCGAGCAGACCGAAACCTTCCGCCTCTCCTACGCCAAAACCCTGCGGCTCTGGCACGACCGCTTTCTGGCGCGCTGGCCGGAAATCGCCAAGCTGGGCTACGACGAGGAATTCAAGCGCAAGTGGGTCTACTACCTTTGCTACTGTGAAGCCGGCTTCCTCGAAGGCTCCATCGACGTCGGCATCTACCAATACCGCCGCCCGCTCTAGGGTGGAGGGTGGGTTGCGACGCGGTCTTTCACCCGGGCGACACCCTTGGGTGGTCACCACCAGCGCAAAACTACCCCATGAACTCCACGCCCAGCTCCTTGAGCGTCCGCCACACCACGCGGCAGGGGTGCGGGCGATGGCCGGGCGCCACCAGGTCGAATGTGTTGGGCACCCCGGCCACCGAGCCCGCGAGCTCGAGCTTGGCACCGGTAGCTGAAAGGTTGCGGATCAGGCAGTCAGTGCGCCCGCGTCCGGCGTTGTAGATGATGGTGGCGGGCAGCAGCGTGTTCCGGCGGGGAGCCAGGCGCTTTTCAAGTCGAAGGTCCAATATGGTCGTCCCGGTTTAGGCGCTGCATTCTCGCCCAACCGGCTTTGTCCTCCGTTCACGACGCAGGCAAAATACACGGGCGCCTGTTCATGCGCCGTTCATCAACATGGCTAAAACAAGGCAAAACGCCGAAACGCGAGGGGCTATTGGAGCCCGGCCAGGCGCAGCCCCTGCAGGTAGCGGGTCAGCAGCCCCGGCTCCATGAAGCGCAGACCTTCGCCGATTCCGGCCAGCGTGACGCCCGGCCGCTTCTCCAGGAACCGCGCCAGCGACGCCGCTGCCGCCACGCTATCCCCTTGATGCGCCTGGTAAACCGCCACGTCGCGATGCGGCCAGGTGAGGCCGGGACGTTCCGACAGGGCCTGCCGCGCCAGCTGCAGCGCCTGCTGCGGCCGCCCAGCCGCAAAATGCGCCAGGCCCATCCCCAGATGCACGTTAAAAGCAAACGGATCTAACGGACTAAGCCGCTCCGCCCGCTGGAACGCCACCAGCCCTTCCTCGGGATTTCCGAGATAAACCTGCCCGAATCCGCGCCGCATCCAGGCCCAGGCATGGTTGGGGTCGAGCACCAGCGCCTGATCGGCAAACGCCGCCGCCTGTGCCACGTCGCCCCCCAGCTGCATCATCGCCGAAGCCAGTGCCGTCAGGGCGGTCGGATCGTCCGACACCACCAGCGTCGCCTGCTCGATAAACCCTTGTGCCGCCTGGCGTTCTCGGTCGAGATCGCGGGTCCAGGTATAGGCCACTTGCTGCCCGTGTGCCCAGGCCGCCAGGGCCGCTGCAAGGCCATAATTGGGGTCGAGCTGCAGCGCCCGGCCCAGCAGCGCGATCGCCTCGACATTGTCCTCCTGCCGGTGCGCCCACAGATGCGGGAAGGCCCGCATCACCAGATCATAGGCCGCCAGGCTGTCGGGTCGTTTCGATCGGGCCCGCTCCACTTCCGCCCGCCGGATCGAGGGCTGGATGGCGCTCGCTACCTCTGCCGCCATGCGGTCCTGCAGGTCGAACAGCTCCGTCACTGCGCCGTCTATCTTGTTGGACCAGATATGGTTTCCGCTGTCGGTCTCGACCAGCTGCGCGGTAATCCGCACCCGTTCGCCGACCCGGCGCACCGAGCCTTCCACGATATAGCGGACCCCGAGCTCGCGCCCCACCTGCCGCACATCGGTCCCCGGCCGGCTCTTGTAGGCAAAGGCCGAATTGCGCGCGATGACGAAAAAATCCCGCACCCGCGACAGCGTTGCGGTGATCTCTTCCACCACCGCATCGGCAAAATACCCCTGATCCGCCTCGCCCGAGAGATTGTCGAATGGCAGCACCACCACCGAGGGTCGATTCGATGGCGCCAGCGGCGCCGTCACCGCCGGCGCCGGCTGCCGGTTGAGACCCTCCGGGTGCCAGACATAAAGCCGTACCGTCCGGGCGATGTTCTTGAGCTCTGTCGGTCCAAAATCGATGAAATCGAGCGCGCTGGTGCCATCCAGATACTGGAACATCCACTTGGTGATGCTGATGCCGCCCGGCGGCGCCGTACTTTGCACCCGAACGGCCAGGTTGATGCCGCTGCCATAAAGGTCATCGCCGGCCACCAGCACGTCCGCCAGCACGATTCCGGCGCGGATTTGGAACAGTTCGCCACCTGGGGCGCGGATCTTGCGCTCATAGATGGTCCGTTGCAGGTCCGCCGTCCAGGCAACGGCCGCCACCACGCTCTGGAACTCGGCCAGCAGTCCATCGCCCATGGTCTTAAAGACCTTGCCACCATGCAGCCCGATGGTGCGCGCGATCAGCCGGTCGTAGACCCGCTGCACGAGGCGGAGGGTCTGCCGTTCATTGCGCTCCACGAGGCGGGAATAGCCCACCACGTCGAGCGATACTATGGGAACCAGACGCCGGTCAGGTTGGGCCATTTACATGTGCGTTAGCTGCAAGCAACACATCTATAGCACTCGCCCAGCGGACTGAAAACGATGCCAAGCTCATGAAATTGAGAGCAGAACCGGAATTGTTGGTCTTGCGGACAATCGTCTCCGATTTGGTGCAATTGACTTGCTGTTGGGGTCTTTCAGGATGCTTTGCGCCACCCCTGGCGCCGCACCATGTCCTCGAAATGGGCCGCCGGCATCGGCCGGCCCAGGGCGTAGCCCTGCAGCACGTCGCAACCCAGGTCGCGCAGGATTCGGGCCTGCTCCATCGTCTCGACGCCCTCGGCAACCACCTTGATGGCAAGCGACCGCCCGATATCGACGAGCGAGCCGACGACGCGCCGTTCGCTCTCGGAGGTCTCGATCGAGGCGATGAATTGCCGGTCGATCTTGAACCGGCCAGGCCGCAACTTGACCAGGCTCAGGATCGAGGCGTGTCCGGTGCCGAAGTCGTCAATGCTCAGATCGATACCAAGGGCCCGGACCTGCTCGAGGTTCCACTTCAGGGTATCGTCGGGCTCGTCGAGAAAGATCGACTCCAGCAGCTCGAAAGACAGCGTGCCCGGCCGGATCGGCAGGTCGCGCAGACTAGCGATCAGTGTCTCGTCATGCAGCCGCCGAAACGAGACATTGACCGACATAGACGGCACGACGAGGCCATCGTCGCGCCAGCGGTTGAAGTCGCACAACGCCGTCTCGAGGATCAGCCGGTCGATCGAGGTCACCACATTGAGGTCCTCGGCGATCTTGAGGAAGCTGGCCGGTGCCAACATGCCGTTGGGATGGTTCCAGCGCGCCAGCGCTTCCACGCCGACTAGGGCCAGCGAAGTGGCATCGAACAAGGGCTGGTAGAACGGCAGGAACTCGTTCTGCTCGATGCCGCGCAAAATGTCGTCGGCGACCCGCTTGGTATTGATCGTCTCGGCCTGCAGCGCCTCCGAAAAATACTCGTAGCCGTTCTTGCCGCGCCGCTTTGCCCGGTAAAGTGCGATATCGGCATCGATCAACAGGCGCTGGCGATCAACCGCCTGTCCGGACTGTACCGCAATACCGATACTGGCCCCGAACCGACAGAAATGGCCCTCATAAGGCACCGGCTGGCGCATTTTTTCCACGATGCTGCGCGCCAGCGACTCAAGGCGCGTATCGGTCCCCTCGAACTGGCAAACCAGCACGAATTCGTCGCCGCCGACCCGGGCGACGAAATCGTCTTCGGTCAGGCTGGCTTTCAGCAGAGTGGCCGCATGCACCAGCATGGCATCCCCGGCAATGTGCCCGAGCGTGTCGTTGATCTGCTTGAAGCGGTCGAGATCGATATGCAGCAGGGCCACCGAACCCCCGGTTTGGTGGCAGCGCGTCGCGGCTTCGACCAGCCAGGTGTCGAGATAGCGCCGGTTCGGCAGGCCGGTCAGCGTATCGTGCAGGGCATTGTGCTCGATCTGCGCCTTGATGTCTTCGAGGGCCCGGTTGCGCGCCTCCGCCAGGGTCTTAGCCCGCTCTAGGTCCTGCTTGGCCTCCACCTCTTCGGTGACATCCCAGTTGGCGCCCAGCACCTTCGGCGTTCCATCAAGGTCGCGGTGATAGGTCCCCTTGGTCCGGATGGTCCGCACCGAGCCGTCGGGCCGGATGATGCGGAACTGCGAGTCGTAGGGGCCTTGGCGCTGCACGGCATCGAGCACGTTGGCCTGGGCCAGCGCGGCATCGTCGGGGTGCAGGGCGTTTTCCCATTCCTGCGGGCCGATCGCGCCTCGCGCAGCCCGCCCATACATCTCGCGCACGCGTTGATCCCAGTAGAGTTCGCCCGTCTGCAGGTTGGCTTCGAACACGCCGATGCGCGAGACCGCCAGGGCCAGTTCAAGTCGTTGCGACAGCCTTGCGGTTTGGGCCTCGGCCACCTTGCTGTCGGTGACGTCGGTATCGGTCCCGATCAGCCGTTTGACGCGCCCGTCCGCAAACCAGGCCACCGGCGCTCCGACACTGGAGATCCAGATATAGTGCCCATCCACATGCCGCTCGCGATAAACCATCGCCGTCCGCTTGACGACCCCGGCATGCTGGTCGCTGATCTGCTTGAGGCAGCGTTCGATATCGTCCGGGTGGACTCGCGTTAGCCAACTTTCGTGCGTGTCGCGGGAATCATAGGCCGCATTCATGCCGCGCAACGACCGCCAGGTGCGCGAATGATAGATCACGCCGGTTTCGAGGTCGGCGTCCCAGACGCCCTGCCGCGCGCTTTCCAGGGCAATTTCCCAGCGCCCCTCGCTGCGATCGAGGGCGGCGGTGACCATGCGCATCAGCGTGATATCGTGACACACGCCCCAGATCTCGGCGGCCCGCCGCCGGAAAGTCATCGATACGCGCCGCGATCCCGAGTCGTAACCGGTGACTGCAACTTCGAGGTCGCGGACCTCATCACCCGCCAGCAGCATCCGCAGGCGTTCCAGCAGCGCTCTTCGATCTTCCTGCTTGAGCAGGCGCAACAGTTGTCGGGCGCCCAGATTGGGCGCCGGTGCGGTGGTGCCGATAATCCGATCCATGCCCGGGCTCAGCGCCACCGCGCGCTCACCGGGCCGCCAATGCCAGCGGCCGAGCCCGGCGAGCATTTCTGCGGCCTGCATCTCTTCGGCAAAGGTGTCGGTCATGGATCGTCCGGCGGATGAGCCCGATGGCTCGGCTACAACATGGAGACTGGCGTTGGTCGGGCAAAAAATGCCGTCACGTCACCATGGCCGCAGGCGCATTGAGAATCCCTTACAGGACGGATCAATTTCTATGCCGTTTGTTCATCTTGGGCCAACGAAGCAACAAGACATGAACTAAAACCGGTCAGGGATTCTGATTTGGAACAACAGAATACGAATCAATTTTCGACAACGAGTCATATTGCGTGTCAAGTAATAAGTAGTTAATCTTACGTAAATCCACTTCAGTCACGCGGCGAGCGCCGTCGTGAGTTCACTCGGACTTTGCGCAAGCGATGCAGCCGGCCGACGCCTATTGTCGTGTGAAAGTCTTTCTGTTCTGCCTGTCGGCCGCCCCGCAGCTGGTGTGGCCAAGTATTGCGCGCGCACAGACGACCTGTGGCGACGATGTCGATGGCATTTCGGTGGTCTGCGCCACAGACGGTCGTACGGACGTGGTGATTGCCTCCACCGCGACAGCCAACAATAGAGAACTGCGCTTCGACTTTGCCGGGCCGCTCGATGTCGTCAATGCCGGCCATCTCTCCTTCGACGGTGGCAATGCCTTTGTCACGCTCATCGGCACCCAACTGTCCTATCAGGGCCAGGCGGCCAGCTTCACCGCGCCCCACGCCACGGCGATCCTCGCCGTCAGCCAAGGCCCGGGCCTATCGAGCTTTGTGCTCGACGACACCATTATGGCCGGAACCGGCCTTTCCGCCCAGTCGGTTGATGGCGGGCCGCTTTCGATCACCATGACCGGCGGTTCGATCGACGCCGTGTGGGGCATCGAGGCCATTCAGATGCAGCCCGGCCGCATCGACATCGACATCCAGTCCGGCGCCAGCATCGTCGCCCACTTCCCCATCGCCCTCACCAATACCGGCGAAAGCCACGTCATCGTCTCGGGCACTCTGCGTGGGCAAGGCATGACGCTGGGCGATGGCGACACCGACCTCGAACTGCGCCCCGGTTTTGTCATTGAAGGGCCAGTCGACGCTCTGGGCGGCGACAATACGCTCATCTGGGGCGGCACGGGGCAGGGCAGCTTCTCGCTTGACCGCGTCGGCAGCAATCAGGTGAACGGGATCGAAACCGGGCAGTATTTCGACTTCCAGCACTTCCGCAAGACCGGCAGTTCCCGCTGGTCGATCAGCGGCACCCTCCGCCAGGCGCTCGATCTCGACGTTGCCCAAGGCGTGCTGACGCTTGACGGCGTCACCGCCACCCAGGGCAATGTGACCGTGCAATCCGGCGCCACCCTGGGCGGCAATGGCCAATTGCCCGACCTCACCGTTTTCGGCAATCTCGCGCCGGTCGGCAACCTCTGGGCCGGCATCGTCACCTTCGCGCCGCACTCGCTCCTGCAGGTCACCAGCACGTCCAGCGGGGCCGACGTCCTGCATACAGCCGCCGTCAACCTGCGCGGCGCCACCCTGGAGATCACCCCATCGGCCGGTGCCGTCTCCGGTCAGACCATCATCACCACCACCACACCGCTGACCGCCGACAACCAGTTCGCCGCTTTCCGCTCCGTCACGCCGCGCTACCAGCCCCGGGTAACCTACCAGAGCGACCGCGTGCTCATCGACCTTCTGGCCACGGGCGCCAGTTTCACCGGTTTTGCCCGCACCCCTGAACAGGCCAGCGTCGCCACCCTGCTCGACAGCATGGGGCCGGCCGCACCCTATTACGCCGCCCTCGACACGCTCCCGCCCGATGCAGTCGCCGACCTCCTGGCCCAGCTCTCGGGCAGCGATCTCGAGGCGACGGACACGGCGCTGCTGCACAATACCGGCATGCTCAACGCCACCATCCTCGGCCGCCTGCAGCAGCAGGCCGGCCTGATCGGGCCGACCGACAGTGTTCTGGGCTATGACGATTTCGTCGCCACGCCGACCTCCGTGACCGGCGCCGGCCTCTGGGGCAAGCTGCTCGCCAGCAGCGCGACCGCTGCCGGTGTCCAGTCGGGGACCATGGCGCTCCTCGCCGGTGCCGATACCCCACTGCCGGGCGGCTTCACCGTCGGCCTCCTCGCCGGCGTCGGCCGCTCCTCGGTCGCCAGCGGCAGCACCACGTCAAATTCCACCGATCTCTCGGTCGGCGCCTATGGCGCATCCAGCCTGGGCGGCTTCGACATCCGCCTCGGCACCAGCCTCACCCACCATGCCGTCGCCTCATCGCGGCGCCTTGTCGCCCCCGGCATCGACGAAACCCTCACCGCCGCTTACGGCGTGGCAACCGCCCAGTTCCTCGCCGAGCTGGCGCACGGTTTCGAACTCGGCCCGGTGACCCTCGAGCTGTTCGGCGATCTGGGCTATGCCCGCAATTTTGCCGCCCCCTATAGCGAGCAGGGCGGCTCAGGTGCCCTCACGGTCGCGGCGTCCTCCTCGGACGCGGTGGAAACCCTCCTCGGCGCCCGCGTCAGCCAGAAACTGGCACTGGGCACCACCTTGCTCTCGCTCGCCGGCTCGGCCGCCTGGAAACGCCGCCACACCAGCCAGCCGGCCACATCCCAGAGTTTTGCAGGCGGTGGCAGCTTTTCGACGCGCGGTGCCACCACCACCGGCAACGCTTTGGTTGCCGGCCTCGACGCCCATATCGACCACAGCGCCCACGCCGGCCTCGACCTCTCCTACCGCTTCGAATGGTCCGACACCGGCACCGCCCAGAGCATCAGCGCAAGGTACGAGCATGTGTTTTGAGAGAAGTCGCTGAAGAGGCGGGGCGAACCGAGTCGCTTGAGAGTTTCAGCGCCAAGCTGGCGCGAGATGGTGCCGGCAGCAGGACTCGAACCCGCGACCGCCTGATTACAAATCAGATGCTCTACCAACTGAGCTATACCGGCACTGCGGGCTTGCTAGCATCGGCGGGCAGCCGCCGCAAGCAGCCAGAGCAGGGCTTTGAAGCCGTGTGCCCCAGACCCCTTCGACCAAGGAGGGCCCCGGCGCCGGCTGGCGCCGTGCGGGACTGCGTGCTAGCAAGACCGTCCCCTCAAGGAGCCGCCACCGCATGCTTGCGACCGATCGCATTGCCTTCGTTTCGAGCGGCACGCCCGAGGCGGACGCCGCCGCGGAATCGCTGCGCACCCGCTATGGCAATCTGCCGCTGGAGCGCGCCGATGTGGTGGTCGCCCTGGGTGGCGACGGCCTGATGCTCGAAACGCTGCACCGCGCCATGAAGCTGGGCGTGCCGGTCTACGGCATGAATTTCGGCTCGGTCGGGTTTCTCATGAACGGCTTTTCCGCCGACGGCCTGGTGCAGCGCCTCGATCGCGCCAAACCCACCGACATCTATCCGCTCAGCATGTCGGTCCGCGACGCCGATGGGCACGATTTCGAGGCCCTGGCGCTCAACGAAGTCTCGCTGTTCCGCGCCTCCTACCAGGCGGTGAAAATCGAGATTCTCGTCGATGGCCACCCCCGGCTCGACGAGCTGATCTGCGACGGCGTGCTGCTGTCGACGCCGGCCGGTTCGACCGCCTACAATCTTTCGGCGCATGGGCCCATCCTGCCCATCGATTCCTCGCTGCTGGCGCTGACGCCGATTTCGCCCTTCCGGCCCCGGCGCTGGCGCGGCGCCATCCTGAGCAACCACGCCGAAGTCACCTTCCGCACCCGCGAGGCCGCCAAGCGCCCGGTCAGCGCCGTGGCCGACAATGTCGAGTTCAAGAACGTGGTCGAGGTCCGCGTGCGCGAGGACCGCGCCCACAAGGTGACCCTGCTGTTCGATCCCGGCACGGGCCTGGAAGAACGCGTGCTGAGCGAGCAGTTCCGCTACTAGACGGTCCGCTCGCCATGCCAGGCGAGCGCCTAGGCCGCCGGCAGGGCCAGCACCTGGGGCGCCGGCGCCAGGCCCGGCAGCGGCTTCTGGCCGTGCACGTCGCCGGCAAAGGCCGACATCACGCCGCGGGCCGCCTTGCGCGCCAGCGTCACGTTCTGCTCGCAGAGATAACCGAAGGCTTCCTCCAGCTCGGCGGGGATCACCCCGTCATGCTCGACGATCAGCTCCTCGGTCAGCGCCGTGACCACGAAATGCCGGGCCGCCACGTCGTCGGCAAGGTCGGCACTGCGCGCATGAAAGATCAGGCGGGCCACCATGTTGCGCACCGCTTCCCCCAGCCCGCAGCGCGCCAGCAGCGCATTGAGCGCCGCCCGGCTGCCGCTTTCGAGCAGCGTGAACACCTTGTCGCGCGGCGCCTCGGCCAGTTCGGCGAGGCAGTCGGCGAAAAACAGCACATGGCCGTTGACCACGGCATGCAGCATCACGCGTGCCGAGACCCGTTCGCTGGTCACCAGTTCGACGGCATAGCCGGTCCGCGACGCCGCCGCCTCGCTCTCGCCGATCTCGGTCAGGGCCGTATCGGTGGCGTTGCGCAGTAGCCGCTCGAGCCGCGCCGGCGCTACGGCGCCCTTGACGATCCGCGCCTGGGAGAGTTTTTGCGCCACCGCCTGCACCAGTGTCAGCCGCGCTGCCGCCGGCAGGTCGCGATGCGCCAGAAGGGCACCGCGCAGGTCGGCATCGTCCAAGGCTGCGCCCGTCGCCAGTCGCGTCAGCTGCGCCATTGGCATCTCCAGGTCGCGCCGTTCGAGCACCTTGAGAATGGCCGCCTTGTCGCCTGTCCCGATCAAGAGGTCGATCACGCGCGTGCTGAGCCGCTCGCGCATGGCCACCGCCAGCAGCATGGTGGCGTCGCCGCCGCGCAGCAGACTGATCAGGTCGACATCGATCAGGGCAGGGGAGTACTGCGCCACCGCCCGCGCGATCACCGGCGCGTCCTGCAGCAGCGCCAGAAGGATCGGCCGCGGCGCTTCCCGCGTATGCAGCAGGCCATAGGCCAGGGCCGCCCGCACCTTGACCGAGGGATCATCGAGAAATCCGATCAGCGCCGCATAGAGGGCCGCGTGCTCGTCGGCCGGGCCGGTATGGGCCAGATAGGCCTGAGCCGCCAGATGCGCAGCCTGCCCGCGCTCCTCGCTGTTGCCCGAATGGGTCAGCGAGACGAAATCCTGGTACGCAACCATCACACTCTCCGGGTATTCCGGAAAGCAGACTAGCCAGCAAGGTTTAAGGAACGGTTCACCCTGTTTGTTGGGCGGGTGTTAACCCTGCCTACTTGCCGTAGAGCTGGGTGAAAAACGCGCTGCTCGGATGCGTATCCGCCTTGGGCGTCAGCAGCGTGCGCGGCTGAATGGGCGCCTGCTCGGTCGAAAACAGCCCGGTAAACGACATGTCGTCCTGCGAAAAGCGCGACGGCAAGGGCTGCATGTCGGGCCATTTCGAGCCCTGGCCGAACGCCAGCGGCGCCGGGTTGGCCGGATCGCCCGCCAGCTGCTGGGCAGCAAAGGCGGCGTCGGCCCCCGCCGCCACGGTGCTGCCGCCCTCGTGCTTTTGCACCAGCGCCTTGTAGACCTGGCGAATGGTGCGCGGCTGCCCGTCGTCATAAAAGATCGTCGGATTGGCCTTGGCCTGGCGCGGAAACAGCTTGGCCGCGATCTGGTCGGGGTCGGCCAGTCCGGCCGTGAACATCTTTTCCGCGCCCTTGGGACCGAGAAAATGCGCGATATAGAGTTCACCCGGGCTGGGCATCCGCCCAAACGTCTCGTGCAGATAGGTGCCATTGTTGCGGGTAAAGGCCGCCGCCAGGTCTGCCGCCACCTGCGGGTCTTCACGTAGTTTCAGAACTTCTGCCCGCAACTTGTCGTCTTTGATAACGAAATCACCATCACGCGTCTCGGTGATCGCGTCGGCATAGGTCTGGTAGCCGAGGCGCGGACCTTCGTCCTTCATCACCTGCAGCCAGGTGCCTTCCAGGAACTGGAACAGCCCGACCGCGCTCGACGAGGACGCCTTGGCGCTGGGATTGAGGCTGCTCTCGCGCACCGCCGTCTGCAGCAGATAGTCGAAATCGACGCCGCTCTTGGTGCCGGCCGAATTGAGCACATAGGCAAGGCTTTGCGGCACCGCTATTGGCTGGACGCCCATCGACTCGAACCCACCTTCGGCAAGACTTTGTTAACTCTTGCCCAATCGGGGTTAACGAATGGTTACTCGACCCAGCGGGTCACCACGCTTTCAAGCGCCGGCCGCGGCCGGTCCTCTGGCTTGATCGCTGCGGTACCCACATGAATAAAGCCCACGAACCGTTCGCCGCCCCTGGCGCCGAGGGCCTGCTGGGCAGCTGCGTCGAACATCACCCAGCGCGACGTCCACGTCGCCGCATAGCCGAGCGCGAAGGCGGCATGTTCGAGCGCAAAGCAGACGTTGACCGCCGACATCAGCTGCTCGAGTTCTGGGATTTTCGGGCTCTGCTTGGGCGAAAACACCACGCCGATGGTCAGCGGCGCGGGCAGGAAATGCCGGCGATCGGCGTCCAGCGCGCTGGCGTCGATTGCCGGATTGTTGCGCTGCGCCACTTCGGCCAGCTTCTCGCCGGCCCGCACCCGCGCGTCCCCCTCCCAGATGATCAGCCGCCACGGCGTCAGCTTGCCATGGTCGGGCACGCGCGTGCCGATGGTCAGCAGATCCGTGAGTTCGGCCGGGCTGGGGCCGGGCTCCTGCAAAAACCCAACGCCGACCGAACGGCGGGTCTTGAGATAGTCGAGCAGGGCGGCATTGGCAGGCATGGGGAGAGCTCTTTGTGGGTGCTTGCGGGGGCATCATGCTTATGACACAGGTTTTCCCTAATCCAAGCGTAGGTGCTGCGCAAATCGGCTGGCGTCGATCTGTGCCGGGGCCGCGGGGTAACGTGTGAAGACGTCGCAGATACTCAAGAGTCTGGTGTGCTTGGGGCTGCTGGCGGCCCCAGGGCTGGTCTTTGCCGCCACAGCGCCCACGCCTTTGCCGCGCCCCGCCGACCGCATCCCCGACACCTATGTCCCGCCCGGCATGGAAGCCCCGCCTGTGGTCGAGGCGGCTCCGGCCGAAGCACCGACAGAAGCCCCGGCCGAAGCGCCCGTTCCCGAGATCGCCCCTGCCGACCAGGCCGCCGATGCCGCTGCCGCTGCAGAAGCCATCGCGCTCGACCCCCAGCCGGTGACCCTGAGCGCCCAGATCACCGAAGACAGTGGTCCGATCGCTGAAGGCGTGGTCTGGCGGGTCTTTGAAACGCGCACCGATGCGACCGGCGAACTGGCGCTGGCGGCCAAGTCCGACGAGGCCACCGCCAATATCGAACTGCCCCCCGGTCAATATGTGATTCACGTCGCCTATGGCCGGGCCCAGGCCACCGATACGCTCGAGGTCGCCGAAGGCGCCAACAGCAAGACCATGGTCCTTGATGCCGGTGCCATGCGCCTGAATGCCGCCGTCAGCGGCGACGTGCCCATCCCGATCAACCTGCTGCGCTTCGACATTTTTTCGGCCGGCGCCGAAAACGAGCGCACGCTGGTGGCACAGAACATGAGCGCCAACGATATCGTCACGCTCAATGCCGGCACCTACCACGTCGTCTCCTATTTCGGCGACGTCAACGCCGTCGTCCGCGCTGACCTGCGTGTCGAACCCGGCCAGCTTGCCGATGCCACGCTCTATCACCGGGCCGCACAGGTCTCGTTCAAACTGGTCACCGAGGCCGGCGGCGAGGCCGTTGCCGACGTCGAATGGACGGTCAAGACCGCATCGGGCGAAACCATCTTCACCAATATCGGCGCCTTCCCCGCTACCGTGCTCGCCGAGGGCGACTACCTGGTGCTCGCCAAGCAGGGCGAAACCGTCTTCAGCCGCGAATTCGCGGTGGCGCCGGGCGAAGGAACCGAAATCGAGGTTCTGACCACTGTCTACTAGTTACCCGCTCCCAGGTCTGCCGGAGCATCCCCGTGCCTGACATCCAGATCTACGTCGATGCCGATGCCTGTCCGGTCAAGGACGAAGCCATCCGCGTGGCCATGCGCCATCGGCTGACCATCACTCTGGTGGCCAACCAGGGGTCGCGCCCGACTCGCGATCCGATGATCCGCTACGTCTACGTGCCCATGGGTCCCGACGCCGCCGACGACTGGATCGTCGAGCAGGTGAAGGCCGGCGATATCGTGGTGACCGCCGACATCCCGCTCGCCAGCCGCGTGCTCGAGCTGGGTGGCGACGCCATCGGCCCCACCGGCAAGCGTTTCACCCGCGATTCCATCGGCATGGCGCTCGCCATGCGCGAGCTCAAGCAGCATCTGCGCGAAACCGGCGAGAGCCGCGGCCTCAATCCCGAATTCAGCAGCCGCGACCGGTCGCAGTTTCTGGCCGCGCTCGATGCGGCGGTCACGCGTGCCAGGCGCGCCGGCGCATAGCAGCCCCGCCGCGGCCACGAAAACACAAAACCCCTGTTGCATCCGCGCGGGGTTGCTGGTGTATGAGGCAAATTGGAGCGTTCGCGGGGACCCGCGACCCGCCTCGCGAAAAGAAGAGGGACTGACATGAAACTGAAAACCTATCTGGCGCTGCCTGTCGTGCTCGCCATGTCGCTCGTTCTGACGGCCTGCGGCGACAACCCGCCTGCTAAGCCCGCCGCGAGCGCGACGACCCCGGCGGCCACCGACACCGCCGCTGCCGACAAGGCTGCCGCCGATAAGGCTGCTGCCGACAAGGCCGCTGCCGACAAGGCTGCTGCCGACAAGGCCGCCGCTGACAAGGCCGCTGCCGAGAAGGCTGCCGCGGACAAGGCCGCTGCCGATGCCGCCGCTGCGACAGCTGCCGCTGCCGCCGCCCCGGCGACCGACGCCGCTGCCAAGGGCGCTGCCGACGCGGCCGCTGCTGTCGACGCTGCCAATGCGATGGCCCCGGCCGCCGACGCGATGGCTCCGGCTGCGAACGCGATGGCTGCCGACGCCATGGCGCCCGCCGCAACCGCTGGCAAGCTGCCGGCCACCGGCCTCAAGCCCGACACGCTGCTCGCCTCCAAGGCAAAGACCGACAAGGTCGCCTATCTGGGCGTCTGGGCCGCTGATGCCGCCGCCTGCGCCACCGTCGATCAGGCCGGCGCCACCGGCTATGTCGTGATCTCGGGTCTGAGCGTGCGCCAGGGCGCCGATATCGCTCTGGTCACCCCGACTGCTCTTGATGCCGGCAAGGCCACCCTCGGCACTGCCGAAAAGCCGCTCGACATCACCATGCCGACCGCCGACACTCTGTCGGTCAATGGCGGTGCGCCGCTGGTGCGTTGCACGCCGTAATCGGCGTCGTCGATCTGAACTGTCTGAGAGGGCCGCGCAACACGCGGCCCTTTTTCTTGCTCAGTGCCGGCCAGCCGTGGCGGCAAACAACGCGATCGCGGCCGCGTTGGAGACGTTGAGCGATTTGATCGGCCCTGGCATATCGAGCCGCACCATCTCGTCGCAGAGCTCGCGCGTGCGCTGCCGCAGGCCCTTGCCCTCGGCCCCCAGCACGATCGCCATCGGCACATCGTCGGTGCGCGCCTTGAGCGGTGCCTCGACCTCTGAATCGAACCCCAGAACCCGCAGGCCGCGCTGTTTCAGCGTTTCGAGCGCATTGCCCAGGTTGCGCACTTCAATCAGTGGCACGAGGTCCAGCGCGCCCGACGCCGATTTGGCCATCACCCCGGTTTCGCGTGGCGAATGCCGGGCCGTGGTCAGCATGGCGTCGGCGCCAAAGGCACAGGCGGTGCGCAGGATCGCGCCGACATTGTGCGGATCGGTCACCTGGTCGAGCACCACCACCAGCTTGAGCAGCTTGATGTCGTCGAGCCCGAACCGGCTGACCGGCTCGACTTCCAGCGCCACGCCCTGATGCACCGCATCGGCGCCCAGCAGCTTGTCGAGGTCGCGCGGCGTCGTCTCGGTGACGCGCATCTTGCCGATGCCGCCGCCCTCGTTCAGCCGCACCAGCGCGTTCGGCGTCGCCAGCAGTGCGCGCTTTTCCCGCAAGGGGTTGTCGAGCGCGGCGCGCACCGTGTGAATGCCGTACAGATAGACCGGACCATCGTCCGGGTTGTATTTGGGCTTGGGCGGAAACTTGTTGCGGCTCATGGCCTTCCGGTACGCCGTTTGGGCCGTTCCAGCAAGCCCGGCAGCACGCGCGACGCTCTGTGACGATGCTGAAACATTCCCTGTTGACACATCCGGCCAAGCTCACCATAAACCGCCCGACGACGCGCCCCGGCGCGTCTCTTCCGTCTCTAGTGGAGGGGTGGGAGAGTGGTTAAATCCGGCAGACTGTAAATCTGCTCGCTTAGCGTACACTGGTTCGAATCCAGTCCCCTCCACCACTTCTCGCTGCCCTGCATGAGCCGGTGGGCCGTCTGCCGCAATCGGTGCGCAGCGCGGTAGTTTCTCTTGCGAAGGCCAGCGCCTTGCCCTTAAAAGCGCAGGGACCGGCGCGGGTGTAGCTCAATGGTAGAGCAGCAGCCTTCCAAGCTGAATACGAGGGTTCGATTCCCTTCACCCGCTCCAATAGTTTCCGACACGACAGACCTTGAGCGCCGTTACGCGGCGCGGCCGGCTGGGCCGATCTCGACCCGGTTGCGGCCGGCCTGCTTGGCCGCATAGAGCGCTGCGTCGGCCTGCTGCAGCAGTGCTTCGAACCGCGCGTCGGCATATTCTGCGACGGCCAGCCCCACGCTGACCGTCGGCGGGCCGAATGCCGCTGACAGCGCGGGCAGGGCTGCCAGGCGACCACGGATGCGTTCGGCCACGGCCAGCGCGTCGGCAGGCGAAATGGCGTGCAGCACGGCACAGAATTCCTCGCCGCCGATGCGCGCGGCGCGGTCACCGGCGCGCAGGCTGTCGTCGATTATGCGCGCGAATTGTTGCAGCACCTGGTCGCCGACACCGTGTCCAAAACTGTCGTTGATCGTCTTGAAGCGATCCAGATCGAACATCAGCACTGCCGTGCCGGCGGGCAGCGTGTCGGCCGTCACCGTGCCGAACAGCGCGCGCCGGTTGAGCAGGCCCGTCAGCGAATCCGTCGAGGCCCGCCGCCGTTCCGCATTGGTCACCCGCTGCTGGTTGATCGCCAGAGCCAGCGCGCCGATCCCCGCCAGCGCCACGATGATCACCAGGGAATTGAGGTCCTCGGCCCAGTTGGACGGGCGTTCGGTCAGCACATACTGGCCGTTGACCAGCAGGATCGCCGCACAGGGCAGAAAGCTCGCGCCGGTCAGCCAGTAAAGCAGGCTCTGCGTCCACATTGCCAGCGGCGCCTCGGCTCGTCCGCGCCAGAACTCATAGCCCGAGAGCGAGAAATAGAGCGCGCAGATGAGGTTGAGAACCATCGTGCCGACCCCCGAAAGGCCGGCCGCGAAGGCAAGCGTCAGCGGCAGGCTCGTGCCCATCCACAAGAGCACGAGGCCGGCCGGCCGGACGTGGCCGATGCGGAACTGCATCGCGCCGGCGTGCACGAACGCCGTCCCGGTGATGAGGAGTTCGAAGGCGGCAAACTGCAGTTCCGGCCGGTATGGCGCGCTGAACAGTCCGTAAAACAGCACCGACAGCACGATCAGCCCCAGCCCGACGCCCCAGCTGAACAGGTAGCTGTCGCGCCGCGCCCCGATCCAGGTGACGAGCAGCGTCAGCATCAGCCCCGCGGCGGCAATGCCGATGGCGATCAGGAGGGTGTTTTGGTCGAGCACGTCGAAAAGGCCTGAATGAAAATCTATGGTCCAAGTCTAGTGCGCGCTTCGCCACCGATTCCCTAATTTGCCCGTCGCGCCGTCCAGATGGTTAACCAAACCTTGTCGCATGCCCGGTCGGTCGGGCTACCTAAGCAGTTCTGCCGTGCGTAGTCCCGTCAATCGTCAGCGCCGATGCCGCGCGCCATAGTGGCGCAAACCGAGGGCAGGGGGACGCGATGGACGCAGCACGATGGCTCAAATGGTTGCCGGCATTGGGCGCACTCGCCGTGGCGCTCATTCTCTTGCTTCTGTTTTATCTGCGCAACGTTCCGCCCGACTGGTCGTCGGCCGTCGCCCTGGGGGTGATCGCGGCCTTCGTCTTCGTGGTCGCCGTCACGCTGCAATTTGCCGTGCGCGATCCGGTCGAATGGTTCACCGACAACGAAGCCAGGCTGCGCGGCAAGCTGGCGCCGCTGGTGATCGGCATCGGCACCTTTGGCATCCTGGTCATTGCCGGCGGGGTCATCTGGGGCATCACCGTGCGCAGTCCGGACGGGTCGGTCGATCCCAGCATCTACCTCGGCATCCTCTCCACCGTCGTGCCGGTCTTTGCCACCTGGGTCGGTGCCGTGATTGCCTTCTTCTTTTCGAACGAAAGCTTCCGCCAGGCCGCCATCGCGGCGGGAGCGACAACCGGCCCCTCGAGCGATTCCGAGCCGGTGACCTCTCCGACCCGCATGATCCCGGTGGAAAAGATCACCGCCATCACCCTTGGCGGACCAAAGCCCGTGCCCGACGCCAAGGCAGAGAACCCGGACGCGGCCGATGCCACGCCACCGGCACCCACAGAACTCTATCCCGAAACGCTCGATGCCGTGCGCCTCGCCGATGTCGCCAGGCTGCTCAACAACACCGTCACCCGCGTCGTCGTCCTCGACAAGAACAAGGTGGTCAGGGCGGTGTTGCGCGGGCGGCTGCTGCCCGGACACACAGCGGAGGACACCGTTCAGAAATACCTCGAGCACGAGCGCAATCAGGCGGACTCGGTCAATTTCAACATGCTGCCCGAAACCGCTACCATCGGCGACGCGCGGGCCATGGCGCGCATTTTCAAGCTGGCCGACATCTTCGTCACCATGACCGGCCAGCGCGACGAAGCCATCAAGGGCTGGCTGCCCGACGACAAGCTGCTCTAGGTCGCCGCCCGGAGCGCGCGGGTCGCGTATCGTAGTCTTTAGATATTAGTCGTAATGTGAACATTTGCCTAAAAGGGAGGGCGGAGTGGGGGGTGGACCGGTCGATGTGACGACGGGGGCGAGCGGCAAGCTCACTCAGGAATACGTGTGGTTGAGTCTGATGCATTTTCAGACCGACCTCATGTTTGGTTTCACCTGCGAGAAGTCCGAGGGGTCGATATTGTCGCTCGTCGAGGCCAGCCGCCGCGGGGTCTTGCTCGAGCCGCAAGATGTGCCGCAGCGCTTGTGGGTTCGGAGAGATTTCTCGCGCGACGACCGGCGCAAGTTGCCGCCCTTGTTTTCGGCGGGCGGGTTTCTGACCGTCTCGGAGAGCTTTGCGGAGATTCTCAAGCGGCACGACCTGGGGCGCACGAAGCTGCACCCGATCGAGTTGCTGCGCTCGGACGAGCGGACAGCATTCGAAGGACGCAATTTTTTCCTGAACATCGCTGAGGTGCACCGATACTTCGCCCTTGAGCATTCGTCGGGGATCAGCCCCGTGACCAACCCCAACTCTTCCTACAAGGCGACGACCGGCCTTCTGACCGAAGATGATTGCGTCAAGGTCGTCCCCGCTGCCCTCGCTGGGCCGGATTTGTGGCTGGATGACACGCTGCGAACTGGGTTCTTTTGCTCCGATCGGCTGGCGCGTGACCTGCGTGGGGCAAGGCTCACGAGACGACTGGCACTCAAGCGCTGCGTGGTTCTTGCCGTAAACTGAAGATCGCGGTCGAGATATGGATTTGAGGGAGAAATTCGGTGGCACAATCAAGTTTTACTTGGCAGTTTCATATACATCATATTCTTCCGACAGAAGGTGCGGTTGCCGCCAAGCTCCTCGGGCCATTTGTGGCGCGGCAGCGTGGAGCGACAGCGGCCCAACGCAAAAGCAGGGTTATAGGCCCTTGCACCGCGACCGCTTTGCGATTAGACCGTGCGTCGCCTGATAGGGGTATAGCTCAGTTGGTAGAGCATCGGTCTCCAAAACCGAGGGTCGAGGGTTCAAGTCCTTCTGCCCCTGCCAGGCACTCAGCCTTGATATTGCTGAAGAAATGCGGCTCCGAGAGGGGCCGTTTTCGCGCCGGGGTAGACACCTAGCCGCGCGGGTAGACAGTTCCGTTCCCGATTCTCACCACGTTGCCCTCTGCCTTCCGCAGCACGCGCTGGACGGTGAGGGCCATGTCCATCAACAATTTCTTGCGCTCGGCGGTGACGGCGTAGTGGCCTGAGACGCTGCGGGGGCCGTGGCCGAGCAGGTGCCGGGTCTGAGTTTCATCGAAGCCGTTGTTCTCGAGGATGGTGGGGCCGGTGTGGCGCAAGCCGTGGAAGGTGACACCGGGGCCGATGAGCTCGCGCTTGAGCATGCTGTCGCGGAACCGGCCCCACTCGGTCTTGAAACCCTCGAGCGACCAGGGCGTGCCATCGAGCTTGACGCAGATGGTCGTGGCATCGTTGGCGGGCACGGCGTCGAGGATCCTCGCATAGTCATCGCAGACATATCCGGTGACCGGCCGGGCGGCCTTGCCGGCGCGGCGGGTCTTGGACTGCAGAGTGGTGATCCAGTTGCCGGTGCGCGACGACTTTTGCAGCGCGATCGTGTCGCCCTCGCGCAGGCAGAAATAGATGGCGGTAGCGATCGCCGGCAGCAGCTTGGGCGGAGCGTGGCGCAGCAGGGCGACGGCCTCGGCCGGCGTGCAAGGGCGATTGCCGCGCTTTTCGACGATGATCTCGTTGCCCTCCTCGTCGACGGCCGCGGCCTTGGCGCGTTCGAGGCCGACGACGGGATTGATGCGCACCTGGCCGGCGCCGAGGCCCCAGCGGAACGGCTTTTCGATCGTGGTCATGACCTGGTTGGCGAACTTGACCCCGTGCTGGTCGCGGGCCTTGTCGCGGGTCCGGGCGATTTCAACCGCCGTGACATCGCCGGCGGCGACATCGACGGCCGCTCCGAGCCAGGCGAAGACCCGTTCGTAATCCTTGCGGGTGCGGGGGCGGAGGCCGCGCCAGTGGTCGGACTTTGACTTGTAGTCGGCGATCAGCTGGCGCAGCGTCCCGGCCCGGGCTTTGACCGGCGCCAGGTGCTTTTTCTCGAGGCGGGCAACTTCGGCGGCCAGCTGGGCGCCGGTGAGGCCCGGATCGATGGGGACGCTCGGGGCGCCCTTGCGGCGCCAGTAGGCGCGGGGCGTGCCGTGGCGGTCCGTGTAGCGCTTAACGCCCATGATCCGCACCATCACCATTGCCCGCCAACTCCGCAAAACTCTTCCCGCCGCCGGCATGAAGGCGTGCATTGCGCAGTTTGTCGAGAGCCTCGTCGAGGTCGCGCACATCGTAGCGCAGCACGTTGCGGCCGAATTTTTCGCCCGCGACCCGGATATACGCCTGAAACCCCTGCACCGATTCGAAGCCGCAATATTCGGCGGCCTGCCTCTCGGTCAGCATCCGGCGGGCCGGCAGAGGGAGTGCGACCGCCATCCGTCAACCGCCCGGAATCGCGTTCGCCAGCCGCAGCAGCACGTCGGCGTGGCAGGGGGTGCCCGGCTTGCACCAGCAGGCGAGGTTGTGGCCACGGAGCGGGGCGAGCCATGCCTCGAAGCCCTGGGGATCAACGCGGGCGAAGCGGTCCATCTCGATTTCGAAGGCATGCACGGCCATGAGCTGGCCGGCCTCCTCGAACGCCTGCCGGACGCGGGCGTCGGTGTCGCGGTCGCGGAAGAAGGCACTCCAGCGGGCGTCGCCGCGCTGGCCGCCGAGATCACCCCAGTCCCATGCGGTGGCGATCGCCGTCGTCATCTTCGCGACTGGGTAGGCATTGCCCCACGAGCTCGGGCGGGCCACCAGCATGGCGGCAAGGCCGTTCAGCGCCTGGCTGCTGGCCTGCAGGCGATAGCCTTTGGCGCGCGACAGCTGCAGGCGGACGGGGGCAGTCACGGTTCCACCCCGAACCGGCGGCGGGCGATTTCATCGCCGGCGAGGAAACCCTCGGCGAAGGCCTGTCGCACCCACCGGTCGATCAGGCTGCGCTGCCGGAGGATGAGCATGCGCAGCTCGGCGCCGCTGGGCCCCTTTGCCCTCCCGCCGGCGAAGGCGGCCGACATCTGAGCCAGCTGGTCGAGCTG
>Ga0247843_1000089_pt1 | contig 194760 bp, 173 predicted proteins | sample LaCruzMarch2017__FD_192420 | JGI IMG/M metagenome (GOLD analysis project Ga0247843, IMG submission 192420) | Freshwater microbial communities from meromictic Lake La Cruz, Castile-La Mancha, Spain - LaCruzMarch2017_8m | ecosystem: Environmental > Aquatic > Freshwater > Lake | place: Spain...
ATCGGTTATTTAATTTTCGCAAAAACATATGCAAAAATACCGCTGCAACACCCATTTTCAAAATTCAACCTAGTAAAATCAAGCCTTACAGAAGCGAATTTTTAAAAGTGCGGAAAACAGGAAAAAGTAAACTAAACTTGATTTTGTTTTATATCATCATAGAATTTTGCCATTGTTACATTTGCGAACGGAATAAACCAAAGAAAACCAATACCTAATGTTAGAATGCATAACAAAGCCAACAGAAAAAACCATAGTATGAGATAAAACAATTTCAATTTGTAGCCGAGCATCATCGCTTTACTTTTCTTTAATGCGTCTTCTGCTTTTAATAGTGGATCATCCGAAAGTATATAGAATGTCATGGAATAGCCCAACCCTGCTATTATACCCGGAACAATAAGCAATAGTGCCCATAATATTACATACAATAAGACTAGCAAATAGGCCACTAGGGCTTTGGTAAAATGATTAAATCCTTGAAAAATCTGCTCTAACCTTGCCTCTTTTCCCCTAGATATTGAAAGGGAAAAAGATGCCGCACCTAAAGCGAAAGGGCCACCAATAATTAATGATACAATGGATAGTGATGATCTGGTTGATCCCGGGAAACTCGTAATCAGCAAATAGATTAGAAATGTTCCAATTGCAAGTCCCCATTTATCTTTAAGAGATTCACGGGCTGCTTTCATTAGTATCTGGTTATCTGTTGCCATTTTCGTGTTGTTAAATCGTTAAGTTACCTTGAATTTCATTTTGTTCTCTTTACAAATAGTTTGTATAATCCATTTTCCCGACTGTGCCGCAGGAGGCAAGCCTCCGCCGGGCATTACCCATTGTCCAACCATATAAAAATGTGCAAGCCCCTTTAACCGGTCAGGCAATGTTTTAGTCATTACATTTCCTTCAGGAATAAAACCTTCAAAGGAACCTTTCCAAACGCCAGTTAAAATGTTTCCTGTAATTGGTGTATTAACATCGGTAACTTCAATTTTTGGGCTTATGTTAGGATAATGCTTTTCGAGTATAGAAATAGCATCTTTCAATATGAGTTGCTTTTCATGATGATAATCTTTTTGCGAAACATTCTGCCAGTCTTCCCAAGGGCTTGTAAATCGGAGAATAATGCTTGTTTTTCCTTCTGGTGCCAATGTTGGGTCGTGCATACTTTGATTCATGATGTAATAGCCTTCGCCAGCAATAAAATTCCCAATTTTAAACGGCTTCAACCAGTATGACATTAACACATTTTCTGACTTAACCACCTCATTAATTCCAAATGAAATTTGGACAAATGGCTTAAACAACTTCCAGTTTTTATAGGCGTTTTCAAATTCAGGTGTAATGTATTTTCCTGCAAGCATTTTATACAAGGTAGTGTGACCATCAGCCGCACTTATAACAAAATCAGCCCTTAATTCATTGCCATCTTCCAAAACCACACCTACAGCCTTGTTGTTTTCGACAATAACTCTATCAACTTTGGTACGCAAAGAAATTTCTCCGCCAAGTGACACGTATCGATTCATCATCCGCTTAGCTATAGGCAATGAACCACCAATTAAATATCCTGCATTCCTATCATGATACCAGCCCAGCATAAGTATGAAAACGAGAGCCGAGAAATTCTGATCCCCAAACATTTTCATGAGAAAATAGTTCAGTTTTTCATTTTTTAAGTTTAATGATTGGATATATTTTTTAGAAGACATGTTTCCATAGTAAACCATCAGGAATAGCATACCTGGCATTTTAAAAAGCATTGATACATAATCCCACCAAGTTCTGCAGGATGGTGGATTTGTAAAAGGCTCGAGCTGAACTCCTTTTTTCATTTTACCACACATGCTCATTATTGCTTTTTCATCTTCAGGAGCCAAACTTATGAGGTAACTTTGCCACTGATCTATATTTGAGTAAATGTAAAACTTACCAAACTTTTCATCTTCGGTAATAGAAAACAGCTCGCTGTCAACAACTTTTACCTCGTCTGTTATTACATGTGTTTCTTTCCAAATATCATTAAAGACATTTTTCCGGGTACCAACAAGCCAATGCAGGCAATAATCAAAATTGTAGCCCCCTCTTTCCCATGCTGTGCATTGCCCACCCGGAAGCGAATGCATTTCAACTATATGGGTGCCGAAACCATTCATCTGCCCATAAATACCAGTAGAAAGGCCGGAGACACCTCCGCCAATGATGATGATTTTTTTACTTGCCATATTGGGTTGAATTTATTTTCCTTTCCAGTAAATATCCCATTAATATACTTATAGAAGGTATTGCAAAATAACCAACCCCAATTGACATGAAATAATCTGTGAAATTTGACTTCATCATTGGAATAAGAATCAATGTGTCAAAAAGAATATTAATTGCAAACCAAGATAGCCCAACTATAACTCCGTTTTTAATAAAATCTATATCAACGAAATTAAAGTATCGAACAAGAAGATAGCCCCCACTTATTGTTCCAACAACCATTATTGTTGATTTAAAAGTAGCATAAGGAACGACCAATTCTCCCCCAGGTTTGTAAAAAAGAAAAGAAACTGCAAATGGAATTAACCAGGATAAAAAGCCCAGTATAATGTTTTTGAAAATTATTTTCTTTGTCACGATATATTGGATTTTAAAACAAAGCTACTTAACAAAGTGATTTTTTTATTTCGTTTTTTCTATATATTTTAATGATTATTATCATGTTTCATGTGTTTGATACTAACTGCTAAAGTTTCTCAACTTTGCGAAGAAGTAAGTTATTAGCAATTAAGCTTCAACGCTTTTCCCAACTTCTTCACCATTATTTGTAAATATTTTATTCTTGGTATGCAAAAAAAGTTGACCTATTGAGATAATTTACTCAACAATTATTTCTTCTCCTTCTTTTCTAGCAGAATATTCTAAAATCTTGTAAGGTTTTTGGGAATATATATCCTTAAAAAGTTCAACCCTATAATTTAACTTTGGATAAGAAATATGTTCGGTTGAAATGCCCTGTTCAAAGTTATCTGCAATAGAACGAGGGAAATTTCGTAACTGGTTTAGATACTGTTTTTTAAGAAATCTTTTGATTGTATCAGGATTGACCAGAAAAATCTTTTCCGTTAATTCTTCTTGAAGTAAAATCTTTTCTCCATTAAATTTTGCATCAGAAACTTGATCACTTACTCTTATTTGTGGCGTTAGCACTTTTTGGTGTTTTGAAACCATTTTGTAAGTAGTTTCCTTTAAACTATCATGTTTTTCTATTTGCAGTTTATTTGTATCATTAGCCAATTTATCCTTTTGAGGTTGACTTATTTCGGTTGTTACTGAATTTAGCACTTTTGATTTTTTGTCTACTTTATTGCAAGAGACAAATAGAAACGAGAAACTGAAAAATACAATTAATTTCCGCAAATAATTCGCAATTGGCAGTATCGATACTATTTGTTCATTCATCGTTCAAAGGTCTTGATTTAGAAAAGTTTACAGAGCATATTGCATAATTTAGTGCAATCCTACCTGTGATTCTTATCTTTTATGTAAACTTAAAAAATTTACAAGCCAATTACATTTTCTCCGAATTTAAGCAATTCTATAGTTAAAGCAATTAAAAATGACTCTTTCTTCTTTATCGAAGGAGGAGAACACAGAAAAAAGCTCCGTGCGTTAACCTCGCTTCTACCAGCTCAGCATGCACCTCGGCCTCCTTTGAAAAAAATAACACAAAGATTCTGTAGCTTCAGTAAACCAATTTCACATTGCCGATAAAATATCTTACGTATGCGCCGGCGGCTGAGTAATACTCGAATACATGGAAGGCAAGAATTGCCAGGCGTAAAGGCGATTAGGTCGTAAAACCCATTAAGCCTTATTCTATAGTCAATTTGCTTTTAGCTTCAATGTAAGTTCGTTTGTCAAATGCAAAATCATAATATTTGGCTTCTCCGGCTTTGCCTTCAACAGTTAATTTTGATCTACCAATTTCCAGCCCGGTTTTGTCAAAGGCTTTTACTAATAACGGTTTGCTAAAGTCTTTGTTAAATATGACATATATAGCAAGAAGGTTGTTTTGACCGCCGTTTGTATCATTTTGAATAGAAAATTTCCCTGTTTGCAATCCGCTATTTTTTAATCCCTCAGAAAGTAATATCTCACATTGAAGTGTTTTATCGACACCTTCTGATACACCCTCAATAAATTCAGTTGCAGTTTTACCAACCACTTCTCCCCCTTCGTTAATTGTGTTTTTGGTTTTTTCTTTCACCCTGTCGCATGAGGTCGGCAAGAATGTTAAAATAATAAGTGTAATGATTTGTTTCATTTTAACATTTTTAAAAAGCGCTACATCTCCAATTCAAAGAGGGCTTAACAAATCAGATTGCGGCTTCTATTTAAAGACGAATTTATTAAAAATTACAGATAAAATCATTTTACCTTTTTTTAAATATGCCTTAGAAACTTAGCTCTTTGCTTGAATTGATGAATTAGTCTGAGTTGTTTTAAATGAAATTGAAAGGTCATAATCACCTCGTTTTCTCCATATTCAGCCCTACATTAAATTCTCCTAACCAAAGTGATGGTGGCCAGCGGTTGGGGTCGTAAGTAAAAACTGTTCTAATAGCGGTTGAAACATATTTAACAGGTTCCCAGCTTAGGCTGTTGCGAAACTCAATGCTTAGGTCGTGATTGGTAAAAATGTCTTTGAAAACGATGGTTGTATTCTGGAATTTGAGGTTCTTGGCAATTTGTGTATCCATTTTTCCTTGAAAGCTGAAACCTCCTTCAATACTAGCTTTCTTATTTCTTGAAACTCCAGCTATTTCATCTGTATGTTGAATAAGATACAATTGCTTATTGCTTATCCAGGTAATTTTTGTTCCGGCAAGGCCAAGTTCTAGGTGAACATTGGGTTGAACTTCTTTTTTAATTCCTAAGGCCATTGTTAAAATACCGGGACTTAACGGACCAGACTGCAGCTTGCGATTTACCGCTGAATCGGGTTGCAAGGTATATGTGTTTAACTTTTGAGATTGCATCAAAGCAGAAATTGAAACATCATATTTTTTTGATAAGCGAGCAAGTTGTACACTTCCTTTTAATCTAGATAGATCTCTGTCTTTTTGAAAAATGCTGTCACTAATAATTGATACTACAGTTTCATCGAAAACTTCCACCTGAAATTTAATGTCTTTAATTTGCTTACTTATTTCATGCTGAAATGTTGATGAGGTGTTGAGTTTGCAAGCGTGCTTATTGGTGTTTGCTTTTATTTTTTCAAGAGAAACTAGTAAATTGAATTGGGTGTTTTTACTTGTTTTAGATCTAGGAACGCATAAAGTATCGATAGATTTTGTTCTTCCGAATTTACAAGGGTCGTCTTGGGCAAAAATTTTATAACTATAAAAAAGGCAAATCAACATAAAAAGATGTTTCATGCGGAGTTATTGATTTTTCTGTTGTATCGGTTTTATTAAGAGAATTTAATAGAATCATCCGTTCTAAGCAGGAATTCATATTGCACAAAATAAACTATCAAAACACGTGTTATTCTTTGCAGGAATGGTTTAAATATGCTCTTATATCAGCCTTGCTTGAAAAGACCGAAAGATAAATCACGCTCAATAAACCATGCCATTTCTTTTTTATTATTGCAAGAAATTCAAAATTAATCTAACCGAAAGTTTGGTTTGATTTTGTATTGGTTTGGTATTAAACTTTATTAAACAGGAACAAATTATAATTTACTGAGATTTTGCTGTAATAATTTACCTGAAGTATTAAATTCTAAAATATGAATCTCATCAAAAAATAAACAACTCTAAAAAAATCTATTTAATCTTCAACACTTTAGAGTTCAGTTTGCCTTCCTTAATCATCTTTTCTATTATTAAGCTTTCATAGCCCATATCAACGTTTTTTCTCAAATCTACGTTTACTAAAACAAAATTTATTGATAAATCTGGCCTTGATTTTATTAATTCTTGGATTTTGTCAATCCTAGTTTTTAGGTTAGGCCTTCCGATAAATGAGCCCCAATAATAAACTATATTCAAATCATAATTACTTGAAGAGATTTTCTCATAATGTCTCCCATCTAATTGTTTCCAACGGGATTGCTCTTTATCCCAACTGGAGTTAGCAATAGTCGGATATTTTTTCCCCTTTTGAAAGGTATTTATAAAATCTATTCCATTGGAGCTACAATTGGGTGAATCTTTCTCTGCATCTTTGTTTACTTGGCTCCCGTCAGATAGAAAAATTAAATCTTTTGCAGACCTGGATATTATGCCCCTAATCATAAAAGTATCCGAAAAAACCAGTACTCTATTTATGTTTAATTCTTTCTTTTTTATAAACCGATAAATGTAATTCTCTGACTTAGGCTTGGGTTGCCTAAGGCCTAAGTATTTGGTAGCCAAATAATTACAGCTTCCCAACATTAGAATAATCAAAAATAAAAATACGGTTGTTTTTTTCATACAATAAGATAATTCTGCCCCCTGAAACAGGAGGCAGATTTTTTTCTATTTTGTTATAACTTTTAAATCAACACTTAATCTACTGTCACTCAGTCTTGAAACTCGATACCTTCCTTCAATTAGCAAAATACTTGAGTACCCTAACTTTTTAGCCGCGTTTTGGAAAAATTGTCTTGTGCCAGATTCAACTATAAATTCTTGATTAATAGTTTCATCTTTTTCTGGTGTGAATACGAAATTAAGTATACTCCCTCTTAACATTTTAACATCAGCATAAATATGACCAGGAGCAGGAGTTGTTTTAACATCAATATCTGTAACAATCTTGAGGCAGCTTAGTCCAAAGCCTTTGCAATTCCTATCTTTTACACCAATTTCGCCTTCAAGAGAAAAACACAAAGAAATAATTGGGCCTGAACTCTTTTTTTCGACATTACCTTTTGGATATAAATCGTTTGCGCCTGCTGTAAGACATATAACTGATAACACTACAAATAATAATTTTTTCATGATTTTTAATTTTTAAATAATTGATAAATAAATAATATGTTTTTTCATTTCCGAAAATGGTGAGGCGAATGAGGCTGCCGACTTTTTAAAAGCAAATATGCTTGGAAAGTCTTTTTAGGATGTATTCATAAGTGTATAAATTGAATTAATAATTTTTTAGTTGTAATCTCTTTTGCAAAACTATTCTCCAACAGGATCATTGATATTGCGTAATACGCAAAACTTTTGCGCGAAATGATTTTTTTATTACAAAATTGTTCAATAATTTAGACACCTATTAAGTAGAAATTATTATACCTATATATATGAAAATAGCTTATACTATCCGTGAAATTAGAACATCTAAGTCAATTTCACAAGAATTTATGGCCATAAAGTTAGGAATTGACACTTCTAATTACAGCCGCATCGAAAGAGGAACTGCTCCATTAACTGTAGAACGTTTAATGGCCATTGCAGAAATATTAGGAATGTCGTTTTCGGAAATGAGCAAAGCATGTGGGCTCACCGAAGACATTTCAGAAGAAACAAAACCGTATTTAAAACACTTAGAAACGGAAATCGCATTTTTGAGAAAGCAGCTCCACGAGAAGGAAATTCAACTTTCTCATTTTATAAATTCCAAAAATGAAGAGCGTACTTTCATGAATACCGAATTGTTTTCTAATTCCCGTCGCGCCTACCAAGGCTAGTTAAAAGTAAATTAATCATTACTGCCAGACTTAATTAAACTGTCTGCTGAATTATCTTTTATCATTATTAATCTATAAAGCTATGTTAACTTATCAAAATTATACTGCTTCAATAAGCAAGCCGTCGAAAGAAGAAAAAAGAAAAATTGTTGTTTCAAGAAATTCTAAAAAACCTCCACCACACCCATCTCCGGCAAATACGTCTTTCCCATTTTATTATCCACCTCAAATTGCACCCAATTATCCAAAAGTTTATCCGCCAATAATAGAACCGCCAAAACCAATTTATCCCAAATTTAATTAAAATTAGAACCCGGTTATTCCTTTAGAATCTTCATTCGCTTTAACCTATTGCCCTGCATAATTTCTAAAAAATACAATTGCGCAGGCAAATGGCTTAAATTAAAAGTTGCAGTTTCAGCGCGGGCAGTTTCCTCTTGCCAGACGCAAACACCAGCAAGGTTGTAAAGGCGCAGTTTGGTAGGTAAATTAATTTTACCGCCCAACTTCAATTCGTTTTTAAAAGGATTGGGGTAAACAGTAAGGTTATTAAAGTCGGATTGTTCAATAGCTGTAATAATAGTATCAGGCCCTCCGCCCGTTCCTCCACCGCCAGTGCTTCCTCCGCCCCCACCTGTATTGCCTCCGTTAGGTGGGGTAATAAAACAAGGGTCGTTGGCATTGGCGGGGTAGCCGGTATTTTCCATGTAGAGTTGTGCGCCATCGCGCTCCACACAAGCCAATAAATAAGGCTGCGGGCCCACAATTCCCCAAATGGGCATGCGGGAGAATAAACCCGTTTTGCCGCCCAGACCTTCTATCCACACATCGGCTTGTACATCCAACTGCGAGAGTACCTGTGGGGGCAATTGGTTTACCATAAATGGGTCGTGAATGTATAAGCGTCGACGCGGCACGCCATTAATGGTTACGGTATTTTTCTTATACACCTTTCCTGTGGCATAATTGGGCAATACGCCTTGGTTAAAATCGCCAATGGGTCGGTAAAAACGAATGGTATCGCCTACGTTCTTATTAAAATCGTAGAGCAGCTGCTCTGCAATGAAGTTTTTTTCTACCACCCATACCTTTCCATTTTCCTCATAAATGGCAGATTTGTATTGGGCAGAGTCTTGGTTAAAACTATAAGGCACATCGCTGCCATGCGCCCATACTTTTTTATAGGTTCGGTTGCTGAGTAACGTATCGCCCGAAACCTGGTATTTTACATTGAGGAAAAAATAATCGCCATAGCAACTCCAGGTCTTATTGGGTTCTATTAATGGCAAATAGGCTTGTGCTGATAGAGAAAATGGAAAAAGACCAAGGGCAATGCTCCTGCAAATGCTGCTACGTTTCATAATCATACTATTTATAAAGGATGAAAAAAAATGTAGCTTTTTTTGTCGGGAGGAGGTTTTTAGAATTCTTTTACAACAGCGCTTTAAAAAAGTTACAATTCAATGATATTTGCTTTTTAAATTGTGGATGAACTATGTCGGTTAATAAATTTATAGGAATAATTCCTGCGCGCTACGCCAGTACCCGCTTTCCGGGTAAACCATTGGTAGATATTTTGGGCAAAACCATGATACAACGCGTGTATGAACAAGCTAAAAAAAGTAATCGCTTAGAACGCGTTATTGTAGCCACCGACAATGATTTGATTTACAAAACTGTACAAGATTTTGGCGGGGAGGTGCTCATGACAAGTGCCGAGCACCCTAGCGGAACAGACCGTTGTGCCGAGGTTACGGAGCAGTTAGGTTTAAAAAAGGATGCAAAAACTGTAATCATAAATATACAGGGCGACGAGCCTTTTATTGAGCCCACACAAATAGATTTGTTGTGCAGCTGCTTTAATCAGGAAGCGGTGCACATCGCTACCTTGGTGCGCAAATTTTCGAATGCCGAAGATGTTGCAAGTGCCAATACCATAAAAGTGGCTCTGGCAAAAAGTGGAAAGGCGCTGTATTTTAGCAGGGCTGTAATTCCTTATGATAGGGAAGCTGGTTTGGACTTCGATTTTAAAAACTACCACCAACACATTGGTATTTACGCATACCGGGCGCAAACCCTGGCGGCTATTACACAATTAAAGCCCTCTTTTTTAGAAAACACCGAAAAGCTGGAGCAGTTGCGTTGGTTAGAAAATGGCTACGAAATTTTTACATGCATCAGTAATCATGAGAGTTGGAGTGTAGATACACCAGAAGATTTAAAAAAAATGTTGCAACGCTTGCAATAATCAATAGAAGCGGTCTATATTTACAGCAATGAACCTTCCAAGTAAAGCGGAATTTAAAGTACTAGTTTCTAAAGAGATGCATCTTTTGCTGCAAGCGCACGAGTGCGTTATTGTACCTGGTTTGGGAGGAATTATTGGAAATTATACGCCTGCTTACCAAAACAAGGCTGATTTTTCTTTTGCTCCTGCCAATAAGCAATTAATTTTTAATAGAAATCTGGTTAAAAATGATGGTTTGTTGATTGCAAAAATGAGCGAGCGCAATGGCTTTAGCTATGATGAAACACGCATTTTATTAGATGCTTTTGTGTTGGATACCTTGGCTGCGCTTAACAATTTCGAAAATGTTACACTTCCCAATGTTGGAACATTTTACCTCGATACCCATAAAAATTTAAGGTTTACGCAAGACTTAAAAGTAAACTACCTGCCTAGTGCTTATGGCTTATTTTCTTTTACAGTAGCACCCATCAACAGGGCACCAATTGCTGAGCGCAGAGAAGAAACAGTGCTCGAAAACCGAGGTTTGGTACCTCCAGTAAAAGTTAGCAATAGGTTCCCATTAAAGCGGGTTTTACAAACACTGCCACTAGTAGCATTGGCGGCATTTATGGCTATTAATGTAAGCCTTCCTATGGGACAAGGTATTTCCTTAGCCGATTTAAATCCATTTCCTGCTGCACCAATGGCAAAAGGCAAAAGGCACATCGACACCAACAAGCCGCACAGCTTTAGAAAAGCATTAGAAATTACCGATAACAACACTGCCAGTTTTAGTGCTGAAAATGCCCGAATATTTATTGTGGCAGGTTGTTTTGCAACAAGAACCAATGCCGACGGCATGGTAAACCACCTCAGCGACAAGGGTTTTGATGCCAAAATTTTAGACCAAACCCCGGCAGGCCTTTACCGTGTGGTTTACGGCAATTACCCAGACATTGCCTCCGCCAACGAAGAAATGAATGCCATTAAAAGGGGCATGAATGAGGAAGCTTGGTTGTTGGTGTTGTAAGGGGGGGGAAATTAGTAGAAGAGTTGAGACTCTTTCTTTGACATAACTACTTATTCAGAAAGAGAAATATGTTTAATTAACTAAATTAACATGACAAATCAGAATAGCAATTTATGGACAGGGGCTTTAATAGGTCTTATAGTATCACTTGCTACATCAGTTGCAACTATTTGGATTCAACATTCATATACTAGAAAAGAAAAGGAAATTCAAATGTATTTGGATGAAAAGAAAGACTTTGTAGCAGCTTGCGAAGATTATTTAAAGCAGTACAGAGAATGGCATGAATTAATGAATTATTATATTTATAAAAATGATACAGTTGGGAATCATTTTTCTGAGTATCAAACTAATCAAGAAGCTATCAAATCATATCGTACATGGACAAAAAATTTTGATTACGCTTATGGCAAAATTTTTTTATTATCCGATAATAGCTTTGGGTCGACCACAATGGAAGTTTCCACTGTTCTGCATGCAATTTTAAAAGGGGTGATGATAAGTGACTCATTAGATAGAAATTTAAAAATATTAAGGGAAATAGACAGCTATTTTGTTAATAATTGGCTTTTGCCTGCTCAAGAGGAAATATTTAGATATAATAATGGAGAACGTATACAAATAACTGCAAAAGAGTTTATTGAAAAAAGAAAAGAGCTATTAAAAGAAAAACACCTTAATGACAGTATTGACAATGAAATGAATAAGCAAATACAAATGCTAAATGAATTCATTAAACCAGAAGATTCAATTTCTGATATAATGCGTAAAGTGAAAGAACAAAAAATAAAAAAATAAAAAAAGGAAGGATATCAATAACTGAAGGCGAAAGAAATTGGAGTTTGCCTTTAAAAGTCAAGGATTTAGTCTTTTTTAAATAATTTTTTAATAAGTGAAACATCTCCCCATAAATGCTAACAGAATTTAAAACCAACATTACTATCCAAAAGATTATTTCTGAAGCGAAAAAAGTGGAGATAGAAAAAGATAATTATACCTTATCTTACCCGACATTTATTAATTATTTTAAGGATTTGAACATAATAAATCAGCAAAATTTTTTAATTGGAATTAATTTTACATATGGCTGGATGCCTACCGTTTTTAAATTAAAATCTTGCGAGTTTAGTCAAATATTGGAGATTTTAAACTTGGTTAAGAATAATCATAAACTCTCGATTGATCAGCTAGAAATTTTAAAGTATTGCTTGAATAACTCAATTATTGGCACTTCTAAACTTTTACATTTTATAAATCCAAATTTATATGCCATTTGGGATAGTAACATATACCAATATTTAACCTTGAAAACCCCTCATTATTATAGAGTAGATGATACTAAACTATATCTTGATTATTTAGATTTTTGCGAATTTATTTGCAGCAAATCCGAGTATGGTGCCATTCATAATTCAATAGTAGAAAAGTTGAATTATGAAGTAACCCAATTTAGGTCTTTAGAATTAATTATGTTTAATACTCAAAAAAGCACCAAATCATGATTAAATACTCCTACAAAAACAATCCAGCCATAGAAAACTATTGGGAGTATTGCTGCAAGCATGAAATTCCTCATATTGAAATTTCAATAATTGATGAAGATTATGCAATTATTTCATACGACTTATTGCCTTGTTTGCCTTTTGAAAAGCTGAAAAGTGGTCTTACAGATAGCATTACAAAACTATACGAAGCCTATGCAGATTTTTTTAAGCTACCAGCTGAAAAATTTACCTTAGCGGGAGGCTCAATAGCTTTAGGAATAACAGTTTACACAAAACATTGCGAATTTATATCAGAACAACTATTTGATTATCTCGCGGATTATGTGGCCAATAATAAATATAGTGTTTAAGAATAGTTGGCACAAAAGCTTTCTTGGTAAATCTAAAACCAAATTCCAGAATGGCTTGAAGCAATTGGTTTTTCTGGTAAATTCCTCTAATGTAAAGCGCACTCAGCCTCAAATCAACCCACTGAAAGCTATAGATAGTATGTTTAAAACCTACAACTTCTGAAAACAATTTAATACAACACTCTTTAAATAGTATCCAAATCAATATATTTGGAAGATTAAGTAATGAATTTATATGCTTCAAATTTTCGATGCAATTGAACTCTTAGAAGTAATAGACGAGAAAGTTGGACATACAAAACCTTGGGTAGTTTTAGCTCGAAATGGCAATACAATTAAAAAGTTGGTTGTAAAGTTATATAATGAAGGTCTAAATGCGGATCGTTGCGTTGTAAATGAAGTAATAGGTAATATTCTTGCCAAGCAATTTGGATTTAAAGTTCCCGAAGCCCATTTTGTTAATATCCCCGAAGATTTATTGATGAAAATTAGTCCATCATAACAAATGCAATATTCATTGGCTGATAGTCGAAACAAGTTTGCCACAGAAGTACAAGAGAACATATCTTTTTTAACATCAATGAACAAGGCAGCAATTAAAAAACGTATTTCAATAGATACCCTTTATGCATTTGATAATTTAATCAGAAATGCTGACAGAGGTCAGCAAAAGTCAAATTTATTAATTACACCTAAAGATGCTTACTTAATTGATCATGAATTTATTTTGAAACCTGAAGAAATATGTGGCATCGATATCGACAAATTTCAAATAGATGATAAGTTTACTAAACATCATATATTCTTTCAATATCTTAGAAAGGCTAGCAAGTCAAATAAAGCTCATTATTTTTCAGAATTTTCAGAGTATTACCGAACCTTAAGTTTAAATGCGCTTGTGCCATATTTCAACCAGCTTCATAATGAGGGGTTTCCAAATAGAAAAGAAGAAATTTTGCAATGGCTGAACCAAATAAAAAATAATTGCGTTAAGTTTGAAGGTCATTTAAAAGCATCGCTTCAATGAACAATTATTTCACATACAGCATTTTACAGTATAAGCATAATCTAGCATTGGGCGAAACGCTCAATGTTGGTATCCTTTTTTACTTTAATGCTATTAACCATTTAGAATTTGCAGTAGGAAATTCCTCTCGGTTAAAATCTGTTTATCCCGATTTCAATATCTCTAACTTTAATCTTTATTTAAAAACGATATTAAAAAGAATAAATAATAAAGTTGATCTTTTTCATAATACTTCGGAATTTAAAAATTTTGGGAATTACATTCACAATAATATTTTACCAGTTGATTCTGCTGGTCTGATCTTCTCAGAGCCAAAATCAATTATCCAATATACTGATGATATTTCATTAATAATTAAAGAATACTCTAACATATTTCTTCCTGGAATAAATACTGAGAGACCAATTGAACATCGTCATAATGAGCATTTTATTCTAAAAAAATACACCAATTACATATTTGACAACCATAAAGAATTAGAAAATAGTTTTATTAAAAACGAAGAAATTAGAACTAAAAATATAAACTTGAGATTTGATTTGGCATGGAGAAATAATTCAACTTTAAATTTAATCAAACCTATTAGTTTTGATTTATCCTCTACACAATCAATTCAAGAAAAAGCAGCCACATATTTAGGATATTTAACTCAGCTAGAAGATTATGCAAAATCAAAGAAAGTTAGGTTTGATTTTCTTATTGCTAAACCTCAAAACAAAAATTTAGATTCTGAATATAACAATGCCCTTGATATTTTAGATTTTTCAAGAGCTCCTAAGAAATTGATTCTTGAATCTGATTGGGAACGATACTGCAATGAAACAATTTCTAATATTTTATAATTTTAACTTAGTTTCATTTAACTACTTCCCTAACCGTAATACATATTGCACGACCCCAGCCATTAGAACTTCAGCATTGTTATAGAAGTAGTGGCGAATATTTTGAATTTATAGGAATTGTACCATTGTATTTTACATTTGAAGACGCAACTTTATGGAAATAGCGGGTGTGTAAAAGTTGTAAGCTATATTAGATGACCAAAAAATGAACGAAGAAATTACAACATATAACAACAAACAGACTCCAGAAGATAAAGTAATTTGCAACTTTCTTGCTCATACAATTGACGAAGAACTAACCTCAGCAGAAAGCAAAATATGGCATGCCCACCCCGTTTGGTTTATAGATGGCAACCCAATAGTTGGTTATAGCAAACAGAAAGCTGGCTGGCGTTTGATGTTTTGGAGCGGCGCTGACTTTGAGGAAGAAAATTTAAGTGTGAGGGGTGATAAGTTTAAAGACGCTTCCATTTTCTACAACAAAGTTTCAGAAATTGATGTAAATAGTTTGAAACGTTGGCTGAAAAAATCAACAGAAATTCAATGGGACTATAAAAACATAGTTAAAAGAAAAGGACAACTTGAACGACTAAAATAAAATCAAAATGGAGTTAAATAAAATAACAATTCAAGCAATTGTTGAGGCGGATATGAAGAAAGCATGGGACTGCTATACATTACCAGAACACATTACAAATTGGAATTTTGCTGACCCAAGCTGGCATTGTCCGAAGGCTGAAAACGACATGCAAATTGGAGGTACTTACAAAGCAAGGATGGAAGCCAAGGACGGTAGTTTTGCGTTCGATTTTGAAGCTGTTTATTCTGAAATAACCAAGTATAAAAGTTTTAGTTATGAACTTGGTGGAAGAAATGTAACTGTACTATTTAATGATTTAGGTAAGCAAACAGAAGTAATAGTAACGTTTGACCCCGAAAGTGAAAACCCCATTGAAATGCAGCGAGACGGGTGGCAAGCAATTCTCAATAACTATAAAAAGTATACAGAGCAGAATCATTAAAAATTAAATTTACTGAAAGTCCCAAATTAAAAAAGATAAGATGCGCCCAATTATTTCACTTCTATTTTTCTGTTATCACCTCACTTTATTTTCTCAAACTCAGATTTTACAAGACAATTTTGAAGGAAACAGCAGTATTCCTTCTTGGTTTGGAGATGATTGCTTGATAGATACTGATTTCAATAATCCTTTTCCTACAGTAGAAAACACTTCTGCAAAAGTTTTAAAGTATGCTGATATCGGGGGGCAATACGCTAATGTTGGTTTTAATGCTGGATTTAATTTTAATCTATTGACAAGCAGTGAGTTTTCTTTGAAAATTTTTGTGCCTACAAATGGCATTACTGGAAATCAAAACAATCAAATTTCATTAAAACTTCAAAATGGTTCTTTGGCTGAACCTTGGTCAACTCAATGTGAAATTATAAAGCCTATACAGCTGAATCAATGGCAAACAGTAACATTTAATTTTGCTACGGATACTTTTATAAATTTAGATCCCAACTCAATAAATCCAATTAACAGATGGGATTTTAATCGGGTTTTAATACAAATAAATGGAGAAAATAACAATTCAAATGTAATGGCTTATATTGATGACTTTTCATACGCTGGAGCAATTTCTACATTTGATAATTTAGTTTGGAGTGACGAATTTGATGGAAATGGTGCTGTAAATAATGTAAATTGGTTCCATCAAACTCAATTACCAAATGGATTTAGTTGGTACAATGGTGAATTACAACACTATACAAACAGTGCAATTAATTCATATCGTTCTAATGGAGTTCTGAATATTGTAGCGAAAAGAGAAGTTTTTACAGATCAGGGACAAACAAAGCAATTTACCTCAGCGAGATTAAATTCTAAATTTGCTTTTAAATATGGTCGAGTTGAGGTTCGGGCTAAATTACCAACAGGAGCTGGAACGTGGCCAGCAATATGGATGCTTGGGAAAAATATTATAGAACCAGGAGGTTTTTGGACCGAAACACATGGAACTATAAATTGGCCTGCCTGTGGTGAAATTGATATTATGGAACATTGGGGAACCAATCAAAATGTAATCTCTAGTGCAGTGCATCATCCAATAAATGGAGATTTATCTGTTGGTGAATACACCTCTAATGCACAGTTTAAACCAGGTGTGTCTTCTGAATTTAATATTTATGCTGTTGAATGGAATGAAGAAAGTATAACATTTAGCGTCAATGGAATCAACCATTTAAGTTATAATCCAGTAATAAAAAACCAATACACTTGGCCGTTTGATGCAGAACAATACATACTTTTAAACATTGCAATTGAACCTAGTGTAACACAAGATTTTGTTCAATCAGCCATGGAAATTGATTATGTAAGAGTATATCAAGAAAATGCTTTGAGCGCCTCCGAAACAACAAATTCCCCTAAAATTAAATTGTTTCCAAATCCTGTAACTGATAAATTAACCATTATAAGCCCAGAAAACACAAACGTTACATGTGAAATATATTCATTAGTTGGTCAAAAAATATATGCTGATGTCTTGAAAGATGAAAATACACATATTGATTTTTCAAATTTTCAAAATGGAATTTATTTAGTTTTACTCATTTCTGAGACAGGAGTTAAAACCTATAAAGTAATAAAGGATTAAGCGCCTTTTCGGAAGTTGCTTTTGATGATAGAAATAGACTATTTTATTAGTATTGGTTAGGCGCAAACACTAAGCTAAAAAGTAACACATTCTAAGCCTTCAAAGCGCATTTTTGTTTGAGAGAAACATTTTAGTAGTTTTGAATTTTTAGGTTTCGTAGAGGCATTTTAGGTTGAAATGATTTCTGCACCTACCATGGAAATGTTAAAGGGAATAAACACTTACTGGATTTCAAGCAACAAAAATTATATAGACAACATCAAATATGCTGACAGAAATTAATCCAAAGTTACCAATGCGATACAAAGCTGTAACGAAAGACTATTACTTAAACAAATTGGGGTTTCAACTAAATGGCGATGACGACTTTGAAGGTTACTTAATGATTCATAAGGACAATATTGAAATTCACTTTTTTGAGTTCAAAGACCTTGACCCCAAAGAAAATTACGGACAAGTTTATATCAGAACAAGTGATATTGATAAACTTTACCAAACGCTTTTGGATAACAAAATTGCAATTCACCCCAACGGACATTTAGAAACAAAACCTTGGGGACAAAGAGAATTTGCTTTGCTCGACCCAGATAATAACTTATTGACTTTTGGACAGAGCATGCAATGAAATTAAAATTGACGACAGTTCAAACATCGTTAGCCCCAAACTGTAATTCAATATTTTAACTTTATTGAAATTGTATTTTACATTTGGACAATCAACTTCATAAAAATGATGAAGATGCATACTGTGAAGGTTATAGTTTTAGCAATATCCTATGAAACACTTTGTATAAATGAATTATCAAACATATAAACCACATAAAGACTTAGCGTCAATTGTCAAATTTTATTGGACTTTGGAGGTACCTTTCGACCCAAAAAATCAAAAACAAAAAATCGTACCTGACGGATGCATAGAAATGACTTTCAATTTTGGCGACAAGATTAAAAGATATACTTCGGAAACTGAATTTATCCTTCATCCCAATGCAATGGTAATGGGACAGAGAACAAAATCATATTATATTTTACCCGCTGGGAATGTTGACACTTTCGCAATTTGTTTCTATCCCATTGGATTTGTAAACTTCGTGAAGACATCTCTTGATAACCTGGTTGATAAGGAAACTCCACTTGCAGAACTTTTTGGACAAGCAGAAGCCAACGAACTAGAGCAACAAATGATTCAGGCAACTGATTCCCAAGAAAGAATTAATATTATTGAAGCCTTTTTGCTGAAGAAACTTAACGAAAAAAATACGATTAGTAATATTGTAAAATCAACCGTTGATGTTCTTCTCAAAACAAATGGAACGACTCCCATAAATGTTATTTTGAAAGATGACGTTTCAAAAAGAAGACAGCTTGAAAGGCATTTTAGAAAGCAAATTGGTATTAGCCCAAAGCAGTTAGGCAAAGCTATTCGACTGCAAACAACTTTAAATTTGTTGCTTAATAAAAAATCAGAAACACTGACAGACATCGCTTACGAGCGTGAATATTTCGACCAAAATCACTTTATAAAAGATTTTAAAGACATTGTTGGCTTTACTCCAAAGGAGTTTTTAGACAATGAACATATGGCGCTATCCGTACTTTTCTACAAATAAATTTTTTCTGTCGCATTTCTACTATTCAGGCTTCTTGCCAACCCTTACTTTTGCTCTTAAATTAAAATTAGCACATCTATGGCAGTCAAAGGAATAATTTTAGCTTCGTTGGTTTCTGCATTTTGTTTTGTTTCATGCAACAATTCGGGCAGGACAAATTCTGAAGCAGTTACAAAAGACACTTTAACAAATTCAAAAGTAAGAGAAATGAAAAGTTACATTTCAATGTTTGAGATTCCAGCAAGGGATATTTCACGAGCAATTAATTTTTATCAAGCTTTGTTAGACATCAAAATAGAAAAAATGGATGTTGAAGGTATGCAAATGGGAATCTTGCCTTTTGAAGGACAAATGGTGCAAGGAGTGATAATTCAGGGAGTAGGATATAAACCGTCAGCGGATGGAGTAACAATTTACTTAAACGCGGGTGAAAATCTTCAGGTTGCACTTGACAGAGTTGAGAAAAATGGCGGAAAAATTATTGCCCCGAAAGCTGCTCACGCCGACGGTAGTGGATACTTCGCAATATTTCTTGATTCGGAAGGAAACAAGATGGCTCTTAACTCACCGAACTAAAAGGAAAAAGAGCGGTGGCATAACACGGATTTGGCAAAATACTAAAATCAAAAAAATATCTTTAATTCCTAACTAAACTGCACGTTAACAAAATTCTGTTTTCATAAGTGTTTACGTGCTGCCACCTGCCAAGGATTGAAGCAAGCCACCGTGTGGCGCGGAAAGCCTGGCGCCCTTTGCTAAAATTTAGAAATGATATGTAAATACTGAAAAGGGCGGGCAGCCAAAAACTCTTTAGTAAATGTTTGTTTTTCGTTAATCAATTTAAAATGCGGTAGTATCTTGCGGGCGATTTATGAAGCTTAAGATTTCGCTATTTTTTATTGTTATAATTTGGTTTGGCTGCAAAAGCATACGACCGGAAGCGCCGAATTATCCTCCGGCTCGTAAAACATACGCGAGAACTACTTCGGGAATAAATATTCCTGTGGAAATTCCTTTGATGGTTATTGAGGAACGCTTGAACAAACAGTTTCGGGGTGTTTTATATGATGATGACAGCTACACCAGGCCCACAAACGATGATGTGAAAATAAAGGTGTACCAAAATAATCGCATTGCAGTAGGTGCAGCAGCCGACCAATTGCTGTTTACGGTTCCGCTAAAAATCTGGGCACAGGCACGCTGGAAGGCTTGCAGCTTTTGTCCCGAAATTGAAAAGCAAACAATATTTGATGTAGAAGTGTATCTTAAATCGAAGGTAGAAGTGCTGAAGAATTACCAATTTAGAATGACTACTTCGGCTGATGGTTTTGAGTGGAGAAGTGCGCCAACCATATCTTTGGGACCAATTGATATACCGATAGCGCGCTTGCTGGAAGGTGTATTGCAAACACAACTTACCAACATAACAAAAGAGATTGATAAGGGCGTAAACAGCGCCGTTGATTTGAAGTCGCAGATTTCTGAATTGTGGAACATGGCACAAAACCCAATTTTGCTGGACGATTCGAGCAAAACATGGTTGACCATGGAACCGAAAAACATTCAGTTGGCGCCCATTACGAGCAATAAGCAAAACATGCTGATTAACTTAGGATTGGAAACTTTTATTGAAACCAAAACGGGTACAAAACCATCGGATAAACCCAAAAGTGCGCTGCCAGATTTAAAACTAACAACGCAACCGGCAAAAGACTTCGCTATAAATGTGCAATCTATTTTGGGCTTTACAGAAGCAACTGCCATTGCCAAAAAAGCGGTGCAAGGAAAAACTTTTGCTTGGAAAAAGAAGGTAGTAAAGGTGGAAGATATTGAGATTTATGGCAAGGGCGACTTGGCATACATCCGCTTATTGCTTTCGGGAAGTGCGAAAGGCGAATTGTTTTTGTTTGGATACCCGAAGTTTGATGGCACTAATAACACCTTGTATTTTGACCAACTAGATTACGACATAAATACGAAAAGCGCTTTGATAAAAGCCGCTAACTGGATGGTTGGCAGCTCGATACAAAAGCAGTTGCAAAATCAATTGGTGTTTTCTTTTGATAATGAAGTAAAGGAAGTTAGAAAGGATTTAGAAACAAGGTTAAAGAAATACACTTATAAGAAGCTGTTTACGATTACTGGCGTTATAACTGACTTTTCTGTAAAAGACATCTACGTTGCTGACGACCATTTTGACGTTCATTTGAATGCCAATGGACGTGCTTCGTTGAAACTAGAAGGAATAGATTTTTAATTTGTTTATTGCCGTAAAAGTCAAATATTTTAGCAATAACTTTGCTAGCATTTTAATTTAATTTAGAAAATAAAACTTAAAAGAACCTAGTTAAATGACTTCATTATCAGATAACATCAGTCAAATAATTGAACTTACTACTGATGAAAAAACGATTGTTGAAAAAGCCTTTAAACTTATTGAAATTTCAAAAGGAGAACTTTGGGTAAAAGAAGGTAAAATTTGCGACCAAGTTGCATTTGTTCAAATCGGAAAACTTAGAGTTTTTTATAATGACGATTCTGGAAATGAAGTGACTTGCTATTTCGTTACTGAAGATAATTTTATCTCTTCATTCACCAGTTTTTTAACAAATACTCCAACAACAGAGAATATTTCTGCAATTGAAGATGGCATATTAAGAGTTATTTCGAAAACCGAATTAGAGAAATTATCCGTTGAAATTCCTAAGATTCAGATTTTTAGAAGAATAATTGCAGAAAATCTTTTTATAACAATGGAAAAAAGAATTGCCATGCTACAATCGCAAACTGCCAATGAACGGTATGAACGCATGATTAAAGAAAACCCAGATATTATACTCAGTGTGCCTCTTCAGTATACTGCATCTTTTTTGGGCATAACACCACAGCATTTAAGCAGATTAAGAAAAGAATCGATAAAATAAATTCTTAACATTTGTTCAGTGGCTTAGAAAATTAATGTCAGACTTTTGTTGTGTACTAATCAGCAAAAAATACTGTAAAATGAGACATTTTCTTTTATTTATCGCGATCGTTGGATTTAGAATGATAACGTTTGCGCAATCAGAACCGAGAGCTTCAACTATTGCAAGTAAATGGAGTTTGGAGTTAGAACTTGTGCAACCATTTATACCAACCGTAGAAATTTGGAATTTACAAGTAACAAGAAATTTATTTAGCAAAGGTTCACATAGAGGTGACCTTGTTTTGGGTGCCTACATTCGGCCAAATGTTGAACACGATGTAGTTGAAAAGATTGATGAATATATGTTTTACCTTGCCTACAGGCATTTCTTTTGGAAAGGATTACATATTGAAGCTGGTATGAACACAGGTTATTATTGGGGAAATAAAAATCTTGTTGATGGAAAAGATTATGAAGGTATTGCACTTTTTTGGGAATCTAATATTGGGTATAAATTCAATTTAGGAAAGAAGAAGCAATTCTTTATAAATCCTCAATTTGGATTTTTAGGAACTATGGGCGTAGCAGATATTGGCCCTCGGCAAGGGAAGCCGGATAATTTTGTACAAGGGAATTTATTTGTTGGATTTAATTTTTAATAATACCATGAAAACACTTAGCACTATTATATTCGTATTGTGTTCCATTATAAATGGGCTTGCACAAAACATAGAAGAAAAAACATCTTTTACTTATGGGGAATTTAAGGCTGGATATGGATTTTCTATCTTCGGAGAAGGTTTAAAGGAAAGATACAATGCCGGCAATTTTTCTACTTCTGCCGGAGGGGTTTACACAATTGGCGCTTACAGGAAATTTAAAAAAGTTAATAACCTGAACTTTGGACTTAAATTTAAAGCACTTGGAGCAGCTCCTGCATCAAATAGCAAAGGAGATGAAATGTTTTTCAATTATTGGGGCGCCGCGCTTTCTACGAAATATTATCCATTTAATAAATTGGCTGATAAAGGCTTAGTATTGATAGTGGATTACTTTTTTATTACCCAGTTTACTCAAAAATACAGGAATGAAGCGGCTAAGATTTATGACCACCAATTTGCTATTGGCAGTGGATTTGGGGCTGGAATTGGTTATGAATTTAACCTTTTTAAAAACGGATTTAAGGGCTGCTTTTCAATTGAATACGAATTCGATAGCAGGACAGGAGAAGTAACAAACATTGGGTCAAAGACATTCGTAAGTCAAAGCCTTGCTGCAAGCCTTGGTTTTAAGTTTTAAATAATAACAATATTTCATTATGGAACGAAGAGACTTCATAGTAAAAAGCGGAACAGTTTTAACCGCAGCAACATTTTTAAGAATGTTTGTTGATTCAAACAATTTATTTGGGGCTGTAAAGAAAATAAACGAAGATATAGATTATAAAAAGCGACCGAACCCAAATGCATTTAGCCAACCAATTTTAAAAGCTATTGCTATTGGAATTAATGCGCCGAGTGCCCATAATACGCAATCTTGGAAATTCAAAGTAGTGAACGATAATTCTATGTATTTGTATATAAATGAAAACATCTTGCTGCCTGCAACTGACCCACCAAGCAGGCAAATTCATATGGGTGCCGGATGTTTTATTGAAACATTGGTTATTGGTGCCAGTTCTTTGGGTTACAAATCAAGTGTTACATATTTTCCGGAAGGGTATGAATCTTCAATTGATTTTGGGCAAAAACCAGTTGCTAAAATAGAATTAAATAAAACCTCTGATAAACCTGATACACTTTCGGATTATGTTATTGATAGGCAAACGAATAGAAGGGAATATGAAGGTAAAATAATAACAACACAAGAATTTGAAACACTAAAGGAATTTGCTGGCAACACACATTCACAATTGGTATTTATAAACGAAAATTTTAAACCCTATTTTGAAATCTTTAACAAAGGTTTTGAAATAGAATCTAGAACATTCAGAACCAATGAAGAAACTCGCAATCTTTTTCGCTTTTCTGAAGAAGAAAGAGCAGCTAAAGGAGATGGGTTAAGTATACCACAAATGGGTTATAGTGGCATGATAAAAAACATTGCTGAAAAATCTTTAGATAATGGGAATAAAGAAAAATGGCACAGCGACAAATCCATAGAATTATCTATGAAAAATGTGGCCAAAGGAATTGAAAGTAGTAAAGGAATTGTTGCTTGGATTACAGAAACTAATACTTTTGAGGACTGGATAAAATCTGGGAGGGATTATGTTCGTTTTAGCCTAGCATTGACCAAACAGAACCTTTATGCACACCCATACAATCAGGCAATACAAGAATACGATGAAATGAAAGCAATTCGTGCTGAGCTTGATAGTTTATTGAAGATCCGAGGAAATCAAAAAATACAAATGATTGTTCGGATTGGTCGTAGCTCAAAACCATATCAATCTTATAGAAGACAGCTTGAAACATACATAGTTAAGTAAAAAATGTTAGGCGTATTATTTTAGATACGTCGCTAAACCATAAGTTTGTTTCAACAAAAAGCTGCAAATTTACAACGGCTGATCTACGAGTTTAAACCCCTTACCATGCACATTGATAATGGAGATATTTTCATCTTCGGAGAAATATTTTCTTAAACGCGCAATGTACACATCCATGCCACGGGCGTTGAAATAATTATCGTCGCCCCAAACAACCTTTAATGCGAAATTTCTTTCGAGCACTTGGTTGATATTCATGCTGAGCAGCTTGAGCAAATCGCATTCGCGCGAAGTGAGTTTTTGTGAATTGTCGCCAATAACCAACTGCTGCAGAGTTGGGTTGAAGCGGTATTTCCCTATGATGTATTCTTGCTGGTTGCTATTGTCTACACTTTTTTCGGTACGTTTTAAGATTGCTCGTATGCGCATGAGCAGTTCTTCCATGCTGAATGGCTTGGTAATGTAGTCGTCGCCACCGGCCTTAAATCCTTCTATGGTATCTTCCTTCATGGATTTAGCGGTGAGGAAAATGATTGGAACTTCTTTGTTAAATGTTCTAATTTCCTTAGCAGCGGTGAAACCATCTTTAATGGGCATCATCACATCGAATATGCAGATGTTCCATTTCTCTCTTAAAAAAACCTTGAGTGCATCTTCACCATTGGGACATAGATGAACAATATAGCCTTTGGCGGTGAGGTATTCCTGTACCAAAAGTCCTAGGTTGGGATCGTCTTCGGCGAGTAAAATTTTCATTTCTTATTTTTTAAAACAAACGTTGATTTTCGTCTATTGGTTTTTATGGGCAATAAAATTATTGGGTAAACGGTAAATTGATAATAAAAGTACTTCCTTGCCCCTCTTCACTTTCGAGTTTAATGGTTCCTTTGTGTTTGGCTACAATTGCTTTCACATAACTTAATCCCAAACCGAAGCCTTTAACGTTGTGAAGATTGCCTGTTGGCACGCGATACAGTTTTTCGAAGACCTTTGATTGCTGGTCTCTGGAAATACCAATTCCATTATCTGTTACTTTCAAAACAAAATAACCATCCTTGCTAGAGGTTTCAATTTTTATTTCCGGAAATTCTTGTCGGTATTTGATGGCGTTGTCGAGCAGGTTAAAAATACCGTTAGTAAGGTGAATTTGGTCGCCTGTTATGATTGGATGATCGGCTTTAAGAGAAAGATTCAATTTTATTTTATTTCTTTCGAGGTGCATGCCCAGGCTCTTCACCGTTTTTTGAATAATGTCGTGCATGTTTACCTCTTCTAATTGCAGTGTGAATTCAGATTTGTCGAGAACGGCGGTTTGTAAAACATTTTCAACAAGCGTTGCCAGTCGTTTATTTTCTTCGCCAATCATGCGCACATAATTGGCTGTGAGTTTTGGTGTTTGAATAATATCGGAATCGCTGAGGGCCTCGCAAGCCAAAGAAATTGTAGAAATGGGTGTTTTTAACTCATGCGTCATGTTATTGATAAAATCGTTTTTAATAACAGCCACCTTTTTCTGTCGAATAATGGTGCTAATGGTGAAATAAAAGGTCGCGGTAATTATTAAAATGAAGAAGCCAGAAGAGGCAAACATTACCCAAAGATTTTTGAATACATATTGATTTTGTCTTGGGAAATAAACCATTAGGTAGTCGGGGTGATAAAAAATATCGTTTGGGAAAAGGCGCACACGGAATTTTGTTTTCATCAACTCTTGGGTATTGTCTGTAGGATGGTCAACAAACATTTTGTTGTTGGTGAAATCATACAATCCAAACTCGTAATTGGTATTAATACCTGCAAGGTTGAGCTGTTCGCGCAAAAAGCTATCAATCAATTCAGGATTTACGCGGTCGTCTATTCCTGTATTTACATTTAAGTTGTAGAGTTCTTTAAAAATATCGCTCACTAAACCGCTCTTTTTCATTAATCTTTCTAGGCGCGGGTCGCTGGCTTTTCCCGGCATGTTTAGTTCTGTGCTTTGGTCGCTCAACATTACATTACCATTGCCTTGTTTGGCTTTTCTGATTTTCCGGTATTGCAACTCACCAATGCTATCGGTTTTATTTTCCTCAATTATTTCGATGTTGCCGTCTTGGGTAATTTGTCTGAATTCTGTTTGTAATTCACCCGGACTAATCTGGTTCCAATATACTAGACCAGAAGTCGTGGTATCTTTTCTATTAATACTTTTACGAATCAAGGAATCGATGCCCAAGAAAAACTTTTTGCCTTGTCGGGATGCGTCGAATCTTTTTCGGACGTTTTGCGCCACCTCTTCTTTTTCTACCATTTCAGAAACACTTTGCAAAGCTGTGTTTACAGTATTTTCGAAGCGTTGCTTTTCGAGTTCGAGGGCGTTACCAATCCAGTAAATCTGAATGGCGATAAGTCCTGAAAGCGCTCCAGACATGAGAAGAATAATCAATCGGATATTTCTTCTGTTAATCATAAGTTTTGGATGTGTTTTGCCAATTCAATAAAATCGTCGGGGCTTAGTTGTTCGGCTCTTTTTTCCATAAAAGGATGCGTAGAATTTTTACCGTTCATAATTGGTTTAAGTGCATTGCGGAGTGTTTTTCTACGTTGATTAAAGCCTGTTTTTACAACCGTTTTAAACCATTGGTCAGTTACACCCAATTGCACTTCGTCTTTGCGCACTAGCCTGATAACGCCCGATTTAACTTTAGGTGGTGGTTGAAAAACTTGTTCTGAAACGGTAAATAAATATTCGATGGTGTAAAAAACCTGAAGCAGCACACTTAAAATACCATACGTTTTGTTGCCATGTTTGGAAGCCACTCTTTCAGCCACTTCTTTTTGAAACATGCCTACTACTTCTTGCACAGATTCGCGGTTTTCTAAACAATGAAATAAGATTTGAGAAGAAATGTTGTAAGGAAAATTGCCAATGATAGCGCCATTTTCGCCTAGAATAGCTTTCAGGTCGAGCTGTAGAAAATCGCCTTCTATGATTCTTCCTTCCAGCGCGGGAAAGTGTTCTTTAAGCCAAACTACAGATTCGCGGTCAATTTCAATGACAGATAAATCTACTGGCATTTTCAGGAGAAATTGTGTTAGAACTCCCATTCCCGGACCAACCTCAACCACTTTAGTGTTTGATGCGGAGGTTGTTAAGCTTTGTGCTATCTTCTCGGCAATGTTTAGGTCTTTGAGGAAATGTTGGCCTAGAAATTTTTTGGCTTGAACTGTCATCTTAATCTATCGATTCTAATAAAGTTCTAAATGCTACGCACAAACTACCGTATCTTTCTACATGTTCTTTTTGAAGTGCTGGAGCAAAAAGCTCTCTATACACTTCATAATTTTCCATTGATTCTAAAAAGTATTGCACGGAGAAAGTACTGCCTTCGCCCTCTTCTGTAGAAAGTACGTGCATTAATCTGTTTTCAATAAATAAGCCTGTGTTTAACACATCAGGAATATGAACAGTTTTCATCCAGTTAAGCCAATCTTCCACAACAGATTGGTCAACATTTACAGTTACGTTGTATAAAATCATTTTACAAAGGTATCCTTTCTTATTTTGCTTCCATAATGAAGATATTTTTAATGTAATGGTATTGCTACTTTCGCAGAAATAAATTTTACAGTTATGAAGCATTGCTACTTTTTTTTATCGGTTACATTATTACTTTTTGTACAAAATACTTTTGCTCAAAATGGTGACACTCTTGGTGTAAGCCCAAATACGGTTCCTCAATTTGCACCATCTAATCAGGTTTCAATTATTCCTTACAGCGGAGGTTGGTGTTATGGAACAAATAACGATGCCAATGTTTTTACTAAAGTAGCACAAGGTTACATAAACGACGATACAGCGAGTGTAATTGGAATATTATCTTTTATTCCTAAAAAATCTAAAGGCCCGAATAATGTTCCAAATACAAAAATTGTTTTTTCAATAGCCAATTTAATACCTAATGGAGCCATAACATTTGCAGGAAACCCTCCTGTAATTACAAATGTTCGTGGCCCAGGGCCAGTTCTAGCTTCTGTTGATTATTTCTACGATGAGGTTGACACAACTTTTGGGACCTATAATCTTGCATTATTTTCTACGCCCATTTCAGTTTCTTCTGAAATTGCTGTAATTGCAGATTTTTCTAATTTTAAAACCAATGGAGATGTAGTTGGGTTTCTTTCAGACAATGTTGGAAATGCGTTGGAGCTTGATTTAGCATTTCATTATGCTACTGCACAATCTGCAAATGTTTGGCTACCAACAAACTTTGTGTTTTCAGGTGCGTTAGACAATAATGTTGCTTTATTCCCAATTTTAAAAGGTGATAATAACTCTCTCGGGTTGTTTAAACCATCTGGTCCAATTGTGAATGGAATTAAGGCACAGTTATTTCCTAATCCGGTGGTAAATGAGGCTTTATTAACAGTAGAATCAAATAAAGCTGGAACCTTTTTCATTGATGTATTTTCTATGAATGGACAGTTGATTAATACAATTGCATGCGGAGATAAAGGTGTTGGAAAGTTTACACAAGCTTTAAACACAGACGGGTTATCATCAGGTACTTACATTTATTCGGTACGTAATGCTGCAAGCGGCAGGTATTCGAAAACTTTTGTTGTAAACTAATCGCTGGCTTCGAGGGTCACTGCCATATAATCGCTGGCTTCGAGAGCCTCAGCCAGCGGACGGAGACTGAGCTTGTCGACGGTGGCTGAGCTTGTCGACGGTGGCTGAGCTTGTCGAAGCCACGAAAATCTTTCTGTCAATTACTTACGCATTGATTTCTGTTGTATTTTTGGAAAAATCAATTCAAAGTGTCTTACTGACAATTAAAGTTTTGATGAATTATCTAAATATTTACAGCCATGACACAAATTAAGTTTTACCTTAAAACGACTAATTCATTTATTTCGTTTTTACTACTAATCGCTTTTTCATCGAGCAGCCTTTTAGGGCAAATTGTTTCTTTAACGCCAACCTTAGCCAATGCGGAACAAGCGGTTGTTCTTACCTTCGATGCAAACCTTGGCAATGCAGAACTTGCCAATGCGAGTAAAGTTTACATACACCATGGTATAGTAACCAGCGGCCCAACGGGAACTTCTTGGCAAAACGTAGTTGGAAACTGGGGGCAAGATGATGGAGTGGGCGAAATGACTGCGGTACCAAATGAACCGGGTAAATGGCAAATTAACTTTACACCCACGCTGAGGGAATATTATAATGCAGCGCAAGGAACTAACATTTTTAGAATTTCGGCTGTGTTTAGAAGTGCCGATGGTGCTACAAAAGGAACGATTGCAGCAGGAAACTACCCTTTTGGAAATGTTACTGCTAGTGGGGATTTTTATATAAACCTCAACTTACCCAATTACATTACGTTTACGGCTCCATCAGCCATAGAAAGTTTTATTAGTGCAGGAGAAACCATTAGCATAGCAGCAAATACCTCATCTGCCGCAACTAACCTGCAAATTCTACTAGACCACGGAACTGGTTTTGAAGAAGTAGCTTCATTAGCTTCAGGTAATAACATTTCTTACGTTTACACGCCAACGCAAGCAGAGTTTCTACAAATAAAAGTGAGGGCTACAATAAATGGTGAGAATGTAGAAACCCAGAAAACGCATCAGGTTATACTGTACCAAACAAATCTCACAGCGGCGCTTCCTGCAGGCGTTATTGCTGGAATAAACTATAACAACACCGACCCAACAAAGGTTACTTTAGTGCTACAAGCGCCCGGAAAAACATATTGTTATGCAGTTGGAGATTTTAGCAATTGGCAGGCATTACCCCAAAATCAAATGTTTAAAACACCTGATGGGGAATTTTTTTGGATTACGTTGAGTAATTTAACACCTCAGCAAGCTTATGTTTTTCAATATTGGGTAAATGGAAATGTTAAAATTGGCGATCCTTATGCAGACCAAGTAGCCGACCCTTGGAACGATAGCTTTATTGAAGAAGAGGTATTTCCAAATTTACCGATTTACAACCGTCAAGACAATGGTATTGCAACTGTTTTTACAACAGGCCAAACGCCTTACAGCTGGGCAGCTACGGAACAAACTTACCAAAGGCCTCCAATTAATAATTTGGTAATTTACGAGTTACACATCCGTGATTTTTTAGCTTCTCACTCATACAACGACCTTATAGATACACTGCATTACCTGAAACGCTTGGGAATAGATGCAATTGAATTGATGCCTGTAAATGAGTTCGAAGGAAATGATTCTTGGGGTTACAATCCGAGCTACTATTTTGCAGTAGATAAATACTATGGAACAAAAAACGACTTAAAAAGGTTTGTAGAAGCTTCGCATGCCTTAGGCATTCCTGTAATTTTAGATATTGTATTGAATCATGCTTTTAGTCAATGTGCATTGGCAAAATTGTATTTCAATACGAGTACCGGCAAACCTACCGCAGACAATCCATGGTTTAATGTGAATACTGTTGGACCTTATGCCTGGGGTTCAGATTTTAATCATGAAAGCCAATACACCAAAGATTTTATTGACAGGGTAAATAAATATTGGATAACAGAATATCACATAGATGGTTACAGGTTCGACTTTACAAAGGGCTTTACCAATTCGGCTCCGGGCGGAAGTATAGATGGATTTGACCAATCTCGTATCAACATTTTAAAACGAATGGTAGATGAAATTAGAGAAGTTGACCCAAATTCATACATAATTTTAGAACACTGGGGCAGTGCAGCCGAGGAATTACAATTAGGTAATTATGGAATGAAAATGTGGAGCAACCGTAGCTATGATTATGTCCCAATTACTGTTGGAAACCAGGGCGGCTCTTTTAACAATATGAGCAATTCACAATTTGTTGCTTTCTTTAATAGCCATGATGAGCGCAGAATTGCAGAACATGCATTAACTGAAGGCAGAAATAATGGAGGCTATAATGTTAAAGATCACTTAGTAATGTTTGAGCGTGTTAAAATGGCCGCTGCATTTGCTTTTTTATACCCAGGGCCAAAAATGATGTGGCAATTTGATGAGTTGGGCTATGATATTGATATTAATTTTAATGGACGAACAGGAAGAAAACCTTTGCCATGGGGCATTGGAAGCTTACAATATTATGAAGACAGTTTAAGGCAGTACATTTACGATTCCTTCAAAGGAATCTTAGATGTAAGGCGACAATTAGATCCGGCGCAATTAGCTTCAGCCGCAACCAATCATAAAACATCAGGAAATACTAGGAGATTGTTGTACAACACAAATGCAACAGACCTTATTGTAATTGGTAATTTCGGAATGGTTTCAGAAGCCGTTTCTCCCTTATTTACTCAAACAGGAACCTGGTACGATTATTTTTCCGGAGATTCTATTTCAGTAATAGATGTAAATGCACAACAAACACTGGCAGCAGGACAATGGCATATTTATACCACTACACGACTTTCGGAGGGTTTGCCGCTTGCTGTGGAAGTTTTTGATAATCCAGTTACCATTACACCTTTTCCGTTTAAAAAGGGTGATGCTATAACAGTAAGATTTGATGCCACCAAAGCTTGGAAAGGAAATACTGCTGGTTTAGTTGGAGTAAATGAAGTTTATTTTCATTCTGGAACTGTTGTAAACCATCCCGATAGCACAACACTAAACAATGTTGTAGGAACATTACAAGCTGATGGCATTGGCGCAATGACAGAAGTGAGCGATGATATTTGGGAAATTTCTTTCACACCTTCAGCTTATTACAATGTTGCTGATTTAGAGGTTTTTAAATTAGGAATGTACTTTAGAGATGGGGCAAACGAAAACCTTGGTTTAGGATTTAGAAATAGCACCATTTACTATAACGTAGAATCTGATTTACCAATCATTACTGTAAATCCTCCAGATTATGCCAATTACAACCCAATCACAGTTACGTTTAATGCAAGAGCTGGCAACAGAGAATTGATGGGAGCAACCAAGGTTTATATGCACAGCAGCGTAGGTATTGTAGAAACTACAGCTCCTCAAAATACTGCTTGGAATAATACAGTAGGAAATTGGGGCCAAGATAATAGTGTTGGTTTGATGACAGCTGTTGCAGGAGCTGAAGACATGTGGGAAATAACATTAATACCTCGTGATTATTATGGTTTACAAGAAAATGAATTCCCTTATTGGCTGGCAGCGGTATTTAGAAGCGCGGATGGCAATACCAAAGGAACAGGAAGTCCTGGCCCAATAGAAAATGGTTTTATTGCTGATAATCAGGACATTTTTGTAAAAAACCAAGGTTTTGTGGGCATTGAAGAGCAGCTTATTCAGCAACAGCTTATTTACCCAAACCCAACCAATGGCTTGTTGCATTTGAGTAATATTTCTGAATATGAGCGTTTTGAAATTTTTGACACTGTGGGAAGGCTAAAGATGAGTGTTACTGATAAGAATTCAACTCTTGACTTAAGCAACTTTTCATCGGGTATTTATTTCTACCAAATCAAAACCAAAACAGGTTTTCACAATGGGAAAATTCTGAAGAAATAATGAGAACACTACTTATCGTTTTCTTGTTTGCCTCAAGCATTGTTTCTGCTCAGCAGATAGGTAAGGAAAATTACCTACTCGATTTATCGAAAAGAAAATTCGCATGGATGGTAGAAAAGCAATTGGATTCACTTTCTCTGCTTTTAGACAAGGATATGTTGTACATACATTCCAACGGTTTGATTCAAACTAAAGAAGAAATGATAAACGATTTTAAACTTGGGAGCCTCTTGTTAGATAGCGTAAAAGTAATGGAAGCAGACGTGAGAATGTTTGATTCAACAGCGATAATTACAGGTAAAGGTATTTTTTCGGGCACTTTAAAAACCACTCCATTTCAAACCAATCTGCTCTATACGGAGGTTTATATCAATGAAAACAAAAAGTGGAAATTAGTAACGAGACATGCTAATAAGTTACCTTGATTGTAAGCTTATTGTACCGCATCGCCTCTCAAAGCTCTAAATCTCTTTCTCGCTTCAACTACATACAAAGAACCTGGAAAGTCAGTCATTAATTCTTTGTATAAATCCATTGCTTTTGTAGGATTGTTAAGCTGTAGCTCGGTAATGGTAGCTAACATAAACAATGCGTTATCGGCCAGTATATCGGAGCGGTGCTTCGTAAGAATAGCGTCCAGAAAAGTTACTGCTTCTGTAAATTTGCCTTGTTTAATTACCACTTTTGCTTTTCTATACAAAATATCATCTGCCAAAGTATTTTCTGGGAAACTAGCATTTAGAGAATCTAATGTGGCCAAAGCGGCGGCGGCTTTGTTTTGATACAACCACAAATCGGCTCTCGAGAACATGCGCAGCGCTTCACCTGTAGTGTCAAAAGCAGTGTTATCGCCAATTAAAAGAGAAAGCTCGAGGGCATCGTTTGCAATTAACTTTGTTGTTGCAGCTTTCAAAACGTCCAACTGTGCTTTTGCCCATTCAAATTCGCCTTTGTAATAAGCCAGTTTTGCATTTCTATATTTTGCTTCCTGACCCAAAGTATCATTTTTCATTGCCTTTTCTACTTGAGAATAAGTCAATGTAGATTCCCAAACATCACCTTGCAACAATTGAATATCGGCAACTTCCAATTTCACTTCATTTAAAGGTCGCAAGCTCAATCCTGCATTGGGCTGAATAAATGATTCTAATAAAACCAGCGCTGTATCAGTTTCATTCTTGTAAAATGCTTTTAAATGCGCCAATCTAATAGCCAAAGATGCGGATTGGTCATTACTTCCCATTTCTTTCAGCGTATTGGTCATCAATTTCTCTAATGCATTTAACTGTTCGGGAGAATAAGTGGTGGCATTTATCAATCTTTTATAACTCGCCATCGAAAGTTCTCTTTTTGCAAATAGCTGCAATTCACTTTTGGGGCCTTTATCTATCACATATTGATATGCTTTCTGCCCAGTTTCAAACTGCTCGTTGCTCATGCAGGTGCGGGCTAATTCCATTACCCTTCTGCCATCTTCTTTCAACCTTTTATCGAGCGCCTTGGTTTGATTTAAGGCTGATTCAAAATCCTTTTTTTGCACAAAAAACCAGATAAGCAAATCAGAGTAAATCAAGTTATCGGGATTTCTTTGAATTTGTTTTAAAAAATGTTTCCTGATTATTTCAGCCTTAGTTCCTGTTTCATCTTCCAACATCATATCTTGTAAAGACTGTTGAATGGGTTCCATGTAATTATATCCTTGCACAGCAATCAAATCGGTGTACTCATCGAGTAATTTTTCTGTTTCCCCTTTTTTAGCGTACAAAGTAGCCAATTCAATGTTAAAATTATATGCACGAGGTGCTGCCTCACGAGCATCTATATATGTTTTGATAGCTAAATCTGTTTGCTTTCTATTTTCATAAGCGGTAGCCAGTTCCATTACTTGCTTATCATCGAAAGGATCAAGATTTTTAAGTCCTTTTTCGTATTGTTTCTTTGCTTTTTCGGCTTCTCCACTAGCTTGATAAGCATACGCCAAATCAATCACATAAGTAAGTTGGCGAGGATATCTTTTAATCTGCTTACTGATAAGTTTCTCAGCTTGTTTAATGTCTTTTAAGTTGAGATAGCAGTTTACAAGTTGACTATAGTAAAAATTAACGGGCGACTCGGTGTACAATTTTCCGTACAACTCTGCTGCCTTTGCCCATTCGCTGTTTTGATAAAACTGACCAGCTAATTGTTCTTCAGTTGAAGGTTGCTTTTCACCTGGATTCATATCTCCCGGTTGGGCACTCATTTGTACTGAAAAAAGTATAAAAAACAGAAACTGCAATAATTGCTTCATAGCGCGAAGGTACAACACCAAACAGAATTATAAACGCAAGGTTTTACATTCTGTTTCATTTCACAAAAAAAGGGCAACATAATTTCTTACGTTACCCTTTTCCAATCCCCAAAACAACCAAAATCGTCCTAATAACTTTTCGTGTTTATAATCACTACGCCACTCGTTGTATCTCCGTATTGGGCTGGTAATCCGCCAGTTATTACAACAACTTCTTCTATTCCAGCATTCGGAATTTGCGGGTCACCAATTATTTTTACACCGTCTATTATAAAAAGAGAAGCACCAGAGCGTGAGCCACGAATATTTATCCCTTCTCCATCTCTTTTCTGGTATACGCCAGGTGTGCTATTTACCATTGCTCCAATTGCACCTCTATCTCCAGCATTTAAAAGAATATCTCCAGAAGTTATCACATCAACCGTGCTGCCTCCATGTCTGCCCCATAGCTCATCTATTGTTGGGTTATAAAAAACTTCAATTACAGCACCTGTTGGAATTCCTAAAATGCAATTAAGTGTAGTAACATCTCCGGAGGAAATTTTCACGTTTTTTACATCTGTTTGACTGTATCCAATTCTGCTGAAACTTACTGTGTATGTACCAGGAGGAATTGGCTTTATAAGATATTCCCCTTTTTCGTTTGCCAAAGCACCCAATGTAATTGTGCCCGATTGAAGTTTCACAATTGCGTAAGGAATGGTTTCTCCGTTTAATGAGTCACTTATAACTCCCGAAATAGCACCAACTCCCGATTGGGCAATGCCCGTTAAATGAATTATTATTCCAATAATTCCTGAAATGATTGTTTTCATAGTTTTTAGTTTTATTTCAAAATTACTCTGATTATGAAAACGTTACAAAAACATATTTTGGTATCTGTCGCGGGTTTTTGCGGGTTTTCAACAATTTTTAAAATAAAATGTGCAAAACCCTTTGGAGATTAAATTCAAATCACTACTTTTGCGACCCTTTTAAGTAAAAGGAATTAATCTCACTATAAACTATGTACGCAATTGTAGATATCGCCGGTCAGCAGTTCAAAGTGGAGAAAGACATAAAACTATACGTTCACCGTCTTGCTAGTAAAGAAGGTGATTCATTAACGTTCGACCAAGTATTATTGGTGGATGATAATGGTAAAGTTAAAGTTGGAGCTCCCACCGTTAGCGGTGCATCCGTTAAAGCCAAGGTGCTAAGTCACCTCCAAGGCGACAAGGTAATCGTTTTCAAGAAGAAACGCCGTAAAGGCTATCAGAAATCAAATGGTCACCGCCAACAACTTTCACAAATTCAAATCGAGGGCATTAACGCTTAAATTTTTAAACGAACATGGCACACAAGAAAGGGGCCGGTAGCTCCAAAAACGGTCGCGAGTCGCACAGTAAACGCTTAGGTGTAAAAATCTTTGGTAATCAATTAGCCATTGCAGGAAACATCATCGTTCGCCAAAGAGGAACTCGTCACCATCCAGGACTTAATGTCGGGATTGGTAAAGATCATACCTTATTTGCATTAGTAGATGGTACAGTTACTTTTAAGAAAAAAGGCGATAACCGCTCTTTTGTTTCAGTAACTCCATTCGAAGAAGCAACAGCTTAGAATTAAGTAAAACGCTATTCAAAAGGCTTGCAATTTTATTATTACAAGCCTTTTTTGTTGGGCGAAAGCTATTCATGCTTGTTGCTTAGAATTTTATCTATTTATCAGGTAATAATTTGTTCAATGTTTTTTCAAAAAAAGGTATTGTCCAAATAAATATTAATACTCCAAAGATGTTAAAAATCATGTGCGCATTTGCAACAGTTCTTTCTATTGACGCCCCTGCACTTATTGTCTTTACCAATTCAATAAAAGGATAAAACAAAACCAGCCCTAATATTATTGATAGAAGATTAAATATCACATGAAATAAACCTGTTTTGAGCGCCTGTCTACTTCCTTTAATGGTTGCCAAAAGTGTGTCGCTACAAGTTCCTAGTTCAGCGCCTAGCATTACTGCAATTCCACCTGTTAAACTTATCAATCCTTTTTTAGATAAAATAATTGCCATACCAACAGTTGCAGATGAGGATTGAATAACTAGCGTTACAACTGCGCCAACCATTGCCCCAACAAAAGGGTTTTCAGTTTTTTTCATCCATTCAGTAAAAAAAGCCTCGTCCTTTAGCGGCTCCACAGCATTTTCCATAGTGTAAAGCCCAAAAAATAACACCCCGAAATACAAAATAGTCTTACCAATGCTGCTTAATTTTTCTGTTTTAGCCACAAAAAGTAGTACAAACCCCAAAAGAAGAAACACCGGAGAATATTTACCAATGTCCATAGCGATTATTTGACTGCTAACTGTTGTCCCAATGTTTGCACCTAAAACAATTCCCATTGCTTGTCTAAAAGTAAGTATGTGAGAATTAACCAATACTATTGTAATTATTATAACGGCCGAAGAAGAGTCAAGCAATGTGGTAACAACTATCCCAACTAACAAACTACTAAATGAATTGGATGTGTATTTCTTTATCCAAATATTTGCATTTTCGCCAATAGCTAATTTTAATGTGTCCGACAAATTGCTTACTGCATATAAGAATAAAACCAATCCTGCAATAATTGAAAGTAAAATTTCTGTCATTTCCTTATCGGTGCTTAAAATCACAAAGTACACTATCAAGCATTCATAAAAGTAAACCTTACTTTATCTAATTATTAAGTTTTATAAGTATTTGCTTAGTCATTTAAAACTTTCGTGCAACAACAACTAACTTTCTTGTTGGGCGTTCCCCTGAAAAAGGGTCGCGTTTTCCGCAGTAGTTTTTGTTCCGCTGCGCTTCACAAAAAGCTACTTTGCTCCAACCGCTAACGCGAGGCGCATCAAGAATTAAATCAAATTTCGTTAAATGTGAAAGAAGCTAATTTTAATAAAAATCACTAATTTTACCATCAAAGAAAATTAGTTCAACCATCAGTTTAACAACTAACTTTATGCACTTAATAAGAAACATCATCTGTGTTTTATCGGTACTATCGTGTCATATCACATCAGCTCAGCGAGAGTTCAACGAATGCGACTCTACTTTTTACTCATTAAATTCAGATACAAGTATAGTTGCAGGTAAAAGGCAATTGTACATTTTAACCAACTCGAATTTATTTCCTCTTTTCGATTTTACTACAACAGATCCTAATGAATACATCAGAGATTTTGACATTCTCAAACCAAATCTTTGGTACGCAGTTGTAGGAAGCAGATACATTGGTTCGCCAACACAATTGTACAAAAGCACAAATCAAGGACAATCCTGGGACTTAGACACCAATCATTTTAATGCAGATAATGTTGGGTTATTAAGTCCTGCTTTTTTAAGATCTATAAACAACGTGCAACACTTAGGAGGAGATACAATCGTAATGTTTATGCATTATTATGAATCGGGCATCATTTATTCCACAGATGCAGGCGCCACGTGGACAAAGTGGTTTGATAATTTGATAACTCATTACCAAGGAATGTTGGAATGCGATAATAAATATTACATTTTCGGATACGAAGGTGATGCATTTCGCCCTTGGATGTTTGGTATTGATAAATCCTTATTGTTCACTACAGATTCAGCTGGGGCCTGGAATTCATTTTCTAATATTTCCAATCACCCAAGGTGCTCTACATCTAATGACACTATAAATTGTATTTATGCTTCTACCAGCCTTTCTAGGTGCGCTACTTACAACTATTTCAAATCGTTTATTGACAGCATTTGCACACCTCTTGTCGTGCCTAATTTGGAGAAAGAAATCTTCCAAATTTATCCCAATCCAACTGAACAGTTTTTGACTATTAAATCTCCTTCTTCTGAGCCTTCAAGAATAACTATTTACAATGCTCTTGGTGAAATTGCTACCAATTATGCTGTAAAGAAAATTGGTCGAGAAATTAATTTAGATGTTACAAATCAGCCGCAGGGCATTTACTTTATAAGAATTGAATGCAAAGGAAGCTTGCATAATTTTAAGTATATAAAAAAACAATCCTAACCCGATAGAAGTTAATAATAAACAGTGGAAAACATTCATCCAACCGTTTCTTAAGTTGAGCAAAATCAATTAGAAATAGAAACATACTTCGCCACCGAATGAAATTATTTTAGTGACATTTCTCGGTTTCATCTGAAAATTATTATGATTATTTTCGATTTCATTCGAAGAATTCATGTATTTGACGTATTCTGGTAGAGCGATTGTTGCAAAATCAATTAAAAAAAACAGAAGGCAGCAAAGCCATTGTTTTGCTTGGTCGCAGTTAAGAAAGTTTGAAATAGCTTAAAAACCGTGAATTTTCAAAATTACAAATAGTGTAATTTCAAAGTTATATATAGTGTAATTTCAAAGTTTTGTATAGTGTAATTTCAAAGTTAGTTGTATATTTGTTCAGCAATTTCAAGGTTTATGGAGCGAACTAGAACTATAAAAAAAGAAATGGAAATTTATCTCGGTAAATATCCAATTTTAGTATTAACAGGCCCAAGGCAATCTGGAAAAACTACTTTTTTAAAAAACGAATTTGCGAACTATTCCTATGTCAATTTAGAGAATATAGATAATAGAAAGTACGCTCTAAACGACCCTAATGGATTTTTAGCTGAACATGGCAATTTTGTAATTTTCGATGAAGTACAGCGAGTTCCTGAATTGTTTTCATACTTACAAACCAAAGTAGATGAGGATAAAATAATGGGGCAATATATTTTGTCGGGTTCTCAAAATTTTCATTTGATGAGAAATGTTTCGCAAAGTTTAGCAGGACGTGTGGCACTGTTCAAATTATTGCCTTTTGATAATCAAGAAATGGAGAAAGCCACATGGTTACACGACGATTATGCCGTTAATCTTCAAAAAGGATTTTATCCTGCAATCTATGACCGTGACATTCCTTCTAAGGTATTTTATTCTAACTACGTTCAAACCTATGTAGAACGCGATTTAGCGGAACTCATTGAAGTAAAAAATCTTAAACAATTTAGAAATTTCATCACACTATGTGCTGCTCGTGTAGGTCAATTGGTTAACTTGAATTCGCTTGCAAATGAGTGTGGAATATCGCAACCAACTGCAAAATCGTGGATTTCGGTATTAGAAACCAGCTACATTCTTTACCAATTACAACCCTATCATTCAAATTTTAACAAACGAATTACAAAAAACTCGAAACTCTATTTTTACGACACGGGATTACTGTGTTTTCTACTCAAAATAAATGATGCATCTAGCTTGAAAACTAGTGCCTACAAAGGAAGCTTGTTTGAAAATTATGTTATTAACGAATACATAAAACAGCAGTACCATCAAAATCTGATGTTTGATTATTGGTTTTGGCGCGATGCAGTAGGTCATGAAGTTGATTTCATTTGGCAAAACACCGAAAAATTAAACCTCGTTGAAATAAAAGCCAGCGAAACCATCGTTCCCGAAATGTTTAAAGGATTGAGCTATTTAGAAAAGTTTATTCCAAATTTGATTAGCAGCAAAACATTAGTACATACAGGTCTATTTGACCAAAACAGAACCGCTGGCAAGGTGTTGAGTTGGAAGAATATTCTAAGAAATTGGCGGTAAGGCAAAACGTTTTATACATTTCTAAACATAACTTTCTACATTTAGCGCCTAATTCAAAAACATGCGCAACAATTTATTTGTCATTCTTCTTGCCCTTTATTGTCATTCTTTTACTGCACAAAATAATCCGCTCTGGCTAAGATATCCTGCCATATCGCCAGATGGAAAACAAATTTGTTTCGCCTACAAAGGTGACCTGTGGCTTGTGCCAACTGGCGGAGGAGACGCTAAAACACTAACATCTCATATTGCTGTAGACCGACAACCGGTATGGTCGCCCGATGGCAAAACCATTGCATTTGCTTCCGAAAGGCATGGCAACTTTGATGTGTTTACTATTCCATCGGCTGGAGGAGAAGCCAAACGCATCACCTTTCATTCCAACTCAGAATTGCCGTCGGCATTTTCTTCCGACGGAAAACAAATATATTTTTATGCCTTTCGCTTAGACGATGCCAATAATGCACAGTTCCCAAGTGGTGCGCTACCAGAAACTTACGTAGTAAATGCAGCTGGCGGAATTCCAAAAATTGCAATTTCTACAGGTTCGCAATTGGCAAAACCTAATGCTGATGGTTCTAAAATAGTTTTTCAAGACCGTAAAGGCTACGAAGATGAATACCGCAAGCACCATCAATCTTCTGTAACCCGCGACATCTGGATGTATGACACAAAAGCCAAATCATTCAGCAAAATTAGCGACTTTGGAGGCGAAGACCGTGAACCTGTTTGGAGCGCAGATGAACAAGCCATTTACTGGCTTTCGGAGAAAAGTGGAAGCTTTAATGTTTGGAAAAAGGACTTAAAAACGAACACCAGCAATCAAATTACCCAATTTACTAAACATCCAGTAAGACATCTTTCAATAGATAAATCTGGAAATTTGGTTTTTAGTTTTGATGGTGAAATCTATTTGTTAGGCGCCAATGCCACTCAGCCTCAAAAATTGGCAATAAGTATAGTATCCGACAATAAAGAAAACGAAATTAAATACAAAACATTCTCCTCAGAAGCTACAGAAATGGCACTTTCGCCCAATGGAAAAGAAATAGCATTTGTGGTGCGCGGAGAAGTATTTGTTACCTCTATAGATTACGACATTACCAAAAGAATAACCAATACAGCAGAGCAAGAACGCTCTGTTTCATTCTCTCCCGACGGAAGAAGTATTCTATACGCAGCAGAAAGAATACGCGCCATCGGAACTACCAATTGGGATATTTGGAAGACTAGTATTGCGCGTGCAACGGAGCCTTACTTTTTTAAGTCGACCATATTAAAAGAAGAACAAGTATTGGCAACAGAAGCCGAAGAGTTTCAACCTAGATTCTCTCCAGACGGCAAAGAAATAGCCTATTTAGAAGAACGCGTAAAATTAAAAGTGCTCAACATGGCATCAGGAAAATCGCGCATGGTGCTCGATTCTATTTACAATTACTCTTATTCAGACGGTGACCAATATTACGAATGGTCGCCCGATGGAAAATATTTTTTGGTAGATTATTTAGATAAGCAACGCTGGGTAAGCGAAGTAGGACTTGTAAAAGCGGAAGGCACCGAAGCTCCTGCAAATTTAACCAATAGCGGCTATAACGACGGTTCTGCTAAATGGATGCAAGGTGGCAAATCGGCCATTTGGTTTGCAGACCGCAATGGATTGCGCAGCCATGGCTCCTGGGGAAGTCAAAACGATGTGTACGCCATGTATTTTACTCAAGATGCTTACGATGAATTTAAATTGAGTAAAGACGAATACGAATTGCTTAAGCAAGTAGAAAAGTTGCAAAAGAAAAAAGAAGAAGACAAAAAGGAAAAAGAAAAGGATAAAAAAGAAGCAAAAGAAGATACATTGTTTCCTGGGCAGGTGAAAATAAAAAAATCCGAACCCGTTAAAATTGAATTAGAAGGATTAGAGTTTCGCACCGAGCGGCTTACTGTAAACTCTTCAGACCTTGCTGATGCTGTGCTTACATCTGATGGAGCAAAGCTTTACTATTTAAGCAAAATTGAAAAGGGTTTCGATTTGTGGGTGCACAAATTACGCGAAAAAGAAACCAAGTTGATTAGCAAAATGGGTGAAGGAAATGGGTCTTTAACAATGGGCGAAGATGGAAAGATTTACGTGTTGGGTGGAGGTAAACTCATGCGCATAGATACCGCAAACGGCACTGTTAAGAATATTCCTTTTAAGGCAGAAATGGAAATTAAGCCAAGTACAGAACGTGCTTATATGTTTGATCATGCATGGCGTCAAACCTTAAAAAAGTTCTATGTAACCGATATGCAAGGCGTAGATTGGGCATTCTACAAAAAAGAATACGCTAAGTTTTTACCTCATGTAAATAATGGATACGATTTTGCCGATGTGTTAGGCGAAATGCTGGGAGAATTGAATGCCTCTCACACAGGTGGCAGGCACAACGCAGTTTTTAATGCTGAAACTTTCGACCAAACTGCTGCTCTCGGTGTTTTTATAGACTACAGTTACACTGGGGCTGGTTTAAAAATTTCGGAAATTATGAAACGCTCTCCGCTTGATTTTGCAAAGGCTAACATTAAAAAAGGAGCAATCATAGAAGCTATAAACGGAATTAGTATTGATGGAACATTCGACTGGAGTAAATTGCTAAATCGCAAAGCGCATGAACCCATTTTGGTGGAAGGGAAAAATGCAGATGGAAAACCTTTTAGCGAAACCATTAAACCTATAACACTGGCCGAAGAAAATGAATTGCGCTACCAAAGATGGATTTTGCAACGCCGTGACTTGGTAAACAAACTATCGAACGGAAAAGTAGGTTACGTGCACGTGCGCGGTATGAATGATGAAAGTTTCAGAGCCGTTTATGCGGAAGCATTGGGCCGAATGAATGATAAGCAAGCAATAATCGTAGACACGCGATTTAACGGAGGTGGCTGGTTGCACGACGATTTAGCCACATTATTTTCCGGTTCTCAGTATGTAACCTTGGTGCCACGGGGACAAGTAATTGGCTCGGAACCACAAGGTAAATGGCAAAAAAAATCAGTAATGCTGATGAGCGAAAGTAATTACTCAGATGCCCATTTTTCTCCATACGTGTATAAAGCATTAGGCGTAGGCAAATTAATGGGAATGCCTGTGCCGGGAACAGCAACTGCCGTTTGGTGGGAAAGAATGATAGATGGAACTGTTTTCGGAATTCCACAAGTGGGCGTAGTAGGCAAAGATGGAAACTACCTCGAAAACCAAGAGCTTTACCCTGATATACAGGTAAAAAACGAATACGATAAATTAAGCAATGGCATTGACCAACAATTGGAAAAAGCAGTAGAAGAATTGTTGAAGCCTTAAATGTTTTTTTAAAACTGAATTGCTTAATTTAAATTGGATGCCGCGTGAGGTGCTGAGCGAATACCTTGTATAAGCGAAGAACCGGCCCGAAGGGACACGCCCAAATTTTAATATCTCTTTTTAGAGATTCTGTTACCAATAGATTATTGTAATGTGCATTTGAACCTGTTTACGGTTTTGTCTCTCTAAGTTTCATTTTTAGTTGCCCTGCAAACAACTCTTACTTATATTTAATTAAATTTTACATCTTTTAATCTTAAGAAAGGACTTTCTAAAAATCGATATGAAATTCTACAAAAGACGAGGCTTAGTAAAAGAGTAGAAATTGTTTTTCCAAATATTGTCCACCATGCTGTTAGATGAACTCCTCCAATCATGGCAAAACCTTCAGTAAATACCATTGCGGGAATATGCAAACAATAGAGTCCATAAGTGAATTTCCCCCAGAAACTGATGGTTTTGAAATTGCTTACTTTAAATAACGATTTTTTTGCAAACGTTTGATCATAAATGATGTAAGCAAAAAATAATGATAAAAGTAAACGCTCCAATATTATCATAACATGACCAACAAATATTTCTTTGCGGAAAAGAATTAAAACAAACCCCAAAAGGTAAATCAAGACGTTAGTCTTCAATGAGGAGGAATGAGTTTCGTTTTGAATGAGTTTTTTATTGAAACTCCACCAAGCTAGCCATGACCCGACAACCAAATCAGACATGACGCTTAAAGTATGATAGAAAAGTATATCGTGATTATCGAAATATATTGCCTTTAAAATTATGGAAATAAAGATTAAAAAAGCAAATAATTGCATTCGGTATCTTTTAAATACAATGAGAAGAATAGGCCAGAAAAGGTAAAATTGTTCTTCTACGGCAAGAGACCAAAGCACCGATAAAGAGCCTGATGTTGGTGCTCCATTAATAATACTATTGAAATTGCCCAGAAAAAAGACGTAGTACCAAATGTTGGCGCTTTCATCAATAGTAACTTGTACCATTTTCAAAAGAAATTGAAAACCAAAATAGCCAAAAACTAAAGTAACATAGTACAAAGGCCAAATTCTTAAAGTTCGTCTCCAATAAAAATTCTTGATTGAAAACATACCATTTTTAGCTTCTTCAGCCAATAAAAGATAAGTAATTAAAAAACCAGATAGGGTAAAAAAGAAATTTACTCCCAAATCCCCATTTTCCCATAATTTTAAGAAGCCAGAGATTAGATAATTTTCACCATTAGCCCAAGAAAATTGAAAGTAACAATGATACATGAAAATGAAGAAAAAGGCAAAAAACCGAAGACCATCAAGGTTGGGAAAATGTATTTTTTGATTCATGATTTACGATTATCTATGTTGATCAATTTAATTCATTTATGGCTTTTTGAAAATCATAAAAGTTCCGTTTGGAATTTCACAGGAATGATTTAAAATGTATTGTTTGCTTCTTTTTTTATGTTTGATATCCGTTTTTCAGTTTTACATAAATAGTTAAACCCCAAAAGACTTCATCGTTTCCTTTTGAAATTTCTCTCATTTTATTGATGTTTATATTGTTTTTATAATCAATTTAGTTTTTGATGATGGAGTAATGCAGTTGTGTTAAACCGGTTTCAAACACTTTTGTATTTTCAAGTTTGAGTTTGTTTTCTGGTCTTCCGTCCTTAAAAAGTTGAGTTCCATTTCCAAGCAAAATCGGAATTACTGAAATGATTAACTCATCTATTAAATCTCGATTTAAAAGTTCGTTAACAAGCTCAGCTCCACCGTCGCAGAAGATATTTTTGCCGTTTTGGTTTTTAAGTGTTTCAATTAATGATTTAAGATCGCCACTATAAAATTTTACAGAACCTATATTTGGTCGTGAAGTTCTTGTAATAACGTAAGCATCTTTGTCAGCGTGTGGAAAGTCAAACCCCATTGAAATTACTTTTTCATATGTTTTGCGGCCAACAATTACGGTGTCCACAGTTGAAATAAAGTCAGCATATCCATAATCTTCACCCTCTTTTTGGACAATTGATAAGAAACTAAGGTCATCGTTTTGTTGGGCAATATATCCATCTAAACTCATTGCTATGTATAAGATTAACTTTCTGTTTTTCATTGATAAGTTCATTTATACTTTTTAATAAATATAGAAGTTAAATTTCCAATAATTTTTCAATTACCTCTTTGGAATTTCCACCTCCGTAATTTGAAAAAATAACGACAGTAATGTATTGTTCAGGAAAGTAAATCAAATTAGCATCAACACCCATTGAAAACCCGTTTTTTCCGTATCCAACTTTATCATTTACTTTCCAGTTTTCTATTCCTAATCCATAACCACAATCGCCATTGCAAGATGAAAAATTGGTGGTGATTTTCATCAAATAAAGCGAAGATGGACTAACTAACATTCCATTAAACAAGGCTTCACCAAAAGCCAGCAAATCGTGCGCGTTGGAAATCATTCCTCCTGCCGGATCAGCATTGGTTTCAGCAATATCCCATAAGGTAACATCTCTCAATTTATTTCCAGAGAAATTATAACCACGCGACACATTTGGATTCTCTTTATTTTCCAAATAAGTTGAAGTTAGATTTAGCGGATTAATAATCCTTTTTTCAATATTGCATTGAATTGATTTACCTGTGATTTTTTCAATCATTAGTGCTAAAACCCAATAACCTGCATTGCTGTAATATGAATCTGAACCCAGACTGTGAACCAAAGGCTTATCGTAAACAAAAGCTTCGAGTCTTTCTTGATAAGTCATTGATTTCATTTTATCGGGATTATTTATCAATGATAACTGATAACTTAAATCATCACTGGTGGGGTGTCTCAAACCACTGGTGTGATTTAAGAGTTGCTGCACCGTTATTTGATTTGCATTTGGAATTTTGATATCTGGTAAAATAGAAGACACAGTTGTCTCCAATGATAAACTGTCGGATTCAATTAATTGAATAGCCACAACTGCAGTAAATATTTTAGTGATACTTCCCGTTCTAAATTGGCTGCATGGCTGCATTGGCGTGTTATGCTCAAGATTACTAAAACCTGTTGCGCCTATCCATTCTTCATTATGATGCTTTTTAACGCCAATGATAGAGCCAGGTGCAATATTAGATTGGGTATATAATTTAAGGGCATCTTGATATTGCTTGTTATTCTCATGGCTAGAGAAATCGGTGTTGCAATTTAATGCAGTTGGCGGAGAGATAAACTCCTTTTTACATCCTATAAATGCTATCGAGACGATGAAGATTGCAAATAAAATTCTAGTGCTATTAATCATTGTTTAATTTTTTGATTGTTTACTTTGTCTGTTAATATTAAAATATAGCCCCAATTCAGCTAATTGCCTTGGCAAAATCTTTGAACTATTTTGAATAAAAGGGCTTTCGACCATTAAACCATAGCTGATAAATGGTTTAAACCGATTAATTTGATAGGAAATACTAAACGATCCTAGAAACGCTATCATATTTTGAAGTTTTGAATCCTTTATATATCGACCATCAACTAACCTGTAAGTTGGACTGTAGTTGTTAAACAACATGTATCCAGGACCTAACTTAAAATCAAAATTTAATTTATTGATTTTAAGTCTGAAATCAAGCATAGAACTCAATAAAAACGATGTTCCATAGCTGCTGTGAGTGAATAAACTAAAATCAGCTGATTGAGATAATTCTGTTCTCTTTTTTGATAGATATTTAAATTCAGTGCCTGTGCTAAATCCATATCCATAATAGTTTCCATAGCTTTTCAGTCCAGGTAAATTTATTTGTTGGTTGAGAAAACTAAATTTTAATGGTATTTTCTTTTGGGCATTAACCATCACAGGCAACATGAATACAATACTCATGATTATATGGTTGACTATTTTCATTGCATTTGATTATTTGTCAGTTGTAAAATTTCATACTAAGGTTAAAAATGAAAGCAAGGAAATACTATAGACATTTCGATGAACTAACTTCATTGCTTTCATTTTAATTTTATTATTGAGTGATTACGATTTTTTTGTTTAGTACATTTCTATTCGAAACGAGTTTTAAATTATAAATTCCTTTTGGCAATTCGCTCAAGTTGATTGTTTCTTGATTTGAATTCAAACTGCCTTTTTTGATGAGCTTACCATTTAAATCAAATAGAATCCAATTATTTATTAGGTTTGATTTTGATGATATAGTAATAATACCTTTGCTTGGATTTGGAAACACATCTATTTCAAAATCATTTGATGCTAGATTGTTTGAAGAGTTTGGTAGTTCGCTAATCCATGTAACTTCTTCTAAAACACCGTCTGCAAAATCATCAAATATTTTTACTACAGGAAAAGATTGTCCAGTAGCCCAAAAAGTATATTCGATAAATTCGTTCTCTGTGCCATTTTCGTCAACTATCCATTCTTGAGTATCTCTTAAAAATAAGTCAACTGCATCATTAACTTTTGAATGCGATTTTTGCCTTAAAACATCATATTCATTTACAGGTGTTTTTAACGTTCCCCAGCCATCAAAGTGGTAATCATATTCACGCACTCTTCTAATTCTAATAGAATCCACAATCATTCCATCTCCAAAATCAAAACCAGCATAAAAGGTATTTTCATTTGCTGTGGTTCCAGAATATTGTTGACCATATTGTAAAGGAAAAGAAGCAACCCTTTCAGCAGGTTCATGTTTTTCAATAAATATATTTTCTGGGTTTGATTCATCTGGCATTACATTTCCGTTTGATAGTAGCATTCCATCAAACTTGGTGTAATAGGTTGCACCGTTATCGCCGCCATTAAAAACAAAAACCCGATTGCCTGGTAATATTGGACCAAATGGCGAAGTTGTTGGCAAAACAATTTCATACTGATATGAAATCTCTGATACTAATTGGCTAAAATCGTACAATACATTTGCGCCTGTATTGTTTATTGAAATAGTTGGATTTTCCTGATAATTATATTCGGATGACGTGCCCGAAATAAAAATATCATTTTCTTGAATGGTAATTTGTGCTCCAAGCGAAGTTGCGCTTAGCAAAAGGATTGAGATGATTAAATTTTTCATTGTAAGTTGTTTTAATTTGAAACAAATTTCACATACAACTTTTACAGAAAAAACATTTATGTAATGAACTGGAATATTTATAGTATGAAAAGGGAATAGTTTTGATTTAAGAAAAATTACTTATTGATTTAACCACTCTTTAAAATCGGAAGAGCGCTCTACACTTACCACCACTTCTTCTTCACTTGTTGGTGTAAGTTCTAATTTTATGCGGCTTTTTGACCAAGGCACCATAGAAGAAATACTTGCAATACCGACGATATTTTTACGATTTATTCTAAAAAAGAATTTCGGATTTAATACTTCTTGAAGTTTTTCTAGTGTTTCATTTATTAAGTAACGTTGATTGGCATAAGTAACAATTTTGGTGTAACGCCCTTCTGAAGCAAACCATGCAATTTCATCTATTTTTATTGATTTTAGTTTACTGCCAGAGGATACCATAAATCTTTCTCTATAAGATGGCTGCTTTATTTGAGATAATATGTTTCTTATTAAATCTTCGTTACTAAGATGTTTGCGTAAATTATCAATTTTAGACAATGCTTCCTGCATATCTTCAATACTAATAGGTTTTAATAGATACGCAACCCCATTAGAATGAAAAGCCTGAATTGCATATTGATTAAAGGCAGTTGTAAAAATTACAGGTGCCGTAACTTTCGCATTTTTAAAAATATCAAATGATAAGGCATCTCCAAGGTGAATATCCATAAATATTAAATCTGGATGATTTAGGGAAAGCCAATTACTTGCTTCTCTAACGTTATCTGCGGCGCCCATTATTTCTGCTGCAGGAAGAACAGAAGAAATGATATTAATTAGATGTTTTACAGCAAGTGGCTCGTCCTCGATGATATAAATTCTCATAATTCTTCCTCTAATAATGGCAACGTTGCAATATACAAATCTTGCTTAATGATAAATTCAGGCGATAAATCTGAAAGAATAGCATACCGCTTAATGATGTTTTTCAAGCCGGTACCAGTAGAAAGGACTTCTGATTCTTTTCTATGGTGAAGAGAGTTAACGATTCGAATTGTTTTATTATTTGTATCAGTAGATATTTCTATTTTTAATGGATTGTCCGAAGATACTTCGTTGTGCTTTACGGCATTTTCTATTAACATTTGTAAAGAAAATGGTGGCAAGAAATAATTGTTAAAGTTTGAATCAATGTTAACATTTACGATAAGGTTACTGCCAAACCTAATTTGTTGCAAATACAAGTATCTGTTTACAAACTCTAATTCCTTTTTCAGGTTTATTACCGTGTGATCATTAAACTCCAATACATTTCTGTACAAAAGTGAAAACTGCTTTATAAATTCTTTAGATTTTTTTGGGTCGCTATCAACCAGTGCATATAATGAGTTAAGCGCATTGAATAAAAAGTGTGGGTTTATTTGATCTTTTAACGTTTCAAACTTTGCAATAATGTTTTCTTTTTGAAGAATCGTATTTTCTTCCTCCAAGTGTCTTCTTTCTAATTCTATTAATCCTTTTTCTACGCTAAGTTGTTTGTTTGCTTTTTGTTTAAGTCTATAATTTCTGTAAGAAACAAAAGAGATAACTATCAACAAAATACAAATAAAGCCGAGCGTTATAAATCCTTTCTTTTGGTTCTCCGCTTTTATTTCGCTTAATTCTAATGCTTTTTTCTGTAAGTCAAATCTAAATTTGATTTCTTGTTCCTCTAGTTTGTCATTAGTATTTCGTCGGTCAATAGAATCTTTCAAGTTAATATATTTTTCGAGCGCAAGAACTGCTTCTCCATTTCTATTTTCCGACCTATAAAAATCAGAGATGTTGAGGTAACAAGTTAGAAGTATGTCCCAATACTTTTCTTTTTCTGCTATCGCAATAGCCTCTGTGAGGCATTTTTCAGACTTATCTGATCTTCCGTACTCTAGGTAAAAACTACCCAAGCTACCTAGTATCTGGCTTTTTAGTTTATTTGAAGGGAGGGATTCTAAGGCCTTTTTTTCATAATATTCTCCGTTTTTAAAATCACCTGACATAGAATATGCTATACCAATGCCATGATAAAGGCTGGCAATTGTCTCTTTATCGTTGTTTTTTTCAGCATAATTTAGGGCTAATTTATACGTTTTAATAGCCTCAGATGAATTGCCCTGCATATCATAAGTAACGCCTAGATTAATCAGTATAGTTGCCATGGTACTGTTAGATGCGTTGTTGCTAATGCGGAGCGCGTGATTTAAATATTCTCTCGAGATTTCAGGTTTCTGATTGATGATATTTATTACCCCTAATTGAATAAGTGAAGATACCATTCCTTTGTTATATCTCAGGCTATCATAGATTTTGAAGGATTTCGAATATGATTCCGTAGCCTCGAATAAAGCACCTTCGAGCTGTTGCTGTTTCCCCTTTGCTTTTAAGATATCTGCTTTACTTAAGGGAAATTTTTTCAAAATCTCTGATTGCTGTAATAAGGAGTCTAACTGGCTTATAGCGATAGAATGATTGGTATTTAATAAAATCTTTTCAATAGCAATTTTAATATCTTTAGAGGGGAGTGTATCAACTCTCTGGGCCCAACAATTAGTTGACAGAAAGAGAAAAAAGGTAAATCCAAGAAGTTGTCTCATGAAAGCAAATTTCATTTTTTTATCAATAAAAACAGATATTTAATGTAACCAAAGGTGAATATTGTGTAATGAACAAACTCTTTTATTGCTTAAATGGAACATTAGAAATTTGCTTTTATAAGCACTAAGGTTAACGTTTTAGAACATTTAACATAACTGGAATTTCTAAATCATGAATAATTGTTTTAGCAAAACACGCTCGCAATAAAATAAATGGATGTGCTTTTTGCATTTACATGGGAACCATGAAGGCATAAAATTTCCTGAAAAGCCTGCGTGAGGTGCTGAGCGAATACCTTGTATAAGCGAAGAACCGGCCCGGAGGGACACGCCCAAGTTTTAATATTTCTTTTTAGAGACTCTGTTACCCGTGGATTTTTGCAAAGTGCATTTGAATCTGTTGACGGTTTTGTCTCTCAAGGCTTCGTGTTTGGTGGCTCTTCCTGACACTCTCGCTCTCCATTTGCGCCAGTTTTTGGGATGCATTTCGCGTTTCATCAAGGCTTTAACATCATCTTCCTTTAAACCGAATTGTGCGAAAATAGCATCGAATGAGGTGCGGTCTTCCCAGGCCATTTCTATGATTCTGTCAATGTCTATTGCGGAAAGGTTTTCGAACATGTACTTGAAACGAATGGTAAGAAAATTTGTTCAATCTTGATTGGAAAATTGCTGAATAATAGATTGAATTGCTGAATTTTCACGTTCCTTTTCAACCCCTGAAATAATGGTAAATGGTCTGTTGAGTTGAATTAATTCCTGTTTGTAAATCTCGAAAAGTTCCCTGCGCTTGTGCGGATGCTCGCGCAAAGGGTCTTCCTGCCAAGGCCAATCAACATCCATTAAAAAAGTGTAGTCGAAATGTTGGTTTTTTACTGCTTCTTTTAACCAATCGGAACTTGTGCCAAATACAAATTCGCTCCACACTTTGCACACCAGCAAATCGGTATCGAAAAAAACAAATCCTTGCTGCTTTTCTTCTGTAATTTGGGCTATTTCGAGGCTTTTCTGCGCTATAAAATCAATGTCGCTTTGGGAGTATTTTTCGGTTTTGTTTTCTAAATACGTTCTTGCATATTCTGGAATGAAAACGCCTTTGAAATGCGCAGCCAAGTATTCAGCAAGGGTAGATTTACCAGTAGATTCGGGACCTGTTATAGCAATTCGAATGCAACTGCTTTTTGCTTTTTCCATTGTTGATAGCCGTATGCAGCTAAAATTGCGAGAATAAAATAAAGGCCCGCAGTGGCATACAAATGTTTGTAAATATATAAACAAGTGCTGAGAAGGTCTATAACAATCCAAATGAGCCAGTTTTCGAGTATTTTTTTAGCAAGAAACCAGGTGCATACCAAACCCGAGATGGCCAAAGAAGCATCTATATATGGCACATCTGATGTAGAAAAAACATCGAGCAGGCGGCCAGAAACAATAGAAAATACAACAGTTGTAATGGTGGAAATAGTAGTAATCCGCCAGTTAAGATGATAAATCTCAAAATCTTCGTTTTGTGACGACCAGTTTATCCAGCCCATCACACCCAAAACAACATACCATACTTGCAAGGCCGCTTCAGCAAACAACACAGATTTGTAAAAAATAAAGGTGTAAATAGCGGCTCCTGCAATACCAAATAGCCAATTCACTCTTAATTGGCGTCCACTTAAGAAAACACCAACGAGCGTGAGTATTGCTGCAATAATTTCAATGATAGACATTTTTAAAAGCTATTCTTAATTTGTAATAAGGTTTCGTTCTAGTCATTAAACAAATCTAAGTAAGCTCTATACATAAAAATTCGGTTTCTAAAATTGCCTGTGTACTCTTTTAAAATTTGCTTTGATTCAAATAATGTAACCAGTTCTCCCGCCGATTTTGCAGAAATGTTGCAAATTTCTTGCACATCTTTTACCGCAACTAAAGGTCGTGTTAAGAGGTAGTTGTGCAATAATAATCCTGTTTTAATTCTCTTGCCAAATTCTGATTGAATTTTATGTTCTTGTTTGGCTTTTAATTCAATAATGTTGCTTAATGTTTGTGAAGATTGCTTTGCAGTTTGAGCTATTCCAACCAAAAAGTATTTAAGCCATTGCAACATATCATTCTTTGTTCTCACGTTGGTTAAATTATCGTAATACAAATTTTTTTGTTTTTCGAAATACGTAGACAAATAAAGAACTGGTTTTGACAATACCTTTTTTTCCATCAAAAAAAGGGTAATAAGCAACCTCCCAATTCGGCCATTTCCATCTAAAAATGGGTGAATTGTTTCAAATTGATAATGGATGATAGCTGCTTTTATTAACAAAGGAACTTCTAAATTATCGTTGTGTATGAAGTTTTCGAGGTCGCCAATTAACTCGTTTAAATGCTCATGATGTGGGGGAATAAAAACTGCATCAGATAAGCTGCTTCCTCCAATCCAATTTTGACTTCTTCTGAACTCTCCTGGAGTTTTTCGCTCACCTCTTACGCCTAACAAAAGTGTTTTGTGTGTTTTTAAAAACAGGCGGGAAGAAATAGGTAAAGTTTCTAAATCTTTAATTGCTTGATTCAATGCATTTGTATAATTCTGTACTTCTTGCCAGTCATCTTTTCGCTCAGGATCTATGTTTTCCATCTTCAAAAAGGCTTCATCAAATTGTGTTTGAGTACCTTCAATTTTACTAGATATAACTGCTTCTTTCGTAATATGAAGTTGGATAAACAAATCAATATTGGGAACCAGTTTAGAAAAAGAGTTAAGTTGACCTAACTGAAATGAAGCCTCTTCTAATAGTTTATTTATTTGAAGGCTATTCCAATTCCAAGGAACATTAATTTCATTCGGAAAAAAATACTTGTACCCTATGCTTTGCCTAAGCTCTCCAGATTTAAAATTCTCAATAATTATCATTTTATTGCAACTTAAAATTAAAGTACAAAGGTAAAATAAATTTTTTATTATTTTACTTTAGTAGATACAAAGTAAAATAAGGCTTTGTTTGTTTTACTTTAGTGACCCCAAACTAAAATAGCGGTTTTCTTATTTTAGCTTCCTTGAAATTGTAACAATGCTAAAATTCTAACCACAAACTTTGATATAGTCCTTGTGCATCGTACATTTCTGCTTGTTTTTGAATGTTGAAATACCGATTTTCTCTTGGGTCGTTTCCTACACCAGCAATGTATGCCCAATTTCCCCAGTTGCTACAAACATCATAATCTATAAGCTGCGATTCGAAATACTGAGCACCCATGCGCCAATCGATGTGCAAATCGTTTAATAAATAACTGGCCACATTCTGCCTACCGCGATTGCTCATAAAACCTGTAAGTTTAAGTTCCAACATATTTGCATCTATAAAGGAATTTCCTGAGTTACCGTTTACCCATTTTTCGAAAGCGCGCATGTAATTACTTCTTTTTTTGTCGGTTTTTATGCCCCGAATACCATACTTCAAAAACAATTTTTTACCGAATTTCATCATCACAAATTGAAAATAATCTCTCCACAACAATTCGAATACAAGCCAATAGGTACTTTGATTAGACACTCTTTCTGCTTCGTATTTTTTTACTTCTTCATAAATTGTACGAGGCGAAATGGCTCCAATTGCCAACCAAGGACTGAATTTGGAAGAATAATCGGCACCAATAAGACCATTGCGTGTTTCTTTGTAGGCTTGCAATAAATCCTGTTTCCAGAAATACTTTTCTACTCTTTTGTGGGCTTCACTTTCGCCTCCAACAAATTGCAAAACGGCTCTGCTGTCTATGCTTGGCTGAGTAGTAGAAAATAGTTGATGTACAGCTTCTTTTGAGAAACTTTCGGTTATGATTCCTTTGATTTGTTTGGGCTTCTTGAAAGTTTCTCGAACGAAGAACTTTTTCTCGACCAATTTTCTGAAGTTGGTAAAAATATCAGGCAAATCGTAGATTTCGAAGGGCAAATCTTGAGGATGCAACAAAGTAGCGCCATGAAACAATTGCAATGATACATTTTGAGTGGCTAATTTCTGTTGGAGTTTGTTTTCAATTTGCTGTTCATTCCAAGCATTTTCAGTATGTGTAAAAACGGTTTTTATTTGGTATTTAGCAGCAATTTCCGGAATAACGTCTTCCGGCTTTCCATTATAAATCTGCAATTCTAAGCCAATTGTACGTAAGCTGTTTTGTAAATCTATTACCGATTCTGCTATAAACTGCTTTCTAATTTCTCCCGTTTTAGGAAAACCTAAGGGCGTTATTTCATATTCTCGCGGATCGATAATGTAAGTGAGAAGTACATTGTGCTTTAATTTTTCTGCAGTAAACAAAGCTTCGTGGTCAGTAATTCGAAGGTCGTTTCTAAACCAAATTAAGGTATTTAAATTATTTTCCATTTTTTTGGTTCCTGCATTTATCGCTGCAATACTTCACATCTTCCCATACTTTTTCCCATTTCTTGCGCCAGGTAAATGGTCGATTGCAAACAATGCAGTTCTTTTCGGGAAGGTGTTGCTTTTTTACTCCTTTCATACTGTTTCTGCAGTAGCGCCCAGTCCTTTTTTATAGGTTGCAATGGCCCTGTCTCTCGCCATTTTATGGTCTACCATTGGTTTAGCATATTTAAATGGGTCAGAAAATTCTGGCACCCAATGTTTGATATAAATTGCTTTAGGGTCGAATTTCTCTGTTTGCAATACAGGATTAAAAACCCTGAAATACGGAGCGGCATCGCAACCGGAACCTGCTGCCCATTGCCAACCTCCATTGTTAGAAGCCAATTCGAAATCTAGCAGTTTTCTTGCAAAATATGCTTCGCCCCAGCGCCAGTCAATTAAAAGATGTTTAGTAAGAAAACTTGCCACCACCATTCTTACACGGTTATGCATAAAACCGGTTTGGTTCAATTCACGCATTCCAGCATCAACTATAGGATAACCAGTTTTTCCTTCGCACCATTTCTGAAATTCTTCAGGATTGTTTCTCCATTCAATTCTGTCGTATATTGGTTTAAAAGCGTTACCTACAACATGAGGAAAATTCCAAAGAATCATTTGATAAAAATCTCTCCAAATTAGCTCATTGAGCCACTTTTCATTCAGCATTAACCCTTTTCTAGTTAATTCTCTAATTGAAACAGTTCCAAATCGCAGGTGTAAACTCATTCTTGTAGTTCCATTTATAGAAGGAATATCCCGTTGTTCGTGGTACTTTTCTATGATTTTATCTGATGGCTCAGAAGGAGGAAAACTCAACTTGGAAGCAGTAAATCCCATACCTTTAAGTGCTGGTATTTGTTGCTTTTCTGATTTTATAAAATTATCAAAATATAGTTCAGTTGGGTAAGCTTCTAGTTGAGAGGGTTGTAGTGTAGCCTTCCACTTTTTTGAATATGGAGTAAAAACCGTGTAAGGACGCCCATCATCTTTTGTAATTTCTAGTTTCTCGAAAATTACTTGATCTTTAAAAGTGAGCAATTTTGCTTTGCTATTTCTTAACAACGAATCAATGGTTGCGTCTCTTTCCTTGGCGTAAGGCTCATAATCATGATTAGAATAAACCGCTGATATTGTGTAACTTTCTAATAGCTTTTTAAAAATATCAATTGGGTTCCCGTAAAGAGAAAACAAAGCGCTTCCAATGAGAAAAAGCTCATTATTCAACCGTTCAACTTCACGGTGAATGAAGGTTACCCTTGCATCGTCCTCGTCTTCTAAATTATCGAGTATGGTTTTATCGAATATAAAAAGAGGAACAACTGTTTTGTTTTGTTTTAATGCTGCAAATAATCCAGCATTATCGTGCAATCTCAAATCTCGTCTGAACCAAAAAATAGCTACTTCTGGTTTCATGATATTTTAGTTAGAGGTAAGTCGGGTTTTGCATAAGACAACCTGCCAATTTTTTCGGTTTTATAATATGCATCTAAACCAATACTTGTAACTGTTCCAGCATATTGTAAATCAACAAAACCATCTGCAGCAATCGTGGTGTCGGGCAAGTTCAACTCTTGAATTTCTCCAATCAATAATATCGTTCCATTCACTTTCAATACTTGTTCATCGACGCTCTTGAGCAGCATTTTTACAACACTCTCTTTCACAAACGGCACATTAATTCCTTCCTTAAACTCGGCTGTTAAGCCAACTGCGCTGAATTCAGAAATTTCTGTCGCATATCTTGCACTGGTTTGATGAGCTTGTTGATAAAACGATTCCTGAATTTGGTTAATCGTGAAATATCCGTTTTGTCGAATATTTTCTAAGGTATGTCTTTCAACGCTATCGGGGCGAAATAGTATTCCCAGCATTGGGGGATTGGCGCCAATATGCAGAATTTGCGAGAAGATTGCAAGATTTGTTGTACCGGAGTTATTTACTGTACCAATTAAACTAACACTTTTGAAACCACTAACACTATTTATCAAGTTGCGCCGAAAGCGTTCGTTTAAATTTAATATTTCAGATAAGCTGTATTGCATGTTTTACTAATTACATCATGCGCAAACTACCCATTCCTCCATCAACTCCCAAAATTTGGCCAGTAATCCAAGTTGAATTTTCTTGTAGTAAAAAGGCTGCTGCGGAGGCAATGTCCTTTGGGGTTCCATAACGGCCTAATGGGTGACGTTTATTTGATGCTTCTTTCTTTTCATCAGTTGCTAATAACTTTGCTGAAAGTGGCGTGTCTGTTAATGAGGGCGCAATGGCATTGAAACGTATTCCAGCAGAAGCATACTCAGCAGCCAGAGATTTTGTTAATCCTTCAATTGCACCTTTTGATGCTGCGATAGAGGTATGAAAAGACATTCCTGTTTGAACTGCAACAGTACTGAACAAAACTACAGCAGCATTTCCATTCGCTTTTAAGCCATTATAACAAGCTTGAATGGACGAGATAGCGCCTAAAACATTGATGTTAAAATCATCTTGAAATTGTTGTCTTTTAATTCTGTGGAAAGGCAAAAGGCTAATACTTCCTGGGCAATAAGCAAGTCCGCTTATGTTATCAGGCAAATTCTCAAAAACAGGATTTTCTACATTTACATCCAATTCTTGAAAATGAATGTTTTTATGATTCGGTAATTCATGCCTATTTCTTGCATAAACAAATACTTGGTGATTTGCTTCGGCTAGAATGGTGCATAAACTCGCGCCTATTCCTGTTGTTCCTCCAACAATTACGTAATTTCCCATTCTAATTTAAAGAGTAATGTACTTTAAAAACTCTTCTCTAGTCGCATCGTTTGCGAACTTGCCAGAAAAAGAAGACGTAACTGTTTTAGAATTCGCATCTTGCACCCCTCTTGAAGAAACACATAAGTGCACAGCATCAATTACAATGGCCACATCTTCTGTTTGAAGAATTTTTTTCAATTCTTTGGCTATTTGCACTGTTAACCTTTCTTGTACCTGCGGGCGCTTTGCGAAATGCTGTACGATGCGGTTAATTTTTGATAAGCCAATAACTTTTCCGTTAGAAATATAAGCTACATGGGCTTTTCCAATAATTGGTACAAAATGGTGCTCGCAGTTTGAATAGAAAGTAATATCCTTTTCAACAAGCATTTCTTTGTACTTGTATTTGTTTTCAAAAAGGGCGATTTGTGGCATATTAGCAGGATTTAGTCCACTAAAAATTTCCTTTACATACATTTTAGCAACTCTTTTAGGAGTTCCTTTTAAGCTATCGTCAGTTAAATCTAAGCCAAGTGTGAGCATTATTTCACGAAAATGTGCTTCAATTTTCGTTATTTTTTCTTGGTCGGTAAGTAAAAATGCATCTGGTCTAAGTGGCGTATCATCTGATGTTCCGATATGCTCTTCGCCCATTAAATCTTCAATGGAAATTTCAGTATCCACTGTATTCAACGAAGTTCCGTTCAGTTTCATAAAGTCTTATTGTAAGTGTAAATTTTGAATCCAGTTTTTGTCTGATTAAGTTCCAGATCACAACTGCAATATTTTCTGCTGTGGGGTTTAAGTCTTTGAATTCAGAGACATCAAGGTTCAAGTTTTTATGATCAAATCTGTCGGTAACTTGTTCTTTAATAATGTCGCTTAATATTTTTATGTCAATAACATAGCCTGTTTCTGGGTCAATCTCTCCTTCAACTTCCACAGTTAGGTCATAGTTGTGACCATGGTAATTAGGATTGTTGCATTTTCCAAAAATGATTTTGTTTTTTTCTGCGTCCCAATTCGGATTATGTAATCGGTGCGCGGCATTAAAATGTTCTTTTCTAAAAACTTTAACTTTCATAAGCAGGTAAATAAACCCTTCGTTTGTTTTTTTGTTTATATTTTGTTGAAAATTGTTCCACAAAACAGTTTTCGATTTCAGAAAGTTAAATTAATTAAACCATTTTTGTTGAATGCCCGAAAATCCAGTTCATTATTTTAAAAACGAAGAACAATTACCAACCTCAGTAGATGTGGCAATAATTGGTGCTGGATTAGGAAGCCTTTCGGCAGCAGCAATTTTAGCTAAGAAGGGGCTGAGTGTAGCCATTTTAGAACAAAACTATTTGCCTGGAGGATGCACAAGTTCTTATTTAAGGAAAGGATATATTTTTGAAACGGGTGCTACAACACTGGTTGGGCTAGATGAAGGAATGCCGTTAAAGGCTGTAATGGACATTGCTGGTATTCAACTTAAAGCGGAAAAATTAAAAATCCCCATGCAGGTTCATTTGAAAAACGGTAAAATTCTCACCAGATTTGAAGACCGAAAGCAATGGATTGAAGAAGCAGAAAGAGTTTTCGGCAAAAGAGGGCAAAAAGAATTTTGGGAACAATGCTTCCAATTGAGCGGTTTTGTTTGGAATACTTCGGTAAAACAAAAGAGGTTTCCACCTCAAAACCTTAGCGATTTGCTTTACTGCGCTTACAAAAGCAGCCCAAGCGATATACTAAATGCGCGTTTCGCATTTAAAAGCACATTTCAAATTTTAAAGAAATATGAGCTACATAAGAATCTCGAATTTATCGATTTTGTAAATGAGCAATTAAAAATAACTGCACAAAACAATGTTTATGAAGTAAATGCGCTGTTTGGAGCGACCGCACTGTGCTACACCAATTATGGTAATTATTACGTGCATGGTGGTTTAATACAACTTATAAAAGCATTTACAGATAAAATTGCATTAAATGGTGGAAAGCTATTTCTTAAAACAACTGTAATTCATATAGAGAAATTAGGCAATTCATGGAAAATATCTACCAATAAAGGTAATGTTATTGTTAAAAATATCATCACTGGAATTCCTGTTAACAACCTTACAAGGCTTATTGATGCGACACTTTTACCAGCTTTTCTTCAAAAGAAAACTATGCCTGTAAGTAAGTTAAACGGTGCTGTTCAGCTTGGTCTTGCTTTTAAAAGTTCCAATGTAAATGAGGTTTTGCATCACCAAATTCACCACGATTTAGATTTGGGGTTTAAAGGTTCGAACAGCATTTTTATAAGTTACGCCTCAACTAAAGATACGCAACGTGCCGAAGAAGGAATAACAGTAGCATCGGTAAGCACGCATGTTTCTGATTTAGAGAATTCGAAGATTGATAAGGCTGTTTTCAAGGAAAAAATAATTGAAAAGCTACAATCTGTTGGGTTATTGAAAAGAGAAGACATTGTTTACGCGCATGTATCAGACCCTCACGATTGGCAAGATTGGACCTTAAGAGAAGCTGGATTTGTTGGTGGTTATCCTCAATTTAAATCTGTTTTACCTTGGCAAATGATTCCAGCAAGGTTAAGCAAATCACTATACGTTTGTGGTGATAGCGTTTACCCGGGACAAGGAATTCCAGGTGTTGCTTTAAGTGGAATGCTTGCTGCTGAAAGATTATTGAGCGACTTAAATTAATCTTGCATCTTATTTAAAGATTTCAACCAATCCTCAATTTTCATTTGTGTATTATGTTCAGAAGCCTATATTTGCAAGCAAAATCACAACAACATGAAAAAAAACCTAATTGCATTTGGTTTTCTTATTTCTTGTGGAAGCTTATGGTCTCAAACCCAATTGTCTCCTCAAGTGTTTGCTAGCCAAGGAAATAACTTTAAAAATGGTCAGTTTGAAATCTCCTATACTATTGGAGAACTTGCCGCTGTAAGTACTTTATCGGTTTCCACTTTAACATTAACTCAAGGGTTTCATCAAACTGATAAGTTTACTGTTGCATTTGTAGAAGATATTAATAGTGTTTGGGAAGCTTCTTTGTTCCCAAATCCTGTGAATGATCAACTAAATTTAACAATTGAAACTTCCATTTTTACAGAATTAGAAGCAAAAATATTTGACGCTTCTGGCAGAATTGTAGCTGCTTATTCAAATCTAAAGTGCTTACCAGGAAGTATTCAATTCCCAATTTCTACACAAGGCTTTGCTGCTGGTGCGTATTTGATGCGCATCCATTCTAAAACAGGCAAATTCCAAAAAACCTTAAGATTTAATAAACTTCAATCATAATAAACCATCCTTTTTAAAACTAATATATGAAATCAACTTTACGAAAAATAGCACTTTGCGGTCTAATTGCAATTGCTGCAGGAATCAACCAAACATCCGCTCAAAATGTACCTGATGGTATAAATTATCAGGCTATTGCTAGAAATGCAGCAGGTGGTGTATTTGTAAATCAGGCTGTTGGTGTAAGAATAACAGTACTTGCGGGAGGCGCTAATGGTGTTGCTCAATATACTGAAACGCATACTGCAACAACTAATGGTTTTGGTTTATTTTCTTTAAAAATTGGAGGCGGAACTCCTGTTTCTGGAACTTTTAACAGTATTACATGGAACACCACTAATCAATTTGTGAAAATTGAGATTGACCCAACTGGAGGAACAAATTATACAAGTATTGGGACAAGTGAATTACTATCTGTTCCTTTTGCCTTATATGCCGAAACAGCAGGTAATGGGGGAGCACAAGGCCCCCAAGGACCAGCTGGCCCCGCGGGTGCTGCAGGTCCTGCAGGTCCCGCTGGTAATGATGGAGCTCCTGGTCCTCAAGGACCTGCGGGAGCTCCTGGGCTTGCGGGAGCAGCTGGACCTCAAGGAACGCAAGGTTTACAAGGCCCTCCAGGTCCAGGTGGTGGTTTAAATTGCTGGGATACAGATGGAGATGGTGTAACAGACCCTAATGAAGATGTGAATAACGACGGTTTCTTTAATGCTTTAGATTGCAGAGGAGCACAAGGAGTTGCAGGTGTTGCAGGAGCCGCGGGGCCTCAAGGCGCTATTGGACCTATTGGACCACAAGGTCCTGCGGGACCTGCTGGTGCTCAAGGTGCACAAGGTGTTTCTGGTCCTGCTGGACCCGCAGGTGCGGCGGGTGCGGCTGGAGCCGCGGGACCAGCAGGTCCTGCGGGTGCTCAAGGTGTTGCTGGAGCTACTGGAGCTACCGGTCCTGCAGGCCCAATCGGCTTAACTGGACCTGCGGGTGCAACTGGGCCAATTGGATTAACAGGACCAACAGGTCCGGCTGGTGCAGTAGGACCGGTAGGACCAGCTGGAGCAACAGGACCTCAAGGGCCTGCTGGCTCTGGCGGAGGAAGTTTAGATGCTTCTTATGATTTTGGGGGGGCTGGTTTAGGAAGAACAATTACTGCTGATGCAGGACCGGTTACTATTAATGCAAGTGGAACAGCTCTTACTGGAATTGGTTTATTAATAAACGAATCAGGAACAAATACAGCAGGTCTTGGTGTTTTGTTAACAGGAACAGGTAATGCTATTCAGGCAGCAAGCAGCAACGCAGCAAATACTACTGCTGCAATTCAAGGAACGACAAATAGTAATACTTTAAATAACTCTGCAATATTTGGTCAGTCAACAGGACAAGCCAGAGGAGTTACAGGAGAAATAACCCCAACTGCTACTTCAGACGCAGCTGTGAGAGGAAATAATGCGAGAACAACAGGAGGAATTGGAATTGAAGGGGTTGGATTAAATGGAGTATCTGGTATTGCTAATAATAATGTAGGTTATGGGGTAATTGGGGTAAACAATACTACACCTATAATTACACCAGCTCTTGATCAGGCTTCAATTGGGGTTTTAGGTTCTTCGGTTGGAATTGGGGTATATGGCGAAACTAATAATGGACAATTGTATGGTGTGTATGGCGTAAATGTTAGCACTGGAACTACAACAAGTAATACAGGAGTTTTTGGTAGGTCTAACAACGGTGCAGGAGTTTCCGGTTTTTCAACATCGGGTATTGGGGTAGTTGGAGAAACAGGAAACAATGTTACAGGGTGGGGAGTTTATTCATTTGGAGATATTGGGACTGAAAATAATGTTTTTGCTACACAAGATATTATTGCTGGAGGAAATGTTACGGCTGCAGGTTTTAAGCCCTTTAAAATTGACCATCCAGCGGATCCTGCAAATAAATTTTTAAGACACTTTGCAATTGAGTCAGATGAGGTTTTAAATCTTTATAGAGGAACGATTAAATTAGATGATAAGGGAGAGGCAATTATAACTTTACCCTCTTATTTTCATCTTATTAATAAAGACTTCAGTTATCAATTAACAAGTATTGGTGTTGCTTCACCTAATCTTTTTGTAAGTAAAGAAATATCTGAAGGGAAATTTTCAATTGCGGGTGGTAAACCTGGTCAAAAAGTAAGCTGGACAGTTTACGCTGATAGAAATGATCCATATGCTCAACAACATCCTGAAAAAATGATAGTAGAAGGAGATAAGACTGAAGCTGAAAAAGGAAAATATATCCAACCAGCTCTATATGGTCAGCCTGATAGTAAAAAAATGAATGTTTCTCCAACTATGAAAAAAGTAGTGAGATAAAATAACTGTAAAAAAATATTAAAAACCCTCGTAACGATTTGTTGCGAGGGTTTTTTATTTACATCACGTTGTATTTCTTTGTACCTTTTCTAAGCAAAAACGCTTTCTTAAAATTTTCCTTAAAGAGTTCAATATTTCCTAAAGCTTTATAGCAATTTGCTCTTCCTTCATAAGAATTAGGATCGTTTTGAGAAATCTGTATTGCTTTGCTGTATTCTTCAATAGCTCTTTTGTAATTCTCTAATCGGTAAAAATAATCGGCTCTTCCTATGTAATAATAGGAGTTTTTCGGCTCTAACTTAATGGCGTAATCAATTGCTTTAATACCATTAGGTCCATCAAATTTATTTAAATATACCAAACCCATTCTGTACCAAGCGTCTGCAAAATCGGGCTTTATTGAAATTGCTTTTCTGTAATCGCTTATCGCTTGATTAAAATCTAAATACTTGAACATTGATTGAAGAGCTGACCCATCCTTATCGTAAAATGTAGACCGCATGATTGCCCTGTAGTACCAAGCAAGGTAATTACTTGAATCTGTAGCAATAGCATTAGTAAAATCACTAATGCTGTTATCAAAATTATCGTTAAAATAATTGATTTTCCCTATTTCAATCCAAGCATCTGAAACGAAGTTATTTGTAGTTAACAGAACACTATTAAACGCTTTTCTGGCATTTACAGTGTCTTCAACAGAAACATAGTATTTGCCAAGTTCTAATTTGGCTTCAGTATTATTCTTGTTTAGCTCAATCGCTAGTTTTAAGTCTTGTAATGCTTTGGCAGGTTTTAGAATTTTTAAATAGCATTTTGATCTGAGTACCAAAGCAGAATCGCTTTTTCCCTCAGATTCAAATAATGTATTTAGCTCTATTATAGCTCCTATATAATCATTGTCAAGAAATTCCTTTTGCGCATTTGGATAATGGTCTGTTTTTTTTGCGCAGCCAATTAGAAAGAAAGAAAAGGATAAGAGAAAAATCCATACACCAACGCTTGCTTTACATTTAAAGCAAACAATACTAGTCATATTGCTTCTTCTTAGGGAACTCTTCTATTTGTAAATCTAAGTTCTTTCGAGGGTCGAGTAAAACTATTGAACGCGCTCCATTTTTCGAAAGTGATGCAAAAACCTTGATTTGTTTTCCTTGAATTTTATACTCATTGTTGACAAACTCCACAAACTGGATAATTAAATTAGGGTCAGAAAGCATTCTTTGTTTTTGCTGGGGGGTTAGATAATTGTTCAGATTTACCTTCTTCATCGTTTTTCCATCATTCAGAAAATACCATGCGGTTAAATTTCCTTCTTTATGGTTAATAAAAAGCTGCCATGAAAACTGAAACGCAGAAGTAGCCCACTTTTTACTGCCCCATTTTAAAAATAAGGCCACAGGAAAAATTATCTGGGCCGCAAAAAAGATAGAAATCAAAATGGGGAATAACTTCTTATTTCTATAATTTATCATAATTCCTCCCCTTGCTTTAAAAATCTCAGTTTTAAATTGGAAAATGTCATATAGAAAATAGGAAACCCTCGATATCAAAAGATAAATAAGCCTTTCATTTAAAAATATTACCGAAGAAAAAATTATTAAAAATGGAAAATAACCGACAGGAAATAAAGTAAACCCGAAAAGTTGAACAATCACCACAATACCAAAGGCTTTTGTTGAGGTTCTCTTATCTAAAAGAAACTGAGGCAGGAGAAAATCATACAAAATTAAAATCCAAGAAATAATAATTGAAAGTGTTGAAAATGCGCCAACACCCATTTCGATGTCCCAATATTGCAGCAATTCATTTATCCAAATACTAACGGGAGAGCCTGCAAATAGCCATTCTGAATTAAATTTAGACATTCCTGCAAAATAAAAAACGGCTATGATTTGTAACTGAAAACCCAAAATGCACCATTTAGGGACATAATCGGCTCTTAAGTTCGGATTTCTAATGATATCTATAGAAAACATGCGATGTGCGGGAGAAAAAAGCAACATAATTAAAAGAAGCAACATGAAATAGTAATAACTCAGGTAAGCCGCTTTATCAATCAAAACAACGTAAAATAATAATAAAACAAATGTTAGAACAGACCATCTAAAGTGCCAGCCTAAGGCAATCATTACAGAAGCAATACTTAAAACAACAAAAATCAAATACATGATAACCGCCGGGAAAGGTGCAATCCACTGAAAATATCGGTAGTGAAAAAAGAAATGAGGCTCAACATATTGGTGATACACTTCTCCACTCAACAACATTCCTAAGGCCCAAATAAAAAGAGCTGCTCCAAAGGCTACTCTAAATATGATAAGCGGATTAATTGATACTGGCACAAATAACCTCTCAAAGCGTTCTTTCAAAGGTTTCTTTTTTGTTTGTTCTGTATCCATTATTAAAAATTCGTGGATAAATGTACAATCTCTTCACTTAAATCTCAATATAGTTTCTTCCACTTACACGATTGATTTCGTTTCTTTGCTCCAAATTTTATTTATGCGCGCTATCCTTTTCGGAATCCTATTTTGTTTCCTATTTATTTCTCTAAATGCTCAAACAAGACTTAACTTAGGTTTCTCTGCCGGTCCTATCATTTCCTGGGGTTCTCCAGACTCAAAATTTCAAAATAATTTTTTTAAATCCGGTAAAGCAGGTTATAATGCAGGCATGTCTCTGTCTTTGCAAAGTGGAGAGCACTTTTTTTCTCGCCTCTCAACTCTTTACAGCACCCAGATTTTTGCGATAAGCCAAACTTCAAATATTAATTATAAAATTGATTCGCGCTTGCGCTTTCATCAACTAGAGATTCCATTGGTTGTAGGCTTCACAGGTTTTATTGGCTCTTTAAAACACAGAGAATATGTTGGGGCGGCAATGTCGTTTAACTTAAATACTTCACAAAAATTAACAAGAGGTGATAGTTTACCAGAAAGCGATTTTAGCTTAAATACTGATAAGCTTAACAAAGCTTTTCCCTTACTAATGGCAGGCTTTGAAATTGGTTCTCAATTTAAAAATGATGCAGGGCTTTTCTTTGGAATCAATTTAAGGTATGGCTTTAACTCCATTTATTCTGGAAGCCTAAATTCTAGCAGATTTGGTTTGCAAAATCCTCAATTCAATGGCACTTACGTAGGGATTGAAGTAACTTATTATTTACCCCGTTTTTCTTATTGGTTCAAACGAGAATTTATCTATTAACGAGCAATCCATTCAGAAGGATTGAGCTTAGTTCTACCTTTCCAAATCTCTAGGTGCGCTTCTGTTTTGCCATCTAAACTCTCTTTTGCAGCAGTTCCTAAAACACTTCCTGCTTTTACTTGTTGCCCTTTAGAAACATTAACAGAGGCTAAATTACTGTAAACAGTGAGGTATTCTCCATGCTTTACAATTACAGCCATATTAGCCCCTGGAATAGAAATTACAGCCGTAACTTCTCCATCGTAAATAGATTTTACTGTAGCGTTTGAAGTGGTAGTGATATTAATTCCGTTATTATAAGTTGTAATATTTTTCAATACTGGATGTGCATGCATTCCAAATGATTCTGTAATAACTCCTTTATCTACAGGCCAAGGTAATCTGCCTTTATTCGATTCGAACTTACCCGATAAAAGTTTCGTTTCTGGTGTAACTTTTAACTCAGCAACAGGTGCCGGTTTGGGTTCAATGGTACCAGTTTTTGCTGGCTTTTCTACTACGGTTTTTTTCTCGGCCTTAGATTTCGACAATGCTAACAGTCTTTCCTTTTCAATCTCTCGCTCAATAATTCTTTGAATTTCCTTGTCTAGTTTTTTAGATGCTAAAACCTTCTTTTCCAAATCTTTTTTGAGGCTTTTTTCTTTCTTCTGCAACTGGGTTAACGTTTGCTCCTGTTCAATCTTTTCTTTACCAAGCTCTATTTTTTGAACAACCTCATTTCCCAAAAGGACTTTCTTAGTGCTTAGGTCTTGTTTTAAAATCGAACTTTTATTATTTAGCTCCACTTGCGATTCTCTAATTAATTCTGCCTGAGAACGTCTGTAAACGCCGTAAGATTTCAAATAATACAACCTTTTATATGCTTGCTGAAAGTCTTTTGAAGAAAAAATCAGCATAAGCGTTGATTGCTGGTTTTTGTTCATGTAAGCAAGTTTTACCATTCTTGAGTAACTCTGCTTCAACCTATCTAAATCTGAAGTTAATTCCCCTATTTTGCGTTCATTAGAATAAATAGTTGCATTTAAATTGTTTACCTCACTTTGCATTACACCTATTAATTTCTTACGATCTTCAATTCTTTTATTGAGGACTTTAAGTTGAGAAATGCTTAACTTCTTATTCTTTCTGGTTTCATCAATTAACTGATTAGTTTCTGAAATTTCTCTCAGTAACTTCTTTTTCTTAAGCTCTAAGTCACTTTTGCTATTTTGGGCAGAAGCGATTAGCCCCAAAAAACAAACCATTAATACCAATGACCATTTAACGAATCGGCTCATAGTTAGGAGGAATACTAAATGGTAAATTTAATTCCTTATTAAAATTGATTTTTGAATACTCTAATTTAATCATTACAGACTTTTCAGCATTCGCTTTTACTATAATTGATGTTGGTACTTTTTGATTTTCAATTTCTAAAAAAGCATCATAGTTAACAGCAAAGCGCCTTTGTGGCCTATAATCCTGTAAATTCATAGAAGAAATTTTTAGCTGTTCCTTAGAGTAAAAGAGCTCTTGCGTTAGAATTTGAGGTATATTAATATCTTCTTCTCTTTTAATTTGGCGCTTTTTCAAAGAACTTAAAATCAAATTCGAACTTTCTATGTCGCAATTGTATTTGTCTTTAGAATAATGTAAGTAAATGTTTCCCAGCAAAATTGATTGAATCATGTTGAAATTCAATTCAATCTGAAGTAAGCTGTTCAAATAGCGGTAATCTCCTTTAAAATACGTTCCATTTATTCTATTGGTAAACTTTAAAGAATCTCTTGTAATGAAAACCCTGGCTACTTCTATCCCTAAAGCTGGGGAAATAGACATCCAGATGGCTGTATCAATTTTAATACGAAGATTTGCTGTAAAAGAATTTCCTTGGTTATTGATATCAGTTTGAGCATTTACCTTCGCAGAAAGTGTGCTTATTTTTAAATCCGATTCTTTAATTTTACCGTAAAGACTATCTAAATTGCATGTATTAAAATCTGTCCTTGCTTCTTCAACTGGTGCGGGCACTTCTGCTTCTTTGGCAATTTTTTTAGATTTACAGGCCGCAGCAGATAACAGTAAAAAAAATAAACACTTTAAAAATAATGATTGCTGCATCTTTACTCAATCAATTTTTGTTGGTTTATTTTCATTTCTAATTTGTCACTTGCGCCTCCAATTTCTTTTGCTCTTTTCCAAAAATCTAACGCGTCAGCAGCTTTACCCAATTTCCATAAAATATCACCTTTGTGTTCCATTATTGTTGCGCTTTTAATTCCGCCGTTTTTAATTGCTTTATCAATCCAAATATCAGCTGAATTATAATCCCCGCTTTGATAAAAAATCCAGCCGTAAGTGTCCTCATAAGAAGGGTTTCCTGGCTTCAAATCATTGCACTTTAAAGCTAATTCTTTTGCTCTTTCCAAATTTTGCTTGCGTAGAGATAAGTAATATGCATAATTGTTTAAAACATAAATATTCAATTCGTCAAATTTTAAAGCTTTCTCATAAGCCGAATCACTCTCAGTGTATTTTTTTAAATAATTGTAACTGTCGCCCAGAGAAGCATAAAACTGGGCCGACAATCCAATATTATCAACCGTTAAATTTGCACCTTCTTTAAAAGCTTCTACTGATTGCTCATATTGTTTTAATTGCTGAGCTGCAATTCCTTTAAACAAATACAAAGTTGGTTGATTTGGAAAAAGTTCAATGGCTTCTGCACTTAAATCTAGCATTCCAGCATAATCTTTTTTCTCATTTAACAAAACCAACAGTTGGCTCCATACATTAAAACTGCTTTTATCTAAAGCCAACACTTTCCTATATTCCCTTTCTGCTTCTTCTAAATTGCCTTCTTGAAATAAAAAGTCTCCATAAACGGCGTGCACTTTAGTTTCTTCAGGATGTGTTTTTACAAGAATTTCACACAAAGTTTTTGATTGCTCTTTCAACTCTGGGTATTGACTTACCAATTCAAAATAAGAGCCTAACACTTGAATCTTAGCATCTACAGGAGTATTTGCTTGTTTAAATGCCCATTGAAGTTCTTCAAATGATTTTTCCTTGTTTCCTTGCGTTCTATAAAACTCTGCCAATAAAAAATGAATTCTTGGATTTTCCGGGTCATTTTTTTGAAGCTCTTGATAAGCTTTTAAAGCCAAATCCGGCTGTTTATTATTGATATAAATTTCGGCCAAATAACCATAATACTCTGGTTCTTCAGGAAATGCTTTAATTAATTTATTTACTTCATCAATTGCTTTTTCTGGTTTGCCCATTCTTTCAAAAAGCTCTTTTTTCTGTAAGGCCAATTCCTCATTTACACCTACTTTATTCTCAAGTTTATCAAAAATTGAAATGGCATCATTATACTTTTTTGTTTGACCATAAACACCAGCTAAGGCATATTGATATTCATATTTCTCAGGAAAAGATTTAATCAAATCCTGCAGCAAAGGAATCATTTTATCAAAATTTCCAGAGCGTTCATACAATTCTACGAGGGCCATTTTAAACCAATCGTTCTTCTCATCGAACCTTACTGCATTCTGCGCAGCAATTATTGACTGGTCTAAGCTTCCATTTTGAAGGTAGGCCTGGCTCAATTCATAATGAGCAGCCGCGTTTCTTGGATTAATTCGAATGGCTTGTTGCAATTTTGCTTGAGCTGCTTTACTATTTCCTAATTGCTTTTCTTTTAATGCCTCAAAAAACAAGAAATCAAATTCCAATTGTTCCTTTTCTGTCATCGGAACATCTGCTATTGCAGCTGAATTTGCTGTAGATTGTTTTTGCTTGCTTGTTTTACATCCTCCCAAAGAAATAATAAACCCCGCAAAAATTAGTTGTAAAACAAGTTTCACCATTATTAATTTCCTGTTATGATCGTGGAATAGTCTCCTACGCTCAAATCTAGTGTTTTATTGTCAATCTGTACAAAATTACCAATCATAGCGTTGTCAATCACCGCGTTACTAATTTGCGTGTTTTTTTGAATAATGGCATTTTTTACAATTGAATTTTTTACAATTGTTCCATCCGCCAAAGAAACATATGGCCCAACTATAGAAGAATGAATTTGAACATTCTTACCAATATAACAAGGTTCTACTACCAAAGAATTTGATTTTTGCAGCGAAGCATCAATAAGTCCTTCATTGTGTTTTAATTCCAACCAACGACCATGCGTTGCAACTGTAGCATTTTTATTACCACAGTCTAACCATTCTTCCACTTGCCCTGGCGCAAACTTCAACCCTTTTTGCTTCATGTTTTCTAAAGCATTGGTTATTTGAAATTCTCCTTTTTCCTTTAAATCATTATCAATCAAATACTGCAATTCTGAACGTAAATTGGCTCCATCTTTAAAATAATAAATGCCAATAATTGCCAAGTCAGAAACAAACTCAGCAGGTTTTTCCACAAAGTCGTTAATTAATCCTGCATTATTCACCTTAACTACTCCAAAAGGCCTTGGGTCTTCAACTTTCTGTACCCAAATTACAGAGTCTTTATCTTCTTCTAACACAAAATCAGCTTTGAATAGTGTGTCGGCAAATGCAACAATCAGTTTTCCTTCAAGTGAATCTGCTGCACACAATACTGCATGCGCTGTTCCTAATGGTTCATCCTGATAATAGATGCTTCCCTTTGCTCCTACTTTCTCAGCAACAGTTATCAGACTTTTTTCTGCTTCTTTTCCAAAATTTCCAATAATAAAGGCAATTTCCTCAATTGGTTCCTTGCATGTTTTTGCCAACTCTTCCACAATGTGGTGTACCATTGGTTTTCCTGCAAATTCAATTAAAGGTTTAGGTGTAACTAAAGTATGCGGCCTCATGCGCTTTCCCATTCCGGCCATTGGAATAATTATTCTCATTCTTGAATGTTTATTTTATTGAATTCCTGTATGTCCAAATCCTCCAGCCCCGCGCTCACTGCTTTCTAATTCTTCTGCAGTTGTCCATTCTGCAGTTTCATGTTTTGCAATTACAAGTTGCGCAATTCTTTCTCCGTCATTTATGGTGAATGATGTGTTTGAAAGATTCACCAAAATCACTTTTACCTCGCCTCTGTAATCTGCATCTATCGTTCCCGGTGAATTTAAAACCGTAATTCCATGTTTTGCAGCCAAGCCGCTTCTTGGTCTTACCTGTCCCTCAAATCCAACCGGAATTTCGAAAAACAAACCCGTAGGAATCATGGCTCTTTCTAAAGGCGCAATGTTAACAGATTCGGTTAAATTGGCGCGTAAATCACAACCTGCAGCCGCAGAAGAACCGTACTCTGGTAGTGAATGTTTTGATTGATTAATAATCTTAATTTTCATTGAAATCTGGCAGCTTTAAGGGCGTGAAAATAACTTTTTTTTCTTTACTTCAGCTAGGTAAACAAAAGCAACAAATAACAATATTATGAGCACTTTTAGCACCCATGAAATGGCGCCATCCATAGGTAAAATTGAAGTATAAACTGCGACAATAATTGCTGCCAGTAAAGGATACCCAATTATCTTTTTTAAATCATACGCTATTGGGTAATTTTTTTGACCCAAAACATAAGACACAACTACCATAACAAAATAACATACAAATGTTGCCCATGAAGCACCGACGTAACCAAAACTTGGTATCCACAGATAATTTAAAATTATGGTTAGTAATGCCCCCATTATCGCTAGCCACGCGCCTATGTAGGTTTTGTCGTTTAGCTTAAACCAAATGCTTAAGTTAAAAAACACTCCAAGAAACAAATTCGCCATTAATAGTATTGGAACTACCACCAAGCCTTCATAATAAGCTTCACCAATAAAATATTGCACTACATTCATCATTAACATTACACCCAAATAAATCAAACTGCAAGCTATTACAAACCAATGCATTACTTGGGCGTACAGCAACTTTGCATCTTTCTCTTTGGCTTGAGAAAAGAAAAAAGGTTCCGCTGCAAATCTAAAAGTCTGAATAAAAATGGTCATCAAAATAGAAACCTTATAACAAGCTCCAAAAACGCCCAGTTGATACATTGCAATATCTTTTGGTAGCTGATATTTCATGCTCACCCTGCTAAACATTTCATTCGTAATTCCTGCTAAGCCGCCTATCAACAAAGGGAAACCATACTTCATCATTTTCTTCCACAACACCCAATCTATTTCCCATTTAATCTTCCACATGTCTGGAATCAACAGCACAAACGTTAATAAACTCGCCATCAAATTGGCGATAAACACATACCCAACACCAATTTCCGGGTCAAAAATAAGCAACAACATTTCCCTCGTTTCTGCACTTCCTGTTCTAAACAACCAAGGGCAAAATCCTATAAAAAAGAGGTTCAATAAAATATTAATGCCAATGTTTATCAACTTAATTACAGCAAATTTTATCGGCCTATTTTCCAACCTCAACTTGGCAAACGGTATGGCTGTGATAGCATCTGAAGCCAAAATCAAGGCAAACCAAATTACATATTCACTTTGCTCCGGGTATTCAATTAAGTTGGCAATAGGTTGGGCAAACGTGAAACACAATAAAAAAAAGCCCAATGAGGTTACTAGGAGCGAAATAAGAGACGTGGTATACACCTTATCTTTTTCTCCTTCTTGTCCTGCAAATCTAAAAAATGCGGTTTCAAAACCATACGTCAGCACTATCAACAAAAACGCAACATAAGAGTACATTTCTGTTACAATTCCATACTGCTCGGGACTGTAAACCCTTGTGTGCAGAGGAACCAGTAAATAATTCAGCAAACGCCCTACAATAGAACTTAAACCATAAATGGCCGTTTGTGATGCCAGCTTACGCAGTGGATGCATTTGCCTGGCCTTAGAAATTTAACTTATTCACCTTTAAATGCGGCTTTTCTTTTTTCTAAGAAAGCTTGGGTTCCTTCTTTAAAATCAGCGGTCGAAAAACACTTTCCGAATTCCAAAATTTCTGTATTGAACCCATCTTCATCGTAGGCAAAGTGGCTATTCACACTTTTTATAATTGCAGCAATAGCCAATGGAGCTTTTGTTCCAATCTTATTTAAAATTTCTTTCGACTTTGTTATTAATTCTCCAACAGGAACAACATAATTCACCAAACCTAATCTATGTGCTTCCAATGCAGGAATCATATCGGCTGTCATTAAATATTCCAAAGCCTTTCCTTTTCCAATTAACTGCACCAATCTTTGTGTGCCTGCGTATCCTGGAATCAAACCTAAATTTACTTCCGGTTGACCAAAACGTGCTGTTTCGGATGCAATTCTTAAATGACAAGCCATTGCCAATTCGCAACCACCGCCGAGTGCAAAACCATTTACAGCTGCAATTACTGGTTTTGCCGATTGCTCTATGCTATTAAAAACCTCTCCACCATCTCTGCTTAATTTCTCCGCTTCAATAGACGAATAATTAGAAAATTCGCTGATGTCTGCACCAGCAACAAATGCTTTTTCTCCAGCACCAGTAATTATCATCCCGAAAACACTTTTGTCATGATTTCCTTCAGAAACAGCCGCTCCGATTTCTTGAATCGTCTTATAATTCAAGGCATTCAACTTATCAGGTCTGTTTACAGTTATTGTTAAAATACCTTCTTCAATACTTGTGAGAATGTTTTCGTAGCTCATAATAGATTTTTTACTGTTTCTTTTGAAGTTCTTTTCCGTTTGGTCGCAATCTTCCTTTTCTATATAACATGCTGCTGTAAGGATGTATTTTTCCTTTTCGCATTTCTTTTTGCACTTCTACTGGTTGTGCTATAATTTCTTTACAATCATCGCTGCAACAGTTGTTAAATGCCGCTTTACATTCATCACATTGAATAAACAACAAATTGCACTCTACATTTCCGCAATTTGTATGGTTGTCGCAAGGCTTTCCACATTGGTGGCAGGTACTCAAGATATCTTCGGTAATTCTCTCGCCCAATCTTTCATCAAACACAAAATTCTTCCCCTTAAATTTCGATTCTAATCCTTTCTCTTTTATTTCCTGTGCATAAGAAATAATTCCACCGTATAATTGATTTACATCTTCAAAACCCATGTGTTTCATGTATGCACTCGCCTTTTCACAACGTATTCCACCTGTGCAATACATCAAAATCTTCTTGTCTTTTTTATCTTTCAACTGTTCTGCCACCCAAGGCAATTCTTCCTTAAACGTATCCACATCCGGACAAATTGCACCTTCAAATCTTCCCACTTCACTTTCGTAATGATTGCGCATGTCAACAACTACGGTATCTTCACTTTCCAATGCCATGTTAAACTCCTCTGCCGTTAAGTGATTGCCCACATTTGTAACATCAAATGCATCATCTTCTAATCCATCCGCCACAATCTTTTTCCTCACTTTTATTGCCAGCTTAAAAAACGATTTTCCATCATCTTCCACCGCTATTTTCAAAGGAACATCTTTTAATTCCTCAACCTCTTGCAACTTGTTTTTCCAACGCTCAAAATTCTCGGTCGGCACGCTCAATTGGGCATTTATACCTTCATGCGCTATGTAAATTCGTCCTAAAACACCCAATTCGTCCCATACTTTAAACAGCTGGTCGCGCATGAGTTGCGGTTCGTTAAAAATCACATACCGGTAAAACGAAAGCGTAGTGCGCGCCGTGCTGTCTGCCATTAAGCGCATCCGCAGCTCCTCTTTGTTTACACGGTTATATAAAAACTTTCCCAAAATAAGTTGTAAAACTGGGCAAAAATACAAATTCTCCTTGTATTTTAAGACCACTCAAAATGAGGCAATCAGCATTTAAAATCAACAATAAGTTCTTTTAAAATACTTTCCATTTGGGCGTGCCCGTCTTCCGTTGCTCTCCAGCCGGTCAGGCTGTTGCTCCAAGTCTTGCAAAGCTCACAAGCCAAAATCACAAAAGAGCTTTCCGCGTCCATCCTTCACGCGGGGCATTAAAGTAAGTTATTGTTATGGTCTTTATTTAAATTTGATGAGCGTTTTCTTTCGGTAGAATTAAACTTCAACTCAATTTACCCAAAACCAAAACATGCATTACCACCATTAAAAATGCTATTCTGCGCTCCAAGTGGATTACCCAATAGTTTTTATTGTAATGAAATTATAAATAAATCAGTTTTTAATAAATTTTCTCCATGAGTTTCCGATTGAAACTATGTACATTCCATTTTCAATTCCTTTTATATCAATAGAAGCAGAGCTTTTTCCGGCTGGAATTAATTCAGAAATAATTATTCTTCCTGTGATGTCGGTTATCATTAAATTTTCATTTTTATCCGATACTATTAAATCGCTTAAATAAATATTTTCTGAAGCTGGATTCGGGTAAAGGGTAAATAATTTCTCTTCCGTCTTATTCAGCGCCTGTATATCTTCAATACTATACAATTCAAAACCGATTGCATTGGAGAATCTGGCAACCACAAAAACTTTGTCGTCATTGGCAACCATAGAAATCAATGATGGCGGGGCATCTCCAGGCGGGTTTGCCACTTGATAGGTTCCTGCTTCTGTTCCATCCGTTACCATCAAATGATCTTCCGAAATAAAATAAAGCAAATTGTTATGAATAAGCAGTGGACCATTGGCATCCTCATGAAAAATTACGGTTCCTTCTTCGGTTCCATCCGTTACCCAGAGATTGTCCACATTATTTCCCTGCGCACCAAACCAGAGTTTGGAATTGTATGCAATAAAGTCGCGGGGATTTCCTTCGTCGCTGCCCTCCTGTAACTCCTTTAAAAGAGCCGTTCCTGCTTCAGTACCATCTGTCACCCAAAGTTCTCTTCCCGTGGAGTCGTCCTGTCTTCCGCTAAAATAAGCCAATCCTTCATACGCAAAATAATTTCTGCAATAGGCAGCACCTCCGTTGTTAATTTCTTTAATCAGGTGCGTTCCTTCTTCAGTGCCATCGCTCACCCAGGGCTGCTCGTCGTAACCTGCCGAGTCTCCGCTGTAGATAATTTTATCTCCAACTGATGTTACATAATAAGGGTCATGAGCATAAAACCCTGGATAAGCATCTTTAACCATGTGTGTTCCGGAAACAGTTCCGTCAGTAACCCATAGTTCCCTTCCATTACCGGCAGAATCGGCATTGAAATATAGTTTGCCATCAGAATGGACAGCTGAATAATTAAATCCAGCTGGTTCAATATCATAAAAACTTTGAGTACCCTGTTCTGTGCCATCTGTTACCCACATTTCAAAATCGCTGCCCACACCTACTAACGCGCGGAAATACATTCTTCCGTTGTAAAGTGATCTGTGTGATGGATAACTTCCTCCATTTGCATCTCCCTGATTTATGTCCTTCAACAACATTGTACCTTCGGTTGTTCCATCCGTTATCCATGGCTCAGTGCCATACATGTTATCTCTTGCACTGAACAGCATTTTGCCGCCTACAGGGAAAAAGTAATTGTTCTGATAATCATCAGTTTGACTAGTTGTTGAAAGAGAGCTGTTTTCTCCTGGAAAAATGTCTTTAAGCATAAAAGTTCCTGCCGCCGTTCCATCGCTTACCCAAGGTTCCCTGCCATGGATTCCATCATCACCCATAAATATTACTTTATTTCCGAAGGACGAAATTCCGTTGGGATATGAATGACTAACATCATTGTCGAATACATCTTTAACCAGCATAAGGGTTGGTGTTTGTGCATTTAAAACGATTCCTTTTATGTAAAAAAGAAGGATAAATAAAATTCGTAAGATTCTTTTCATGGCAAAGCAGAATTAAATTATTTGAGATTGATTTCTGGTGAAAGCTGAAGTAGTTCCGGAAAAAGTTTTCATGACAATTAATTGCGAAAATTAAATTGTGGTATTTTATTGATTATAATGATCCATTTAAACTGCAAGATAACATTTTTAAAGACGGTAAAAAGTGTTTTATCGCTCAGTGATATAAATCCAATTGGTTTAAGCTGTAACACCCACAATATCAACGTTTTTAACTTTTCTTTTTGATAATTCGGCACAAAAGAATTACATATCCACCAGCATATTCAACCGAAATCATTTTTGTTGAGTTAATTCTTCTTCCCTCACAACTCCATCTCTGTTCCGCCAGAACCAGGTTCTCTGCGACCACCTGCTCTGCGGCGAAACACCGAAACATCTGGCTCACCAAATTTCCAAGTTAGATTTATGCGGAAATATCGAGATTCCCAGCGCCGAACAGTTTTTTGGGTAAAGTTATCGGTGGCGTAAAATGTTCCATATTGTTTCGTGTTAAACACATCGCTTAACGTAACCGATGCCGAAAATTTCTTATTGAAAGTGTAGCTGCAAGACATATCCATAAACCAAATCGGATTCACTTTTCCTTGCGGAATAATGCGCGGCGCTTCATAATTGCCATTCCATTGAAAATTCAATTTTTTGCTTGCTTTAAAACTCAGCATTCCTTTTATATTCCAGCTAACTCCCTCGTTATTAATAACGGTTCCGTTTCTATCTAAACTCACCTTTGTGTAAAATACATTGCCATTTACCGTACCATCTAACCATTTTGTAAGATTGCGCTTCACCGTAGATTCCCAGCCCAAATCCAGCTTGTCGCGGCCATTCACATAAGATGAAATTAAAACATTAGGGTCAATTTCAGAAACATATACAAAAGGCGTAATAGAATAAAGCGTTTGCCTTGAATAAATACTCGTAAGCAAACTTCCTTTACTACCAGAATAACTGTAATTAAATTCCGCAAGGTTAATAAATTCAGGACCCAAAACAGGATTCCCAATTTGCAAACTCTGCCGGTCGGCATACATTATAAACGGTATCAATTGCATAAATCCTGGGCGACCAATTTTACGGGAATAATTCAACTGAAGCTCATGCTTCTCTTTCAATTTTCGGGATAAATAAATGGCAGGAAATAATACTTTATCTATTTCAGAAAGCGATTTTGGGTAAATATAACTGAAAGTTTCTCCAGTATTGGTGAGCTCTCCAACAAACCAGGTGTGCTCATACCGCAAGCCTGCCTGATACCCGAATTTTCTCCAGATGCCTGAATAATTTACATAAGCCGCACCAACAAAATCATCAATTCTTATTGAGTTACTCAAGTTAGAATCTGTAACTTCTGTATTATTAAGTAAATCTTTATAATCAACCTTAAAATCAGAATACGAAAGTTTATAAGCAGCCCTTGCCCCATATTCTAATTTGCTGTTTTCTCCCATAGGATTCACAACATCCAACTGCCAAGTTACCAAATCTGCTTCTCTTCTACCGAAATTCAGTTGCTGCAGTTGTGTAGCGGGTAAATTACTACTTGCATTATCGAATGTTTGGTAATCAGCATTGTTATCATTTTCAGAACTTACCCAGTTTATATCTGTTGTAAGCTCCTTGCCTGCTTTCGCAAAATTCTTCTTAAAATTAAGCCCAGCACCGAGTGTTTTCCAATTATTCACCTGTTCGTTTTGTCAGTAGCCATCTGCCGTAGTAGCTCTAAGACTATCAAAGAAAAAATAATCCTGACGTTCTGAGGAACCGTATCTATTATCAGAATAATTAAAATTCCCACTCAACATGCTCCTTACACTTGTTTTGTAATCTATCTGAAGCCTTCCATTGTAGCCTTCCCTGAAAGATTCATTTTTGTTTTGCTGGTCGTAACCGCTTTGCAAGATGTTTAAAGCCAAATTTTCTCTATACGATAACCCATTGTTTTGATTTTTTGCCTGATTGTATCCTCCAGAAACCTGTATGGTGAGGTTATTTTCTCTAATGCTTAAATTACCATTGAGGTTATATCTGTCGCCTGTACCAATTCCTGCTGTTACATTTCCAAAGTAACCAGGCTTCAAGTTTTTCTTCAATATCACATTAATTATTCCGCCCGTCGCATCTGCAACATATTTCGCAGACGGGTTTGTAATTACCTCAATCCGGTCAATGTCATCTGCGGGTATTTGGTCGAGTGTGAGCAATGTTGGCCGTCCGTCTACAAAAACAGTTGGACTTTGATTTCTCAGCGTAACCGAATTGTCCATACCAACTTTTAATCCAGGAATGTTTTTCATCGCATCTATCGCTGTTCCACCGCGCGCACCAAGGTCCTTATCAACATTGTAAATTCTTCTATCGATACCAATCTGTACAGTTGATTTTTCGCCCTCTATTTCAACCGTTTTGAGCATTTCTTTGTTCAATTCCAGCTTCACATTACCAAGGTCTTTCACCGGATAAGCAGGAGAAAGATTCACCGGAATATTCATCACCACATACCCAACAAATTGAATCCGCACCTTAAGCATTCCTGCTGGCAATCTATCTACCTGAAAATCGCCGTTGGCCTTCGTTAAGGCTCCTCCCAGCAAACTGTCTTTTGCATTATACACTGCAATGGTTGCAAATTCGAGCGGCTGTTTTGATCCTGCATCCTGTATTTTCCCCAGAATAATTCCTTTTTGAGACATTCCCGAAAGCGAAATGAGCAAAAAAAGTTTTGTAATAATTCCCTTCATTTATGTTTAAACAACTATCGAACCTCTCGAAGGTTCAAAATCGGCTGCAAAGAAAGGTGAATTTTTTACTGAATTCGTGTTATACACTCTTCCAACTTTAATCAGAGGCTAAAACTTTTCAATATCCCCTTTCCCATCTTCTCTAAATTCCTACATTTACCCCGTCAACCCTTATTCATTGCAGCTTATGTCAGCAAACGACCGTATTTTGGTCATCGGCTCAGCCGGACAAATTGGTACAGAACTAGTTACGCGCCTCCGGGAAATTTATAAAACACATCAGGTTATTGCCTCCGATATTCGGGCAGAATCTACCGACTTTTCTGGGCCTTACGAAAAACTCAACGTGCTCAATGCTACTGAAGTAAAAGACATTCTTCAAAAACATAAAATTACAGAAGTATATCTCCTTGCTGCAATGCTTTCTGCAACCGGCGAAAAACAACCGCTTGCCGCTTGGGACCTCAACATGAATGGCCTTTTCCACTTATTGGAAGCAGCGCGCGAAGGACATATCCAAAAACTATATTGGCCAAGTTCTATAGCCGTTTTTGGTCCAACTACTCCAAAAATTAATACACCACAACTTACCATTGCAGAACCTTCTACGGTTTATGGAATCAGTAAACTAGCTGGTGAGCGCTGGTGTGAATATTACTTTAATAAATATGGTACAGATGTACGTTCCTTGCGCTACCCAGGTCTCATCAGCTGGAAATCGGCACCGGGCGGCGGCACCACAGATTACGCCATCCATATTTTTCACGAAGCGTTAAAAAATGGAAAATACACTTGTTTCCTATCCGAAAACACAAGATTACCCATGATGTATATGCCTGATGGTATTCGTGCAACCATAGACATTATGCAGGCTTCGGCTTCTCGTTTATCCATAAGAAGTTCTTACAACCTTGCCGGTATTAGCTTCACTCCTGCCGAAATAGCTACTGAAATTAAAAAACACCTTCCAAACTTCGAAATCTCTTATGCCCCAGATTTTCGTCAAGCAATTGCCGAATCCTGGCCAGAATCTATCAACGATGCTTTAGCACGTAACGATTGGGGCTGGAACCACGAATATAATTTATCGAAAATAACTGCGGATATGCTACAAAATTTAAGAGCACCCAAGTAAAAACACTATTTTCGCAGTTCTATTTTTCAAACATGTCTACGCCCAAACTTCAGCTATACAATACGCTGAGCCGCCAAAAAGAGCCATTCACCCCCATTAACCCTCCTTTTGTTGGATTATATGTATGCGGACCAACAGTTTACGGCGACGGGCATTTGGGTCACGCTCGACCAGCCATTACTTTCGATTTATTATTCAGATACCTTAAATATCTTGGCTATAAAGTAAGATATGTGCGCAACATAACCGATGTTGGGCATTTAGAAAACGATGCAGACGAAGGAGAAGATAAAATTGCCAAAAAAGCAAGATTAGAACAACTGGAGCCGATGGAGGTCGCACAATATTACACCGACCGCTATCACCTAAACATGCAGCAACTCAATACGCTTACTCCAAGTATTGAACCTCGTGCAACTGGACATATCATGGAGCAAATTGCTATGATAGAAAATATTATTGCAAACGGCTATGCTTACGAAGTAAACGGTTCCGTGTATTTTGATGTGTTGAAATACAACGAAAACAAACCTTACGGAATCCTCTCTGGCAGAATCATAGAAGACCTTTTGGCAAATACCCGCGATTTAGATGGGCAGGAAGAAAAAAGAAATTCCCTCGATTTTGCTCTTTGGAAAAAGGCCCAACCCGTTCACATCATGCGCTGGCTTTCTCCTTGGGGCGAAGGTTTTCCTGGCTGGCACATCGAATGCTCTGCCATGAGTTCTAAATACTTAGGCGAAACTTTCGATATACATGGCGGTGGTATGGATCTTATGTTTCCGCATCACGAATGCGAAATTGCCCAAAGCAATGCAGCTAACCACAAAGAACCGGTAAAGCTTTGGATGCACAACAACATGATTACCATCAACGGTAAAAAAATGGGCAAGTCTTTGGGTAACTTCATCACGCTTAACGAATTTTTCTCTGGTCAGCATCCAATTTTAGAACAAGCGTATAGCCCAATGACCATTCGCTTTTTCATACTGCAAGCGCACTACCGCAGCACTGTCGATTTTTCAAACGAAGCATTAAAAGCTGCTGAAAAAGCCTATAAAAGAATCATCAATGGTTTACGCAGCCTAAAAGCACTTCAGCATCCTGGCGATTCCGAGTTATCCATCAATCAGGAATTAGTTGAACGCATCGAAACTGCCAGCAAAGAAGCATTCGACGGCATGAACGACGATTTAAATTCTGCTGTGGCATTGGCTTCCCTTTTTGAGTTACTAAGAATTATTAATAGCTTCAAAAATGGGCAGTTTGCCCTCAACGCTATTGGTTCTGAAACATTCCAGCTTTTATACGAATCCTACCGTGTTTTTGTAGAAGATATTTTCGGACTTATCGAAGAAAAAGGGAAAAGTCCCGAAATGCTCGACCACTTAATGGCCGCCATTTTAACTACCTATCAAAATGCAAAAGATAGAAAAGATTACCCGCTAGTAGACCAAATCAGGGCGCAAATCAAATCCGAAGGCATAGTAATTAAAGATTCAAAAACAGGCGTAACTTGGGATTATGAAGAATAACATTCAGTTTTTATTACTTCTTATAATCGCAACTTTCATTGCTTCTTGCGGTAGCGGTAGCGATGCTCCTGTCAATGACACACCTCAAACTACTACTCAACCAGTTGATTTAGGAATTCCGAAAGACCTTCCAAAATTTAATCCCGATACTGCGTATTTTATTACCGAAACTCAGGTAAATTTTGGTCCACGTATTCCAAACAGTCCCGCTCATGTTAAGTGTGGCGATTACATCATTAGTCAGTTAAAAAAACAAGGTGCTGAAGTTATCGTACAAGCCACAACAGTTACAGCTTATACTGGTGAATCTCTTAAAATCAGAAACATCATTGGTCGTATTCAACCAGAACTTACAAAACGCATTATGCTCTGCGCGCATTGGGACACACGCCCTTTTTCAGACCGCGACGCCAACAAACCAAAAGAGAAATTCGACGGAGCTGTTGATGGCGCCGCCAGCATCGGTATTTTAGTTGAAGTGGCACGCATTTTAAAATCTAAGCCCGCGAACGTTGGGGTAGATATTGTGTTTTTCGATGCCGAAGATTATGGAGACCCTAATCAAGGAAACACCTATTGTTTGGGCTCTCAATACTTTTCTGCCAACCCTCCTTTCCAAAATAAAACGCCACAATTCGGAATTTTATTAGATATGGCCGCAGCTCCGGGCGCAACATTCTTCCGCGAAGGCTATTCCATGCAGTACGCACCTCAAATTGTTGGGCGCGTTTGGGCCATCGGCAAAGAACTCGGTTTTGGTCCGTACTTCAGAGAAGAAAACTCTGGCGCCATCACCGACGACCATTTCTTTGTAAATTCTATACTTGGCTTGCCAACTATAGATATCATTCACCACGACCCAGCAAGCGGTACAGGCTTCGGCGAATACTGGCACACCCAGCAAGACAATATGCAACAAGTAGATAAAAACACCATGACAGCCGTTGGTCAAACACTTTTAGGCGTAATCTACTCAGAGAAATAAATCTAAAATCTGTTTTTGGGCGCCCCGGCAAAAGTTCCGCAAGCTCCACTTTTGCCGTCACGTCGTTCGGCAGTAGTGCAGCTCGTTCCTCGCTGCAGCTACTTGCCTTCCACCGTTGGCGCGGGCATCCTATAATAAAAAGCTTTCAAAAAATCAGTCACAAACTTATTTTCTTCGCACTCTCAGGGCAACAACCTCTTTGAGCTCTGTTCTAATAAATAAAAAGGCGGAACCAATTGCTCGATTCCGCCTGTAAATAAAAATAAAAAAACTATTTACGGGAAAACCCCTAAAGTGCTATAAGATTGAGCTACTTTCTTAATTGCCACAACAAAAGCTGCAGTTCTTAAATCTGGGATTCCTTTATTTGAAATAAATTCATTTCTTATTGAATGATATGCCGTGATCATCGTTTCTTCCAAACCAGAATATACCAAATCTAATTCATCTGCCCCTTTTTCTATTAAATCGTGTTGAGCTTCCGATGCCTTTTTTCCAGTCATGTTCTCCATAACAGATATCATATTACGATTAGCAGCTTCGTCATAACGCTTTCCTAAACGACCAAAACGCACATGGCTCAAGTTCTTAAGCCATTCAAAATAAGAAACGGTTACACCTCCTGCATTTAAATAAATATCAGGAATTACTATAGTGCCTTTCTTCGTTAAAATTTCTTCTGCTTCTGGAGTTACGGGGCCATTTGCAGCTTCACCAATTATTTTACACTTTATTCTATCAGCATTGTCTTTATTAATTTGATTTTCAAGCGCTGCTGGTAATAACACATCGCATTCTATTTCAAGCGCACCATATTTGTCGTAATTAACTGCCCCAGGGTAATTTAATATACTTCCTGTTTTTTGGCGATGCGCCTCCAACATCATTGGGTCAATTCCTTCTTGATTATAAACTGCGCCATCCCATTCTGCAACTGCTATTATTTTTCCACCACCTTCATGTACAAATTTTGCTGAGTGGAATCCTACATTACCAAAACCTTGTATCACAAAAGTTTTTCCCGGTAAACCAACAGTTAAACCTAGTTTATCACAATCTTCTTTAATACTTAATGCTTCCCGAACTCCAAAATAAACACCTAAACCTGTAGCTTCTTTTCTTCCTCTTATTCCTCCTTGGCTTACCGGTTTTCCTGTAACACAAGCCATAGCGTTTAGCTCACTTGGGAAAAACGTTGCATAAGTATCAACAATCCACGCCATTTCTCTTTCTCCAGAACCATAATCAGGAGCCGGAACATCTATTCCTGGGCCTATAAAATTTTTCTTGATTAATTCTGATGTATAACGCCTTGTTATACGCTGCATTTCGTCCTCACTTAATGTTCTTGGACTAACTTTAATTCCTCCTTTTGCACCTCCAAAAGGAACATCAACAATAGCGCACTTGTAAGTCATAAGGGCAGCTAATGCCATTACCTCATCTTGATTTACAGCCGAACTGAAACGGATTCCTCCTTTTGTTGGCAATTTGTGGTGGCTGTGTTCTACTCTATAAGCCTCTATAACTTGATACTCATTGCCGATTTTAACCGGAAACTTCATTCGGTATACACTGTTACAATACTTAATTTGATCGAGAATACCTGCAGGAAGATCAATAAACTTAGCTGCACGATCAAAATATTTGAGCACATCTTTGAAGAATTCGTCTTCGCGTTTCTCAGTAATACTTGACATAAAATTTAAAATTTAGTTTGATACAATTCGGTTGACTTGGGCAAACGTAAGCATTTTTTTACGTTCAATACGTTAACAATTTCATTCATTTTAAAATTTTAATTTCTAAAAGCTCGATAAAGAAAATAAAGTTTTGAAAAACAAAACGTTGCACTAAAATTCCATTGTAAACTGCAATGCTGTTGTTCTTGGCTTTTCCACAACCATTGGCCGAATTGTATACTCTTCATTGAACAAGTTATTTACTATAACTGCCAGTTTCATTCCTTTCGAAAGCTGATAACTCATTCTTAAATCTGCAACATATACTCCTTTGTTATTTGCTTCACGATACTTTCCGAGACCTGGCAAAGGCGAAGGCGGGCCTCCTACAAGTTGAGCAACCTGAACAAATAATGTATCTAAGTCAACAAAAATCTTATCAATATTTTTCATGTAACTATTGTAACGCACACTCACCCCTATAGACCATTTTCCTCGAGAAACTTCAATATCCGTTTTTAATAGATGTTGTAGCCTATATTTTAGCAAATTTCCCGTTGAGTCGCTCGATGAGCCGGCATATGTAACAAATTTATTATCCAGCGACTTTATAGGATACGGTAAGTTTTTTTCAAGTGAAATAGGATTTGAAAAGGTATAACCAGCTAGCAAAGCAATTTGTGTTTTGCCAATTTTGCCCAAGCCCATAATTGAACCGTCAATTCCTGTAACCTGTGTTCTACCAATATTTAATGAGCCGAAACCAAGACCAAAAAGAGGATCTGCAATAGTTCCAAACTGACCAAAATTAAACTCAATATTATCTGTAAACTTTTGTCTAAACACTGCAATATCCAAATAGCCTAAAAAATTACCTATTTTAAATCCTTGTTTGATTCCAATTTCTGCATTCCAAGACGATTCTGACTTCAACGAATCATTTGGATATATGCGTATGGGGCCAACTGCCGTTTTAATAAACTTCTCTGCTATAGTTGGAAACCTATAACCTTCTCCAAATGAAACGCGCATAAAAGTCGCTTTGTGAATTTTTAAATTGGCTCCTGCCCTAAAAACCGGCTTCCCTTCTTTAGAAGTTAAAACCGAATCTTGGGGATTGATGCGAGGGCTTGTAATTGAAAAATGCTCATATCTCGCACCCGCACTTATGGTCAATCGTTCAAAAAATGTTTTCTCTAACTGCACATAAGCTGAAATATTTCGGTTTGAGCTACTTGCTGCTGCAGTAATTGTGTCGCTGATATTTCCTTTGTATAAATCTGAAACACCTTTTGTAAATTGATGAACAAGTCCTGCATTGATAGTTAATCTCTTCAAAATACCTTTTTGAATTTGTTTCTGCAATTGGTACTCACTATAAAAAAGATCACTTGTATTGCTTTGGTTATTGTCGTTATTATTATTTAAATGAAAAAACCTGTTTTTTAAAGAATGCCTAAATCCCTTTTTACCAACATATTCAATAAACGGGTCTATATAATAAACGTCTTGTAAAGTTTGGGTTAAAGAACCTGGATAAGCCCTATACATTCCCGAATCAGGGTTTAACCAAAGCAAGGCTTGCGCTGATCTAGACAACATTGCATTTACATTTACACCTGCTGTTAAACCTTCAACTTTTTTACTCCTCCACATGAGATTTGCATTAATTCTTGCTCTATTTTCAAATTCTCCTCTTTGTTCTGCTAATGGATTAAATGTAGTGTCGAGAATGTTTACTGGCGAAGGCCCCTTGTACCCATTATCATTAAAAAGATTACCTCCAATTACAACATCAAATTGCCCAATTTTTCTTGAATGAAAAAAATTAACTCCTGTGTAAGTCGGATTATTTTCGCCCCAATAAATTGCATCCTTATTTCTGGGATTATTATAAAGTCCGCTAAACACGTTAATTTTTGTTTGTGGTGTATCTCTTGGATAAGCTGTTCTTATATTGATAACTCCGCTCAGAGCTGCGGAACCATACAAAACAGATGAAGCTCCTTTTATAACCTCAACCTGCTCCACATTCTCAGTTGGAATAAATCCCCAACTTGGTCTGCCAGCATCGCCAGATAAAATTGGCAAACCGTCTATCAAAATCATTACCCGACTTCCTGCCCCAAAACTAAAGCCACTGCCACTTCTTATTTGAGGTTCATTATTTACAATGGAAACACCAGGAACTTGTTGCAGGGCATCATTTATACTAGTTGTATTTTTGTTTTCAATAATGTTCGGCTTTAATACTTCCATACTCACCGTAAGCTGTTCTATATTTTGCTCGTATTTACCCGCTGTTGTTACAAAAGTTTTAAGTTGCTTAATGTTCGATTTTAATTCAATATTCAATACTTTCTGCTCATTTGGAGCAAAATCAAAAGTGAATTCCTGCGTTTCAAAACCGATCATTCTAAAAATAACCTTCCTTTTTCCCGGCATTAAATTTAAATTATACTTCCCTTCAATATCTGTAATTACTCCACTTGTTTCATTTCCTTCCACAAATACTGCGGCACCCAAAACGGGTTCTTTTGTTGCAATATCATTTACAACACCCTTAATTATAGCACGTTCAATTTGAGCAGATAGAATTATTGGCGCGAAAATAAAATAGAACAACAAAATAGACAGTGTTCTGCGAGTTCTCAACATTGATTGTGGCATAGAAAGGATAAACTAAATTGCAATGTACAAAATCAAATCAAAGTGCAAGACCAAGATGAACTAGTGTATACAATTGCCTTATGTTTAGTGCCGGGAATAGGCAGTATCACTGCAAAGAAACTGCTATTGGCTTACAATTCTCCGCAAAAAATATTTAAAATCCTCCCTCAATTAAAATTGCCTTTTGTAAAGCCTGAAGATACAAGAGTTAAGATTTTGAATGATTATATTAATAGGGCTCAACAAGAGATAAAATTTATGCATAGGTCTAATATTGAGGCTTTAATGTTTAATGAAAACACGTTTCCTCATCGATTAAAAAATTGTGAGGACAGTCCTATTGTACTTTACAAAAGAGGAAATATGGACATAAACAGAAAAAGAATTATAGCTGTAGTAGGAACAAGAAAAGCAACAGAATATGGCATAAAACAATGCGAAATAATTGCAGAAGAATTAAAAACCCACAACTGCACTTTAATTAGTGGCCTTGCATATGGTATTGATAGCGCTGCGCATAAAGCTGCAAACAAAGTAAAGATTCAAAATATTGGAGTTTTAGCTCATGGCTTAGATAGAATTTACCCGAACGACAACAAAGATCTTTCTAAAAAAATGGAGCAGAATGGTGGCTTAATCACTGAATTTATAAGTCTTACAAACCCAGACAGAGAAAACTTCCCGAAAAGAAACAGAATTGTTGCAGGCATGGCTGATGCAGTTATTGTAGTTGAAGCAGGAGAAAAAGGGGGCGCACTTATCACAGCTGAAATTGCAAATTCTTATAACCGTGAAGTTTTTGCTATTCCTGGAAGAATGCATGATATGTTTTCTAAGGGATGTAACACGCTTATAAAACAAAACAAGGCTGCAATCCTAAGCGATGTAAAGGATATTGCTTGGTATATGGGTTGGACAGAAAAGTCAGAAGGCGGAGGCAGACCGCAACAAGCCCAATTAAATTTTAACTTCTCGGTTCAAGAAGAAAATATTATAAATATTATCCGAAATAAAACTGAGCAGCTAGATGAGATTTCTTTAAAAGCTGGTTTCCCAATCGGACAAACCTCTTCTATCCTTTTAGAATTAGAATTTAAAGGTGCGTTAAAAACGTTACCCGGAAAACGGTACCAATTATCAACCTAAAAATCGCTCTTTCCAATTTTCAGGAGGCAACATGCATGAATCGGTTTTTCCAAACCACTTGTATCTATTTCTCGCTATAATGTCATAAACAAAATCTCTCAAGAACTTTGGAAACACACGTAAAAAGCTTAACCAACGCTTACGTCCTTTCGATTGTTTTAAGGCTTCAAAAACAGCATCGGACTTTGAATAAATTCTTTTACCGTCAAAAAACAGGACCGATTCTGGGGCTTTCGTAAATCCAAATTTTACTGAAATAATCATCTTTTGTGCAAACACAGATTGAAGGGTGGCAAAAGATAGTTTCTTGTAAATATCTTGTTTTAAAAGAAAATTCACAGCCTTGTTGCACAAAATGCATTGCCCATCATAAAATACTATGAGTATTTCTTCCACAAATTGAATTATCTAAACGCTCAACAATGTCTCCCAAAGTTGAACTTCTATTTCTAGGCTTTTTTTTAATTGCTCATATTCCTTCAACAATAAATTGGCTTTTTGTTGATCATTATAAACATTTACATCAGCGAGTTTTTCTTCTGCTGTTTTGACTTTTAATTCCAAATCAGCGATTCTTTCCTCACAATTACGAACCTTAGTTTGCTGCTGTTTTGCTATTTTATCTTGCTCAGCATTGACTTTTTCAGGCATCGGTAAGGCCGCTGGTTTTACAACTTGCTTCTGAACAGTCTCCAATTCAACAAGACTCTCCAATTTTCTGCTTTGCAGAAATTCAAATATGCCGCCCGGAAATTCTCTCACCAAGCCTTTGTTGAACTCATATACCTTATTGCACAATCCATCTAAAAACTCTCTATCGTGAGAAACTAATATCATTGTACCATTATACTTTCTTAACGCCTCTTTCAAGATATCTTTCGAGCGCATATCCAAGTGATTGGTCGGCTCATCTAAAACCAACAGATTTACAGGCTCTAATAATAGTTTCGCAAGTGCCAATCGCCCTTTTTCTCCTCCAGACAAAACCCGAACCTTCTTATCAACTGTTTCTCCACTAAATAAAAATGAACCCAAAATATTTCTCAATTGGGCCGTTGTAGTGTTCCTGGCAACATTTTCTAATGTTTCCAAAACGGTACAATTCATATCTAGTAATTCTGCTTGATTCTGAGCGTAGTATCCAATTTTTACATTGTGCCCAATTTCAATTTTACCAGTATACTCAAGTTTTCCTATTATTATTTTTGATAATGTAGTTTTACCTTCTCCGTTCCTTCCAACAAAAGCAATCTTATCTCCACGTTCTACTAAAAAGTCTAAACCTCTGAGTATTTCTTTTTTATCGTACGTCTTGTGTATATTTTCTGCCGTAATAACCACTTTTCCAGAGCGAGGTGCATCAGGAAATCTAAAATGTATCGCAGCATTGTCTTCATCTTCAACTTCAAGTCTGTCAATCTTATCAAGTTGTTTTATACGTGATTGAACTTGCACTGCTTTTGAAGCCTTCGCTCTAAAACGGTCAATAAACTTTTCGTTATCTTCTATCTTCTTTTTCTGATTTACATAAGCTGCCATTTGCTGGTCACGGCGCTCTTGTCTTAATACTACATATCTTGAATATGATGCTTTATAATCTTCAATTTTACCTAATGTAATTTCTATAGTTCTATTGGTAACAGCATCTAAAAATGCTCTATCGTGAGAAACCAACACAACAGCTCCTGGATAGTTGGATAAAAAGCCTTCTAACCATTGTATGGATTCTATATCAAGGTGATTTGTAGGCTCATCTAATAAAACCGCATCTGGCATTTGTAAAAGAATTTTGGCCAATTCAACCCTCATTTTCCATCCTCCCGAAAACTCATCCATTTGTCGAGTTAAATCTTCTGCTCTAAATCCTAGGCCTAGCAACATTTTTTCTGTTTCTCCCTCAATGGTGTTTCCGCCAATAATTGAAAGTCTCTGTCCAGCTTCATTTAACCTTTCAATCAATTCATGGTAACTATCTGACTCGTAGTCTGTTCTAATGGTAAGTTGATGACTTATATCTTCAACCTCTTTCTCCAAACTTAAAATTTCAGCAAATGCCGTTTTTGCCTCTTCGAAAACTGTCCTTCCCGAAGCATGACTCATTTCTTGAGGTAAATAACCAATTCTATAACCTTGTGGTACAGAAACATTTCCTTTAGTCGGTTCTTGATGCTTAGCAATTATCTTTAATAAAGTTGACTTCCCAGCACCATTTTTACCTGTTAACCCAACCCTATCACGAGATTGAATCATAAATGATATTTCCTCAAAAAGCGGTATTCCGCCAAACAAAACAGATAAATTTCCTACAGTAATCATTGCGCCGCAAAAGTAGCAATAATCCTAGTTTTTATGGCCCTTTTGTTATTATTAAAATACCTTTGCAAAATGAACACTAAAAATGAAATTTAAAGAATCAAAGCTTTATTCTATTGCTACTTTAAGCTGCCCTAGATGCCACAAGGGCCATTTATTTATTAATAAAAATCCATATAAAATTATTGGTTGGGACAAAATGAATACTGATTGCCAACATTGTGGTTTACACTTCGAAAGAGAGCCAGGCTTTTTCCAAGGTGCCATGTATGTTAGTTATGGGCTTGGGGTTGCATTTAGCACAGCTGTGGTTATTATAAATCTGTTAATTGGTTTCGACGTATTTATTTTTTTTGTTTCAAACACAATCGGCTTAATTGTCTTTGCCCCTTTACTATTTAGGTTTTCAAGAGCAATTTATTTAAACATATTTATTAAATTCAACCAGGAAAAAGCAAATTCTGCCAAAAATTAATTGGACCTTCTAGAGTGCTTTAAATAGTATTTATAGCCTCTATTGCGCTTTGTGTCGTACTTGTTAATCTTATAAACAAATTGGACATTTATTCCTGTCCAAAACCTGTGCGTTGGAAAATACTTTTGAGTTACGTTTAAATTTCTTGTTAAATCAGAAAAGCCATAGCCTCCTCTAATTGTAGTTGACAATGCAAGTTTTTCAGAAAAACTATAAAAAAGCCCTAAACCAATTACCCCAGAAAAGCTAACATTTTGAAAATTACTTTTTGTTAATACAGGTATTGGAGGTTTATCTACCCTCGATTCTGATAATTTAACATTTACATTCTGCAAAAAAGAAACTTGAGGACCAATTTCAAATGCAACTCCTTGGTGATGAGTGGAGCAAAGAGTGAACAATAAAGGAATATCAATCAAGTTCAATTTTATCTTATACATATAAAAAATATTAGGGTCTGAAGCTCCGTCTCCTGGAAAAACCCTGATGTTTTGATTATGTTTAGCAAAAACGGCCTCTAACTTAATTCCGTAAATCTTCCTGTGATAATATCCTCCAAAATCAAAATAAAATGCCGAGGTAATTCCAAAAGAAGGACTTCCAGTAAAAACATACTCGGTGTCTGTTGCTGCCGTCGAAATTGACTTATTAAATAAAAAAGAAGCTGAATAAGCTGAATTTACCCCAACATGAAAAGTTTGAGCCTTACTTGAATTCAAAACATTAAATATAAGCAGTAGTAAAATTAATCTCAAAACATTCAGAAAGTCTAAGTGCAAATTTCTTGTAAGCACTTAAAATAACGAATAAAATTCGAGATAGTTATTACCGTAACATTGTTAATTTAATAAAAAAACCGTTGATCTTGTAAGATTCAACGGTTTTTCGTTTTTTTAAAAAGAGAGATTACATCATTCCGCCCATACCACCCATTCCTGGATTTGGCATACTTGCGGCGTTTTCTTCTTTTCGCTCTGATAAAACGCATTCTGTAGTTAATAACATTCCTGCTATTGAAGCCGCGTTTTCCAAAGCAATTCTTGAAACTTTTGTAGGATCTATTACACCTGCAGCAAGTAAGTTTTCATAAACTTCTGTTCTAGCATTATATCCATAATCTCCTTTGCCCTCTTTAACTTTTTGAATTACTATTGAACCTTCTCCACCGCAATTAGCAACAATTTGACGAAGAGGCTCTTCTAGTGCGCGTTTTACTATGTTAAATCCGAAGTTCTCGTCTTCTGTTGATCCCGTTGCGCCATCTAGAGCAGCAATTGCTCTGATGTAAGCGACACCTCCTCCAGGAATAATTCCTTCTTCAACAGCTGCTCTAGTTGCATGTAATGCATCATCAACACGGTCTTTCTTTTCTTTCATTTCAACTTCTGTGGCAGCTCCTACATATAAGACCGCAACACCACCTGCTAATTTAGCGAGTCTTTCTTGAAGCTTTTCTTTGTCATAATCAGATGTTGTAGCTTCAATTTGTGCCTTAATTTGATTTACTCTTGCTGTAATATCACTTTTCTCTCCAGCTCCACCTACTATTGTAGTATTGTCTTTATCAATAGTAATTTTTTCTGCGGTTCCCAAGTAAGTTAAATCAGCATTTTCTAATTTGTAACCTCTTTCCTCTGATATTAATTGACCACCGGTTAATATTGCAATATCTTCTAACATTGCTTTACGACGGTCTCCAAATCCTGGAGCTTTAACTGCTGCAATTCTTAATGAGCCACGAATCTTATTTACTACCAAAGTAGCCAATGCCTCACTATCAATATCCTCTGCAATAATCAACAAAGGTCTTCCTGTTTGAACACTTTTTTCTAGTATCGGAAGTAAGTCTTTCATAGTAGAAATCTTCTTATCATAAATTAATATGTAAGGGTTTTCCAAAACAGCTTCCATTTTCTCTGCATCAGTAACAAAATAAGGAGAAATATAACCTCTGTCAAACTGCATACCTTCAACTACTTCAACAGTAGTTTCTGTACCTTTTGCTTCTTCAACAGTAATTACACCTTCTTTTTTCACACGATTCATTGCTTCTGCTATTAGTTTTCCAATCGCAGAGTCATTGTTCGCTGAAATAGTTGCTACCTGTTCAATTTTCTTATTATCATCTCCAACAGATGCGCTTTGAGATTTTAAATTCGAAACAACTAAAGCTACTGCTTTGTCAATTCCACGTTTTAAATCCATTGGATTAGCTCCTGCCGCAACATGCTTTAAACCCGCAGTTACAATTGCTTGTGCCAATACAGTTGCTGTTGTTGTTCCGTCACCTGCTAAATCAGCAGTTTTTGAAGCTACTTCTTTTAGCATTTGAGCACCCATGTTTTCAATAGGGTCAACCAATTCAATTTCTTTTGCAACAGTAACCCCATCTTTTGTGATTGCTGGAGCTCCAAATTTTTTATCTATAATTACATTTCTTCCTTTCGGTCCTAAAGTAACTTTAACTGCATTTGCCAAAGCATCCACACCTCTTTTTAATTGGTCGCGTGCTTCTATATTGAAAATAATGTCTTTTGCCATTTTAACTTTTTTTGTGGTTTAATTATAAAATCGCGAAAATATCGGATTCTCGCATGATTAAGTATTCTTTTCCAGCAACAGAGATTTCTGTTCCTGCGTATTTTCCATAAAGAACTTCGTCGCCAACTCTAACAGTTAACGGCTCATCTTTCTTACCGTTCCCAACAGCTACAATTTTGCCTTTTTGAGGTTTTTCTTTTGCCGTATCAGGAATAATAATTCCTCCGGCAGTTTTCTCTTCTGCTGCAGCAGCTTCAACGAGTACACGATCCTGTAAAGGACGAATGCTTACATCTGACATATTGATTGTTTTTTAAAAGTTAATATTGTAGCCCGCCTTTGTCTAAATGCATGCCACCTTAATTTCGGATACTTTCTTCTGCAATAATTTCCGATAAGTCCCTTACAAAATAAAAAAGTGTCAGCCTGTTGTGACAGACTGACACGCATAATCATTTTATGGAAATTTTTTATTTTGCTGGAGTTCCTGCTGGAGCAGGAGCCGTTGCTGGAGCAGCGGGCTTTGATGGCGCAGCAGCAGGAGCGTCTTGTGCTTTTTGTTCGCTAATCGACTGTTTCGCTTCTGGGACAGATGATGTATTTGTTACAGTATATGCTATACAAAGTACTACTAATGTTGCAACTAATGTCCAAGTTGATTTTTCTAAAAAATCAGAGGTCTTTCTAACTCCCATAACTTGATTACTTGAAGCAAATGTTGAAGATAGTCCACCTCCTTTTGAATTCTGCACCAACACCACTAATATTAATAGAAGTGCTGTAATTATTATCAAGACAGTTAAAATTGCGATCATGTTAATTCTGTATTTTCAAGTTTTTTTATAAGGGCGGCAAAGTAAGCGCTTTTTTCTGGATTTAACAAACCTAATTTTTCGTATACTTTTATTGCTCTTTGTATATTTCCTTGGGTTGCATAAATTTTAGCAAGCGTTTCAGAAACTATTTCATCATTTTCTTCTATGCTTTTCTTAGCCATTACCTGAGGCGAAAAGAATGTGGCTTTTGTTGGTTTAGTAATCCTTGGCTCAGTTTGAATAAACTTTTCTATTAATTCATTGCTATTCTGAGGATTTTCATTTTTAACTACAGCAACCTTTTGGACATTTAAATTAGCTTTGGCTTTTTGCAATTGAAGCCATTCCGAAAAGGTATGAAAAGTATTTTCTTCAATAAATGTGTTTTCCGCCGTAAAGTCTTTCTCTTCTAATTTTGGAGGTGAAGTCGCAGGGCTTTGGGGTTTTAATTTTTTACTGTCTTCTTTATGTAAAAGGTCTAAATTTTCCAGTACATCCTTAACCACGATTTTTTCAAGAATAATTTCTTTTTTCTCCCCCGCAATTTCATTACTAATTGATTTTACTTCTGTATTTAGTAGATACCATAGTGCTTTTCTATCGTATGCCTGAATTGATGTCTTTCTTATTTGCTTACTAAATCGATAATCTTCATTAGACTTCAAGGAAAAAGCTAGCAATATTTGCGCTGTTTGAAAATATGGAAAATTAGTTGTAACTTCTTTTAACTCATTTTCATATGTAAAAGCACGATCTTGGGGAAGTTCAATGCAATTGTATACAACCGACTTATTCATTACCAGTTAATAAATGCTTTGTTAAATATATCTTGAGCTAATTGCTGATTAATCTGTTTTATTAAATCTGCTTCTATTGACCCTAAGTTTTCACTACTTGGAAAGTCTGCAAATCTTGAAAATGTACTTTCAAAGTCCTTTGTAGAATCTTTAACATTGGTGAATTTCACCGAAACTGAAATTGTAAGTCTATTGGAAGATGCTGTTTGATTTGCTATAGCAGCTGGATTAATTCTGTAATCTGTAATAGCACCTTCAAATTGTAAATCACCATTTCTTTGTACAAGTGTTAATGGTGTTTGAGTTTGAAAAAAACTCCTTAGGTCTTCAGTAAATGCTTGGCTAAGTGTTGGCTGAACTAAAGAAGAGTTGTTTGGAAAAAATGCTACTGAAATAGTTTTAGATTCTCCAAAGTTTCCTCCAGTTAATGAAACTTTGCAGCCCAATAACAATGAAATCGATAAATAAATCAGACCTTTTCTGATCATAGCGGAATACTATATTCTTTTATTTTTCTATAAAGAGTCCTTTCTGAAATGCCCAGTTCCTTAGCTGCATTTTTCCTTCTGCCCCTATACTTTTCTAACGCTTTCAAAATCAATTCCTTTTCATTTCCCATCAATGACAAGTTTTCTTCTTCTATTTCTTCATGTTCACTTACTGAAGTATTTGAACTAATAGGACTAATAAAAGGCACTAATGGAGAAGCCGCATTGTTTGCTGATGGCGCTGGGCTTTGTGTAGGGAAAATATTATTATTCTGGACATCATTATATAGTCTATTTATAACTTGCGCATGATCCTCTTGCAAATGCCCATCAATATTGTCATTTCTTAAAATATCAACCATTAGTTTTTTCAATTCTGTTACCTCCTTCCTCATATCAAACAAGACTTTATATAGCAATTCTCTTTCAGAAAAATCAGCTCCGTTATCTTGTTTAATCACCGCAGGAAGCAAACTTCCTGCATGTCCTGGTAAATATCGGGCAAGTGTTTCTGCACTTATATTTCTCTCGTTTTCAATGATAGAGATTTGCTCTGTTACATTTTTTAGCTGCCTAACATTTCCTGGCCATCTATAATTTACTATTAATTGTTGGGCAGATTCATCTAACCTTATAGGTGGCATTTTATATTTTTCTGCGAAGTCTGATGCAAACTTCCTAAATAAAAGTACAATATCATTTCCTCGTTCTCTTAAAGCAGGAATAATTATAGGTACTGTGTTTAACCTATAAAAAAGATCCTCTCTGAACTTTCCTTTTTCTATAGCTTCTGGGATATTCACATTAGTTGCAGCAACAATTCTTACATCTGTTTTTATCACTTTTGAAGCACCTACTTTAATAAACTCTCCAGTTTCAAGAACTCTTAGAAGTCGAACTTGCGTTTGCAATGGCAATTCTGCAACTTCATCTAAAAAAATTGTACCGCCATTTGCTACTTCAAAATACCCTTTCCGAGAATCATTTGCACCTGTAAATGAACCCTTTTCGTGACCAAATAACTCAGAGTCAATTGTTCCTTCAGGAATAGCGCCGCAGTTTACCGCTATAAAAGTTCCATGTTTTCTTGTAGAATAATTATGAATTACTTTTGAAAACACCTCTTTACCTGTTCCACTTTCTCCAGTTATTAACACCGTTAAGTCTGTAGCGGCAACTCGCCATGCAGTATCTATAGCCCTTTCAAGCGTTGGTGTGCTTCCAATTATTCCAAACCTGTTTTTAATTTCTTGCAAATTCATCTATTCAAAAATATTAATGGTCTACTGAAACACCTAATAAAGTTGCGCTGGTGCACCCTTCAATTATCACATCAACGAAATCGCCCTCTTTGAAGTTTTTTCTAGGAAAAACTACTACCTTATTCTGATCTGTTCTTCCTGACAAATATCCCGTAGACTTCTTTGAAACTCCTTCAACCAAAACCTTAAACGTTTTCCCAATGTCTTCTTTGTTGCTTTTAAGAGACACTGAGCTTTGTTGAACTATTATTTCACTCAATCGCCTGCTTTTAATTTCTGGCAATACATTATCTTTAAATTTTCGTTCTGCAAGCGTTTTTGGTCGCTCAGAATAACTGTACATATAAGCAAAATTAAATTTGCTCTCCTCAATTAAACTAAGAGTTTCTTGATGGTCTTCTTCGGTTTCGTCGCAAAAACCCGTAATGATATCGGTCGAAATTCCACAATCAGGTATAATTTCTCTTATCTTATTTATTCTTTCTAAATACCATTCTTTGGTGTAACCTCTGTTCATCATTTCCAATACTTTACTGCTTCCAGATTGAACAGGCAAGTGCACATAATTGCAAATATTATCGTACTTCTTTATTGTTTCAATAACTGAATTATTTAAGTCTTTAGGGTGAGAAGTTGAAAATCTAATTCTAATTGTTGGCGCTGCAATAGCTACCATTTCTAATAATTGCGAAAATGTAACAGCTTCTTTTATTTCTTCTTCTGTGTAACTTTCCTTTTTCAATCCTCCGCCAGACCATAAATACGAATCTACATTTTGACCTAAAAGTGTTACTTCTTTATATCCATTATTAACAAGATCGATAGTTTCTCTGACAATACTTTGAGGCTCTCGGCTTCTTTCTCTTCCTCTAGTGAATGGCACAACGCAAAAAGAACACATATTATCACAACCTCTTGTGATAGAAACAAACGCAGAAACTCCATTTTTTCCAAGCCTAACAGGAGAAATGTCTGCATAGGTTTCTTCTTTCGACAATAATACATTTATTGCTCTTTGGCCTTCTTCGGCAACTTTCAACAAATTTGGCAAATCTCTATATGCATCGGGTCCAACAACTAAGTCAATTAGTTTCTCATCTTCGAGTAGCTTCGATTTTAACCTTTCAGCCATACAGCCCAATACTCCAATTATGATATCCGGATTTTTTCGCTTTGCTTTATTATAATCATATAGCCGTTTCTTTACCCTTTGTTCTGCGTTATCTCTTATTGCACAAGTATTTACGAAAATAACATCAGCCTCTTCAAAGTTTGAAGTTGTGCTAAACCCCTCTTCTTTCAATATAGAGGCAACAACTTCACTATCTGCAAAATTCATCGCACAGCCATAGCTTTCAAGAAAAAGCTTCTTTCCCTTATGATTTTGATTGCCCTCTAAAAGCAAAGCTTCTCCTTGCTTAGATTCGTCGTGATATAAAGTATTGTTCATTTTTAAAAATTGGCGCAAGTTACAATTTTCTGCCAATGTGACAATTTGACACCTTCGTTTCGAGGCTTGTTTTTAACTCAAAAATTAATTTTCTTTTGATATTATAACTTTGTGTTTCTTTGCGGCTTAAATTTTAAAAACTTTTCATGGCAAAAAACTTAGTAATCGTAGAGTCTCCAGCAAAGGCCAAAACCATAGAAGGGTTTCTTGGCAAGGATTTTCTTGTTAAGTCTTGTTATGGTCATATTAGAGATTTGAGTAAATCAGATATCAGCATTGATTTGTTGAATAATTATACCCCTAAATATGAAGTTTCTGCCGATAAAAAACAGATTATTAGCGAGTTAACAAAACTTGCAAAAGAAGCTGAAATTGTTTGGTTAGCATCAGATGAGGACCGCGAAGGAGAGGCTATTTCATGGCATTTATTTGAAACACTTAAACTAAAAGAAAGTAATACAAGAAGAATCGTCTTTCATGAAATTACTAAACCAGCAATCCTAAAAGCGATTGACTCACCTCGCAAAATAGATCAACATTTAGTTGATGCTCAGCAGGCAAGAAGAATACTCGACCGTATTGTTGGATATGAACTTTCGCCAGTTCTATGGAAAAAGATTAAACCGTCTTTATCAGCAGGCAGAGTTCAATCTGTATCAGTTAGATTGTTAGTAGAAAGGGAAAGAGAAATTTTGAATTTCAATTCTGAATCTTCATATAAAATTGTTGCTAATTTCGATTTTGTTCAAAATGGAAAGTCTTATACTTTAAAAGCGTTACTTCCTAAAAAGTTTGAGACGAAAAATAAAGCTGAAGAATTTCTAAATTCTTGTAAGTCTGCAGAATTTAAAATTGGCACGGTTGAAAAAAAACCAGGAAAAAGGACACCCTCCTCCCCATTTACAACTTCAACTTTGCAACAAGAAGCTTCACGTAAACTTGGTTATTCTGTAAGCCAGACAATGGTTTTAGCTCAAAAATTATATGAGGCTGGGAAAATCACCTACATGAGAACTGATTCTGTTAATCTTTCTCAAACAGCATTAGACTCGGCAAAACAACACATTGAATCTCAATTTGGTGCTAAGTATCATAAATTAAGACAGTTTACAACTAAAAGCAAAGGAGCTCAAGAGGCCCATGAAGCAATACGCCCAACCTATTTTGACCAACAAACGGCTGGCAGCGATAATCAAGAAAAAAAACTTTACGAGCTTATTTGGAAAAGAACACTAGCCTCACAAATGGCGGATGCAGAATTAGAGAAAACTGTTGTAAAAATTAACATTTCAACTAATTCAGAAATACTTGAAGCACAAGGAGAAGTAATTATTTTTGATGGGTTTTTAAAAGTATATATTGAATCAACAGATGATGTTGTAGAAGAAGATGACACATCAGGATTATTACCTCCAGTTGCACCAGGAATGATAATGTCTTTAAAAGAAATGACAGCAACTCAAAGATTTACTTCGAGCCCTCCTAGATACACAGAAGCCTCTTTGGTTAAAAAATTAGAAGAACTTGGCATTGGTAGACCATCAACTTATGCACCTACTATTTCAACTATTCAAAAACGAACCTACGCAGTTAAAGAAGACAGAGAGGGTCTTATCCGTAATTATGATTTGTTAACCTTGAAAAATTCTGAGGTAAGGGCTGAAATAAAAACCGAAAATACCGGAGCAGAAAAAAACAAACTATTTCCAACGGACATTGGTATTGTAGTAAATGATTTTCTAATGGAACACTTTGGTAATATTATGGATTTCCATTTTACTGCAAAAGTTGAAAAGGAATTTGATGAAATAGCTGAGGGGCTCCAGAATTGGACCAAAATGATTGATTCTTTTTACCATCCTTTTCATAAAGATGTTGAGAGAACTTTAGCAGAATCAGAAAGGGCAAATGGGGTCCGTCTTTTAGGAGTTGACCCCAAAACGGGTAAAAATATATATACGCGCATCGGCAGATATGGAGCTTTAGCTCAAATTGGCGAAAACGACGATGAAGAAAAAAAATTCGCTAACCTTCGCCAAGGCCAACGTCTTGAATCATTAACTTTTGAAGAAGCGCTTGAGTTATTTAAACTTCCAAGAACACTTAACGAATTTGAAGGAAAAGATATGGTTGTTGGCACAGGACGTTTTGGACCATATATTCGACATAACAGCGCTTTCTATTCACTCGCAAAGACAGACGACCCGCTTTCTGTTACGGAAGAAAGGGCTATCGAAATCATTCTGAATAAAAGAAAAGCAGATGCCGAAAAGGTTATTTCTAATTTTGGAGGAGACCCAGTAATACAGGTATTAAACGGTCGTTTTGGACCATATATTACAAGAGGAAAAGAGAATTTTAAAATACCTAAAGAAATGGACGCAAAGTCACTAACTCTTGTACAATGTGAAGCCATAATTGCTGACGAGTCTAACAAACCAAAAACAGTAAAAAAGAAGAAAAAATAAATCTATTGAATCTCATATCGCTTTTTAATCAAGAAATGGTGGCTGAGCTTAAAGGTCATCATTGGTTTAATAATACTATTGGTAATACAATAGAACAGTATACAACAGATTTACTTATTCTTGAAGTCGCTCCGAAAGTAGTATTGTTTTCAATAGGAGATAACATTAATGATTCGTTTATTAAAGATATAAGATTTAAACTATATCAATTATTTCTTCCAAATTCTTCATTAAAAATTGCTGACTTGGGTCATTTTATTGAAACTATTGATTTGCTGCCAGAAGCAATTGCTAGAGTTAGAAAATATGGCTCAATTCCCATTATCATTTCTCCAGATCAAAGCACTACATACTCAACTTACTTAGCATATTGTAAACTTGAAGTAACTGTAAATATTCTCTCTGTTGATGATAAAGTAGATCTTGAAGAAGAAGGAAAAATAATCGGTGATAATAACTGGCTTTCTCACATTCTAGCTTATACTCCTAATTACTTGTTTAATTATTCACTGTTAGCAAATCAGACTTACTTGAGTAATCCTGACATGTTAGATCTCCTTCATAGTTTAAATTTCGATATTCATAGACTTGGCATTTTACGTAAATCAATTCAAAATGCTGAACCAATATTCAGAAATGCTGATATTGTTAGCTTTGATCTTTCTGCAATAAGAAATGCTGATTGCCCTGGCAGCTTAAGGAATGGCCCTAATGGCTTGCATGCTGAAGAAGCTTGTCAATTGATGAGATATGCGGGATTAAGCAATAAAGTGTCTTGTATAGGTGTGTATGGTTGGGATTTTCTACAAATCAATACTCAAAATCCCACTTCTTCATTAATCGCCCAACTAGTTTGGCATTTCTTAGATGGCGTAATTAATAGAATTGACGATGGTCGGATAGGAGATGAAGAAGAATATATCATTTATAAAATAGGTAGTGATGATTTGTCTATGGATTTAGTCTTCTATAAAAACACTAAAAATGGTAGATGGTGGATGAACGTACCGATAAATGAGCGTAAAAAAAGGAAATTTGACAGGCATCATATCATCCCTTGTTCGATTGATGACTACAATCAAGCCATGAATGGGGAGATTCCTGATACTTGGTGGCAAACTTTCCAAAAGTTACTTTAAAGTTTACCCTCTTACTATCAGCACTTTAGGACAAACAGTGTAATATTTATTAACCTTTTATTCACAATTTTACTTGCAGGTGTTGTTTTTATTTACTTATTTTAGCCTCTTGAAATACTGTATTTAAGAAAAAACAAGATTTTTGATGAAATTAAGGTTTACAATTATTTCCCTTTGGGCAATGTCCCTAACTGCTAACGCGCAACAAGATCCGCAATTCAGTCAAAATATGTTTAATAGGCTAGCGGTTAATCCTGGTTACGCTGGAACATCTGAAGCTATTTGCGGTAATGCTTTATATAGAAATCAGTGGCTCGGTTTTGAAGGAGCGCCTGCAACTTTTGTTTTGGGAGTTGATATGCCCGTTAAAGCTTTAAAAGGTGGTGTTGGCTTAACTTTGATGTCAGACAGAATTGGAGTAGAAAGCAATGTTTACGCTAAGTTAGCTTATTCTTATCATTTAAGACTTAAAACAGGAACTCTCGGACTTGGTCTAGATTTAGGAATGATGAACAAAGTTTTGGGGGCTGGACTTAAACCACTTCAAACAGGAGATCCTTCAATTCCTATTGCATCTACTTCTGCAACTGTTTTTGATGCGGGCCTTGGCGTTTATTATACAAGTAAAAATTTGTATGCTGGTTTATCTTCAACTCATTTACCGCAAAGCACTTTTGATTTAAATACTTCCACTTTCCAATCCCGAAGACATTATTACTTGATGGCAGGTTATAGATACACCTTAAACAATCCTGATATTGTTCTTGCTCCATCAATTTTTATAAAAAATGCTGTAACTACACAATTTGATATAAACTGTAACGTTCATTATAAAAACAAAATATGGGGGGGGCTAACATATCGACTGCAAGACGCTGTTATTATTATGGCTGGCGCAAATATTTGGAAAGACCTAAGGTTAGGTTTGGCTTACGATGTAAACACTTCAAAATTAAATCCATATAATAACGGTACTTTTGAAATAATGCTGAATTATTGTTTCAAAATAAAAACCGAAAAACCGCCTAAGTCTCACTCTACTGTAAGATTTTTATAAAAATTGGCTGAAACTCATTTTACAAATCTTTCGTTTACAAAGGCAAACTCTAAACTAAAAACTTTGCCACTAGTGTACATGTTATTTTTCACCAACTCTCACAAGTTATGACTAAATTCCTGAAAACAGGTGCAACCAAAACACTTGCATTTCTCAGTATTACAATTAGTGTCGCTTTAACAAGCTGCGGAAATGACGGCAATGGTTATCTTACCGGCGTTCAAGATCGGGAGAACTGGTTCCAAGATGATCCTTATGGAATGGTTTATATTCCAATGGGAAGTTTTAATATGGGCCCTAGCGATCAAGATGTTGCTTTTGGTGTTACATCACAATCAAAAACAGTTTCACTCCCTGCTTATTATATGGATCAAACTGAAATTACAAATAACGAATATAGGCAGTTTGTTAATTGGGTAAGAGACTCTATTGCTCGTCGTTTAATGGGCGAAGTAAATGAAGAAGAGTGGTTAGTTACAGTTGATGAGAATGAACAAGACTACCCTGTACCTCAGTTAAATTGGGAAACCAATCTTAAATATGACATGAGTGATGAGGAAATGAGAGAGGCGTTAGATCCTATGTATCTTCCAGAAAATGAAAGATTTTATGGAAGAAAAGAGTTTGATACGCGTAAGTTCTTGTATGAATATTGGTGGATTGACTACCAGGCTGCTGCTAAGAGATCAAATAGAGCGCAAGGATTAAAAGACCGTTCTGTCTTTGTAAGAAGGGAAACAATTCCAATTTATCCAGATACTTTAGCTTGGATTCACGATTTTTCTTATTCATACAATGAGCCTTTAACGAATATGTATTTTTGGCATCCAGGATACGATGATTATCCTGTTGTAGGAGTTAGTTGGAAACAGGCAAGGTCTTTTTGTGTTTGGAGAACAAACCTAAGAAATGGGTATCTTTTCTCTAATGGAAGTTCTTTTGAACAAAATTATAGACTTCCAACAGAATCAGAATGGGAATATGCCGCTAGAGGAGATTTAGATTTAAGTCCATACCCTTGGGGAGGACCATACATCAGAAATTCTGTAGGATGTTTCCTTGCGAACTTTAAACCTTTAAGAGGAAATTATATTGACGATGGTGGGTTAACAACTTTACGCGCTGACTCCTACAATCCGAACGCATATGGTTTATATTGCATGGCTGGTAATGTTGCTGAGTGGACTAGTAATGCTTATGATGAATCTGCTTATAATTTTACGCACGATAACAGTGCAGATTATACTTACGAAGCAAAACCAGAAGACCCAACTGCCTTAAAAAGAAAAGTAATTAGAGGCGGTTCTTGGAAAGACATTTCTTATTTCTTACAAAATGGTACAAGATCATATGAATACCAAGACACTTCTAAATGTTACATCGGATTCCGCTGCGTTATAAGCTATATAGGAAGAGATAAAAATGATGTAGCAGAATAAAAATAAATATCAAACGTTAAATAAATAATCAAACCACTTAAATTCACACACTAATTAATTAAAACAAAAAATGGCTAACTTTCTTGCAACGAAAAAAGGAAAACGTGTTATGGGCATGGTGTACGGTATTGGCGCCGCTATCGTAATCGTAGGAGCTCTATTTAAAATTCTTCACTGGCCAGGAGCTAATGAAATGCTAATGGTTGGTTTATTAACCGAAGCGGCAATATTCTTTATATCAGCCTTCGAAAAACCACACGAAGAACCAGATTGGACACTTGTCTATCCCGAATTAGCAGGTATGCATGAAGATGGTAGCCACGGACCAAACGATAAGAATAGAAAAGCGCAAGGAGCTAAAAGCGACGCTGTTTCTCAACATCTAGATAAAATGCTTGAAGACGCAAAAGTTGGCCCTGAATTAATTGAAAGCTTAGGAAACAGCTTAAAAGCGCTTGGAGACAACACTTCTAAACTTGCCGATATCACAGATGCTTCTGTAGCAACCAATGATTACATAAGTAATATAAAGAAAGCTTCTTCGTCTGTTGAAGGATTGTCTGATTCTTATATCAAAGCTTCAGAATCTTTAACTGGTTTATCAATGACCAACCAAGATGGGACAAATTATGGAGAACAATTGCAAAAAGTATCTAAGAATTTATCAGATTTGAACTCAGTATATGAGCTTCAATTGAGAGGAGCTGAACAACATACGCAAGCAACAAATAAATTTTATGATGGAATTGAGCAATTAATGAGTAATCTTCAAGATTCTGTTTCTGATACTAAAAAATACAAAGAAGAAATGTCACAATTGACAACTAACTTAACTTCTTTGAATACTATTTATGGTAACATGTTAGGTGCAATGTCATCTAACCGATAATTAAAAGTATTTTTAACCATAATAAACACATAAGAAAATGAGTGGCGGTAAAGAAACCCCAAGGCAGAAAATGATTGGTATGATGTACTTAGTACTTACCGCATTATTGGCCCTAAACGTATCAAAAGAAATATTAGATGCCTTTGTTGTTGTTAACAATGGATTGGTGCAAACCGATAAAAATTTCACAAATAACAACAATATACTTTATAAATCTATAAAAGACCAGTTAGCAATTCAACCTGACAGAGCAAAAGAAGCTGCAGCAGGGGCTGAAAAGCTTAAAAAATTGGCCTTAGATATGCACAATCACATTGCGGGAATTAAAACAGATTTGATTATCGCAGAAGATGAAATTGCAAAAGAGGCAGCAACAAAAATTCTCGACAGTTTAGGATCTGTACAAAACAAAGATAAATATGATAACTCTACGCGAATTATGTGCGGAGAGTCTCCTGATGGCTCAACCGGAAAGGCAAGGGAATTAAAAAATAAATTAATAGAATTTAAAAAAGCCCTTATTAACATTTTACCAGAGGCTGTTAGAAAGAATACAAACCTAGGTTTAGAAACTGAAGATCCTCCAAACAAAGGAACTGCCGTTGAAACTTGGGAAACACAAAAATTCTACAATTTACCTGTAGCTGCTCAAATTGTTGTATTAACTCAATTACAAACAGAAATTAAAAATGCAGAAGGTACAGTCCTTAATGAGTTGTTTAAATCTATTGGAGCTACTGCAATTAAAGTTGACGCTTTAGAAGCACAACTTGTTCCATCTGCAAATGTTGTAACAGTGGGTGATGAATTTACTGCAAAAATATTCGTGGCTGCTTTAAATAAATCTGATGTTCCCGATGTTAGTGTGAATGGAAGACAAATTACAGAAACAGATGAAAGTGGCTTTATTGTTTACAAATCTCGCCCGGCATCAGAAGGTCCTCAAAAAATAAAGGCTACTGTAAAATTTAAGGATGCGAAGGGCTTGGACGCAATTTCTGAAAAAGAATTTGAATATGTTGCAATTAAACCTGTTGCAGTTGTTTCTCCAAGTAAAATGAATGTATTTTACATCGGTGTTGACAACCCGGTTTCTGTATCTGTGCCAGGTTCTGACCCTAACAAAGTTGAAGCAAGTCTTGCTGGTGCCCAAGGAACTTTAACAAAAGTAAAACCAGGCGAATACATAGCTAAAATTACAGGTGGAACCAAATGCACAATTCCAGTTACTGCAAAAAAACCAGATGGGAAGGGGTCAACAAATATGGGAGCTCCAGAATTTAGAATTAAACGTATTCCAGATCCAACTCCGATGATTTTAGGTAAAAAAAGCAATGAAAGTATCTCACTTGCAGAATTAAAAGCAGCAGGATTTATTTCTTGTGTTCTAGAAAATTTTGATTTCCAAGCTGGTTTCAGTGTTATAAGTTTTGAGTTTGGAGCTAACGTAGGTGGTGCATATAGAAGCGCTAACATTACAGGAGGTAAATTTGGTTCGGAAATGACTACTATAATGAACAGTCTCAAACCAGGAAGTAAAATTTTCTTTTCTGATATTAAAGCAAAAGGTCCAGATGGTTCTGTTAGAAATCTTTCTGCACAATTTAAAATAAGATAAACCATAACTAAATTTAGTTCTATGAGTTTTTTAAAATCAATTATTATCCCTGCTGTATTTTTAACTTCTGTTATGAGTGCACAGTCTGTTCTAGACAATGTTTATGTAAGAGAAACATTGCCTGCAAGAAAACCAATTCCTTACACCCCTCTTAGGGAAGCAGATGTGATGTGGAAAAAGAGAGTTTGGAGAATTATTGATCTTAGAGAAAAAATAAACCTTCCTCTTTTTTACCCAATACAAGGAGAAATTAATGGTTTAAAAAGCTTGTCAAACTTGCTTTATAAAGCCACAACTGAAGAAGTTTCTTTAAGGGTTTATGCTGATTATCCCGACGATTTTACTGTTGAGATGACACCAGGAGACGTAATTAAAAGAGTTTCGAAAGAGGATTCTATTCCTATGAAAAGCCAGATAGATCCTAGTTTAGACAGTTTAAATGCAGACGGAACCCTATTCTATAAAAAAATCAAAGAAGAGTTTACTCCTAGCAGAGTTAAAAAATTCTTGCTGAAAGAAGAGTGGTTTTTTGATAAGCAACGTTCTGTTTTAGACGTTCGTATATTGGGAATTTGTCCTCTATATGAAATGGAAGACAAAGAAAAAGGCGATAGATATCTGTTTTGGGTATACTTTCCTGAAGCTAGAAAAATACTTGCAAATCACGATGTTTTTAATCGCTCGAATCCTTCGGAAAGAAGATCATTTGACGACATTTTCTGGAAAAGGCAGTTTAGCAGCTATATTGTAAAAGAAGAAAATGTTTACGATAGAACTATTGCTGAATACAAAAAAGGAATGGACGCTCTTTTAGAAGCTCAGAAAATAAAAGATGAAATTGTTATCTTTGAACATGACTTGTGGGAATTCTGATCTTCCCTCTTTATAAATAATAGTTTTAACCACGCTTACACAACAAAGGCGCTTCGATCAGAAAGCGCCTTTGTTGTTTCTAAATAAACTCTTCTCCCATTTTTACCTTTACATCACTTACCATTTGCCTTATCTCTTGCTCGTCTTGCTTTTTACAAATTAATAGAATCCCATCAGATTCTACTACAATAAAATCTTCCAGCCCCTGAAGTACGACAAGCTTTTCTTTCGGCACATTTACTATGCAATTGCTAATATTGTATTTTAAAACATTTTTACCTACTACAACATTTCCTTTTTCATCTTTTTTAGAATTCTCGTAAAGTGAGCCCCAGGTACCTAAATCAGACCAGCCAAATTCAGAGGGAATTACATAAACATTTTGCGCTTTTTCCATTATTCCATAATCAATAGAAATGTTTGTACAACGGCCATATGCTCGCTCAATAAACGCTTTTTCTGCTTCTGTATAATACTCATTTTTACCTTCTTCGAATACTTGTTGTATCTCGGGTAAAAATGTTTTGTATGCTTGATTTAAAGTAGGAATTGAAGCCATAAAAATTCCAGAATTCCACAGAAACTCCCCACTTGAAACGAAAGATTTTGCAAGTTCTAAATTGGGCTTCTCTGTAAAAGTTTTTACTTTCTTAACAGGATTATATTCTGGCTGCCCCGTTTCGTGGTTGTATTGAATATACCCATATCCTGTATCTGGCCTACTCGGCTTTATACCTAACGTCAGCAAGGCATTATTTTCAGAAACAAACCTTATCCCCTCCTTAATTCGTTCTATAAAAACATCTTCTTTCAATATCAAGTGGTCGCTAGGTGCAACGATAATATTTGCTTTGGGGTCCTCCTTTTCTATTTTAGCTATTGCATATGCTACACAAGGAGCAGTATTTCTTCTGGAAGGTTCTAATAAAATGTTTTGTTTATTTATTCCATTAATCTGACTAACAACCGTTTCGTAATAAGATTTGTGTGTTACAATAAAAATATTTTCTTTTGGAAGCAGTATTTCAAATCGTTCAACTGTTTGCTGTAGTAATGTTTTACCTGTTCCTAAAACATCTAAAAACTGCTTGGGCTTTACCTGCCTGCTCATTGGCCAAAAACGGCTTCCTACACCGCCAGCCATAATAACACAATAAGTATGATTCTTTTCTGACATAATATTATTTCAATTTACTTAAACTTCTTCTTAAAGCATTTATTACTAATTCTATATCTTTAAGATTACACGTTCCAACAGAAAGTCTGTACCATGTTGATTCTCTTGGTGCTCCAAAAGCATAAAAAGGAACTATTGCGACTCCAGCAGAATCTAAAAGATATTCAGTTGCTTTTTCAGTTGAGTTAATTAATACTCCGTTAGGGGTGGTAAGTCCTATAAGATCGATTTTAACTGTAAGATAAAGGGCGGCTTGAGGCTCAATAACGTCAATAGGGAAGCCTTCTTCTTTAAGTTGAACGAATCCTTTATAAAACTTAAAAAGCCTTTCTGAAAGAGCTTCTTTTAGGTTTTCTATGAAAGAAAATGCATTGGATTGGTTAGAAAGATAGTTTCCTGTAGCCACTTGTTCTGCTTTAGGGGCCCAAGCACCAACATGCCCAAGTATACTTTTCATTTTATCTATAATGTCAGAAGGACCGAACGCCCAACCCACTCTAACTCCTGTAGCCGCAAAAGCTTTTGAAAGGCCATCAATAAAAATAGTGTAAGGCCTTAATTCTGGCACAAGAGATACAGGGTCATAATGAACCGTTTTACCATAAGTTAATGCCCAGTAAATTTGATCGTACATTAAATATAGGGGCTTTGCTCCTTTGGGTCTACTTTGATTTTCTTCAAGTACCAATTTGCAAATTTCTAGTAAGCCTTCTTTTGAAAATGTAGTACCTGTGGGATTTAATGGTGAACATAGAGAGAGTAAAGTTGCAGACTTTAAATGCTTCCTAATATCGTCTGCAATTGGCATAAAGTTATTCTCCGGCAATGCTTCAATCATTACCTTTTCTGCGTGCGATAAATGAGTGTAATGGTTATTGTTCCAAGAAGGAACTGGAAATATTACCTTTTCATCTTTATCCAAGATGGTTTGGTAAGCTGCATAAATAAGTGGTCTTGCACCACCTGCTATCAAGAAATCCTCAGAATCGTATTTTAAACCTTGGTAATTTTCAATAAATAGAGCAACACTTTCTCTTAGTTTTTTAATTCCGTTTGCTGCAGGATAATTTGTCTGATTATCCTGATATGCTTTAATAATCTCTTCTTTTAATTCTGAAGGGATAGGAAAAATGTAGGGATCGAAATCTCCAATTGTAAAATTAAAAATCTTTTCTCCTTTACTAATTTTCTCATTTATCTCTCCTGCTAACTTAATTATTTCAGACCCCTGAAGAGTTTCGGCCATCTTTGACAACGGAAGAGTCTGATTCTGTGCAAGTGCTGCTGTATTCATATGACCAAGAATAATACAGCAATGTAGGAATTAATTTCATTTTACATTACAGGTTCTACCTCAGCAAGCCGGTTAACTAAATATTTTCTCTTTGAACCAACTTCAATACAAGTAAAGTATTTTCTTTTTTCGGGTCCTTTGATAAATTCTTTTCCCGTTTTAATCCGAAAGTGTGTATTGATAGGTAATTCCTCTAAAAACAATTTTGGTTCATTGTCGTACTTTCTCAATGTTCTCATTAAATGATGATCAACGCAACTGCTTGCAGAAGGGTTATCTAGGTATTTAATAACCGAATCTAAAATATCATCAGGAAAAATTGAGCTTGATAAAAAAGGAATCATCATCTTTTGAAATGTTGACTTCCATTCTATACCATGCGGTTTTACTTGTGCTCCATAACTAATCCATGTGTCGAGGTGTGCAAACTCATGCACTAAGGTAATAAGAAATGCATACCTATTCAAGTCATGATTTATAGTAATAAAATGCCCCCTTTCTGTTGGAGCCGGTCTGAAATCTCCAAGTTTTGTGCTCCTCGTTTTTGTTATTTTCAAATGAACCCCTCTTTCAAAAACAAGATTAACTATTTCAACCACAGCATTTTCTGGTATGTATTTCAATAAAATCAAATGATATTTTTCTTTCACGTTCACTTAGCAAATATGTGCATTTGTAACCAACTATTTTTTGTAACATTGATTTTCGTTTTTAACCATGCGCTATTACTCTAACTCTGGAATTTTTGTAATTACAATCCTGTTTTTCTTTTTGCCTTTTTTAGAGATAAAATGTAAAAATGAACCCTTTGCTGTAATGAGTGGATTTGACCTAGCTCTTAAGAATGGTATGGCTTTTTCAAATGAAGAAACAACTGATTATATGAAAGATAATGAAGAATTTAAGTCGCTTCAGAAAACTCAAAACAGGCATGACCCTTTTAGCATTATTAGTATTGTTACATTATTTATAGCAGCATTGATTCAATTATTTCTTAAACGAAGAAGGGAGTTATTTGCAGTAATTTTTTCTGGAATTGTAGTAATAACTTTAGTAATAATGCAATTTGCGTTTAAAATAGGCTGGAATAAACAAATGGATGATATGGGCCCAATGAAAAGTATGTTTCCGCTTACTTTAAGTTTTGGGGCCGGCTACTGGTTAAGTTTTGTATCATGTGTAATATTATTAGTTTTAAATGTCTTTTTTATCATTTATGATAAAAAATCTTCAAGACAAAATGTATCAAACGGAATTCAACCCTTACCTGATTTAAATGAACAAGTTTGATTTACTCCAATTTACCATAAAAAACAAACGTTTGCTGGTAATATGATTGCTTTAAATCACTAACAATTACCCCCTTTTTTGTAGATGCATGAACAAAATAGGTATCATAAATATGCATGCCAATATGGTCTATTTGCTTTTTATTGATTTTAAAAAACAGCAAATCTCCCTGATTCAATTCAACTTTGTTAATTTTTTTTGCTTTTTTTGAAATCATCAATGAATTATGTTCTGTTAATTTATTGAAAACCTTTTTATAAATAGCTTGAACAAAACCTGAACAATCTGTTCCATTCTTGCTATTTCCTCCATATAAATATGGAACACCAATCCATTCGGTAATTGCTTCAATAAAAAACAGATTGCTATTTGCGGGTAAAGGACAAGCTAATTTTTCTGAAAAGACTGTTAAATCTGGTTTATTGGGCTGATGAGATTTTTTTCTTGTTGCACAACTATTTATAACAAGACAGCTTATTAATAGCAATAAAAGCCTAAAATACATATGGATTTTCCTGAAGTAAAGATTCAAAATCTGCAGATTCAAATAAGGGAAAAACTTTTACACCATCATATTTTTCCTCTATTCCATCTTTATAAGTTATGGTTAGAAGATCAGTTCCGTCCTCATTAAAACTTCTCCAGTCCCCATTGCGCTTTCCTGAAACATACCTTCCCTCCCACTTCAATTGTCCATTTGGATAATATGCTTTATGTTTTCCTTCGGGCAAACCTCCTTGGAAATTACCAATAAAATAAACATTCCCGTTTGAATAATGATGTGTCCAAGTGCTATCTTGTTTCCCGTATTTAAAATTCCCGCTTAAACTCATATCCCCATCCTTAAAAGACCATCTTCCTTCTCTTTCTCCATCAATATACTCACCAATAGCAACAGTATCTCCTATTTCGCTTAATTCTAACAAAAAGCCATCTTCTTTTCCTCTTAAAAAGACCTCTTCTCTTAGTAAGTTGCCTGTTTCAAAATACCATTTCCATGTACCGTTTGGTTTTCCATTAATGTAATTTCCCTTTTGTTCCAATTTTCCATTCACATAAAAATAATTCCAGGTTTTTACTTTTACATTATTTTCATATTCACCTTCTGCCTTCAGTTCTCCTGTTAAGTAAAATTCTTTCCACTTTCCTTGTTTAAGATTGTCAGCATCAACCAATCCTTCTGAAATCTTATATCCATTCTCGTAATTTATTCCCTTTTCAATCTTTCCTGTACTATCATATAAAACATGAAGACCTGCGCTCTTTCCATCTATATATGCCCCTTGTTGCTTTAATTTTCTATTCGGGTAATATTGTTTAAGCACTTCTGGCCGTTTCAGTTCTTGTGCATCATTTTGAAGAATATCATTAATGTATTTCTCAATTTTTATAAGATTTCCTTTGGTATCATATTCTTTCAAAAACCCATTCTTTAAATCATTATCATATTGTGTTTCTCTTTTCGTAGCAAAGTTATCGGTGATATCTACCCATGTGCTTGTTTTCCTATTGTTTTTATCAAACTTATTCACTCTTTGTTGTCTTAAGAGCGCTCCATTCTTATAATCAAGTATTGAAATTACAAGTCCATTTTCGTTATATTCAACCCCTCTTCCGTTTTCTTTCCCGTTATTATAGTTTATTATAAACCTGGTTTTTCCATTTTCAAAATTTGTTATAGAATTTCCCTCTTTAATATCTTCTACAAAATTTTCTTCTGTTAATCTTAATTCATTTTTTCCATAATTTATTTTCAATCCATTCTTTTTACCATTCAAATATTGAATGGTGGTTTTTAATTTCCCGTTTTCATTATAAAAATTCCAAGTACTATCTAATTCATTGTTTTTTCTGTTTCCGTTAGACTTTAGTATTCCCGTTTCATAATAGTTTATCCAAAATCCATTTGGCTTGCCATCTATGTATTTTCCTTCACTTGAACATATTCCGTTGGCATAATAAAATTTCTTAAAAGCATTGTCAATAGTATCCTGAGCAAGCAATTCAATTGAATAGCTACTAAAAACAATCAATACTAAAACAAATCTATTTTTCAATAATTAAAAATGTCTTTGAGGTTTAAAACGTGAACTTTTCCATATTTACCAAGCTTATCAACTGGTATTCTGTCTTTTGATCCTACAATAGATATAGCCTGATTCTTTGCTTTGATTTCATTATTATGAAAAGCCTGCATTTCTGAGAAGCTTATTTTATTTGTTTTTTCGAAGATGTCTTTTCTTATATCGTAAGTATTATTTAATCTTTTGGATTTTAGATAATAGAAAAGTATTTTATCATCCAAAATACGCTCAGAAGCAGCCACACTTGTTATCGATTTCTTTGCGTTTTCGAATAACGTTTCTGAAACAGGTAGTTCACTAATTAGCGCATTAACTGAAACTATAGCGGAATCTAGTTTATCTGCTTGTGTACCCACATAAGCGAAAAAGTTTGCAGGGGTTGAGTAATTTGTAGGATTTTTGTAATCTGCGTAAGTTGAATAAGCCAATGCTTTTGATTCTCTAATAGTTTGAAAAAAAACAGAAGCCATTCCAGCACCATAATATTCATTATACACCTCAATAAGAGGAACTTTATTGGCATCATAACTTGCTCCTTGAGAGTTCCAATTAACTTCAGCCTGAACCATATCGAAGTCGGTAAAATAAACCTGTGGTTCAGTATATTGGATTGAGTTGAAAACTCTGTTTGTTGGGGAAATATTTCGGCTTACAGGAATTGTATGGCATTTTACAATCAATGATTTTACATTCCTTAAATCTCTAGGGCCGAAATAAAGCACCTTATGATTAAATGCGAAAATTTCATGTATCTTTTCTTCTATCTCTTTTGATGAAAGTCTTTTCAACTCTTTGTTAGATATTTGGTTTGTAGTAGGATTTTCTTTTCCAAATCTAACATAGTTATTTAGAGCTCTTCTTACAGCATTTTTATTGAATTTATTATTTTCCCTTTCTTGAAATATATTGTTTACTAAATCCTTTAAAACATCTTCTTCTGCTTTTAGGTTTTTTATAAGATAATCTAAAGTTGAAATAGCTCTTTCGAAAGTAGAATCTGGTCCATTTAGTTGAATGTACATTTGTTCGTCTGCAACAAAAACATTAAAAGTACATGCTAGGTTGTAAAATTCTTTTGCAATGTTACTAGCTGATTGCTTTTCTGTTCCACTTAGTTTCAATAATTCAAATGCAATAGGAAGTTTTTGGTCAGCATACCTACCAAACTCAAATACATAATTCAATGTAAACAAGTTGTTTTTCTTATTAGGTGTATATAGAATTTCACAATTACTTGAAATAGAATCTTTTAAAATATCTTTATTAAAATCTATGAAAACAGGTTTTCCTTCAACAACTTCATTATCCATTATATTCTTTGCAAAGCGCGACATTTTATCTCTGTTCAAAGGAACTGGATGAATTTCTGGTTTAACAATTTTCACTGAAGCTGTATCTTTTCCCTGCCTTTTATAAACTATTGAATAGTTATTTTTAAGCTGCATTTTCGCATAAAGAGCCAAATCAATTTTTTTGGACTTCATCATTTGAATTGGTTCATTTAATTTTTTGCTAAATGGTATTTCTTTGGTAAATGAATTCATTAATGAATAAGCTGTGCTTGTAATATCTGCAAAAGATTTTTCGTTTTTAACTTTTAGATTAAATCCTGCAGCAGAAATTAGCTTCTCATCAAATCTACCTGACTTCAAAGAGTCTATTTGCGACATTAAAATGTCTTTTACTTGTTCTAAAGTTTGTCCTTGTTTAGGATAACCTCTCAAAATTAACACGTTATTATCTTTGTTTTGCTCCAAATAAGCTGAAGCTTCCAATACAAGTAGTTTTTTGTTTATATTTAAATCAATCAATCCAGCTACGGAATTATTTAATACCTCTTTAAGTAATAAAGATTTGTAATTTTCCGTTGATTGCATACCTGGTAATCTATAACCTATTGAAACGAACTCTGTTTCCTCACCAAAAACCTCTATAGGAGTAATTTTATCTCTTACCTTTTCTGTCCCAAATTTTAGCTTTTTTATCTCTTTTGGAGTCATGTAACTGAAGTTCTTTTCAATTTTAGCAAGCGTTTCTTCTGGATCAAAATACCCTGATAATATTATTGCCATATTATTAGGAACATAATTTTGAGAATAATACTCTCTTATTTTACTCAAAGAGGGATTTTTAAGATGTTCTGTTTTACCAATTGTTGTTTGTAATCCATAATTATGATTCTTAAATAAATCTGCAAACATTGCTTCATAAACTTTCTCTTCATCTTTATCTAATGAAATGTTTTTTTCTTCATACACGGCTTCCAGTTCAGTATGAAATAGTCTTAAAATAGGATTTCTAAATCTTTCTCCTTCAATCTCTAGCCAAGCATCAATTTGATTTGCAGGAATGTCATTTATATATACCGTTTCCTCGAATGAAGTAAAGGCATTAGTTCCTTGTGCACCAATATTTTGAACCATTTTATCATATTCATTTGCTATAGAATATTTGGCTGCAATGGCAGAAATAGAATCTATTTGACTATAAATTATTTTTCGTTTTTTTTCATCTTTCGCCTGATTATAACTCTCATATAATGATTCTATTTGGTCTAGATAAACTTTCTCTTGAGCATAATCAGATGTTCCAAAACGATCTGTCCCTTTAAAAAGCATATGTTCTAAATAATGAGCTAAACCAGTATTACTTTTTGGATCGTTGTTACTTCCTGCTTTAACTGCAATACATGTATAAATTCGTGGTTTATCAATGTTAACAGACATGATAACAGTTAGGCCATTTTTTAAAATGTATTTTCTAGATTTTGTTGGATCGCCTTCAAAATAAGTATATACATAGCCTTTTGAAGAATCCTTTTTTTCTTTGAAAAATTGCGCATTAGAAAATAATGAACATAACAGTAAAAGTGGTAGTGTGAAAAATTTCATTCGCATATTTTAAAGTAAAATTTAATAAATTAAAGTCCAAAAGTAGCCGATATTTCTAGCATTCTTCTAATTGGGATTTCTGCTTTTCTTCTCAATTCTTCTTCCATTAACAGCTCTGGAGTTTCTTGCAACAAACATAGATAGACTTTTTCTAAGGTATTTAATTTCATATGTGGACAGTCGTTACAAGCGCATGAATTATTGGGAGGTGCTGGAATAAAAGTTTTATTTGGAGCTGACTTTGACATTTGATGTAAAATACCACTTTCAGTTGCAACAATAAACTCTTTTTTTTCGCTTTTAATTGCAAAATTAAAAAGAGCAGTTGTTGAGCCAATAAAATCCGCAAGTTCTAAAACTGGTTGTTCACATTCAGGATGAGCAATTAACAGCGCATTTGGGTAACGTTGTTGTAACCTAATAATCTTTTCACGTGAAAAAATCTCATGAACCATACAAGCTCCATCCCACAAAACCATGTCTCTACCAGTTTTTTGTATTACCCATCGGCCTAAATTTTTATCAGGGGCAAAAATTATCTTTTGGTCTTTAGGCAAGCTTTCTGCTATTTGAACTGCATTTGAGGAGGTACAAATAATGTCTGTTAAAGCTTTAATTTCTGCAGTGCAATTTATGTATGAAATAACAATGTGATTAGGATGTGCTTTAACAAAAAGTTCAAATCTATCTGCAGGGCAACTTTCGGCCAATGAACAACCGGCTCTCAAATCTGGCAATAGAACTTTTTTGTCGGGACAAAGTATTTTAGCTGTTTCTGCCATAAAATGAACGCCTGCAAAAACAATAATACTTGCTTCCGTTTTGGCAGCTTGCTGAGATAATCCAAGACTATCACCGATGTAATCTGAAATATCTTGAATATCGCTGTCTTGGTAATAGTGTGCAAGTATAATGGCATTTTTCTCTTTTTTAAGTCTTGCAATTTCTGAAAATAAATCCAATGATGGATCAATCGCTTTTGGCGCGTATCCATTTTTCAAAACATCAACAGTCAACATAATATTATTAATATTTTTTATAAAATAGTTTAGTAGTATTTAATATAACTGTTAAAACTGTTAGAAAAAAAAGACCCACTTTCTTGCTTATTGAATAAAGGTGTTTTTTTCACATTTTACAAACAGATATATTTTTGCAAAAGTCATTGATTATTATCAATTTTCAATGGTAATTAACAATTGTTAGCAAAGTAAATTAGTTTATATCTTTATTTCAAGAAATGAAGTTTCTTGTGTTAACAGAATGTTATCTATTTGTTATAGCAAAATTAGAATTTATGCTTGACATGAGAAGAATAATTTTTATAGCAGCACTTTTTTTGCATTGTCAATAGTTTTTGATATTTAGTTTTAAGCCAGTATTAACAATTATTAACATGATGAGTGTTTAAATCTTAATTTTTAAAGCATTCATTTTCAGAAAAGTAATTTTTCAAAAAAAACTATGGTTGATAAGTGGATAGTGTTGCATAAATTTGTTTTTTAAAAATTAGAATATGAAGATAGTAATTGGTTGCGATCATGCAGGATTTGAGTTAAAGAATACTATTCTCACTTATTTCAATGATAATGATATTGAGTGGGTAGATATTGGAACTTTTTCTAAAGATAGTATGGATTATCCCGATATTGCACATCCTGTAGCCGAACTCGTAGAAAATAGAGAATTTGATTTTGGGGTTTTAATATGTGGTAGTGCCAACGGTGTGGCTATTTCTGCAAATAAACATAAAAACGTAAGAGCAGCAATTTGCTGGAAAAATGAAATAGCTTCTTTGGCTAGGCAGCACAATAATGCTAATATAATCTGCTTACCAGCAAGATTTATTGAAAAGGAAAGTGCATTTCAAATGCTTGATACTTTTTTTAATACTAAATTTGAAGGTGGAAGACACCAAAATAGGGTTCAAAAAATTGAATGTTAATTGATGAACTATTTATTTTTATAAGAGTAAAAGTATTTCCTGATTAGTGCGTTGAATAATAAAGTTTAAAAATGGTAGATAGTGCATATCAACAGTTAATACATAAGTTGGATGCTTTCATTAGAAAGTATTATAAGAATCAAGTTATTAGAGGAATAATATATACTGTTGGTGCGCTAGCAGTATTTTTTCTTTTAACAAACCTCATAGAATTTTTTGGTCATTTAGGTATGCTTGGAAGAGCTATACTTTTTTATGGTTATTTAACATTAGCTTTTGTCATATTAGTTCAGTTTATAGTTATTCCATTAATTAAACTCAATAGACTAGGTAAAGTTTTAAGTTATGAAGCAGCTTCAGAAATTATAGGAAAACACTTTTCTGAGGTAAAAGATAAACTGATAAACACGCTACAGCTTAATCATCAATTATCTAAAAATCCATCCCAACAAATTTTAATTGCAGCTAGCATAGATCAAAAGATAGGCGAGATTAAACCTTTTTCTTTTGAAGCAGCTGTGGACCTTAAAGAGAATTATAAATATCTGCGCTTTGCTTATATTCCTTTGTTGATAATTGGTGTTGTTTGGCTGATTTATCCATCATTTATAAACGAAAGTTCCAAAAGGATTATCAGTTACAATGCTGCATTCGAGCCTTTAGCACCCTTTACTTTTAATGTTCAAAATAGTAGTTTAAAAACTCCTACACAAAAGGACTTTGAGTTAACGGTGAAAATGGGAGGAGAAGAAATTCCTAAAGAATTATTTATAGATATTGATGGTAATAAGTTTAAATTGAAGAATGATGATAAACTTATCTTTAAACATGTATTTAAAAACGTACAAAGAAATGTAAGCTTTAGATTATACGCAGATGGTTTTTACTCTAAAGAATATACATTAAGCGCTTTACCAAATCCTTTACTCGTAAATTTTAAAATAACACTGGAGTATCCAGCTTATACTGGGAAAAAGAACGAAGTGGTAAGTAATTCGGGTGATTTGGTAATTCCTGCAGGAACTAATGTGAATTGGGAATTTAATACCAAGAACACGGATGAAGTTCAACTTAGATTTTCTGATTCTGCTCCATTTTTAAAAGAATCAAAAAGTGGAGTTTTTAATTATTCTTCAAGAATTACAAAAGATAAAAAATATAGAATATTCACTTCTAACGAGTTTTTGCATCCGGATGAACAAGTTGAATATTCTATTTCTGTAATTTCAGATGAATATCCTTCTATTTCTGTTGAAGAAATGCAAGATTCACTGCAATCATCAATGGTTTACTATAAAGGCGATATTGAGGACGATTATGGTTTTGAAAAGTTAAAATTCTTTTACAGACAGACAAATGGAGAAAACCTAATTTCGGAGAAGTCTTTGGACGTTCCTTTTAATAAGAATTTTATAAAGAACTTTTTTCTGTGGAACTGGAATTTTTCTGAGTTGAATTTGAATCCAGGTGATGAGGTAAGTTATTATTTTGAGATTTGGGATAATGATAAGGTGAATGGCAGTAAATCTTCGAAGACTCAGAAAAGAATATTTAAAGTTCCCAGTTCCGAGGAAATTGAGCAGAATAGAACAGATAACAATGAGGCTATAAAATCTAATTTGAAAGAATCTTTAAAAGATGCGAGCCAATTACAAAAAGAACTTGATGAATTGAACAGACGGATTCTTGAAAAGAAAGAAGTAAGCTGGCAAGACAAGAGAAAAATAAAGGACCTTATAGAAAAGCAAGAAGCTCTGGAAAAGCAGATAGATGAGATTAAAAAGGATAATCTTCAGAATAATAAAGAAAATGAAGAATTTAAGAAAAGCAATGAAAAGATTTTAGAAAAACAGCAGGCCTTAGAAAAGTTGTTTGAGCAGATTCTAAGTGACGAAATGAAGGAAAAGTTGAAAGAGCTGGAGAAATTGATGGAGAATCTGGATAAGAACAAAATGAAGGATATGATTGATCAAATGAAGCTCGATAATAAAGACGTAGAAAAAGAATTAGATCGTTCATTAGAACTCTTTAAACAACTGGAATTCGACCAAAAATTAAATGCTACGATTGAAAAATTAGATAAATTACAAGAGAAACAAGATAAGCTTGCGCAACAATCAGAACAAAAGAATGCCAATGAGGAGGAACTGAAAAAGCGACAAGACGAGTTAAACAAAGAATTTGATGATGTAAGGAAAGAGATGGACGATCTTGAGAAGAAAAATAGTGAATTAGAAGAGCCACAAAAAATGGATTCTACTGATCCTCTTGAAGAAAATATTGAAAAAGAAATGCAGAATAGTTCTGAGGAACTGAATAAAGGGAAAGGGCAGAAAGCATCTAAATCTCAGAAAAGTGCAGCTGATAAGATGAAGGAGATGAGTGATAAAATGAAAGCAATGCAATCAGAAATGGAAGGAGAGAGCTTAGAAGAAGACATAGGAAAACTTAGAGAGATTTTGGAGAATCTATTGCAGCTATCTTTTGATCAGGAAAGATTAATGAAGGAATTATACAAAACAAATACAACAAATCCAAGATATGTAGAGATAACCGTTGAACAGAAAAAGATAAGTGACGATGCTAAAATGATTGAAGATTCGCTATTTGCATTGAGTAAGAGAGTTGCACAATTGCAATCTTTTATAAATAGAGAAATAAGCAGTATTAATATGAATTTGGATAAGACGATAGAATTTCTTGCTGAAAGACAAACACAACCTGCAGCATCTAAGCAGCAATATGTTATGACATCTATTAATAATCTTACTTTAATGTTGAGTGAGATTAGTGAACAAATGCAGCAGCAAATGGCTCAGCAGCAAAAGCAAAAAGAAGGTGGAGGCTCTTGTAAAAAACCAGGTAAAAATAAAAAGCCAGGAGGCCAAAAACCTTCTATGGGAACAATGAGAAAAATGCAGGAGCAGCTAAATGAGCAGTTAAAACAAATGAAAGAAGGAATGGGTAAAAGCAAAGGGGAAAATGGTAAACAAGGTAGTGAGCAATTAGCAAAAATGGCGGCTCAACAAGAAATGTTGAGAAATGAACTCCAAAAAATGATGAATGAAATGATGAAAGAGGGAGATGGCAATTCAGGAAATTTACGTAACATCGCAAACAAGATGGAACAAACAGAGTCAGATATTGTAAATAAAAACATTTCTTTGGAGACTTTGCGCAGACAACAAGAAATTCTTACACGCCTTTTAGAGGCCGAAAATGCTGAGAGAGAGCGTGAATTAGACACAAAAAGGGAGTCTAATGAAAATAAATTAATACAAAATCGTAACATTTCTGTCTTTAGTCAGTATAACAAGTCAATTCAACAGGAAACCGAACTTTTAAAAACTATATCACCAAGCTTGAAACCTTTTTATAAAAACATGGTAAAAGCCTACTTCAACACAATAAACTAGCAGCTTATGACAATAACTCAAACTCGAACTGTAACCTTCCCCTCCGTGAAAGAGAATGTAGCGCTTGTAGAGCGATTCGTAGATGAAATCTGCGAGTTCTATAACATTGGTGATGAGAACTATGGAAATATTCTCATTGCAATAACCGAAGCCGTAAGTAACGCCATCTACCATGGTAATAGGCTTGATCCAGAGAAATCTGTACGTTTCTATTATGAAACAAAAGATAATAACCTATGCTTTACTGTTCAAGATGAAGGCAGAGGCTACAATCCAGAAACATTACCAGATCCAACAGATCCAGAGAATGTTGAAAACCCTAATGGAAGAGGCGTTTTCTTAATGAAAAGACTTACAGATGATATAAAGTTTTTTGATGATGGAAGAAAAGTTGAAATGTATTTCCGAATAGCAAATCAATAAGCCTGATAACGTTTCAAAATATAGATATTGGTTTTAAGCTTAAAGACAAGAGAGCATTAAAACAATGGATACATTCAATCGCTGCAATGCATAAAAAGCGTTGCGGCGATTTGAATTTTATGCTATGCTCAGATAATTACATCTTAATGGCAAATAGGCAATTTTTGAATCATGATTATTTTACTGACATTTTAACTTTTGATAATAGCGAAGGCGATGAATTAGTAGGTGATGTTTTGATTAGCCTTGACACTGTGAAGAGCAACGCTATTAAATTTAATACGCTGCTGATAGATGAACTTCACAGGGTAATCATTCATGGTGTTTTACACCTAATTGGCTTTACAGATAAAACGAAGAAACTGCAGCTTATCATGCGGCAGGAAGAAGATAAAGCTTTGAATATGAGAGCGTTCGTTTAAATTTCACTTGTATTCTTTTATAAATCAATCTTTTAGTAAATTTGCACTCCATTTGGATAAGTTCCACGTGGAACATACACTATGTTTGAAAAGTATGATGTAATTGTTGTAGGTGGTGGTCATGCAGGTTGTGAAGCTGCTGCTTCAGCTGCAAATATGGGTTCAAAAGTGCTGTTAGTCACAATGAATATGGCCACAATCGGTCAGATGTCTTGCAATCCCGCAATGGGCGGAATTGCAAAAGGCCAAATTGTTAGGGAAATTGATGCAATGGGTGGATATTCTGGAATTGTTTCTGATAGAACCGCTATCCAGTTTAAAATGTTAAATCGCTCTAAAGGTCCTGCAATGTGGAGTCCTCGCGCTCAAAATGATAGAATGCGTTTTGCCGAAGAGTGGAGATTAATGTTAGAAAGGACACCTAATGTTGATTTCTTTCAGGATATGGTGAAAGAGCTAATTGTTGAAAATGATACTGTAAAAGGAGTAATTACGGGTTTAGGACTATCCATTCGTTCGCAAACCGTTATTTTGACAAATGGGACATTTTTAAACGGGCTAATTCATATTGGGACGAAAAATTTTGGAGGAGGACGCTCAGCGGAATCTGCCGCTTTTGGAATAACAGAGCAATTAACTTCGCTTGGTTTTAAAAGTGGTAGAATGAAAACAGGAACTCCACCAAGAGTAGATGGCCGTTCTTTGGATTATTCTGTTATGATTGAACAGCCAGGAGATGAAAATCCGCAAAAATTCTCTTATTCTAATACCGAAGCCTTAAAGAAACAACTTTCATGTTGGATGACTTACACAAGCGAAAGTGTTCATGATGAGCTCCGAAAAGGGTTTGATAGGTCTCCCATGTTTTCTGGAAGAATCCAAGGTCTTGGACCAAGATATTGTCCTTCTATTGAAGATAAAATTGAAAGATTTTCTGACAAAGATAAGCACCAACTTTTTATTGAACCCGAAGGATGGAATACTGTGGAGGTTTATGTGAATGGTTTTTCGACAAGCTTACCGGAAGAAGTTCAAATGAAAGCCTTGAGGAAAATAAAAGGATTTGAGAAAGTAAAAATGTTTCGTCCCGGGTATGCGATCGAGTATGATTATTTTCCACCTCAACAACTGCAGCTTTCATTAGAAAGCAAAGCAATTAAAAGCTTGTTTTTTGCTGGTCAGATTAATGGAACAACTGGTTACGAAGAAGCTGCAGGACAAGGAATAATTGCTGGGATTAACGCACATTTATCAATAAAGAATGAAGCCCCATTAATACTGAAACGTTCAGAAGCCTATTTAGGTGTTTTGATAGATGACCTTGTAACAAAAGGGACAGAAGAACCTTATAGGATGTTTACATCACGAGCTGAATATCGTATTTTATTAAGACAAGATAATGCAGATTTTAGGTTAACAGAAAAATCATTCAACTTAGGATTAGCCTCTCAAGATAGAATGAATGCCGTTGAGGAGAAATATATTAAGGTTGATTCTTTTTTGAAAGAATTAAAGAAACAAAGTGTAGAGCCAAACGAAGTTAATGAATACTTAAATAACGTTGGCTCCTCCCCTATTCAACAAAAATTGAAGATAAACGGTTTAATTTCTAGACCTAGTGTTTCCTTGCCAGATATGTTACCTTACATAAAAGGAATTAGAGATTTTGTTGAAACAAAGTTTTTAAATAGCGAAGAGGTTGAAGAAGCTGAAATTTTAATAAAGTATGAAGGATATATTCAGAAGGAACAAGATGTTGCAAATAAACTTTTAAGGTTAGAACACATTGAACTTCATTCAAATTTTGACTATACCTCATTGCAGAGTCTTTCTTCTGAGGCGCGACAAAAATTGTCTACCATAAAACCCAAGAATATAGGACAGGCATCTCGAATTAGTGGAATATCACCATCAGATATTTCAGTTTTAATGGTTTATTTAGGAAGATAACGTTTCACGTGAAACTTATGGAAGAATTATCAAATTGTCCTGTTTGTGGACATACCCATTTTGCACCTTTTTTAACAGCAAAAGACCATACTGTGAGTCATGAGAAATTTCAAATTGTTGAATGTAAGCATTGCGGATTTGTTTTTACTAACCCAAGACCCTCGAAGGAAAATTTAGGAAAGTATTATAAGTCTTCGGCTTATGTTTCACATTCGGACACTTCAGAGGGCTTAATAAATAAAATCTATAAGCAAGTAAGAAGAATTACGCTTAATCAGAAATACCATCTCGTTAAACCATATTTAGAGAATAACAATTTGTTAGATATTGGTTCTGGCGCAGGAGCGTTTCTAAATGCTGTAAGTGAAAAAGGGGTTAATGCTTTTGGTGTTGAACCAGACAAAGAAACAAGGGAAAGTTCCATAAAAAAATATGGGATTAATGTGAAAGATGAATCTGCCTTAGCTAACTTTGAAAAAGATTATTTTTCAGTAATTACTATGTGGCATGTTTTAGAGCATGTACCTAATTTAGAAGAAAGAGTTTTAGAAATTAAAAGAATATTGTCGCCAACTGGTCGTTTATTTGTTGCGGTGCCAAACTATACATCTTTTGATGCAAACTATTATAAGGAGCATTGGGCTGCTTATGACGTTCCAAGACATTTATATCATTTTTCACCTGTTACAATCAGGAAATTGTTTAATAAACATAACATGGTTTTGGAACAAGTAATTCCCATGAAGTTTGATTCGTTTTATGTTTCGATGTTGAGCGAACAATATAAAAACGGGAAGCCGAATTTGTTAAAAGGAATTTTGAGTGGCATAAAGTCTAATTTTAAAGCTGAAAATGATTCCTTTTCTAGTCAGATTTACGTCATTAAACGATAGTGCGCCAAAGGGGCGGTTTAGGGGCGCCTTTGGTTTCGGTATAATACAAGTCAAAAAATTATTTTTAAGGCGCCCTGCGCCACCTAATGAGGCGTGACTTTAACTGTTTATTGCAAAAATGAAACTCAAAAGTAGTATTGCGCGTTTTTTAATCAATTTGTATCCCCCCATGATTTTTAATGGTGTAAGGGTGATACATGTTGCCGAAGATTATACTGCTTTGAAATTAAGAATCAGAAGAACATTTTTGACAAGAAATCATTCAGGAAGTATTTTTGGGGGATCTTTATTCAGCGCAGTAGACCCTTTTTATGCTTTGTTGTATTGGCAAATATTTCAACATGAAAACATTCATTGTTCCACATGGTTGAAGAGCGCAGAAGTTAAGTACCTCAAGCCTGCTAATACAAAGCTTTTTGCCAATTTGTTTATTAGCGAAGAAGAAAAGAACAATGCATTATCTACTATTAAGGAGAAAGGAAGGTTTGATGCTCATTATACCATTTACCTTGTTGATAAACAGGGAGTTAAGTATGTTGAAGTAAAACAACTGATTACTTTGAAGTTACTAAAATAAAAAAGCGGCTTTCTAACTAAAGAAAGCCGCTTTTTTATTAATAAAAGAACTGTTTAGAAATTAACGTTCAATTTAGTTGTAGTAGAAGTACCATTTACATTCAAACGAACGAAATAGATTCCTTTAACTAAAGTGGCAACTTCTAGTTGTTGTTTGTAAGCGCCTGGAGTTTGGTTCCCTAAAGTGATATTATTTACTTTTTGGCCAAGAGCATTGAAAACTTCAATTGATACAGAAGAAACAGCATCTAAAGAATAAGATAAAGTTGCAACTTCATTTGCCGGATTAGGAAATACATTCAAAGAAGAAACAGCTGTAGTGTTATCGTTAATTGAAGTAGCACAAATACCACATTTGTCATAACAGAAAATTAATGTAGATGCAGCAGCTGGTATAACGAGAATACGATTAATGTTTCCTCCTGGATCAGCGATACCGCAATTTCCTGTAACAATTTCTGATGTTGCACCACCTTCGTTAGTTCCCCAGTCGTTGTTTACGAATTTGAATTGTAAAGAGTCTCCAACGCTTTCTGTTGGGAAAGTGATTGTTGCTGACCAAACATTGTTTCCTTCGTTCGTAAGTGCGCATTCTGCAGCAGATGGAGTCCAATTAGGAACAGTTGCTCCTCTGTCAGTAAAATTACCTCCGATTCTCATCCCGTTAGCTCCTAATACGTTAGCTGGATCAAGGAGATATTCAGTAATATCTACTTTAAAAGTTACCGCAACTTGTGCGTTTAAAGCTGTTGTTGCAAATAATGCAGTAGCAGCAAATAATGTGTAAAGTTTTTTCATTGTTTTTTAAGTGTTTAGTTGGGTACAAATTTAAGTGAAAATTATCTTTTATTAATAGCAAAAAATGCATTTTTTAGTATCCTGAATTTTGTTTTAAGTTAGGGTTAGCGGTTAATTCTGTTGCCGGAAGTGGAAATAAATTCAAATGCTCGGATGTAGATGTGCCCAAAGCATTGTTGCCTTTCCACGTCCAATTGTAGCTTCCTCCAGTAAACTTCCCAAAACGGATCAAGTCGGTTCTTCGGTGTGCTTCCCAATACAATTCTCTTGAGCGTTCGTTCAAAATATCATCCAATGAAATTGTAGTTACATTTTGGCTGCTATTTCCATAGGCCCGTTCGCGAATTGCATTAAAGTAAGATAGTGCTTGACCCAGTGATCCACCACCTCCACGAAGATGAGCCTCTGCATACATTAGGTAAACATCTGCTAATCTGAACATTGGAAAGTCGGTATCTGCGAAACTAGAATTACTTCCAAATCCGTCTGCGGAAGTAATATTTCTGAATTTCTTTACAACGTAACCTTCGTTTAATGTAAGTGATGTTCCAGGAAGTACTGAAATGTCGGGCGTTCTGCCACCTACCACGAACTGAAAGCGAGAATCGGCAGTAGAGTCTGGAAACTGATTAATCAACTCTTTACAAGCTAACAATCCTTGCCAAGAAGCAGTACTTCCCATGGTATCTCTTAACTTAAATGCGGGATATGATGATCCATATGTTTTGATAAGTCCCACATTAACTCCTGAGGTGAATGTATCTGTTGGGAAGCCTGAAGCGTTGATTAAGAATGTGGTAGCACCATAAGACAAAGTTCTAGTCCCGTCGCTTGTTACGGGAAAAATGATTTCAGTAGAGTTCTGGTTATCGGCACGAAACACATCGCTGTAGCGTGCTGAAAGATTAAAAGAACCAGAATTAATAACTTTTTCGCAATAAGCAACAGCGGCAGCAAAACGGTTTGAACCAATATAAACACCTGAATTCAAGTACATTTTAGCCAATAGTGTTTGCGCTGTTTCGCGATTAGCTCTTCCATATTCCTGCGAACTTTTGGGAACTAATGTGTTTTCAATAGCAATTAGTTCTTTTTCAATGTAATCGAAAAGGAATTGACGGTTGGCTTGGGTTGGAAACTCGGTGCCAGGGAACTTGTTTTCATCTGTGATATCCGGTATGTTTCCGAAAATATCCATAGCGTGAAACAAGCTAAGCGATTTCAAGAATCTAGCTTCTGCACGATAGGCGCGAATTCGTACTTTATCGTCTTCACTAAAACCTCTATCGTCTAACAACTCATCTGATGATTGTTTGATGAACTCGTTGCACGAAGTAATTTGATAAAGAAACCGAAGATAGCCGCCTCGTACCCATTGATTTCCATCAGACCAAGTCCACTTGCCAAGATCTGGAATTCCAGTGTCATTCCATCTACATTTTGCTTCATCTGTAGGAAGTTCCTGGAGTTTCCATAACATGCGCAGATACTGTGAAAATCCTTCGTCTACAATGGCTGTGGAAATATCGGCATTTCCCGCAGGACCTGTTTGACCAGTTACTGCTAAACCAGCGTAAAGTTTGGCTAAAACGTGGATGTAATTATTAGGGTCCTTGTAGATCGTAATTGACGTTTGCTCGTAAAATGGTTCTCTATCGAGATCCTTCAAACAAGAAGAAATCAGAAAAACAAACGCGATTGATAAAAAGAAAATTGAACGTTTCATGTTACTTAAATTAGAGTTGAATGTTAGCGCCTAAAGAGAAGATTCTTGGCCGAGGATAAATAGTATTATCAACACCACTAAAGATTTCAGGATCGATACCGCTGTATTTAGTGATAACGAAAGCATTTTGAACAGTCATGAAAACGCGTAGGTTCGAAATACACTTACCGATTCCACCGAAATTATATCCAAGGTTGATGTTGTCCATTCTGAAGAATGTTGCTTTTTCAAGATAATAATCTGATTGCAATTGACGGCTGGTGAAGCCAGAGTTTAACACATCTTTAGAACCATTGTTGATGTTGTTTTGAGCCGTGACAATGCTTTCTTGAACACCTGTGTTTGAATGGAAGTTGTTATACACATAATTCCCAAAGCTTGCACGAGCGGCAATGCTAAGCGTCCATTTCTTGTAGATAACGGATGTATTTAAGCCCAACAACATTTGCGGTTGAGATGTTTCTGCCCGGTAACGATCTTGGTCATTGATTAGTCCGTCGGAATTGCGATCTACGTAAGCATCAAGCAATGTGTATGGGTTTCCATCAGGTCCTATTTGATTTGCTTCGATAGGTTTTCCTTCAGCATTATATTTCTGTTCATAAACAAAAAAAGTATTTATTGGGAATCCAACAGAATTGATTTGGATAAAACTACCTACGTTTCCAGCAATTCCTCCAGTTTCGGTGCCCAAGTCGTTTGGATTAGGGAAACGGTCGAGCGCAACAATCCTATTTCTGTTGGCTGTGATGTTGAACCCGAATTGCCATTCAAAATCCTTCTTTAATATTGGTATTGTATTGATAATAAATTCAACTCCCGAGTTTTCAATTTCACCAACATTGGTTAAAACGCGGGTTCCGAAGTTAATCCCTGCGGGGATGTTGATTTCTGCAATCAAATCCTTGGTTTGCTTTAAGTAAGCATCGACACTACCGCTTATACGGCCATTGAAAAAGCCGAAATCGTAACCTGCATTGTAGGTTGTAGTTGATTCCCAGCGGAAATCAGGATCGTATACATTTGGACGAAGTGTATAGTAGAAATTGTTTCCAAACTGATACTGGGCGGTGTTTTCACCTTGAACGTACAATGGAAGGTAGTTGAAGTTGTTTCCAACATCTTGCTGTCCAGTAACGCCATATCCCAAACGAAGTTTGAAATCAGAAAGGTGCTTGAATTTCTTGAACAACTTCTCTTCTGAGATTCTCCAAGCAAATGCTGCTGATGGGAAAAGCCCCCAACGTACGTCTTTTGCGAAGCGAGAAGATCCATCATTACGTAATGTGAAAGTGAACAAATACTTTTGATTGAGGGTGTAGTTCAAACGTCCGTAAGCTGAAATCAAAGTATTTTGTGCTTTGCTGAAAGGGAAAACAGGCGCCTGTGTTCCTACAATAGTGTCGCCTTTCCCGTCGAGTTGGCGAATATTTGGCGATTCAAAGTACCAATCCTGGTAAGAATATCCTGCAATTACATCAACAACGCTTTTGATTTTTTTGAAATCTTTCTTGTAGTTTAAGTAAAACTCCAACAGTTTGTTTTGGCGTTTCTGCTCGTATTCACTAAAACGACCTTTGTTTTCAATTGAGTAAACTGCGGCTGCAGAATCGGCAATTGTGTTTGTTCCTGATCCATTGCTGATATCGTACCCAACATTTAGATTTGCACGCAATTCGGGTAAGAAATGGAATTTATAATCGGCCTGAAGGTTACCAATATGGCGCACGACAGTTGAAATATCTTCTTGTTGCTCAATAAGGCCTACTGGATTTCTCACAGAAAGTCCGTTTGGAATTTGACCAGCTTCCCACTCGAAGAAACCTCCATAACGATTGTTATCGCTTCTCACACTTTGCGTTGGATCAAAAGCAACTGCAGCACCAATAGCACCTGCGTTCGCGAAAAAGCTATTACTTAAGGTTGATTTTTGGTTAATCTCAAGTTTTAAGTGGTCTTTAAAGAACTTAGGTGTAAGGTTTAAATTCACGGTATTTCTTTGAAGATTGTCTTTGATTAGAAGGCCATTCTGATTTAAGTAACCTAGAGACAAACGGTATGGTAGTTTTTTAATACCTCCAGTAAAACTTATGACATTGTCTGATGATACTGCGTTTCGATAAATTTCTTTTTGCCAATCTGTGTTTGCAGTTCCAAGGAAACCGCTCAAAGCTGGATCAACAGAATTGATGTATTCTCGAAGTTCATCGGCAGTAAAGACGCTGGCGTACTTAGCCACAGTAGATAACGAGTTCACAGTGTTAAATTCTATTTTAAATTTATCGCCTACTTTTCCTTTTTTTGTGGTAACGATAATTACACCGTTAGAAGCTCTTGAACCGTAAATTGCGGTTGCTGACGCATCTTTCAACACTGTAATATTTTCGATATCGTTCGGGTTGATTAAGCTCAAAGGGTTTGGTGAACCAGCAATAGCATCATTAGCCACAGGCACACCATCAATTACTATGAGAGGGTCGTTTGATGCATTTAGGGAAGAACCTCCACGAATACGGATTGTGCTTCCTGAACCAGGCGAACCTCCGTTTTGAGTTACTTGAACACCTGCCGCTTTACCCATAATGAGTTGTTCTGGAGTGTTTACAGAACCTTTGTTGAAGTCTTTTGAATTGATAGAAGTTATTGCTCCGGTGAGGTCTTTCTTTTCGGTAGAACCATAACCAATAACAACAACTTCGCTTAAGTTGTTACCGCTTGGAACCATGTTGAACTTTAAGTCGACAGTTTGACCAGCTTTAACATTTACAGAGCGAACTTCTTTCTGATATCCAATGAAAGAAACTTCCACAATATTTGTTCCTTCTTTCGGAGCCTGAATGGTGAATTTCCCATCAAGGTTTGTTGTCATGCCGATAGTTGTGCCCTGAATTCTTGCAGCAGCACCAATCATTGTTTGGCCAGTTTCGTCTAATACAGTACCGGTAATTGTTTGAGCAAACGCAGAAGAATTTGCAATACAAAATAGAATTAATAGAATCCGTAGAAATTTATTCATATGTTAACTTTTAGAGGGTATTTATTTATTGTTTGATAATTTTTCCTGTAAACGATTTTCCATTTATCTGTGTCGTGTAAAAATAAACTCCTGTGTTTATTTCACTTGTGTTTAAAATAAACGAATTCAAAGGGTCAACATTCAAATTTGAAACTTTTTTCACAATTCGACCAGAAATATCTGAGATAATTAATTCAGAATTTTTGATTGGAGTTTCTGGGAATCTAAAGAAAATTTCTTCTGAAAAAGGATTTGGGAAAACTATCATTTGATTTTCGGTCTCAGCGATTTCATTTACACCTATTACTAATTCGTAGTTATTTACAGGAGGTTTAATTCTTTTATTTGTATACACATGAAACTCACCGGCAGCAAGGTTAAGTGTAACATCTGTATTGTTGATGGTTAGACTATCTCCTGTTAAGTAATCGTACCATTTTCCAGATTGGGTAAAGTATGGTTGACAGCCCCAATTTACAACATTAAAATTTCCGACAACAATTACATCAAGGTCATTGCTGTCATATTTGATGAATTTTGTCCAATCCCCTAAAGAATATTGCGGGTATAAATCGCGCATTACAGGAAAATTTGTTTTTAAATAGTTCATTTTGCGCGTAACTTCAAAACAGGCTTTACGACTAGGGACATTGTAGTAATCCCAACGAATAGGTTTAGAAGCCGTTCTGCAATTTGGGTTAATGCTTCCGTTTTCACATCTGTTGATAGTATAATCGTAACCTAATTCACCAAACTGCCAAATCATTTTGGGGCCTGGAATAGCGATCAAAAAAGTATTTGCTGCGGCCATTCTATTTACCGCTATGCCTATATCTCTGGTATTATGACTTTCGAAGGTGTTACCAAAATTTACATTTTTATACATCAATCTTTCCTCATCGTGGCTTTCGGCATAAGTTACCATTCCATAGTTATTCCAATTTCTTCTCCAATGGGTTGACTCATAAAGGTTCATATTGTTGATGAATCCCATAGTTGCTTGATTGTAAGCTTCTGTTCCTTTCGCCCAAACCATCATTCCGTTGTTGGCATATTGAATTTCTTCATCCCAAACACCTAGGTGCTCTAAAATTAAATGTGAATTTGGGTCGGTTTGGCGAATGTGCGCGGCATATTCGTTTATTATGTTTACTCGGCTTTGATCATAATTACTCCAAGCACCAACGTCAGAACCTGTATTTGTTTGCGTGAAGCCTTTACTTAAGTCGAAACGATAACCATCAAGCTTGTATTCATCAATCCAATGTTTAGTCACCTTTTTAACAAAGTACTTAGTTGCTTCTGTTTCATGATTAAAGTCATAACCAACGTTAAATGGATGCTTGGCAACAGTATTAAACCAAGGGCTTTGAGATGTAGGAGCTCCATTATTGAAGTACATTTGTACCATTGGATTTTGTCCGAACGAGTGGTTAAAAACAACATCCATTAATACAGCAATCCCATTAGCATGGCAAGAGTCGACAAGCCTTTTGAATTCGTTTCTTGTACCATAGAATTTATCAACTGCCATAAAGAACATTGGGTTATAACCCCAACTTTCATTTCCTTCGTACTCTGCGACAGGCATAAGTTCTAAAGCATTAATACCGAGCGTTTTTAAGTATGGTATCTTATCAATTAAGCCTGTAAAATTTCTTGATGTTGCGAAGTCATGTATCCAACACTCATAAATTACTAGGTCTGATTTCGGAGGGCGATTGTAAGTATAAGAATTATCCCAAGCATAAGCAGGATATTGAGTTTGAAGCACACCTACAATTCCAGCACCTTTTCCGTTAGGGTAATCTTTTGATTCAGGGTAAGCTGTAGCTGTTATCCACTGGTCGTTGTTTGGGTCAAGAATTTTTTCACAATATGGGTCAGTAACTCTTTGTCCTTCCCAGCCTATATGGTATTGAAAACGGTATTCTTGATTTGGGTCAAGGCCAGTTATTTCTATCCAATAATGTTGGCCATCAGCGGTTCTTTTCATGTTGTATTCAGGAAGGAACTGCCAGTCGTTGAAATCACCAACTACGTAGATAAATTCTTTAAATGGAGCCCTTAGTTGCAAGTAAGCGGTTGTAGAGTTTGGATAGATGATTCCTTCGGAGCCATAAGAAGGAATTTCTGCTACAGTTACACCTGCATGAACGGTAAGAATTAGGGTGTCGCGAATTATTGCTGTATCAATGTCGGCAACAAAAACGAGCTCGTGTAAACCACTTGTTAAAAGAGCTGTGTTACATTGATATACTAAGGAAGTTGTGGAAGATTGTGTAGCTACATTAGTTCCATCTAGGAAAAAGTCTAATTGACAATTAGCAGATGACTGTCCAGTAAAAGCAACTGTAGAATTGTTGTTTACTAATATACTTGATTGTGGATGAGATGTAATAGCGGCTGCGAATTGATTGGTGTACAAGTCAATAAATATATCACCATTTACAGCTGTTTTGCCTTCTCGAGAACCACTCACATTTCGAAATACCATTGATAAACCCGTAATATTTGCTGAAAGAGGAACGTTAGCTCCATTTGCAACAAACCAATCTCTGATACTTGGAGTTAGGGCAAGGGTGTAGAAATTACTTGTTCCTACTCTGGTCATTTTTACACGCGCATCGTCGGTTCCCCACGTACCGATTACAAATTGCCAGTTTTGAGTTCCGATTTTTAATCCAATATGAGCGTAAACATCTTCGTCAGAGGGCATATCAAGTAAACCGGCATTTCCTTGGCTAGCATCGAATGTAATTGTTGTTGCATTATCTGCTGTAGGAAAGGGTGGATCTAATGTTACTAGCGCTTGTGCATTAGAAAATGCTGCACAAAAAGAAAGTAAGATTATAGAAAGGAAAAGTTTGAGATGGTTCATGGTTTTCATTGATGTATTGTAAAACGAGGATTCGAAGGTAAAAACTAAAAGTGTAACTTTGACACTATACAAATGTTAAAAATCACATTTTATCGCCTATCATCCTGACAATAAGAGACATAAAATTAACAATACAGTGTAACTATTGTTAAAAAGTAATTAAAAACGTTTACAAATAGACAGGTTTTAACAATTAACCAGTAATATTAGTTTGAATTATGTAGGCAATTGCCCCAGCAAAGTAACCGAGAAGCGCAATGAAACTGATTTTTTTAAGGTACCAAATAAAATCTATTTTTTCGATACCCATGGCAGCAACACCTGCTGCAGAGCCTATAATAAGAACACTACCACCTGTACCCGCAGCATAAGCAATAAATTCCCAAATTCTGTGATTCATAGGAAAGGTATTTATATCGTACATTCCCATACTGGCGGCAACTAAAGGAACATTGTCGATAATTGCAGATAAAAGTCCAATAGACAAAACAATTACATCCTTATTTCCAATTACTTCATCTGTCCATGTGGCAAGATTACTTAAAACATGCAAGGATTCTAAGCCACTAACAGCAAGCAATATTCCTAAGAAAAAGAGCAAACTTGGCATATCAATTCTCATTAATGCATGAGAGGCGGAAAGCCTTGATTTTTCTTCTGCTTCTTTTTTTCTATGAATCAAATCGGCAACTATCCATAAAATTCCGAGCACAAGCAGCATACCGAAGTAAGGCGGAAGGTGAGTAATTTGTTTGAAAGCAGGAACGAAAAGGAGACCACCTAAACCAATAAAAAAAATGAGTTTGTTTTCTCTGTTTAATTTTCTGTTTTCTATAACCGCTAATTGGCCAGTAAAGTCTTTTTTATAGAAGAAAGTAACTGTTAGTAAGGGAATTAACAAGCAAAAGAGAGAAGGAATGAATAATGTTTTTATAATATTCAATGCAGAAATTTGGCCACCAATCCAAAGCATAGTTGTTGTAACGTCACCAATAGGAGACCAAGCACCACCAGCGTTTGCAGCTATAACAATCATTCCAGCAAAAAATAATCTTTGTTTTTGTTCAGCAACTAATTTTCTAGTTAGGGAAATCATAACAATCGTAGTGGTAAGATTATCTAGAATAGCAGAAAGGAAAAAAGCAATAATTGCTATGGTCCATAACAAGGCTAATTTGTTGCGGGTATTTATTCTATTGGTAATGAGGTTAAAACCATCGTGCGCGTCTACCACTTCAACAATGGTCATTGCACCCATTAAGAAAAACAGAATCTCGGTGATACCAATAAGATGGTGCCCAAGTTCTCCAATTACATCTTGTTCTGGAAAAGCTAATTTGTAGATTGTCCAAATTAAAACACCCATTAATAAAGCTGTTCCCGACTTGTTGATTTTTAGCGGGTGTTCTAGCGCGATGGCTAAATAGCCAACAATAAAAACAGCAATGATTAAAAAAATCATTCTCAGAAATTAAACTGAATTCCTTGAGCTAAAGGTAGTTGAGAGCCGTAATTGATAGTATTGGTTTGTCTTCTCATGTATGCTTTCCAAGCGTCTGAACCAGATTCACGACCGCCACCAGTTTCTTTTTCGCCACCGAAAGCGCCACCAATTTCTGCACCCGAAGTTCCTATATTAACATTTGCTATTCCACAATCAGAGCCTGCCGGAGAAAGGAAGGCTTCCATTTCACGCATATTATTTGTGAAAATAGAAGAGGAAAGTCCTTGAGGAACGCCATTTTGGTAAGCAATTGCTTCTTCGATTGTTTTATACTTAATAAGATATAAAATAGGAGCAAATGTTTCTTCTTGTACAATATGAAAATGGTTTTGTGCTTCGATAATGCAAGGCTTCACATAGCAGCCACTTTCGTAACCATCACCTTCAAGTACACCACCATCAACGAGAATTTTACCACCTTCTTCTTTGGCTTTATTAATGGCATTCAAATAATCTTGAACGGCTTTTGTATCGATTAATGGCCCAACGTGATTCTTTTGGTCGAGCGGATTTCCGATGCTTAATTGATTGTAAGCTCCTATTAAGTTTTCTTTTACTTTTTCATATACATTTTCGTGTACAATGAGCCTTCTTGTAGAAGTACAGCGTTGACCAGCTGTACCAACAGCACCGAAAACAGTACCAACGAGCATCATTTTTAAATCTGCGTTTTCAGTAACTATGATGGCATTGTTTCCTCCTAACTCTAAGATTGTTTTACCAAAACGACCTGCTACAGTTTGAGAAACGTGACGGCCTATACGCGTAGAACCCGTGAAAGAAACTAGTGGAATTCGCTTGTCATTATTTATAAGGTCACCAGATGCATTGCCAATTACTAAACAGGAAACACCTTCGGGTACATTGTTAGATTTTAAAACATCGCGAATGATATTTTGACAAGCAATGGCACATAATGGAGTTTTAGAAGAAGGTTTCCAAATACAGACATCACCGCAAACCCACGCCAGCATTGTATTCCATGACCAAACAGCAACCGGAAAGTTAAAAGCAGAAATTACTCCAACAATTCCTAATGGATGCCATTGTTCGTACATGCGGTGAGAAGGTCTTTCACTTGGCATTGTTAAGCCATAAAGCTGGCGCGATAAACCAACCGCAAACTCGCAGATATCAATAATTTCTTGTACTTCACCTAAACCTTCTTGAAGGCTTTTACCCATTTCGTAAGATACTAATTGGCCTAAGGCGCTTTTGTGTTTTCTGAAAGCATCGCCCATTTGACGAACAATTTCACCTCTTTTAGGAGCGGGCACTGTTCTCCAAGTTTGAAATGCAGTAGCTGCCTGTTTAACCACCATTTCGTAGTCGAATTCACCCGCACATTTTACTTCAGCTATAAGTTTTCCATCAACTGGGGAATAAGATTGTATCCAATTACCTGAGCCTTCGAACCATTGTGTTCCTGTTGAAACTCCTGTGTTTTTAGGTTGAATACCGAGTTCTTGTAATGCTTCTGAAATACCAAATTGTGAAATTGTAGCTGTGCTCATTTGATTTTATTTTGAGGCACAAAAGTAATCAAACTAACAGAACGAAAGGTTAATCCTATTAAGGTAACTTTATAATTTTTTGAGCACTTGTTTTATCGCCATTTAGAACAAGATAATATGCGCCATCGGCAGGTAATTCGAAAGAGTTGATTCCAGAAGCATTTTTATTTTCAATCACAATTTGCCCGAGTTGATTGTAAACAAGAACATTAGATTTTCCGAATTCGGTTAAGTTGATGTAAAAGCTAGCGTTACTTGGATTTGGAAAAACAAGTGGTTGAGTAACTTTTACCTTATAAATAGATGTGGCATCATTGAGTGAATATTGACTAAAAAAACGCCAAATTTCTTTACAAGCACTGAAGTCCATGTTTGTTACGTTTACGTTAATTGGCGCACCTGGCCAAGAGTGCCCACCTCCATGAATTTTGTAAAATTCTACGGTGTTTCCATTTGTTCCTCCGGTGTATAAAAAGCGAGTAGCGGTTGTTAAATCGCTTGTATTTGAATTGGGTATTTCTGTTTGAATGGGTGTAGCATTGCAGTTATTTTTTTGGACCCATGTATTTACCAAAGTTTCAATTGGAGCAAAAAGGAAGTTTCCTAAATATGGAACTGTTCCATCTGCAGTTCCATGAATTTGCATTACTGGAACAACTCTAGACGGGTTGCAAGCATTTAGTTTGGCAGTTAACATGGTGCCAGTAACAGATGCGATGGCTGTGATTCTGTTACTCAATTGACAAGCAAGATCGTAACTCATAAAACCCCCATTGCTCATTCCTGTTGAATAAACCCTATTTAAATCTATGTTATAGTTGGCAGATGCTGTGTCAATTAATGCATCTAAAAAACCTAAGTCATTTATGGTTGAAAAACCAAAGTTATTCCAAGTTAAACTTCCAAGTGCATCAGGAGTTCCATTAGGGTGAATGATGATAAAATTAGCCGTATCTGCAATAGGTCTGAAGTCTGCATATAATTCTTGTTCGATATTGTTACTGGTATAACCATGTAAATTAAATAACAAAGGAACAGGTGTATTTGAATTATATATTGCTGGAATGTAGATTCTGTAATTTCTGGTTAAACCTTCAAAAACGAAGGATTTGCTAATTGTTGTTTGTGCAAGCAGTTCACTGTTTTGTGATATGCAAGAGAATAAAAAGAAGGCGTAGAGGATTTTTTTCAATTTCATTTTTTTTCTAATTTTTTCCAATCTTCTTGTAACACAACATTGGGGTCGAAGTTTACATTGTTACTTAAAATGTATGAACCGTCTGCTTTTGTCCAAGCTTGATTATAGCCCAAAGATAAGTCAACTTTTTCACCTGAGGTAGGGTCTGACCATTGCTCAACTCCACGGAGCACTCTGCCAGTTTCTTCTGCAATTCGGTCGATGCTTTGTTGGCGATTTTCCCATGTTTGTTGTTGAATGGCGCTTATTTCTTCTCGGCTTTTGCGCATTATTTCGGCTTGTTTTGCATTTTCAACTTGTTGGCCACGTGCAATGTTTTGCATAACTTGACTAGCAGCTGATTGCCAAACAGGATTAATACGAATGCTACTTATAGCCACAGAAATTAATTTTGCAGCTTGTTCATATTGACCTTTTGGAAATCTAATTACAATCTTTTGATCGGCTTGGCAAACATAGGAGTTGCTAGTGCCTCCATTCATGTAATCGGGCATTTGATTTACGGTTTGATTTACAGCAACAATTGCAATTCCTTCTGAACCATCTGGATAACTTAATTTTGCTTTGATTGCCGAGGGGCGGAAACTTACACTATTTACACCAGCTGCTTGAATTGCCGCTGATGTTTCTTTAGCTTTTTTCTCCATTTCTGTTGCAATTTCTGTATTGTTCTCGATGTTTATAATTTGAGGATTGCCGATTTCCTGTATAAATACATTTTGAAGGTATTCTCCTGCGTTGTAAGCTGGCATGATGTCGCAATATTTAATGGGGTTACCCGGATATGCTTGCCCTTGGTAGTATTGTTTTAGATTTTGGTCTTCGTACCAATTCCAGCTTCGTACAGGAAAAAAATCAATTTTAAAACTTCCATCAGGAGACTGGGCTGTCGTTCTGTTAGAAACCATCTCATTTACACAAAGACCTTTTGCTACCCAAGAAATTCCACCTTCCGCTTTCCAATCGTCGGGAAGTAAAAGGCTGTAAGCTACGATAGGTTCTCCGAAACCATTTTGGTCGTTTAATCTAAAGCGCTTTAAAACTGTGTAATCTTTGCCTTTTTCGAAATTTCCTATAGTTTGGTTGTTTTCTGAATTAACACCAGGAATGCTGTTACAAGCGATGCTGCTTAAAACTACGCAAAAAGCAAAAATGTATTTCATGGATAATTATTTAAAGTTATTGTAAACGGTTTGGTTTAAACCAATTATTAAATGATTGTTATGTTCTAGAATTGGTCTTTTGATGAGTGAGTTATATTTTATCATAAGTGCTTTTGCGGATTCTGCATTTGTTACGGCTGCTTTTGCATCATCGCTTAGTTTTTTATAAGTGCTGCCATTTTTATTGATAAACTTTTCCCAATTTTCTTGTGAAAACCATTGGTCTATTTTTTCTGGAGAGATGCCTGATTTTTTGTAATCGTTAAAATCAAAGGAAATATTTTGATTCCTTAGCATTTCCATTGCTTTTTGCATGGTGTTGCAATTTTTGATGCCGTAAATGTTGGTGTTAGTTTTCATAAATATTGATTGTCAAATGTATAAAGTTTGTTTGGTTTTGAATTTACTCTAAATTGTAGAAAGGATGTTTACAATTTCACCGTTGTTATGAAATGCTATGCAGCCCGGGCTAAGGATTGAGCTGAGCTCCTGCGAGGCGAAAGCCTGGTTGCACAAAACGGACGAAGGGAGCTTTTGTGCAAAGCCCCCTTCGTTTTAGTGTTATAAAAATGAAATCGATTTTTTATTTAAACGCATTCTCGCCAGTAATTTCCATACCGAGAATGAGTAAGTGAATATCGTGTGTGCCTTCGTAAGTAATTACGGATTCGAGGTTCATCATGTGGCGCATAATTGGGTATTCGCCGGTAATGCCCATTCCACCATGAATTTGGCGCGCTTCTCTTGCAATGTCTAAGGCCATGGCTACATTATTACGTTTTGCCATTGAAATTTGTGCTGGTGTTGCTCGTTCCTCGTTACGCAAAACGCCTAAACGCCAAGCTAATAATTGTGCTTTGGTAATTTCTGTAATCATTTCGGCCAATTTCTTTTGTTGCAACTGGAAACCAGCTAATGGCTTACCAAACTGAACGCGTTCTTTAGCATAACGAAGCGCAGAATCATAGCAATCCATTGCCGCACCAATTACACCCCATGAAATTCCGTAACGTGCAGAATTTAAGCAACCTAAAGGACCTTTTAATCCTTCCACATTCGGAAGTAGATTTTCTTTTGGAACTTTTACATTATCGAAAACTAACTCACCTGTAGCAGAAGCACGAAGCGACCACTTGTCGTGTGTTTCTGGTGTTGTAAAGCCTTCCATGCCACGCTCAACTATGATTCCGCGAATTTTGCCCTCGTCGTTTTTTGCCCAAACAATGGCAATGTCTGCAAATGGGGAATTGGAAATCCACATTTTTGCCCCGTTTAACAAGTAATGGTCGCCTTTGTCTTTGATATTGGTAATCATGCTGCTAGGGTCGGAACCAGAATCTGGTTCAGTAAGTCCAAAACAGCCCATTAATTCGCCGGTTGCTAATTTTGGTAAGTATTTACGGCGTTGCTCTTCTGAACCGTACTTATAAATTGGGTACATTACTAAAGAGCTTTGAACCGATGCTGTAGAGCGAATTCCAGAATCTCCACGTTCAATTTCTTGCATGATTAACCCATAAGAAATTTGGTCGAGACCTTGACCTCCATATTCTACAGGAATATAAGGACCGAAAGCACCAATTTCTCCTAAACCTTTAATAAGGTGTTTTGGGAAAACGCAGCGCTGCGCATGGTCTTCTATGATTGGCGTAACTTCTTTTTTAACCCAAGCGCGCACAGAGTCGCGAATTAATTTCTGTTCTTCGGTAAGTAAATCGTCAATTTGATAGAAGTCGTGGCCTTGGAAACGGTCTTTGCTCATAGAATGTTTGAATTTTTTGCGGTGCGAAAATAGTGATAATTCAGATAACTCAATTGAGGCTGTTTTGTTGAGAATAATCTATTTTTTGTTTGCTTTGATGCTTAGTTTTTTAGAACCAAGCAGGTTACACAAAAAATATGTTTGCGGCCGATTATTTGGCACAGAGCCCTCTGTGGTCACTGAGCTTGTCGAAGTGAGGTTGTTGCACCGAGCACACAAAGGTTTTCTAAGTTTTTACACTTCATTTTATTATTTCAGTTCTGAAACTATAAAATTGTAGAGATTTGCATTTTTATAAGTTCGTTTAGAAACAATATCGAATTTGTAAATTTCGAAAAACAAAGAAATGGAAGATGTCGAGGTAATTGTAAGCATTAAATCTGGCGACAAAAAAGCATTTGAGCAGTTGTTTTATGAACACTACCAAATGTTAGTGAGGTATGCTTTTACTTATATGAAAGACCACAATATTGCTGAGGAAGTTGTTCAGGATATAATGGTAAAATTTTGGGAAAAACGAGCCGAACTTCCAGATTATGTTAAAGTGAAACCTTATCTTTTTAGAATGACGGGTAACCATTGCCTAAATGTTCTAAAGCACGAAAAAGTAAAGTTGCAGTACCAAACAGAAACAGTTGCCAATGGCATTTCTATGAGCGATGGTTTCGAGGTAATTTCTTCAAATGAATTGAATACTGAAATAAAGAAAGCCATTGCCGATTTGCCAGAACAATGTGGTAAGGTGTTTTTACTGAGTAGAGACGAGGGTTTGAGTTATAAAGAAATTGCAGAAAGTTTAGACATTTCTGTAAAAACGGTAGAAAACCATATTGGTAAAGCTTTGAAGCTGCTAAGGGAAGCATTAAAACCCTACTTAACAATTTTATTAATTGATATTCAGTTGCTTATAGAAATATTTTATTCCAAGTAGGGGTAAAGCGGCACTGAATTGTCTTAAACAAAGATTCCATGAAAGAAAACAATCCATCAACGTTTGATTTGCTTATTGCAAAAGTCTTAGCTGGTGAAGCTACTTCTGCAGAAACAACTCAATTGGAGCAACTTAGAAAAGAAAATCCCGAGTTGGAGGAACAATTTGTAGCTTTTGAAAAGATTTGGAATGCAAAAGAACCTATAACAGAATACGATACTATTGCAGCTTGGGAGAATGTTAGTAAACGTATTTCTCCAAATAAAACCGGTCGTGTTTTTTGGCTGAAACCATGGAGTATTGCGGCGTCTTTAATTTTGGTTGTTACAATAGGTGCAATTATCTGGAACATTTCTGGCAAGGCTGTAAATAACACGACTTTCACAGCCCAGCATACTGATACGCTGCAATTGCCAGATGGAACTTCTGTGGTGCTCTTGGCAAACAGTAGCATTACATATCCTGAAAAATTTGAAGGAGCCGAACGCAATGTGTCTTTAACTGGTTCTGCTTTTTTCGATGTAGCTAAAAACAAAGAAAAATCTTTTGTAATAGAAACCGAAGTAGGATTTGTGCAAGTATTGGGAACTAGGTTTTTTGTAGAAGCGAATAAAGCATCAACCGAAAATAGGGTAGAAGTGAGTGAGGGAAAAGTAGCTGTTTGGGTAAAAGGAAATGTTGAAAAAAGAGAAGTATTATTGGCCGGAGATGCTGCAATACTGAATACAAGTGTTGTAAAATCCATTGCTGACACCGTTGCCATGAAATTCGAGTTTACACAACAACTGAGTTTCGAAAACGAAACACTTGCAGATGTGATGAAGACTTTAGAAAAAATAACCAATAAGAAAATAACGTTTGAATCACCAACTGCTGCGGCTTGCAGGTACACCGGTTCTTTTGAGAAACAAAAGGTTTCGGAAATAATAAAAGTAATAGCAAGTACTTTTCTGTTCGAGGTGATTGAACAAGATTCTCTCATCATATTAAAAGGAAATGGCTGCTAAAAAAATTGCTTTTTTGTTATTTGTTCTTGGGGTAGTTTGTCCAATGTGGGCACAAGAAAACCCATTGGAAAGACTTGTTAGTATTGAGGTTGCGAGCCAACCAACGGCTATGGTTTTGAAACAGGTAAGCGAGAAAGCAGGTTTTTTACTGAGTTACAATGCAACAGATATTGATGAAAAGAAGCTTGTTTCTGTTGTTGCTAAAAATCAAAAGGTTGCACAAGTTTACCAAAATGTGTTAGGCTCAAATTATAATTTCAAAGCCAGTGGAAGACATGTAATTATTACAAAAAAAAACGAAAGCAAGGAGAAAGATAAAAACCCTTTGGTAATAACTGGAAACATAAAAAGTTCTTATGATAAAAATGCAATTGCTTACGCATCGATTGTTGAAATAAATAGTAGAAGTGCTGTATTGAGTGGACAAACAGGAACTTTTAGCATGCAGATTAAAAAGCCAAGCAAGGAGATAAACTACAAGCTATTGATAAGTAAGAAAAACTATTTTGACACTGTAATTACTATTCAAAAGAACACACAAAAGTTAAACATAGAACTGAAGCCTTTTGCAACAATTGATAAACTTACTCCATTAGAAACGCTGAGAATTCAATCGTTTAATGAAAATACGTTTGTTCAAAACCTGGTTCCTACAAGTCAGCAGTATTTTATTGAAAACAATTCCTTGTTTGAGCAACGCAAGTTTCAGGTTTCATTTGTTCCAGGTTTGAGTACAAACGGAAGGCTAAATTCGCTTACCGAAAACCAAATTAGTTTTAATATACTTGGCGGATATGCCTTGGGCTTAGATGGATTTGAGTTATCGGGAATATTTGCATTGACAAGAAAAAACGTAAAAGGATTTCAGTTAAGTGGCGTATTTAATATTAATGGTGGAACTACTAAAGGCTGCCAAACAGCCGGGTTTTTTAATACCACAATAGGCTCTGTGCATGGTTTACAGTTAGCAGGATTTAGCAACACTGTGCAAGATTCATTGAGTGGGGCACAAATTTCAGGATTTTTTAATTTTTCAAAAGGAATTACAGATGGATTACAATTGGCTGGTTTTGCAAATGTTTCTAGCGACACAATTTCAGGAGCTCAAATTGCAGGATTCACCAATGTAAGTCTTAAAAAGACAAGTGCATTTCAGCTTTCTGGTTTTGCAAATGTAGGTTTGAAAGATGTAACAGCTCCTCAAATTTCAGGTTTTATGAATGTTGGTAAAAATGTAAATAGCTTGCAATTGAGTGGATTTATGAATGTTGCCAAAAACATAAAAGGAGCTCAAATAGGTATTATCAACATCAGTGATACTATTCGGGGAATTCCGATTGGATTCTTTAGCTTTTCAAGAAAAGGGTATCATCAATTAGAAGTTTCGTACAACGATTTTGTACCGTACAATGTTTTATTCAGAACGGGCGTAAACGGTTTTCACAATATATTTTCAGCTTCATTTTATCAAGGTCCAACGGAAACGTATGGCATTTATGGATATGGAGTTGGTTCGAGAATTCCACTTTCGAAAAAATTCAGCCTGGGTTTGGATGCGAAGGTTAATTTCCTGAATCGCAAAAATGCTTGGAATGATGTACCCGATATGTGGGCAATGTCTTCTTTGTATATAGGTTTTAAACCTGTTAAATGGTTCGAGATATTCGCAGCACCTGCTTTCCATGCATATCGTTACGAAAAAGATGTTGCATGGAGCGAACGTCCGAATCCTAATAAGAATATCGCGTTTAGGGAGGAAAATTCTCAGGCCAAATTTATTGGGTGGACAGGATTTAACTTCGGAATAAGGTTTTTTTAGGCTTTAGCTACTTTGGTTTTATACTTTGATAAATGTTGTAAGTCTTTTTGCATTTGAAATACAAATGCGTTTATATCTTCTTCGAAAACGTAAACTGAGAAAGGAGAATTTTTAGATTTTCCATTTTTAGTTTCAGTAATTTTAAATTACAAATCCTGATTTTTTGTTTTTGCTACTTCAAATTGATAAGTCCTGTTTTTTCTTATTAATTGAGATTGGTAGATAGAATTGTTTTTCATAATAAATATAGGTTAATAGTTAGTAATTTTAAAATAATCTTTTAGTTACAATAATATGAAAAGTTTGATTTTGATGAAGTATTTATTTTTTAAGTAGGGGTAAACAGCCAATCAATTGTCATAATGAAAAAGAAATCATTCATTATGCAATCATTCAAAACAACATTCTCTCTGCTTCTAAGCACATTTGTTTTTTTCCAATTTCTATTTTCATTGGAAAGTCAAGCACAAAACACTACGCTCAAACAATCCATTCGTGGAAAAGTAATAGACCAAGTAACAGAACTTCCAATAATAGGCGCTACCGTTGTGATTATTGATTCGTCTCCAATAATAGGGACAGTAACAAATATTGATGGAGAGTTTAAATTACCCAACATTTCTATCGGAAGAATAGCTTTAAAAATATCAATAATGGGCTATGAAGAAAGGGTGATTAGTAATTTATTGGTAGATGCAGGTAAAGAAATTGTGCTGAATATAAAGTTAAGTGAGCGCATCAATACCATCAAAGAAGTTGAGATTACGGCAAGTGGCAGCCAGAATAAAAGCGAGGCTTTGAATGAAATGGCAAGTGTGAGTTCTAGACAATTTTCTGTAGAAGAAACCAAACGGTATGCAGGTTCTTTGAACGATCCAGGAAGAATGGCGCAATCGTTTGCTGGTGTAGCTTCATCTAACGACCAAAGCAACGAAATTGTGGTTCGTGGAAACTCTCCCAGAGGTATGTTATGGAGACTAGAAGGCGTTGAAATAGCCGCACCAAGTCATTTTGCAAACCAAGGAGCAGCAGGTGGAGCTATATCTATGTTAAGTGTAAACATGATGGCCAATTCTGATTTTTACACGGGAGCATTTCCTGCAGATTATGGCAATGCTGCTTCTGGAGTTTTCGACATCAACCTAAGAAAAGGAAACAATGAGAAAAGAGAATATGCTTTTCAGGTTGGTGTTTTAGGAACAGATGTAGCATTGGAAGGACCTTTCAAAAAAGGCTACAAAGGTTCTTATCTTATCAATTACCGATATTCTTCTTTGGCATTATTGCAAAAAGCAGGAATTGATATTGTTGGTGATGCAGTTCCTCAATTTCAGGACATTTCGTTTAATATTAACCTGCCTACCAATAAGTTAGGAACATTCTCTCTTTTTGGACTAGGTGGTTTAAGTGAAATCGACCAAAGTTATTTCGGGAAAAACAATATTTTCAAAAGCAGGTTTACAACAAATCTCGGAATAGCGGGCATTTCTCATAAATTGATTTTGAGTAAATCATCATGGCTTAAAACCATAGCTACATACAATCTAAATGGTAGCAAGTATAAAGATCAAATGTTTGATACAACAGAAGTCTATAAAAGAACTAATTACACGGAAGAGTATGAAAACATTGCATTCAGATTTGCAAGCACTTTTCACCATAAAATATCTGCTAAGAATAGTTTTAAAGCGGGTATCATTTTGAGTAAATTAAACTTCAACCTGCTGGCTGAGAGTTTCAATGAAACAACTACTAAGTTAGAACCAGAACTAAAAAGTAAAGGAGGTTCGGCATTAATTCAAAGTTTTATAAGTTGGCAATACCGTCCTAATAATTTATTGACCTTGAATGGGGGAGTGCATTACAGTCAATTTTTATTGAACAATGGCGTTGCCGTGGAACCAAGATTAGGCGCCCGTTATAAGCTAAGTGCAAACAAAACGCTTACTGCTGGATTGGGAGTTCATTCTCGTTTAGAAGATATGGGAATTTATTTCGCCAATACAAATAAACCAGGAGCTCCATTAGAACAAGCCAACAAATCTTTAGGTTTCAGTAAGGCGCGACATGCCGTTTTAGGCTACGAACAATTACTTTCTGAACATTTATTTATGAAGGCCGAGGTGTATTACCAACAATTGTATAATGTGCCAGTTTCGAGAGACACACTAGATGGATTAACCATGATAAACTTAACCCAAGGATTTACAACTGTTGCAGCCATCAACAATGGAACGGGAGAAAATTACGGAGTGGAATTGACCTTAGAAAAGTACTTCTCGAAACGTTATTTTTTCTTGTTCACATCTTCTTTGTATCAGTCTACCGCAAAAGGTTCTGATGGAATTAGCAGGAATACATTGTTCAACGGAAATTATAACAGCCAATTAAGTATCGGAAAAGAATTTGTGATGGGACGCAATCGCTTAAATACGAGTATACGTGGAATTTTAGCTGGGGGAAGAAGGTACACCGCAGTATTATTAGATGAGTCAATTGCTTCTGAAAGGACGGTTTACGACGACAATAATTTGAATGCAAAGCAAATGGAGCCTTATGTAAGGTTCGATTTCCAGATAAATTACACCATCAACAAAAAGAAAACTACCCGCGTTTGGAAAATTGACATTCAAAATGTGTTGAATCGCGCCAATCCTGCGGGATTATTTTTTAACGCTGATTTGAAGAAAGTAGAAACATATACCCAATTGGGCATTTTACCAACTTTGAGTTATAGGATTGAGTTTTAAAAAAATGGGCCGAAGAATATTCCTCGGCCCATTTAAATTTTTGAAGAGCGTTTACCAAGAAACCTTCATAGAGAAATATTCATAATTTTCATAACCCACAAAGAAAGCAGAATTACCATCTAAAGGCATTCCTGTTCCGGGTAAAACTGCAAAGTAAGAATTGGGTTTTTCCTTATTTACAATTCGAACGGGAGCTTCGTATAAACCATCATTGTTTACGGTAACCACAACAGATGTTTTTCTATATGTATCGGATGTTTGCACATATTTGCTTAAATCATCATTAAAAAACAAAACCAACTTACCGCCAGAAATGCTCGGATAAAATGTGTTAGCCAAGTCAACATCAGTTGTTTGATTGGATTTATTTGCAACGATAGAAAATTTCTTTTCGCCCGTTTCAGTGAAACCCATAATCATTATATCAGCTCTTAAATAAGTGTAAGTGTATTCAAATTGAGCTGCTGAGCCTGGAGGACCTTTAGGAGCTCCTTTTGTTTCTTGATATTTTTCACCCGTTAAAAAGAAAGTGTCACCATTTTGCAAAAGCGATTTTACCTCCGCATTTTCCATTGGAGCATCAAAAGTAGAAAGTACAATGCTTCCAAATTCTCCATTATTTGCTTGCATAAACCAAGCTCCGTTGCTTTTCTTTTCGCCCGTAAACACTTTTTTATCATCACTATAAAAACCAGCAATAATAAATTTTCCATCAGCAGTGAAAATATCTGCCGAACCTCGAAATTTATGCGGAGCTTCTAATGTTAGTAATTGGCTCTTAGGTGTTCCGCTATTTGCGGGGAAATATGTGATTCTTGTTTTTTCATTTTGGCTATTTTCAAGTACCCAAGTTGTTAAGTAAACTTCACCATTGTTGTTTACAGAAACACGGTTAGAATAATAATTGTCTTCGTCTGAAACTCTTATAGTGGATTGTGAAATTTGCTTCCAATTTTCATCATAAACAGTAGCTATGTATTTGTCGCCAGAATCTTTCACTGTAGGCAAAGTTTCGATAATTGCCACCTTTTTGCCATCAGGAGAACTTCCAGCATCTACATAGCCTATTTTTAGCACTTTATCGTAATTATAATTAGCGCCAACACCAATCTTTTCAGAATCTAGTTTACCAGCCTTGTTAATTTTTGAAACATAAGCACGAACTTGTTTTATATTTTTATCTATTTCATAATGAAGAAAATACATTCCATTGTTTGTTGGCACAAAACCCGCTCCATTGTAAATTATCTTAGGTTGCATATTGGTTTGCACATCAATCTTTTCTTCGCTAAAGCCCATAAAGTTTTTTTCGAACGCATAAGCAAAATACTGCCATCCAAGATTCAAACTTTTTATGGTTAAATAATTTACTTCGGGCGAAGAATATGTTTGTAAAATATTGTTCCTACCTGGTTTGAAGTCAATTTTCTCTCCTGTAGAAAGCGTTGGTTGGGCCCAAGTAGAAATCGTTACTAAGGAAACAAAAACAGCTGGGATTAATTTTTTCATTTTTATTAATTGTTTGATGGTTATTTAGGAATTGCAGTAAGTCTTTTCTTTAAATCGGCAAGCAGCATGTCATAGCTTTCTTTTCGCTTACGTTCGGTTTTTCCGAGGTCTTCTTTGTTTAATTGTTGAATGAGTGCATTTAGTTTTTCAGCATCTCTTGTTAAATAATAGCCTTCCAAGAGATTTATCATAAGTGCTAAAGCCACATCATCATTTATTCTTGTCTTTTTATCTCCAGGTTTTCTTTCACTTAACGCTTTTTCCCAAATGCCAATTGGAGATTTAAGGTTTTCTAATGCTTCTTTTTCATTGTTCCCTAATTGCGCAACATGTGATGAAAATTCGTTAAAAGCTAATTTTAAATCGGCATATTCAGGATCATCGCTTTTCACATAATTAATTTCTACTTCTCTTTTTATACTCGCAAATCCGAATTGATCATTCACCAAACTATCTATATAAGTTAGGTTTTTTTGCAAGATTTTTTGTTCCACATCTTTTACCAATAAATCGCGATTATAAGTAGGTGTTTTGTCGGATGAGCCACCTTTGAAAACTGTATATGTATTCAATTTTTGAGGGGTATTGCTTAAAAGCACCGTTCCGTCAGGAGCTTCTACTTTTACAGACATTGGGTGACGGTAGCTGTATTCTAAAGCATACATAGTTTTGTTTTGCGTTTGGCCATTCTGCAAAACATTTACTACCTGGCTGGTTATGCGCGGTTCTGTAAAATCGAAACCATAAAGCGTTACTGAAATCTTTACTGCATTTTCAGCATTGTTTTCAAAACCCTCTAATTTTATGTAAGTGTCAGCCAAAACCTTATAATCATAGGTTGTTTGGTATTTTGGCAAGGCGGGTTCGCTATAGTATGGTTTTGGCAATTCGTATAAAACAGGCTTTTTCGGGGCACTTCCAGTAATCATTCTTTCAGCGAGTTTATCCGTGCCGTCTAATTTTTTATATTCAGCCATGTCTTTATCAAAACGGTCTTGTACTTCTTTTTGTCTTGCAGGGTAAGTGCGTTCTTCTTCTGCAACTCTTGCTCTTTCTGCAGCTTGGCGAGCTTCAAAGTCTTTTCTTAACTCTTCGTTTTTGGCTTCATACGCAGCAATTACAAAAGATTGGTAATTTTTAATGGTTGCCGATAATGGCTTTGAGGGCAATTGATGAAAAGTGAATTTAATTTCTTCATCTTTAATTTTTTGGGCTGAAACGGAATTACTAATTGAAATAAATAGTAATCCAAAGATAAAAAGTAGATGGTTTTTCATAAAAGAGTTGTTGGCACAAAAGTAATATGTTTTTAGGCTCAACTACTATTCCTGTTTTTTTAAAGTTCAAAAGCTTTAAAATTTTTTTTACAAACAAGTTTAAACATCAATATCTTCGTAGGCTTAAATCATTCACATGTACGGAAAATATCAGCAGTTTCTTCAAGAAGAATTACATGCAATAGAACAAGCGGGGCTTTATAAACGCGAAAGAATAATAATTACTCCACAAGGAGCAGATATAAAGGTAAATACGGGACAAGAGGTAATAAATTTCTGCGCGAATAATTACTTAGGATTATCTTCCCATCCTGATGTTGTTGCAGCCGCGCATGAAACACTCGACTCTCATGGATTTGGAATGAGTAGTGTGCGTTTTATATGCGGAACACAAGACATTCATAAAACATTAGAACAAAAGCTTTCCGAATTTCTTGGGACAGAAGATACCATTTTATACGCTGCTGCATTCGATGCCAATGGTGGCGTTTTTGAACCTTTGTTTGGAGCGGAAGATGCTATTATTTCTGATTCCTTAAATCACGCATCAATCATTGATGGCGTGCGCTTGTGCAAAGCTGTAAGGTATCGTTACAACAATAACGACATGGCCGACTTGGAAGCAAAGTTAATCGAAGCCCAAGCTCAGCGTTTCCGAATTATTGTTACCGATGGCGTATTCTCTATGGATGGATATATTGCTCAATTGGACAAAATTGTTCCCTTGGCCGAAAAGTACAATGCATTAATCATGGTAGACGATTGCCATAGTTCAGGATTTTTAGGCAAAACCGGAAGAGGAACAGCCGAACATTGCGGCGTTTTTGGTAAAATAGATATTATTACCGGTACGCTAGGTAAAGCTTTAGGTGGAGCAATGGGCGGATTTACCTCTGGAAAAAAAGAAATTATTGATTTGTTAAGACAACGTTCAAGGCCATATCTTTTTTCTAATTCTTTAGCACCGTCTATTGTGGGGGCTAGTATTGCGGTATTAGATTTGTTAAGCGCTAATACACAGTTAAGAGATAAGCTAATGGACAACACGCTTTACTTCAGAAGTAAAATGAAAGAAGCCGGATTTGATATTAAAGAGGGAGTACATCCTATTTGCCCAATTATGTTATATGATGCCAAGTTGAGCCAGGTTTTTGCAGAAAAATTGTTGGCAGAAGGCATTTATGTGATTGGTTTTTATTATCCAGTGGTGCCGAAAGACCAAGCTCGAATTAGGGTTCAGATTTCTGCAGGTCACGAAAAGCACCATTTAGATAAAGCGATCGCTGCATTTATTAAAGTGGGTAAAGAGCTTAATGTAATTTCAGAAACAACTGTTAACACCTCCAATTAATTATGAAAAAAAGTCTTCTTATTTCTTCGCTTTTAATAGGTTTTCAGCTACATATTCATTCACAAGAAACAGCTCCTGAGCCAACAACTAGCTATAAAAAATTTTACACAGCTTCGGCTTCTGAGGTAATATTCTCAGCTGCAGATTTTGGGAAAGTTTCAATTACAAGCCCAGGGCCGCTTGACATTCCGGTTACTTCGCCATCATTTAATGCCGGCATAGTGCCGCGTTTTTCTGCTTTTTTACACCTTGCTAATCAAATGCATTTCAATGTGAGTAATACTTTCGGGTTTTACACAGGATTAGGTTTAAGAAATATTGGGATGATTAATAAGTTTAATGATTCACTCCGCATTAAGCAACGATTCTATAGTTTAGGAATTCCTGTTGCTTTTAAAATAGGTAACATGGGCAAAAAAATATATTTTTCTGCAGGAGCTGAGGCTGAGCTTTTCTTCCACTATAAACAAAAAACATTTGCAGGAAACGAAGGCAGAAGAGGTGAGAAGGTTCAAAAGTTTAACGAGTGGTTTTCAAAGCGCAACAACCTTTTTATGCCATCTGTTTTTGTAGAGTTTAACTTTGGAAAAGGGAACTATGTTAGGCTAAAATATTATCTGAACAATATTTTAATTAATGGGAAACAAGATTTTGCTGTAAATGGAGTTGCTTCAAGCTTTACTGTAGAAAGAAGCCAATTATTTTCTTTGTCTTTGGGAAAAGTTGTAGGTAAGAAAAGAAAGTAGCATTCTTTCAAATAAAAAGGATGCTGTTTCTAATCTGAAACAGCATCCTTTCTATTTTTTTTATAATAAAGATTAATGACTAACCACCAATTTCTTAGTTATCATTCCCTTTTCAGTCATAAGATTTATCAAGTAAATACCGTTTGCGAAGTCAGAAGTGTTTAATGTGATTCTTTGCTTTTCGGCTTGCTCAATTGTTTGTGAGAATATAACCTGACCAACAGTATTTACTACACCAATTCTTGCATACATGGCTTTAGAAAGATGTAAGTCAATGTTTACTTCAGTACTAGCTGGATTGGGAACTAATTGAAAGTAATTAGCCTTATCAAAATTATTAAAGCCAGTTACATCTAATTCCCAACATTCTCCTTGAATTTCTGTTACCGTTCTTTCTACTAAATTACTAACAATATCAACAATTTTGTCAATACAAATAATACTGTCAGTCATTTCATAATAGTGAATTCTACACAAAGGAGTTGGCTCTGTAAATTTTCTAATAATTGAGTCTTGGTAGCTTATTCCTATTACTTTTTTCCCACCTAATAAAAAGGAAGGTTGAATAGGATATTCTGCTGGATTAATTAAATTTTCTACGTTCCAGATTTTAATTCCCTTCATATCAAATTCGTAAGAAGTAACAGAAGTATTAGGATTTAAAATACCAATGTCTACAAATTTTTCAGAAAAGTCTACATTTAAAATACTTAAAGAAACGGTATCACTAGGGTTTAACAAACCACCTGGAAAGTTACAATGGTTATGAGGTACGTTACCATTGTGAGGATGGTTTTGACCAAAATTTACGCAACTAGAAATTAATGCTGCATCAAAAACCGTAATTCTGTTATCTTGATTGATATCATTACAAGGTGTTGGAGAAATATCAGCACCTAAAATATCATTCACGTACTTGTTAGCATCAGCCATTTCTTGGGTGCCGGTTGTATTAATATCTCCCATAATGCGCGTTCCTCCACAAGCACCTTCACAATCTAATCTAGAAGAACCGTATACTTCTCCATTACAATCTACGTAAGGATTGCATTCTTCCGCTAAAGCAATTGATTTTTGACCGAGGGCATTTTCGCTCAATTTTACACAAACCTGCGCCCAATTATTGGTAAGAGAAAGTTCGATTTTACCTAGTGCATCAGGAGAATTATCCCAATTAACTTTAACTACCATTGTATATGTTCCTGTGTCTAAATCTGTTATATCTACCCATTGACAATCTAAACCAGCTCCATAAATATCACCGCATTGTCTTGAAATTCCCATATTTCCACAACCATACTGTGCATTTCCGCCATCACCACATTCTAAATCTAACACACAAAATCCATTTTTAAAACCAACAGGAATGGCAAAGCCTTGTGTATCATACATTACATATTCAGCATAGCCTTCATAATGCCAGTGACCATGGCAGTTACCATATGAAAATTGTGTTGGATGACTTTGTGGAGAACCTATGTAATAGTCTGCAGTCCCTATATTCTTTATATGTGTTGTAAAACGAATAATATCGCGCGTTCCGTAACCTGTAAGACAACCTTCAACAACATGGCAATTAGAGGCATTTATAGTCGTTAAATAAACCGAAGTTCTAATTACATCTTCAAGAACAACTAAATCAGGTCGCCCATCAGGACAATTTGGGTCGCCATCTTCATAGCAAATTCCACTTTCTACTGTTGCTAAAGGATTGTAGTTACAAGAAGTTGGATCCATACAGCCTACTATTGGGCCATTGTAGGTTAATGACCAATTTATTTCTCCAGTACACGAAGTTCCAACATCACCCACTCTGATATAATAAGTTGAACCAGCTTGCATTAAAGCATTAACTCTTGCTTGTTGTCCACAGCCTCCTGCATTGTCGTCATAATAAATAGTGCCTTCGTTACCTTCAGATATTAAAATCCCAGCGCAATGGTCGTAAACCCACAATTTGGTATCGCAAGTATTGTTTCCGCAAGTAGAAATGAAATACATACCAGAAGAGTCAGGTGTAAACTTGTACCATTGGTTTGCCGTTTCAGCAGTAAATTGACCTGGTTGAATTATTTGAGCTGAGTTACAATCTTGTCCGGGAGGGCAATTAAAAAGGGCCGAAGTTCCCGCTCCATAATTTCCTCCACTAGAAATTAACACACCATTTAATTTTAAGGTATAAGAACCTTGTCCAGAACTACAGCAGATTCCATCACCAGCGGCATCTGAAATGGTAAAATTAAGGCATGTTCCAGGGTTAACACAAAATGTGTCTCCCGCAGCTCCGCCAGAAGCAATAACAGAAGTACCGTTATTAATTGACCAGCTAATTTCTCCAGGATATTCATCAGGTAAAATGGTCAATTGTACTTCAACTTGAGGAGAAATACATTGTGCAGACGCTACCGACGGCGCTATAAAAACTATTGATGATAGCGAATAAAAAGCGTATAAAAGGTTCTTCATTTTGTGGTTTTTGATGGTTAAACTTAAGGGAAACAAAACTAATCAAATTTATTAATAGACAAAACTATTTGATAATTAAACCATTATGCCTTTATTTTGGAGAATAGATTCTATTTCTGCAATAACACTTTCTGTAAGTAAAGGCAGTATCTCTAATGCTTTTATATTATCCAGAATTTGGTAAGATTTAGACCCTCCTAAAATAACAGTGCTCACATGTGGGTTTTTTAAACACCATGCAATTGCTAATCCTGGCATCGAAACCCCTAAATCTCCAGCTAAACTTGTAAGTGTTTTTGTCTTTTCAATCGCATCTGTAGTAAGTACTTTTTCTTTTAACCAATCTAGCCCTTCAATACTTAAGCGGGTGTCGGCAGGAAAACCATTGTTGTATTTTCCTGACAATATTCCAGAAGACAAGGGAGACCAGATTGTAGAACCATAGCCATATTCTGTAAAAAGGATTTTATACTCTTCTTCAAACCGATAACGATGCAACATATTGTATTGTGGTTGCTCCATAGTTGGGGCTATTAAATGCTCGCGCCTTGCAATTGTTATAGCTTCAAGAATTTCCTCAGCGCTCCATTCTGAAGTTCCCCAGTATAAAATTTTACCCTGTCTTATAAGGTCATTCATCGCCCAAACAGTTTCTTCTATGGGTGTATTTGGATCTGGTCGGTGGCAAAAAAATAAATCTAGGTAATCCATTTGAAAACGCTTCAGGGCAGCTTCGCAGCCTTCCATAATATGTTTGCGGGAAAGACCAGTTTGGTTAGGCTTATCACCTCCCCAAAAGACTTTGCTCGAAACAACATAGGAAGAACGCTGCCAATTCATTTTCTTCAAAATATTTCCCATTACGATTTCGCTTTTTCCGCGCGCATAAATTTCAGCATTATCGAAAAAGTTTATGCCATTTTCATAAGCAGTAATCATGAGCTGTTCAGCAACATCATCGGAAATTTGTTTTCCAAAAGTTAGCCATGAGCCCAATGACAGTGCTGATAACTGTAAGCCAGATTTTCCTAATCTACGATATTCCATTTTTTTAAAAATTTAATCTTGTAAAGTTAACTTGTTTGATATTCTTTCTTTCACAACAGGAGCTTCCATGTTGTTGAGTCCCCATGAAACAATTTGTTCCATAATAGGTTGTAAACTTTTTCCTAAATTGGTTAAGCTATATTCAACTTTAGGCGGAACAACGGGAAAAACCTCTCTTTTCACAATTCCGTCTTGTTCTAACTCGCGCAGCTGTTGAATCAACATTTTTTCAGAAATCATTTCTATTTGATTTCTTAACTCACTAAATCGCATGGTTCCTTCTATTAGGTTCCAAACGATTAATGCTTTCCATCTACCACCAATTAAATTTAAAACATGTGTAACAGGACAGGCAGAAAGTAGACTTTTATTTACAAAATTTGTGGAGGATGTCTTTATTTTAGTCATAGCTTACTATTTGGTAAGTACATAACAATGGGGTAAGTACTTGCGGCAAAGTTAGTTTATATTGTTATTTGTGCAATAATTTAAAAACTAAAAAAATGAAAATTACTGTTACTGGTTCATTGGGCCATATTTCAAAAACTATTGTTACAAACTTGCTTCAAGCAGGTCACCAAGTGAATGTTGTTACAAGTTCAGCCTCTCGTAAAGAAGAAATTGAGCTTTTAGGGGCAACTGCATTTGTTGGAAACGTAGAAGATGCCGCATTAATTAATGATGCATTTAAAGGAGCAGATGCTGTTTATTTGATGATTCCTCCAAAATGGGGAGTTACCAATTGGTTAGGATACCAAAAAGCAGTTGCCGACAATTATGTAAATGCTATCGAGTCAAATAAAATAAAATTTGCAGTTGTGTTAAGCAGCATTGGCGCACACATGGGAACAGGTGCTGGCCCAATTGATGGCTTAGCATATTTAGAAAAAGCATTAACAAAATTAACTGATGTTAATTTATTGAACTTAAGACCAAGCTATTTTTTCTATAATCTTCACCAACAAGCAAGCATGATTAAGCAAGCCGGAATTATGGGAAGTAATTTGGGAACAGACCACACTATTGTGTTAACCCACACATCAGACATTGCAGAAGTCGCGACTAACGCATTATTGCACCTCGATTTCAAAGGCCAATCGGTAAAATACATCGCTAGTGATGAAAGGAAAATTTCTGAAGTCGCGGCTGTTTTATCTGAATCTGTTGGAAAAACAGGCACGCCTTGGATTGAATTTACTGACGAACAATCATTGCAAGGAATGTTGAAAGCAGGCCTAAATGAAGAAATGGCAAATGGTTATGTTACTATGGGAAGAGCAATGAGAACCAAAGAAATGGAGTCGGATTACTGGAACAACCGCCCAGAAAAATTGGGCAAAGTAAAATTGGAAGATTTCGCTAAAGAATTTGCTGCAGCGTTTTAATATTGCCGGATGGCTTCGACAGGCTCAGCCACTGCTAAACTAACCGCTGGCTGAGCTTGTCGAAGCCAGCGGTACTTTATCTTTAAAATCGGTGGCTGAGCTTGTCGAAGCCCGATTATTATCTTTCTATCATTTTCAAAACAGTAATTCCTTACCTTTGCCCGAACATTAAACAGGTTATACTGTTTTTAATTAAACGATGGATAATAATCAATTACTCGCCGTAGACGCAACCATTCTGTTTGCAGGAGATTCTGGCGATGGAATACAACTCACAGGAAGTCAATTTACCACAACAACAGCGCTATTTGGGAACGACGTTAGTACATTTCCTAATTTCCCTGCCGAAATTCGTGCCCCGCAAGGAACGTTGGCTGGCGTTTCGGGATTTCAACTTAAGTTTGGTAGTGAAGAAATTTACACACCAGGCGACCAAAGCGATTATTTGGTAGTGATGAACGCTGCTGCCTTGAAAGCAAACTTAAAACAGCTCAAAGCAGGAGGAACAATCATTGCCAATTCTGAAGGTTTTGACCCGAAAAATCTCAGACTTGCCAAATATCCTGAAGGAATTAATCCTTTAGAAGATGGAAGTTTAGATGGCTATAAGCTGTTTAAAATAGATGTTACTAAACTAACCAAAGCGACTTTGGAAGGTAGCGGTTTAGGAACAAAAGAAATTGACCGAACTAAAAATATGTTTGTGTTAGGTTTTATCTATTGGATATTTAATCGTCCGCTTGATACGACTATAAAATTTATTGAACAACAATTTGCCAAACGACCTGAAATTGTAGAGGCAAATATCAAAACATTAAAGGCAGGTTTTCATTATGGAGACACTACCGAAACTTTGATGCAAAGGGTACAAGTAAGACCTGCTCAAATTTCACCGGGTGTTTATAGAAACATTAACGGAAATCCAGCTACAGCCATTGGTTTGGTTGCTGCAGCAGAAAAAGCAGGCTTGAAATTATATTTGGGTTCTTACCCAATAACTCCGGCCTCAGATATTTTACATGAACTCTCAAAGTACAAAAATTTTGGGGTTCAAACTTTTCAGGCGGAAGATGAAATTGCTGCCATTTGTTCCGCTATTGGAGCTTCTTTTGGCGGATCGCTGGCCGTAACTACTTCATCTGGTCCTGGAATAGCGCTAAAAACCGAAGCCATTGGTTTGGCCATCATGTTAGAATTACCACTTGTAATCATAAATGTACAAAGAGGCGGTCCATCAACGGGTTTACCTACAAAAACAGAACAAGCAGATTTACTACAAGCTGTATATGGCCGAAATGGAGAAGCTCCTCTGCCGGTTATTGCTGCCCAAACACCTTCAGATTGCTTTGCTGCTGTTTATGAAGCATGCAGAATTGCAGTTGAGCATAGTACTCCGGTTTTCTTTTTAAGTGATGGATATCTTGCAAATGGTGCTGAACCTTGGAGATTCCCTTCTTCTTCAGATTTACCAGCTATTACTCCAAATTTTGCAAAACCTCTGCCCGAAGGAGAAAAGTTTCTTCCTTATCTGCGTGATGAGAAATTGGCCCGCAAATGGGCAATTCCCGGAGTAAAAGGTCTGGAACATCGCATTGGTGGTTTAGAAAAAGAACATGAAACGGGAAATATTTCTTACGACCCCGATAACCATGAATTTATGGTTAAGCTGCGCGCTGAAAAAATCCAAAGAATAGCTGATACAATTCCATTACAAACTATAGATAATGGACCAGCAAAAGGAAAATTACTGGTGATTGGCTGGGGTTCGACTTATGGAGCCATTAAAACTGCAGTTAAAATGGCATTGGCAGATGGCTATGATGTTGCACACGCGCACATTCGCTATTTGCAACCCTTTCCTAAAAATTTGGGCGAAGTCTTAAAAAACTATGAGCAAATTTTAGTTCCCGAAATGAATAATGGACAACTTGTGAGAATGCTCAGAGATCAGTTTTTAGCACCAGCAGAGGGTTTCAACAAAATTAAAGGAATGCCTTTTTCATCTGAGGAATTGTTCCAAAAAATTAAATTAATGTCACAATTATGAGCATAGCAATAGAGGAAAAAGAACCAGTTGCGTTTACTTCCAAAGACCTTGTAACAGACCAAGATATTCGCTGGTGCCCTGGTTGTGGAGATTATTCAATTTTAAAGCAGGTGCAAACCGTGCTTCCAGAAATGGGACTGAAAAAAGAGGAAATTGTATTTATTTCAGGAATCGGATGCTCATCTCGTTTCCCATATTACATGGAAACGTATGGTATGCACAGTATTCATGGTCGAGCTACCGCCGTTGCTTCTGGTCTTAAAGCCACACGTCCTGAGTTAAGCGTTTGGGTTATTACTGGTGATGGTGATTCCATGTCAATTGGAGGGAACCATTTCATACACATGTTGCGCAGAAATTTTAACTTGAATGTGTTGTTGTTTAATAATGAGATTTATGGTCTCACCAAAGGTCAATATTCACCCACATCAGAATTAGGAAAAGTCACCAAGAGTACGCCAATGGGCTCTATTGACCACCCTTTTAATCCTTTAGCTTTAGTGCTTGGTGCAGAAGGAACTTTCGTTTCTCGTACCATGGATCGTGACCCAATTCACATGCGTACTATTTTAAAACGTGCTAACGAACACCAAGGAACATCATTGGTGGAGATTTATCAAAACTGCAATGTTTTTAATGATGGTGCTTTTGAAATATTTACAGAAAAATCGTCAAAAGCACAACAAACCTTAATGGTTGAAAATGGTCAGCCATTGATATTCGGTGCAACAAAAGAAAAAGGAATTGTGTTGGATGGCTTCCATCCAAAGGTGGTAAATTTAGAAGACTTTTCCGCCAATGATTTGTGGATTCACGATGAGCGCGACCGTGTAAAGGCAGGAATTTTGACGCGCTTTTTCGATGACGGCACTTCTGTAGAACATTACCCAAGACCATTCGGAGTTTTTTATATAGAAGATCGTTTCACTTACGAAACTGCTTTTCAAGCTCAGATTCAACATGCCATTCAAACAAAAGGAAAAGGAAATCTGGATGCATTGCTAAAGGGCAACAGCACCTGGGAAGTGAAAGCTTAAGCAATCAGCATGTACATTTACCTTAAAACCATTCATATTATCTTTATTGTAACGTGGTTTGCTGGGCTTTTTTATTTTCCCCGACTATTGATTTACGACGTTGAAGCAAGGTTAAAATCTCCTTCAGAAAGTAACATTTTATTGGAGCAGTTCCGAATCATGCAGAATCGCCTGCTTTTTGGAATTACATGGCCATCCATGGTAATTACTATCATTCTTGGTATTTGGTTAAAAACAGAATCTCCTCATATTAACTGGGGCGATACTTGGTTTGTTGTAAAACTGATTTTTGTTTCCTGCTTAATTTTTTATCATTTAAGCTTACATAAAATTTACAACGATTTAAAGAGAAATGAGGTAAAAGTTACCGGCACATTTTTAAGAATTTGGAATGAGGTAGCTACAGTTTTTCTCATTGCCATTGTGTTTTTGGTGGAATTTCAAAATACAATCAGCATGTTGTATGGCCTCGCTGGTCTAGCGGTTTTAATTGCAGCATTAATGGCTGCGATTAAAATTTATAAGCTGCTAAGAGAAAAAAACGCATCTTGAGCCAAGATTAATTTTGTTTCATTGCTATGCGCTTACTTTTAATATTACAGTTACTGGTGCAATTTCTTTCTGCTCAATCGCATTTGCCACCTTTGCCTAAATGGAAAGGAAAAAGTGAGACATTATTGCAAAGTGCTACCTCTAAATACGCCACTCCTTTCGAAAAATCTAATGGGCTAAAGTCGGCCAGCATAGCCGAGTTTGAAGCTTGGTTTGATAACATTTCTATCAACTATCAACAAATTTCTAAAAAAACAATTGCCACCACTGCCGAGGGGCAACCGCTAAATGCTTATGTCTTTTCTGAAAGTAAAGTCATGCGCGATAGTTTTAAATGCAGCGATTTGCCAGTGGAGCTCTTTCAAGGTGGAATTCATTCTGGAGAAATTGATGGGCTAGATGCTGGTATGTTGCTCTTTCGGGATTTATGTGAAGGAAAACTAAATGAAATAAAGGGCAAAGTTGACCTTGTTTTTATTCCTGTTTTAAATAAAGATGGATTGTTGCGCGCTTCTCCAAACAACAGAATTAACCAAAGAGGTCCTGAGTTGCAAGGTTGGAGGGCTAATTCCTTGAATCAAAATCTAAATAGAGATTATACCAAGCTAGATAGCAAAGAAGTACGCGCTGTGGTTTCGTTAATAGCTCAATTGAAACCAGAATTATACATTGATATTCATGTTACCGACGGGGCAGATTATCAATATGACATAACTTATGGATTCGTTGGAAAGTTTGGCTATTCTCTCGCTATTTCTCAATGGCTTGAAACTAATTTGAAAGCGAAAGTAAATAAAGCGCTTATAGACAATGGGCATATTCCTGGCCCATTAGTTTTTTTGAGAAACGAAAGCAAGCCTAGTCTTGGAAATGATGATTATATGCATGAACCTAGATTTTCGAATGGTTACGGAGGAGCGCGTCATACACCGTCTATATTGGTTGAAAATCATTCCTTAAAGCCCTTCAGGCAGCGTATTTTAGGAACGCGTGTTTGGTTAGAAGCTACCTTAAAGGCTGTAATTAAAGGTAAAACGGAGTTGAGAGCGGCCATTAAAAAAGACGAAAATGCGTATAATGCTGAGGTTACTTTGGACTGGGATTTTCCTAAAGAAACCAGTGATAGCATGTTGTTTTTAGGTGTCGAAACTGTTGAGAAAATGAGCGAAGCCGCAGGACAGAAAATCACGACGTGGAACGCGCTTCCAAAAAACGAAAAAATACCCGTTTGGGAACAAAATGTTGCTACTGTTAAAGTAAAAAGACCTTCGTTTTATATTGTACCCGTTACCCGTACCGAAGTAATAGAAAGATTAAAAATCCATGGTGTTGAAATGAAATTTTTGCGCAACGATACTTTAATAGATATTGAGTTATATCGGGTTGCTGATATGAAAATAAGCGGAACGGCGCCTTTTCAGGGAAGAATGAGAAATATGGCAACAACAGAATCTTTCTTCAGTAAGATGGTATTTCGTAAAGGTAGCGCGCTCATCAGCTCCCGTCAACCATTAGGCGAATTAGCAATGCTACTGCTTGAGCCGGCATCTGGGGATTCTTATTTCCAATGGGGTTTCTTTGCAGATATAATGGAACGTACAGAGTATTTCGAGAAGTATGCAATGGCAACATTGGCAGATGAAATGATGAAATCTCGTCCCGATTTAAAAGCAATGTTTGACCAAAAATGCCAGATAGATGAAGATTTTGCAAAAAGTGCTGATGCTCGCTTACGTTGGTGGTACGACCATTCTGATTGGGCGGATGAAAAATGGTTGATATATCCTGTGGGAAGAATCAATTAACAGTTAATTATTTCATCAACAATTGAGTGGTGATGAAACATTTCTTTTAAAGAATTCCAGCTCTCTTTTTTTGTGATTTTTGCCACAATGGAGCATCTTACATATATCGATTACATAATTATTGCCATTTTGCTTTGGGGCTTTATCAGTGGATTTAGAAAAGGACTAATTATGCAGTTAACCTTAATTGCAGGAATTATTTTAGGATTATGGCTGGGTGTAAACTGTATTGATTTTGTAGAGAAATGGCTTTTAGAAAAGGAGTTTTCTTCAGGTGCTTGGTTAAAACCTATGGCGTTCATTCTCATTTTTATAGCTGTTTATGGTGTTGCATACATTAGCGGGAAAGCCTTGTCAACGCTAATAAATCTTGTAATGCTTGGTATATTCAATAAAATTGCTGGAGGTATTTTTGGTATGCTCAAAATGGTTTTACTCTCAAGTTTTTTTATTGTTTTAATCAACACTGCCGGCTTTTCAGATTTTTCCAAAGAACAAGAAAAGAAATCTGCGATGTTTGGAAGTATTTCCGCCCCAGCACTTTTCTTATTTCCCAAAATTGAAGAGAAGATAAATTCATCTGCTAAATCCATTTTTTAAATAAGGGCAATTACTTCAAGTCTTTCTTATGCAAACATCACTTAAATATTCCTTGGAAGGTCAAGAATCAGAAAGACTGTTATTCAGAAGAATTACCGATAAAGACTTTGATACATGGTTGGAATTTTGCAAATATCCAGATTCTTTAAAATACATTTTTTCTCAGCAACAACATGCAAATGAAGACCCTGTTGAGCGATGCAAAATTTGGTTCGAAAGAGTTTTTTATAGGTATGAAAATGGGTTAGGAGGAATGAACGCACTTATTAATAAAAATACCAATGAGTTTGTAGGCCAATGTGGCTTATTAATACAAACCATTGATAATCTAGAAGAATTAGAAATTGGATATTCTTTAATGCCTCATCATAGAGGAAAAGGTTATGCAACTGAGGCGGCAAAAAAATGCAAGCTGTTTGCTTTTGAAAACACAATATACAATTCTCTTATTTCAACCATCCATATTCATAATGAAGCATCCTCTAAAGTTGCTATTGCTAATGGAATGAAGTTAGAAAAAACAACAGTAAGCGAAGGGGAACCTGTACATATTTATAGAGTATTTAAGTAGGGTTCACCCAGAAAGTCAGCGTAAGTGAGGCGTAGTATTTGAAATTGTATAGTTAGGCCTTCATGCCAGGCTTATTATCTCAACTGCTAGTGCGGCATTTCGTTTTAGATTGGCAAGACAAGCATCCAAATGCATTACATTTGCAAGCTGAAAAATTTAAAATGATTACTACTCAACAAGTATTAGATGCGCTTAGCAATGTAATGGATCCTGATTTAGGAAAAGACCTCGTTACATTGAATATGATAAAAGATATCGCAATTGACGATAAAAATGTAGCATTTACAGTGGTGCTTACAACACCAGCTTGTCCTATGAAAGATATGATACACAATGCGTGTGTGAATGCGATTGTACATTATGTAGATAAAGAAGCGCATGTAAATATCAATATGACTGCGAATGTTACTACTAAGCGTGGCGATGAACGTCCGCTTTTGCCCAAGGTGAAAAATATTATTGCAGTAGCGTCCGGTAAAGGTGGTGTTGGAAAATCTACCGTTTCAGCTAATTTGGCAATTGCCTTGGCCGATTTGGGTGCAAAGGTAGGTTTGGTAGACGCAGATATTTATGGACCGTCTATTCCAATAATGTTCGATGTAGTTGACGAAAAACCTTTGGTTAGAAATACAGAAGCTGGCCAATTAATGGTTCCTGTGGAGAGTTATGGAATTAAACTTTTATCAATCGGTTTTTTTGCAGACCCTGCACAAGCGGTAGTTTGGCGAGGCCCAATGGCTTCTAAGGCACTTACACAACTTTTTAGAGACGCAGATTGGGGCGAATTAGATTACCTAATCATAGATTTACCTCCTGGCACTGGCGACATCCACCTCACTTTGGTAAGCGGAATTCCGTTAACAGGAGCCATCATTGTTACTACACCTCAACTGGTTGCTTTAGCAGATGCTGAAAAGGCCGTGAGCATGTTTCAAATTCCTTCTATAAATGTTCCTGTTTTGGGCATAGTAGAAAACATGTCGTATTTTACTCCTACAGAATTACCTGAAAACAAATATTATCTTTTCGGGAAAGACGGAGGGAAGCAAATGGCAGAAAAACTAAACGTTCCATTATTAGCACAATTGCCATTGGTGCAAAGCATCAGAGAAGCAGGCGATAGCGGCCGTCCTGCAGGTTTACAAGACAATACACCTGTAAGTAAGGCTTTTCTTCAGTTGGCAATGAATGTCGCACAGCAGGTTGCATTAAAGAATGCAGGCATTAAACCCAAGGAGGTTATTGCATAAGTAAATTATAATACCTTCGCAAAACAATGCAAGTAGAAGAAAAATCAAATTTAATTAGAAGAATTGAGGAAGCGATAGATACCATTCGACCTTATTTAGAGGCCGATGGTGGAAATATAACCGTAACTGATATCACAGAAGATTTTCAAGCTATGGTTCAATTACACGGAGCCTGCAGTTCTTGTTCTATGAGTAGTATGACTTTGAAAGCTGGAGTTGCAGAAGCTATTAAACATGCCGTGCCCGAAATTACGAGTGTTGTAGCGATAAATATGCCCGAAATTTAAGGATGTTAACCTGAATTTAGTTTAACAAAAACCAGATTATTTCGTCTTTGCAGAAGTTACCTGTTCCGTATAAAACTCTAAAATCGTTTTAGATTTTATCAACTTTTCCGGTTCTGCTGTTTTTATTATTAATGTTTCAGTTTTATTCCCAAAATCATCGTATTTGTATGTAGTAGATTGAACAATAGTAGCAGCGGCATTTAGTTCTGATTCTCTAATTTTTTCACCAAAAGCATTAAACACCAATTGTGTTCCGCTTACTTTTTCAATTGTTTTTGTGGGGCATGAAGCACATACTTTAGAAACCAAGCTTGTTATGGAGCTATCTGTATAACTCAATTCGTTGCGATAAATCTCTTTCTGTTCTTCATCGTAACCAGATTGTTTAATGATTCTGTAATCGTTATCAAGTTGGTACTTGTAATATACCCAACTCAACATTTTGCGCTTTTCCTTATTATTATAAACGGTTTCCTGCAAAATCATTCCCTGGTTATCGTACTCGTAAACTGTTAAGGGAGCTTGTGGGCCCACTCTATTTCCGGCGCTGTCTAGTTCATAATGACAAGTCTGAAGCAGTTTCCCTTTTTCATTCCAAACATCATCGTACATTTTTTTATTTAGAATTTTGCCTGCTACTAAGATTTGTTCTTCTTTCAAATAACCTTTGTCATCGTAAACAAATAACTTTTGTTTTAGTAAAGTGTCTCCTTTGGTTAATATCTCAATTTTGGCAATTTTTTGGTCTGGTAAAAAAGTGGTTACTTCTTTTTCGTTTTTTCCAATAAATTTTAATTCTTGTTTTTGCAATTTACCAGTTGCATCGTAAGTATATTTTATATCGCCAGCCTTGTTTCCATTGTCAGCAAAAACCCCTGATGATTTGTATTTACCTTTTGCATCAAATAGGTCTTGTTGCTTCAAATATTCTCTTCCAGTTGAAGGAGAAACATCAAAAGAATAACGAGTTTTTAAAATAGGAGCGACTTTGCGATCCTGTTTTTTGAACATTTTACCTGGATTTTCCAGTATAAATTGCTGTGCTTGAATGCTATAAAAGCCCACGGTGAGCAATAACATCAACAAAAATCTAAGTATATGTGTGTGATTCATATTTTTCCTTTTGTTATTGTGGATAAAAGTATGTTCTATTTTGGTGAAAAACAAGTAATTAACAAAGTTTTCAACAATCCGTACGGATAAAATCACCAAAAGGTTACTATTTTTAGTGATTCAATCTGCTATTTTTGAATCAATTAAAGAAAATGAAAAAAGATATCGTTTACCCTGAAGTTACCGACATAGCTGTATGTATAGTAAAAGAATTGAACGAAATAGAAGAAGAAATATGGAATGTTTATTTGGTAAATTTTAAAGGAGAAGACATTGAAAATGTTTTTGTTAGTTCTAAAGGATACGGAATTTTAAATGGAGAAGAAGTAAAAACATCGCTTCTAAGACATTTTATTGGCAGCATGCCTGCATTAACATTCAATAAAGTGGAACCAATTATAAAAGATGTTTTCGCGCTGACGAATGAATTTTGGGTTAGTTTCTTCTTGAACAATGAGTTGTTTGATAAGAAATTTATCTTTTTACCAGAAACAATCAAAGATGAATATTTGATTCAAATTCCAGTTCTATTTAAAAAGGGCGTTATTATAAAGTAAATATTTGCAAAACTTAAGTTATTGAATATATTATTATTAAGCATTAAAAAAAGTCGCATTACACATTAAATTTAACCTTATCTATTTATTAAATTATAATAATTATTATGCATTCATTATTAGAAAAGGTGTTGTTTCTAGATATAGAAACAGTACCACAAAAAACGAATTTCGAAGCGCTCGATGATTTAGAGCAGCAATTTTGGACTAAGAAAGCCAATCAACTTTCAAAAAAGGAAGAAAGTCCCACTGAACTTTACCAGAGAGCTGGCATTTATGCAGAATTTGGAAAAATTGTCTGTATTTCAATTGGGAAGATTTCAGGAAAAAGCAGCTCAATTTTTCAATTACAGAGTTTTATGGAAGAAGATGAAAAGCTCTTGCTTCAGAAGTTTAAAAAATTCCTAGAAACCCATCAAAACAAATTGCTGTGTGCCCACAATGGCAAGGAATTCGACTTTCCATATATTGCAAGACGGATGTTAATTAATGGAATTGCTTTACCAAAAATACTGCAGTTTGCAGGTAAAAAGCCATGGGAAATTCCGCACTTAGACACTTTAGAGCTTTGGAAATTCGGAGATTATAAGCACTTTACCTCATTGGATTTGCTGGCGCACATCTTCAAAATTCCTTCACCCAAACAAGAAACAAGTGGTGAAATGGTGTATGATTTATGGTGGAATAAAAAAGACAAAAAGCGTATAAGAGATTACTGTGAGCAAGACGCATTAACTGTTGCGCAGCTATACTGTGCTTTTAATGGGTTAAATAGGTTTGGTCAGGAACAAATTGAACGCTTAAGATAATAGAGCCCATTAGTCTTAATGCCTGTTATCGCAGTTCAGATAAACATCTTGACGAGTTGGGTTAATAATTGTAATTCTTGGGCATTCAAATACTCCGTATTCAAAGCCAAAAATTACAGAGGGGCTGTTTTTGAAAAGATTGCCTGTAAACTGCTCGGTAATTGGTGCTAATACTGCGCTTTCGTGATCATAATATATTCGGTCGCACACTAATTTATTTGATTTCGTTTGAAGAACCAATAAACGTTTGAAGTTAACAACACTATCAATGTTAAACTCTTGTAAGAAATAGGATAAGCTATCAGTGTTATAAGAAAAAGAATTACCAGCTATTCCTTTATTATATTTCACATAAGCTGTATCTATTGGATTGATTGGAATTTTCGGGAAAAGTTTTGATTCCATCTTTTTCCAGTTTACCCGTTTTATTTGACCTTGAACAAATGGGTTCTCTTTACCAAAACTCACCAAAGTATTAGACAGGTTTTTATTGAAGATGTTAATATGCTTTTTATCTATTTCGAAGCCAATCATGTAATCATATTGTCTGTAAGGCCAATCTGCGCCGTATATATTTAGGCAAGCAACAACCTTTAAGCTTTTCACTTTTAAAGAAACAAGTTTGTTACTCACATAGTCGTAAATAAACAGGAAATTGGTTTCAGATATTTTAGTTTTATTTAAAAACAACTTTCTGTAATTAGCTTCTAAATGTAGGTATTCGAAATTACTTGCAGATGCTGCATCATTTTCGCTGATATCTGGAACGGCCAGAGAATCAGGATGCTCGCTCAATTGAAAAATATCTGAAAGTGAAACTAAGCCAACACTATCATTTCTGCAAAGACCTATATTAAATATTGATAAATTTTGCGAGATTGATTCTCCTATAAAACAAACAGAAAAAATAAGTGCCAGCAGTTTTTTATTCATTTTTATAGTTTTGTATATGAGCATATATGGGCTCTAAATTTATATCCAGAAAGCATTCACTATTTTATAAGGAGAGCTAGCTACAAAGCAAAGAAAGTCAAAAATTTCGGCATAAAAGAATGGGGTTTAAAAAGTTAAGACTATTAACATTTATAACACCGATTCTCCATTTAAATCTGTAGTTAACACCTCACTCATATAATCGAAAAAAGGGCGCATTGCAAGGAATGTTGCCATTACTTCCTTTCCAAAACCAGGCGCAAAGATTTCTGCATCAGTAAATTTCCGAATTACTACAAATTGCTTTTTCTTTATTAAATTGATAGCTGGATGTTTTTTATCGAAACCCTTGGGTGCCGTTTTCACACCTTCTTCTCCTTGAAGTTCACCAAAATATTTTTCGAAAGTCTTATTTTCAGTAATCTTTTCAATAGAGGTCGTATCCATTTCGAATTCTTTGCGAATGCGCAGTAAATCATCACTATTGGGCGACCAGAAACCGCCGCCCACAAAGCTTTCGTTGGGTTCTAAATGAATGTAATATCCTCCGCGTAGCATGGGTTTGGTGCGCGAAAATCCACAACCAAAATTATTTTTATAAGGCGACTTATCTTTTGAAAAACGCACATCCTTGTAAATTCTAAAAATGTGAATGCCTTGCAAACTATCGTGTTTTTGAAGTTGAGCATAAATCTGATTGAAAAAACTTTTGTTTTCTTTTACAATATCATCGTGCACGGGTTTTTGCTGCAGAAACCATTCGCGATTGTTATTTTCCTTCAATTGTTGTAGAAATTCAAATGCATTTTTCATGCTGCTAAGCAAATAAAAAATTTGCTCAATCAATTTAACAAGACCAACAAAAACAGGGATTATTCTTTTAAAATCTTTTTTACAATTGTTCCTTTTACGGTTTCAAATTTAACCAAGTAAATACCTGGACTTAACTTCTCAAGGTTTATGGAAGATTGAAATCTTTGTGTATGCGATAGTTGACCTGTATCTCCAACACCAAAAACGACAGAATCGGTATGTGAAGAAAAATCGTTGAGTATTATCGACTGTACTGTAAGTCAAGAAAATGCCATTACTTTCCTTTTCGCAGATAAGACTGCTTGAAGAGAATGGATCAACCTTCCACGTAATACATATCCGTTTCTCCCTTGTTCTTTACTTGAATCTTTCCCCTATATGAACAATTGAATTTTTCTTTTACCAACTCGAAGGTGCTTCCGCTGATGTTTATTTTGCCGACTTCTGAGTTTTGTTCCATGCGCGCAGCTAGATTTACAGTATCGCCCCAAATGTCGTATGCGTATTTTTTTAATCCAACAATTCCTGCTATTACTGGTCCTGTGTGAATACCAATGCGCAACTCAAAAGCAAATTCTCCTTTCTTTTCTTTTTCAATTTGGCGCATTGCGATATAGTCTCTAATTTCAAAGGCAGCGTTTATCATATCAACCGCATGTGTATCATTAATAATGGGCAAACCACCTACGCATAGGTAAGCGTCGCCAATTGTTTTAATTTTTTCGATTTTATATTTTTGAAGAATGGTATCAAACGCGCTAAAACAAATATGAATTTCTTCAACTAATAATTCTGCATTTACTTTTTCGCACATTGAAGTAAAATCCTTAAAATCGGTAAACATTACTGTTACGCTTTCAAACGCTTTTGCTTTAGCTGAGCCTGTTATTTTTATTTCATTTGCCACCTCTGCGGGGAGAATATTAAGCAAGAGCTCTTCTGATTTTCTTTTGGCTTTGCCTGTTCTTAACAAACCAATATAAATAGCCCCAGCCAGTAATAAAAATAAAATTGTTCCCCCAATAAATCCGTTTCGAAGCATTTTTTGTTTTTGAATCTTCTTTTCATTCTCCACTTTGGTTAGTGCCTCTCTTTTTTCAAAGTCATATTTCATTTGAAGAGAAACGGAACTTTTGGTGTTTTCTTCGTTGTTTATGCTATCTCTATAAAAAATGTAGTTTTTATAATTCTCAAATGCAGATTTAAAATTACCCTGAATACTGTCTATATCAGCCAATCCAAGATAACAAGATTTTAATTGTTCGAGGTTCTTTATTTCTTTAGCAATAAACAATGCATTATTCAGAAATTGAGATGCATTCTCGAATTTCTTTTCTTTTGTATAGGCATTTCCTATGTTTATGCTTGCTGCTGCAATACCACTAATATCTCCAATTTCCTTGTTTATTTTTAAAGCGGCAAAGCCATTTTCTAAGGCTTTTTCATAATTTCCTTGAACTTGAGAAACAATTCCAATGTTTCCCAATGCGCGAGCTTTGCCTGCTTTGTCTCCTATCTCTTCACTTGTTTTTAAGGCCTTTTCAAAGTTGATAAGCGCTTCTGTATATTTTCGTTGATTTTTTAAAACAATTCCAATATTGTTGTGTCCCATAGCAACACAATATTTATTTCCAATTTCATCACAGATTTTTAAGGCTTTTTTGTAATTCTGCAATGCATTAGTGAAGTTGCGTTGGTATAAATAGATGTTTCCTATATTGTTGTAAGCTGAACTAATGCCTTTTTTGTCTTTAATTTCTTCATACAATTTTAATGCAGCATAAAAATTCTTGAGTACCTCAGAATATATTCCTTGGTTGGTATAAATTAGTCCTCTGTTATTATGACAAGTAGCAATACCTTTTTTTGCCCCTATTTCTTTAAATACTTCGAGCGCCTTATTATAATACTCTAAGGCAAGCATATAATTCCCTTTGTAATCATTAATTACTCCGAGACTATTGTAAGAATTACCTTTTCCTTTTTTGTAGTTTAATTTTTCTGAAATCAACAAACTTTGATAAGCATAATTAGTCGCTTTTTCGGAGTTGTTACCCCAATATGCCTTAGAAAGCGCATATAAAATGTTTACCATTGTAGAGTCTGCTTGTGAATATGCAGAAGAGTTTTTTTCGACTTTAGCTTCATTAAATATCTTTAGCTTTAATTCCAGTGAGTCAACAAGTTTTTTGTCTTGAGCCACAATATTTAGCACAAAAAAAGAAGAAGCAAATAGCAAATGGAATTTTTTCATAGGTTTAATAAATTGGCAAATCTTTTATTTCATTCTGGTTAAGATTTGGCAATTAGGTAAAATGTAAAAACACATATTGATAATCGTAATTTTTCAAAAGTAAAAAAAATTGATTTAGAGTAGCTTAAGTATCAAGTACAACTTTTCTCAACACAACTTAGCCTATTTCGTATGAATATTTTGAAAAGGTATATGTTAATTTTACATGAGGCTCGCATCTATAGGATTAGATTGGTATTTGAAAGTAAATACACCAAAACTTTCCAATGCATATTTTGATTCTAATCTTTTCCCCTTTTTGATGTAAATTGCAGCGATTTTTTAAATATGTCTTTACACCATAAAATTCTCTTGCTTTTTGTTGCTATATCATTTACTGCTTGCAAAGGCAGGTTAGAAAAACATGGTGAAGCATTTGCAGAATTAATTAAGAACGATGAGGGTGTCTTTCGGGGATTAAATATCGGCGATTCTCAGGATGCAGTTCAAGACGCTGAAGGGATTGCGCCTTCAGAATCAGGTGAAAACCTTTTAACTTATGAAGGTAAAACAGGTGCAACTGGTAATTACAATATCAAGTATGGCTTTGAATCCAATAAATTATATGAAATTTTAGTAGAAGCAGAATTCGATAAATTAGAAGAAGGGCAGAAAATGCTTGTTGGGTTTCGTGAATATTTCAATGAAAAGTATGGTCCGTATGAAAAAGAAGGTGGTTACTTGGTTTGGAATATCGCCAATGGTTCTTATAACCTGCCTGTAACAATTGAAATGGTTGATGAAAGCGAGTTTGCAGATTTCAAACAATGGTCGCTTTCTATCTATTTACATAAACCTGTTAGTGAAAATCCAGTTAGTCAACCGGCGTTGTGATTGAAAAACTGCTTGATGTAAAAAACCTATGTGTTACTTTCGAAAATAACTCGAAGCAATTTAGAGCGGTTAACAATATTAACTTTCATATTGAAAGAGGCGAATGCCTTGGAATTGTTGGTGAATCAGGCTCTGGGAAATCTATTACAGCACTTTCTATAATGAGGCTTGTTTCAGAAGTAAAAAGCACAGTTATATCTGGTGAGATTATTTTCAATCGAAAAGATGACACCACCGATTTGATGAAAGTTCCCTACAATAAAATGCATCATTGGAGAGGAAACAGCATTGGAATGGTGTTTCAAGAACCGATGTCATCTTTAAATCCGGTACTTAATTGTGGCTATCAGGTCCAAGAGGCAGTGAAGTTGCATCTTAAGTTAAACGACAAGCAAGCCAAAGACCGCACTTTAGAACTGTTGAATGAAGTTCAAATCAAAAATGCCTCATCTGTCTTTTCGGCTTTTCCCCATGAACTTTCTGGTGGGCAAAAACAAAGAATAATGATTGCAATGGCACTTGCAGGAAATCCTGCATTACTTATCGCCGATGAGCCTACAACATCGTTGGATGTAACAGTTCAAAGGGAAATATTAGAGTTGTTGCTCCAACTGCAAATGAAACAAAATATGAGCATGCTTTTTATAACCCACGATTTTGGGGTACTTACAAAAATTGCAGATAGGGCATTGGTAATGAATAGCGGGAATATTGTAGAAGAAAATACCATTGTTAACTTACTAAAAGCTCCAACACATACTTACACCAAAGCTTTAGTTAACTGCAGGATTCCATTAAGTAATCGATTCTTTAAACTTCCTACTTTGCAACAGAATGTCCAAGGAATTTTGGTTAACAATGAAGAAAGAAAAGCGCGGCTGAGTCAACTTTATACTCAAAATCCTATTTTAAGTATCGAAAACCTAACAGTCTATTATGCCAGAAGGAATTCGTTATTTAGTATTAAAAAGGAGAGTGTTTCTGCACTTAATAACATAAATCTTGACATTTATCCGCAAGAAACCTTTGGTATTGTTGGAGAATCAGGTAGTGGAAAATCTACGCTAGGCAAATGCATTGTTGGTTTAATACATCCCATTTCAGGCGACATCAAGTACAATGGGAAATCAATAAATAGCCTATCGCCTGAAGAACTTAGAAATTGGAGAAAAGACATACAATATGTTTTTCAAGACCCCTTTGCTGCATTGAATCCCAAAATGAGTATTGGCGCAGCAATTATGGAACCGATGGTAGCTCATCAGATTTTTAGGAATTATCAGGAAGCGAAAGCAAAAACATTGCAATTGTTATCAAATGTAGGGCTTCGTGCCGATCATTTTGAAAGATTGCCATACGAGTTTTCAGGTGGAGAACGTCAACGAATTTGTATTGCTCGCGCTCTTGCTCTGAATCCAAGAATATTGATTTGTGACGAATCGGTTTCTGCGCTTGATGTATCTATTCAAGCCCAAATTATTAACTTATTAAATGATTTAAAAACAGAATGTGGCTTTAGTTTGATTTTCATCTCTCACGACATAAATATTGTTCGGTATGTTTCTGACAGAATACTTGTACTACACAAGGGAGAAGGAGAAGAATTGAATGAGGCTGACACTTTGTGCTTTCAACCTCAAAAAGAATACACAAAGCAATTGTTAGCAGCGGTTCCTCAAGGAACAATTGAAGAATGCTTTGAAACACAGCATAAGAAAAAATCAATACTTATTGCCCATGATAATTAGAACAGCAACATTTGTTATCAGCAATTCTGAAGTAACAAAGTGCCCGGCTCCTCATTTGCCTGAATATGCTTTTATCGGGCGCTCTAATGTGGGTAAAAGTTCTTTGATAAATATGCTCACAAACAGAGCAAAACTTGCCAAAACTTCAGGAAAGCCTGGAAAAACGCAACTTATAAATCATTTTTTAATCAATGATAATTGGTATTTAGTTGACTTACCCGGTTATGGTTACGCAAGAACAAGCAAAGAACTGATTGCTGGTTTTAGCAAAATAAACCACGATTATATTGCAAACAGACCTAATTTATTGAACTTATTTGTTCTGATTGACATCCGTTTAGAACCTCAGGAAATAGATTTAAAGTTTCTGAGGTGGCTGGGAAGCAACGGTGTTCCGTTTACTATTTTGTTTACAAAAGCAGATAAACTCACGAGAAACAAAATACATTCTAATCTAGCTGCTTATAAGAAAATAGTGCTCTTAGAATGGGAAGAAATGCCTGGTTATTTTGTTACATCCGCAGAATCGGGAGCTGGTAAAGAAGATGTGTTGAAATTGATTGATGATACAAATGGAACTTTTGGGTTTCAGGCTTTAACTAAAACGGATAAAGGTGATTTATGAAAGCTATCTGGCTTTCGACAAGCTCACTTCGACAAGCTCACTTCGACAAGCTCAGTGACCGCAGTGACCGCAGTGACATCCTTGCTCACCATACTAAATATCATAAAGCATTTCAATCAATAAAAAAGGCTAATCGCCCCTCTATTTTCGTACTTATTTTCACTCGAAGAAGCCTTTAAAACATAGAAATAAGTTCCTGCGGGAAGCAACTCTCCAGCCGCATCTCTTCCGTTCCAATTTAGTTTTGGGAATGTTGTTTCGAAAACAATAGTACCCCAACGGTCAAAAATTACAACAGAAAAATTTTGCAAGCCGCTATTGGTAAAAGACAATTCATCATTTATTCCATCATCATTTGGTGAAAATGAGTTGGGGAATAAAAGACCTTCTACAATTGATATTTTCTTTTGAGCTGTATCAATACATCCATAATTATTGGATACAAACAAGGTAACAATATAATCACCTGGTTCATTGAATGTCCATTGAAAAATAGAATCTAAGTAAGGACCTTCATTACTAATTGACCAGCTAAAAAAAGGCCCCCCTGAAGAATTGTTTATAAAAGTATACACCTGATCTTCAAACGCAAGCTCTGGAGCATTTGTGGTAAATTCTGCGTTTGGTATCGGTAAAATATCAATATTGAAATTTGTTTGTAATGAGGAACACCCAACCGAGTCTGAAGCTGTAAGACTTAAATTACCAGACTCATTTGATGTCCAATTCACATTTACTGTAGGTGAAAACTCACTTCCTTGAATTAATCCCCCACCAACAAACCAAAGCAAAGCATTACCTCCAAAGTTTCCTGCTTGATAAGTAGAAAGGTTTACATTCTCACATACTGCACTATCACCTGAAATAGTAGGTTGTTGAGGTCTTTTTCTACAAAGCAAAAAAGCCTTATCGATTGTTCCAGTTTCGTTACCTGAAAATGTTACAACATTGTTTGATGTTGTGGCATTTAAATTATTGTTTAGCTGCCAAATTGCAGCTCCACTTGTTTCTCTTGAACATAAATGCGTAAATGGAAGTGTTAACAGGGAATCAATTCCAATTGAAATGGAAAAACCGGTATTCGCATTTCCATTAATTAGGTGATAAAAATTTGCATTGGTAGAACAAATGCTACTATCTAAAAATGAGCGTGGTAAACCTTCTGCACTTGCGTCTGCAAAAGCAAAACGGGCTTCAATTTCTGCGCTATCAATAGGAATAGATAATATGATAGGGCTGTAGGTTGCATTCCAGCCCAAAGGAAATAAATAGCTGTTATTTGCAATTAATTTCCTTTTTAATGCTCCTTGAAATGCGGCACTAACAAAACCAGTAGTTCTTGATACTGAATTTGAATTGCTAGAACTAACAAAGAGCACATTATCATTTAAGCTGAATTCTTTGTCGTTGAGAGCAAGGGTTTGTGTTTTCACATTTCGGAGCAGTATCTTTTTTCCATTTCCAAGTGCAGCTATATGACTCAAATGAATTGCGGAATCTCCTTTTAAAGATTGAATGTTTCCAGATAACAGTAAAGCCCCAGATATATTGGCAATTAATTTTCCATTGTTGATGAAGTTCCCTTCTAAATCAATATTACCTGAATTATTGAATTGGGCATTGTTTAAAAAATCGCCTTTAATGTGCAATGAGTTTTCTTGTTGAAAATTCCCATTATTAGCATTTTCGAAATCACCATTAATTTTTAAAATGGTAGAATTTACTACCGTTGCGCCATTTGAATAGAATAAGGCTTGTGCAAAAGCATCAAACCTAACTATCAACAGCATAAATAGTAATATTCGAGTTATCATGCTTGTTCAGGTGCAATCAAATTTAATTTCTCGGCATAATAAGCTCCAAAATCGCGCATGGTTTCTGCCATTTTATCTTCTCCTGTTGCTCTTTCTAAAGTGTCGGCCATTAACAATAAACTCTGATGAATAAACTTTTTCATTTCATCAACACTTAAATCTTTTGTCCAAAGGTCTACTCTCAGTGTATTTTCTTCGGAAGGATCCCAAACGCTGAGCATCACTGCTGTTGCGTTTTGATCTTTTACGCTACCATCTGTAGCGTCCCAAGTGATTTTCTCAGTAACCTTGTTTATGTCTAATTCTACGTGAAATGTAATTTCTGATTTTATGGTACTCATTTTTTATTTGGTTTATAACCCGATTGATTAAAGATTTGATGTAAATTTTGATTATTCATTAATTCTGGCAAAGTTACGTCAGGATGTTTAAACATGTAACTGTTTACGATTTCAAATCCTAACCAAACACCAATTCGAGCAGGAGATTCTTTAGGAAACCCGTTGGTAAAAGGTCCGTCGTTGATGTAAGCTGTTCTTAATTTGAAATCGGAATTGAAAAATATTTTCTGGTCTATGAAATGTGCCCAAATTTCAGATTCATGCGCTTCGCACCATTTTAAATGGGCAGTATTGTAGGATAATATGTTTTCTTTTGATTCTTCTGGAATGAGTTGCTGGGTGAGATATAGAATTTTTCCATGGTAAACCATCCAAGAGATAAGGTCTTGTTGCATGGCTTTCATTTCGAAAGTTGCCAAACAGAAACCGCGCAGCATATCACTCATTATTAAGTCTTTGCGCATTTTTTCTATTTTGTATTTTTCAAACTGTCTCCATTTATAGAATTTGAAACTTTCACCAAGATACATATCTAAACCAATGGCCAAACTTGAATCTGCAATAGCAATATTGTAATTCAGTGCAGACATCATTGTATAAATTTTGGGAATACAGCTATCCGGAAAAGCTGCATGGTATCGACCAAATGCAGTTCCGGCCTTCTCTTTAATTTCATTTACATCCGGAAACTGCTTTTTTACTTCTTTATACAACTCGTTTACATCAGGGTCTTCTATAAAATGTAGCAAATTTTGTTTGAAAATAGGCTCATTTCTACTACCTAAACGAATAATTTGGGAGCTGAATAAATCGAAGAAATTGCCATATTTTTTGAAAAGCTTTGCAGTGTCAATGGTGAAAGTCTCAGATTTTATAGCAAACAAATCATTTTCAAACCGTTGAATATCAATTGCAAATGGCTTTATTTGATTGGAAGCAACAGTTGCTTCAATGCGATCTTCTACCTTGTTTTCTGTTCCTCCGCATCCACAAATGAGTGTTGAAAAAATCAGCCAAATAAACAGTTTAACTCGTTTCATAAAATAGAATCACATTATCTTTGCGAAAAAGGTCAAAAATAATAAAAACCTTGGCCTTTGCGTTGAGCACAGACCCAACAATACATGAAATACTTAGAATTATGAAAAAATTAAGCTTATTATTTTGCTCTTTAGCACTTATTACTATTCAAACAAATGCACAAGATGCCTTGCGAAAATTTAGATTTGGACTGCGGGCTGCACCACAATTAACATGGATTAAGGCTGATTATAAAAATATTCCCAAAAATGAAACGTATGAAAATGGCGGAGTAAAAGTTGGATTTTCTTGGGGTCCGCAAGTTGAAATTCAAATGAATGATCAGTTTGCAATTCAAACAGGTGTTGATGTTAATTATAGTACAGGTAAAGTAAAGGGTACTATTACTACTTTAAATACTGTTCAAACCTTAGATCAGATTTATAAAATGAGGTTTATAGAGATTCCTTTTGGTATTAAAGCAAGAACAAAGGAAATTGGTTACATGCGTTATTTTTTCAACATAGGATTGAGTGCAGGCTTTAGGTATCGTGCTAATACTGAGTTTTCAACTTCTGAAAATAACCAATCAAAAGTTACAGTTTCCAATACGAACAGTAATGCATATGTTAATGCGTTCAGAGGTGCTTATTATTTAGGTGGGGGAGTGGAATATTCATTAAGCGGAAATACAGCATTAGTTGGAGGTATTGTTTTTAATAATGGAATTACCAATTTATTGAAATCGCAAAATTCTACAAATGTTAGCAATCTTAACTTTGCAGAGGAAAGAGCTATTTTAAATTATTTACAACTGAATGTTGGAATTTTATTTTAAGAATTAATTTTTGAAAATGAGCCCGCAAATCAACAGGCGGGCTTTTTTATTCTCTCTATTATGAAAATTGCGCTTGCTCAAATTAATACACATATAGGAAACTTTGAAGCGAATAAATTAAAGATAATTTCTGCCATAAAAAGAGCAGAAAAAGATGATGCTGACCTTATTGTATTTCCTGAATTGAGCATTTGTGGATATCCTCCCCTCGACTTTTTAGAGTTTAATGATTTTATACAAAAGTGCTTAACAGCTATAGATGAGGTAGCTGTTGAATGCAAGAATATTGCAGCAATTGTTGGTGGGCCAAGTATAAATCCTAAGATTGAAGGAAAAAACCTGCTTAATTCTGCCTTTTTCCTTAGTAATGGAGAAGTTAAAACAGTTGTGCATAAGACACTTTTGCCAAATTATGATGTATTTGATGAATACCGCTATTTCGAGTCAAATGAAGATTTCCATTGCATCGAATACAAGGGAGAAACCATCGCATTAACCATTTGTGAGGACCTTTGGGACATTGATGAGGATAAAATGTATGTGAAATGGCCCATGGATGAGCTAATAAAACAGCAGCCAACATTAATGATAAACATTGCGGCTTCTCCTTTTTCATACGCGCATGCAGAAAATCGCAAGCGGGTCTTACATCAAACTGCCAATAAATTTAATTTACCCATTTTTTATGTGAATCATGTTGGGGCTCAAACAGAATTGGTTTTCGATGGAGGCTCATTGGTAATGAATGCTAAAGGAAATGTGGTATGTGAACTAGCTTATTTTGAAGAAGATTTTCGAGTTTTTGAATTAGATTGGGTAAAAACTGCCAAGAGTATTTCTTTTGAAATGAGTAATAATTTTGTTAGTGAAGACCTTTATATTTCCAGGATTCATGCGGCTTTAGTTTTAGGTATTAGAGATTATTTTGGGAAAATGGGTTTCACTAAAGCAATTTTAGGTTTAAGTGGAGGAATTGATTCTGCAGTTGTATTTGCGCTGGCGGCTGAGGCGCTGGGGAATGAAAATGTGTTGGGTATTTTAATGCCATCTCCTTATTCTAGTGAACATTCTATTGCCGATGCATTACAATTAGCCAAACATCTAAATGCTGCCACCTCAACCATTCCTATTAATCCTGCTTTTGAAGCGATAAAACATTCACTTTCGCCTGAGTTTGAAGGATTGGCTGAAGACCTAACTGAAGAAAACATGCAAGCCAGGATTCGTGGTGTTTTGCTAATGGCAATGAGCAATAAAAAAGGCTATATACTTTTAAATACTTCTAATAAAAGTGAAGCTGCCGTTGGTTATGGAACTTTGTATGGCGATATGTGTGGCGGACTTTCTGTAATTGGAGATTTGTATAAAACACAAGTTTATGCACTTGCAAATTACATAAACCGAGAAAAAGAAATTATACCTTTTAACAGCATTGTAAAACCACCAAGTGCAGAATTGAGACCAGACCAGAAAGACAGCGATTCTCTACCTGATTATGACATTTTAGATAAGGTGCTTTACAACTACATTGAGCTAAAGAAAGGTCCTGAAGAAATAATTCGCCAAGGTTTTGATAAAGCATTGGTTAATCGAGTATTGAAAATGGTGAATACCAATGAATACAAGCGTTTTCAAACACCACCAATGATTCGTGTTTCTACCAAAGCTTTTGGTTTGGGGCGTAGAATGCCTTTGGTGGGGAAGTATTTATCTTAACTAAACAAGGCTTTCAGCTCTGTAGCATCATGTGGATTCATTTTACCGCCCAAAATAAGGCTCAATTGTTTTCTTCTTAATGCTCCTTCAAACCTAGATTTTTCAAGGTCTGTTTCGGGAATTAATTCGGGAACAGAAATAGGATTTCCCAATTGGTCAACTGCAACGAAAGTGTAAATGGCTTCGTTGTGTTTGGTTCTTACGCCAGTAGAATGATTCTCAACCCACACATCAATAAACACTTCCATGGATGAAGTAAATGCCCTTGAAACTTGGGCCTCTAAGGTCACAATATCGCCTAATTTGATTGGCCTGTCGAAAGATACATTGTTCACAGAAGCGGTTACTACAATGCGTTTGCAATGTCTATGTGCAGAAATTGCTGCAGTAATATCCATCCAATGTAAAAGACGTCCACCCATTAGATTTCCAAGAGTATTGGTATCGTTAGGCAACACTATTTCCGATGACTCGCAATGAGATTCTCGGGCAAATTTTTGAGTTTTCATTTTTAAAATATTATTTCGACTTTTCTATGCGCATACCAATTTCAATGATATTGGGCAATTCTGCCATGCGCATAGCTTGTTCGATGCTAAAAGTATATTTTCCTTTTAAAGGAAAGCGCAGCCCTTTTTTAAACATTATTTGATTGTCACAAATATCGCCTAAACCTTTACCTGTCCATTTTCCTTCAGGGGTTTGAAGCAGCAATTCAACGGTGTCTTTCGCCATTTTTCCATTTGGAAACTGAGTTTTTAGAAAAATAAAGAGATTACTGAAATCATAAGCACCATCGTGCCTTACGTTGAGGTAAAAATTGCAAGGAGAAATGGTGTCTGAAATATCTACCGAATAAGTAACTGGCTTATTAACTTTCCAAACGTTATTTTCGATTGGCGTATTGTCTTCAAAAATCCTGTTGTTATCGCAAGAAATCAATCCAACAAAAAGTAAAAACAGCGTTATAAGTTTAAGCAGTTGGTTCATTTGGTTTTTGGGGCGGTCTGTTTTGTTGTTGTCTTTGTTTATTGCGGTTTTGCTGATTTCTTTGTTCCTGATTATTGTTACCTTGTTGCGGAGGCCTTTGTTGTTGATTGTTTTGTTGCTGAACAGGCCTTTGCTGCTGGTTATTATTGTTTTGTTGAGGAACTTTAACGGAGTTGTTTTGAGGTTGATTGGTACTTGCATTTACTGCTTCAGGTCCTCTTTGTCCACCCTGATTGTTTTTTTTCTTTTTCTTATTTTTATTCTTGCTGGCATCAAATCTTGTTAAGCTATCTTGACCTACAACATTCTCATAATCAGGAGTTTTTACAAATTTCGGAATTTCTTTCTCACTCAACAAAGCTTCCGGCTTTTCACTTTTTTTATTCATCTCCAAAATCAGTTTTACGCGATCAACAGGAACTGCAATAAAATTACTTGGATCATCTGTATAAGAATAAAATAGAATTCTTCTAAAAATATCAGTCTTTTGGTGAAAGGCCCAACCTCGTCTTGTTTCCAGCTTTACATTGGTTTCAGGAAAATCTTTAATGGCATCTAAATAAGAATCTAATTCATAATTCAGGCAGCACTTTAGTTTTCCACATTGTCCTGCTAGTTTTTGAGGGTTTAATGAAAGTTGTTGGTAGCGTGCAGCACTTGTATTAACAGACCTAAAATCGCGCAGCCAAGTAGAGCAGCACAATTCACGGCCACAAGAGCCAATTCCACCTAAGCGCGCACTTTCTTGTCGAGAACCAATTTGACGCATTTCAACGCGTACCTTAAATTCATCTGCCAGCACTTTTATCATTTCACGAAAATCAACACGGTCATCAGCTGTGTAGTAGAAAATAGCTTTGTTGCCATCACCTTGGTATTCTACATCACTAATTTTCATGTTTAATTTAAGTTCCACCGCAATAGCTCTTGCACGCATCATGGTAGTTTTTTCTTTATCTACAGCCAATTGCCATTTTTCTATGTCAATAGGTTTTGCCTTGCGGTAAACAGATTTTAATTGAAAGTCGTTGGCAACGCCCAATTTTTTCATTTGCAGCCTTACCAATTCTCCTGTCATGGAAACCATTCCCAAGTCGTGACCAGGTGCGGCATCTACCGCAACTGCATCGCCAACTACAAGGCCTTTGTTATCACCGATTCGGTAAAACTCTTTCCTGCTGGCTTTAAATCGCACTTCAACCACGTCGAAAGCCTGCTTTCCGTTTGGTAATTCCATGTTTGTTAACCAGTCAAAAACTGGCAAGGTTGTGCATCCACTCGTGCCACAAGCACCATTATTTTTACATCCGGCAGGCAAACCGCCTCTTCCGGAAGAACAACTATCGCATCCCATTAGAACAATATTATATATAGGCGGGTTTTATTTGCTTAATTATCAACACATTGCAAAACAAGTCAAACAGCCCCGATTCCACAAAATTAAGCGAATTTTAATTAAAATCGCATTTAAGATGCAATTGTTGCTCTTTCTCTTTCTTTTCTAAACACTTCTGAAATTAATAGGGAAGTATCAAAGAACAATAATTTTCCATAAGCATTTCTAGCCACATGGTGACTTGCATCATTTAAGAAGCCAGAAATGGTAGCGTAATTTCCTGGATTGAAGAATTTTGAGAACTTTTCGAGGAACGATTTTTCGGAATCAGTTACCCGATTAATAGCAGCTGCATGATTTAGCAAAATAGTTTGCCGAACCATGTATAATGCGTAAGCGAAAAAGCCTTTTTGCCATTCGCGCATTTGTTTAGCAAAATTTTCAGAAATACGGGCTTGTTCTACAATGTTGTATGAATAGCAGACGCGCATCCATTCCTTAAACAAATTGAGTTGCAATTCTGCCTCTTCTCCATTCTCCAATAACCACTTGGCTTGTGTAATGTTTCCTTCTGCAACTCCTGCTGCCAAGTCGCATTTTTCTTTGCTTTGTTGGGTTATTTGTTGAATAACTTGGCTAGCCTCTTCTATAGAATAAGGTGGAATTTTGATGAGTTGTGTTCTTGAAAGTATGGTTTTTAGAATTCTATCGTAATCTTGTGTAACCAAAATGATGAGCGTTTTATCAGGTGGTTCTTCCAAAGTTTTTAAAAGGCTGTTGGCGCCTTCGGTACGCATATATTCAGGTAACCACATCAACAAAAACTTATACTCACTTTCGTAAGAGGTAACATTCAAGGAAACAATCTGCTCATGAACTTCATAATTAGAAATAAATGGCTGCTTGTTTCCAATGTCTATTTTGTCTACCCATTCATCTAAACCCACATACGGATTTTGCGAAAGTAATTGCCTCCATTGGGGAAGAAACGATTTGGTGTTGAGCTTATCAGTTGGGCCTTCCCAGTTTACAGGCAATGAAAAATGCAAATCAGGGTGAATAAATTTCTGCATTTTAGTGCAGGAAGCACATTTCCCACAACTATCGTTTTCGTTTTTATCAACACAAGAAACATACTGCATGTAAGCAATTGCCAATGGCAATGCGGCGGAGCCTTCTGCACCAAAAAATAATTGAGCATGTGCGGTACGTTGCTCAGTAACACTTTTTATTAAGCGTTTTTTAATTGCATCGTGACCTAGAATTGCTGAAAACTGCATGCCGCTAAGATAATTGATTCATGGGTAAAACAGTTAAAGTACCAAGGATAAATTCGGGTCCCAATAATGTTGTTGAAAATTCTCAATGGCATCGTTAACTACCACCACACCTTCAGAAGCCAGTAATTTCTCCATGGTTTCTGGTGTTTCAAAATGATGTTTTCCGGTAAGAAGGCCATTTCTATTTACTACGCGGTGCGCCGGAACAGCTTCTTCAAGCGAATGTGCCATGTTCATTGCCCAACCAACAGTGCGGGCAGAACTGCCTGTGCCTAAGTATCTTGCAATAGCACCATAGCTGGTTACTTTTCCATAAGGAATCAAACTCACCACGGCAAAAACTTTCTCAAAAAAGTCTCTATTGTCGCGTTTGTCTTTCATACTTCAAATTTGATGTAATGAATAGGAATTCCTTGTTTTCGGAATTTCATTTCATAGTAGGTGCGCACTTGTAATAATTCATCACCAGGAAAATCGCGGTCTATATCTTCGCTGATTCGTAATACATTATATTGATTTGATTGAACTACTTTTTTGGTAAAGTTGAAAATGAAATCGCTGTCGGTTTTTAAGTTAACCGTTGGATTTTCGCCCATCATTACCTTGTATTTTGCACAATTTTCGGCTGAGGTTAATCTTTTGCGGGCATCACCAGGTTTTGGTTTCGGGTCGGGAAATGTTACCCATACTTCGCTGAGTTCCCCTTCACCAAAAATATATTCAATATCGTTGATTTGTGTTCTTAAGAATGCCACATTATTTAAGCCCAATTCAAGGGCTGTTTTGGCTCCGCGCCACATTCTGTTACCTTTTATATCCACACCAATGAAGTTTCTTTCAGGATGTTTCTCTGCCAGCGCTACGGTGTATTCTCCTTTTCCACAACCGAATTCCACTGTTATTGGTTTATCGTTTTTAAAAAATTCCTTGCCCCATTTTCCTTTCAATGGAAGGTCGTATTTTTCTTCTCCAAACACATGCTGAATCACGTTATCGAAGGTTAACAATTCAGCAAAATTTTTCAATTTTCTTTTGGCCATTTTACCAATTTCTATCTTTAGTTCTTATAATAATTTCTTCCACCCAAGTTCCTGGTTTCATGCGGATAATTTGCTCTACGGCTAAGGCAATGTCTTCGCTTTGCACAAATGTACTTTTGGGCACATCCATATCGCCCCAGCTGAGCGTATTTACAGAGCCGGGAACAATGCGCGTAACGCCAACATTTGCATCTCGCATTTCTTCAGCTACCAATTTTGCATAAAATTCTAAAAGGCCTTTTGCCATGGTATATGCAGCAGCTCCCGTGCGCAATTCTTTAGTTACTTGCGAGCCAATAAAAATGATGGTCCCTTTTTTTAATTCTTTCAAATATGGCATCCAATATTGTGAAATGCGGTAAGCATGTCTGAAGTTTTGGTCAAGCATTGTTTCTAATTTTTCCTCCGAACTTTCGAGCACTGTTCCAAAGTCATATACGCCGGCGTTGTTAATTATTACATCAGGTGTTCCATGGTTTTTCTGCACATAATCGTTGAATGCCTTTAAAGTTATTTCTTCAGTTACATCGCACATTCTCCAGTCGTGCACCGTATCATTAATTTTGGCCAATTGGGCGATTAATGCCTTTGCTTTTTCGGAATTTCTAGCAGGAAAAATTATCTTGCAGCCCAAGTTAGCAAGGTGCAGTGCTATTGCCTTCCCGATTCCGCTCGTAGCACCCGTAATTAATACTTTCATTTTGCAAAAGTAAGCGTTTGATTGTTTTCTACACTTAATTTGTAGCATGATTCACAACGGATTTAAACGCGTGCTGGTGGCTCCGCTTGATTGGGGCGCAGGACATGCTACCCGTTGTATTCCTGTGATAAAAGAATTGTTGGCACAAAATGCAATTCCGGTTTTAGCAGGAAGCAAAAGTGTTTTAGCAAGGTTAAATGTTGATTTTCCTGAACTGGAGCAAGTTCATTTACCCGATTTAGAAATTAAATACAGCAAAATTTTACCGGCATGGTTAGCTGTTTTGTTGCAAGCTTCGCAGATAAAAAAGGTAATTAACAAGGAAAAATATTTGTTGAAAGGCATTGTTCCTCAACATAAAATTGATGCCGTAATTTCAGATAACCGTTATGGTTTGAGAGGTTCAGGGGTTCCATCTGTAATTATTACGCACCAGTTGAATCTTCCAATTCCGAAATCTCTAAAATTATTAGGTTTTGTAGCCCAGCACTATGTAAATAAAATGTTGAATAAATTCGATGAAATTTGGGTTCCTGATATATCGCAAACACCCAATTTAAGTGGAAAACTCTCCCAAATAAAGACACGGAAAAAAGTACATTTTATTGGTGTGCTCAGTAGGTTCGAAAATGAATTAACCCAAACGCAATTTAAATATGATGTAGCAATTATCCTTTCTGGACCTGCGCCACAGCCCGAAATTATGTTACAAAGTATCTTGCAAAATTTACCTGCAACGGTTAAGCAAGTCGTAATTCTTTCTGGAAATAAATATCCAATAGTAAAAATTAGAGAAGATGTTATTATTCATTGGAAGATAAATGCGAATGATAATGAATTCTCCAGCAGTTTGGCAGCTGCTGAATTCATAATTGCCCGTTCGGGTTATTCTACCTTAATGGACTTGGTTCAATTAAACAGAAACGCACTGCTCATTCCCACACCTGGACAAACAGAGCAAATTTATTTGGCGAGGCATTTTGAGGAGCATTTTGGATGTGTTGTAATGGATCAAAAACATACTTCAAACAGAAATATAATTATTAAAAGCGAAATTTTAAAATCCAAAACAGGCTCTTTCAGTTATTTGAATTTAAATGAAAATTTAAAAATCACAATAAAAGAGATGATGAAAAAAATTTGATTTCTAAATCATTGAAACTAATAAAAATAAAACAAAGTACTTTTAAATTTATTGAGAATCTAGATGTTATGATTAATAACAAATTAATGTTGAATCATGAATTTAGAACTTTTTGTTTCATTTCCGATGTACATCCAAAGAAAATAAATACCGCTGTTTAGCCTCTCAGTATTCAATAATAAATTCTTTTTGGAACAATTCTCTTTCATTATTAATTTACCACTCATATCGTAAATAAAAATGTTTTCAATATCCTTGTTTGAAGATATAAATATATGGTCATTTGCTGGATTTGGAAAAATAGAAAGATTCGATTTGGTAAAATCATTGGTTTTTGTAATTACTTCATTACAAACACTTTCTTTTGAACAATTACTATTTGATGCAATTATCTTATAAATACCCTCACTTGTAGGATAAAATTGGGCAGAATTTGCTCCAATAATCTCTTCGTTTGTTGAACAATCAATCCATTGAAAAGTATTGAAACCAGCACTATCTGCAAATAACATAGTTGGAAGCGAGAATACACTAAATTCGGCAACACAAGGATCAAAAACTTCGGCTGTTTCAGTATTGGTAGGAACAGGTGCTTCAAAATCAAAGAAAATATTTACCATATTTTCAACAATAGTTCCCAATTGCAAAGTGTCAGCAATTTTTATATCAAACACAACGGCACCATGACTCTCAGGCTCATTTGTTGTACTGTCTGGCAAGTTTATTCCGTTAAACTTAAAAGAAAGGGTTTTATTTTCTTCATTATAATCTAATTCAACAGGATGTGAGGAGGATTGTAATGCAACGGTATTTATTTTATAAAAACTAGATAGAGAATCTTTTATTATAATATTTACCGCAGAAGCGGTTCCTGTATTTTGAAATCTAATTGTGTACCGTAATTTATTTGAATTTTGAAGTTCTTCTATTGAAACTTCGGTTTTGTTCACTTTAATATCGTTAGGGTCGCATGCAGCAACAATAACATCTTGGTCATAATTAATGTTATTTGTCAATTCCACATCGGTTCCTTGTGGAATAATTTCAGAAGCAGAAAGAAATGGGGTTCCAGAATTTGTTAATGTAGAAATTAGCAATGTAAAATTAATTTGAATGGATTGGTAAGGAGCTAAATTTGTAAAATTCCAGGTTAAAACATTTCCGTTTACAACAGGAGTTGTTGATGCACTTAAAAAGGAAGCCAATTGATTGGGAATTGCAAAACTCACAGTACCTGATGGAATGGTTTGCGTTCCCAAATTTGAATACTCAATTACAAAATGGGCAGGAAACCCTTTTACAATTCCGGAAACAGGGTTATGAATTACTTTTGCATCAATTACATTACCTAAAGGAACAAAAGCGAAATTATAATTAGAAAAAGCACCAGGATTGGCGTTGTTTACATTCACACTAACATTTTGGGGGCTAAGAGAATGGTAATTTATAATTTGCGGAGAAACTGAAAAAGTATCAAATTCAAATACTTCAATACTATAATCACCATTTGCGTTTGAAAATCCAATCGGACCTAAATCAGTTGTAACAGGAATATTGATTGCTGGAACATCGCCATTATCAAATATATTGTTTTGATTGATGTCATAAAATAACTTACCATTAATTGTATTTTGGGGATTAGCAAGTTTAAATAGCCAAAAATCAGCTCCACCAATATGCCCCACAACGTCTCCTTCGAAACCTATTCCAGGGACTTGTGCAGTAGAGAAAACTACTATCGAACCATCATTGTTTATGGTAAGCATACTCATTGGGTTGAAAGCCGTATTCGTTGATTCACTTCCTGCAGATCCAAATCTATTTTGCCAAGTCATATTTCCATTTTCATCTAAGTGAAACACCCAAACATCGGTGTCGGTAGAATATGGGTATTGTGTTGGTGATACATCTCCATTACTTGAATTCGTCATTCCAGAAATAATATAACCTCCATTAGGTGCTAATTTCACAGAATAAGCTTTATCGCTGATACTTCCTCCGCAAGATCGTTGCCATTGTAAATTTAATAAGGCATCTGTTTTTACAACCCAAGCTTCTCCACTACCATGACTTCCTATAATGTTACCATTTGAAGAACCAGAAGAACCCACCATTAAAAAACCTCCATCAGTTGCTTTTACGATATCAATAGCATCATCATAACTTGATCCTCCATAACATTTCTTACTCGTAATTTGAAAGGTGCTTCTATCTACTAAAATCAACCAATATTCTTCTCCACCATGTGCCCCACAATTTGCTACATCACCATTATTTGACATTGAAATTGACATTACTGCAAATTGGTTTTGATTTACCTCTATTGCTCTTATTCCTCTTTCAACTGAAGTTCCTCCATATTCTTTTTGATTCATTATAACTCCACTTGCATTATATTCAATAAGCCATGTGTCCCAAGATTGAACAGTAAGCCCAACTAAATCACCATCTGTAGAACTTGTATATCCAATAAGTAAATAATTGCCATTTTCTAGAATTTCAACACTATGCATAGCATCATCACCTGAACCTCCAAAACATCTGCTGCTTTGAATGTTCCCTAAATTATCGCATTTTACAAACCAACCATCTGAAGCTCCTCCATGATTACCAACAACATCGCCGTCGGTAGAACTTGTTAAGGCTGTAAATGCAAAGCCTCCGTCACTAGTTGGAATTATTGTATAAATAACGTCATTTCCAGTTCCTCCATAGGTTTTATTCCAAATGGTGTTTCCTAAACTATCAGTTTTGTAAATGATAATATTACTACTACTTGAGATACTAGTATTACCTGCTAATAAGAAATTACCTTCTAAATCTTTGCAATGTGCAAATCCCCTTTCTGTTCCTGCAGTTCCAATACATTTTTGTCTCACAATTTGAGGTTGGGCTAGTGCTTGGATAGAGTTAATTAAAGTAAATATTAAAATAAATGGATGAAGGAGGGTTATAATTTTGCGCATAAAATATATTTCTTTGAAGCAAATATAGATTTAATTAATAATCGAATAAATCTAAATATTAAATTACAAAATGAAAATTTTTGAGAATTAGAAATCAAAAAAGGGCGCTCTTTTGAGACGCCCTTATCGTTAGGTCAATCAATTGAAATTTTTATTTTGTTTTGCTGAACTTAGCAGTACTTCTTTTTTGATTTCCTTCTAAAGTAATCTGGTAAAGTCCTGCAGCAAGGTTGTTTAAGTTAACTTGTATTGTTTGTTGACCTTGTGCACCGTTTAATATTTCTGTGTGAACTAATCTTCCAGAAGCATCGAAAATAGATAATTTATTAAATCCAATTTTCTGGTTGATTTGTACATTCAACATATCACGTGTTGGATTTGGATAAATAATAAATCCTGAAGCACTTTCTTCAGTTGCAATACCAACAGTTGTTTCCTGCGTTACAGAGAAGCTGGTGCTTGTTTGGAAAATACAAGTAGCACCACTCATTTTCAACATTAATTCGTACATACCAGGTTCTGTAACGTTTAAAGCGATTTCAGTTCCTGTACCGGCTAATTGTCCATTTAAGTACCATTCGTAGGTCATTCCTGTAACTACTTGCGCTACTGAAGCTTCGATAAGGTCAGTTGTGTAGAAGAAATTGCTGTTCATTGGTGCAATGTTCGCCTCAACCACTTGTCCAGCTTCAATTGAAATTGGTTGCTCAACTGTGTAGCCACTTGCGTCAACAATTTTCAATGTATAACCACCATCATTTAAGTTTGTAAATGCTGTATTTGCATCTGTTGATTGCGCAACCACTTGACCAGCAATGTCTAATAAACTTACGTTCCATTGTTGCTCTGTAGATGGATTGGTAACAGTAACCGTTCCGTCAGTTTGCTGACAAGTTTCGTTGGTTACAGCAACTTCAACAGCAGGGTGAAAATGGATGAAGAAACGACCATTATGCTCACCAACAGGCAAGTTTACATTGTATTGGTTTACAGCTCTTAAGTTGGTGAATGTTCCTAAATTTCTGTCTTCTAAGTATACAGTTGCAGAAGGAGCAAAAGTTGACATATCTACCACATTTACTTGGTAGTTTCCAGCAGTTTTAGCAACAATTCCCATTGGGATAACCATATCCTGATTAAATACTTCCAATACATTAATACTCACTTTTAAAGTATCAATATTGGTATAGATGTTAGGAATACCAGCAGTTTCAGATAAGAACTTAATTGCATCGTAATTTACATCATAGTTATTGGTTGCTGTTGGGTCAAAATAAACCACTAATTCATCGGCACCAGCACCACCCACCAATTGCATACGCAATAAGTTGTTTACCTCTGGTTGCGTTTCGTAGAATGTTGTGCTTGAATTATCAACACGAATAGCATTTGTATAATTAATAGGCAATGAACCAGCATTAGTTTTGGTAATAAAGAAAGCCTGTCCTAAAGCGATGTTATCGCCTACAGAACCTGGAGTTCCCACAGAACCATTCCAATCAACATACTGACCATAATAGCT